>Ga0307377_10000040_pt1 | contig 192831 bp, 139 predicted proteins | sample TR3MG_FD_202535 | JGI IMG/M metagenome (GOLD analysis project Ga0307377, IMG submission 202535) | Soil microbial communities from Risofladan, Vaasa, Finland - TR-3 | ecosystem: Environmental > Terrestrial > Soil > Coastal area > Acid sulfate soil | place: Finland: Risofladan, Vaasa... | reverse complement strand
GGTACTATCAGCTTCCAGATACATATATCCACCGGATTGCGCCAGAGCATTGATGGTAATGTTATTGCCATAAGCTTCCATCCAGGTGCCGCTGGTAAGGCTGTTGGTCGTCAGGTCGCCGCTGCCCTCGTCGACACTGTCAGCCTTCAGATACATCGAAGTTGCACTGCTGGCCGGAGCTTCGAATGTGATATCGTCACCGTAAGCTTCAAGCCAGTCGCCACTGGTTACAGTGCCCTTGGCCAACAAATCGCCCTCGCCGTTATTGGCACGATCAGCTATCAACTCCATCCACTTGTCAGCCGCCCCTGCGTCTGTACCTGATTGTGCGGCACCGTTGATAGTAATGTTATCTCCCCAAGCTCTTAACCAGCCGCCGCTGGTTAAGTCGTCCTTGGCCAGCAAATCGCCATCGTTGTCCGGTGCCGGGTCATCATCGGCCTTGAGAGTCAAGTTTCCGGCCGCTTCGGTGGCGCCGCCGAGCGTGATATGCCGGTCGGCTTCAATCGTCAGGTCGCTTAGGCCTTTCAGGGTCTCGCCGTCCGCCAGGATTACATCGCGAGCGGCATCCAGTGTCTCAGCATTTGTTACTTCAGTATCGTCATTTAGCAAAATGTCCTCTCCGGCCTGAACATAGGGAGCAGGAGCACCGCTGCCCCTGAGCTCTATCTTGTTATCTATTGCCGAGAGGGAAACTGTGCCGTTCTCGCTTTTGATGGTCCCATTGGTGTGCACCAGGTTGCCGCTGCCGCTGGCATTGTTATTAGCGACTATGGTCATGTTATCGGAAGAATAAAGACTTCCACCCAGCCTAACACCGGAATTACCTTTGATTTCCAATTCGCCGGTATCCACTGTCACGGTACCATCGACGTCCGGCGTCCAAACGGAGTCGCCGCTGTCCACACCGCCAAATATGCTCAGGTTGCCGGGCTCGGTCTTATGAATGGACCCATTGGCATAGACCATACCATTCTCGGCCCTTATCTGCTGGTTAACCGAGCCGTCAAGCGTGGCATTTACTACATTCGACTTGGTAGCATCGGTAAAGTAAACGCTGCCCTGTGCCAGCAGGTCGGCGGCGGCAGTGAAACTATCTTCAATAATCAGGCTGCCGTTGCCGCCCGCTTCCGGCAGGCTTCCTCCGCCGGTCGTCTGAACATCTACTGTGCCGTCAAGGTTGATACCGTTGATACCTGCACCGCCGCCCAGAGTGAGGTCGCCCTCACCATCTTTCTTGGTGACCGTGTTCATGGCCCACAACGTGCCGGTTTCGGCGTCTATCCTCTGGTGAGTGGAGCCGTTGAGCACGGTGTTGTCCCACAATGTAATGTCAAGCCAGGCTTCAACCCAATCGCTAGCAAGGTTTATGGTATCGTCATCAGCGCGAAGCTCTATGCTGCCGTCAGTGGACTCAATGTTGCCCAGGACGGTCAGGTCGCCGCTGCCGTTTTCATAGCCGGGGCCCGGTACATCCCAATCAGCAAACAGGGCGATATCGCCGGTCGCCGTTACATTATCCTCCAGCGTGGCGTTGTCTGATGCATACATCTCCATCTTTGCAGACGAATCAGCGGGACCTTCAACTCGAATGTTCTGGCCTTCAACAAGCATATCACTATTGACACCCGTGGTCGTCAGCGAGCTCATTGCCCACATGTTGCCGCCGTCCTCAGCCGGAGGAACAGGCAGATAGTCGGCATCCGCCCTCAGAGTGAGCGGTCCTGCTGCTTTCACGGCGCCGCCGAGGGTGATATGGCGGTCGGCTTCAACGGTCAAGGCGCCTTCGCCGGTGAGAGTCTTGGATTCATACTGGCCGAGCTTGGGGTCGAAGGGACCCTGGTCGCCCTGCCAGCCGACCCTCACGTCCTGTCCGGCCTTGAGGCTGACACCGTCAGCCGCCAACGTGTTGTTGGCCAGCCAGATATCCCGGCCGGCTTCAACGGCCGGGTCAGTCGCGTTGTACCTGAGGAATATCGCATCATCCGACCCATCAGGCCCTTCGTCCAGCGCGGCAATCTTGACATCCTGGCCGGCGTCGATGGGCCCGTAGGCCTCCACCTTGCCAAGGTCGGATTTGACTAAGATATCACCGATTACGGCCGTCAGCGTCTTGGTTGTTATGGTACCGGGGGTATCACTGTCATCAAGGCTGATAAATGTCTCAGCGCGCGCTTCGATGGAGAGCCATCTCTCGGCCAATTGCTCCGTAACCGAACCGGCCGTGCTTTGTGCCACAAGGTTTGTGTTATCCGCATTGCCCACGGTGAGAACATTCTCCTGCATGTTCAAGTCATCATTCTGCCGGAGCGTCAGAGTGTGCCGATCAGGGGGAGCTGGAGGAGTAGTGGCTTGCGGCATATCGATGCCAACCAAGGCCTGTATCTTTCCGTTCTCATTAGTATTTGTCAGGTCACCGGCCTCGATGGTCAGGTCGCCCAGGGCGGTCATCAGGGCCTCAATGGTTACGTTCCTGCCCGCCTTGAGCGTCACGTCTTCAGAAACTTGACTTCTGTTATGAACGAATATATCACCGCCATCACCAACGTCAGCGGTTACGTCGCCGAACAGGTGGGTGGTATTATCGGATGAGTAAAGGTGAATATCGGCCGCTCCGGCCACCGCTCCGCCCGGGTCGGTAGTAATTGTGCCATGGGCATAAATCGACTCGTGGGCGTTCAGTGTCAGAGGGCCAGCCGCCGTCAGGTTGCCGGCAGAGCCTGTCCCGGGATTAAACTGGTCGGTGCCGCCAAGCAGAATCAGCTCGTCTGCTTCGATGGTCAAGGCGCCTTCACCCTCCATATTCTCGCCGGAGGCCAGCATTACGCTGCCGCCGAAGGAAAACAGTTTCTTACCATCTGCAACCACGGTGTCGCTCATAAGCGTCAGGTCTCCACCGATGGTAACGTCGCCATCGAGGTCGATGGTGCCGTCCGGACCGGTATCCAACGTCAGACCGTGCTCCCCAACATCCCCCGTGGAAGCACCGGGGTCACTGTTGAGCGTAAGAGTCGTGTTACCCGGGGAGAAGGACACGTCCCACGTCATCTGGTCGACGGACACGCCCAGAGTCATGATATCCAGAGTGCCTTCGTCCCAGTTGTCGTCTGTGTTGCTCAATGTGACATTGCCGGCGATTGCCGAATCGGGCTTTGCTACGGCGTCTCCTACGAAGTTGAGGCCCGCCAGCCCCTTATCCACATCTATGCTTTCATTGTAAGTTTTTGCAGCGGCAAAGATGGTATCGCCCGGGCTGGCCAGATCTATCGTATGCTGCAGCGAACCCATGGTCCACCAGTGCATGGGGCTTACTGGCTGGAACCCATTGGTGGGGTCGGAATCAGCATCATCGCCGAAGCCCAGCCACGGATTGTAATCGACCTTATCGCTCACCGAGTCACCGTTAGTGATTAAGTTAAACGGATTACTTAAGTGTTTCGGCCCTAACATGTGGCCCCACCAGTTGGCCTCGGCATCGAGCATGGCCAAGGTACCGGCGTTTTCAACAGCGTAGGTCGTGTTTCCACTGAAGCTGTTGTAACCAATGGCAGCCGATTCTGATGCATGCAGGCTTTGGACGCCTTTATCGTTGTTGGTAAAGAAGTTGTTGGTAACCGAAATGAAGAAGTCGCCGGGAGCCGGAGTAGAATCGACGCCGACGTTCTGTATAACCAGCCCGGTGCCTGTATTGTCGTGGATGTTGTTAGCCTGCACCGTCACGTTTTTCATCAACCCGAAGCCGGTGTCACCCAGCACGATGCCGTCTGTGCCGTTCATAATCTCGTTGCGCAGGATGTCCAACCCCTCGGTGGGCGTCGCAGCGGTACCGCTTCCGACGCTGATGCCTATGCCGAAGCCGTCGATGGTATTATCCTGGATTGATGAAGGGCTGGCCTCGGCGACGCCATACAAGTCCATGGCCGTCGCCCCTGTCCCGCCCGTGAATTCGTTGTCGCTGACCAGCAGATTGGTAATCGGCGCTTCGCCCAATATGCTTGTGTCAGAACCGTCCGCGAAGAACTCGTTGTTGGTGATCGTCAAATCGCGGGTGCCGGCGGCATCCACCTTTATGCCAAGGGTTGTGCTGCTGCCGGTGGTGTTCAGTGTATTGTAGGAGATGTCGACGTTCTCGGGACCGTTGGTAAGCAGCACGAGGTCGGCTCCGCCTTCCCCACCTGCGCCGTGGATGGTAAAGCCTTCGCCGTTCGCCCCGCCCAGCACGAAGTTGTCGCCGTCATCATCAATTGTGACTACCCAACCGCCGTCGGCAGTCAGGGTAGTTACGCTCTTTCCCTCATCTGATTTCAAAGTGATATCGGGCTTGTCCACGTAGAGGTTTTGCTGGTAGGTACCGTCAAAAACGGTAATGGTCGCGTCACCTGCTGGCCGCACAATGTCGATGGCGTCCTGGACCTGTGCCGCACTGGAGAGAACATCAATCAGAGCGGCGTTGCCGGAGATAGCTCCGTCGGTTCCGCCGTCCAGGTCCGCCCCGAGGCTCACCTTGTCCGTCGGCTGGTGCACGTTTATTTGAATGGAACCATCGGTGGTACCTGCGGTGTTGATTATTCCGCCCTCGTTGTTGAACGTCGTCCCGCTGGAGCTGAAGTTGCCGCCACCGGTAGTTATGGAAGCGGCTATCCGTATGTTGGCCAGCGAATCGCCCGGATCTCCATCACCTGCAAAAAGCATAACATGAACAGCATCATCACCTGCATCGCTGTCTTCAATTGGACCCTCGATAAGGATGTCGTCACCGGCGTACAGCGTCAATGTACTACCATTGGAGCCGTCAAGGTCAATCATGCCGGTGCCGCTCACTATAATGTCGTCTTCGTCACTTTCTAAATCAATGTCTCCGGCGGCCGAAATCGTAGCGCCCACGGTAATGTCGCCGTCGATATTAATTATGTCGATGTCTGCCCCGGCCGAGACAGAGGCCAAGGTCAGGTCCTGCAAGTTTTCGGTGACATAGATAGAACCGCCCGCGTGAGCTTCGAGAGTATTAACCTTAGTATGGAGCGGACTGCCGGAAGTGGTCTCTGCCTCTCCAATATCGCCCAGGGCATTCAGAACCGCCTCATCGGCAAAAAGATACGCGAAGCCGTCGTCCAGAATGGAGCCGCCTGAGGCTGTTAAGCTCACATCATCGTTACCGGCGCCTGCTGAAATCGCGCCGACCTTGATGTCGCCCGTGGATGAGGTGACATCAATCGCTCCGCTTGTGGTTTGGAGACTGGCCAACATAATAGTGTCTTCTTCGGCTATGTCTATATCACCGGCGGCCTGGGCCGAGGCATTCAGAGTATTTACCTGCGTCTCAATCTCCTCTGCACCGCCTATCTCACCCTGGGCCGTCATTGTCAACTCATCAGCTTTAATGTCCACAACGGCGTCGACATCGTGGTCGTTGATCGCACCGTCTGAATCCAGGGTCACATTACCGCTGCCGGCGTTCAGCAGGCCGACCGGCAAATCGCCGATACTGTCTATGGCAATATCACCATCGTCACCGGTGGTATCGGCATTCAACGCCGTGGTCGCCGTGACATCAAGGGCCTTGAAGGCGTCGGCGCCGCGAATATTGCCGGAGCCGGCAACGAGGGTGACTGTGTCACCGGCTATGTCGGCCGTGGCGTCGTCAGAGACGCCGGATATCGCACCATCCGTGGCCGTGATGGTTACATCCTCGTCGCCCGTATTTACAGTATCTATGGTGATGTCTCCCGTGGTTGCGGTATAGGTAAAGGTCCTGCCGCCCGTGCCGTCAAGGTCAAGGTCGACATTAGTAAGGATATGGCCCTCGTCAATGTTCACAACATCAGTACCGGAGTAATCTATATCAATATTGCCCGCTGTGGGTGTTGCCACGGTTATCGTGGTCGAGGCAATGGAGCTTCCGCCTTGTTCGCGAATTACCATGTCCTGTCCTGCACCGTCCAAATCATTAATGGTAAGTGCGGTAGCTCCGGCCAGGTCGAGCGGATTCGTAGCACCGACGGCTTTTGCCGTAAGAGTGACGGAGCCGGTATTTTGTATTTCCGCGGCGGTAGTAGCGTCCAGCACCGTGATGCTGTCGGCCGCGCTCAAGGTGACGTCGCCGCCACTGCCTGCGCTAATGACATTGTCAAGGTCAGCCAATTCGATGCTTGCGCCCGAAGCAATATCGATGGAGCCGTCTCCGGTGTCCACGTCGGCCAGAGTAATATTGTCGGTCTCGTCTATCACGACGTCGCCGGCCGTAGTGTGGGCCTCGAGTGTGCCTATCGTGGTGTCGATGGCATCGGCCGCTCCGATACCCGTGGCGGCATTGATAACCACCGTACCTGATGCGCCGGTAACAATGTCAAGATTCGTACCTCCGCCGTCAACCACACCGCCGCCCGCGCTGTCTATCGTTATAGCGTCAGCCGCATTGTTGGTGGTCACAAGGCCGCCCAGAGTTATATCACCGTCAGCATCCATATCAATCTTGGCGTTACCGGCGTCGACCAGCGCCCCGTTGGCCATCATTATCGCGCCGCCGCCGCCCGGAGCCACCACATCCGCCGCTACAGCTATATTACCGCCGGTAGAATTAAGCGAACCCGAACTTGTCATCTCAACCGTGCCGTGGTAGGCGTTCAAAGTAATATTGCCCGCATTTGTGGTGACCGGACCACCAACGGCAATATCTCCGCTGGTGCCGGCCACTGTTCCGGCATACATCTCAATGGTTCCGCCATTATTAAAGGTTTCCAGGCTGCCCGGTGCCACCCAGACAATACTGCCGGTGCCATCCAATCCCGCCTCAACCTTTATCCATTCGTCTGCCTGCACAAAGGCATTGATTGTCACATCATCATTCGAGGGAATGTGGACCGTTGCAGGGTCAATGTCGGCGTTAATAATCACACCCGTCGAACCGTTAGCTCCGACTCCGCCGAGCATAACGTTTCCGCCGGTCGTGATCTTGCCGCCAACGGTAAGGACGCCGGTTGCCGTAATACTAATATTTACTGAGGACCCGTCGAAGTCCATTACCGGAAGTGTAATGTCTCCGGGCCAGTCCCCGCTGACTGAGTCAAAGGAGCCGCCATTATCCACAATGAAAGCAATGGCAGCAAGAATAGCAGCAGGATCATTTACCACCATACCCCAGTCCATCGGGCTTTCCGGCTGGAAGCCGGGCGTGCCGGGCTCTGCATCGCCGCCCTTGCCCAGCCAAGGGTTGTAATTGACATAATCGGTCACAGGGTCACCCCCGCCCGCTGGGTTGTATAAACCGGGGGGAAATGTCCCGTCGTTGCTTTTATCGGACGGCCCTGTTGCGTCGCCCCACCAGTTGGCCATAGCATCGAGTATGTTGTCGGTGTCGTTATAAATGCCATCAGCATTACCCGAAATACTGTTGTAGTTAATGGAGACCTGGTCCGCTGAGTCAGCCACATACACGCCGGTGTCGTTATCTTGAATAAAGTTTTCCGTAATCTCAGCCGGACCGGACAAGCTGCTGATATAGATGCCGGTCTCGTTCTCGTGGATATCATCCTGCCTGATTTTAACATCCGCCGCGTTTTCGAGATAGATACCGCTGCCGGTCCAGAAAATGTTGTTGCCTGTATTCTCGATGTTGGTCGAATCGAAAACGGCGATTCCGGCAGACAAATCGGGATCGGGGTCCATAAACGAATCGAAAGCTGCAATATCAGATATAGTATTATCATGGATATAGATACCCTGTCCCTCATCGGCAGCCCCTGCGCCTATAACAGCGATACCGTATGCTTGCGCATCATCACCATAGGCTTTAATGTCTTCAAGCGTATTGCCGGTAACCCGAATGTCTTCGGGTGAACCCATCATGTCGGGGTCGCCAATCAATATGCCGTATTGAGTAACGTCATCCGCCGCAAATCCCAGCTCGGAAAATGTGTTGTCGGTGATAGAAACATTCGTCGCGTCGCCCACAACCGCTGCGCCGTAAGCGAAGTCGCAGAAGGTATCCTCCGGCTGAAGGCCCTGGAAAACGTTGTTCTTTATGGTAACATTGTCGACGGGATAGGGCTCGAGCGAGGTGTCAGCACCCACAACAAGAAGACCAACAGATTCATTGTCCTGCTGGTCGGTCGTGAACGTGAAACCATCGACGGTCACGTCATCGGATATAACAGCCATTCCAAAGCCGTCCACCTTCACCACGGTGTTGGCAACCGCACCGGTCGATTGCAGTGTCAGCCCCTCCTTATCTACATCAAACGACCCTTCGTCGTAGGTTCCCTCAGCAACGTCAATGGTCGCCGGAGTGCTTGATGAAGAAATAGCAATCCCCACGGCGTCCTGGATTTGTGCACCGTTGGTGGACCCCAGTACGTTAATAGCAGTGTTGTCTCCGCCCAGGAATCCGCCGGCATCCAAATCCGCGTCCAAGTCCACGGACGACCCGTTAAGAGTAATATTGCCGGGAGCCGCAACACGTTCAGTTACGGTCAGCTTGCCGCCGGCTGCAATTGCTATATCACCGCTGGCTCCGCTTACCTCAACGCCAGCATCCGCCGGCGCCGCGGATACACCTCCTATCGTAAGGGCGTCGCCGTCGCTGACGTATATTCCCCCGGTGGCTGTCTGTGCCACAAGGTTGTCGATTTCGGTATCTATATCTGCCGCATCTGCTCCGCCAATGCCCGTCGAAGCCATCAGGAGCGCGCCCGCGCCTTTTATGTTAGCAGCCTCGCCCGCAGTATTATCGGTAATCTTGCCTTGCTCGGCGTACACGACCACGTCGCCTGAGCCGCCTGCGGACTGAGCATCGAGAAGCGCGATAGCGATGTCGCCACCAGAAGACACTCTTATATCCCCACCGTTGGAAACAAACGAAGCTTCTTCTGCCTGTGTAAATCCTCCGGTACCAGCAACAAGAGCATTGATTGCGCCGCCGCCGGTAACACTGACGGTGCCGGAATTTTGAATAATACCGTCGCCGGCGTTTAACTCAATGGTTGTGCCGGTTCCGGTGGACGTCACATTGGCGGCCAGGGTCAAATCATCGCCATCGGCGGTCAACGTGATGTCGCCGGGGGCCGAAACAGTCTCACTTACGGTCAGGGGACTGCTCGCCATTATCGCTATGGCGCCGCCCGTCGGGTCGGTTACTTGGGCGCCCGCTACGTCGCCGGTTACGCCCCCTATCGTTAATCCACCGACATTGCTAACGTATATCCCGCCGGTGCTCGTCGATGCCTCCAGGCTGCCGACTGCCGTATCTATATCTGCTTCGCCAGCGCCGCCGATACCGCTCAAAGCGGTAAGAACCGCGCTTATGGCGTCTATATTAGCGGCGGCATCACCCACCGTGCCATCGGTAATGGCGCCGGTGGTATTGGTTATCTCGACGATTCCGGAGGCCGAGACCGAATCCAGACCCAGGTCGCCGGATGTTACGTCGTTGTTGATATATATTGAACCGGCATGCGCAACGGCGGTGAGCTCGTTGACCTTGGTGTCAAGGGCGCCGGTACCGGCAGCCGAGGCTCCGATAGCGGTCTTGGCATCGAGGTCCGCAGCATGCGCAGTAATGTACGTAGCCGGGTCGCCGTCGTTGGTAATGGCCCCGAAAGTATCCGAAGCGATTATTGTCACAGTGCCGGCGGTGGAATCCGCCGTGACCGTATCGACCATAATGCTTCCTTTGGCACCCTCTATCGTAACGCTTCCACTGCTGGCCAACACCGAATCCAGACGCAAGTCCAAATCGTAATCTTTGACATAGATAGAGCCGGTGGTTGTAACAGCGTCGAGCCTGTCGATCTCAGTATCGAGTGGGTCAACGTCTGTCCCAATGCCGCTACTGGCCGCCAGTAGGGGAGCAGGAGCAATCAGACGCGTGCCCGGGTTACCGTCGTTAAGAATCTTGCCTGCCGTGCTTGTGACGGCCGCGCTGCCCATGGTCTGGACGGCGCTAAGTGTTATGTCACCGCTGCCCTCCATATCAATCGTCCCGTTGCCGGCGTTTATCAGCGAGCCGTCCGCCATGGTTATCGCGCCATTGTTGGCGGTCAGCGTAATTTCATGCCCGTCGCCGGTGGCCCCCTTCGTCTGGATGGTCGCAGGGCCGAGTAGCGAAATATCTCCGCTGCCTGCCGAGCCGGCGATTATTGTAATGTCGCTGCCGGCCTGTGTAGTCTCCAGGCTGCCGGTATTAGTGCCGCTGTGGTCCACTGTAACACTGCCGGCGCCGCCGGTACCGGCCTCCAGCCAAATAAGACTGTCGGCCGTAATAAGAGAAAAAACGTCAATATCGCCCGCTTCCACCCGGACAACGTCCGGGTCAATTTGAGCGTTGACAGTCACTGTGCCGGCCGCATTCATATTCAGGTCGCCGCCGAGGGCGAACTTCTCACCGCTGCCGCCGACGGTAAGACTGCCGGTCGAACTGACATTCAGGTTGAGGCCTTTACCCTCATCGTCAATGGCGGGGAGTGTGCCATCTCCAATGTAGTCGACGTCGAGCGTAGCGCCGCTGCCCGCAAGCTGGACCCATTCGGCAAAGTCTGCACTATCCGTACTTGGCAACATCCGCCAAGAAGTCCCGGCGTCATTAGCCCACCAGGGGCTGAAATCAACATCGCCGCTTACGCGGTCGCCGGTTGTCGTATCCTCATACGGATTACTATAGTGTTGCGGTCCGAACTCATCGCCCCACCAGTTGGCGGCGGCATTGAGTGTGTTGCCACCGTCCTCGTTAAGAACGCCATATTCATTACCCGAAATCCTGTTGTAGTTAAGGGTGACCTGCTCCGCTGAGTCATCCACAGCCACGCCGTAGGCGTTATCTTGAATAAAGTTTTCCGTAATCTCGGCCGGACCGGACAAGCTGCTGATAAGGATGCCGGTATCGTTCTCGTGGATATTATCCTGCGTGATTTTAACATCCGCCGCGCCTTCGAGATAGATGCCGGAGCCGGTCCCGGAAATGTCGTTGCCGGTATTCTCGATGTTGGTAGAACCCAAAACAGCGATCCCGGCAGACAGATAGGGAACGAAGGTCTCAGACGAATCGAAAGCTGCAATATTAGATATAGTATTACCATGGATATAGATACCCTGTCCCTCACCGGCAGCCCCCGCGCCCATAACAGCGATACCGTATGCTCGCGCATCATCACCATAGGCTTCAATGTTTATAAATGTGTTGTCGGTGATAGAAACATTCGTCGTGCCTTCCATAACCGCTGCGCCGTAAACTAAGTCGAAGAAGGGATGCTGCGCCTGAAGGCCCTCGAAGATGTTGTTCTTTATGGTAACGTTTTGGACAGGATAGAGATCGAGCTCGGGGTCAGCGCCCACAAGAAGAAGACCAATAGATTCATCGTCCTGCTCGTCCGTTGTGAACGTGAAACCATCGACGGTCACGTCATCGGATATAACAGCCATTCCCAAGCCGCCCACCTCGACGGTCGTGTTGTCGGCTCCATCGGTTGATTGGAGCGTAACCGGCTTATCTATCGCAAACGACCACCCTTCCTCGTAGAGTCCGGGTGAAACGTTAATGGTTGACTCCTCGGTCTGGTGGGCAATTCCCACAGCGTCCTGAATTTGGGCCGCGGGCGAGATAACGTTGACCGTGCGAGCGTTGCCGCTCAGCATCCCATTGGTGCTGAGGTCCGCATCCAGGTCAATAGAACCGTTGTTACCGACGTTAAGTATAAGATTGCCTGAGTCGGCATTGGTAACACCGGCGTTAACAACTATGTGGCTATCATCCGCGGTGGTCTCCATTTTGAGGTCTTTCTGTGAACTGTAACTAACCGGGTCAGTAACGGTGATAAGGTCATCCGCCTGCAACAAAACATTCTGCAGTCCCAGCTCGGTTACAATATCTACCGGAGCAAGAATAAGCTGATCGGTACGATCGTAATAAAATCCGTCACCGTACTCATCCCACTCGGGCGTACCTGCTTCTGCCGCTTTTATCTCCAATCTTGCCGGGTCAATCAGTAAATTGCCGTTTTCGCCGGCGGCGGCAGAGGCATCAACCTCGCCCTCGAATACCATATACTGCTTGCCGGAAACCTCCACGAAGCCGCCATCGCCGGATTCGGCGCCGCCTTTGGCTTCAATTGCCGCGCCATCGCGGAAGAGTGCCGTCTCCGGAGAGTAGACAATGACCTGGCCGCCGTCGCCGTTGGCGCCGGCGTTTGCGGTGGTCAGGCTGTCGCTGCTAAGAGCAACCACATCGCCGGCGGTCAGCGTGATGTTGCCGCCGTCGCCTTCGGGGGCATCTGCGTTTAGGGTTCCGAACTGGCCGACCCGGCCGGTACCGCCCGAAACCGCGAGGGTCAGGGAATCAAGGCCCTCTATAGCCCTCGAAAAGGTATCGCCGGCGGCAAGGACTATTTTCCCGCCAGCCGCTTCGACAGTGCCTTCATTAATAACATCGCCCATACCGGCCGCTCCGGGGTCTGTGGGGTCTACAATCTGAACGGACTGTACCTCCACAACGATGTCGCTTCCTTCCTGGCCGAGAAAAACCCTGTCGCCGGCGGCCATCAGGACGTATCCTCCCGCCGGACTTCTTATGATACCGGCGTTAAGGACCTGCTTGCCGATGAGGGCGACCTGCTCGGCGGAAATCTGGCCGTAGTTGGCCACCTTTCCGACCCCGTCGCCGGCAACAAATTGATAATGGCCGTTCATAAAGTCATTGTTGGCGATATCCAGTCCCGAAGCAGTGAACTTGTACGCTTGTACAAGGGACGTGGGGCCGAATATAATGCCTTGAGGATTAACGATTATGATATGGCCCTGATTGCCAAAGAGGGAACCGTCAAACTGGGTCGCACCCCCCTGAACCACTTTGTTGAGCACGGCGAAACTGCCGCTGGCCTTGAGAAACTGGAGAATCTCGCTTGAACAGGTGTTCAGACTGTCCCAGTTAATCACGGCTCTGGCCGAGCCCATGTTTACGGTGGTAGTGTTACCGGCCTGGCCGACTCCCGCCGACCCTGCCACAACATCAGCCCCGCTCGGCGTGGCAAATGCAACCGGTACATTGAAAAACAGGCACCAGACCAAAAACCATGCCACAATTTGCCTCAGACAATACTTGTTCGAGATTTTTCTCACCTTTTCCATTACTTTCCCCTTTATTCTAAAGTACGATTGTTTCAGATCCGTCCCGATTTTTTATACCTGCCGCCCGACTACACCGCCGGGCAAAGTTTCTCTACCATCGAAACATCAAGCCGACGCTCACGCGGCCTTTGCCGGTGTGCGTGCTGTCGGTAGGCTGCAGCGGATAGCCGTAATAGACGGCTCCGCTAAAATTATCGCCGAGTTCGAGAATCGCACCGGTTCCCACCGACATCAGCTCTTCATGTCCCTTTTCGGTTCCAATAGGGTGTCTTATCTTGGCTCGACCGTAATCGAAGAAGGCCAAAGGAGCAAGTTTCCTGACAAACGGCTTCTTGGCGGCTTCCTCTTGCGTTTCGCCGGTCTGCTTGGACTCTTCGTACTTGACAAGATCAAACTCATACTGAGCGGATGCGAGTACACCGCCGTCGGCGACAGACTCATACTCATCATAGCCTCTGACACTGTACATTCCTCCGAAGGCAGTCATCTTTGCAGGGACCAACCTTTCATCGGAGCCAATCCATCGGAAACTACCGCTCAATCGATTTACCTTATTCGGGTCCAGATACTGACTGTGAGCAGCCGCGGCAGTGTAGATAGCAAAAATGGAGTCGCTATTCAGACGTGCCAGCCCAAACTCATCGCCGCCGGATTCGCCGCCCAGACTGCGGAAGTATTCTAACGTAGCGGAGCTGTTCGACATATCATCCGAGCGATGCAGGTCTATCCCCGCTCCCCACAGCCAGAACTTTATGTCCGTCCCCAATTCGCTCGGAAACAACGAAGGAGTGACCTTGCTTCTCACGTGCTCCAAAGAACCTTTTATATCAAGAAACCAGCCTTCGGTCTGCAATACGTTGTATCGCAATACGCCGCCATAGAACGTACCCCTGCCGAGAAAATCGAAAATGCCGGTCTCCGGACTTATATCGAACTCGCTGTGACCGCCATAAAGGTTAAGACGCAGCCGGGGTCCCAACAGCGGAAAATCATAACTTCCAAACAGCCCGTAATTCTCATCGATACCCGAATCCCAGGGCGCCTGATATATGGCGGTAAAAGTGTCGTCTATACCCAGAAGATTAGTGTTAATGATGCCAATTCTCGGATTCCATTGCCTTTCCCTGGTTCCGGAGTTATCCACCTGGACGAACCAATGCCAGGGCTTTGCTTCGTAAATGTCGTATGCCACAGCAAGCGAGCTTGGTTCAATCCCTTTTGTTACGACTGCCGAGACGTATCGGTCCGGGTTGAGGTTGAGCAGATTTACAAAATCATCCAGTTCTTTCTGGTTTGCCACCTGCCCGACTTTCACCGGCGACCACTGCTCAACGGCCGAACTGCGCAGATACCCCTTTTCGGTTCTGTTCTGGTTAGCGTCGTATGTTTTTACCGTGACATCAGTTACTGCGGCCTCAAGCACCCTTATGGATAGTATCTCATCCTCCAGCGCCACACCATCCTTTACCGTCTCTCTCGGCACATAAACATATATGCCCGCATAATGGCGGCCCTGGTAGACAGAGAGAAGGTACTGGGTAAATCCCTGAATTGTTCTTGCTGATACCCGGCGAGGCTGTCCGGGCTCTAAAATAATATCGTTCAGTACTCTAAAGTCGTAAAGGTACTCGCTTTCAGCCTCTTTCAGCGGTTTGTCGGACGCGTTATATATTAAAGGTACATTCTTTAACAAGTCATCGGTGGTTATTAGTGTGTTGTCGCTGATACGTAGTTCTTTTACTGTGAATTGCTGGCTCGTGTCTTCGGGCAAGTCAATTTCGCCGATGCGCTTTTCGAGTTTAGCCATAGCTTTATCGAGGGCCTTGCGTTTGGCCTCCCTGGCGGCTTCCCGTTTGTCTCTGGCGGCCGCATCACGTATCTGCTCCATCTTTTCGGCCTCACTTGTGTTCTCGTCCCACGAAGGCGCTTGCACCGGCCAACAAACCGCTGACCCCAAGAAAAGAACAAATACAACTACAACGCACATCATCCTTGTCATCCTTGTCGCGCTATTCATAATCATTCTCCTTGTAATAGCCTTGCAAAATAATCTGGGGAGGCCTGAAACAAGCCATCCAACTTTTATCCTGCTAATGCAGGCCGAGTTCTCCGTGCCTAAACAGTTATGGCAGAAACAAGAAAAGGGTGTTGCGTAGCCTAAAATTATAGTTTGGGTAAGTTTGTCTGCAAAACGCCTCATCAACGCAACTACCCCAAATACCTACCATATCACTTATTGCCTTGTCTCCTTTCTCCAATTTTCCCAGCCGCCCCGTCGGACCAAGGGCCACATACTCATTCCAGCAAGGCCGACGATTGCATCTAATGCTCAAGAAAAGTCACGCGTCTTGGGTTTTCCGCCTCAAAGCAAATAAATCTTTGTGCCCCCAAAACGCCATCACGCACTTATCCGCCGAGCCTGCTATAATTTAACATCTTACCAACTCACGTTTAAGATGTCAACCAAAAACTTGCCATACCCCCTATTTTGCCCAATTTATCGCCAAGGCTTTAGGCCAAGGCAAGATAGACATAAACGGCATAGGCCCCATCAGCAAGGAGGTTGTACTTTCCGCGGATGCCTTTACACGTCCATTTCATAAATAATCGCCTCTCCCAGCACGAAAAAACGCCCTCCCGCCAGAAAAAGCAAAACGAAGCTCAGAGTATCCTTATCGGACCATACTTACGTATACGCTAAGATTCTCTCTGATATCCACCGCCTATGAGACCCGAATTTCCAGGCAGCCAAGCCGTAAGCAACCCAATAAAACGCCATCATGAGAAACAGAGCACCGCCCACCCCCGACAAAGTACTGTTTACAATAGAACCTCTGTTGCCAGAATTCGGGTTTCAACCTGGAAGCTGAATAAACACAAAAGACAAGGGGTATGCAAGAAAAAAAAAGCTTTTCTTGAATTTTTTTTTTGCAGCTATCAGTACTGATAGCCGCGTTTTAGGAGCATTGTTCAACTGAAACCTGGGCGCCTGTAGCGGCTTGGACAAGCGGTGACGACAGCCGTCAAAATGCTCTGTGTCCGGCTCGGGCAAGGAATATGTCCAGCTGCAGCCTGACAAGATTAGCTCAATGAATTGAAAGACTGCTCGGCGGATTGGCAAGCGTGCAAAACCTTTCGGAAGCTTGTCTCCGATAAAAGACGTCCCGCCGACACCCTCCAATTTGTTGACGGACAGTGGTGAGTCCAGGGTGTTGAGTTCAGCACCGCCGGCAATAGGACACGTTATCACGCGAAAGTCCAGAGCCGCCCGAAAGAATTCTTGATATACGACTTGAATGACTTATAATACGCGCCAGCTTTCTATTAAAAGCAGGAGTGGCGAAAAATGCAAATCGCTCACACCCAGTTCGGGAAATCTGGTTCTGCATTGTGTGAGTGCGCAAAAATGGGGTGGTCAGTCGTAGAGAGTGCAGGAAAAACCACGATGTTGGGGCCTGGTCAGGTTTCGAAACAAATGCCACAGAAAACTCAAAAAACATCCCGTAACAGCCGCGGCAAGTCCGGCGTAATTTCTTTTAAGAACACGTTCTATGGTGCAGGAACGCGCAAATTCTGATATGTCATCGTCAGGGTGGAAAATGGGTGAAAAGATACTCCTGAATTTTGCCGTTCTGCTGGCAATAGCAGGCTCAACACAGGCAGCAAACGCCCCGGTTGCAAGAGAGTGCGCCCCGAACCAGATACTCATAAAATTTCGTGAGACTACTGCAAACGCCGTCGCAGAGCAGTTGGGCTTGAGCAGGTCCGCCGGCGAGTTAACTTTGTCGCAGCGCCTCGACGAACTAAACACGAGGTATCGACTAAAAAGGGTTGAGCCGCTATTTAAGGACTTCAAGAAGAACCTCCGACAGATGGAGGCTTTGCTGCAAAAGGATGAAAAGCTTCTGGCTGAAAAACAAAAACTGACTCTGCGAAGGCTCAGGCGGGCGCCCAAGGATGCGAAAATACCGAATCTTGAAAGAATATACAAAATTAAACTCGATCTGTCGCCCGGTCAATCGCTTGAGGAGGCCGTGGCGGCCTACAACAACACCTCTGGCGTCGAGTTCGCTGAACTGAACTATATTGTTTCGATAAATCTGACGCCGAACGACCCTCTTTATTCCCTTCAGTGGCCGCTAAACAATACAGGGCAGATGTACCCGGAAAGCGGCAACTATAATCATCCGCCCGGCGCCGCCGACTGTGATATAGACGGCCCCGAGGCATGGGATTCGAACACCGGAAGCCCGACCGCGGTAGTTGCCGTTGTTGACACAGGGATTGACTACGCACATAGAGACCTGCAGGCCAACATGTGGGTCAACGAGGCCGAATTCAACGGAACAGTGGGGGTCGATGACGACGGCAACGGATACGTAGATGACATATACGGCTATGATTTTTTCACTCGCGACGGCGACCCTAAGGACGATCACGGCCACGGCACGCACTGTGCAGGGATAATTGCGGCAAAAGGAAATAACGGTCTTGATATTACAGGCGTGTGCTGGAACGCGCGGATAATGGCCCTGAAGTTTCTGGACTGGACCGGGCAAGGGTCAACCTCGGATGCGGTATCGGCTTTCTACTATGCTGTTGAAAACGGAGCGGATGTCACGTCCAACAGTTGGGGCGGCGGCGACTACTCAGAGACGATGAAGGAAGCGATTGATTACGCGCACAGCCAGGGCGTAATTATGGTTGCCTCGGCAGGGAACGACTATTCGGATACGCCCGTATATCCCGCAGGCTACGGGAATATGTTTTCGGTTGCCGCCACCGATTCGAACGACCAAAAAGCGCCTTTTTCCAATTACGGCCGGTGGGTGGACATAGCAGCCCCCGGAGTCGATATTTTATCGCTTCGGGCCTATGGGACACTGATGGGTACGGTCTACGACGCTTACACAACGATCGCATCAGGCACATCAATGGCCTGTCCCCATGTTGCCGGCGCCTGTGCGCTTCTGTTGTCCGCCAATCCAACTTTGATTAATGTTGACGTATATGACATTCTTATGGAGACTGTCAATCCCATTCAGGCGGGAATTTGTCGTTCAGACGGACGGCTTAATCTGTCAAATGCGGTTCTTGCGGCGGTTCCTCCAAAAGGCCGGATTCATCTCGACCATAGATATTATTCGTGCTCCGGCACTATATCTGTTTCGCTGGGCGATTGCGACCTCGCAGGCGGCGGGACTCAGGCGATAACGGTCACAACAAACGGCGGTGATTCCGAAACTGTCGTCTTAACGGAAACAACTCCCCCTGTCGGTTTTTTTACCGGGACGGCTCCCATCGACTCAGGGGTCCCAAGCCCCGACGACGGCACGGTACAACTGGCTCACAGCCAGATTATTACCGCAACGTATTATGATGCCAACGACGGCACAGGTAATCCGGCAGTAGCGGAGGATTCCGCCATCGGCGACTGCGAAGGTCCGGTTATTCTTGGCGTCCACATAGACCCATTTGGTCCCGAACCGGAAGTCAGCTTCGAAACGGACGAAGCCAGTACGGCCAGCGTAAAGTGGGGTCTTGCCTGTGGAGCGGGCGCCAACCTGATAGTAACCGACTCGGATCTCAGGACCAGCCACACGATGAAACTGACAGGGGTTTCGCAGGATACGGAGTACTTTTTCAAAATCGAGGCCGACGACGCTCTGGGCAATTCGACCGTGGACGATAACGACGGGGCTTGTTATTCGTTCGCTACCGATAACGGTCCCGGCGACGTCTACGTACCCACCCAGGTTTCCACAATCCAGAAAGCCATCGACCGTTCCTGGGACGGAGGGAGGGTCTGGGTTGCCGACGGGACATACCGGGGCGAAGGGAACCGTGATATCGACTTCAACGGAAAAGCCATCACGGTCAGCAGTCTAAACGGCCCTGCAAACTGTATCATTGACTGCGAGGGTCTGGAAGCGAGCTTGCCCCATCGAGGTTTCCATTTTCACACCGGCGAAGGTGCGGACTCTGTCCTCGACGGCTTTACCGTCATCAACGGATACGAATACTGGTTCCCTCCTGATGATTGCGGGGGAGCAATAAGATGCGAGGCCGGCAGCCCAACCATAAAGAACTGTATCTTCCGAGCAAACGTAAGCGGGGGCGGCGCCATGGGCAACAGAGCGGGGAGCAACCCGACCGTTATCAACTGTACGTTCAGCGATAACTATGGGCGGGGAATGAGTAACGAAGGCAGCAGTCCGACGGTGGTCGGCTGCACATTCAGCAAAAACCTGGCCACGGACATCTACAGCGGCGCCGGCATGGACAACCGCGACGGCAGCAACCCGATGGTAATCAACTGCACGTTCAGCGGGAACAAAATCGGCACTTACGGCGGCGGCATGGCCAACATCAGCAGCAGCCCCACCGTTGTAAACTGTCAGTTTACAGGCAATCATGCGGGGCGTGACTATTACCCCGAGGACCAGGGATACGGGGGCGGGATGTCCAACCAGAACAGCAGCCCCAACGTAATCAACTGCACGTTCGGCGGCAACACGGCAGATGATGACGGCGGGGGTATAGCCAGCAAGGGCACCAGCCATCCTGCGATTACCAACTGCATTCTCTGGGGTAACAGTGACAGCGACGGCGAGGATGAGTCCGCTCAAGTTTATGGGGGAACTCCCGCTGTCAACTACAGTTGTATTCAGGGCTTGAGCGGCGTTTTGGGCGGAACCGGCAATATCGGCGCCGACCCCTGCTTCACCAGGCCGGGCCACTGGAACGATAATGGTACGCCCGATAATAACAGAGACGATTTCTGGGTTAATGGTCTCTATTACCTATCGCCCGGCAAGTCGCCTTGCATCGACAGCGGGGATAATCAGGCTGTACTATCTTTAGTTGCTGCCGACCTGGAGGGCTCGCCACGTTTCCTTGACGACCCAAATGTACCGGATACGGGCAATGGTCCTGCCCCTGTTGTCGATATGGGCGCGTATGAGTATTGGCCTGCGCCTGAACTATACGTCGATGATAATGCACTTAATGACCCGGGGCCGGGCGACCCTCATATAAGTGACCAATTGGAGAACGGCAGCCAGGCGCATCCTTTTGACCGCATCCAGGAGGCTATTTACGCTGCAAGATACGGCAAAATCGTGGTGGTGGCCGCCGGAACATATTACGAAACCATCAATTTCATCGGAAAAGACATTACCGTCACGAGCCTCGACCCTAACGACCCGGGTGTTGTCGGCGCTGCCATAATTGATGCAAATGGCGCCGGCAGTGCCGTAACGTTCGCCAGCGGTGAAGGCCCTGAGGCGGTGCTGACCGGCTTGACCGTAACGGGCGGCACCGGAACCGAAGGCTGGAACGGCTGCTGGGGAGGCGGCCTTTACTGTGACCACGCTTCACCTGTTATCAGGGCCAATATAATCACGGGCAATCACTGTCCAATGGCAGACTCGGGCGTCGACGGACTTGGGGGTGGAATCGCCTGCCTGAATTCAAGAGCTATTATTGAGCGAAACATCATCAAGCAAAACGAAGCGTGTAGCGGAGGCGGGATAAATGTTTATCACGAAACTGCCGGGTCTGTTTACTATGGCCACGCCGTGATTGTCAATAACCTGATTTATGACAACCTGGCAAGCCGCGGCGGCGGCGTTGAAATGTACAATGGACTGCTGATTAATAATACTATCGTTGGTAACAGTGCCGCCCGGGAGGGAGGCAATGTTATAGTCTTCGGTAATACAGAACCCGAAGGCAGTCAGTTAGTGGTAATAAACAACATAATCAGCGGCGCACTAAACCAGGGCGGGCTTGCGTGGGCGGCCGACTCGAATACAGGATGGGATTGCATTGCCTACAACAATGTCTGGGGCAATGCCGGGGCAGACTACTGTGGATTGCCCGACCAGGCGGGCATTAACGGTAATATTTCGGAGGATCCCTTGTTTGTGGATGCGGCAGCTCACGATTATCGTCTGCGGTGTAATTCCCCATGCGTCGAGGCGGGCACAAACGACCCATGCGGAATCATACCGGCCACAGACTTCGACGGACAACCCCGCCCATTTGATGCAAATAATGATGGTGCTGCAATAACCGATATAGGGGCTTACGAATCGAGAGGCAACAGGCCGCTTATCCTGCTGACGCCGACCGAGCTTGAATTCTCCTACATTGAAGGTGATCCGAGTCCACAACCGGCCGTTCTGTTCATACGGAATGCCACTTGCGGAATACTTAACTGGACAATTGCCGAGGCCTGTACGTGGCTGGAGGCAGAGCCCAATAATGGCAGCGCCTCCGTGGGAGAGCTGGACTCAGTCACCCTCACTGTGAACACGTCGGGCCTCGCCGTGGGCCACTACAACTGCGAACTATCGGTTTTGGACCCCAATGCAGAAAACAGTCCGCAGACCGTTCGAGTCACTTTGTCGGTTAGCGCGCTGCTGCGCGTGCCGACAGCGAAATATCCGACCATTCAGGCGGCGATTGATGCGGCCTCAGACGCGGCGGTGGTTATCGTAGCTGACGGCACATATACAGGACCGGGCAACCGCGACATCGACTTGAAAGGAAAAGCCATAACAGTACGAAGTGAAAACGGCCCGGCCAACTGCATTATCGACTGCCAGGGGACCGAGACGCAACAACATCGGGGATTCTACTGCCGTAGCAGGGAAAGTGCTCTGTCCGTCGTTGAAGGTTTTACAATTACCGGCGGCCATACCTATTTTGGCGGCGGAATGGCCAATTACTCTGCTTGCCCAAAAGTCGCACACTGCATCTTCGCCGGAAACACCGCTTATGCGGGCGGCGGCATGGAAAATGTGGACGCCTCGCCAACAATAATTAACTGCACTTTCAGCGGAAACTACGCAAGTTTCGGCGGCGGAATTGACAACTACGGCACGTCAAGTCCGAATGTCACCAACTGTATTCTCTGGGGCGACAATGCCTCTGAGGAAGCGGAAATCTGTGGAGATGGCCTGGTGTCATACAGCGACGTGCAAGGCGGCTTCGCCGGCGAGGGCAACATAGACGCCGACCCACGGTTCGCAGATGCGGCAAATAGTGATTATCATCTTTTGCCCGGTTCTCCGGCCGTTGACGCCGGCGACCCCAACTCCGAGTGGAGCAGTGAGCCCTGGCCGAACGGCGGCCGAGTCAATATGGGAGCATACGGCAATACCAGGCAGGCAACCAGAAGCAGAGCGGACTATCAGGATTTGGCAAAGCTTGCCGAACATTGGTTAGAGTATGAGCCGTCTGTTGACATTGCTCCTGCACCCGACGGGGACGGCATGGTTAATTTGCTGGATTTTGCCGTCCTTGCCAATTGTTGGCTCCGGTGACAGCAAGGCCGGAATGTAAGCTTACATTGAGACTTCGCGCCCAAAAACTACTCGCCTTCGAGCAAATCTATTGCACTTTCCATTACATTAGAGATAATGTGCGTAATATTGAAGGAGAGCAACCATGAAGAAAACAATGAGCAGGCGTCAGTTCATCAAGAAAAGTGGTTGCGGGGCCTTGGCGTTAGGTCTGTCAGGTTCGACTGCGGCGAGTGCTTTGGCCGGCGAGGCTGCGAAAAATCAAATTGAATGGTCTATCAAACCGAAAAAATGGCAGTCGTTCGGGCCGTTGGACCTCATTCCGCAACTCGACCAGGGCCAGCAGTGGGCCAACCGAAGCCTCATAAAATACGGCACTGTCGAGCCGCCCAATGCAGGCATGCGCAGCATGAGGTCCGCGTGCATGCCGGCGGACTCGTGTGCGCACTATTATGCGATGACCAAAGACCCTGCAACGCTCGAAGCCCTCAAAGCGGCTGTAAAGACCTTCCGCAAATATCGCCGTAAGGCCAAGGGACGTCGCATACCTTATGAAGAGATAAAGGAGCCCGTCAAGATTGATTTTAAGGGCAAGACGGAGGAGAAACCAACTATCGAATATGAGACCATTTCGTGTCACGTCGGTCGTAACATGCGGGGTATCCGCGCCGCCGCTCACGTTCTCCAGGACGAACAGCTCCTCCGCGAGGCGGCCGAAGAGCTGAACTGGTGGATTGACAACCCGCTCGCATTCAATCGGGAAAAGCATTTTTTCGACGCGAGGGTTTTCCTCGACGAAAACGGCAAGACTATCGGCTCGGAGAGAAAGTACACGATGAACATGGGCGGCTCGCTCGCCTGCGCGATGTGGCTCGTCGGCAACGACCTGGGCGACCGGCGACTCATGGATTATGCAGAGGACCAAATCATCAACGGCATATCGCCGCATCAGCTTGAAAACGGATACTTCCCTTACAATATCGGACACAAGTATGAATTTGTGGATGGCGTAGCGCTCGATTCCAATTACTATCACACGCTTACCCTGCAGGTAATCAGTGCGCTGCTGGCCTACCCACAGTGGCGGAGCAAACCGAAATATGTCGAGATGATGCGGCGCGGCTCAAAGTACATCCGCGACAAGCTCACTCGCGATACCGGCGTCGTCAAGCATCCGGGGCACATTGACGTCATCCGGGCCAAAAAGCTCAACTTCTGCCCAAAAGCCCCCTTTGGAATAACCGCCGGCTCCGCCCTGGTCCATACGCGAATATACAAGTATTTAGGCGACCAAGAGGCCCTCGAACAAGCCGCGAAAAATCTGCGGTGGATGCACTGGAATTCGCCAAGCTGCATCCCGTTTCTGGCTACCGACGCGGGCCTGGGCTGGGACCACATTATCACCGAGTGGGGCTTCAGTCACTGTTTCCGCCAGATTATGATTGTGGCCTGGGAGGGAATGCACCTCAGACAAAAGGGCATCAGAGACGTTGAGGCGGTGTTTGTGGAGTAATCTTCCGGCAACGTTTGGTACTGCGCATGGCCTCCGGAGATGTGGCTTTTTGGAGACAGACACAGTTGCATCATAAGAAAATGAACATTGCAGGTGCAAGGTAAGTTTTTCATAATGAAAGGGCATCAGACATGAACCTACGCAAGAAGATTGTGCTGGCCGCGGCGGCCATAGCCGCCATTCTGCCCGGGCGCCCCTACGGCGCCGCGCGGGGTGATGAGAATCTGCAGGAAATGATTCGGAGCACCAGGGCGCTAAGGGAAAAGCTCCTGAAAGACCCCTATCGGCCGGGGTACCACTTTGTTACTCTGGAAGGCAGGTGCTCTCCGTTCGATGTCAACGGCGCCATATTCTGGAAAGGACGGTATCACCTGTTTTACATTTTCCAAAACGAAAAAGGCCACTGCTGGGGACACATATCCAGCACCGACCTGGTCCACTGGCGTCATCACCCGACAGGACTCGTCGGCGGCATGTTCAGCGGAAACTGCTTCATCAACAAAGACGGCGTCCCGACAATGTGCTACCACGACCAGCAGCGAAAGGGTAACACCATGGCTGTGGCGCTCGATGACGAGCTAAACGAATGGAAGAAGCTCGCGCTCATCACACCCGCGACCTCCCCGGGCGACCCTCATCACGACAAATACCGTTCATGGGACCCGTATGGCTGGCTTGAGGGCGATACCTACTACGCCATATTCGGAGGCAAAAGACCCGCAATCGCCAAGTGCGACAGCCTCGAAGGCGAATGGAAGTACGTCGGCAACTTATTGGCCCACAGTGTTGAGGGTGTGGACATCAACGAAGACGTTTCCTGTGCGGATATGTTCAGGATCGGCGACAAGTACATGCTTCTGTGCATAAGTCACAGCCTCGGCTGCCGCTATTATTTGGGCCAGTGGAAGAACGAGCAGTTCTATCCCGAATATCACCAGCAGATGAGCTGGGTGGACCGCGCGTATTTCGCCCCCGAGAGTATGCTCGACGGCAGGGGCCGACGCATCATGTGGGTCTGGATTTTCGATGGCCGAAAGAAGGAGACCCGCGACGCCAGCGGCTGGTCGGGTTCCTTCAGCCTGCCTCGCGTCCTGGCCTTGGCAAAGGACAACACACTGAGAATGTGGCCGCCGGAGGAACTGGAGGTCCTGCGATACAACCCGAAGAAAATGCAGAATCTGAATATCCGGGCCGACTCCGAGATGCCGCTGAAAGATATTCGCGGAAACAGTCTTGAGTTGTCGCTGGAAATGGTGCCCAAAGGCGCCAAGCAGTTCGGCGTGAAGGTCTGCACCTCCCCCGGCGGTGAAGAGCAAACTCTGGTCTTCTACGATGCCGCCGAGAAGATGCTCAAGGTTGATACCACCAGGTCAAGCCTGGATGAAGGCCCGAAGTCGGTCGAAGCAGGGCCATTCGAGCTGAAATCCGGCGAACCTCTGAAGCTGCGGGTCTTTGTGGACAAGTCGGTCGTCGAGGTCTTCGCCAACAATCGCCAGGCGGTGATGCGAAGAATCTATCCGACGCGCAAAGACAGTCTGGGCGTGGTTCTGTTCTCGAAGGGCGGCCCGGCCAAGGTCCGGACCCTGCAGGCATGGGACATGATGCCGTCGAATCCTTATTAGCCGCGAGCAAAGTGCGCAATGGATAAAGGACTGTGCCCGCTCCTGACAAGAGCACGTCCACCGGCCATTACTGCCGGTGCGGGGCGGGCATATCAAACGAAACCCGGCAGTCTTTGGGAGACGGTTGTATGAAAACGAAGATATTATTGTTGGGTGGGGTAATAATCCTACTGTGTTTTGTAGGATGTAAGCGCAAAGAAAAGAGCCGGTTGTTCGGGGTCACATTCCAGACGATGAACAATCCGTTTTTTGTCGATCTGAACGAAGGCGTCAAACAGGTCGTCGAGGCCCACGGCGACCGGCTGGTGACTCTCGATGCCCAGTGGAACAGCCTGAAGCAGCGAAATGACATTTCCGACCTCATCCTTCAAGATGCCGCGGGCATCTTCATTAATCCTGTCAACTGGGAGGGCATAAAGGGCAGCCTCCTTCAGGCCAAAGACAAAGGCGTCCCGTGTATAGTCGTTGATGCGCCGGTCAGGGATATGGATCTTGTTGTCTGTCAGGTAGCGTCAGACAACGTGCAAGCCGGCCGGCTGGCCGCGCGGGCCCTGGCCAAGGTCTGCCGGCCCGCCAGGATTGTCATTTTGCATCGATCCGTCAACAAGGCCTGCATTGACCGTGTCGCCGGATTCAAGGAAGAACTGGCCAAATATCCCGACATGCAGATATTGGACATCCAGGAGGGCCAGGGTACCACTGAGGGCGGTCGGCCGGTCATGCTCGACCTGCTGGGACGCTATCCGGACCTCAATGCGGTCTTTCCCATTAACGACCCCAGCGCGTTAGGCGCCATCTCCGCGCTTGAATCGGCGGGAAGGCTCAAGAATGTAACTGTGGTCACGGTCGACGGCTCGGCCGAGGGGGTCGCCGCCATCAAAGCGGGCAAGCTGCTCTCCAGCTCGGCGCAATTTCCAAAGGAAATGGGCCGCATTGCCGCCGAAAAAATGTATGAACACCTTGAAGGCAAAACCGTGGCGAAAGATATCAAAGTACGTGTGGAGCTGGTCACCAGAGAAAACGCCGATTCCTTTTTAGCTGCAAAGTGAAAAGATGGTTCAATCCGCCGCCAACGAAGCAGAACTTCTGACCTTTGACAGTGTCACCAAGAGATTCGGCGGCGTCACCGCGCTGGATAGCGTAAACTTCGGTCTGCGACAAGGAGAAATCCATGCTCTCGTGGGCGAAAACGGCGCGGGCAAATCCACCCTTATCAAGGTGCTTGGCGGGATTCATCTTCCCGATTCCGGCACAATCCGAATCTTCGGACAGCCGGCTAATATCCGCAGCGTTGCCGACGCCAACCGCTACGGCATACGAATTATCCACCAGGAATTGTCCCTCGTCCCGCATCTATCCATTGCCGAAAACATCTACCTGGGCCGGGAGCCCCAGGGACTGGCCGGTCTGTGCCGGCGCAAGATGACGGCGGACGCCGAAACCCTTATCACCGATTTGGGTCTGCACGAGATCCGCTCAGTCGGCACCGCTGTCTCGCAGCTCAGCATCGCCCATCAGCAGTTGGTGGAAATCGCCCGGGCGCTGTCCTGTCAGGCCCGTATTCTGGTGCTTGACGAGCCGACTTCCTCACTTTCCGAGGCGGAGACCGAAGCATTATTTGTTACCCTGCGACGCTTAAGGTCGCAGGGAGCGGGAATCATTTATATTTCCCATCGCTTGGAAGAGGTCATGCGCCTGGCCGACCGCATAACGGTGCTTCGTGACGGCCGTTCTATGGGTACACAATTTACGCAGCAGCTCAATCAGCGCGAACTGATTCGCTGGATGGTGGGACGCGACATCAAGGACCATTTCCATCGGCCTGCTTTCAAAACGGGAAAGCCGGCTCTGACGGTTGATAACTTGAGCAGCCCGACAATTCATAATGTCAGTTTTGAACTGCATTACGGTGAGGTGCTCGGCCTGGCAGGATTGGTAGGGTCCGGCCGAACGGAACTGGCGCGTGCACTTTTCGGCATTGACCCTGTCCATAAGGGAGAAATCCGAATTGACGGCCAAACGGTATCTATCAACAGCCCCGGTGATGCTCTGGATAAGGGGATTGTCCTGGTTCCGGAAGACCGCAAGCAGGAAGGGCTGGTCATGTTCCAGTCCGTCGGGTTTAATTTAGCGCTGCCCTGGGTTAATGAATGGATTTCCGGCTGGTTTCCCAGCCGGCGAAAACGCAGAGAGATTATCGATCGCGCAATAAACGGGTTTTCCATCAAGGTAGCCCACCCGGAACAGAGCATCGATACACTCTCGGGCGGGAACCAGCAGAAGGCCCTTGTGGGAAGGTGGATGGAGCGCCGTCCCAAGATTCTCATTCTCGACGAGCCGACCCGGGGGGTGGATGTCGGCGCCCGTGAAGAGTTATTTGCCATTATCGGTTCGTTGGTGGAATCCGGAATGGCCGTCCTTTTGATATCCTCCGACCTTTCAGAAGTACTGCACACCTCGCACCGCATCGCGCTCTATCGGGACGGGCGCATTCTGGACACGGTCAATGCCGCTGACATTACGGAAGAACAAATCATGGAGCAGCTTGTCGGAGCCAAAGTGAGTGAGAAAGGTTAAACAGATATTGCCGTTGGCGTTGGCCATGGTGGTCCTGCTGCTGCTTTTCAACTTATGGGTGCCGGACTTCCTCAAGCCGGAGAATATGCTCGACTTGGTGCAGCAAATCTCCGTGAACGCCATCCTTGCATTTGGCATGACCCTGGTAATTCTCATCGGCGGCATCGACCTTTCCGTAGGCGCTCTGTTGGCGTTAGTAGGTACAACAACGGTTTATATCCTTGCGAAAGGTCAGTCAGACGGGCAAAGCCTGAGATGGCTGATGATTGCTGTCCTGGCCGGGTTAGGCGTGGCCGCCGGATTCGGGGCTTTTAATGGACTTTGCGCTTCCAAAACAAAAATGCCGCCTTTCATCATCACCCTGGCAATGATGCTGGTGGCAAGGGGTGCGGCCCTTCGCTTCAACGAGGGCCGCCCCATGCGCATTCCGGACCACGAGACTATATTGCTTGCCCTGGGCAATGGCCGTCTGTTCGGCATGGTGCCGATTCCTGTAATCGTAATGTTAACCCTCTTCGCACTGGTCGCAATTGTTCTTCACAGGACGCGGTTTGGGCAGCATCTGTACGCAATCGGCGGCAATCGCGAAGCTGCGCGGTTTACGGGCATTCCCCTTGTCCGTAACGAAATCCTGGTCTACATGGCCTGCTCGGTTCTTACTGGCATGGCAGGTCTTATCCATACATCTCAGCTTTATTCGGCTGAGCCTGCCTCAGGAGTCATGTTCGAATTGAACGCCATTGCGGCGGCGGTTGTCGGCGGAACCAGTTTCACCGGCGGGCGAGGCACTATTTACGGCACTTTGATAGGCGCTATCATCATTGGTATCCTTGATAAGGGTCTGAACCAGGCCGGTGTTCATTTTTCGTTGCAGTATATTGTTAAGGGACTGGTTATCCTTATTGCCGTGTATATGGACGTACGCAGACGCTGAGGCAGGCAACTTGCACTATGCGGCAATCTCGGTGTACCAACCCCCTTAAGCCTATTGATCGCCCCTCATTATAGATGTTAGTGATGAATCAGGCATCCAAGCCCCTCCCGTCGCCGTTCTTGGCTTCTTCCAGCGATGTTTGGTCATAACTCTTATCCCCAAACCCGTATGCCATGTTTCCCAGCCATCCCGGCGCGCCGCCAAAAGGAGCTTGCCGGCAGAAGCAGTTTTCATTAGAATTGCCGAACAACAGGCAGGTATTGGGCCAATTTGGCCGGAAGTTCTTACCTGATGGGGTTGGGAACAGACGTGTTTTCCGACTATCCGGCGAATTCAGGATTATTTATCTTGCAGGAGTGCCAGAATGAAGAAAAGATTTGTGCTTGCCGCTATATCGGTGGTCCCCTGTATATCATTTGCTTTCGCAGGCGACCAGAAGCAGGGAACATTCAGCAATTCCCTCGGTATGCAAATGATGCGTATCGAGCCGGGCAGCTTCATCATGGGCCTGGAGAACAAGGATCTTCCGGAAGGAGCGGGGATTTACTATTCTCCGGGACATTACAAGGACGGCAGGCTTCCGCCGGCCGCCGGCTGGAAGGGATACCGCAAGGGGCTCGTCGGCATCATTTATGACGACAGCCGCCCACTGCGGCTGGTGCAGACATCACAGCTTGATTTCGACTGGACCGGAGAGAAAAAAAGAGACAATACTTTGATAACCCGCTGGCGCGGATTTATCAAGTCGCCCATAACCGGGGATATTAAATTTGAAGCCGAATACGACCACGGTATCCGCCTGACCATCAACAATAAGATTGTTTTTGACGGCTGGACCACCAAGGCGGTCCGGTCCGGAACAGTCGGGCTCGTGAAGGATGAAATGGTGCCGTTCCTTGTTGAATATATGCGCAAAAACGAGCCTGATTTGCATTTTTACTGGACTATCCCGGGCGGCAGCAGGGAACCGGTGCCTGCTGAAGCTCTTTGGCATAGTGCCGACGACCACAACCGCAGCCTGATAGAAGTGGTATGGGTTCCCGAGCGTTCCGGCAGGAGCCCGAATCCAAAAATCGGCTCGGACATTTACAACGAGGCGCCTTGCCACGAGGTGACAATCACGCAGCCTTTCCATATTTCGCAAACCGAGGTGACCATTGACCAGTTCCGCAAATTCAGGCCGGAGTATCCGGGTTACGACAAGTTCGCGCCGTATGCTTCAGGTCTAAGCTGGTATGATGCGGTTGCGTTCTGCGAATGGCTCAGCAAGAAGGAAGGCAAGCCCTATCGCCTTCCGACCGAAGCCGAGTGGGAGTATGTCTGCCGTGCAGGGACAGAAACTGCATACTCATCGGGCGATTTCCGGCCTGAGCCTGAAACTGCCAACGCCTGGGGCGTTAAGAATATGCACACGAATGTTGCCGAATGGTGTCTGGACTGGCACGGCATATATCCCGAAGAAACTCAGGTCGACCCGGTCGGCCCGGAGTACGAATGGTTCAAAATCGTCCGCGGAGGCTGCCTTGATTATACCCAACTTGACAAGCCTTTTTATTCACGCTCGTCAAATCGGGCCGCGGCGCCACCGGCCTTCGGACCGCCCTCGGCGGACTACATAGCCAGGCAGCTCGACGGCCAAAACATGGGGATGGCAGAGGCCCTGAATTCATGGTTCAAGACCAGCGGAGTCATACCCGGCCGACACGGCATCGGCTTCCGCGTGGTTCAGGCCGAGATACCCAAGACCGCGCCGACTCCCGCCCAATTACCGTTCTGGCATCAATGCGTCAAGCAAAGCACCCACGGAATCAAACAAGGCCCCGACCTGACTAAGCCCTATTACCGCACAAGGCTGCTCTATCCGGACTTCGGACGCAATTCGCTTGTCGATGTTGCATGGGAGATAGGTATCGAGCGCGGCTACGGCGGCGGCCACCACAATTCCGCTCTGCAAGCTCTACCCAATGGAGACCTGCTTGCCGGATATTACAACACAATGCTCGGCGGCGAACGCGACGCCTGCGTGTCGTTGATGACTATGCGTCTTCGCTACGGTACGAACGATTGGGACATGCCGTCCCCCTGGCCTGACATGGTCGATGCGGACGATGAGGCCCCGATTTTCTGGAACGATAACGGCCGAATCTGGCTGTTCTGGGGTTGCCCCCGAATGGAAGCCGGATATCCCTTCCAATGGACGACTTCCACGGACAACGGAGCGACCTGGGCGCCGGTGCAGTTCCCGCTGTTCGACTCGAAAATCGGATTCTTCTCGGCCCAGCCGACAACCAGCGCGTTCCGTGATTCAAAGGGCGCTATTTATGTGTCGGTGGACGGGTCGAACCCTTCCATCACTTCGGAGCTGTTCGCCAGCAGGGATGACGGCAGGACCTGGTACGATACCGGCGGCCGAACCCACGGCAGGCACTCGGCATTTATAATACTTGATGACGACACAATCATGGCCTTTGGTGGAAAACAGGTCGACGTTGACGGGTTCCATCCGCTGAATATCTCCCGCGACCTCGGCAAGACATACCAAGTCGTGAAGTCGCCATTGCCCGCTCTCGGCGGGGGTTTGCGAGCGAGTTTTATCAGGCTCCGCAGCGGCAACCTCTTTTACGTCGGCGACATGAAGCTCTCCGACAAGCTGTCCGCCGAGCAGATGCCGAGGGGCTGGGTCGGCAACGGCGCGTATGCAGCTATAAGCATGGACAAGGGCAAAACCTGGCGGGTCAGGAAGCTCACCGGCGGCAACGTCATCGGCAAAGACGGCAAGCCGGTCAGAGTACAAACGGTCAGCTATGTGACTGCGTGCCAGAGCCCGAACGGAATGATTCATGTGGTGACATCTCATAATCATCCTGATTTGCATTTCGAACTCAACGAGGCCTGGGTCCTGCAGGGTTCACAGGGGCAGGCCGAGATTGCTTCTGCGTTCAAGGTGAACATCAAGCCTGAGACGGTCAAACAATATCGCGAGGAATACCCGAACGGAAAGCCCAAAGTCACCTGGGGCGCCGGCACGGGCGAGGATGGCCACTATCTTCTGCACGGTACGGAGACCTGGTATTACCAGAACGGCAACAAACAGTGGCAGGTAGATTACCGTGCAGGTGAAAAGGTCGGCGCCGAGACATACTGGTCCAGTGACGGCGCAAAGCAGTGGCAGAAGGTCCACCGCGACGACGGCACTTACGAGTGGACTGTCTATGGCGCCGATGGAAAGACAAAAGCAAAATCCGTTTGGCGAGGCAAGAAGCTGCTCAGCCATGAAATCGGGTCGGTTTAATCCTGGCAATGCTTCAGGTCTAATCAAGAGGATGAATGGAATGACAAATAAAACGCTGTCCCTGCTCGTAGTACTGTTGGCCATAGTGCCGAGCCGGGCAAAGAATGCCTTCGCAGTGGAAACGCCGACGGGCAAAGAATATACGAACTCTATCGGCATGAAGTTTGTCCGAATAGAGCCCGGGGTATTCCAGATGGGTTTTGGCGAAAAGGAACTTTCAAAGGAGCTTGTGGAAAGACGCGGTATGTCCCCTCGCGGCGACTATGACGAGCATCCCACCCACGAGGTTACAATCAGCAGACCTTTTTATATGGGGGTCTGTGAGGTTATCAACGCCCAGTGCGAACAGTTTAGCCGCATACACGAACATCTGCGGGGCAAAAAAGCTTTTTCAATTGACGCGGACGAAGCGGTTGTCTTCGTAAGCTGGCACGATGCGAAGGCATTCTGCGACTGGTTGAGCGAAAAGGAAGGCCTGCCGTACCGCTTGCCCACGGAAGCCGAGTGGGAATACGCCTGTCGGGCGGGAACAAACACCTTCTTCTGGACGGGCGATTCACTGCCCGCGGAATTCATCAAGAATCCGGGCGAAAGCTGGTACCCCAGCCCCGTTCGCGGCCGCGGAAGCAAAGAAGTCGTCCCCCTTCACACAGGCAAGACAACCGCCAGTCCCCGGGGCCTCTACGATATGCACGGAAACGTTGAAGAGTGGTGCTATGACTGGTACGGCCCCTACGAAAACGGGCATCAAACCGACCCCGTCGGCCGAGTGGATGGCGACTTCAAGGTTACCCGGGGAGGAAGCCACGGAACTCTCCCGTATTATCTCCGCTCGGCGAACCGCATGGGGACTATCCCCGAAGACAAAAGCTGGTTCATCGGTTTTCGCGTTGTCATCGGCGAGCTGCCGCACGCCAAATTTCTGCCCGTGCCTGCCCCGCAGCCTTATCGGCAGAATGTCAATCAGGCGATTCCCGCGGATGTCCAAAAACCGCCTGACGCCGAAAGACCGTACTTCAGGGGACCTCGCAATTTTGTAAAGATACCCGAGCCTTCCAATGGGCCGCTCTTCCACAGGCACAACCACTGCCCGGCGATAGTCCAGTGTCCAAACGGCGACCTGCTCGCCATCTGGTATACTACCATAACCGAAAACGGACGGGAAATCGCCGTGGCCGCAAGCAGGTTCCGCTACGGGACCGAAGAATGGCAGCCTGCCTCGCCTTTCTGGGACCCTCCCGACCGCAACGACAGCGCTCTGGCCCTGTGGTCTGATGACACCAATACCATTTACCATTTCAACTCGCTTTCGACCGCTGCGACGTGGGGGCCGCTGGCGGTCATTATGAGGACCTCCGTTGATAACGGCGTCACCTGGTCCAAGGCTCGCCTGATAATCCCGGAACACGATTCGAGACGCCAGGTTGCCGAATCCGTATTTCAAACCAAAGAAGGCTATATTGTGCTTCCGTGCGATGCCTCACCGAGCGGCAGCGGAGGCACGGCCGTCCACATCAGTAGAGACAACGGCCTGACTTGGCACGATGCCAGCGGGACCATAGCAGGGATTCACGGCGGCGTTGCTCAATTAAGGGACGGCCGGCTCATTGCATTCGGCCGGGGCGACGAGATTACGGAAGATATTCGCCGACAAAGACCCTGGATGGCAACCCGCATAGCTGGTGACATAAAAGAAACACCCAGGGCAATGACCATGAGTATCTCGGCGGATATGGGTAAGACCTGGACGTATCAGAGGAGCATTTTTCCTTCGATCGGGGGCGGCCAAAGAGTGGCCTTTATGCGGCTGAAAGAGGGGCCTCTTCTTCTGGCCTCTTTCGCGGGGCAAGACGATGAAGGAAGACCGGTCCAGCCGGTCATGGTCACCGACTCGGCGGGAAAGAAACGACAGGTCTTCGGCCTGTTCGCGGCACTGTCATACGACGATGGCCGAACTTGGCCGGCAATTCGCCTGGTTACTGACGACGGTCCCGCCCGCGACGTCGGCACCACCAACGGCAGGACGAAGTTCACTATGAGCAAAAGCACGGCCGAACCGAGGGGTTATCTGTCCGTATGCCAGGCCGCAAATGGTGTGATTCATCTTGTCAGCAGTTGGAATCATTACGCGTTTAATATCAAATGGATCGAGGCCCCGCCGCCAACGGACGTTCTTACCCAGTAGAATAATATAATCATTGTAAGATGTTTTGGGAGCAGATTGGTAATGGAAGAAAGAGTCGTGAAAAATTGGACGTTTTCGGTCGCACTGTTACTGGCTGTTGCGGCGGCACAAGCTGCCGATACCCCAACAGGCAAAGAATACACCAATTTCATGGGGATGAAGTTTGTCCGTATTGAGCCCGGTGTGTTTCAAATGGGCCAATTGAAAATCCCCCTGCCCTATGAAATATTGCCTCATACCGGCGGACGGGGAGACCGCATGGACTGTCTGATTTACGGGGACTTCGACGAGAAACCAACCCATGAAGTCAGGATAACCAAACCATTCTATGCGGGTGTTTCCGAAGTGACCAACTTTCAGTATGAATTGTTCGACCCCGAGCGTGCGAAATTGCGCGGCAAAAACGGCTTTTCAAAAGAAGACAACGAAGCCGTCGTCTATGTAAACTGGTATGATGCGCAGGCCTTTTGTCAGTGGCTCTCGGACAAAGAGGGCCTGCCCTACCGGCTGCCGACGGAGGCCGAGTGGGAATACGCCTGCCGGGCGGGGACAGCCACTAATTACTATGCGGCAGATGTCTTGCCCAAAGAATTCACCACCAGAGGCAGGTCACTCGAAGTAGGCCGGACTCCCCCTAATGCCTGGGGCCTGTATGACATGCACGGCAACGTGGAGGAATGGTGTCACGACTGGTATGGCCCTTACCGGGCAGGCCTGCAGGCGGACCCCGTAGGATACGTCGAGGGTGATTTTCGCGTCACCAGGAGCGGCCACGATGGCCCTTATATCATGCGTTCGGCCAACCGTATGGGCGCGCTGCCGCAGACTCGAAATTGGGTTACGGGTTTGCGGGTGGTCATCGGTGAGCCGCCCGAAACAAAACCTCTGCCGGCTCCGCCGCCGCCGCTTAATCAGCAGAATGTCGTTGCGCGTTGCCCGACTGAAGCAGCCAGGGGTCCGGACCCCAAAAAGCCTTACTTCAAAGGTCCCCGCAAATACGTCAAAATCCCGCGAGAGTGTAACGGCCCGCTGTTTGCCGCTCACAATCACGACCCCGCCATTGTGGAGTGTCCCAACGGCGACCTGCTGACCGTCTGGTACACCTGTGATTCCGAAAGAAACTGGGAGCTGGCTCAGGCCGCCAGCCGGCTGCGCTGGGGCGCTGACGAATGGGAGCCTGCCTCACCCTTCTGGGACGGACCCGACCGAAACGACCACGCCCCGGCATTGTGGTTCGATGGAAAAAATACCATCTACCATTTCACCGGCCTTTCCTATGGTGACGAACATCGAGAAATGGCGTTGGTTATGCGCACCTCGACCGACAGCGGCGCGAGCTGGTCTCGGGCGCGGATGATTCTGCCGGAATTTGAGCGAGGTCATATGCCCAGCGAGCCGGTATTCAGGATGAACGATGGCCGGATAGTGCTTACCGTCGACGGTCCCGATACTCTGTGGATGAGCGCCGACGAAGGTCTGACCTGGACAAACCCCGGCGGTGACATCCCGGGCATTCACGCCGGCGTCACCCAGCTTGAAGATGGGCGAATATTGGCTTACAGCCGGGGCGGCGAAATCAATGGTATGATGGCCAAGAGCATCTCGAGTGACGGCGGCAAAACCTTCGTTTCGGTCGCGAGCGAGTTTCCCCACGTCGATGGGGGCCAGCGCCTCGTGCTGCTGCGACTTAGAGAAGGGTCGCTCTTTTTCGCATCCTTTGCCGACAAAGGAATTATGATTACCGACAGTACAGGCCGGCAGCGCGAGGGCCGCGGCCTGTTCGGCGCGGTCTCGCTTGATGGCGGCCAGACTTGGCCCTACAAGCGGCTCATCACCGACGACGGGCCGGGCCGGCCGGTCGAATGCACCAACGGCGGGTTGTTCATCATGAGCGGCAGCAACGCAGAACATCAGGGCTATATGGCCGTATGCCAGGGCCTCGACGGAGTTGTTCACCTGATTAGCAGTTTCGAGCATTACGCCTTCAATCTGAAGTGGCTTATGACGCCTCCACCGTCGCTTTCTTATCCGCCCGTCCAGGTCAAATCGGTGGTCGAGACTTTCACGGGGCCCCAGTTCGATGCCGAAGGATGGGTCGAGTACAAGGGTTATACGGGCGGCTTCAATGGAAAAGGCCAGTATACGGTCAACTCGCTTGGCCGGTCGAACGGTATAAACCGCATTGCCGGCAAGGGCTCGTTTGAGGCCGCCTTTGCAGTAAAAAACCTCAGTTACAATCCTGGCAATGGCGGCAAGTCACCGGGTCCGCGCATCCTTTTCAGAGATGCCCGCACCCGCAGCCTGTCCTTCCGTTTCGACAGAGACCACATCGCGCTGGAGATTAAAGATGAGCAGACATCTTCGCCGCTCAAATTCGACCGCCAAAACCAGGTTCGGTATTCGACCCCGCCCACCTCGGCCAAGGCCAGACTCACCTGGAACGAGAATACGCGCCAGTGGCGAATCTTCTATGGCCTTAATGGACAAGAGCCAACCATCGAAATGCCCCAGAGCAAGGCCGGCATTTACTTCGGAAAGCCTCTCAGTGAAACAACCGCCGTCTATCTCGTGGTTGACCACGGAAGCGCCGACTTCGACTATTTTGAGATCAAACCAATCGAACCCGGCCGTTATTTTGCCGGGAGCTTCGACGCAAAACGCAAAACAAAACCAGAAAAACAGGAGTAATCGGTCTATGCAGGAGAAACAACCAAAGACAATAGCCGCCGGGACCGAAAGCGCCCGACAAGAAGAACGCAGTGAGATCTATCGCTCCCTTGCCGGAGGAGGGTCTTAATAATGAAACGATATGTTTGTATCCATGGCCATTTCTATCAGCCCCCGCGGGAAAATCCGTGGCTGGAAGACGTGGAACTGCAGGATTCCGCGTATCCGTATCATGACTGGAACGATAAAATAACCGAAGAATGTTACAGGCAGAACGCCGCATCCCGAATACTCGGCCCAGATCGAAAGATTATAGATATAGTCAACAATTATTCGAGGATAAGCTTTGATTTCGGCCCTACCCTTCTGTACTGGCTCAAGAGACACGCCCTGGATGTCTATAAAAGTGTAATTGATGCGGATAAAAAAAGCCGCGAATTGTTTTCCGGCCACGGCGCCGCTATCGCACAGGCTTACAACCACATCATTATGCCTCTTGCCAACGCAAGAGACAAACGCACGCAGATTATCTGGGGGATTCAGGACTTCGAATATCATTTTGGGCGAAAGCCCGAAGGAATGTGGCTGCCTGAAACTGCGGCAGACCTGGAAACATTGGATATTCTCGCAGAAAACGATATCAAATTTACGGTTCTTGCCCCCCATCAGGCGCGGCGGTTCCGTGAGCTCGGAACTAAGCAGTGGACAAATATCGACCGGGAGAAAATAGACACAACCAGGCCCTACTTGTGCCGGCTTGCTTCGGGACGAACCATAAACCTGTTTTTTTACCATGGTCCGACCGCCCGAGATGTTGCCGACGGGCATCTCTTGCAGAATGGCGAAGTATTTGCCAAGAAACTGGTTTGGGTCCTGCCGGAAAACAATGAAAAACCCCAGCTTGCTCATATTGCGACCGACGGCGAAACGTACGGCCACCATTATCACCACACCGACATGGCATTGGCGTATTGCCTCCACTACCTCGAATCAAAGAACCTGGCCAAAATAACCGTCTACGGCGAATATCTCGAAAGGTTCCCGCCCGCTTACGAGGTTGAAATCTATGAAAACAGTTCATGGAGCTGCAGTCACGGCGTCGAGAGATGGAGAAGCAACTGCGGCTGCTGTTACGGCAGGTATCCGTCGGGAAAGCAGCAGTGGCGTGCGCCCCTCCGTGAAGCCATGGATTGGCTCCGGGACCGGCTAACTCCAATTTATGAAGGCGAAGCGGCTCAATACGTGTCCGACCCGTGGGAGTTAAGAAACAAGTACATCACGGTCGTAAATGATAGATCTATGGAGAACATAGAAAGCTTCATATCGGGGGCCGCGGGCAGGCAGCCCGACTACCCTGAAAAAGTGGCCATGTTGAAACTGCTCGAGATGGAAAGAAATGCCATGCTGATGTACACAAGCTGCGGGTGGTTTTTCGATGACATCTGTGGAATAGAGGCGGTCCAGATAATGAATTATGCCGGCCGCGCAATCCAGTTGGCCAAAGAAGTGAACGGAAAGGATTTCGAACCGGGGTATAAGGATATCCTTCAGAAGGCCCCCACCAATTCCAAAGAATTTACCGATGGAAAGCAGACTTACGAGGCTCTTATAAAATCCAGCAGCATTGACCTCAACAGGGTGGGGGCTCACCTGGCGGTTAGTTCAATTTTCGAAGAATACCCCGACAAGATAGACGTTTATTGCTATTCGACAAATATCGAATCGTATGACCGCGTTGACGCGGGGATTCAGACACTCGCCACGGGAAGGGCAACGGTGCTGTCCAATATCGTTCTGGAGAGGCACCCTCTCGACTTCGCTGTGCTTTACTTCGGCGAACATAACTTGATCGGCGCCGTAAACGCCCGCATGCTTGATGAGGCATTTTTTGCCATGCGAGAAAGTCTTAAGAACGCCTTTACCAAAGGTGATACCACCGAGGTTATGCGCCTGATGAATATTTCTTTCGCCGGAAACAACTATTCGCTTTGGCATTTGTTCAAGGACCAGCAGCGACGTATCTTGTATGAACTGCTCCGGACAACATGGGAGGAAATTGAAGCTTCTTTTCGGCATATCTACGAACACAATTACGCAATCATGAAGGTAATGCGCGGCATGAATATACCTTTGCCAAAGGCTCTTTCCACTCCGGTCGAGTTCATACTTAACCAGGATTTATGCACAGTAATACGCCAAGATGTATCTGACCTGCACCGGCTCCAGGTGTTGGTTGATGAGGCGACCAGATTGTCGCTGCAGCTCGATGAAGCCACCCTGCAGTTTGAAGCCAGCCACAAAATCAACCGTCTTATGGATGCGTTCGAGAACTCGCCCGATGACGTCAATCTTCTTGAAACCATAGAGGCAACGGTTGGAATCTTGCTTAAACTGACTTCGGAACTTGATTTGCAGAAAGCTCAGAATGTCTTCTTCGCTATCAGCAGGCAAAAGTACCCCGATATGATTAAGAAAGCCGCCTCGGGCGATAGGGTTGCGGAAAAATGGGTTGAACATTTTAGGAATTTGGCACATCATTTGGACATAAAGGTTTAACAACAAACTTCTTCTGTATAAGAACCGCGTATGACCAAGAGCAGAGCAAGCGGCTTACTGCTTCATATAACCTCGCTCCCCTCAAAATACGGAATCGGCGACTTCGGTCCTGAGGCATACAAATTCGCTGATTGTATTTGTCGGGCCAGGCAGCGTTACTGGCAAGTGCTGCCTTTGAATCCGCCCACACTTATCAAGAATCCCTATTCGCCGTATAACTGCCTGTCCGCGTTCGCAGGCAATACTTTGCTTATCAGCCCCGAATTGTTGTATCGCCAGGCGCTTTTAAACAGAAAAGATATTCGAGATAGACCCAGCTTCCCCGAAGGCCATGTGAACTACCGATTAGTCATATCTTATAAAACAAAATTGCTGACCGCTGCTTTTGAGCGTTTCAAGGGTTTGCCAGACGAACCGGACTACGCAGCGTTTTGTTCGGAAAATAAGGATTGGCTGGAAGATTACGCCACATTCATTGCCTTGCGTCGACATTTTCGCCGGCGATTATGGTGCCGCTGGCCGCCGGAGTTCAGAGACAGAAAAAAGCAAGCTCTTAAATCCGTCCGGCGGCAACTGGGGCGTACTATTGACCGAGAAAAATTTCTGCAGTATGTGTTCTTCCTGCAATGGCATGCCTTGAAGAAGTACTGCAACCGGCACGGCATTCAGATAATAGGAGATATCCCCATTTACGTCGCCTATGACAGCACCGACGTCTGGGCTCATCCGGAAATCTTCAAGTTGACAAAGGCAAAGAAACCTCGCGTTGTCGCAGGCGTCCCGCCGGACCTTTTCAGCAGAAGCGGGCAGCTTTGGGGCAATCCCGTTTATGATTGGCATGCTTTGGCAAACAGAGACTATTGGTGGTGGATTCAGCGGATAAGACAAAATCTGGCCTTGCTCGATATTGTTCGTATTGACCATTTCAGAGGTTTTATCGCCTTCTGGCAGGTCCCGGCAGGCCGCAAAACAGCCGTCAACGGCAAGTGGGTTGACGGACCTAAAGAGGATTTTTTAAATACACTATTTAAGCATTTTCCTTCCCTGCCATTCATTGTTGAGGATCTGGGGTACATTACTCCGGATGTCAGAGCGGTCATCGAAAAGTTCCGGCTTCCGTCGATGAGGGTGCTCTTATTTGCTTTCGACGGCGCACCGGCCGCAAATTGCCACCACCCTCACAATCACGTAAAAAATTCTGTCATTTATACCGGAACACACGATAACAATACCGTCAGAGGCTGGTTTGAAAACGAGGCGAAGCCCGCGACAAGAAGACGGCTCTTTGACTGCCTTGGGCGCACGGTGCATGCCCGCCAAATGCATTGGGAATTTATACGACTGGCAATGAGTTCTGTAGGCAGCGTAACTATTATTCCCGTGCAGGATGTTTTAGGCCTGGGCGAACAAGCCCGCATGAACAGACCCGCTACCATCAGGGGCAATTGGACTTGGCGGCTTCGCCGCGGCCAAATTACAGCTTCGATCATCCGCAAGCTGGCAAGGCTGACCGAAACTTACGGCAGAGTATAATTGTACGATACTATTCCTTCCACTTGACCAGTTCGGGGTGCAGGTCCTGAACCGTCTCATTGGCAGGTTTGATGCGAGCGTTTATGTGCTGTAATCCGTATCCCTCTATTTCAAAAGAGCACGCATAATTGGCAAACGTGCCTTTCAGACTTTCCAGTTGCATGGGGACGACTCTGAAGCTATCGCTGTTGGAACGCATGTAAAAAAGCTCGACACAGAAAAGCTCGGGCGAAGCTTTGTCTAAATCGACCGCGCAATGTACCTCCAGACGCTCCTGCTCAACGATATGGTCCTTCTTATCCACATTTGTGGACAAGCCGGCGATTTCAACTTTGTCCCAGTATTTTAGAATCTCCTGTTCTTTCTCCGTCGCCTCCTTCAAGAGGTGAAAATTGTCTTTACAGAGCATCGCAGAGTGTTTCCTGGACGGCACATAAAGCTTGTTCAGGTAACAAGTCAAAACTCTGTTCATATTGAAGGTTGCACACACGGAGCAAATGGATTCTTTCATCATTTGGACCCAATGTTTGGGGATTCCAGCTTCATTGCGGTCGTAGTACAGCTCGGTTATCTCTTCTTCGAGCAAATCGTAAATCTGGTCGGCCTCAGCGGTTTCCTGCATCTCTGAGTGCCTGTAAAACTCGCCAGCGGTTATTGCCCAGCCGTTTCTGCCATTGTAACCTTCGGGCCACCAACCGTCCAATACGCTCAAATTCAGAACGCCATTTATCGCCGCTTTCATTCCTGAAGTGCCGCTTGCTTCATTTTCTCTCACCGGCGTATTAAGCCACAAATCAGCCCCGCAAACCAGATGTCTGGCAACGTTCATGTCATAGTTTTCAAGAAATATGACTCTGTCCTCAAGCTGATAATCTCTTATGAACGCTATTATTTCCTTTATCATATTCTTGCCCTGCGTATCCGCCGGATGGGCCTTTCCGGCAAATATGAGCTGCACCGGCTTTCGCGTGTCCGTCAGAATTTTTTTCAGCCGTTCCTTGTCTTTAAGGATAAGCGTTGCCCGTTTGTAGTGCGCAAAACGCCGGGCAAAAACTATCGTAAAGTATTCGGCGTTAAACAGCCGGCTCAATCTCAAAATCTTCGGCTGAACGTAGCCTCTGGCCGCAAGGTCATCACCGAGTTTCCTGCGCATGAAAGTAACCATACTCTGCTTGTTCTTGTGATGTGCATCCCAAATCTCTTCGTCGGTCATATCCTTGACCTTGTCCCATAACTGCTGATTACGGCCGCAATGTATGTAACCGGGGCCAACATACTTTTTGAACAGGTCGGTAAGAGGCTCGCTCAACCACGAGCAGTGAACGCCGTTGGTTACGTAGTCCATGGGAACCTCCGCCAGCGGCGTTGCCGGAAAAAGGCTTGCCCACATTCGCCGGGATACATCCCTGTGCAGCCGCGAGACGCAATTAACATATTTTGCGAACCTGATGGCCAAAGCAGGAAGCCAGAAATTATCCTTGCCCTCTTCAATAAAGCCGTGCGAGGCAACTTCATCAAACGAAAGCCCGAGCAGTTCAATCTCAGGCTCAAGATACTTTTTCACAAGTTCGGTTTGGAAGTTCTCATTCCCGGCCACCACGGGCGTGTGCGTCGTAAAAACCGTGGAAGCCCTTATCAGAGCTTTGGCTTCGGAAAAACTCAGTTTTTTCTCTGCCATTAATTTTTGCAGCCTCGCAATGACCAAAAAGGCGGAGTGCCCCTCATTTATATGGTAGACCTTGGGCTCTATGTTCAGTAACTCCAATGCCTTCACTCCGCCGAGCCCCAGAACCAGTTCCTGCTGCAGACGTTTATTTCTGTCGGCGACGTAAAGTTCGTAGGTAATATCCCGCAAATCAGGCGGATTGTCTTCAATGTCCGTATCAAGCAAAACCAGCTTTGTTTGGCCTACGTCTATCTGCCATAATTTAATCCTGAGGTCACGATTGAGCACCTTTATGTTGATACAGGCTTTTTCGCCATTGGGACAATGCACTTCCCGCATCGGAACAAGGTGGTTCTCAAACTCAACGAACAGTTCTTCCTGATAGCCTCTTGAGTTAATTCGCTGGGTGAAATACCCGAATTTGTAGATCAGGCTTACGCCTACTACAGGCAAACCCAAATCTGAGGCCGCCTTCAGAAAGTCCCCGGACAAAACCCCCAGTCCTCCCCCGTACGTAGGTATGCATTCGTGGAGCCCGAACTCCATTGCGAAATAAGCAATTACATCGCTTCGAGCAAGTCCGCCATTGTCGGCGTTTTCGCTCCCAAGCGTCCAGCTATACTTCGTGTAGTCTTGAAATATTCCCCAGACCCTTTCCAGCTCAAAAAGAAAATCCCTGTCCTCGGAAAGCTCGCTGATTCTATGTTTTGACAGACTCAGAAGGAATTTCACGGGATTGTGATTCACCGCTCTGAACAGTTGCAGGTCTATCCTTTGAAACAGGTCAACAGCTTCGTAATTCCATGTGCACCACAGATTATAAGCCAATGTATACAGTTTTTCTAAATTTTCAGGGTATTTGGGATATACGAAAATGTTCTTGAAAATCATTCTGTGTCTTTCTCCAACCCCCCGTTAAACTTGTCGATTAAACGCTGCGCATCCATATTCCAAATGTTTAAAGCTGCTATGCAGGTCCCAAAAGCTCCTCCTCCCTACACCGATTGTACTGGCACCCTTCTCCCGTCGCACTTATCAATACCACGGCACGGTGATTCTATCGCGCTTCCACAGGATAGACAAGCCAAAAATCAGGTGGGACGACTAATTTCAGGTTATATCTCGTGAGCAAAGTCGCTTAGACTTTTACCTTGAGGCAATCCTCCATAAAGCAGCAATCGATATAACGGCATTGACCGCTTGATTTGCCGAAACAAGGGGTATTTCCCTCCGCTCTTTGTATAGCGTGAATGAGTTCAGCCTTTTTCATCTTATTTGATTTTATCCCGAATGGTTTGGCTTTTTTCCTCAGTTCAACTATTTTCATGGTTCCTCCTTCTTGTTAAAAGAAAACATCTTAACGGTCAGGTTGTTCAGGTTTGGCTCTGTAGAGTCTGTCCCACCGGCACACTGAAAACCGTACCTCCTTTTTGCCGGATGGCTTTGGAGCATCGAGAATTAAGATTGTCCAGGACATTCATAAAGTTAATGTAAGAGTCATAAGGGGAATCGTATGGGTTAAAGTACTTGTGCACATCTCCGTCGGCAAAATATTTTGTGCACATATAATAGAAATGGTCGGATGTCTGCAGTTTTCGCCAGTCCGCGATGATGTTCTCATCTTCTGTGCTTTTTACTTTCCGTCGCAGCCTGTAAAGCTCCGCCAGAGCGCTTTCCTGCATAGGATTGCCCAGCCACGCAGAGAGGTCTCGCTCGATATCAGCCCAGCTTACAGTATAAGGAACGTCGATAACATCCATGGCGTCGTAGGCAGCCACCGCCTCTGAAAGCGTTTTGAAGTCATTATCCGGGTGCTTAAGCACCTCTGCCGGCAGATGCTGCAAAAAGTCGAATATGCCTGTAGTCTCCCACTGGTGCTCTCCGAAGGTTTCATAGTCCATAAAGAGATTCACTACATGACCGTTGCCGTTAACCGCGTTTATCCAACTTGCGAATTTGTCGGCCTTCACGGGCCATTCGCTCCAGTTGCGGTCCGAGAATCTGAAGGCTATATCGTCGCTTAGCCGATAGTTTTTCAGCAGCAGCTTCAGCTTCCTGCAATTGGGCGGGCGGTAAATGAAATTGGGGCTTCTGCCGCCAAGGATGTGGTCCGCACCTTCGGCCAAAAGTGCGTCACAGCCGATTTCCTCAACGACTTCGGCCAGCGCGTTATTATAAATCAGTTCCGTGTTCCTGAAAACTCGCGGCGTTTGTCCAAAAAGCCTCTGCATGCTCCGCTTGTGAGCTTCTATCTGTTCGATGAATTCATCTCGCGAATATAAGAAACTTAAGCTGTGGTAGTAAGTTTCGGTGAGGAACTCCACACAGCCCGTGCCGGCTAGGTCCTGAAAAGTGGTCAGAACCTCCGGCGCGTACATTTCCAGTTGTTCCAGCAAAACCCCGGTTATACTATAGGATATTCTAAACCTTCCCCTGTATCTTTTGATCAGGTCGAGCAAGAGTAAATTTGAAGGCAGGTAGCACTTGTTCGCCACCTTCCTGCAAATCTCGGCGTTCTTGCAATTATCAAAATAATTGCTATCGGTATCAAAAATCGTGTAACTTCTAAGCCTGTGAGGTTGATGAACCTGGAAGTAAAAACATACGGATGCCACTTTCTACTCTCCTTCTTATTGTTAGTTTTATCATACTGATAGAGCCAGTGTTTGTTCGTAGATTTGCTTGACCCTTGCCGCGGCGTCTTCCCAGCGAAATCTATACGCTTCCACATGGCCGTTCTCACGAAGGGCCGTTCTCAAAGGCGGATATTTCAATACCGCTGCTATCTTATTGGCCATTTGGTTTATATCCCAGAAGTCGACTTTCAGGCCGTGCTTGAGCACTTCCGCAATCCCGCTTTGCTTGCTTATCAAAACCGGAACATTGCGTTGGAGGGCCTCGAGCGGAGCAATCCCGAAAGGTTCGGAAACTGAGGGCATTACATACAGGTCGGCCATACGGTAAATCCGGTCGACGTCATCGCCCCGCAAGAACCGCGTAAAAACAACTTTGTGTCCGATGCCCAGTTGTGCCGCCTGTTCGATGCTCCGATAGAGCATGTCTCCGTCACCCGCCATGACAAATTTGACATTATCAATTTTTTCCAGCACCCTTTTTGCCGCTGCAAGGAAATACTCGGGACCTTTTTGCATCGTAATTCTACCCAGGAACAAAACGATTTTGTCGGTCCTTTCAGGAAGCGCCTGCGCATATCCGTTGCTGCTTGATTCGACGCCATTGTAGACAACTTCAACCTTTTCCGGGGGGACGCCATAGCGATTGACAATTATGGTCCTCGTATAATTACTGACCGCAATGACCCTGGCGGCGGCGTGCATGCCCTCACGCTCGATATCATAAACCATCTGGTTGACGTGTTCGCCGCTGCGGTCGAATTCTGTTGAGTGAACGTGCACAATCAACGGCTTCCCGCTTGCTTTCGCCACTGCAATTCCCGCCGGATACGTCATCCAGTCGTGGGCATGAATAATATCGAATTGCTCCATTGTCGCAATCTCGCCCGCCCGCGCGGCATACCGCTGAATCTCCTGAAACATGTCGCCGCCGTAGTTCTCCGGCCGTCCCGCCTGTTCCCAATACCACCCATGAATATGACCGCTTTCTCTTTCCTGTTGCGACCCGCATCGCATCGACCGACGTCCATGTGCGCCGGACGCAACATACGGTCTTAGTGATGAGGCAATCGTACGGAAAGTAACGTTCTTAAGCTCACTCAATTCCTCAATCTCCGTGCAGCCTTGGGCGCTAAGCATTCTAACGTGACTCGCATGGCCGCCTGTGCCCGCTTTCGGCAGAACGAAAGTGATTTGCATACCTAACCGCCCCATTGCCTTGGTAAGGCCGTAACAGGCCGTCCCTAATCCACCGCTGATAAATGGTGGAAACTCCCAGCCCAGCATGAATGTTTTCATAATGGTTTCATCCCTTAACCAAAATCGGCCAACCGGCCTCGCAAGGCAGCCAATCCATATTTGCATCTATCGATTATTACAATTACTGTAGACAGCCATAAAGGTTCGAAATTCTCTCTTGGTTCTCTGCCCGTCTCGCGCTGCATTTTTTCCGACTCCCAGATTCTGTGCATCAAAGGAAAGACGGCAAAGGCCAGTTTCTGCCCGTTGAGTGCCAATCGGCCGTTTCGGCGCTGGAGGGGTTTCTATGAGCTATATTTCACAATCAGAATGATTGCTTACTGTTGTCTTTTTACGAACTTTCACGCGACCGATAGCTTCGTACACTCTGCGACTTCCCTTTCCACGCACCGGGCCGCTTATGCACAGCCAAGCGCTCTTCACGCAAACATCTGCGCCCTCACCGAGCAAGCCTCCATCCCTCTGTCTGCCAAAGTCCAACCGTTCAGTCCGCAAGCAATACTCTTTATCCGACGCCCGGCGAAATACCTGAGCATCGTAATCTTACTCCAGAGCACAATCCTGTTTGCAATTCTGACCCCTCAATGATAACCGAGGCTGGATTTGTGTAAATCAGTAGAATTTCTGTTTTTGCCGTCAGGCAAACTACTCTTGCTCGTGAAGGGGAAAACCCCTATGCCGCGGTTTGCATAAGAACAGCTCTTGAGGTTTCAAAATCAGAGCGATTGCAATTGCCTCCCTTGCCGAGCGGCACGTACGAAGCAGTGGATGGCGCGAACTGCTCGAAAACAACCGGAAAGAGTTGTTGCCCGCCGTAATCAGGCTGGATATGATGGGGCTTAAGGGAACCAGACCTCCTGGTGGTATATGATATGCGTAAAAAGGGATGTTACTTCATAGTCCGGCGATTGTCGAACGCTCAGCCTGACGTTCTTAAGCCAAAATAGATACAGGAGAACTAAAATATGAAAAGAGTAAAAATCACCATAGCAATCGTTGTATCGTTATTGGCGCTGATTATAGTCCTCCAAAACACGCAGATGGTAGAGACCAGACTGCTGTTTTTCACAATAGCAATGCCGCGGGCGCTGCTTCTGATTGTAACGTTTCTGGTTGGTTTTGCCATGGGGGTCATCTCGGCAAGCCTGCTCACGGGAAAATCAGCCGCAACGGATAAACGTACCGTAAACTAAGGCGTGCACCGACCTCGCTTTGCTGCGTTCTATCGGGCAGATTATATGGGTAATACTTACAGGGACCAGTTGCATTCCGCACTTCTTTCGAACAATTACGATTGTCAAATGGGAAACGCTGTATGTTGACTTGCATCTTAATGGCGATAGGGTTCGCGCTGGTAATCAAAGGCGCCGACGTGCTGGTCGACGGAGCTTCCGCTCTCGCCAACAGATTAAATGTGTCCGACCTTGTGATTGGCTTGACCGTCGTTGCTTTTGGAACATCGACGCCCGAATTATTCGTAAATATATTTGCAAGTGTACAGGGAAATACCGATATTGCCGTTGGTAACATACTCGGAAGTAACATTGCCAACATCCTTCTGATACTCGGCATTTCCTCCATCATTTTCCCCCTGACGGTTACCAAAGGTACGGTTTGGAAAGAGATACCATTGAGCCTTCTGGCGGCGGTTCTCGTCGGTATAATGGCAAACCACAAGCTTATAGACAGCGGCGGCGTCTCAGCTCTGACAAGGACAAACGGGCTCGTCCTGCTGGCATTTTTCATTGTATTTATTTATTATTCATTCGGCGCCGCCGCCAGGTCGGATAGCTCGCAGGAGAATATACACAAGAAACAATACGGTTTGGCAAAGATTTTCTTGCTGCTTATCATCGGCCTGTCCTGCCTGATCATCGGCAGCAAACTGATTGTCAACGGCGCGGTATATCTGGCGACCGCCTTGGGCGTCAGCGAATCCTTAATCGGTTTGACTATCGTCGCTGTTGGAACGTCGCTGCCGGAATTAGCCACCTCGGCGGTTGCGGCGTATAAGAAAAATTCCCAAATTGCCGTCGGCAACGTGGTTGGGTCGAATATCTTTAACATCTTTTTCGTCCTCGGGATTAGTTCGATTATCAGGCCGCTGCCGCTCCAGGCACAAAGCAACATAGATATTGCGGTGTTAATTGTCGCGAGCCTGCTTCTGTTTTTGTGGACCTTTACCGGAAAAAAACGCGTACTTGACAGGTGGGAAGGACTCATATTCGTTATTCTGTACATCGGCTATATCGGTTACCTTATTACGCGAAGGTAACTGCTGTATTCCTGACCAAACCCCTGATTGGCTTTGAGAATATGCCAGCGACCGGCTGAAAAAGACCGGCCCGCAAGTATGAAGATATTGGTTGTAAATTGTGGTTCGAGCAGCATCAAGTATCAGTTATTTGATGCAGCCAGCACGTATGAGCTGCTCGTTAAGGGCATGGCGGACAGGATAGGACTCAGTGATTCCTGCCTTTATCACCATCCGGCAGGCAAGCAGGAACAAAGAATTGAACGACCTTTTCCGGATTACAGAACAGCCCTGAAGGCGATATTCGAAGCCTTAACGGACAATAAGCATGGCGTGATAAAACATTTGGATGAAATCCACGCAGTCGGCCATCGAATCGTGCACGGGGGCAGCCGGCTCACGGCTTCGGTCCTCGTTGACGATAAGGTGATAGAACAAGTGAGGGAAAATACCAGGTTTGCCCCTTTGCATAATCCCGCCAATCTGGCCGGTATCGAGATTTGCCGGGAATTGCTGCCGGGGACCCCCAACATCGCGGTTTTCGACACGGCCGTGCACCAGACCATGCCGCCAAAAGCTTTTCTATATGGGCTGCCGATAGAATTATATGAAAAACACGGCATCCGCAAATACGGCTTCCAGGGCATAAGCCATGGCTACGTGGCTAAAGAAGCCGCCAGGGTCATGAAAAAACCTTTCGAGACCCTTAAGATTATTACTTGTCATCTCGGCAACGGCTCTTCGATAACTGCGTTCGAAAAAGGTAAGAGCATCGATACTTCCATGGGCCTGACGCCTTTGGAAGGCGTTATGATGGCGACCCGCTCGGGCGACATAGACCCCGCTATAGTACCGTACTTGATTGAGTTGTTCGGACTCGGTCCGAAGCAGGTTAGGGACTTCTTGAATAAGGAAAGCGGCCTGCAGGGACTGTGCGGCAAAAGCGATATGCGAGATGTCATGGAGCTCGCTGACAATGGCAATCCGCAGGCCCGAACAGCCATTGAGGTATTCGTATACAGGGTCCGCAAATACATCGGGGCGTATGCGGCGGCCTTGAACGGAGTTGACGCAATCGTCTTCACCGCCGGTATCGGCCAAAACAGCCCTTATCTGCGGGAAAAAATCCTCGCCGGCTTCGACTATTTGGGCCTGAGGATCGACAGGACCAGCAACCAGCGGAACCAGACAATCTTTTCCGCCGGGAATTCCAAAGTCTGCGCAATGACCATACCCACCGATGAAGAGCTGGTGATAGCAACAGAGACATACCGGATAATGAGCGAACGCAAAAAATAGATGTGTGATTCAGCCAGAGATACACCACAACATATCTTAGGCCGGTAAACAGGTATGGGTTGTTTACGTCGCTGGTCCTGTTCGGCTCGCCGAAGACATCGTAGGAATACCGCTCGATAATTTGCTTATTCTCATTTGAAAGAGCTATGGCAGAACCAAGGCCGTCAAAATGATAATAATAGACCGCGTTGTTGTCCGCAACATCTATCATACATATCGGCTCATCGATGCCGGGGCCGTTATCGGATTATTCACCTGTGAAAGACCAACAGCACACAACATGGGCAACGAAGGTGAACTATCTCACACATAGTTATTTTTCAACTGCCCACTAAGCCTACTATCTCTATTATCTTATGATCATTTTGATGGAATCAGGTTTGACGGAAGCAGATATATGGAAGCATGCGCCATCGGCCATCCCCTCAAGAATTTCGCGAGCCTTATGGAGATTACTCAAGTAGCCTTGAGGGTAGCTCGTCTCCTCTTTGTACGCCTCGTAGGCCTCGACAGCATCGGCAAGCTCTTTCTTATTTATCACTCGTAATTCGATAATGCCGCTAAATGCATGTTCCAAAGGATCGAAGTCCATAATCGCCATATAAAGTTCACTGGCTGCCCATTCTTCAATCTCAGAACGCAGCAAAACGACTCGACCGAGAGCATCTGTAGGCCCAAAGAGAACTTGGTGAGGGTTCTTGCGTGTGGTCTTCAGCTGCGCTTCTAACATCAGTCCTTGAACAGGGCTGCCTTCGTGTGTAACTACACACTCTATTCGTTCCGGAAGAATCGAAGTCATGGCTACCTCCCTAAATCCCTAAAGGGTCAATGCGCCAAACTGTGAGCTTGTGGGTGGTTCATGCTCGTTCCACTTGCCTACGCTTCCTCAGCCAGCTCTTGTGCTCTCCTTTTGACCATCTTTTCAAGTTGGGGGAAAATGGCAAAATCTCCCTGCAAAACGTCAGCGGCATATTCTCTCACGCTCTGTGCTTTGTGAGCGAGCATTTTCCCTAGTAGCTCTCTATCCAGCTTAGTTTCGGGCCCGTGTTCTGGCCAGATCAACTGCGGCGCTCTTATCAACAACAGGTTGTCAAACTCATACTCGCGTAGCACAGCATCTGCAGTTATTATTATTATTGGATCCGGGACATACTGCCCTGCCACAAGCTGGCATAAGTAAACAAAGACCCTGTATTCCCGCCTCTCAAATATCAGTCTGACGGCTGTCGTGTCATTCTTCATTCTAAACTCAGGAGCCCAGCTTTTCTGCCATTTGTCCTGCCTTACTTTGTCAACGCCAAAACCATATTCCTCTCTTAAGAAAGAGAATCTATCCTGACAAAGCTTGATAAATTCCTCGAAGTCTTCCATTTCTCTCACCTTTAGAACCCTTCCACCTTTGTGGCCGCGTACCTTGCCTGCTCTGTAATATGAACCGTCGCCAGTCAAGTTGCCGTTGGCATCGTAGTAATATAGGTCACATTTGCTGTCCTGCTGGCAGCCCGCAAACGGAGAAGGATTTTTTTCGTCGCTCGTTTTGTTCTGCTCGCAAAAGTCATCAGGCTATTGAGTAGCATTAGTAAACCGCGGGCATTGGAAACCGAGCGACAGGAAGCCTTCACATGCCCTTTCGCGGAATATGAACTGAGAAGCGAATATCAATTCCCAATGAAGTAAATCCAGATATAATTTCAGCCGGAAATGAGTAAGCCGCTATGACTAAATCTTCATGGGGCTCAACAGCGATATTGAGATCAGCTTCCAACTCTTTCAGAAGTAGTCCCAAAGTCTTCCTTTTAGGTTTTATGCGCGCAAGAATATCTCTGGCTTGATTTTGTAATGTAGCACTCCTCCTAAGTTTACTGCATAAATTCCAGTGACCGTATGGCGTATTATAGACTACCTTCTCATTTTCCTTTCTCAAGTTGGCGCTTGATTGGGCGGAATCAGGCTCAAGCCCGAGCGCCTCAGTTATTTTATCTGCATCCAGGTTTTTCCCGCACAAACGCAATACCACTAATCTGTACCTATCTTGCTGTCTCTTAGCATGACCGCATCTTTTCTTTTTCTTCACAGTATAGTTCTTCCATTTCTGCATGCTTCGCTCCTGCACTAAACTGCATAACCGATCAATGTATACTACGGAAAGGCTGGTGAGATTTGTGCGACTGATGAAGCTGATGAGACTGCACCTTGAATCATAACGACTCCCACCGTTCCTTCACCGCTGGGCACAGTTATTATGTCAAACACAATTATTCCGGCACCTACAACTATAACTCCGGTTTTTCCAGGGTTTTCGTACACCCATTCGCCCGTAGCAACCGCTCCTCCACCAACTGTCGCGAAGATGCGAGCCGTGATGGTAGTGACGCTCTCTAAAGCGGTTATCGCGTGCTTTTGCCATGGCTTTTTCGGCTTGGTTTTGCCCCCTCGCGGCTCGCCTAGGTCCTTCCACTCCTTGTACTTGCGCCTCAGGCCTTCCTTGTCGTAGTGGTCTTTAGGTCGTCTGCCGATTTCCCTCTTTTCAGATTCCAGCCAATCCAGAAACCGTTTCCTGTCTGCAGGAGGGATAAAGCCTACTCCCGCACCTGCTTTGAGGCAATCACCCACACTGTCTTTGTACAAACCCCATGGGTCAACCCAATTGGTGGGATTCGTCCAGCAATACTGATATAAATTCATCGAGTCATAATAGCCAATGGGGTCCGGCTGGAGGAATCGGCCGGTGTAATAGTCGTAGTAGCGGGCGCGGTAGTAATAGAGGCCGGTTTCATCGTCATATCTGCGACCTGTAAACAGGTAAGGATTGCCCACAGAGCTGGTTTTGTTCGGCTCGCCGAAGACATCGTAGGAATACCGCTCGATGATTTCCTTATTCTCATTTGAAAGAGCTATTACGGAACCCAGCCCGTCAAAGTGATAATAATAGACCGCGTTGTTGTCCGCAACATCTATCATACATATCGGCTCATCAATGCCGGGGCCGTAAACGAATTTCCTCAATAAATCGTCGTTTTCGCCGTACTCGGCAATCACCTGGTCGCCGTCGTAGGCGTATTTTGTCGTTACATCCGGCGGGCCGTACACGGTTTTGGATATGCGCCTTCCCTGATAATCGTACTTGTAGGAGGCAACAGGCTGGTCGCTTTGGTTATTTACATCGGTGAGGCGGTTCTCACAGTCGTAATAGTACTTGTACTGCCCGTCGTCGTTCAGGTTGCCGTTCCTGTCGTAATAGTAACTCGTCTGACTGCCCTGCGGCCCGACCGCTGTATATTGATTCAGACATTTGGTGTCATAGAGGTTGTCTTTAGGGGATTTGCCTATGCGAAAATCAGGTTCTATTTTTCCCCAAAAGCTATTACTTTTCACAGGTTGTGATGGAAGGTCGGGCCAGGATTGTCCCCGATGGGGGTTCGGCTTCAAATAACGGTTCCGGCAGGGAGGACGGGACAAACAACAAATTAGCTGTGAAAACACCAATGGCTTTTACAGCAGTGGCAAATACGTTTATTCCGGCGCCCAGAGGCAATGGTGCGCACGCCGGTATGAGGATGCCGATTCGAAGAAATGAGCGCCGCGGTCCGCTTTCCGTCCCTCCAAGCCCAACACCAAAAGAAGCGACGTATTTGCTGATACTGCGGCAGCGGCTAATCGTGACCTCACCCGCGCCGAAGATTGTTGCGTCTTCACCGCTTCTTCCAAAGCCTGTTCGTTGAGAACAGGGACCAGGGGAGATTATGCAGGTAACAAGACCACTGAGGGCAGGTTGGTTTGCTTCGCTGGTTCCCATCGTTCTACTGGCGGGCCTGCCGGCCATAACGCTCCACGCAGCAACCTTCTACGTCGATCCGGTTATTGGGGACCCCAACAATGACGGAAGCTACGAGAGCCCCTGGAGAACGTTACAGGAAGTTTTCGACAATGACCTGATTGAAACGCGGGTTTATGAAACCACCCCCTACTCGCCCAATACGCCTCTGATAACAAGGAATCCAGGCGCCCCCGTTAAAGCGGGAGACACCATATTACTAAGGTCGGGTTACCACGGCGCCGTGTGGTTTCGGGGCGGCTTTAACGCGGATTACATAACGATTGCGGCACAGGAAGGGCACACGCCGTATCTTAAGAAAGTTCAGTTGTCCGCCGTCAGCAAGTGGATTCTGCGCGGTTTGACGATAAGCCCCGAGTTTGCCCCGCCCCTCGAAAAGACCATCCTCATATTCATTGAATCGCATGCATACCACGGAGCAAGCTACAACGTCATTATTGAGAATAACAATGTTTTTACTGTTCAGGACTCTTCAACCTGGGACGCAAACGATTGGAATACGCTCTCCAGCACGGGAATACGCGTTGACGGTCCGAATTCGATTATACGCAATAATACCTTGAAAAACGTCGACTTTGGCATAGTCATCGAAGGAGCCAACACTTTAGCCGAGTACAACACAATTGAGCGCCTCGCCGGAGACGGCATTACCGGAGGGGCGGACAATATCACTCTACAGTTTAACCTGATTAAGAATTTCTATCGGGTAAATAACAATCATGGTGACGGGATACAGTTTCACCGTGGCCTTAATCCCGATAGAATCCCGATGAAGAACTGTGTCCTTAGAGGAAATGTCATAATTAGTAATGACCCGGAGGTTGACAGCCCTTTAATCCACAGTCCTCAGGGAATAGGATGTTTTGACCCCGGAATGTACATTGACTGGCTTGTCGAAAATAACATCGTGCTGGTGCAGCATTTTCACGGGATTGCCATCTTTGGCGGCGAAAATTGCGTCATAGTCAACAATATCACATGCGACCCGACAGGAAAGTATCTTGCGTGGATAAGCCTCGGCGAAACCGGCAAAAACACTGTCGTCAGAAACAATTTGTCAAGGTACTTTGACCTTGCAGGCGAGAATATAACCATAGACCACAACATAGACATCGACGACTACGGCCCCGATGCGCTGTTTATTGATTACCAAAATCATGATTTAAGGCACAAGGTAGGCAGTCCCGCAATTGACGCCGCCAGCGCTGATTTGGCGCCCGGCATCGACATTGACCTCAAATCAAGACCTTTGGGACCAGGCTACGATATAGGAGCCTATGAGTTTGCCGCCGTATATGTAAGCGCAAGTTCTCCGAACGACCCCGGCTCCGGAACACAACAGGACCCCTACAGGCATCTGCAGGATGGTATCGACGCGGCCCAAAAGGGGTATCTTGTTCCGGTTGCCGCAGGTACATACAACGAATCTATAACAATAAGTGACGATATTTGCCTCTGGGGTGGTTACGACCCCAACGGCTGGGAAGCGCCGACCGACCCGAATGTTTACAAGACCATTATTGATGCCAATGGCCTGAATGATTCGGCGGTCCACTTTATAAACGCAAAGGCGGTCATCGGTGGTTTCACTATCACAAACGGTCTGGCTGAAAACGGCGGCGGCATTTACTGCCGGGACAGCAGTCCAAAAATTAAAAACTGCACAATAACCGGCAACAGCACCGTTGCCGGCCTTGACAGCCTGGAAGTGCCGACTCCCGGAGCAGATGGCGCAGGTATATATTGTCGTTCTTCCGCGCCATTAATAAAAAACTGTATAATAACGAATAACACAACCGGCAGAGGAGGTAAAGGACAGGCCGGAGCAAATGGCGGTAATGGCGCAGGTGTTTACTGTACAGATTCCCGCCCTGTAATCGTAAACTGTGTAGTCCGCGGCAATCACACGGGAAATGGAGGATTCGGGCAAAACACAGGCGGCGCAGGCGGAAGCGGCGCAGGCATTTATTGTGACAGTTCAACCGATGCAACAATCATCAACTGCACAATTACAGCAAACATAACAGGCAACGGCGCGGTGGGCCCCTATAATTTAAGCGGCGACGGCGGGGACGGCGCGGGCATATACGGCTGTTTGGGAAAAATCAGGAACTGTAAAATTGTTGCAAACAAAACCGGCTGTGGCGCCCTCGCTCCCACTCTCCCCGATAGAAGAGCCGGCAATGGCGGGTCGGGTGCGGGCGTTTTCGCCTCTTCTTCGTTGACTATCGCCAATTGTACGATTGTCAACAACACCACTGGAATCGACGGTACCGGCGGTGTCTGGGGAATCGTTGGATTGCAGGGTGACGGTGCTGGCATTTGCGCCGACGACGCCACCATAATTACCAATACTATTGTCTGGAAAAACTCGCCGGACCAGTTGGCGGGACAAGACTGCAACAATGTTACCTATTGCGACATTTATGACGGTGCATGCAGCGGCCAAATCGGCACTATTTCGTTTGACCCGCTGTTTGTTGATCCCAATGGCCCGGACGGCGACCCCAACACTTGGCAAGATAACGACTATCGCTTATTATCCATTTCGCCGTGTATTGATGCTGGCGACCCCAGCTCCGATTACAGTAACGAGCCGCAGCCCAACGGCAACCGCATCAATATGGGCGTTTGCGGCAACAGCACGCAGGCGACTATCAGCACACTCGACTTCGACGGCGACGGTATCACCAACCCCTGGGAGATTTACTGGCGGCTCAATCCCCACAGCAGCGATACCGACAGCGACGGTCTGTCCGACGACTATGAGGTCTGCTACGACGGCGACTGTAACACCTACCACCCATACGACCCCTGCACAGGCGCCGGCGCCGACCTTAACGCCGATTCCAACGACACCGACGCCGACGGAATGCCCGATGACTGGGAGCTGCTTTATACCGGCTGCCTGGGCCCGCTTAACAAAAACGACGCCGGCTCGGACTGCGACGGCGACGGCTACACCAACCTGCAGGAGTATACACGAGGCTCTCTGCCGGACTCCGCGGACTCACTGCCGCAGCCGCTTATCTTCTATGTGGACGATGACGCCAACGGCCTCAGTGACGGCCTGAGCTGGCCCGATGCTTACAACTACCTTCAGGATGCCCTGTCGGTCGCCTTAAGAGGCGACCAGGTCTGGGTGGCAGGAGGCGTTTATAGGCCCGATGAAGGCCGGGGCCTCACAAAGGGCGACCGCCGGATGAGCTTCATGCTCAAAGAGGGCGTTCCCCTCAGGGGCGGCTTTGCCGGAGTAACTGCGCCAGACCCCAACGACCGGAACTTTACCTTATACGAAACTACTCTCAGCGGCGACCTCAACGGCGACGATGAGCCGAACTTCGCCAACAATACCGAAAACAGCTGCCACGTCGTCACCGCCGGCGGCGTCGACTTCACCGCTGTCCTCGAAGGCTTCACTATTACAGCCGGCAATGCCAACAGCCCCGACCCGAACTACACCTGCGGCGGCGGTATTTATAACATCTCCGCCCGACCAATAATCGCCGATTGCATAATTAGTTACAACCACGCCCAGGATAAAGGTGCCGGCATCCGCAATTATTACAGCAGCCCGATACTGCTCAACTGCACCCTCAGCGGCAACCACGCCGGCATTACAGGCGGGGCAGTCTTCAATGAAGGCAGCGTCCCGACCCTGACCAACTGCACCTTCAGCGGCAACATGGCCCCCGATGGAAACGCCCTGGCCTGCGATTCCTACCAGCAGTTGTATCCGAGCGATGTGGAGATAACCAACTGCATCCTGTGGGACGGCGGCAACGAGCTATCGAACAAAGACGCCTCAATCATCTCTATCAGCTATAGCTGCATCCGCAACTGGACCGAAGGCGGCACAGGAAATATCGCCGACGACCCCTGCTTCGCAGACCCCAATAACGACGACTATCATTTGAGGTCGGAAGCGGGCAGATGGGATCCTGTCGCACAAAGCTGGGTTCTTGATACTGTCACCAGTCCGTGTATCGACGCGGGTGATCCGAATTCAGATTGGACCGGAGAATTATGGCCACACGGCTCGTTAATCAATATGGGCGCTTATGGCGGCACTCCTGAGGCAAGCCTGTCAGTAGTCGTTTTTATGGTTAATTTCCAGCCGGCAGGTTCACCGGTTCCGCCAGGATACGAGGTGGACAGCGGCGACCTATACGGCAACCGCAGCAGCGGCCTGACATACGGCTGGAACCAGGCCAATTATGCAACTCGCGACCGCCAAGCAAACCCCGACCAGTGGTACGATACGATGAACCATCTGCAAAAGTCCGGCAACCGAACCTGGGAAATCGAGTTGGCAAATGGCACGTACAGCGTGTACCTTCTCTGCGGCGACCCCGCGGCCACCGACCAGATAAACACAATGAACATCGAAGGCACAGTGGCGCCCGACCCCGACGGCCAGAACCACTTTGACGAGTACAGCGTGGATGTCGACGCAATTGACGGCCGTCTGACCGTCAAACCGGCTGCGGACCCGGTCAACTCGAAAGTCTGCTTCATCGAGATTACGGGCCAGATCGAAAGATCGCTATATGTCGATAACGATGCGCCGGGCGACCCTGAACCGAACAACCCGCATGTCAGCGACCCTGACGAAGACGGGAGCCTTGACCATCCCTTCGATATGATTGGGGAAGCGATAGACTACGCTGTTGACGGCGACGTCATCATAGTATTAGAAGGTATCTATTATGAGAATATCTGCTACAATGGCAAAAATATCATCTTGACCGGCATCGACCCATGTAATTCCGAAATAGTTTCAAACACAATTATTGATGGCAACAGCAATGGCTCGGTCGTCACCTTCGCAAATGGCGAGGATCCTAACTGTTTGATCACTGGTTTCACTATCACAAACGGTTATGCGGTAGATGGTGGTGGCATTTACTGCAGCAACTCTTCTCCGACGATTGGCAATTGTGTAATTACCCGAAACATAGCTGAGAACCTCCAGTCTGACAGTTACGGTGGAGGCATGTATAACGATGCCGGCAACCCGACGCTGACCAACTGCACCTTCAGTGGAAACTTGCTGGGAGCTGACTACTCCTCCGGCGGAGGCATGTATAACCGTGGAGGCAACCCGACACTGACCAACTGTACATTCAGCGAGAACGCGGCCGATGCCAGCGACGAAGCCTATGGTGGAGGTGTATGCAACGACTCCGGCAGCCTAACACTCACCAATTGCACGTTTAAAGGCAACTCGACCCATTCGGACCAAGCTAGCCCAGGTGGCGGGATGCATAACGCCGGCCAAGCTGCTCTAATCGGCTGTGAGTTTGCCGGAAACATATCTTTTTGCGGGCAAGCTTATGCCGATGGTGCCGGATTTTACAACTGTGGTATCGCAGAAATGACTGGTTGTAGGCTGAAAGCTAACCAATCTTATGCCACCACTTACTCTTTTGGTGGGGGAGTCTACAACGAAGGCAGCATGTGCCTAAGCAACTGCCTGCTGGTGGGCAATTCAATCAACCTTGGGGATGGTGGTTACGGCGGCGGAGTCTACAACACAGGCAGCATGACTTTAGCAAATTGCACGCTAAGTGAAAACTCAGTAAACGGCGATTATAAGCTCTATGGTGGGGGCATTTGTACTTATGGGAGCACGACGGTGAACAACTGCATCCTGTGGGCCAACAGCGATATGGACGGCATGGTCGAGTCATCCCAGATACGAGTACGAGCAGGCTCGCCGGTTGTCAACTACAACTGCATTCACGGCTGGACAGGCAGTTTCGGTGGAATCGGCAACATGGGGGACGACCCATGCTTTGCCGACCCGTGCAACGGTGATTTTCACTTGTTGTCAGAAGCCGGACGCTGGGACCCAAACATAGAAGAGTGGGTCTATGACGGCGTAACGAGCCCATGTATTGACGCCGGTGATCCCAATGATCCGAATTGGATGAATGAATTATGGCCTCACGGCAGACAAATCAATATGGGTGCCTACGGCGGAACACCAGAGGCGAGCATGTCGCTATCAACAGTCGGAAATATAGCTGATTTGAATAATGACGGCGTTGTTGACTGGCGCGACCTGTACTGTATGTGCGGCTGCTGGTGTGCGGAGCAGAAATTGTTGGCCGCAGACCTTGACCGTAATGGGTTAGTGGCCCTTGGCGACTTTGCCATATTCGCGGAGAATTGGTGCGTATCGGTGGAAGAAGGCCTGGTGGGCTATTGGAAATTTGAGGATGGAAACGGCACTACTGCCTTGGATTCGTCTGGCCACCAAAACACAGGGTCGCTAATCGGTGGGCCGGTCTGGACTTCCAGCAGGTTTAACGGAGCCTTGCGTTTTGATGGAATTGACGACGCCGTTGAAATCGGCGCCGGCGAACTGGATGCCAACTGCGGCACTATCTCGTTGTGGGCCTATCCCGAAGGGTTTTCCGCAACCCCACACTATCTGTTTGGCCATACTCTCACCACCGACCCCTGGAGCGACCGCATCCAGCTATATGCAGGCGACCAAAGCGGCAATCTTACTCTGGGCCTCGGTGACTCGCATTTCCTCCACACGAATATCCAAACTCTGGAAATTCATAAGTGGTACCATATATGCCTTACTTGGAACGAAAATGCTTACGTAGTTTACGTAAACGGCACGCCAAAAGCGAACGGCTCCTATGCAGGTCTGTCTGCATTGGCATCCTTTGCCGACATTGGAAATGACGGCAGCACCAAGTACCGCAATGAGTCTTTCAACGGTGTCATCGATGAAGTTCGCGTGTACAATCGTGCTCTCGGTGCCGGTGAAATCTCGGAGCTTTGGGCGAGCGCACAGGCAAAACTTGACGAACTGGTGCCCGGCGCTCTGGATTTTTCGCAGAACCAGTTAGCTGATACGGTCGCCAGCATTACCACTACCGAGTACCCCATGTACACGGTTTCTTATTCGAGCTGGTATATAACCGGCGCCAACCGTTGGAGCAGCGGCTTCTTCCCGGGGTGTCTGTGGAGAATGTACGAGTTGAACAGCGATCCGAATTATCGCAACTGGGCTGAGAGCTGGACAGCCGGCTTAGAAGGCCAGGCCACTGCCAACCCTACTCAGGACCTTGTGTTCATGATATATAACACCTTTGGCACAGGTTACCGCCTGACCGCCAATGCGGCTTATAAGAATGTCGTGCTGCAGGCGGCTCAGACTGTGGCCGAACAATGCTACAACCCCAATATTGGTGCCATAGTAGCGGGCTGGGGGAGCTTCAAGTATTCTGTAAACATCGACAGTATGATGACTACAGAACTTCTCTTTTGGGCATCTAAGAACGGCGGCCAAGCAGGATGGTACGATATGGCCTTAAGCCACGCTTACAGGACAAGGCAAGACCATGTTCGCCCGGATGGAAGCACGTATCAATACGTCGATTACGACGCCAACACGGGCGATTTAATAAGCAGGTCTGCATGGCAAGGCTACTCTGTCGAATCGACCTGGTCCAGAGGGCAGGCTTGGGCAATATATGGTTTCACAGTGGCTTATCGCCAGACAGGGGACGCCAACTTCCTGGAAACCGCCAAAAAAGCGGCCGATTACTTCATTGATAACCTCCCGGCCGACAGCGTCCCGTACTGGGACTTCAACGCGCCGGGCATCCCCGACACGGAAAAAGACACATCAGCCGCGGCTGTCGCAGCCTCCGGACTTTTCGAATTGAGCACGCTCGTCGGCGACCCTGCTTCCCGGCAAAAGTATTATGACGCAGCCTGCAGAATCTTGGTGTCACTTTGCACTATAGAACCTTACGGCGGATATTTGGCGGAAGACAAAAATGGCAACCGCCTGAGCAGCGGCATTCTCCTGCACGGATGTTACCACCACCATGACGCCGCCGCCCCCGGCAGTGTGTTCGATGAAAGTCTGGTCTGGGGCGACTATTATCTTGTCGAAGCCCTCCTGCGCTACCGGCTAATCACCGCCCACTAACAGCTTGCCCCTTATTCACCCCGTGCCTCTGAGGTTCTCGCCCCATCGCCGGCTGCATCGTATCTGAGCAGTTGAGAACCTAATTCCACAGCCGCAATTCTTCTAATCGCTCTGTCCTTTTCGTAAGGACTTATCCGACTCCGTTCCACAGCTTTTCTCAAAGTCGCTATGGTCCTGTCGTATGTCGCGCGGTCAACCGCGTAAGGTGTCCCGTCTTTGCCCCCATGAGCAAATGAGTACCGTGCCGGATCCTCGTACGAAGGCTTTGCCCCGTAAATTACCTCGCCCACCAGAGCCAGTGCCCTGACCGTCTTGGGCCCCACCCCTTCTGTGGCCAACAGTCTTTCGTAATTCTCAGGCCTCCTGTCACACAGTTTGTGCAGAATCTTTTCCAGGTACCGGCTGCGGGAAAAATCTTCGCACACAACAGGATGTGCCCTGAATTCGGTGTCTTCCAGCTCTAAAAGCGTAAGTTGCCGGCCTTTGTGCTTCAGGCTGACCATTTTACTTAAGTCAGATGAGTGTTTCCGCAGAACTTCGATGTCTCTCATCAGCGAATGGTATCCCGATGAGACAAAATCCACGCTGAGCCCTCTGGTTTGTTCGCTCTCCAGAGCCGTAAGATTCAACGACGGCCGCCGTTCCGCCCCGGTGACAATACCCGTATGAGGCTCGCAGACAAGATCCTCTATATTCTCGGAAAACCAGTGATAGCGACGCGCCGAAACATTCGCCGGGTTCATCCCCTGCTGCACCACGGCCCAGGCGCCGCTTCCGGAAAAAAAGAAACTGTGGTGATAGATTTGATATCCGTCCTGGATGAGCGAGCTGTCCACCTTCGCGCTCATGCGGGAATTATAGACCAGGTTATTAACGCACCTGTCCGGCAAACTCAGTCTGTCACCCCAGCCGGCGATTTCCTCAGGGGTCTTGCGCGACGTTTTTCCCTTGCCCCCGCAGATAAAGATGCCCAGCTCCTTTTCCCGCTTACGGATAGCCTCCTTCAGAGCGGCGGTAAGTATCGTGGTAAGGCCGGATGCATTCCAATCGAATGCCAGGACCGTACCCAACGACTGAAACCAGACCGGGTCCGCAATCCTGTGGATGAATTCATCGGGGCCGAACTCATCCACAAGCGCCCCGGTCATCTCGCGCCCGAGCTTTACCATTCTTTGAAACAGCCACCTCGGGCATGTTCCCGTATCGAGAGTGAATGTAGCTATTCCCCTTTCCATAACACAAAGTCTATCCGCAAACTGTCAGCCGGTCAACGCCGCTCTGCAAGCTGGAAAAACGCCGTTGAAGCTGCCTGTGGTCTTCAACCGCCCCGTTCATATCTTCGGCTCGCTTACGAATCCGCCGCCTCTGATTGGACCGGCTGGAAAGTCCCGAGCGGGGAAAAACTTATTCCGACTCTCCTGAATCCAGAATGCTCATAAAGGCCTCCTGCGGTATCTGTACCGAGCCGACGCTCTTCATACGCTTCTTGCCTTCCTTTTGCCTTTTGAGCACCTTCATCTTTCGAGTGACATCGCCGCCGTAAAGCTTGGCGGTTACATCCTTGCGAAAAGCCTTGATGGTTTCTCTGGCGATAATCTTGCCTCCGATGGCCGCCTGGAGCGGAATCTCGAACTGATGTCGCGGGATTGACTTGCGAAGCCGGGCTATCAGCCTTCGGCCGCGAGCCTCCGCTGTGCCTCGATGAACAATCAGAGAAAGAGCGTCAACCGCGACCTTGTTGACAAGAATATCCATCTTGACAAGGTCGCTCTCTTCGAAACCCGTAAACTCGTAGTCCATCGTCGCATAGCCGTGACTTACCCCCTTAAGGACGTTGTAGAAATCATAGACTATCTCGGCAAGCGGCGCCTTGTATTCAAGCATCACGCGCGTCCCGCTTATATATTCGGTCTTGAGCAGCCTGCATCGTCGCGCCTCCGCCAGCTTCATAATCTCCCCTATCGCGTCGCTCGTCGTGATTATCTCCAGCCGCACAAACGGTTCCCGCAGCTCGGCCACCTTCGTAATATCAGGCAGCTCGCTCGGAGAATCAATCCTGATTACCTTCCCGCCTTTGGTCAAAACCTCGTAGCTCACCGTCGGGGCCGTCTGCACGACGTCTATGTCGTGTTCTCGCTCCAGCCGCTCCTGAATAATCTCCATATGCAGCAGCCCGAGAAACCCGCACCGAAAGCCGAATCCCAGAGCGGGTGAATTGTGAGCGGCAAAAGAAAAACTTGCGTCATTGAGCGCCAGCTTTTCGAACGCCGCCCGAAGTTTGGGATAGTCGGTATTATTGCCGGGATAGAAATCCGAAAACACCATCTGGATTGGCCGCTTATAACCGGTCAGCACCTTGACGGCAGGCTCGGCGTCGTCGGTAATCGTATCCCCAATCGTGACATCCGCCAGCTCGCGAATATTCGCAATAACGTAACCGACCTCCCCCGCGCCCAGCTCATTCACAGGCGTCATCTTGGGCGTGAACTTGCCCAGCTCCGTTATCGTATGGGTCCTGCCGGCCCCCATAAAGCGAATCTTCTGCCTGACTCTCAGGCCGCCCGCGAATACCCGCACATAGCATATTACGCCCCGATAGTCGTCACAGTGGCTGTCGAAAATAAGCGCCGCGGCCCGCTCGCCGCCCCGGTCCGCAGGCGCCGGAAGAAGCGTAACGACCGCCTCCAGCAGCTCAGCAACCCCCGCCCCTGTCTTGGCGCTGATGTGAAAGCACTCATTCTTCCTGATGCCTATTGTTCGCTCAATTTCCTCTGCGACCGTCTCCGGCCGGGCCGCAGGCAGGTCTATCTTGTTCACCACGCCGATAAGCTCCACGTTGCTTTCAACCGCCAGATGAGCGTTGGCCACCGTCTGCGCCTCCACTCCCTGCGTCGCGTCAACCACCAGAAGGGCCCCCTCGCACGCCGCAAGAGCGCGTGAAACCTCGTAATGAAAATCCACGTGCCCCGGCGTATCGATGAGGTTCAGCATATATTTTCTGCCCTCGTGCTCGTAGTTGAGCGTAACGGCCGAGGCCTTTATCGTGATGCCGCGCTCCCGCTCAAGCTCCATATCGTCCAGCACCTGCTCTTTCTTGTCGCGTTCACTCATCGCCCCGGTAAGCTCTAATATCCGGTCGGCCAGCGTGCTCTTGCCGTGGTCGATATGCGCTATTATCGAAAAATTTCTTATCTGTTCCGTACTCATCGATAGTCCCTGAAAATGCCAAACTTAGTATTATAGCATCCTCTCCGCCCAAACACAACTTCCCCCAAACCACGGTCTGCCTCAATACGCGGCATATTTAGCCGCCGGTTTTACCGGCGGTTCCAACACCCCAAGCGCCAGCGCTCTCGTCAAGCCCCCCAACCCCATATTTTACTTTTTCGTTGCTCGACAGCCTTATAAAAATACAATATCCTCGCCTCGGCGAATCTCCGAAACCTCAAAAAAACCCCGTAACTTTGACAACCATACGAAAACAAATTGTCAATCACGCAATTGCCGCCAAGGCAGAGCACTTGGGCCAAAGTATATTAGCGGTCGCCGTATGCAAAAATCACGTCAATCTGGTTATCGGTTATAATGGAACACCTATGGAATATAGCGTCAGGCACTACAACAATGCGGCGATGGTGGCCCTGCGAAAACACGGCCTTCATAGCCGTGTCTGGTCAAGCGGATTCGACAAGCGATTCTGTTTCGACTCCGAATCCCTTCAAAAACGAATTGACTACGTCAACGACCACAATAAGCCCTTTTAATGCTCAAGCATAACTCCATGTTCAGCCATGCAATTTATTGCGTGGTTTTTTCCTTAACACTTGCCCGCCGCTTGCCCGCCGTCCGTTTGGCGGGTCTTTTTGGCGGGTTTACCCACGCAATTCACTACCTGAAGGGTGGCAGCCTCAAGCCAACAACGCAAAAGGGTGGCAGCCTCAAGCGAACAACGCAAAAGGGTGGCAGCCCCAAGCCAACAACGGAAAAGGGTGGCAGCCTCAAGCGAAGCTTGGGGATGGTCAATACGGGGGACTGTCATTCCTGCGAAAGCAGGAATCCAAAGAAAGTGTCATTGCGAAGGAGCCGAAGGCGAGGGTGGCAGCCTCAAAGCCGAAGGCTTTGGGGATGGTCAATACGGAGGGTTGTCATTCCCGCGAAAGCAGGAATCCAAAGAAACTGTCATTGCGAGGCCTGAAAGGCCGTGGCAATCTCAACCGCCCCGCCGTCTTTCCGAGCAACGCCGGGCAGTCTATTGAAAAAACCGCGACCCAAAGCGTCGCTTCCTTATCGTAGGATGGGCTTTAGCCCATGCGGTCTTCTACCCGCTACCCCTTCCACGCTGCTAACGGAGCCCGCAGGCCCCATTCCCAACTTTTGCACTTTGCACTTTAGTTTTACACTTTACACTTTAGTTTTACACTTTCCGTTTTAACTTTTCACTTCCCTTCCCCCTCCCTTCGGCGTCCAATCCCCCATCTTTACCCCCCCCAATTTATTGCGCGCATTATTTACTTTTTCTTCGCCTTTTCCCTTCTTTTATGCTATTTTCTGTGCCTAAAGGCGTGACGCATCCGGGAGCGGAATCAACACGAGATACAATTCACGAAATACGAGATACGAATTAAAAGGCGCGATGCGGACATCTTGAGGCGAAATACGAGACCTGTCCTCCGTAGCTTCACCGAAGGCGGGAGCTGTTAAAATGGGAGAACTGAGGTTGCAGGAGCCAAGAGGTACATATAAGGCGCAACGGCTGCTGGCTAGTCAAGAGGCCGAAGAATTTGCTGAAGCTTCAAGAACCAAGAAGTGTCCAGAGCTATATCTCTTATATGTGTATGCGGCGAACGCACTCAAATATGCGAAGTCAATTTGCCTGATGAGTCGAAGGAAAGAACGTGGTTCAGCGCAAGATTTTGTTCTTGATGAGGTTCGGCTGGCGGAGTACGTTGATAAACTTAAAGATTATCCAAGTCTTACAGATTACCTTCAAGAATGGCCCAAAAATCCAGGTATTGTAATCGCCTGGTTTGCTGGAAGATCAGCACTTGAAGTAATAATTAAATTTACACAGGCAATAAGATCGGACGTAGTATTTGGCAGAGGAGAAGCGGCTTGTCACGGTGCAACCTCATATGATATTTTACAAGTGTCTCCAAAGTGTGACCTCCGATTTGCAGAATGGCAAGAACGTGCCATAAATGAATTATGTGAGAAGACAATTCCCAAGCCTGATGTGTGGCCGTCACCGGCCGATATTCATAAGGAATGCCAGCAGGTACTCTTAAAATTAGAAGACGAGTATAACAAAGCGGAAAAAGAAGCTGAAAACAAGGCAGCAGAAACAGAGCAGGGAGCTGACAAAAAAATCTACAAAGGTGAAGAAGCCTGGGAAAAGTTTGAAGAGAAGCTCTCTGAATTTGGAAGTCTCGAAATTCCTTTTTATCCGTTCAAGGCTGGGAAAATTAAGTACTGGAATTTGACTGGAAAATCAGATATTTGCAAGTATGGGGCATACCGTTTTTCAAAAGAAGATTCAGCTATTATTAAAAATACCGTTGGTTCCACCTTTAATGTTTCGACATTACGTGCTTATCTATCAGCGGAATGCAATGTTCAGAATCCTGATAACTACTCTTGGAAAGATATTCTTGCCGCACTGGAACACAAATTGAAGGCTAAAACAGTATCAGAAACACAGCAGGACACAAAAAGGGAACAGGAAGGAATGATTGAAGCCGAGCCGCCTGTGTTTCTTCAGAATGCCCTATGGATATTGAAGCATGGTAAAAAGTACTGGTGGCTTCTGATTCCGGCAGCATTGGTACTGCTCTCTTGGCGTATCCTGCCAACATTAAATCTGTTTGGTAAAAAAAATCCAGATATGTCTTTGGAAGCTAAAAAAAGTCCTGATTCAAATGTGTACATGGAGGAAAAAGTCAGGAAACTTGAAGAACACGTCCAAAAGGCAATCGAGATGTCTGCAGCCCCTACATTGTCTCTCGTGCCGGGAGTGCTCACCAAGAATAATTCGGAGCACACAAGAATTCTTTGGTTTAAACCCTCAAAAAATGAACCTTTAGGACGTATCACTTTTGAAGTAATAGTGATGGCTGGATCCGGCGCAAAGATAATTGAGTTCCGTTGTGACCCTGATGTTCCGTGTATATCAGAAAGAAGAAAAATATCCCAAGATGGTAGACAAGCTCAGCTATCTTACTCACTTGTAGGTTTTTATTATCCGAGAGTGGAGTTAAAGACATCAGACACATGCAGACTTCAAGTGTCCGGCAGTCACATTCCCGAACTGCTTTTCATAGATATTGAGTAGTCGATAGTGCGGGTTTTTACCCCATCGTCGAAGACCCGCCCTTTACCCGCCGTTCGCTTGCCGGGCTTGTCCGCCACGCCCTTTGGCGGGACCCCACACCCTGACCATCTGATATCCCGGCCCCTCTCTGCTTTGCGTCCTCGGTCTTGCGTCCGTCGTCTTGCGTCCTTTGTCCTGCGAGTTTTTCCTTTACTTCCGCCCCCAAATCGAGTATAATACCCCCCTGTTGCTCGCCGTAGGCGGGCCGAGGGCTTGCCCCTTCCCTTGCGGGGCGTCAGACTTGTCCGCCGGAGGCGGATATAGCGGACTTGCCCGCCGCTTGCCTGCCGTTCGTTTGGCGGGTTTACCCGCCTCGCTGCTTGTCCGCCGAAGGCGGATTTGGTGGGGAGGCGGGGACATTTCAGATTGCGTGGTGCCATGTCTTAAGGCAAGCCAGCCGGGTTTTGAACATTTTCATTTTGGTAATTCGGATTTGCCTGCCCTCCGTAGCCCGCAGGGCAAAGGATGGGTTTAGGGCTCTTGCCCGCCGCAGGCGGGTCGATATTAGAATTTAGGATTTCAGCCTTGCACCTAACTCCTTACCCAATATGATGATACAGTCAAAAACCAATGATTATTGGGCCTTTTGTCCTCTACTTCTGTCGAGAGTCCTCTACAAATTCCCACCTTTTTATGCAAAACAAACCCAATTTCCGAAAAGCTGATATGAACCTAACCCTCTATGGCAACAAGGATTATGAAAACGAAACCGCCAAAAACGTGCCGGGAAAACAAACCCAAAACAAACCCAATTTGCTTCCACCGAATATGGACGCAACCTCAGTTCCTACAAAGGATTATGAAAATGAAACCGCCTTCAGCCTGCGGGCAAAACAAACCCAATTTATCGCGGCGTAGCCTGCTTGCCACGGCGAAGTCCCATACGAAGCCGGGCTGGCGAAGCCGGACCAAACCCAATTTATCGCGCCGAAGTCGAAGCGAAGCGCAGATCCCTGCGGGTGAGCTTCTCGAAATCCTCAAGCCGGGGACCAATCAAACAGAAAAAATGCGACCCAGGGCTCAAAACAAACCGCAGATGCCGCCAACAGCCTTCCTCGCATCTCTTGGAAAACCCGGCTGGTTTGGCAGAGATCCTGTTTTTCTGCGATATAGGGATGACGGAAGTCCCTCTGGGGCAGGAAGGTCTCCTTGACCCCGGATTTTCGCCGCAAAAGCCAGTTTTTGATAAGTCAATCTTATACTGCGCAGCCCAAATCCGCCCCCTAAACGCCTGCGAAATCGCACAGAACCGAATCGGCAATTCCAAGCGCCTGGCGCGTGAGGAATACCCGCCCATTCTCCTTCTTCATCAGCCCCCGCTCCTGATATGTCTGAATGGGCCCGGCAAACAGTTCCATCACGTCGAAACCCGTCCGGCTCTTGAATTCCGCCAAATCAATCCCGCACCGCCGGCGCAGATTCAGCACCGCCGTCTCACACGCCCGCTCAAGCCCGCCCAGCGTTTCACTGGCCCGGACCGCGCTTGCGCCGCCTGTGACCGCCTCCACATACCTGTCGATATCAGCGAAATTCGTACTCCTTGTGCCCCGCAAGTACGAAGTTGCTCCCGGCCCAATACCGATATAACCGCCGTTTGCCCAGTAGTTAAGATTATGCCTGCACTCAAAACCGCGCCTCGCGAAATTCGATATTTCGTACTGCTCAATGCCGGCCCCTGCCAATTCGTCAATTGTCAGCTCGTACATAGCCCGGTCGGTATCCTCATCGACCGGCGTTATCACGCCCGCCGCCGCATCCCTGCTCAGAGGCGTTCCCTCTTCGTAACTGAGGCTATAGGCGCTTATATGCTCCACTCCCAGTTCGATTGCCCCCTCGAGATTATGCTTCCACGAGTCTATGTCGGAGCCTGGAATAGCGAAAATCAAGTCCAGACTGATATTGTCAAAACCCGCCGCCCTGCCTTGCCGGACGGCTTCACCTATGCACCCGACAGTATGCCCTCTGCCCAGAAAATCCAGCTCCCGCTGAATAAGAGACTGTGCCCCGATCGAAAGCCGATTGACCCCTGCTCTTTGCAGCTCACGCAGCAGTGCCTCATCCACCTGGCCGGGATTGACCTCGACGGTAAACTCCTCTGCCGCCGGGTTCTGCCGCGCCGCCTCCCCGACCAGCCGAAGCAGATGTTCGCGAGCAAGGGAGCTTGGGCTGCCGCCGCCGATGTAAACGGTCTTTACGCCGTGCACCCCCTCATACCGCTCCATCTCGGCAATCATCGCGCATACAACCGCGCCCGCGTCGTATTCGATAATAGGCTCGGAGTAGAAGCCGCAATAGCGGCACTTGGTCCGACAAAATGGAACATGCACATACAAGCCAAGGCCGTCCATGCCACATTTTGAACTACAATTGCCGAACATTTTGCCTGACCTGTGCAATCGACGGGATTCTTACGACCATATGATAGAGTTTACCGGAAAGTCGCCGTATGTAAACGGTCGTGGCCCGAAGAACCGAACTCGAAGCCGGCAGAATCATTCCTGCCTGACAAACGCGCGCGAGATTCCGAACTTCTTTATTCTCCGGTACAGAGTTGCCTCGCTTATCCCAAGATGCCTGGCAGCTTCCGGAACGCAGCCCGAGGTCATCTGCAATGCCTGAAGAATCAGGTTATGTTCCATTTGTTGGAGCGAGGGTATAGCCTCGGGCGTTTGTTTATCGATTCCGGCGTTAATTAGCTCGCCGGCCCGAGCGGAGGCCTTTGCCAATTCGGGCGGCAGCATGGCGGCTGTTAGCTCCGTACCGTTGTTTGTGATGACAACCTGGTCGATTAGATGCTCGAGCTGCCTGACGTTGCCCGGCCACTCGCACGCGTTGAAAACCTTCATTGCCTCCGGCGAGGCGGCGGACATATTCTTGCCATACTTGGCCGCCGCCAGGTCGAGAAAAAAACGCACCAGCAGGGCAATATCGCCGGGCCGCTGTCGCAATGGAGCAAGGTCGATGCTGACTACGCTGAGGCGATAGTAAAAATCCTCTCGAAGCTTGTTGTTCCTTATTTGTGCGTCCGGGTCCCGATTGGTCGCGGCTATTACCCGCACGTCCACAGTCTGGGCGGATTTTGCCCCAACGCGCTGGACTATATGGTCCTCAAGAAATCGCAGGAGCTTGGCCTGAACATCGTAATCCATTTCGCAAATTTCATCCAAAAACAGTGTCCCGCCGTTGGCCTGCTCACAGAAGCCTATATGCTGCTGATGTGCTCCGGTGAACGCCCCCTTTTCATGGCCAAACAGGGCGCTTTCAATCAGCTCACGGGGTATAGCGGGCGCATTGACCGCGACAAAAGGCCCGTTGCTGCGTTTGCTGCATTCGTGAATAGCGCGGGCGGCAAGCTCCTTGCCGGTGCCGGTCTCGCCGAGAATAAGTACGGTAGCCTCCGTCGGAGCAACAGCTTCAACAAGTCTGTAGACATTGCGCATCGGCTCACTGCGGCCAATCATGCCATGGAAGTCGGTCCGGCGGGCGGCCCGCTGAAAAGCGTTAACCTGAAGTGAAAGACGGTGCTGCTTAACGGCCTTGTCAATCTCGATGTGCAAGCGCTCAAAATCCAGCGGCTTGCAGATAAAATCATAGGCGCCGTTCTTGAGGCTTTTTACCGCTGTTTCAATGGAAGCATGTGCGGTAATCATTATGACCGGTACGTTTGGGAAGCGCTGTTTCAATTGGGAGACCAGCATTGTGCCGTCAACATCGCCCAAGGCGACATCAAGCAAAATGACGCTGGGCAGGGCGCTTTCGAGTTCCTTCCACATTGCGGTTGAACTTTCCGCGCCCCGGTGAGCATATCCCCACTGTGCCACGTTATGTTCGATGATGGCCAGCAAATGCCGGTCATCATCCACGGTCAGAACCAGCGGGACAGGGTCTGCCATTTGGGTTCCTTTCGGGGCTGTCAGGGGCCGGCCAGCCGGGACTTCAGCCTCCTGGTTTCACGTTCAACCAGGCGCCGCAGCTTGTCTATACTATTGGCAATCGCATCCGGGTTTTGCCTGTCAGCCAACTGCTCCAATCGGGCAACGCTTCTGGAAATGCTTTCAAGGCGGTATGTTCCGGAAGTGCCTTTGATACGGTGGGCCTGTTTCTTTATTGCGGTGTAGTCTTTTACCTCAAGCACGTTCCTGATTACGTCGAGCTGCTGCGGCAGGTCATGCAGGTATTCCGCGGTAAGTTGCGCCCAGGCCTGGTCGGCGTCAGCGGTAGACGGCAGCCGCTGATTTGATGACGAGTCGAGAGTCTTGGCGATATCATCCATTCCTGCTCACCGTCCCGTACAAATCCGCCTCCGGCCGCGCGGCCCACAGATGGCTGCTTCGACGGCTCTCTCTAAAACCAGGTTGTTGGTCCGAAGACAAAGGTGGTATTCAGGTCTTTTTCCGAACAACCTATTACAGACGCCTATTCTATCCAACCACGGAACCGCTGTCAAGTTAATTTGGTGCATAACGTATACCGGCGGTCGTACCGATTGGGCTCGAAGAATTGAGGATTTGGACCCTGAAAACGCTGAAAAAGCGGGTTTCTGTGGGATTGTACACTCAAAATGAGGCGGTACTGTCAACTTGCAAAATCAATGTGAGACCGCGCGGCCAGCAGGGCTTGGCCGCAGGTCACAGCGGGCGAGTGCGGCTCTGGCACGTGTTTTGCTTTCGGTATTGTGGACAGGCAACTGGCTTTGTTTTGCGAAAAGTGAGATTTACAGGCCAGGCAGGAAGGCAGGCTGGATTTTACCGTGGACATAATAAGGCACATTAAGCCAACGGCTCTCTCCTCTCCAAGCTGGGTTTGGAGTTGCGACCACAACCAACGACAAACCCAGCGCGAATACGACCGCGGCGGCGCGCCGCCGCGATAGTAATAAGATAACGAAGGCCATGAACGTTATTACCTGGAACCGGGCTTGAAGGAGCGTGCGGTCAAGCCTGTATGGCTTCGGTGGAGGTTGGATAAATGCCGCCCGGGAGCAGCGGTTTGAGCCGGGAGGCCGGCGCGATGCGGCTGCAGGGATTTGAGATTCCGGTTCTTTGAATTAACATCTTTCTCAGGTGACAACATGACAAACAGAGCTGAAAACAAAAAAGCTCAGACACTGACACGCCTCTTGAAACGCATTGATTGTGGCGACAATCCCGAGCTTCTTCGCAAAGAAGCTCACCGACTCTTGCCCAACGTAGGCCCGGAGGATATCGCCACAGCCGAGCAAAGCCTTATCGACGACGGTTATTCAGCCCAGGTTGTACAGTTGCTCTCGGCAATGTTCATGCTGATGGGAATACCTGAGGAGCAGGGCAGCCACCCGAGGGCATGGCTGCCGGCCAACCACGTTTTGCGGGTTGTCATGATTGAGCACGATTTGCTTCGGTCTTTCCTGGCTGATTTGGAGGATGTTGTCGGGACTATAAGGCAAATGGCTTATGTAGCCGACGTCAGCTCGGAATTTCGCAAACTCGGCCATATCGCCGAGCACCTGAATGCAATGAAAAGACATATTGACCGGGAAGATGACGTCATTTTCCCGTCCCTTAAAAATCACGGCAGAATCAGCCTCTGTCAGGCGTTGGAGGGCGACCATATAACCATCAGGACAGGAATTGATAACCTTCTGGGTCTATTAGTTTTGTTTAACGAAGTCAACCTTGACCAGTTCAAGTCGGGCCTGGTCGCTACAACGCGGCGCCTGGGGACCACCATAAAGGAACACCTTTGCCATGAGGACGAAATACTTTTCCCGGTCGCCCTCGGAATAATCAACGACGCCAAGTTCTGGGAGCAAATGAAGGCTGTTTGTGACGAGTTCGGTTACTGTGGCGTTCACACGTAGCCAAGGTCCGGCGCCTGCTTGGTGCGGACCAGGCGGAAAGGATGCACCGCTATGGAAGGCACAGACACGAATCCGGATATTATACCTGCCGCCATACCCGGAAAGCTCACCGGGGCGAGCAGGGGGGTTGCTGAGGCAGGCAGAGATATAAGGGCGAATTCGACTGCTGCAGCCGACTGTGAAAAACTTGCCGAAGGAGCACCACAACATTTTGCCGGCGATGCTCGAAGGACCACTCAGGCAAAAAGACATCAGCGGATATCCATATCACAACGTACTCGGAAGCGTTTTTTTGAATCGGCGGGCGTGCCGCACCACTCGGAATCTTCGCCGCGGCACACCGCAGGCGTGCTCGGGCCGGATGAATGTTGTTTTCTGTCCGTTTGGAGCGACAAAAAGCACATGGCCGCAGCTTGCACTGTTAGGGCCAACAGGGGTGTTTGTGGAGGGCGTCGGAAATGATAATGCCCCTGATTACTTTCGGAAAGAAGCGCGTTATCGTGGACGTTGACACTCAAGAGCACTTTTTCACGGAGCGCGGTATTGCGCGTGTCCACAACCATCGGCAGGTCCTTGCCAATATCCTGAGGGTCGTGAAGTGGGCAAAGCGAAAAAACATCCGGATGATTTCCACCGCCCAAGTTCTTCCGAGTGAATATTCTTACTGCAATTGCCGGCTCAATAACTTCGACGGCCAAAAGAAAATCAGCTACACGCTGCGCAGGAGCTACGTGAGTTTCGGCGCCGAGGACAACACGGATTTGCGACCGGATATCTTGGTGCGTTACGACCAGGTCATATTTTACAAACGCTGCTTCGACCCCTTTGAGGAGCCGCGGGTGGACCGTATGCTCAGCGAGCTGTACGCGGACGAGTTTGTTTTAATCGGCGCCGCGACGGAGGGTGCGGTGAGGGCCACCGCACTTGGTCTTCTGGCAAGGCAGAAAAACGTGACCGTGCTGGTTGATGCGACCGGTTCATACAATAGGAGGGCGGGCGAGATTACACTCAGACTCCTCCAGGAAAGGGGCGCAAAGCTTATAAAGACACAAACGTTTTTGTCCTCTTGCTGTCTCAATTTGCAGACCAGCCACGTTTAGACCGACGCCGGAGGCAAGGGTGATAGTAGTCGGTTCTTGGGTAATCGCTTGGCAGCCTGCACAAGACCTGTCATTGCTGAGAGGCCAAGGACTTGGCGGAGGCTATATATATTAGACATAAGCTCTGTTTCTATAGATAGATATGGCGTTTTTTCAACTTGCAGCAGGGCGCACGGGGTAATCGAGTTTGGGGCTTTCCGGGAGTCGAGCCGTAAAAAAGGGCCTCGGCCGGCGTATGAGTGTGGTTTGCTTACAGACCTTGCATTTTCCGTCAATTCAAAGCCTCTATTTTGCCGTCAGTTCGGCGGGGGAGGGCTGTTGGTTTCCTTAATCCTCGTTCTATTATTAACTTGCATCGAACAGCAGAGCGGTGTATAATTGAAAATCAGCCAGAACAGCTAAAAGAATCCATTACTGTTGACCTGACAATGGCTGCCCTGGTGGTATCGGTCAGGAGGATAGCTAACGCTATTGGGCTGGCGGCATTAGAGGAGACCATCGCCGATTGACATACCGAACAGGGTGGTTGTATTCTGCGCCAGGTTATGTGAGGGCGTTACGATGGATTCGAGTACCTGATTGAGTCAGGAGGGATAACATGCGACAGGCGCGAGATGAAACCGAGCAAGCCAAGCGGCGCGTCGTGCAGGAACTCAAACCCAAAAAGGCTCAGACGCATATTCAGTTGCCCACAGGCAAACAGCACTCGAAAGCTGTCGCCGAACTACTGAGGGCTCACGAGCAACAGCTTGAAGCGGCGAACCAGCAGTTGCAGGCGCGCGAGCAGCAGTTGAGAGCCGCCAATCAACAGTTAAGGGCGCACGAGCAGCAGCTTGAGGCCGCGAACCGGCAGTTGCAGGCGCGCGAGCAGCAGTTGAGAGCAGCCAATCAGCAGCTAAGGGCGCATGAGCAACAGCTTGAGGCAGCGAACCAGCAATTGCAGGCGCGCGAACAACAATTAAGGGCCGCCAACCAGCAACTGCGGGCACACGATGAACAACTGCGCAAGTCGAACCTGGAGCTGGAGGAGCGCGTCAAAGAGCTGAACTGCTTGTACGGGGTAGCCAATTCTATCCAGAAACGCGACAGCATAGACGTTATTTTTCGGGACGTTCTTGAGCTAATCGTTTCAGGCTGGCGTTGTCCGAATATCGTACGCGCCAAGATACGCTTCGATGGAAAGGAATACTGTTCACAGCCGTTCGAGCAGACGCCGTGGAGACTGACAAATGACATTGTTGTGGGCGGCCGGAAACGCGGCTCTTTGGAAGTATACTACATCGAGGAACGTGCGGCGCTGGACGAGGGGCCTTTTCTCAAAGAGGAGCGCAATCTTATCGACGGTATCGCCCGTACGCTGAGCGAGGCCGCCGAGCGCAAGCAGGCGGAAAATGCGCTGGCGCAGGAACGCAATTTGTTACGTACCCTGATAGACAACTTACCTGATTTCATCTATATAAAGGACTCTGAAAGCCGCTTTACAGCCTGTAACGCCGCGGTCAGTAATTTTATGGGGGCAGCGACACCGGGCGAACTAATGGGAAAGACGGATTTCGACTATTATCCTCGAGAACAGGCGGCAGAGTACTATGCCGATGAACAGGAGGTTATACGCTCAGGCCGGTCTCTTCTGGACAAGGTCGAACCCAATGCGGGAAGCACAGGTAAAGTCAGGTGGATTCTGACCAGCAAGCTGCCGCTGCGAGACAGCCGGGGAAAAACTGTGGGAATTGTGGGTATAAGCCGGGATGTCACTGAGCTGAAGGAGGCGGAAAAGCGCCTTCAGGAGGCGAAGGAAGCTGCCGAGTTCGCCAGCAGAGCCAAGAGTCAGTTCCTCGCAAATATGAGTCATGAGATCAGGACCCCTCTCAATTCCATAATTGGTATATCCAAAACGCTGGGCCGATACAACACGGAAAATCTCACCTCCAACCAGCTTGAAGGGTTGGATATAGTGCACCGGAGCAGCCAGAGATTACTGCTGCTGATTAACGGCATTCTCGACCTTTCAAAGATTGAGTCCGGCAAAGTGGAGGTCAAGCTAAAGCCCTTTTCGCTGGACGCCCTGATAGCCGGGATTCGGAGCATGGCGACAAGCCTCAATGAAAAGGACGAAGTGGATTTCGTTATTGAGAAAAGTGATTCAGCGCCCAAGACGCTGGTCTCGGATGCTCAAAAGCTCCACGAGATTCTAACCAACATTATAAGCAATTCGATCAAGTTTACGGACCGTGGGCGAATCGTTCTAAGAGTATATGTTGAAAATGACCGGCTGTACTTTGAGGTTTCGGATACCGGCATCGGAATATCCGAAAAGGACATCGGACGAATCTTTGAGGAGTTCACGCAGGTAGACAGCTCCACAACGAGAAAGTACCCCGGCACCGGTCTGGGTCTGACCATTTCCAAGAAGATGGTGGAACTTCTGGGCGGTGAAATAAAGGCCAGGAGCAAACTCGGTCGAGGGACAACAGTTACCTTCTATGTTCCGGCGAATACCGAGCGGGCCGCATACGGCGAGGATGCCGCGAAAGCGGGCGAGCACGGAGGCCGCGAGAGTATCGCGGCCTCACAGGCTGTGCGCGCCGGCGCCGGTTTGGCTGTGCAGGAGTTTTTGCCCAAGGTGCTGATAGCGGAAGACGACGAGTTCAGCAGAGCTGCAATCAGGATGATGCTTGAGAACCGTTTTCAACTGATATTTGCCGAGGACGGCAAGGAAGTTGTCGAGAAGTATTTTTCCACCTCGCCGGACGTTGTTTTGATGGATATTATGATGCCGATCGCGGACGGATATGAGGCTTTTGACGAAATAACGAGGAACGCCTCCAAGCCGGTCGTTCCGATTATCGCGCTGACGGCCAAAGCGATGAAAGACGACCGCGATGAACTGCTGGCTTACGGGTTTACCGACTATATTCCCAAACCTCTCGATGACGAGGTCCTCATAAAGACAATAGAAAAACACATAGCAAGGCGATAACCCGGCATGCCGCTTTGGACAGACGGGGAACGCCGCGGTTGTTCTCAATAAAAAAGCTGCGGGGCAATTTGTCCGAGTTTCGTTTTTGATTCGGCCAAGCCGGCTTTGAAGTGATAATAACCGTCATTATTGTATCAATGTTTTGCGGCCGGCGGTTTCCATAACGGTTTTTCTCTGCCGTCTCCTTCTGTATAAGAGATGCTGCCGGTTTCGACGTCCAGGAATACGCCTTTTCTTTCGGTGCCGCCCAGAACCGAATTTCTGACTGGGATTTGTTTTTCGCTGAGCAGTCGGGTGGTTGACTCGATGTTATCTCTACAAATACTATCGTCTTTCTTTTTCAGGACATTTCCGCCGCCGACCAGGCACACCTCAATGTCGTCCTTCTTTGCGCCCGCCCGGGTCATCTTGCGTATAAGTTCATCTATGGCATCTGCGGCGTATTTTGTCCTGTCCGGAGTTTCCTTGGGCGAGCCGCCGGGCAGCATAATATGCGCCATCGCCCCGACCCTGTGCTTGGAATCATAAGCGGCTATTACGATGCACGAACCTATTGCGAGGGACCTGAGAATTGTTTTCCTGCCGCCGAGCTTTACTTCTCCGGTGTTGACGTCGATAATCTTTTTCATTGCTTTCGTGCCGCCCACAGTATTCTCAATTGGGTTCTCCAGACCCTGACGAGACAAGATTAGGCCGCTACGTAAGTCACTCGTCCATATCGAAAGCAGCCGGCGCCGCGCCCGGCGCCGAGACGCCCCGGCGCTGCAGAAGCGAGCCTTCGAGCCTGTAGAGAGCAACCAGGGCCTCCAGATAATTAGCGAAAGCCTGCGTTTCGGCAATCTGGCTACCAACGAAATCCCGCTGGGCCTGCCCGACAAGCAGGGACGTGGATTTGCCCACCCGGAATTTTTCGGTCTCCGCCCGGAGCTTTTCCTCCTGGAAATTGCGGGTGGCGGCGGTCGCTGTAATCTGTTCGCGGGCGCGGGTCACCTCGATATAAGCGGAGCGCACATCGACCTGCACAAGCTGGGAGAGATTTTCGAGGGCCTCGCGCATCTGCCGCCTGCCGGTCAGTGCGCGAGCGTACCGGGCCCGGGCGCCCCGATTCAGGGGAGCATCCTCCAGCATCAGGCCCCAAGTGACATCGTAGCTGTCGCCCCCGATGTTATCGGCGGCCCTGCCAAAAGTATTCGCATAGCCTGTCTTGCCAAAAGCGATAAACATATCCATTTTGGGGAGCAGCCCGTTCTTGGTTCGCACCACCTCCAGGTCGCCTTGCTGTATCTGCAGCCTGGCCTGATTCAGGTCCGGGCGCATTGTGAGCGCCACCCTGACGTGCTGGTCGACATTGTCAAGCCTGACATCGGGCAGGGAAGTGTCGTATTCAAGGATTACGTCCCTGTTCCAGTCGATGCTGCGCGACGGGTTCAGCAGCCGCAGCAGGTCCAGGCGCTGCTTGGCGAGGGTGCTTCTGGCATTTATGAGGTTTTCGCGTCTGAGCGCAACCTCGGCCTGTGCGGCCGCCAGCTCGGTTTCGGCAAGGTCTCCTATCTTGATTCGCTCCTCGGTCTCGGCCTTCTGCTTCTCGGCAAGGTTGAGGGAGTTTGTGTAGATTTCAATCTGCCTTTGGGCAAGGGCATAATCCCAGAACTTTGACTCGACTTGCTCGAGAAGAACCTCTGTAAAACCTCGGAGCTCATACTGCGATATGAGCGTATCGAGTCTGGCCTGATTGACACGGGCCAGATTGGCGCGGATATCCAATCCCTGCAGAAGGGCCTGAGTAACAGTAAATCCGAGACGATTGGCCGTGAATGTGTCACTGTACAATGATGAGTCGGTGTAGGTGGTGCTGCCCTCCAGTCCGACAGATGTGCCGGTGGGGAACAACTTGGTCAGAGAAACCAGCCCGGTAACAGAATCCACTGTCGAGCTTTCGGTACTGGAGCCGGCACGTGAGAGTCTGTCGGCGAGGGACCTTCTGTTGGATACTTCAGTGCCGAGCAGGGGGTCAAAAACAGAAAGCTCTTCCTGTTCGAACGTCTGCCTTATCTGAGGGTTAATTCTTTCGACAATAAGCGACTGGTTGTTCTCCATGGCCAGAAGAATGGCCTCTTGGATGCCTATTTTCAGAGGCCCCTCGGGTGCAGCAACATTGTTTGCGTCGGCGGGTTTTGGCAAAGCAGGCTTCTGCCGGCTTTCCGGCAAATCGGGTTTGGTCTCGGGCCCGACGTAACCGGAGTAAGGTTCGGGGTCGAGTGACATGCACGACGGCAGCAGGAAAGCAGTGACAATCAATATCGTGCCGCAAAGTATGATGGGTGGTTTTTTAGCTGACATGACCACTTTTTCGATCCTTATTAATCTGCGCTATTTTCCGCATCAATTTTGCCGCCGGAAGTTGTTTCCGGCCGGAGGCGTTCAAAAACCGAATAGACCACGGGGACAAATACGAGCGTAATCAATGTCGAGCTGAGCAGACCACCGATGACCGCTCTGGCCATAGGCGCCTGGGCCTCGCCGCCCTCGCCGAGGCCGAGAGCCAGTGGTATCAGGCCGATGATAGTCGTCAGGGCGGTCATAAGAATCGGCCGGAGGCGTCTTCGGCCGGCCTCTTCTATGGCCTCTCGAATCGGCATCCCGGCCCTGCGGCGAAGCAGATTGGTATGGTCGACAAGGAGAATCGCATTATTGACGACGATTCCCTCCAGCATAATACATCCGATGAAGGACTGGACGTTGAAAGTGGTGCGCGTCAAGAACAGCATCAGGATAACTCCTATTGCGGCCAAGGGCACCGAAAACATAACGACAAAGGGGTCACGCAGGGACTCGTACTGGCAGGCCATGACCATATAAACCAGCACGAGCGCCAAAATGCAGCTTAGCAAAAGCTCGTGAAATGACTTCTGCTGCTCTTCGTAATCGCCGCCGAAGGCAATGGTAAACTCCGGCGGTACCGGGATGGTTCGCAGCAACTGACGCAGGTCCGAGAGAACGGAACCCATGTCCCTTCCGCTTATATCGGCCGAGACGCTGACAAGACGTTCCTGGTCCTTTCGCTCAATCAGCACGGGGCCGCTTCGAGGGCCGACAGTTACGACGTTTCTGAGAACAACGGGCTGGCCGTCTGAATTGGTGATCGTCAGGTCGAGAATATCTCTGAGGTCCATTTTCTCGGCGTCCCTGAGCTTGACAAGAATCGCGTATTCGTCGCCGGCCTGGCGGTAATAGCCGGCGATTGTTCCTGACAGAATTGTCTGAAGGGCGTTTGCTATGTTTGAAACGGTCAGGTTCATGTCGGCGGCCTTCTGCCGGTCTATGAGAACAAGCTCTTCGGGACTTCCGGATTCACGGCTGATTCGGGCGTCGGTAATCCCTTCTGCCGATTCTACGAGGTCCTTGACCTGCGCGGCCAAGATGTCGGCCATCTGCAAGTCGTGGCCCCTGACTTCGACCTGAATCTTGTCACCTTGCGAAGTTCCCATTCGGAAAATGAACAGGCCCTGGCCGGCGCGGGTTCGGACAATCATTCCGGGTATTCCGCTCAGCCTGCCGCGGAGGTCTGCGGCAATCTGCTCACTCGACCTTGTTCGCTGGGACTGAGGCTTCAGTGAGATGCGGACCTCGCCCGTATGGCCGCCGGTCCCGTGCCATCGAGAGCCGCCCACGTATGTCACGGTGTTTTTGATTTCGGGCACGGATTCGTTGACGATTTGCTCGATAACCCTGAATTTTTCGTCCAGCAGATTCAGCCTGGTGCCCACCTGCATTTCGGCGTCAACTCGGACCTCGCCCTCATCCGTGTTGGGCATCAGCTCGACCCCAACATACGGAGCGAGCATCAGGCTTCCGGTCAGCAGCAGAACCGCCATAATCACGATGAAAGCACGGTTTTCCAGGGCAAAGTGCAGAAGTCTTTTGTAGTGGTTTTCCAAACCTTTGAAGAATCGCCCGCTGATTTCGAATACCCTGCCGCGAAAAGTGTGTCTGAACCTTTCATCGGTCGGCTCGGCGGGAAGGATGCGCGCAGAGAGCATCGGAACAACCGTAAGGGCCACTGCAAGGGAGCACAAAAGCGAAAAACTGACCACAATCGAGAGCTGCTTAAACATGACGCCCGACATCCCCCTTACAAAAATCAGCGGCAAAAAGACCACCATAGTGGTCAGCGTGCTGGCAATAACGGCAGGCGTAACCTCCTCGGCGCCGTTGACGGCGGCATGTTCCAGCAAATCGCCTGATTCCCGCATGCGGAAGATGTTTTCGAGCACGACGATAGCATTATCAACGAGCATTCCGATTCCAAGGGCCAGGCCACCCAGTGTCATGATATTAAGGGTGAAGTTGCCGAAATACAGAAGCGCAAAAGTTGCAATGATTGAAACCGGGATGGCGGTGGCGATAACAACGGTGCTTCGCACGTTGCGCAGAAATAGAAGCAGCACGATTACAGCAAGCATTCCCCCGTAAATCGCGGAAGAGCCGACATTCGCGATGGAGCGCCGGATGTAATCGGAAGTGTCGATAATTGGTATTATTTTTATCTGCGGTATGTCGCGGTTGATGCGGTCGAGCTCGGCAAGTGCGCCGCGAGCAACCTCAACGGTGTTTTTGCCGGACTGTTTGTTGATCGAAAGCCGTACTCCCGACACGCCGTTGACCCGGACAATCCTTGTGATTTTCTGCCAGGAATCCTCCACGAGGGCGATTTCCCTCAACTGAATGGGCATGCCGTGGCGGACGGCTATCACGGTATCGTGCAATTGCTTTAGGTCTGTGTACTCGCCCGGCGTCCTGACGGTAATTTCAAAATTGCCCTTTTCGATGGTACCGGCGGGAATGTTTACGTTTCCCTCGCGGACACGCGAGATAATGGAGTCGAGGGGTATGGCCAGAGCATTTATCTTGGCCGGGTCGAGATTAATGTGTATCTCCCGCTCGAGGCCGCCGCGGATGTCGACGGCGGCCACGCCGGGGACACGCTCGAGGCGATATTTTACCTGGTCCTCAATAATCTGCCGGGTCTGGACGGGATCCAGGTTGCTGGAGGCGCCGAGGATTAATATGGGGAAGCTTGCAAGGTCGAATTTTCGAAGTGTGGGCCGGTCGGAATCCTCGGGCAGATGATCGATGATACGGTCCAGACGGTCGCGGATATCGTTTGCGGCGGCATCGAGGTCCGTTCCCCACGCAAATGTTACTCGAACGGTGCCCTGGCCCTCCAGTGAGGTGGAGGTTACCTCTTCAACTCCGGGCACAGCGCTGACGGCCTGCTCGATTGGTCGGGTTATGAGCTCCTCGATTTCTTCGGGGCCGGCGTTTTCGTAGGTACAGGTAATGCTGAGAGTCGGGTATGAAATATCGGGCATCAGGTCGATGGGAAGCCGCAGCAGTGAGATAGTCCCCAACAGGAGCACCATCAATACCACCATGATTGTAAATATCGGGCGATGAACGGCAAGGCGTGAGATTCTCATCGGGCATCTCCTGAGTCGGCACTGACATGGGCCTCGCTGGAATCAATGCGCGTCTGCGGAGGGTGCTGCGCCTGTGGCCCCTTCTTGGGCAGCGTGATATCCGAGCCGTCCTCGAGAAGATGATTGCCCAGCGTGACCACCAGTCCTGAAATCTCCGGCTGTGTGATTTCGACCAGCTCGCCGTCAATTATGCCCGTCGTCACCGGGACAAAACGGACTTTGAGTGTTTCCAAGTCGGCAATAAAAACCCCCTCTTTACCGTTTCTTCTGACCAGCGCGGGAAGCGGAATCAGCGTGGCATTTTCATGCCTGTCGAACTCAACCTGTGTTCTGACAAACATACCCGGCTTGAGCAGACGGTCGGGATTCGGCACTTCAACTTCAACCCTTGCCTGTCGGCTGCTTTCCTTCAGCAGCGGTGCTATGCGGACAATGACGCCGGTAAAAGCCCTATCGGGGTAGGCATCAGTGGTGACGACGGCATCCTGGCCCACCTTGACTTTGGGGTAGTCCCTTTCTATAACGTAGACCACGGCCGTGAGCGGATTGTTTTGTAAAATGGAGACAATGGACTGATTGACCTGCAGCAGGGCCCCTTCATCCACAAATCTCTCACCCACGACGCGGGTTTGATCACCTTCTTCCCAGAAGGCCTGAACCTGGGTGTAGGAAAGTCGAACCTCGGCAGTTTTCAGGGCCGCTTCCTTCTGCGCCAACTGAGCAAGTGAGACCTTGTGTCTTGTCTGGGAGGCGTTGAATGCGGCCTCGGATACATCCAGCTCCGCAGCCGAAGCAATTTGCTTTTGGCGAAGGGCCTTTGCCCTTTCGTATTCACGCATGGCAATGTCCAGGTCGGTGGCGCAGTTTGCGGCGTTCGCCTTGGCGACCTGCAATTCGGCCCGGGCCTGTTCAACCTCCTGGGCGAATTCTTCGTCGTCGAGCACTGCGATGACCTGATTGCGATCGACCGTATCACCTACGTCGACGAGGAGTTTTTTGAGCCAGCCCGCCACCTTCGGCGCCACGATGAACTGCGCCTTCGGCTCCAAAGAGCCTGTAAAAACCCCGATATCACGGATAACGTCCCTGCGGATTGGTTTGGTCTCAACGGCCACCGAGACGGCGGAACGACCCGGTCGTTTATTAGCGCCCGAGCGGGCGGCTCGCTTGTATAACTGCCAGCCCCCCATTGCGACAACTGCAGCGACAAGCAGCAGTAAGAAGGACTTTTTCATTCATTCTTCCCGGATAACCAGTTACGAACAATGCATCTTGATTGTTATCAAACATCATACCAAACTTTTTGATGCGGTTCAACTTGAATGCCCTCAACAGAAGCCAGATAAGTCTGCCTTCCAATCAGAGGACGTTTTTCTTCGGGTGCTGCCGAGGCCAAACGGAAACAGGCTCTGCAGAGGTGCAACCTGCCAGAGATAGGCAGTTGAAAGCTACGAATTGCCGCAGGACTGACGATTATGAACCCGCCGTCCCATTTTATAGTGGCCGCATGACAATTCAGAGGTTTCTGATGCCTGAAAAGACCTACTGCCGAAGGCGCGACCTTTCAGGCGTAAAAGGAATCTGTCCAGTTCATGCTGAACCAGTACAGTTTTAAGCCGCCCGCGCTGCCGTTTTTTCCGCCCTTCCGGCAATGGTGTAATTGAAACCCAATTCTGTCGTTCTGCTCAAAAGAGGCACCTTTCCTTCGCAGGAATATCTCGTAGCTGAGCGTAAGTAAACACAGCCCCGTCAATACAAACGAACCTGGCACCTATGTTACAATGCCCGCACTTGCCTATGCCGCATTTCATATATCTCTCAAGAGTCATGTAGATGTTGTCGTCTGTGAACCCTGAATCGAGGAGCTCTGTGACGACAAATCTGATCATTATTGGCGGGCCGCACACAAAAGCGGCCCCGTCGGATGAGGTCATATCGGTCTTGGTCCACAACGTGGTTACTACGCCCACATTCCCTTTCCAGTGTTGGTCCGGCCGATCAACAGTCAGCAATACTTCGGTGTCTTTGGTTCGCTGCCAGGTTTTGAGCTCTTCCTTGAAGCAGAGTTCGTCAGGGGTCTTTGCGCCATAAAGAATCTTAATTTTCCCATATTGCCGCCTTTTGTGAAAGACTGCGTTTATCAAGCTTCTCAGGGGAGGCAGACCAATCCCGCCGGCAATGAAACACAGGTCTTTGCCCCTGACTTGCTCCAGTGGAAAAGAGTTCCCGTAAGGGCCTCTTATGTAGACCCTTTCCCCAGGCATTAGCTTGTGTATTTCATGCGTAAGCCTTCCCACGCGTCTTATGGTGAACTCCAAGAACCCCTGTTGGTGCGGAGAAGAGGTGATAGATATGGGAGCCTCGCCTATCCCTAATATAGACATTTGCACAAACTGCCCCGGCTTGTAGTTGAAAGACCTTGCGCGTTCTGCGTTTTCCAGCACGACCTTGAAAGTCTTTGTGTCGAAACTTTCGTCCCGGACAGACTCGATTCTTGCAGGGCAGGGTATATATTCATTGCTCATATATTCTGGGCCTTTTCGATAACCTGCGATATTCCTATGTTGACCGGGCAGCTCGATAAACATCTGCCACAACCAACACAGCCGCTCATACCCGTTGTCAGATAGTCGTATTTCAACTTATGTTCATACCTTCGAGCAGTTCTAATCCATTTCTCCTGACGAGGGTTATGCCCGCTGGCCTCTCTGGTGTAGCCCTGGAACACACAGGCGTCCCAGTTTCGGCATCTTATGCCGAGCTTTCCCTGTTTTTCGTCAAAGACATTGAAGCAGGTGCAGGTGGGGCATACGTACAAACAGCCGCCGCAGTAAATGCATCTCTCGGCTATGGGTTCGTAAATTGACTCCGGAATTTTGTCTTCACAAAAATTCTGTATCGCTTTTTCAAAATCCAATTTGAGCCCTACTGCGTCCTCCGCGGCCTTCTTTGCTGTTGCCGAGTGTTCCACATCCTGCTTTGAGGCTTCCTCAAAAAACTCCTGAAAACTGTCTATAAATTCCTGCCCTTTTCGGCTGCCTATTTCGACAAGGTAGGCACTGTCTATATCCACCATCTGCAGGTCGAAATCCGAAGCCCGGCCGCGGCCAGGTTCATAACGCACAGGCAGAAATGGGCCGGTTTTTGCAGAGGTGCAGAAACAGTCTCGGAGCGGGCGCTTGCACCCAACCAGCACGTTCAGTTTTTCTATCGACCTGTTCAGATAATAGATGTCTTCGAAGTTCCTTCCAAAAAACTCGTCCACGAACAACATAGCCTTGAGATCGCACGCCCGTAAACCAAATAAAAGTTTCTTTGTTGGAGCACGAGCCAAATCGGTAATTCTTCCATCTGCAAATTCAAAGAGGTATTCGAGCTGGGGAAATCCTATAACCTTGGGACTAATTACAAGCCTCTCGTAGTCCAAATTCAACTTATCCAGGGATGCTTTCTTTTCGTTTGCATCTACTCTGACAAGCTGAACATCCCCGCCCATTTCTTCTAAAGGGACGTAGGTTTCCCACTCATCGCTCGCTCTGAGGCAAAGATCCTTGACGTCTTGTTTTTTCAGCAACATTTCTCTCATGTTTTCAGCTTATCAATTTTTACGGCGCACACCTTGAATTCCGGGATTTTGGCCGTTGGGTCCACCGCCGGGTTGGTAAGTACGTTGGCGGCAGCTTCCCTAAAATGAAATGGTATGAAAACAGAACCCTCTTTTACCTTTTCAGTTATCATTATGTGTATCTCTATATGGCCCCGCCTGGACGAAACTCTAACCTGTTCACCGTTTTTCAATTGTAGTCTTTCAGCATCTTTAGGATGAATCTCAACGTATGCCGCCGGAACTTCCCTGTCCAGCGTAGAGGTTCGGCGAGTCATTGTTCCTGTATGCCAGTGCCAGTATATTCTTCCGGTGCTCAGAATAAAAGTATACTCGTCATCCGGGAGCTCGTTTGCCGGAAGGTACGGACAGGGGATAAAGGTACCTTTGCCTTTTGTGAACCTGTCCTTATGCAGAAAGACAGTGCCAGGATGGTCTTGGGACGGACACGGCCACTGCAAACCGAAGGGGTCCAATCGATCATAGCTTACCCCGCCGTATATGGGCGTGAGCTTCGCAATCTCATCCATAATCTCCGAAGGATGTGAATAGTCCATCCCCTTGTAACCGCATCTCTGGGCTACCTCGCATATTATTTCCCAGTCTGCTTTGGCGTTGCCGACAGGCTTAATCACCCTGCGTATTCTCTCTATCCTGCGTTCGGTATTTGTAAAAGTCCCGTCTTTCTCGGCAAAACTGACTGCAGGCAATACCAAGTCTGCATACTGGGCTGTATCCGATAGAAACATCTCATGGATGACGAGAAGATCCAGATTCTCAATCGCCTTTCGCACGTTGTTTGAGTCGGGGTCGCTTATAACGGGATTTTCGCCCATTATATAAAGCCCTTTGAGTTTACCCTCCAGGGCCTTTTTAAACATTTCGGTCACCGTAAGCCCCGTATTGGCGGGTAGATTATTAACTTTCCATATATTTTCAAACTTGTCTCTTACTGAAGCATCCGTCACGTCCTGATAGCCGGAAAAAACGTTCGGCAGTGCGCCGACATCACACGCACCCTGGACATTGTTCTGACCTCTTAAGGGATTAACACCTGTTGATGCGAATCCCACGTGGCCGGTCAGCATTGCAAGATTAGCGAGGGACTTAACATTGTCCACACCGGTCGTATGCTGTGTAATCCCCATGGCATAAACAATCATCGCCTTTTTAGTTGTAGCGTAGAGTTTTGCAGCCCGAACAAGCAAGCCGCTCGGAATTCCGGCTACTTTTTCTACATATTGAGGTGTATAAGTTTGGACCACCTTCCTCAGTTGCTCGAAATTCTCTGTTCTTTGCTCGATGTATTCTTGATCGAACCACCCTTCGTTGATTATCAGGTTCATCATGCCATTTATCCAGGCAACGTCGGTGCCGTTGTCCTGCTGTATATGAATCGTTGCATATTTGGCAAGTTCTATTTTTCTGGGATCGACCACGATTAGTACGGCACCTTTATCGTTGACCGCATTTATGATCCTCGAGCCTATCAGCGGATGCTGCTCTGTCGTATCCGAACCCGTTACCAGGAACAGGTCTGCATCCTCAAATTCGTTTATCGAATTCGTCATCGCCCCGGAGCCGAATGCGGCCTTCAGGCCGACCACTGTGGAGGCGTGACAAAGTCGAGCACAATGGTCTATATTATTTGTCTTGAATACGGCCCTTGCCAGTTTCATCATAAGAAAGTTTTCTTCGTTGGTGGCTTTTGCCGAACCTAGAAATCCGAGGGAGTCCGGGCCAAATTTTTCCTTTATTTCCGTGAGCCTTGTGGAAACAAAGTCAAGTGCCTGGTCCCAACTGACTTCTTTAAAGGCGCCGTTTGTTTTGAGCAGCGGCGTTTTGAGCCTGTCGATTTTGTTAACGACCTCGTATGCATTCCACCCTTTTACACAAAGGCCGCCTTTCGAAACCGGATGATTCCCGCTTGGATACGACCCGACAACCTTGCCGTTGTCGGATTCAAGATACAATCCACAGCCACAGCCGCAGTATATGCATGTTGTTAAGACTCTTGCCATATCTTCACCGCCGGTTTTGCGCCCCCGCTCACCTGCCTGTCAGAGTTGTTAACGCCAATCATCCTTGTTGGGCGCAGTATACACCTTTAAGAAGGAGTCTGAATACAATTGTTTGTTCATCAACATCTCGGCCGTTGCCAGCACGTTCATCAGTTTCTCGTCGAGCACGTCGACAATTGCTGAATCCAGACCGTGCGAGACGGCCATAGCGAGAAACACACGGTTTACCAGGCTTCGCTCCGTTGCTCCCTGGGAAATGTTCGATAAGCCCAGCGTGATATGTGGAGCGGGGTCGGACAAATATCTGATCTGGTCCATTGCCGCAAGAACGTTGCCGACCTGCACCTGGGCGTTCGGCACTTTCACCGGCAACAGGATTGGGTCGATTATCAAACGTTGAGGGTCAAACCCCTTTTCCATCGCCTTTTGTACAATTTCGGCGGCTATCGCCACGCGTGTGTCCACGTCCTGAGGCACCCCGTTCTTGTCCATCGTGAGGGTAATAACCATGGCCTTGGGCCCCGCCTGCTCCGCCATTTCCAGGTACTTATCCAGCACCTGGTCGTCGGATTTCTTGTTAAGCGGACTGGAGTTGAGAATGACTCCGCGCCCGCTGTCAACCGCTTTCAGTCCGGCCGCGACCACTGCGGGCTTTTGTGAGTCCAGCGAGAGGGGCGTGGAGCAGGTTTCCTGAATCGTCTCCACCAGCCATTGCATTGTCCCCTCCTGATCCGCCGCCGCTGTCCCCACATTCACATCCAGATATCTGGCGCCGGCCTGGGTTTGTCTTTTGGCCAGTTCTTGAATGACCTGCTTGCTTTTCTGTTCAATCGCCTGCTTTACATCACTGAACATCCCGTTGATTCGTTCACCGATCAGAATCATACCTGTATCCTTCCTTTCTCCTGGTCGCCTCTTTCGCTTGTCCTACCGCCATATCTGGCTGATGAAGTTTTTGACAATGGCTACAGCCCGCGGGTGGCGCATTCGGATAATATCGGCCCCGGCCTGAAGCAAACAAATGGCGGTCACGGCCTCCCACATCGGCCCTCTGTCTTTTACATCTCCCCACCCGGGGACGTCCGCCAACTTGGCCTCTTTGGCCCGCCAAGCTTCATAACCCACGTCGCAAATAACCGGCATTGCCATCATCTTATCGCCGCCCAGCGCCGCAAGCCGCTGTCGCTCCAGAATCGAATAGGAATACTCCATTCCGTATCCCAAAGCCCCCGTAGCTTGAAACGTCACTATCCGCTCCAGCGGAAAGCCCATATCCGAAACCAGAATATTGACCTGCTTGCTGATATTGATATCCAGCGGCGCCTCGGTAATGAGGTTGTGCCCGTCCGCCAAAGCAATGGCGGTCAGAGCCTTGTAGTTGTTCTCTTTGACCGTCCCTATCAAACACTTCTGCCCCTTGGCCGCCTCGCTTACCTTGGGCATAACCTGGTTGTCCTTTTCATCATTGCCGCAGCCCCACAACACGAGAGGCACGCCCACTGCTTTCAAGACCTCCCCGGTTGCCTTGACGGCGTGGCCTGCGTCCTTGTCAGCCTTATCAGGATGGATGCCGTCAAACTTCACACATATTAGGTCCGCCCCAAATTCCTCGATACACTTCCTGGCCCAGTCACCGGGACTGTCGAGCACATCCTTGTAAGGTTCGTGTAGCGCATCCGGCCAGTCGTCCGGCCTACTGTCGAGGACGTCCATTGCGATGACCGGTTTTTCACCGGCATCATCGGTTGAGCCGCCGTAGACAACATTGCGCGCCCCGCCTACGGTCACCGTCGAGCTGTGCGCAGCACCGCTTTCCTTGGTCGCTCCAAGCGTAAGCCGGTTCACCACCCCAACAAAACTGTCCGTAATTCCAGGTACTGGCATTTCAAGTCCTCCAGAAGTTCCGGGTTTACTTTTTGCTTCCGATATTCAGTTTCTGCTCAAGTATTTTTTGCACCGCCGAAAAGGCGGGACTATTCTCTTGAAGGTCGAATATGTTTTTGGCTTGCATGGAAGCTTCAAACAGAGCTTGGTCATAAGGCACGCAGCCGAAGCTCTCAATTCCGTCCAATTCTCGTGCTTTCTCGGTTCGGTTCCAGACCACTCCGATTCGTTTCACATCTATGGGCAGCTCTTCTGCCAGCCTGGCAATCCTTTGGGCCGTAACCACACCTATCGGAGAGGACTCGGCTGTTATACACATAACATCAACGTTATTAGTGGTCCGCCGTGACAGGTGTTCCATCCCGGCTTCGTTGTCTATGACCACAAAGCTGTAAGCGTCGCCGAGCTTATCCAGGAACTTGCGCAGCAGGTTATTTACTGCACAATAGCAGTCGGGCCCTTCCGGCCGGCCCATCGTCAGCAGGTCAAAACCCTTCGCTTCGGTAATCGCCTGCTGCAGGCCATATTCAAACGTTCGCACTCGGTCCATACCGCCATTGTCCGGCTGCTTTTGTCGAGCACCCTCTCGAATTTCCGCGACCGTGCCGGTCAATTCCACTCCCATGGTCAAGCCAAGACACGAATTGGGGTCGGCGTCCACAGCAAGGATGCCCCTGGGGGCCTGGCCTAAAAGCGCCCGTATAATCATCGCCGCCAGGGTAGTTTTGCCTGAGCCGCCTTTTCCACTTATTGCGATAGCTGTCGCCATTACTTTGCCTTGCTTTCAAGCCTTTTCTGCCGCCACGGGTATCGAGGGAAACAGCGACAGGTCCGTATGCGGCAAGAACTTCGCCCTGACAAATTCATCCATATACTTTGGGTGACTCATCAAATCGAAATAAGTCATACTCTTGGCGATTTCCTCCGCCGTCTCCAGGGCCTTTCGGCTCAGCAGAACCGTCTTGGCGCCGGCGATTGAGGTATTGCCGACAAACTGAATCTTTTCCAAAGGTACGTCAGGCAGCATCCCGATGGCGACCGCTTGTTTGGTGTTAAGAAAGTTGCCGAACCCGCCCGCCAAGTAGACGGCGTCCAGGTCCTCCGGCCTGGTCTGAGTCGATTCCATCAGCACCCGAATTGCCGCAAAAACGCCTGCCTTCGAGCGAATCAGATTGTCTATGTCCGCCTGCGTAATTACTATCTCATGGCGTCCGTTTGCAGGCGGAACCAACTGATATTGCAGGCCCTCGTCGCCTTCGGCCAATCTGCGGTTTCCATTTGTCCTGAACCGCCCGGTTCTGTCGATAATCCCGTTCAAGAACAGCTCGGCCAGGGTGTCCAGCAGTCCTGAGCCGCAGATGCCGGCCGGATGTCTGTCTCCGATAGTCCTAAATTCGCAGGACCCGTCAGGAAGAATGCTCAACTTTTCGATTGCTCCCGCCCCCGCCCGCATCCCGTGTCTGACGCCGCTGCCTTCGAACGCCGGACCTGCCGAGCTTGACGCGCACACCAGCCAGTCCCGATTGCCGAGGACCACCTCGCCGTTAGTCCCAATGTCGGCGAACAGCGATACGCGATTCTTTGTGTGCAGCCTGGTCGCCAGCACCCCGGCAACTATGTCACTGCCCACGTATGCCGCCACGCTCGGCAGACAATACAGAAGCGCACGCTTGTTGATTTGAATGCCCACCTCCGCCGCACGAATCGGAGGCACAAAGCTCGCCGACGCTATATAAGGTTCTCTGCGAATTCGGGTTGGGTCCAGATTCAGGAGAAAATGCACCATCGCCGTATTGCCGGAACACACTATCGTCGTGATGTCCCGCAGGTCTATTCTCTGCCTTTCCGCCAGCGTCACTACAAGATTATTCACGTCCTGCACGATGCGGTTTTGCATCTCGTCGAACGCATCGTTTTCCTCCGCATAAATGATTCGGCGGATGTAATCTTCGCCGAAGTTTATCTGACTGTTGTAAGTTGCTTCCGTATCCACCGTCGCCGCGTTGGTCAGGTCGACCAGATGTGCCACCACCGTGGTCGTCCCCAGGTCCGCCGCCACGGCAAAGTTCGTCTCGCATCGCCTGCCGGTCTCCACCTCTATCACTTCCGTGGTTCCACCCCGTCGGCCTATTGTCACGGCAACTTCGTAGTTCGCCTCCCGAAGGGTTTTCGAGAGCTTCTGCAGAATACGAAAGCCGGTCTGCATTATCGGCGCGTCAACCTGCTCGCGTATCGCCAGGTACAGACGCTCGTGGTCTGCCGTATTATCGTGCACGGTCGGAGGTGACATCTTAATGCAAAGCTTGCGGACCAGCGGGTCAAATTCGAATACCCCCGCGGTCTCGCCGGCCAACTGGCTGAACCGGTGAGCGTCGCTTTCAACCAGTATCTGTCCGGCCCCCAGTGCGTGCAGCTTGGGAACCGTCACCGTAAGGTCCGACAGCACCTTCGTCTGACAGGCCAAAACAATGTTTTCCCGTATTTCACCCGGCGTAAGTAAAGTTGTCGGTCTGGCCTGGAATTGTCCCTGGTCGATTAAAACTTTGCACTTGCCGCAGTAGCCGTCGCCGCCGCAAATGCTGGTCAGGTAAACACCGACCTTGTGCGCGGCCTCCAGCAGGACCGTCCCCGCGGGAACCTCTATTTTCAGCCCGCTCGGCTCAAAACGCACGACGCATTTTTTCTTCTTGCTTTCTTCCATGCCGTGGATGTCTATTGCCACACTTCCTGAAGGTACTTCGGCAGCATCGCCGACTCTCTCGGACCCACCATGATTTCCCAGCCGGTCGCCTCTTCGAGTTTGCCGCTCATTACCGCCACATAGCCCGGAATTATCAGTCTGCGGTGCTTCACCATCCCTTCCACATTATTCTTTACCATTGCCTCGCTGACCACTTTTTCGTTGAGCTTGTCGCCCGAATATGCCGTCAGCACGCTTGTCCCCTCGGTATCTACAACCAGGATTCGACTCGGCACCCGGCTGGCTTCAACATCCGACTCGACCGTGTAGTAGGTCAGGGAAAAGTTCGTCGTGAACATCAGAGGCGAGTTGTCGTCGGGCTCGCCGACCGTATACACCTTCGGCTCGACCTGCACCGGCTTCTGCGGGTCCGTGTAAATATTCATCACCACGGTAAGCATCGGCAGTATCACGGAAGCCTCGGCCGTATCCATCACTACGATATTCGAGTACTTACAGATTAGACTCGCCGCGGCTGCTTGTCTGTCCCCCTCACCGTCTGCCATGAAGGAAAGCACCGGATAACCCAGCGGCCGGAAAACCTTCTTTAGCCCCAGCGCCCGCATCCTCGTCAGATTATACAACTTGTCGCGCAGGCCAAGACCATCGAGACTCAAGACAATGTCTTCAACTCCGGCTGCTTTAATCTTCTCGCTGAGGTCCGCCAGAGCATCAATGGAATCGGCCTTCGCGACAAGGGGACAGTTGTTTTGCCGGGCGATTTTGGCCATTGCTTCGGCCGTCTCTGCCGAGGCGAAGCCGATTAGAGGCGCCGAGTCCGCCGTTTTAGCCAGCGCCGCGGCGAGCGATTCGGCTGATTGGGAACAAAGGATTAAAACTAAAGGGCTCGAGTCTTTAACCGCTGCCGCTGCACCCGCAAACGCCTCCGGTGAGCCGCTGTCGTTCATAACCGCTATCGCCTTAACGCCGATTTTTACCCCCACCCGCTCGAACCGCAGCGCATTTATCGCCTCAATGCGCTTTTTCAGTTCTTCGCCGCCAAGCTTATCTGAAACAGTAACCGCCAGCACCGTCGGATTATAAAACTTCTCCTCGTGCCGAAACAACACCGTCTCCTGACCCACCTGAACCTCATTGTCCCCGCTGCCGAACTTCACAAGCTTCATCGGAGGGGCCGCCGCAGCCGACAGTAACTTCTTGGCCTCTTCCGAAACGTCCGGACAGTCATCCAGCTTCGCGCGCTTCTGCGCGAGCTGCATCGCAAACGCCAGACAGGTCGGCATCCCGCACTTCTTGCAGTTGGTCTTCGGTAAAAGCTTGAATATCTCCAATCCAGTCAGCGCCATATCAGTCCCTTTCCTGCTGAGGTAAACTCTCTGTCAACCACCGCCCTAACCCTACGAGCGTAAGTATAAAGTGTCTTTGTCCTTTGTGCTATTTTGTTTTTTCGACCTTCCTTTAGAACATTGGTTCCAAAGCAGCCGCAGGATGATTCGCCTTGGTTATGAATTCGAGGACCTCTTCTTCCGTAGTGGCGGTGGTCTCATCCGCGATTTTATTTAGAAACTCCTCTCCGCCCAGGCCCAGCTCTTTCGCCCTTTGGACGAGCTTGTCCTTGATCTCCTCCTTGAGCATCTTGGGCATCCACACGATCCGCCGAATCCCACCTTCGGCGGCAATGAACTTCCGTGAGGCGATATAGTGTTTTGAGTGGCCAATGAAGCCTGGGGTCTGCTGGCCGCCTCCCACGGTGCCGGCGAGGGTGGAGAACTTCATACCGCAGGGAGTCATATCGGCGTACTCCCGATTGGCAATCATTATGCCCCCGGTCGAGGGCAGAACCGCCGCGATACATTCGAAGCACCCGCATGAGGTCATCGGGTCTGTAATCATGCTGTACTGGCTCATCCGCTCGACCTTGCCGCCGCTGGTTTTTTGAACAAAGGCGTTTACCTTGTCCCACTGCCCAATCTTTTCGTCAACGCAACTGCCTTTCGCAATAGGCTGATTGGCGCCGGCCGGGCTTATCTCGTAGGCCGCACGGCAGTCCAGCCAGCTATAAGCGCCGCACAGCCCCGGCCGCTCAGGCGATATTACGCACAAGTGATTGGGCGCAAAACTCTGGCAGAGGGTGCACGAATAGAACGTATCGATGTCCTCATCCGTCATACCCGCTATCCTCTCATCGCGCTCGGCGTAAACCTTCTGCGCCTGCTCTCGCAGCTTCAGCACATCCTGCTCGTTGCTGAAAATTTTGACCTGAACCTTATCCAGCACGTTGGAGTATTGCTCGTGGTACATCGCGTGCAGTATCCTGCCGATATGTTCGAGCTTGAATCCTGCCTTCGCCGCGTCCTTGCTGATTCGCATCCATATCGTGTCGCGCTGGCCCATGTGCCACAGTCCCTGGGCCTCGTTCGCAAAGGTGTGCATCTGCCTTTCGAGCACAGGTTCAAAATCGGCCTGCATCTTGCGGCCCGCCACTTCAACCACGACTCCCAGCGGCATCTTGCCGCCCGGCTCAACCGAATTGACGTCCGGGCCTTTTACCTCTATCCTGCCGTCCTCCACATCGGCAACGTCCACCATCCGCAGCCACTCGAATGCCGGCGTCCTTTGGCCGCCGAACTCAACGTGCATATCGTCCTTGCGAATCCGCTCGCCCTCGAACGCGGGGCTGTAAGATACCGGAATATCGATGTGGGACACCTTTATCTTGAGGCCGCGGACCTCGATGCACTTCTCCACGATTTGGTCGTGCTGTATATTAGAGACCACGTGCTCGTAGGTGCAAACTCCGGTAGGAAGAATCTGGGGGATGTCAGAGTCGGCAATAGTGGGAAATCCATAATTTATCGCGCCCGCCGCGGTCGCATACCATTCGTCGGTCACCTCGCCCAGAGCCATGACAAAGGCAAAGATTCTGTTCTTGTTGTAAAGAAGGTTACGTCGAAAGTCGCCCGCCTGAACACCGCCGAAAGCCAGCGCCGCCCGGTTGGCAAAGCCCAGCGCGTATATGGCCGCCGTAATCTCCCGCCCGAAGGGCACAAGACGCGTGTCCCAGCCTAACTGCACGCCGCCTTCGACAAGCTGTTCGGCGAATGTGGTCCCGTTATTGTGGGCACACATGAAAACATAGAGCAGTCGCTCCTGAAGCTTGCGTGCTATCTGTACGGCTGTCTCGACATTGGGCGCGGCCCCGACAACCGCGGCAAACCCCGGCGCCGAGCCGTCGACGAATTGAATACCGCGCTCCCGCATAATCACATCGTCGGCCGCCCCCAGCCATATCCCGTCCACCGGATTGGGCCCAATCAGATACTTGCAGGCTTCGATAATCTCTTCTGAAAAAAGTGTTGCCATTCCCGCATCGAGCGCAGGACCAAGGTACGGCACCCACATCTCCTCGGCCACCGGTTCCGGCAGCAGGGGCTTGATTTCCTCAGCCATTACATGTTCGAAATCAGCCAGAGTCTGCACGGCCCGACCCGTCATCGAGTAAATAATCGGCATATAGTAACCGGTGTTCGGAAACTCAACCCTGCAGTCTCTTCCTTTTTGCTCGATGGCTTTTGCCAGCATATCCTCAGCCTGCGCCACTATCTTATGAGCGCCGCGAATTGCTGCCGAAGCTATAACTCTTGACATTCAAATACCTCCATTATTTGACCTTCGTGCACCATCAAACGGCCAATGCGCGCCGGTCTTCCATACCATACAGCTTTCGCTCTTTCTTGACGTTTATGCCGAGAGCATCACGTTTCTTCTCGATGTGCTCGAGCATCATTTGGGCGGCTTTTACGGGGTCGGATTCCGTCGCCCACCGGCCGCCAAAGTCTTTCTCTATGCCCTCGAACAGATATTTCTTCACGTTCTCGCTGCCCACAAATGGGAACAGCTCTCTGGCGAAGATTACCAGAACGCCGCTGGCAACGAAGTACTGTCCAATGGCAAAAGCCTTTTCGGTTATCGATTCGAGACAGGCCCCCGCCACAGGCAACTCTGAAATATCTTCACCAAGCCCGCCTTCGGCGACGATGGCAGAGCACGCCACCAGCAGCCGGCTGTTGTCCACACAGCTTCCACACGCCAGCACCGGTGGTATCCCGACCGTCTCACAAACCTCGCGCAGACCCGGCCCGGCCAGCTCCAGCGCCTTCTTCGGATTCAGCATCGCCTGCTTGCCGCACGCAATCGTCGCACAGCCTGTCGTCACTACCAGAACATCCCTCTTTATCAGCTCCTTCGCCAGATTCGTGTGGGTGTAATCAAGCGGCATCTTCGGATTCGTGCAGCCGACAATCGCACCGATGCCCCGGATTCTGCCATTGATTATGTTATCGTTCAACGGCCGGTAGCTCGCACGAAACCTGCCGCCCAACATATAGTTGATGGCCTCATGGCTGAATCCCACCACCGCCGCCTCCTTTTCTGAAGGTATGTGCACTTCTCCGCGGTTCTTATAATTCTCAATGGCCCGCGAGACCAGCTCCTTCGCCGTTTTCAGAGCCGTGTGCTCATCCATAGGGATGTGCTCGACTCCCGGCATCTTCGCTTTGTCTGCCGTGGTGACAAGCTTCGTATGGAAGCAGGAAGCAATCTGACTGAGCCCCTGCATCACACACTGTACGTCCACCGCCATCATATCCACGGCGCCTGTGCCGATAGCAAGCTCCTGGCACAGAAAATTGCCGGCGATGGGGACGCCGTGCCGCACCAGCAGCTCGTTGGCCGTGCAGCAGATTCCCGCCACGTTAATTCCCCTGGCCCCGACCTCCTCGGCTTCGGCCAGAAGCTCTTTATCCTGACTCGCCGCCACTATCATTTCCGATAGAATCGGCTCGTGTCCGTGAACAACGATATTGACCTGGTCCTTCTTCAACACACCAAGGTTAATCTCCCCTCGCCCCGGATATGGCGTTCCGAACAAGACGTCCTGCAGTTCCGTCGCGAGCATCGACCCGCCCCAGCCGTCCGAGAGGGCCGTCCTGCTGGCGTGCAATATTATGTCCTTATAGTCCTGGTCCACACCCATCGTGCTTCGGTGCAGCGCCTCCACCACTTCGCGGTCCACCGCCCGGGGCGTGACGCGGAGCTTCTTCCATATCGCCTGGCGCGGTGCGGGCGCCCGGCGGGCCATCAACTGCGTACCTTCGGGCTTGCCAAACTCGCGCAACGCAATCTCCCCGATGTCCGTGGCAATCTCATTCACCTGCCGGTCTTTTGTCTTGACTGCCAGTTCCTGCGCCAACTTGTAGAGCTTGGTGGTGTCTTTGAATTTGTAGTCCGGCGCCTCTCCTTTGGCGGTGGCAAGAAAGACCTCCGCCACGCCTCGCCCGTGGTCGCTGTGCGCACTGGTCCCGGCCGCCACGGCCCGCAGGAAATTGCGGGCAACAATCGTATCGGCGTCGGCGCCGCAGACCCCCGCCTGTGGACCATCTCCGAAGGGGTCGATACGGCATGGGCCCATCGTACATATCCGGCAGCAGATTCCGAGCCTGCCGAACCCGCACTGCGGCTCCTGCTGCTCAAGTCTGTCCCACGCAGTCTCCAGGCCCGCTTGAGCCATGTGATTAATCATCTTCTGCGCTGCCTTGTCGCTGCTACGTTTGTTCAAGTCCATAAAAAATCCCTCGGTAATCGTTAACTCCCAAAAAACCTAAAGCAAATTCACCATAATATTATTGCTCATATCTCAATCTCTGAGGCTTGCCCCGATTTTGTCTAATCCTGGCTCATAGAATCCCTTTACTTTCTGTTGCGACCCGCAACGTCTGCCAGTCCTGCAACCGTCTTTGATTTTCTGCATTTCGGGCAGAGACGCATACGCTCGCGCAGTTGCTCAGAATCCAATTCCACCCTCTCCAAGGCCTCCGCAACCACCAGCTCGCTGACCACCGGCGCTCCGCAGCGCTCGCAGGCAACCAACTTCACCCGTGACTTGAAAGGCGATATTTCCACTTGCTGCTCATCTTCGTGGAGCCTCACCTTGATGGTTCCCACCGGGCAGACCACTGCGCACGCCCCGCATCCGATACAGTCCTCGGAAGGCTGGCGAAACGGAGCGGCCACGGTCCGGTCCACGCCGCGTCCAGCGAACCCAATCGCCGACTTGCCGATCATATCTTCACAAACTCGAACACACAACCCACAAAGGATGCAGTTTCTTTGACTCTCGGTAACCTTGGGGTAACGCGTTCCCTTCACGCCCATGCGCTCCGCCAATTCCTTTAATTCCTCGCTGTCAGGCGCACGGGCAAGCAGCAGCTCCATAACGCCCTGACGTGCCTTCCTCGCCGCTTCGCTGGAGACATAAACCACGATGTCCCGGCGCACAGGGTAATTGCACGCCGTTATCATCTGTTTCCACTCGCCGCGGTCCAGCTCGACCATGCACAGCCGGCAAGACGCGTCGCCCACGACCGCCGGGTGGTAGCAAAGCGTTGGAACCCAAATCCCTGCCTTCCGGGCGGCGTCAAGAACCGTAGCGTCCTTCTTAACCCTCACCTTGCGTCCATCTATTGTTACTGTCGGCACTGGTTTACCTCTTGCCTATACCTTCAACACGGCCGTGAAGGGACATTTCTCCCAACACGCGCCGCACAGCGTACATTTCTCCTGATTGATTACGTGCGGAACTTTCTTCTGGCCGGTTATCGCATCCGAAGGACAATTCTTCAGGCAAATCCCGCAGGCCTTGCAAGCCTCGGGGTCAATCTCATAACGAAACAGGCCCCGACATTCCTTTGCCGGGCAGCGCCTTTCCTGAATATGGGCGTCGTACTCGTCCCTGAAATAGCGAATAGTGGAAATGACCGGATTTGCCGCCGTTTTGCCCAAAGCGCACAGAGCCGTTCCTTCCAGCAGCTCCGCCAATCCCTCGAGAACCTCGACATCTCCCTCTTCGCCTTCGCCTTTGGTTATGCGTTGCAGGATATGCAACATCTGCGCCAGGCCTTCCCTGCACGGCGTACACTTGCCGCAAGATTCCTTCTGCAGAAAGTTGGTAAAATACTTTGCCACGTGGACCATGCATGTGTCCTCGTCCATAACTATCATACCGCCCGAGCCCATCATTGAGCCGAGCTTGGTCAATTCATCGAAGTCCACCAGCGTGTCGAGGTATTGAGAAGGTATACACCCGCCGGAAGGCCCCCCCGTCTGGATTGCCTTGAAGCGCTTGTCGTCGCGCACCCCGCCGCCGATTTCTTCAACGATGCGTCTCAGTGTTATTCCCATCGGAACCTCGACAAGGCCTGTATATTTGACCTTTCCGACCAGACAGAACACCTTGGTGCCCTTGGATTTTTCGGTGCCGATGCTCGCGAACCATTCCCCGCCGCGGTTAATGATGGCGGGAACATTGGCCCAGGTTTCCACGTTGTTGAGGTTGGTGGGCTTGCCGTTCAGACCGCTCTCGACGGTGTGTATGTACTTGGCTCTCGGCTCGCCCGGCCGGCCCTCAAGAGAGGCCATCAAAGCCGTGGATTCGCCGCAGACAAATGCCCCGCCGCCGCGGTTGATACGAATATCGAAAGATAGCGAACTGCCCAGAATATGCCTGCCGAGCAGACCAAGCTCGCGAGCTTGTTCAATTGCCCCTCTTAGCCGTTCTACCGAAAGAGGGTACTCGTTGCGGACGTAGATATACCCCTGACGTGAGCCGATTGCGTAAGCGCCGATGATCATGCCCTCGATAATCGCGTGGGGGTCGCCCTCCATAATTGCACGGTCCATAAAGGCCCCGGGGTCTCCTTCGTCCCCGTTGCAGATGACATATTTTGGCGAGCCCTTGGCCTGCCGGCAGGACCGCCACTTTCGTGCCGTGGCGAAGCCGCCGCCCCCCCGACCCCTGAGTCCCGCACGCTCCACTTCCCCGAGAACCTCCTCCGGCGCCATCGATGTCAGGACCTTCGCCAGCGCTGTGTAGCCTCCTTCGGCTACGTAGTCCTCGATGCTTGCCGGGTCAATCACGCCGTTGTGAGCCAGGGCGATTCGCTTCTGCACCTTATAAAATGGAATCTCTTCGGCGGTAAGGGCCTTTTCGCCTGTGTCAGGATTCTCGTATAGAAGCCTTTCGACAACCCGTCCGCCCAGGACGGTTTCGCGAAAGATTTCAGGAACGTCCGGCTCCTCGACCCTCTGGTAGAATATCTCGCCAGGCTCGATGATAACAATCGGCCCGCACTCGCATAACCCGTGACAGCCGACGCTCTTGGCCTGGATTTCCACCTCCCCGCCGGCCTGTTCGGCAGCCTCACAGAAAACCTCATAGAGTCTCGCCGCGCCCTTTGCCGCACAGCCCGGCCCCATGCAGACCCGCACACATTTTGATGACGGTGACCGACACGCCAGCAGCTCCTCTCGCATACGCTCCAGGTCCTCAACGCCGTTTAGTCGCAGGTTGCCAACTACCGTCATGCACCCTCCTGCTCATCGGCAGTCGTCTCATCCGGGGCAAGTCCGTATAGTATTTCAAGAGCCGATTCGGGCGTTACACCCTGATAGTATTTGCCGTCCACCAGCATCACCGGCGCCACTGCACAGCATCCGACGCAATTGACGGCCTGAAAGGTGAACAGCCGGTCGGGCGTCGTCCCGCCGGGGTCAATACGGAACTCCTTGCAGATAACCTCGGAAATCCTGCCCGCACCCTTCAGGTAGCAAACCGTCCCCACACAAAGTGTCACTTCGTGCGCGCCCTTCGGGGCCAGCCGGAAGGACGAATAGAACGTCGCCACAGCGTATATGCGACTCAGCGGCACGTTCAGACGCTTGCTCAGAGAGCGCAGGCGCTCCACCGGCAGATACCCGCACTCCGTCTGGATATCCTGCATCATCGGTATCAGCATCCCGAGCTCCCCATCGTACCGGTCAACTATCCGGTCTATAAGCTCGTTGTTCTCGGTCATCACTACAGATTCCACTATTTTTCCTGCCACATACACTCCTAAGAATGGGCGTTCTTATTGCGAATTGGATTAGGCCTAAACGGTTTCAATGGTCACCTCCTTGTCCCTTTTTCGCAGTTCCTCCGCAATCGAGCGCACCGTCGCCAGCTTCATTCCGAGCTGGGCCGGCAAATCGGGGTTCTGGTGCGCTGGATTCACGCTCAGACCGACCATGAAATGGATGTGGTCCGCGTCGAGGCATAAGCGCAGCAGCGCTGACGCGCCGTCGGTATTGAACTGCACCGTCTCCTTATCAGCGCCCGACTGGAGCAGCTCATTGGTTTTAGTAAGGGTAAGAATCCCCTCAGTGATCAGGTCAATACCTTGCAGTCTCGCCAGCGGCGGTACGTCCTGCTTCATTGTGGCCAGGTCGACTTCCAGCGACTTGCCGCCCAGATAACGGGCAACAATCTGTGCCGTCGTTCCCCCACAGACCGCCAGCAGACCGGGCCGTTGAGCAAACCTGGCTGCCACGGATTCGTCGGCGGCCCTGTGAACAGGCGGACCTGTTAGAATCGTAGCCACAAGCTTGCGCCGGGCCTTGACAACAACCACGCTGACATCGTCACCCGGCCTGTCGCAATACAGCTCCCTGACAGTCTCGCCGAGCTTATCGGCAAGCTGCTGAGCTGTAAGGTCCTGATGGCTGTGCTCTTCCAGAAACCGCACTATCTTGTCAAACCCCCAGCCAAGAGGATACAGCCCCCCTATGCCCGCGTTGAGGACCCCGTCGGAGACCAGGAGGATGAAATCACCGACCTCCAGGTCGATTTCGCACTCCCGAATCGTTTTGCCTTCGATTTGGCGTTCCTCACACGGCACAGGGACGCACCTGCGCCGCCGCAACACGATAATCGGCGGTGTGTCGAACTCCACGACCCGCGCCCGCCCATCGGAAAAGAATTGCCCGATCGCAAAGGTGCTGTAAGCAAGGTTTCGGACCTCGCACACCGGCAGCGTCCGGCTTAGAGTCTCGACCACTTCCGGTAGCGGAAGCTCATTCTCCATCAGATGCATCACAATCCGCGATGTCAGCATTGACAGGATGTTTGCTTTTACGCCGCTGCCCAGTCCGTCGGAAAGAGCGAGTGTCACCGAATCGGCATGACGGGCAATCGCAACGTTGTCGCCGCAGAGCTCCTCGCCGTACTTCTGAAATTGCCTTGTGCCCCACTCGTAGAACAACTTCATGAACGTTCTTCCTCCCGATAGAGCGAGATGAGCTTCATCAGGAGCACCTTGGTCTCGGCGGTGGTCTCGCCCAGAAGCCTCGCTATTTCCTGTGCTGTCTGCATTTGCCGTGAGATTACTTCGTGGGCGCGCTCCAGGGTTTGCGCCCTCAACTCGCGGAAGTCCTTTCGGGCTTTCTCCTCCTCTGAGATGTCGATGAAAATGCCGCAATAAAGACCCTGACCTTCAATCGGAAAGATGCCGACGCGGAAGCTGATACCATGCTCGGGAATGTTCTCTTTGACCATCAACGAACCTCCCGCCGCGATGGCACGCTCAAAACAATCACTGTGGACGAATTCTATGGCCGACCGGCCCAGAAGTTCGTCATCGGCACATCGGAACATGGTTCGAAACGCCGGGTTGACAAAACGGATGCGCGTTTGTCCGTCCACCAACAACACCCCGTTCGGCGTGTGCTGTAATATCGCGCTTGTGTGCGCGTCTACCTGGTCCTTTGGAAGTTCCACAGTTAATTGTCCTCTCTGCCGAAACGATTGCCGGCCCTAAGTACCTTTGTCCTTCAAAAGTCCGTGAACCCTGCCTCGCAAAACTTCGACGGCATCTTCCACGCTGGAGCTGCTGAATGTCTCTTCGTCAATCTTCCAGTTAATCCCTTTCCCGCAGCGCTCCATGCAGAAAGCGCCTCTTAACTCGACCTTGTCGGCAAGACCTTCCTTGGTAAGAAAGTCATTAAAACGAGCTATAATATCGCGGGCGCCTTTGATGTGGCACGAACTGCCCACGCAAACGGTCACAATCATCACTGGGAATTCCCTTCTAAACTCTCTCTTTCCTGCTGTGTGGCGGCCACAAGCCCCTGAGCGGTGCGTTTACGTTTGTCTGCCGCTAATTCCTTTTCGTCGGCCAACTTTAACGCCCCCGTCGGGCACGCCTGTACGCAGGCTGGTTCCTCACCCGCTTTCGTTCGGTCAATACAAAAATCACACTTGACTGCCGCTTTGCCGTCGCGCGTAACATCAATGACTCCGAACGGACAGACCGTCAGGCAGAACCTGCAGCCTATACACTTGTCTTTGTCAATCAGCACAGGGTCATTGGCTTGATGCCGATGTATCGCACCTGTCGGACAAACCGTGATGCAGGGCGCATCCTCACAGTGCCGACACTGGATGGGAACTCCGAACTCTCCTGCCGCTTCAACCGTCACCATACGTTGCGGCCTCGGCGACTCCTCCACCGCCTGTTCGAGCGTTTTTGCTTTTGAATGCACCAGCGCACAAGCTATCTCGCAGCTCTTGCACGCAAGGCACTTTTCAATGTTAACAACGATAGTCTTATCCATGGTTCATCTCCGCGAGAAAGTCGCTATTTATCTGTAATCTGCTTTATCCGTTACTCTCCGACAAGTCAGCCTGTCCGGCTTTAACGTGAGCAGAGGCGTCAATTAAGTTTATCAATGCGTCTTTCGCCAGGCGCAGTTGGTTTACGATTTCAGGGTCGGCCTCCAGGACGGGCCTTCGCTGCAAATCTGCTGTCTGTACCGCTGCGCTGTACCGGATAATACTAAGAACAGGCATACGACCCAGTTGAGACTCAATTGTTCCAACTTGTCCGGAATCCGTAATCTTGTTGAGGACTGCTGCAACCTGTTTTATTCCCAACGCTCTTGCCATACGCGCTATGTTCACAGCGGTTTCAATGCTTCGGCCGCCCGGCTCTACTACAACTACCAGCAAATCGACACCCTGGATGCTTGCTCTGCCCATAAACTCCACCCCTGCAGCCAGGTCTACCAAAACCATCTCTTTGCGCTGCAGAACGGTATGCGTCAGCAAAGCCCTGAGAAAAGCTCCTTCAGGACAGGCACAACCTGCCCCCGCTTGTGTTATGCCCCCTAAGACCAGCAATTTGATGCCGGCTGCTCCAACACTATATTTTTCAGGTAAATCGCTGACTTTGGGATTCAGTCGAAAATACGCTCCGAGCGCCTCTTTGTCGGTTTCTGTCCGTTCAGCTATCAGTTGCTTCATCCCGATTAACGGCTCAGGGCTTTCCTGGGCAGGTACGCCGAGGGCCGAGGCTAAGTTCGTGTTAGGGTCAGCGTCGATGGCCAGAACCTCAAAGCCGTCTTCGGCAAGCAATTGCGCCAAAACTGCACAGACCGTGGTCTTGCCCACCCCACCTTTACCACCGATGGCTATTTTTACGCCTGATTTCAATAAACTACCTGCCATTCATTAACTGATGCTTGCAAAGCAAACACAGGAATTCTCGGCCTGTTGCCTGAACAAAGAAACAAGCCCACATTCACTTTTGTTTTCGGATTCGTCATTCACAACTCAAACTCAGGAGACCTCCGCTCACCCCCCAAAATCAGCAGAGATACGACTATCTTGCTACAGACTTTCACTTAATCATTATTGCTGTTTTCCTTCTCAGAGTCAAGCGTCAAACCCATGAAATTTCCTGGCATTACCTTATTCGGCAGCAATCAGTGGAGCGAAAGGGGGTGATGTGAAGCCTTATAGCAGGTTTGGGTGGCGCGCACGTACAGTTCACCCCGCTCAAAATCGCGAATTTTTACATTCGCCCTGAATAGCATTGATTTTTTGCCCCGCAAACTTTTCACAGCTTACCCTCGCCGCTGCTTTCTACGAGGTCTTTGTCAGTGCGTCTACCACAATATTTGTCAATGCCAGCAATGCATCCAAAGGTAATTGACCAGCAGCGGTTTGGTCGAACAATATTGATGCTCTGGGGCCGAATTCCTCATCACTTCGCCAGATTATGAAAGTCAATGGAATCCGCGGTAACGCAAGCAGTTCCACTGACGCGTCACCAAAATCACGCTTCTTCGCATTTAGACGTGCACCTGCTTCGTAAAGTAACGCCGGTTTTTCTCCAAAAGCCTCCTCCAGCTTGTCGGTGGGCAGCCCATGCTGGCCACGAAAAAAGAACTCCCCGCCAGGCAATGATTCCGCCTTGACCAGCTTGTCAGCCAACGGCAAATCCCGGGCGTTTATCAGGTATGCAAGAATACAAAGCTCCCTGAGAAACCCTGCCGGCATCTGCTCGCAACCTTGTTTGACAGACAGAACCTGCCTGTCTGCAAGACTGACCTCATATTCGGTGTTCAGTAGTTGAATAACATACCGCTCAGGGTTGCTTTTGTATTGGCACTTTGCCGTCTTTGCAGTTGTCTGCCGGTCCAGCCGGCCAAGTTGCTCCCATAGTTCTGTATGGGCCATTGAGCCTTAGACCCTCTGCTGGTATATGCTTAACAATCGCCCCTCAAATACCCGCGCCCTCCGCCATGCAGCGTCTCCCCAGCGTGGGGCAAAACATCGAGGATCACATCCAGCGACTCCTCTATCTTTACATCCCCTCCGCCGAATCCGTAGGCTGACCTCAAAACTTTCTCAAGCGTCTGCTCGAACATCAGCATATTTCTGTCTCTCAATAAATTCCCTGTAATCGGCCATTGTATTTATGTTTCTTGGCCGCTCATCTGCGGCAACCTCGACATATTTGACCTTGCACCCCTCGAGTCCCTCCATCACGCGCGTCTTCCCCGACGACAGCGCCTCCTCAATGGAATCGACAGCGCTTTTCTTATACACCGCAAACAGCGGCTCATACTGCCCCTGGCCCGTCCTTGGTATTACCGCGTCATGGTCGCCGGCCTCCCGCAGCAGCCGCCTGACCAGTCCCATATCAAACGTGGGTATGTCGCACGCTATAACGAAATTGACCTCACTCGTGGAAGCCCTCAGCGCCGACGCAATACCCATGAGCGGCCCCCGGCCCATAACCCTGTCGGCAACAACCTCGACGCCGAGAAAGCCGTACTTTGATGGGTCGTTGGCGCTGACGATAACCTGGTCAAAGTGACCGCTTAGCCGGTCATAGACGTGCCCTATCATCGGCTCGCCGTCGATTGGCAGCATACTCTTATCCTGACCAGCACGAGTGCTGCCGCCGCCAGCCATTATTATTGCCGTCGCCTCCAGCCGCATCGCCCATTTTCCCTCGACCAGCTTGACCCGTCCGATATCGAAATCAAAGCCGCTCCCGTCCGAGGCAACAAACTTGTCCGCCAACTCCGCAACCTTACGGGCCGACTCCTTCGACCCTTCCTGCCGGCGGCCCCCGACCATAAGAAATAATCCCGGCTCTGCCACTTCCCGCAACGAATTCGATTCGCAAATTAGTACCGCATCCGACCCGATCACCTCAAGCAGCGCGGCCAATGCCTCTTCAAGATGCGCCCTGATAACCCGCAGCCAGAACACACGCCGGGCGCCTGCCGCCAGAAGTCGCGCCGTATCCTTTCGCAAGGTGCGGTCCGTTTCTTCGGTAATAAGAAAGTTGCCGGCGATAGAAGAGCATACCCCACAGCCCATGCCGCCTCGCGGACACCGCCCGTCTCTGGCCTGTATCGTAGTGACCTTTATTCCAACGAGCGGATTGCTTTTGCAGAACTTGCGAATGATCGCGCAGGCAAGCTCCGTCTTGCCCACATTCGCCCCCGTCGAACCAATCATCAACATGCGGTCAAGCCTTATCATTTTGCCGCCTCGCAAACTTCCGCTGCCTCAGCATATCGATAACCCGCACGATGGAGTCCTTTCCGACCGCGGCAATCTTCCCGCCTTCGTAGTCTCCATACAAGCGCTCAACTTCTTGCACCAATTCCTCCCGGACCACCAACACGACAACGGTATCGGTTTCAGCTAATAACAAATCCACATCCTCTCGCCAGCCGTGGCCCCCTAACTCCAGCGGTCCGAACTCATCGACAATAACCAGATCCGCCGACCGACCCGTCGAGACATCGAGCGCCGCCTTGCCCAAACCCCGTCCCTGCTTTGTAAATCCGAATCCGCCACCCTCGCCTGTCTCCTTTCGACGACTGGCCCGAGATACCCTTTCTCCCGTTCGCAGGTCTATCGCGTCAAACCCGACCAGCCGGTTGCCCTCGTACACAGCCGGTGCAAGCAAACCTGCAACACCAAACCCCTCACTTCGCGCCTCCCGCGCAAGTTCACCGGCGGCCGTAGTCTTGCCGCTGTGCTTCGGGCCCGTCCAGAAAACCAGCCTGCCTGTTATTGATACTGCTCGCATTGATACCAATAAGCCCCCGCAGCCAGCACATATCGGCCCTTTGGCAGCGGCTCACGAAAGCAAGTACGCCGCCATGCCGAAAACCCACAGCCCAACGGCGGCAAGTGACACGCCACTCGGCACCAGCCGCCAACTCGGCGCAAACGGCATCGGATAACCTTTTTTCAGCCAGCCGGCAGCACGATAACTCAAGGGCGCCAGCAGCGCGCATGCCAGCGCCGCCATACTGCCGCTCACCAGCACGTGATTGAGCGCCTTGCCGGCTCCCGCCTGAGCCCAGTACTCGTAACGGATAATGTAAGTCATAAGCAGCGCAAACAGAACGTAGCTGGCGTAGACAGTCCCCGCCGCAGCAATCGCCTTGTTCTTTGCCTTCAGAACGTTAAATATCAAATCATAACAAAGGCCCGTCAGAAAAATCCCCGCAAGGTGACACGCAAAAAACGGCTCATTCAAGAACTTGTACAGCATCGCACAGCCCGCTATCGCCGTCGGTATGCCCTTGTGTGGAAAGTAAACGCTGGCAAAAGCTAAGATGACGAGGCCGCAAGCGGTTAGGGCGACCGAGGTGTGCGGAACCCCGGCTCCGTACAACGCCCCGCCCAAGACCGATTCGCACAGCCCCCACAGCCCGCTGAAAAACAATATCCCAAGCACGTGCTCTTTTCTCATTCGTCCGTCTCCTAAAACGCCTCTTATCACCTGCTTTGCCGGTGATTCTGCATTGTTTCGCCCTGCGCCGTCGCCATTTTCAAATCCCGCCCTGCAGCCATTCTTCCGAAAAATCCCAGAGGTCAAGCCAGTCCACGGAGCCGTTTTTCGTCAGGTCCGCGCCGCCACACCAGTCAGGCATACCGCACTGCTGGCCCGTCAGCCATTGACCGGCGAAAAGCGCAAAGTCAAAAAAATCCACGCCGCAATCATAATTCAAATCACCATATTGCTCCACAAGAAAGTCTGTGGTCGTCGTGGTTAGCAACTGATAATAGTCGTAATAGATGCCGTCTGTCTCGGCCGTGTACTGTTCGAGGATGCCCGTCACGCCGCAGAATCTCTGCCCTATCTGCACGTAAGGATGATAAATGGCTTCTCTATCTTCATTCATATAATCCGACGCCCAGCACTCAAGATTCGGGTCCCGATTACTTCGCAGTATGTAATTATCGTAGGCCTTGCCGTAACCTAAGTCCACAACATTGACGTCCACGACCTTAATCAGCATAGCTTCATACTTCTCGGCGCTATGGTCGGCTACCACCCACTTATCAATCTCCTCAATCGGCGCTGCAATCTCACTGACCTGCACTACCAGAGGTTCAGGCATCACATTGTCCCTACTGACAATCTGCAAGTTCGGATCATTTTCTCCTTCATACTGTAAGAACGTCGTCCCCCTAAAATCCTCAACTTGGACGTTCGTGAGAGTAACCCAATCGCCAACGTTCACGTCGGTGAAAGCTCCCACACTATAAAGGTCCTTGACCATAATCCCGCCCCAGCCGGTCGGATAGTTCGGGTCGTACAATGTAAGCCTCGGCCTGCCTCCCAGCCACTTGTGGATTACTATACCTCCCCGACAGCCCACGATATTGCCGTTTTGCGGGCTGGTCCCGTTGGGGTCGTCGGTGTACTGAATCGCATAAATCGAGAGCTCTTCGCCCTGCAAAAGGCCCGTGAATACAAACATCCAAACAAACGCCCTCACCACCCAAACAAAACTTCTCATTGCCTGCTCCTTTTCTTCTGAATTCGCAGCTCAACTGCCCCACATCTTTCCGCACGGCCCACGACAATCACGGATACCAGTCGGTGTCGCCCAGCGGCGGCACTTCCAAGTCATCCGGCCATTCCGGCTTCCACACTGTCTCCTTCCACTCCACGTGGTAATCACAATAAAGAATCGAACCACCCAAAGGCCTGCGCGGCTTGGCGTGTCGGGCGCTGAACGCCTTCGGATAGCTGCCGCAGTATTTACCCGCAGTTGAATCGTACCTGGTCCCCCCGTAGCCTTTCCGAGGGTCCAGCAACTGGTCGAACAACAATATCACGCGAGCCGGACTCCTGATAGAGCCGGTCTTCAAGAAGCTCGGCATCCGCCAATCACTTCCTGCCGCGCCGTAGGGCGGCCAGCAGTTCTCATCAAGCTCCAGACACGAGTTCATAGCGTAAGAAAAATAGCCCGTCCTCATCGGATTGTACGTATACCAGCCGTCCGGGGCGAGCGTGGCGGCGGGACACTGAAATATTGTCCCCACCCCCGGCCGGTGCCAGTATTCGTGTTCACGCCACGGCTTCTGGCCCATCAGCGGCGGCAGCACGTCAATCCAGCCAAAATAATAATCCGCCATATCGGCCCTCGTCTGGGGGTCGCTCGATGTCCGGTCTCGCCCGTCGATATGGGGATAAAAGCTGTCGTTCTGTCCTGCATATACCTCGAAGGCGAGTCCCCACTGCCGCAGCTGGCTCTGACAGACAAGCTGCGTGCCCAGCGACCTGACCCTGCCCAGGGCCGCTACCAGCACACCAAGTAGCAGAAAGACAATCGAAATCACAACCAGAAGCTCCATAAGAACCAGCCCGCCCAGCGCCTCCCGCCTTGAACTACCGCCTGCCGCACTCATTATTTGCCAAGCCCTCTTATATGCTTCGAATACGCCTTCTCCACCACTTTTTCTATCTCCGCGCGAAATCGCTCATAAGCCCTGACCCACCTCTCACCTTCGGCAGTCAGACCGCTCCCCCCGCCCCCGCTGCCTCCCCGCTCTTTCTGAACCAGGGCAATCCCCAGCGCCTCCTCTGCCTTCTTCAAGTCCCCCCATGCCTTACGATAGCTTATCTTCAGCATATCGCTGGCCGCCCTCAGCGAGCCCTCCGCCGCAACCGCCTTCAGCAGTCGCCACTTGCCGTCGCCGAAAGCCCCTTCAACATCCTTGCTGCTAAGCCACAGCTTAAACCTGGCATTCAGTCTTTGCATCGCCTGCATCCTCCGTAATTTCACTGAAAGCAGCCGAGCTGACATTCACAGATTCTTATGTTCTGCTGATTGCAGATACGGCCGATTTCAATGGTTTCCATGCCGAAATCTTTTGCCAGTTCAAACGCGCTGGCGCACGTCAGACTCCTGCCTCCACGAAAATTTCGTGTGCGCTGGAGGATGGCGCTGACCAGTTCCTCTTTTTTATCCATTCGTACCTCTCAACAAGAGCCGGTCCGTTATGTATGCTTCGACATATCGTGCGCGACACAGTAAAGCATACGGTTACTCCGACGTCAATATGAATTCCCTTATTTTTTTGCAACCGGCCGGTTATGGATGGGTCAATGGTTGGAGGATGGTTGGGACTTCCGGGCGCTGAAGAGTTCATTTCCGTTGCAATATTCCCGTTTCTCCGCGTGATAAATGGTCGCACGTAGAACTGGGTAAGTGAGCGTTTGGCTTCACTGTGGGAGGGCCGGAGGAAAAGACCGCTGGATGATTTGAAAAAGCGACGCAAGAAATATGGTGGGCCTGCAAAAGAGAAGCCGTTGGTACTCTGTATCGACCTCTGGCAGAGGGTCTTACCGTTATTCGTCGGGACTGTCTTACGGTAAGCGGCCCGCCAGTTCTACGAGCGGTGAAAGAAGGACCTGTTCCGCACAAAGCAGCAGCTCTGGGTCTTTTTTAAGCCCTTCTCAACAGGAGCTACCTTCTTTTTTAATGTGGATGATTATAAGCTGCGCAATGGTTGTCGATTCCAGGACTGTTCCGGCTGATTTGAAAAACTGATACGAGAACGTCAGGCAAAACGCATATTATGTTTCACATCTGCGCACCTCAACTTATGACCGGTTTTTTTTAACGCAGCGGCACTCCGCCTGGATACTCTTCACCTGAGCAAAACGCAGCTCACTCGATGGTCCAGAGCGTTAACGAGTCCTGGTCCCTGACAAACACGCGGTTGCCCGCGATGACGGGGTGCGCGTAGACCGGGGTCTCGGCGACCTTGATTCGGGCCAGCTCCGCATATTCGGTGCCGCTGGGCTTGAATACTATCAATTCGGATGTGCTCGGCAACGCCAGCAGAACCGAACCGGCATCGACGATGGCCGCGAAGCCGCCACGACCGTGCTTTGTTGCGTCGGTCCAGGCTGTCTGGCCGGTCTGGGCATTGATGCAGAAGAGATTGCCTTGGTTTGAGAGGCCAAACAGCAGGCCATCCTTGAGCACCGGTGTATTGAACTGCGGGGCGACATCCGGGTTGCTCCAGAGTTCTTTGGCGGCAAAGCCATCCGCCTCCTTTTCGATCTTGACGGCCCTGGTACCCCGGCCGGCCCCCGTGTAGATTACCTTTTTCCCATCGATGATTGGGGTAGCGGCGTTGTACGCCCTCATTGCGGGCGCAAAAGGCAGTTGCCACAGCAGCTTTCCATCGGCTACGCCAACAGCCACGATGCTTTTCTCCGCCAGCGTCACGACCTGCTTGGTGCCCGCCACCGTCAGCAGGGCGGGCGAGGCATACTCCGGGCCTTCGCCGGCCCACCGCCACTTCTCATTGCCGCCGGCCAGGTCATAAGCAATGATCGCGCCATTGCCTTGCCCGCCGAGATGCGCAATGACCATCCCATCGACGATTATCGGCGACATTGCCGTGAAGAACTTGGGCACCACCGCCGGAAAGGGGTCCTTGCGCCACACAACCTTGCCGGTCCCGGCATCCAGGCACGAGAGTACTCCGGCCACACCCAGCGTGACGACCTTTCCATCCGCCACAGCGGGTGAGCTTCTGGGCCCCGGATGGCGCGCCGCCGCTCCGGTCACTGCCTGCGCTGCGTATTTGTCCCGCCAGACCTCTTTTCCGTCGCTCGCATTCAGACAGAGCGTTACCTCATTCCCATCCTGCAACGTGAAGACATAAAGCTTGTCGCCCACCAATGCAGGCGTGGAGTCACCTTGTCCCACGGTGACTTTCCACTTCTGTGTAAACTCCTTGGGCCATTTCTTAGGTGCAGCGAACCCGCTGACCTTACCATCCCGATTGAGCCCGCGCCACTGAGGCCAGTCCTGGGCCAAACCGCAGCTTGCGATAATCACGACCACACACACCGCAAGCCCGACGATTTTTCGATTCCCCTCTTTCATAGCACATACCTCCACTTTAATCTGACATTTGCCATACCAAACGCTCGTCCACACAAGCAAGCCTTCCAGTTCAATGATAATATCAGAATCCCGCTCAACTTCAAACCGCATTGAGAATTTCCTATTGGTTTTCAATATGTGCCTGCTGGTTAGACTTTGGCCAGGCTGGATTGTCGGACTTGTCTGCACCGGCTTGACCCGGCACACTATAATCGGATGCTCCGAATCCCCAAGCGCTTGCTTTCTGTGGAGTCGTGAAATCGCCGCCGCCTTGCTTACAAACGAGCCGCAATAAAGTACCCAAGAACGGACGCATTGTGACCGCCGCCGGTGCGGGGCAGTAAGGGTCTCTGCAACGCGCAAAAAGCACACTCCAAACGAAACGAGACCCTTGTTCTAAGCTTATTTTTCCGGGCCTGAATCAGCGCGCCGAACCATTATTGGGCACGAATCGGCTTCAAGTTTCCCTTTCCCGTCATCAGAAATCCTCTCGCCAATACCGAAGACGGATGCCACAATTCGCGCCGCCTCGAACCACAGACCTGGACTTTTTCAGGGGTGTGCCAAGCAACACCCACGACTACTGTTCTTACGGCCAGAGTTTTTCCTCAAAACAGCTCTCCATAACTTTGGCGAAGTCCTTAAAGTTAGTCACCTCCGGCTGCTCACCGCTGAAGAGATTGACCGATGACGTGAGCAGGAATTCCCCGGTCGGCTCGGTAGCAAGCCAGGCAACTTCGGCCTGCGAGAGACCGTAGTCGTAGATGCGAACGTCGTCTATTGCGCCTTCAAATGGAGTGTCGTTGGCGTCGCCCTTGGCCTTGTTGCCTATGCCTCATGATAACGAATGTGAAAGTAGATGTAGTTACCATCGCCTCGAAGACGACCTGCAAACTCATAATTAGTTTGACCATGTTTGCCAACCGGCAGGGTGCAAAATGATGTTCCGTCCATGGCCTTTGGTGTCAAAGTTCGTCAGCGCACCTGCGGTATGACTCTGATTTTTATATCCTTATACCACGCCTCCGTCGGCGGGCCGCCATGTATCTGCAGGCCGATGACGCCTGCCTCTTCCACAGACTCATCAGGCTCAGTGTAATCAACCGTTTGATATCCGTTCATCCACAATTGTACTCGGGGGCCGACGCATCGAATAACGTATTCGTTCCAGTCATTGGGCTTTAGCGCCTGACGCAGTCGTTGTGGGTCCGGCTTCGCCAGGATTCGGTGGCGCCTTCCCTCATCATACAGGCAGCCCCAGAAATGCTGTCCCATGTCTGCCTGGTATCCGACCATATCGTTGTGGTTTGGAATGCGCCGGCTCCGAATCTGAATACCTGCATTCGCCGTCGCCGGATCGCCAAGGAGCTTCACCTTCAGGCTCAGCTCAAAATCCCTGTAGACCTTTTCTGTGCAAAGGAATTCATTGCGGGGGACCGCCTGTTCGAGACTCCCGCCTACAATCGCCCCGTCCTGAATCCGGAAGTGGTCGAGATTGCCTTCCCATCCGTTGAACGTCCTGCCGTCAAATAGCACTACGGTGCGCGCTTCCTGCGATGCGCATCCGCTGAACGAAAGCGCTGCAGAAACACATATCGCACCCAACAGGACAACATTGCTCAACACTCTTTTGCTCATTTTCGGCCCCTTTACCGCGACAATAAGAATTCAACACTTAGCACACGCACTCGTGCCCATATATGCACGCCCCGGAAGCATCATTTTTCAATCATTAGCAAATCTGTCTTAAGATTGCAAGTATTCTCCTCAGCATTCCGCGTCTTGTCTGTTTCAGTTGGGTACAGAGGTTTCCGTTTGAAACAGGCCCTGACTCGTTGTCTTTTCGCGCTTGATTTGATAGCATAACCCTGTCGAATGGATTTTGATAATGGGCATTAAATGCTATAAGGGCGTTTCCCAAAGGGATAAATTGGAAACGCCAGATTGATGGTGTGCGGGAATTCCCGTCTGCAGGACGTCCGAATCCAACGGAATAAGGAGACCAAAAATGGCAAAGAAAATAGCAATGATAGGCGCCGGCAGCATTGTCTTCTGCAAGACGCTCATGAGCGACATTATGGCCACGCCCGCGCTGGCCGACAGCGAGTTTGCGTTGATGAGTCTGACCGAGCCGAAGTTGCGCCGAATGGAGAGCTTCGGCAGGCGTATGCTCAAGGAAAACAATCTGCCGGGCCGCGTCTGGGCAACTCTTGACCGTGCCGAGGCACTCAAGGATGCCGATTTTGTGGTGGTTATGATTCAGGTCGGCGGTGTCAATGCATTCGAGATTGACTATAAGGTTCCGCTTAAGTACGGCGTGGACCAGTGCGTCGGTGATACGCTGGGACCAGGTGGGGTGTTTCGGGGGCTTAGGACTATAACGGTTCTTGTTGAGATTGCCCGTGATATGGAAAAGCTTGCGAAGAATGGCGCAGTTATGCTTCAGTATGCCAATCCGATGGCTACCAACTGCCTGGCGCTGGGCAAGTCCACGGGGGTACAGTTCGTCGGCCTTTGTCATGGTGTTCAGACCACGCTTGACCTTATATCTCGTTACTGTGAGGTCCCCAAGGACGAGATAACTTATCTCTGTGGCGGGACAAATCATATGGACTGGTTCCTTACGCTCGAACACAGGGGCCGCGACCTGTATCCCGTTTTGCGGGAGGTTTTTGAGAAACCCGAGTACTACAAGAGCGAAAAGGTAAGGGCCGAGGTATTTCGTCACTTCGGTTATTTCATGACCGAAACCACGGGGCATTTGAGCGAGTATGTGCCCTGGTTCCGCAAGAACGAAGAAGCAATGGCCTTGTACTGTGATGAGCCGGGTTTCGGCGGCGAAAGCGGGGCGTATTACAACTGGTGCAGGACCGTCGGTGAAAAATATGCCGAACACGACCCGCTTGAGTTCGAATCTGCCGTTATCGAGGACCGGAGTGTCGAGTACTGCTCATACGTAATGGAGGCGATTGTAACGGGCAGGCCCTTCCGCTTTATGGGCAATGTCCGCAACGACCGCCTGATAACAAACCTGCCGGATGGCTGTTGCGTCGAGGTGCCCACCTTTGCGGATGATACGGGGATACACCCGGCCGTGATTGGTGATTTGCCCCCGCAGTGTGCTGCTGCGTGTGCGAGCAACGTAAACGTGCAGATACTCGCTGCCGAGGCGGCGCTCACCGGCAACCCGGAGGCGATTGTTCACGCCCTTGCTATGGATCCGTTAACCTCCGCTGTTTGTACGCTAAGGCAGGTCAGGGAAATGTGCAGCGAGATGCTCGAGGCGCAGCGAAAGTGGCTTCCTCAGTTCGCCGGCAGGAAAATCGAGCCGAAACCGGTTATCAGTATTCCCAGGAACTGCAAAGCGGTGGAGGTTCCGCTGGACCCGGCTATGGCGATTGGCAAAAGGTTTATGACCCTGATTGAGCGTAAGCTGGATTAACCGGCTCTTTGAGGACATGCCGCCTGCAAGGGTGGAAAACCTGCCGGGGGCAACTTCGACTACGCAGGGCCGCTTACCGAGATGGTCCTGTTGGGAAATCGGCATGCCCTTTGTGGATTCCGTTGCTGTTATACCAGACCGCACAGAATCTCAACGCCCTGCTGTATTTTCTCGTCGGTGGTTGCGTAGCATATTCTAAAGTGGGTATCTCTCTCGCTGAATATGTTGCCGGGGATTATTAGGACCCTGTTTTTGATTGCTTTTTCCACGAACCGGGTGGCGGAGCCGTCCGGCGCCTTGACGAATGCGTAAAATGCACCGCCCGGCTTGACGAGATCAAACTTCCCCTTAAGGCCATCATAAATCAGGTCCCGTTTCTTACTGTAAGCGTCAATATAATCGCTGACGTCATAATCGAGGGCCGCGATAGCCGCTTTTTGGAACGGTGTGGGCGTACAAACAAAGGTGTACTGTTGTATTTTTGTCATCTCATCGAGCACAGGTGCTAAACATTCACGGACGGCCACGTAACCCAGCCGCCAGCCCGTCATCGCGTAAGACTTTCCCAGGCCTCGCAAGAGAAGGGTCTTATCATAGTAACTGGCTATACTTGCGAAGGGTACGTCGTAGCAGTATTTTTCGTATATCTCGTCGGACAGGACAATTACATCATGCTCGGCGGCCACCTCGGCAAGGGCCTTTACGCGCTCTTCGGAGTACACCGCGCCGCTCGGGTTGCACGGGGAATTGACTATTATCAGCTTCGTCTTGTCGGTAATGCTCTCGGCTATTTTGTCCACAGGCAGTTGGAAATCGGGATAGCAGTCAACAAAAACACACTTGCCGCCCAGCATATTGACGACGTGCTTGTAAATTACGAAATAGGGGTCGGGTATAATCACCTCATCGCCCGGGTCGACAAGAGCCAGGAATGCCAGCAACAGCCCTCCGCTTACCCCGCTGGCCACCAGTACCGCCGGTCTTTTCCAGCCGAACTGCTCTTTTACCTGCTCGGCTATTTTCCGCTTCAAGAGCTCATCGCCGGCGGTCTGGGAATACTTGTTAAAGCCGGCCCTGATGGCCTTTATGGCTTCCTCTTTCAACGGCTCAGGAACATCGAAGTCCGGCTGACCAATTGAAAAGTCAATCGCGTCTTTCACCGTCGCCCCTAGCGCAAACGCTTTTCTGATGCCGCTGGCTTCGATCCTGCTCATTCTTTCTGCTATGTGTTTTCGCATCTGAGCACCATAACAATGCAACTACAGTAAACTAATTAAGCGCCTATTTATTGCCTGCACCCGAAAGTCTGGCCCGAGGTAAGCAAACCCGCCCGGCCACACTTCCCACGTCCTCAGGGCTTCTCGCTTCTCCTGTATCCTTCCGTTCAGAACCACCCGGCCGCAGTTACACTCGGGCGGCAATTACGTTGTCTGACCCTTCATTATACACTATGATTTTCTGACGGAAAACACATGTTTCGGTTTCTTCCGCAGGAGCGCATGACCGCGTAACCGAAGGTTACACCTTAGAGTTATCTCCGCCGTGTTTCCTGTTGTGATAGAATCATCAACTTCGCAAGGCTGGGGTAGTGTCAAGGTCTAAGCGCGCATTTTTAAGAAGTAGCTCTCAATTTAATCGCTTCCTTTCCCTGCCCAGCCCATGGGCTGAGCAGAACAGGGAGATAACCAAGTTGAGAGATACTTTTCAAAAACATGCGCAACTTTCTTGACACTACCTTACCTTCTCGACACTACCCCCAACACAAAAAGGACTCACCATTTAACGCAAGTCCTTTATTAAAACGAATAGCGGGGGCAGGATTCGAACCTGCGACCTCCGGGTTATGGGCCCGACGAGCTACCAGACTGCTCTACCCCGCGGTCACCAAAGTATCATACCACAAACAGCTTCCCTCATCAAGAGTGCCTATAAAAATTAGAGATTTTCGCGGATTCTAACAGCGAGTTGCTCCATTCTGCCCTCTTGATACTTATAGGAAGGCCAGCGGTCAAAAAGGCCATCTCCGACGTTGCGAGGAATTATATGAAAATGCAAATGCGGGACAAGCTGACCAGCCGCCCTGCCGTTATTACATAACACATTATAACCATCAGAATCCGTTGCGGCCGCCACGGCTCCAACGATTTTGCCGAGACGTGAACAAATCCGTCCCAGGAGTTCAGCAGGGCAATCGTGCAATCGCTCAAAATGCTGCTTGGGAATAACCAAAGCGTGACCATCGCTCACAGGCCCGATATCCAAAAAAGCAAGAATCACCTCGTCCTCATAAATCTTTGTAACAGGAATGAGGCCCGCCACCATCTTGCAAAAAACGCAATCATTCACGCTCATTCCGCCGCCATCCTCCAAAGGACAAGCTGCTAATCGGACGCCTCTGCCTTGCTATCCGTTTCTACAATTTCTTGTGCTTCCATGGCTTCTGCAGCCTTAGTAGTATCTTCAAGCTCGGCCGTCTTTTTTGCTCGTTTGCGAGAACCTTTTTCAGCAGCGGCTCGCGGCCCCTTTTTTGAGGTTTCTTCCGCCCCAACAAGCTGAAGCAAAACCAACTGGCCGTTGTCACCCAGCCTTCTCAAAGACAGATGGATAATTCTGGTATAACCGCCCGGTCTGTCAAGATATCGAGGGCCGAGGTCACTGAACAACTTTCCAATTACCGTTGTCTTCTTCAGCGTCTTGTCATCTTCATGAGTTATAATGTCCCGATTGCCAAGCATAGCGATAGCGCGACGCCTGGCAGACAGCGTGCCTTGCTTTGCAATCGTGATTAACTTCTCGGCAAAGGCTTTCGCCTCTTTGGCCTTTTCAATCGTCGTAGAAACGGTTTCGTGCTCAAAAAGCGAAGCAACCAGATTTCGGCGCATGGCCAGTCGATGTTCACTTGATCGACTTAACTGGCGCCCTGCTACTCTGTGACGCATATTCCCAAATCCCCTAATTACTAATGCCCGGTGTATAAGTCACAATTTCCTGTGTCCGTCGACCTTCCGCTTATACACCTGTCATCCCCAAAGACAAACCTATATCGGCAAGCTTTCTCTTTACTTCTCGCAGACTGGTTTTACCAAAGCTCCGAATTTTCAGCAAATCCGCCTCCGTCATTGCCGCCAATTGGCCCACCGTTTCGACCTTTACCGACTCAAGACAGTTGCTGGCCCTTACCGACAACTCCAATTCCTGAATAGGCGTTTTCAGTTTTTCGGCCAATTCCTCGTCGACTTCTTCTTCCGCCTCCATCTCTTCTTCTGCAATCACCTGCTCGGCAACGGTCTGTTCTCCGAGCTCGAAGTACTGGATAAACGGATTTATGTGCTTGCGCAAAATCTTGGCGGCCTCCACCAGCGCCATTTCAGGAGTAACTGTTCCGTTGGTCCAAATCTCCAGAATAAGCTTGTCGTAATTCGTTCGCTGACCCACGCGCGTATCCTCGGTTGTGTAACGAACTCTTATCACCGGCGAATACACAGCGTCTACCAATATCACACCGATTTCCTGGTCAAACCTGTCCATCGCAGCGATACGTTCGGAAGCCGGCATATAGCCCCGACCCTTCTCGACCACCATTTCCATCTCAAAGTTTACATCTTCAGTCAGAGTGGCTATCACCATGTCTTTGTTCATTATTTCTATTGCCGGGTCCGCAACTATATCGGCCGCCGTCACGACCCCGGCTTTGTTTGCCGAAACCCGCATCGTTTTCGGCCCTTCGCCCTGCAGACGGACCACCAGATTCTTAACATTCAAAACGATGTCGGTTACATCCTCCATCACACCCTTTATCGACGTAAACTCATGGTCCACCCCCTTTGCCTTCAGAGATGTTACGGCACTACCTTCCAAAGATGAAAGCAATACGCGTCTCAGGCCGTTACCGATGGTGGTGCCAAAACCACGCTCGAAAGGCTCGATAAAAAATCGGCCATATTTGTCACTTGACACCGCGGTGTCTCGTTCGACACGAGTCGGTAACTCCAAACCACGCCATTTAACTCGCATATATGCCTCCTGTAAGTAACGGCTACTAAAGCTTCACTATCCGCCAGTACAACTTGAAATCGAAACACTTAACCCAGCCAACGCTACCTCGAACACAACTCCACTACCAACTGCTCTTGAACAGGAATCTGAATATCATCTCGTGTCGGCATGGCAACAATGGTAGCTTCCTGTCTCTCGCGGTCCAACTGCAGCCAACTTTGTGTAGTAAAGTTCGGGTTTACTTCCAACTGCTGCTTTATCTTTTTGACGCTCTTGTCGGAACCCTTGACGGTCATCTTGTCTCCCAATTTTGTAGTGTAATCGCCAACATTAACCTTGCGACCGTTCACATAAATATGGCCGTGGGAAATCAACTGCCTGGCCGCCTTGCGAGAGGGCGCAAAATTCAACTTATATACGACGTTATCCAATCGCCTTTCCAACAGTTGCAGCAGAATCTCACCTGTATTACCCTTCATCCGCTCCGCTTTGTGGAAATACCTCATAAACTGCCGTTCGAAAAGTCCGTAGTATCTTTTGACTTTCTGCTTTTCACGGAGCCGAACAGCGTAATCGCTTGCCCTGCCTCTGCGCCAACCGTGCATGCCAGGAGCCAGACTGCGCTGTTTCTTTTCTACCGGGCATTTGGCCGTCTCACACCTGACGCCCTTAAGCATCAGTTTCATTCCCTCGCGACGGCAATATTTACAAGATGAACCAAGATAACGTCCCATTTGCTTTATTTGTCTCCAAGAATCCTAATGGGAACCCATTGGGCCCCCGGTTTTTACACCCGCCTTCGTTTCGGCGGCCGACAACCGTTGTGCGGCAGCGAGGTGACATCTTCTATCGAAGCAATCCGCAGTCCCGCCTGCTGAAGAGCCGAGATGGCTGATTCCCGGCCCGAGCCAGGACCTTTAACCCTGATTTCAACCTCCCGAACACCGTTACGCATGGCTGTGTTGGCACACCGCTGTGCAGCCTGCTGGGCTGCAAACGGTGTGCTCTTGCGGGAACCCTTGAAACCTACGCAGCCCGCAGAACCCCAGCAGATAGTGTCGCCGTTCGGGTCCGTAATCGTGATAAGCGTATTGTTGAATGTTGCCTTTATATGCACAACAGCCCGAGCAACATTCTTTCTGATCTTTCGCTTCGCACCTTTTGCCATTATTGAAAAATCCTCGAATAATAAAATTGCCGCCCCGACTCAAACCGGGGCAGTCAACCCTTATCGTTTCTCCTTTACACCTTTCTTGCCCGCCACCGTCTTTCTCGGGCCTTTTCGTGTTCGTGCATTGCTCTGCGTGTGCTGGCCCCGCACGGGCAGACCCTTTCGGTGCCGAATACCACGATAACAGGCTATGTCACGCAGCCGGGCGATATTCTGAGTTACCTGTCTGCGAAGCTGACCTCCCACGATGTAATTGCGGTCAATAATCTGAGTTATCCGGCTAAGCTCGTCTTCGGTAAGTTTGCCGGCTTTCACGCTTCTTTCGATTCTGGCTTCTTTCAAAATCTGTTCCGACGTATACTGGCCTATACCATAAATATAGGTCAACGCAATCCATATTGACTTGTTGTTCGGAATATCGACGCCAACTATACGGGGCATACTGACTCCTCATTTCCAAAGCAAAAGTTAAAAGCAAAAATCAAAAGAGTATTGCATCTTCGCCCTTCTACTTTCCTGTTATCCCTGGCGCTGTTTGTGCCGACGATTGGTGCAGATCACCCGCACAACGCCCTTGCGACGGACTACCTTACAGTTTTCACATATTCGCTTTACGGAACTTCTGACTTTCATCTTTCCTGCAATCGCCTTTCACATTCGCGACTCGCCCATTACACAAGAGCCGCGGTTAATGACGCAGAATTATCCGGCCCCTGTTCAGGTCATAAGGCGACATTTCAACCGTGACCGTGTCGCCCGGCAGAATCCGAATATAATGCATCCGCATTTTGCCTGAAACATGCGCCAAAATCTTGTGGCCGTTTTTCAATTCCACCCTAAACATGGCATTCGGCAAAGCCTCAGTCACAGTGGCTTGCAGCCGTATCGCTTCCTTTTTTACCATATACGCCTGTTTTCCATGTCGCAGAGCTTACTGCGCCCTTTTTCGCAAATATGTATCACCCACGACATGCAACGAAAATTGCCAACAATTCACGCTTTCTTTGTCAGCGCCTCACAACCATTTTTCACTATCGCAATCGTATGTTCAAAGTGAGCCGAGCATTTACCGTCTTTTGTCACAACGGTCCATCCGTTTTTCACCGTCTTTACCTCACTGGCGCCGGCATTAATCATCGGCTCAACCGCCAAAACCATACCTTCGGCCAAAACAATATCGTCAGCGAGCAAATCCTCGCTCACGAAATTGGGCACACGCGGCTCCTCGTGCATCTTTCTGCCGATACCGTGCCCAACAAAGTCCTTCACTACTGAAAAACCGGCCGATTCAGCGTAACCTTGCATCTCTGCGGCTACTTCGCTCCATTTAACAGCCGGTGCAGCTCTTGCTATAGCTATGCCGAGAACACGGCTTGTTACGTCTATTAACCTCTGCTTCTCCGCAGAGATTCGACCTATACCAATCGTAACGGCCGCATCCCCACAGTAACCATCGAGCATAACGCCAAAGTCAATGCTCAATATATCGCCGTCCTTGAGCCTTACATCATTGGAAGGGATCCCATGAACCACTTCTTCATTTACCGACGCGCAAATGCAGGCCGGAAACGGAGTTCGAGCCAGAGGACTGCGCACACCCTTAAATAATGCCTGTCCTCCGGCTTCTTCAGTCATTTGCGAGGCCACGGCGTCCAACTGCCCGGTAGTAACCCCAGGCTCGGCAATCTCTTGCAGTTTTGAAAGAACACCGGCTACAACAATGCCTGCCTGCCGGATCAACTCAATTTCCCTTCGGCTGCGAAGCGTTATAGCCATTTAGTTTAGTATCTCTTATCGCGTTTCACGCTTTGACCAGAGCATCCAACTTCTCGAACACTAAGGCACTTGCCTCATCAATGTTTTTGCCGGCATCGATGTCATAAACAGTGTTGTTTTCCCTATAGTAATCCACCACAGGCTCGGTCTGCAGATGATAGGTTTTCAGACGATTGGCGACTACTTCGGGACTGTCGTCGGGACGCTGCACAAGTTTAGCACCGTCCTTATCACACAACCCTCCCACTTTCGGCTTGAGGTTTTCAATGTGGTAAACCGCACCACATTTGGGACAGCTTCGCCTGCCGCTCATCCGTTTGACAACCACGTCGTCATCAATCTGCAAATTCAAAATGATATCTATCTTTTCGCCGTTCGAAGCCAGCGATTGGTCAAGCTCACTGGCCTGATTCACGGTCCTTGGGAAACCATCCAGCACAAAACCAGTCCTGGATACGTTCTTTATAGCATCTACCATCATTTGAACTATCACATCATCCGGAACAAGTCCACCGGAATCCATATAACTCTGGGCCTTTTTGCCCAGTTTGGTGCCCAGCCCTCTTTCGCGCCGCAATATGTCACCGCTTGACAAATGGCTTAGCCCGTATTTATCAACGATTCGCTTACACTGAGTTCCCTTGCCCGCCCCCGGCGCACCCAGCAGAACTATCCTCATGCGTAAGCTCCTTTGATCCTGCCGGCCTCACTGAAACCCTCGTAGCTGCGCATCAGGAGGTTGGCCTCGATCTTCTGAACCAGATCCAGCGAAACACTGACAACTATCAACAAACCTGTGCCGCCCAGAAAATTTGCTATTCTCCAGTCAACCCCCAACAGCATCGAAACAACCGAGGGCACAACGGCAATCATTGCCAGGAATGCCGCCCCAAAATAAGTCACTCTGGTCATTACCGTTTCCAAATAATCCGCGGTTCTGCGGCCCGGCCGCAGCCCGGGAATAAAGCTGCCCGAATCCCTGAGATTCTTGGCCATTTCTTTCGGCTGAAACTGCACCGTCACCCAAAAATAGGCGAATAAGAATATCAATAACATATACAAAACGTTATACGTATAGCCATCGTGGCGCAAGACGCCGTCCAAAACCATAAGAAATCTCGAGTCCCCGAACCTTCTTGCCAACTGACCGACTATCAACGGCGGAAATATCATAAAGCTCGACGCAAAAATTATCGGCATAACCCCGCCGTGATTGACACGAAGCGGCAGATAGTGCCTCTGGCCGCCATACATTCGGCGCCCCCGCATCTGTTTTGCCTGTTGAATCGGTATCCGTCGCTGACCTTGAGTTATAAGTATCGCCCCGGCAACAACAAATACGAACGCTGCTATTAAGAATAACACCTTGGCAGGGCCTATGGTGCCGGGCGGCGGCGCAACCTGGAAACTAACATTTTCCCAAAGCCTCTGTATGGCCCATGGCATCCTCGAAATAATGCCGGCCATGATTATCAAACTGATACCGTTGCCTATGCCGTACTCATCTATCTGCTCGCCAAGCCACATCAAGAAAACAGTGCCGGCCGTCATACCGACAACACCCATTATTAAGGCTTGAGTCTTCATGCCGGCATACGTAAAGTCGCTAAAGGCAAACCACTTCATAAACATTAGCGACTGAACAACACATACCAGAACCGTCAGGTAGCGCGTATACTCCTGTATCTTTTTGTAACCGGTTTGGCCTTCCTGACGCAACTTCTTCAGGGCGGGAACAACCTCGCCCAGCAACATAAGGATAATCGACGCGGTGATATAGGGCATAATCCCCAGGCCAAACAAGCTGCTCTGACTCAGGGTTCCACCAGTGAACATCTGCATGTATTCGGCAGCTCTGCCTATGGGAGTGTCAGAACCTCTGCCCGCGACGGCAGCAGTTAACTTGGTCTGGTCGAAACAAGGATTGGGGATATGGAAACCAACCCTGTATATCATCAGCAGCGCCACCGTGAAAAGAATCTTGTTGCGCAGGTCCGGTATCCTGAATATGTTAAATACTGTTCCTAACATATCACATATCTTTCAATAAGTAACTCGCCAAAGGCTAAAACTTCAAACGATTACTCAATAACCTTTGCCGCACCGCCGCAGCCTACAATCTTCTGCTCTGCGGCTTTGCTGAATTTATGAGCTGCTACCTGCAATCTTTTTGTCAGTTCACCGCTGCCAAGAATTTTCACCTTGCTTTTGCAGTTGGGAATCAACCCGGCATCGGATAACTGCTCTACTCCTACAACTGAACCGTCATCAAACCTCTCCAATTGGAGCACGTTTACAATCGCGTAACGCACGGCAAACTTGTAATTACTAAAGCCTCGCTTGGGCAACCGTCTGAACAGCGGCATCTGGCCGCCTTCATAGAGCGACCTCGAAGATGCGCCGGCTCTGCTGCCGCTGCCTTTGTGGCCCCGACCAGAGGTCTTACCGTGCCCGCTGCCCGGCCCCCTGCCCACACGCCTGCGAGCCTTGCGTCTACCCGCAATGGAAGTTATTTCATGACTCAACATCGAACTTATCACCACCTTTTCAAAGTTTCAACTTCCACGCCGCGAAGAGATTCAACCATCTCCTTCCTGCGCAGCTTCAACAAACCGTTCAACGCAGCTTTCACAACGTTCTTGGCTGACGTACTGCCGTAGACTTTTGTAAGGACGTCCTGCACGCCGCACAATTCAAGCACTGCTCGCGCACTGGACCCGGCGATAACCCCGGTGCCGGGACTGGCCGGAACCATCGCTATCTTTGTAGCTCCATATTTTCCGATGACCTGATGTGGAAGCGTGCGGTCCAACAAAGATACTTTGCACAAAGATTTCTTGGCATCTTTCATCCCTTTCTCAACCGCCTGGGGGACCTCATTAGCCTTGCCGTAACCAATGCCGACCGTGCCCGCACGGTCGCCAACAACCACCAGGGCCGCAAAGCTGAACCTGCGACCACCTTTGACCACTTTGGCACAGCGATATACCTTCACGACCGTTTCTTCAAACGGCTGTTCCTGCTGAACGGATAGCTTAACCGGTTCTGCCGCCAATTTTCTTCTCCAATCTTACTTCTTTCAAAAAACGAGCCCCGTTTTTCTCGCTGCCTCGGCGAGAGCCTTGACTCTGCCATGAAACTTATAACGGTTCCTGTCAAAACAGACGCACTTAATACCCACTTGAAGCGCCTGCTTTGCGACCGTCTCACCTACCGCCTGAGCGGCCTTTTTGTCACGACCAGCGGACAATCGGTCCCGCAGGCCCTTAGCTCTGGTGCTCGAGCAAGCAAGCGTTACTCCCGCAACATCGTCTATAATCTGGGCGTAAATGTGCCTGTTCGAGCGAAACACCGATAGCCTCGGCCTTTCCGGAGTGCCAAAGGCTTTCTTTCGCACATGATATTTACGCCTCAGCGATGCCCTTTTCAGCTTATCTATACTCATCAAAGCCAAATCCTAAAATACTACAGGATATTCCGTTTCCTATCCACTACCCTCTGCACATATCCGTCTTTTATGCCGGCCCTGCGGTGAACGCTTTGCCGACTTTGCGTCTGACGTGCTCGCCGGCATAACGAATGCCTTTACCTTTATAAGGTTCGGGCGGCCTTATTCTTCGTATATCAGAAACAAATTGTCCCACGACACACCTGTCCGTTCCCGAAACAGTAAACTTGGCGGGAACATCGTCGCCTCTGGTCGCGCCCACCTCAATTTTTACCTTTACGCCCTTTGGTATTACACGCTCGACCGGATGGCTGAAACCGACCTGAAAAGCGAGTTTGCCCCCCTGCTCCTTTACGTTATAACCGGTGCCGTATATTTCCATTTTCTTTTCGAAACCTTTGGTCACGCCGGCTACCATATTAGCAATCAAGGCGCGCATCGTACCGTGTAACTGCTTGTTCTGACGAATTTCAGGATGTGTATTTTCAACAAGCACTTCACGTCGGGAATTGTCAATCTTTACCGTTATCCGCGGGTGACAGCTCATCTGCAGCTCGCCGAGCGGACCCAAAACTTTAATGCACCGGTCAATCTGCTCAACCTTCACTCCCTGAGGGATAACAACTGGTTTTTTCCCGATACGACTCATCAGCTCACCGTACAAAGTATCTCGCCGCCAACTTTGGCCTTGCGACAACTCCTGTCGCTCATCACGCCTTTACTTGTCGAGACAATCGCTATACCCATGCCCCCCAAGACGTAGGGCAACTTATCAATCGATGAGTAGATTCTGCGGCCGGGCTTGCTGGTCCTGACTATTTCAGTGATAACCGACTGGCCGTTCTCATCGTACTTAAGGTCGATTCTTAATATTCCCTGCTTGCCGTCATCTATCCGGTCGAAACCCTCGATGTAACCTTCCTGCTTCAACACAGCCGCTATGCCCTCGCAGATTCTCGATGCCCTTATATTGACATCAAGCCTGTTTATTCTCGCTGCGTTGCGGATTCTCGTCAGCATATCAGCTATTGGGTCGCTCAAACTCATAACTTCTTACCCCATGTTTTCGGCAGCAGGCAAATCACCTTTTATTCGAAACGTGACTCACCGTCCGCACTTTACCAACTGGCTTTTTTTACTCCTGGAATCTTGCCTTCGTTGGCCAATGTTCTAAAGCAAATCCTGCAAATCTTGAATTTTCGATAGACAGCTTTCGCCCTTCCACAAAGCTGGCAGCGCGTATACTGCCTGACGCGAAACTTCGGTTTCCTTTGTGCCTTATTCTCCAGCGCTTTAGTTGACATATTTAAACTCTGATCCCCAATCGTCAATTGCCGGCCGCTGATTTCCTGAACGGCATACCAAAAAGATCCAACATCTTTCTGGCTTCTTCGTCCGTTCTTGCCGTTGTCACAAATGTTATGTTCATTCCCTGCTGAAACTCAATTTGAGCAGGGTTGATCTCAGGAAAAACACTCTGTTCGCTCAGACCCATCGAGTAATTGCCCCTGCCGTCAAACCCGTTGGGATTAAGGCCCCGAAAGTCTCTCACCCGCGGGATTGCAAGACTGATAAGTCTGTCCATAAACTCATACATGCGCTCGCCGCGAATAGTAACTTTCAGACCGGTCTCGACACCCGCGCGAACCTTGAAGTTCGAAACGCTTTTCTTGGCTTTACACGCTACCGGCATTTGGCCGGCAATCATCATCAGGTCCTTTTTGGCCAGTTCCAAAAACTTCTTGTCCTGTGTGGCCTTGCCAACACCCATGGAAACAATAATCTTTTCGACCCTCGGCACGGCCATACGATTCTTGTAGTTAAATTCCCTGGCCAACTCCGGAACTATCTGAGACTTATATAAATCTTTTAAACGCGCCATCCCAATCTTAGATCCTCATCTCGCATCGCATTCGAGACATAATCGGCAAGACCCTATTTTGCCCTTTTAACAGTGCCAATTTCCGCACCGTCGGCAGCAACCCGTTTTTTACTGCCATCCTCATTTATCTTATAACGGACCCGGGTACCCTTTGAGCTTTTTGGATTCACCGGCAGAACATTACTTATATGTATTGGCTGCTCAACGTTGATTCGGCCTCCCTGCGGATTCCTGCGCGAAGGCCGAACGTGCTTCTTGGCCATATTATGACCCTGAATCACAACCTTGTTCTTGGCTCGTATTATACGCAGCACCCTGCCGGTGGCGCCCTTGTGGTCGCCGGCTATAATCTGAACCATATCACCTTTTTTTATATGAAAAGCCATCTTACATCTCTTATCCGGGGTTCTGATTTATACTACCTCGCTTGCCAGTGAAATGATTTTCATATAGTTCTTTTCACGGAGTTCACGGGCTACCGCACCGAATATTCTCGTTCCTATCGGATTGCCCTCATTGTCAATCATCACCGCGGCATTGCTGTCGAACCTCACATAGCTTCCGTCAGGGCGTTTCACGGGGCTTTTGGTGCGAATAATAACACATTTATGCACCTTCTTATCATCCAACTGACAGGTCGGCAGCGACTTTTTGATTGCGACACAAATAACGTCCCCCAAGCCGGCCACCGACCGCGTGTTATCTTTACGCGTGCCCCCTCTCCTGAGGACCCTGATGCACAGTGCCGACTTCACACCCGAGTTGTCGGCTATATCCAACATTGTTTGCTGCTGAATCACCTTTTATCTCTCAATCAAAGTCAAAAACATCCCGATAGACAAAATCGGGCCTTCTACAACGTCACTCCGGAACCGCTTTTTCCACAATCCTGACAAGACGCCAACTCTTGGTTTTGCTCACAGGCCTGCATTCAGCAACTTCAACAAGATCGCCGGCGCCGGCCTGATTACCTTCATCGTGAACTCCCAGTTTTGTTCTACGTTTCACATATTTGCCGTATTTCGGATGCCTGACCTTGAAATCAATGGCTACTCTGATGCTCTTGTTGCCGCTTTTGCTTAGTACGACGCCCGTTAGAGTTTTTTGTTCTCGACCCTGCATCTTCTGTTTCCAATCACGATTTCATCTCTTGCATCACTGTTTTAATCCTGGCAATATCACGCTTCACGTTGGTTATGGCTTTGGAATTCTCCAGTTTCTCCGTAACCGCCTGTGCGCGCAAATCAAACAAATGCCTCTGAAGCTCCTCAAGTTTGCCCGTGAGCTCATCAGGACTCATCTCGCGAAAATGCTGCACTTTCATCCGAAGCGCCCTTTCTACAATGAATGACCTCGCTTAACAAGTCTGCACCTGATCGGCATCTTATGAGCAACTCTTAATAATGCCAGCTTCGCCACACTCTCGGTCACGCCGCCAACCTCAAAAATAACCATACCCGGCCTGACTCTGGCTACCCAGAACGCAGGCTCGCCCTTACCTTTGCCCATCCTCGTTTCCAACGGCTTGGCGCTCACCGGCTTATGTGGAAATATCCTCAGATATACCCTGCCTTCACGATGCAGGAAATGAGTTGCCGCGACTCGGCCCGCCTCGATACTTTTTGCCGATATCCAGCTCGTTTCCAGAGCCTGCAAGCCGTATTCTCCAAACGCCACAAAATTGCCTCTCGACGCATTGCCTCTGACTTTGCCGCGCTGACTCTTACGGTACTTAACTCTTTTCGGCATCATTGCCATCTTTATCAGAGCCCTTCAAAAAAGCCAATGACTGGAAACTAAAAGCCAACAGCCATAATCCCTAAATCGAAACCCTTGAAGTTCGCGCTACTCATTTCTCATTTTAAGCTTTTCACCCGTTGCAGCGTTTTCACCGCGTTGCTCAGGCGCAGCAACGGGCAGACTATCAAAACGCGGCCCTGTGCCAACACGTCTTGGACGACGCCAGCGAGCCTGCCTCTGTTCAACTTCTTCGCCGAACTTGCCCCTGTAAATCCAAACCTTAATGCCGACCGCTCCATACGTTGTTCTGGCCGTCGCCGTGGCGTAATCTACATTGGCGTCCAGAGTTTGCAGTGGAATGCTCCCAAGCTTCTGTGTCTCTGTGCGAGCCATTTCCGCGCCGGCCAATCGTCCGGAGCAGGTAATTTTAACTCCCTTGGCGCCGTTGTTCATTGCCGCTTCGCAAAACTGTTTCATGGTTCGCCGGAATGCCGCCCGCTTACTCAACTGCTCGGCAATTGCCTCGGCTACCAGCAAAGCGTTCAGGTCAGGCTCTTTTACCTCGATGACATTAACGCTCACCTTTCGGCCTATCATCGCCTCAAGCTCTTCCCGCAGCTTGTCGACTTCGCCGCCTCTGGGACCAATGACAATGCCCGGCCGGGCACTGTGCAGTGTTACTTTGACCTCGCTGCGCGTTCGGACTATCTCAACTTTTGCCACCGCACCTTTTGGCATCTCGCGGTTGTACTTATTGTCTACGTACCGACGAATTCTCTGGTCCTCGACAAGAAAACAACCGTAATCGGCCTTGTGGGCAAACCAAGTGCTTTGCCAGCCAAGCGTTATTCCTGTCCTAAAACCTATTGGCGATGTTTTCTGACCCATAATTTCGTATCTCTGCGTATAGGTATCGTACTCCGTTTAAGTTCTTCGTTTTTACCTCTTCCGGTCTTGTCTCAGGCCTCCGAAACCGTTATGTATATATGACAGGCCCTCTTACGAATAGGATGTGCTCTGCCTCTGTCCTTGGCGATCCATCTTTTGGTGCCAATTCGCACTCCTGCATCATCAACACGCGCCTCACTGACGTAGAGATTATCAACATCAGCCTGCTGCTCATCGGCATCCGCCACGGCACTTTTTAGAACTTTATCGACCATCGCGGCAGCGCGTTTCTTTGTGAACTTCAAAACATCCATCGCATCCTGAACACCCCGGCCGACTATCAACTGCGTAATCAATCTGACCTTACGGGCCGACATCGGTGCAAAGCGATAACAAGAACGCCAGACAACCAAATCATTCACCTCCGCGGATAAAGCCGCTGCCAAACGGCGAACATCCTCCTTGCGAGGTATCGGCCTGCAGAGGCCTTTCCGCCAGTTTCTAACGGCCGCTGCCGCCTCTTTGCTGTCCAGCCCCCCTCTGACAAGCTGATCGGCCAGCTGCTCTATACTAATCTCTCGCTGCTCGCAAAGGCCTCTTAACTTGGCAGCACTTAACATATCTCATACCTCATACTTCGCATATAGGTTCCCAAACCCGCGTTGTCGTGTTTGGATACCTCTTGTATCTCGCTCCATACTGCGCCAGATACGTCTCACACTTTTATCTTCTTGCTTGAATGGCCCCTGAATGTCCGCGTCACCGAAAACTCTCCAAGCTTGTGCCCGACCATATCATCGGTAACAAAAACCTTGTTGAATATCTTGCCGTTATGCACCAAAAAAGTAAAACCGACGAACTCGGGAGTTATCGTGCATCTTCGCGCCCAGGTTTTTATCGGCTCATGAGAACCCAACTGAATCTGCTTGTTCACCTTGGCAAACAGTTTTGCATCAACATACGGTCCTTTTTTGAGCGATCTTCCCATCAAAATTCCTCAACGAGCTCACATTTACCGCTGCAACACAGTTCGCAGACCACACACCGTTTCATCAAAGCACCAACTGCCCTTGCCTGACATTTCTCCGTCTGCGAATAATTCTCTTATTGCTTGGCTTTCGCGGATTTCTTGTTTTTCCACCTTTGGCCAGCACACCTGTCGGCGAACAAGGGTGTCGACCGCCGTTTGCCCTGCCCTCACCACCACCCATTGGGTGAGAAACAGGGTTCTGGGCCTTACCCCTGACATGGGGTCTTCGCCCCATATGTCGCATCCGCCCGGCCTTGCCAATCTTGACATTCTGGTAATCCGAATTACTTAATTGGCCGATTGTAGCCCGGCATTCCTTACGAACCATTCGCATCTCACCGCTCGGCAAAACAATGGTAACCCAATCGCCTTCCTTGGCCACAATTTTTGCAGCGCCTCCGGCGCCTCTAACCATCTTCCCGCCCTGGCCGGCCATCATTTCAATGTTGTGAATTTCCAGGCCGCTCGGAATCGCTTCGAGCGGCATCGCATTCCCAATGTGAGGCTCACAAGAGGCGCCGCTCTCCACCCGCTCCCCCACCTTTATACCAAACGGCGACAGAATATACCTTTTCTCGCCGTCGGCGTAGTGCAGCAGCGAAATAAAGCAATTCCTGTTGGGGTCGTACTCAATTGTCGCCACCTTCGCCGGAACACCATCTTTGTCCCGCTTGAAATCGATAACGCGGTAGATTTTTCTGGCCCCCCCGCCCCTGAACCGTACGGAAGTAATGCCCCGATGGTTTCTCCCACCGGCCTTCTTTATCCGCCTGCAAAGCGACTTCTCAGGACTATCGACCGTCAGCTCCGCGTAATCATTTACCGAGCCGTTCCTGCGCCCGGGACTCGTCGGTTTGTAAATTCGAATACCCATATCCTAACACCCCTGCATTTCGCCTTTAGAACAAATCTATATGATATTCCGGCTCTAAAAATACAACAGCCTTTTTCCAACCGGCGGTCAAACCGGCCGTCCTGCCTTTCCGGCGGTATTTACCCTTCCGGTTGGCAGTTCTCACCTTGAGAACCTTAACGCCATATACTTTCTCCACAGCGTTCCTTATCTGGACCTTGTTTGCCTTTCGGTTCACCTCGAAGGAGTATGCGCCTTTCGTGCTGGCAAAGTGCATCCCTTGCTCCGTAATCAAAGGCCGAATTATTATCTCGTAGTCCTCAAGCATAAACCGTTAGTTCTCACCCGTTTTGTCCTTATTCATAAGCGACATAAACGCCTCTTTGGTAAAAAGTATCTTGCGGTGACTGCAGATATCCCCGGCGTTCAATTCAGCCACCGGCATAACCGCTATCCTCGGAATATTCCTGGCCGATTTGTAAAGATTCGCGTCCACCGAGCTCGTCGTCACCAGGCAGCTTCGCTCAATCTTCAGATTACTCAACACCTCCGCAAAATCACGCGTGCGAGGCTTCTCAAATTTCAGCTCATCCACTACGACAACGTTGTCAGTCAAAAGCTTCGCCAATATCGCGGAATCCGTGGCCAGCCTCCTTTGCTTCCTGGGCATGTTTTTGCTGAAATCTCTGGGAGTCTTTGCAAAGGTAACGCCGCCCCCAACTCGTTTGCCGGTCCTGATATTACCGACACGGGCATTGCCTGTCCCCTTTTGTCTGAACAGTTTCCTGGTCGAGCCTTCCACCATGCTCCTGCCCTTGGTTGCAGCCGTTCCCACACGCCTGTTGGCCTGATACATGACAATGGCCTGCTTGAGCAGCGGATACCTGACAAACCCGCCGAAAGCCGACTCATCGACTTTCAATTTGTCGACTTCCTGTCCTTCCCGGTTGTAAACAGCCAAATTCATAATTTCAACTTTCCACTTTTCGAAATAGTTCAGCGCCTCAACGGCCCACAAATCGCGAACACAAAAAACTGCGACCTCAACCCTTCTTGGCGCTACGGACTATAACGTATCCGTCCACAGGACCCGGCACCGGACCTTTGACCACCAACAAGTTCTTCTCTTCGTCTATTGTCACCAAACTATGGTTTTTTGTTGTCACACGCTCGCTGCCCATATGCCCTGCCATTTTCTTGCCCTTCTTTATGTTCCCGCCGTGACCCCGGTCAGTACCGTAACTTGCCTGCGAGCCGGGCGCCCTGTGTTTCCGCTCAGTACCGTGCGAGCCTGGGAAACCATGAAACCCGTACCGCTTCATCACACCCGCGAAGCCTTTGCCCTTGCTTGTGCCAACCACATCGACATACTTGTTCCCCGCAAAGACCGAAACTGTAAGCAAGTCCCCTGCTTTGTACTCCGGCTCAGCACTGCCCGGCAGACGCATCTCTCTTACAAACCTCTTCGGCCCCGTCTGGCAGTTCTTGGCATGCCCGATTTGCGGTTTCTTCCTCCGCGAGGGTTTTACTTCGTCATATCCTAACTGTACGGCGTTGTATCCATCCGATTCCACTGTCTTGACCTGCAAAACGGCGCAAGGGCCGGCCTGTATGACCGTAACCGGCAGAAGTCTGCCTGACTCGTCATACACCTGAGTCATCCCAACTTTTTTCCCCAGTAACATCGCCATAATTTCACGCTCTGTACTTCAATGCCTCATCACCGTTCGCCAGGCGAAGCGCGGTTCACGCTTTTATTTTTACAAAGACACCGGCGGGCACCACCAGACGATTCAAGACCTCAACCGTTCGCGCATTGGCATCGTAAATATCAATCAGGCGCTTGTGAGTCCTCAACTCAAACTGCTCACGAGACTTCTTATCAATGTGCGGACTTCGCAAAACAGTGTACCTTTCAACCCGCGTAGGCAACGGTATCGGACCACTTACCCGAGTGTTGGTCCTTCGGGCGTGCTCCACTATCTCCTTCGCAGACGCATCAAGAGTACGGTGGTCGTAGCCTTCCATACGAATCCTAATTCTTTCAGTTTCAGTGGCCATAAGTTTCGTTCCCGTCAGAGGCCTCGCCGCCCCTTCTCAAATTCCACCTGAAAACTTCGAAAAACTAATATTTTACCACCGGCTTTAGCAAAAGCAAGATAAAATCTCCCTGTCAGCAACACCAAGCATCAAGGGCGATTTACTCTCTTTTCGCTGAATTTATCTCGCTTGATTATTGGCAGGAAAGGCCTTCTTTTGACTCAAAAAGCAAAAAGTAAGCACTCGCTTCCTTTTTCCCCTGTCTTGCTTTTCACATTCCTACTTTTTCCTTTTTGAATTCGCCTTCCTTAAAGGACCAGGAGCCTGGCTCGTTTCCTGATACACTGGCATATCACAAATGGCCAGTTCTCAAGGCCGATTCGCCGGCCTGCTCCGCTAAAAAAACCAAATAGACCTTCTTACAACCCGTCCCTGACCGACAAATACAGATATGCGGTAGCCGAACTAAATACGCAAAGCCATCCTTGGCAATGCTCGCCTCGGCTGCACAGACACATTAGCCTATCCCATAAATTCCTTGCCGTCAATAGACTTTCGATAAAAATCTTGCCTCAAATAAAAAAATAAGGGTGTCTTTCACAGAATAATTTGCTCCATGACCTCCTCTGGGGTTCTCTCATAGCTTAACGGCTCCATGGTGAAGCTCCCCCGCCCGGCCGTCGCACTTCTGATTTCGCTTGAATACCCAAACATCTCGGCCAGGGGTACCTTGGCATCAATCAACCGCATGTTACCATGCACCCGGCAATCCGTAATCATGCCCCTTTTTCCCAACAAACCGCCCTGGACCACCCCAAGGTAGGCCTCCGGCACGATCACCTCAAGCCGCATAATCGGCTCAAGAAGGACCGTCCCAGCCTGTTTTAGGGCCTTTTCTACAGCTATCGTCGCGGCCTGTTCGAACGCCACGTCCGAAGAATCCACCGAATGGAATGAGCCGTCAATTAACGTAACCTTAACTCCCACAACAGGATAGCCTGCCAAAACCCCGCTGCTCAGGGCATCCCTAACACCTCGTTCCACTGAATGCACGTATTCCTTCGGCACCATCTGCCCACCGGCTTTGTTTTCAAAGTCAATATCCCGGCTCCAATGCCCGTGTTCTGTCAATAGCGGTTCAACCGTCAACACAACATGCCCGTACTGGCCGTGACCTCCCGTCTGACGTATGAATTTGCCTTCGGCCTTCGCCAGTTTCGTAATGGCTTCTTTGTAAGCCACCTTTGGCCTGCCTACCCGCACATCTACGCCTTTTTCTCTAACCAGTTTGTGCTGCAACACTTCCAGATGCAACTCCCCCATCCCGCTGATGATTGTCTGGCCCGTTTCGGCATCCACTTTAAACTCGAAAGTCGGATCTTCCCGCCTCAAAACGGCCAGTGCCTCCGCCAGTTTTGGCCTTTCGGCCGCCGTTCTGGGCTCGATCGACATACTAACAACGGTTTCCGGGAAGGTAATACTCGGCAGGCAAACAGGCTTCTTGGGGTCACAAAGCGTATCGCCGGTAAGCGTCTCCTTCAGGCCGACAACTGCAACAATATCACCGGCGCCGGCCGAATCCAGAAGCTCCCGCTCATTGGCGTGCATCTCGAATATCCGCGTAATATTCTCCCGCCGGTCGCGATTGACATTCAATACTCTCCTGCCGGCCTTTAACGTGCCTTGATAAATCCGCAGAAAGTATAAATCACCGTGCGTATCGCTCGTAATCTTAAACGCAATTGCAACCAGGCTGCCATTTCGGTCGCACTCAACCGTTATTTTCTTGCTTACATCGCCCGGCTTGTGCCCGACTATAACAGGCTTATCCAGCGGAGAAGGCAGAAAAGCCACAACACCGTCGAGCAGCCTTTGCACGCCAATATACTTCAGGGCTGAACCGACAAACACCGGCTGAAGGTTGTTGCTCAACGTACCTTTCCTGATTGCTCCTGTAATCACCTCGATGCTGACCGGCTTGTCGTGCACGTAAGCATCCATTAGCTGCTCATCATATTCGGCAGCGAGCCCGAGCAGGTGGATTCTTCCCTGCTGGGCGATTTGCCGCAATTCAGCAGGAATCTCAGTCTCTTCATACGTTGCTCCCAGCTCTTCAGGCTTGTAGAAGACCGCCCGCATCTTCATCAGGTCCACTATTCCGGAAAAAGAGCCTTCCGCCCCGATAGGCAACTGCAATAAAAGTGGATTAGCAAGCAGCTTGTCACGAATACTTGCAACAGTCATCTCGAAGTCCGCGCCGGTCTTATCCATTTTATTCACGAAGAAAAGGCAGGGCAGAGCGTATTTTTGCCCCTGTCTCCAGACCGTCTCGGTCTGCGCCTGCACACCCTCGCTGCCGTCCAACACAGCCACGGCGCCATCAAGAACACGCAGCGACCTTTCCACCTCAGCGGTAAAATCGATGTGTCCGGGCGTATCGATAAGGTTAATATCATACCCTTTCCAGGGACACTTGGTCGCGGCTGAAGTGATGGTAATGCCCCTTTTCTGTTCCTCCTCCAGGTAATCCATAACCGCGGTCCCGTCATGGACTTCGCCCATCTTGTAGGTCTTGCCCGCATAATAGAGTATGCGCTCGGTTACCGTTGTCTTTCCGGCATCGATATGAGCCACAATTCCTATATTACGCAGTTTTTCCAGATTAGATGGCATTGCTGTATCTACTCTCGCATAGCCAGACGACAAAAAAACCAACCAAACATAAGCTGCCGTACAAAATATGAATAAAAAAAACTGCCACGGTCATCCCATAAAAAATGCCGTGGCAGTCTAAAACCAACACTTTACCAGGCAAAGTGGGCAAACGCCTTATTGGCCTCGGCCATTCTATGAATGTTTTCTCTGGTGGTCATTGCGACACCGTGCCCGTTATAGGCGTCTATCAGTTCCGAAGCCAGCCGGTCACACATCGGTTTGCCTTTCTTGCTTCTGGCGGCCTGTAATATCCAGCGAAAAGCCAGAGACTGCTGACGTCTGGCTTTTACCTGCATTGGGACCTGATAGCTCGCACCGCCAACGCGCTTGCTGCGAACCTCAAGCAGCGGTTTGACATTATTGACGGCCTTCTCAAACACGTCAAGCGGCTGCGCATCCTTCATTTTTTCGCCTACGATGTCCATCGCACGATAGAAGGCCCGCTCGGCCACGCTCTTCTTGCCCTGCCACATCATAGTGTTAATAAACTTCGCGACCAGCTTGCTATTGTACTTGGGGTCGGGTCCTAATTGCTCGCTTGATGCCGTCCACTTTTTTGCCATAAGTTCCTCGTATATCCCTGAAAGTCTCTAAGGGCAATGGATTTTATACGCCGCCTTATCCACCGGCTTTACCTTTCTTGGCCCCGTATTTGCTTCTACCCTGCCTGCGGTTTGCAACACCCGCGCAGTCGAGGACTCCGCGGACAATATGATATCGCACGCCGGGCAGGTCTCTGACGCGGCCGCCACGGATGGTAACCGTGCTGTGCTCCTGCAGGTTATGGTCAATGCCCGGTATGTAGGCGGTAACTTCTTTGCCGTTGGTCAGTCTGACACGGGCAATCTTGCGCAGGGCCGAGTTTGGCTTCTTGGGTGTCTGGGTCCGCACAATCAGGCATACGCCCCTCTTCTGGGGCGACCCGCTGATGTCGGATACACGCCTCTTACCCTTGCCTTTCGCTCTCGCACGCCTGACTAACTGGTTTATCGTGGGCATAATTCCCTTCCAATCTCAATTTCTTCCATTTAATCGCCTGAGACAAAACTTCAGTTTATACCCAGCGCTTCTCTGACGGCGCTTTCGGCCCTCGCCTCGGCGTCCCTGGTCTCCTTCACCTCGGCGAGCACCTTGGGCAGCGGGGCCTCGACCAGGTGCTTTACCTTCATTTCAAGATACGGCTTAAAGGCCGTGCCGGCCGGAATCAAATGGCCAAGTATCACGTTCTCCTTTAGGCCCACCAAATTATCCATCTTAGCCGCCAACGCCGCCTCGGTCAAGACCTTAGTTGTCTCCTGAAAGCTGGCCGCGGAAATAAAGCTCTCGGACTTCAGCGAGGCCTTCGTTATTCCCAGCAGCAGCGTTTTCGCAGTTGCCGGCTTTGGCTTTTTCCCTTTCGCCGGTGTGCCGCCGATCATTTCGAGCTTTTCGTTGATGGCGGCCAGCTCATCCTTGCCGATAACCTGCCCCTCCTGCAGGTCGCGGGCGTCGCCCACGCCGGTAATCCTGACGCTGTTGGCCAGTCTTTCATTCTCTTTTCGGAACTGGAATTTATCCACCACCTCACCCGGCAAAAAGTTGCTGTTGCCGACCGATTCTATCTCGACCTTGCGCATCATTTGCGAGCAGATAAGCTCAATGTGCTTGTCGTTGATATTAACGTTTTGCGAACGGTACACGTTTTGAATCTCTGCGGTCAGATATCGCTGCAGGGCCTCTTCGCCTTTTATTCTGAGGATATCGTGCGGCACCAGAGGACCATCGGTCAAAGCATCTCCGGCCTCGGCTATGTCGCCCGTGTGGACATTCAAGTGCCTGTCCCGGGGAACGTGGTGTTCCTTTTCCATTCCGCTGGACCCGGTGACAATAATCGTCATCTTGCCCTTGCGCTTATCGCTTTTCAATTCGACACGCCCGCTGATCTCGGCCATGGCCGCGGGGTCTTTGGGCTTGCGGGCCTCAAACACCTCGGTAACTCTCGGCAGACCGCCGGTGATGTCCTGGGTGCCGCCGGTGGCTCTGGGCTGGTGAGCGAGCAGTTCGCCCGCCTGAACCTGCTGGCCTTCTACCACTTCGACTCTTGCTCCCGCCGGCAGATAGTGAACGTCGAGTATTTTGCCGGCGGAATCCTCTATTATGATCTGCGGGTGCTTGTCACCCTTATGCTCGATTACCACAGGCTTGCCGACCTGGCCCACCCGCTCCTCTTCGATTCGAATCGTCTCGCCTTCGAGGATATCCACGAACCGGATAAGCCCCGGCACCTCGGCCAGAATCGGCGTGCGGTGCGGGTCCCACATAAACAGTCTCGTCCCGGTCTTCACCTCCTTGCCGTCCTCGACCAAAACAGTGGCGCCATAGGGTACTTTGAACTTGTCAAGCTCCCTGTCCTTTGCGTCAAGAATGGCTATCTCACCGTTGCGCTTGAGTGCAATGATTCTTGTGTTCCCGTCAGCCTGTCGGAACGAAATGGCATTGACGTCACGATACTGAACCTTGCCCGCGTACGTGGCCTTCTGTTCACGCTCGAGAATCGCTCTTAAAGCCACGCCGCCGGTATGGAAGGTCCGCAGTGTCAACTGTGTGCCGGGCTCCCCGATCGACTGTGCAGCGACAATACCAACCGGCAGGCCCTCCTCCACCAGGTTGCCCGTGCTCATATCCCAGCCGTAGCACTTAGCGCAAACACCAAACGCACTGTCGCAGGTCAGCGGGCTCCTGACTCTTATGGCGTCAAGCCCCAAAGCCTCAATCTTCGCTGCCGCCTCCGGGCCAATAACTTCGTTCTCGCGCACAACCATTTCGTCGGTAATAGGGTTTCGGATGTTATCACGCGCGGTTCTGCCTATAATAAGCTGAGAAAGCGGCACGTCGACCTGGTCGCCTCTGCTGACCGCGCTTTTGGTAATTCCCTGCAGGGTTCCGCAATCCCGCTCGGTAACAATTACGTTTTGCGCCACATCAATCAGCTTGCGGGTAAGATAACCGGAATTGGCCGTCTTGAGTGCCGTATCAGCAAGACCCTTACGTGCTCCGTGCGTGGAGCTGAAGTACTCAAGAACGGTCAAGCCCTCCCGAAAATTGGCCTTGATCGGCGTCTCGATTATCTCGCCGCTGGGTTTGGCCATCAGCGCTCGCATGCCGGCAAGCTGCTGAATCTGGTCCACGCTGCCTCTTGCACCCGAGTCGGTCATGAGGTATATTGGGTTTAGGTACGGAGTGCCGTCCTCTTTCTTGTCCTCCTTGAGACCACGCATCATTTCGTTGGTGACCGCCACGCGGGCATGCGTCCAGGCATCGATAACCTGGTTATACCTTTCCCCCTCGGTCAGAACACCTGCCTGGTAATTCTTCTGAATTGCTCTGACCTTTTTTTCCGTCTCGTCGATAATCTCCGCCTTCTTTGCAGGTACCTTCAAGTCTGTAAGGCCAAAGCTCAAACCTGCAAGTGTGGCATACCTGAAACCTAAATCCTTTATTCTATCAAGAAGGTCCACCGTTTCGGCGCTGCCCGCAAACTTGAAACAGTCGCTTATCACCCGGCTCAACATCTTCTGAGACATCAGTACATTATAAAACGGCATCTCCGCCGGAAGCATATCATTGAATATGCAGCGACCGACTGTGGTTTCAATCACTGGTGATTTTAAGGTTTCAAATCCCGAACTCGGGTCGCTAAGTATTTTTCCCTTGCCAATCCTAACCTTAATCCTCGCCTGCAAGCTGACTTTGCGCAAGTCAAGAGCGCTTATTGCCTCAAAGGTGTCCCGAAAGGCCATTCCTTCGCCCTTTTCGTGCGTCCCCATATAAGTCAGGTAGTAGTTGCCCATCACCATATCCTGGGACGGCCCGACCATCGGCGAACCGTTGGCCGGAGAGAAAATATTACTCGTGGTCATCATCAGAGTATGAGCTTCAGCCTGCGCTTCGACGCTTAACGGCAAATGCACCGCCATCTGGTCGCCGTCAAAGTCGGCGTTGAAGCCCTTGCAGGCCAACGGGTGAAGCATGATTGCATTGCCCTCAACAAGGGTCGGCTCGAAGGCCTGAACGCCCATTCTGTGAAGTGTGGGCGCACGGTTAAGAAGAACAGGATGCTGATGAATCACTTCCTCCAGAATATCCCAGACCTGCTCATCACGCCGCTCAATCATCCGCTTGGCGCTCTTAATCGTATCGGCAAGACCATGCTGCTTGAGCTTGCGAATGATAAACGGCTGGTACAGTTCAAGTGCTATTTTCTTCGGCAGGCCGCACTGATACAGTTTCAGATGAGGCCCGACCACAATCACCGAACGGGCCGAGTAATCCACACGCTTGCCGAGCAGGTTCTCGCGGAATCGCCCCTGCTTGCCCTTGATCATATCGGTCAAACTCTTCAGCGGCCGATTGTTACTGCCGAGAACCGGCCGCCGGCACCGCCCGTTGTCAAGCAGCGAATCTACCGCCTGCTGCAGCATCCTCTTCTCGTTGCGGATAATCACATCAGGCGCATTGAGGTCCATAAGCTTTTTCAAACGGTTGTTGCGGTTGATAATTCGCCGGTAAAGATCGTTTAAATCGCTCGTGGCAAAGTTCCCGCTTTCAAGAAGGACCAAAGGCCGCAGATCAGGCGGGATTACAGGGATAACTTCCAGCACCATCCACTCGGGCTTGTTGTTGCTGTTCTTGACGGAGCTGACCGTCTTGAGCCGTTTCGTAAGCTCTTTGGTCCTCTGCCTGCTGCCCGTTTTTGCTATGGCAGCTCTCAACTCATCGCCCAAAGGATCAAGGTCGAGACTCGCCAATAATGTCTTTATGGCTTCGGCGCCCATCGACGCCTTGAAAGAGCTGCCGTACTTATTCAATGCGTCCCGGAATTCTTCTTCGCTAAGCAGCTGCCCGAGTTTCAACGGACTGGCCCCGGCGTCTGTAACAACGTAATCCTGGAAGTAAATTATCTTCTCCAGGTCTGACGTTTTCATTGCCAGAAGAGTACCAAGATGGTTCGGTATGGCCTTGAAGAACCATATATGCGCCACAGGCGCCGAAAGGTTTATGTGTCCCATCCTTTTGCGGCGGACACGGCTGTGTGTAACCTTGACTCCGCAACGGTCGCAGATTATCCCTTTAAACTTGGTGCCTTTATACTTGCCGCAGGAACATTCCCAATCCCGTTCAGGACCAAATATTCGCTCGCAAAACAAACCGTCCTTTTCCGGCCTATAAGTGCGATAGTTAATCGTTTCCGGTTTGCGAACCTCACCGAAAGACCAGCTGCGAATATCGTTGGGACTGGCTAAAGCAATCTTGACCGAACCGTAATCGTTAATGCGATCGTAAATATTTCCTAACATTTGAGGTCAACTCCTTATAATTCAGATATGCACAAGTCACAAACAAGTTTGTGCCATTGTGCTCACCCTATAGGACAGTACCTCCAAGACGCTTCTTCTCAAGCTGAATATTCAATCCTAATCCTCTTAGTTCATTGCACAATACGTCAAATGACAGCGGCGTACCTGCCTCAAGGCTGTTCTGCCCTTTGACCATAGATTCGTAGATTTTTGTCCGCCCCTCGATATCATCGCTCTTGACAGTCAGCATCTCCTGCAGTGTATAAGCTGCACCATATCCTTCCAGGGCCCAAACCTCCATCTCGCCAAACCTTTGTCCACCCGTTCTGGTCTTACCGCCCAACGGCTGCTGCGTAATCAGACTGTATGGTCCGGTCGCCCTTGCGTGAATCTTGTCATCAACAAGATGATGCAGCTTCATTATATAAATGTAACCTATTGTGGCGCCCTGGTCGAACGGCTCGCCCGTTCTGCCGTCACATAATTGAGTCTTCAGACTTGTGGGGGTGTTCACAAAGAACTCATCCACAGGCGGCACCTGCCTGTTCGCTTCCAACTCCGCCTTTCGCCTGCTCATAAGCTCGTTCGCTTCGGCGGTCAACTTCCTGATATCTTCCTCTGTAGCCCCGTCGAAAACCGGCGAAATAGCCTGGAAGCCCAATACCTTCGCCACCCAGCCGAGGTGGGTTTCCAGAATCTGCCCGACATTCATCCGGCTCGGAACACCGAGAGGGTTCAGCAGAATATCCAGACTCGTACCATCTTCAAGAAACGGCATATCCTCCTCGGGCATAATCTTGGCGATAACACCCTTGTTGCCGTGGCGGCCGGCAATTTTGTCGCCAACGGACAGCGTTCTCTTTGTCGCAACATAAACTTTGACCATCTCCAGCACGCCGCTCGGCAGCTCGTCACCATGTTTCAAACGCTCAATCCTGCGTTTCTTCTCCTCTTGAATCTCAGTAATGTTAATCCAGAATTTGTCCACGATTTTCTGAACATTCTCCCGGACCGACGCCGGCTTGACCCACTTGATATCGAAGTTTTCCACCTGTTCGTAAATAACCTCATCATCGCTGCTTTCACCGACTTTTTGACGCGTCGAAGGATCCACAATCGTGACGTCGAACTTCTTGCGAATTGCTTCGATCATCTGTCTGAATACGAAACATTCTTTGCTCTTCATCTGATCTTCATATTGCCTCATCTCCGCTTTGAGGGTCTTCTTTTGTTCTTCGCCCCCAACGCCGCGTTTGGTGAAGAGCTCGGTCTTTATCACCACACCCTCATAGCCGCTGGGCAGCTCAAGCGAGTCGTTCTTGACATCTTCGCCCGCCCTGCCAAAGATGGCATGCAGCAGCTTTTCTTCGGGCGTCAGTTCGGTTTTACTCTTGGGCACAACCTTACCAACGAGAATATCGCCGGGGCACACCCTTGTTCCCTCGCGAATCACCCCGTGCTCATCGAGATTTCGCAGCGCTCTCTCGCCCACATTAGGGATATCCCGGGTAAATTCTTCCGTACCCAGACGAGTTTCACGCACCTCCGCCGTGAATTCGTCAATGTGAATGCTTGTGAAACTGTCATTCTTTATGAGTTTTTCACTGACAACAATCGCGTCCTCAAAGTTAAAACCGTCGAAAGAAACAAACCCAACGAGCACATTCTTGCCGAGGGCCAACACGCCGTCGGCCGTCCCGCCGCCGTCTGCAATAATCTGACCCTTCTCTACTTTTTGGCCAAGCTTGACAATAGGCTTTTGATTAAGGCAGGTCCTTTCGTTCAACCCCACAAATTTTTCGAGCTTATATTCATCGGTGTGGTTAATGACGATGTGCTGTGCGTCCACCGTGGTCACGGCCCCGGCCCTCTTGGCGCGGACTACCATACTCGAGTTCCTGCCCACAACTTCTTCCATGCCCGTGCCAACCAACAGCGCTTCTGTCTTCAGCAGCGGAACCGCCTGCCGCTGCATGTTGGAACCCATTAAAGCCCTGTTCGCGTCATCGTGTTCCAGGAACGGGATAAGCGAAGCCGACACGCCGACAGTCTGTTTTGGTGAAACGTCAACGTAGTTAACCTCTTCGCTCGAAACCTGCGCCAGCTCACCGCCTTTCATGGCCAACACCACACCCTGTTTTATTTTCCCCGTCTGCTGGTCGAACGCCGCCGGAGCCGCAATAACTGCCTTCATGTCATCGTCGGCACGCAAATAGTCCACCTTGTCAGTGGCCTTGCCTTTTTCGACTTTTCGATATGGCGTAAGCAGGAATCCATATTCGTCAACCGTCGCAAATATCGCTAACGAGGAAATCAAGCCGATATTTGTGCCCTCAGGCGTTTCAATCGGACAAATTCTGCCGTAATGGCTGATGTGAACGTCGCGAACCTCAAAACCGGCTCGCCTCCTGTTTAGCCCGCCGGGGCCAAGAGCCGACAGACGCCTTTCGTGCGTCAACTGGCTCAAGGCGTTCGTCTGGTCAACAACCTGGCTCAGCTCACCCCGGCCAAAGAAGAAATTAATGCTGCTCGAAACGCTTTTGGTATTTACTAAATCCGCAATCCGCATGGGTTCTTCCGTGTCTCTCCTTATGCTCATGCGCTCCTGAACCGTTTTGCGAAGTTTAAGCAGACCCTTCCTGATTTCGTCCCCGGCAAGCTCGTCAATTGTTCGCAATCTTCTGTTGCCCAGATGGTCAATATCATCAACCATCCCCTCGTTGTTGCGCAACGCAATTATGTATTTCATGGTATTCAGGAAATCTTCGGGCCGCAGCGTCATCTCATTCTCATCCACCGTCAGATTTAACTTGCGGTTCAATCTGAACCTGCCGACTCTGCCCAGACGATAGCGGTTCGAATCAAAAAACTTCTCGGCAAAGAATGCTCTTGCCTTCTCTTCATTGGGCGGATTGCCCGGTCTCAATCTCACATAAAACTTCAGCAGGGCCTGCTCATGACTTTGGCAGTCGTCCTCCGCCAGAGTGTTCAAAACAAGCGTGTCCCCGGCCTGCTCGATTACTTCGATCCTGTTGTCTCCGGCAACCGAGATGCCATGCTCAACTAACTCCGTTAGCGCCCATGTCTTCAAAAGATTGTCGCCACAGTCACCAATACGCTTGTGGGTACCTGACTTGAATGTGGCCTTAAAATGTATGCGCAGGCGATTCCCCAACCCCTGAGCTCGCGGGTTCGTGCTTTTCTCCGAACCAGCCTTGCCGACATAACCGTCATTGACCCTGCCCGTTTTGAGGCTCTTGAAGAAGTAGATTCCCTGCTCATTGGTCACGCCCTTGTATTCATCCAAGTTTCTTACTTCGATCCAACCCGAACTGCTTTCGATCGCTTTTTTACACTCTCGAAACAGCTCATCCAGCATGGGGTTACTCTTCCAAGCTGCGTCCAACTGGTCCTTCTTCAACAACCCGTCCTCGTCATTGAACCTGGGACACATTTTATCCTTACCCGCAGGATACTCTAAAGCGAGTTTCGTTTCCAGCGCAGACAATTGGCGCTCGGCACCCTTGTCTTTTAAGACCACCCCCTGTTGCTCGGTGACTACGCACTTGAATACGAATCCGCCTGTCCGTATGCCTCCGGCTACGATATACATTTCACGCAGGGCCTTTTGGTTCTGTTCAACCCAACGACGACCCTCATCAGTTTCGAGCCACTTCTGCGCTTCCGTTAAGGACATTCTCAGCGGGGCATGCGAGGAAACTCTGGCGCTTTGTATGAGCGAGACTTTGTCACCGATGAGCCTGCCGGCCTTGACAATAATTTCGCCGGTCTCCGTGTCCACAATCGGCCCTACCGCCCACATCGAAGGCGTCAGTTTCGCTGCCGGAACAGTCTTGGTCGGGTAAAAGGCACGCAGAATATCCTCAGTGGTGCTATAGGCACGGTCTATCGCCCGCAGGAAAATGGTTGCCGGGATCTTGCTGGACTGGTCGATTTTGACCACCAGTATGTCTTTATGGGTAACACTTATCTCTATCCAACTGCCCCGCTCAGGTATGACTCTGCCCCCGTGCAGCACCCTGTCGCCTTCTTTGCTCTCTATCAGAAAATCAACGCCGGGGCTTCGGTGCAGCTGGTTTACAATCACGCGCTCGGCGCCGTTGATGATAAACTCACCGCCGCCTATCATGACCGGAATTTCGCCCAGGTATATACTCTGTTCGGCCAGATCCTCATCATCTTTCGAGCGCAGTCTGCAGCATACCTTCAATGGGTAACCGTATGTCAGCCGCAATTGTCGGCATTCATGAGGCGTATAACGCGGGTCTTCCAGCTCATAGTACAGATATTCCAAATACATCGTCTTGTCATAGTTCTGAATCGGGAATATCTCACGAAACAGACCTTCAAGCCCCACGCACTTCCTTTTGGTCGGCGCAACATCTCTCTGCAGGAAGCTCTCGTAGCTTGTTCTCTGTATCGCAACCAGGTCCGGCACATCAACGACGTCCCGTACTTTTCCAAAATCCCGCACTTTCTGTAGCACCATTTTTCCACTCCCAAAATCAACTGACAACGGGCGGCATTCGGAACATTTTCTTCACCCGCTGTCCGCCATATGTGATTCTCTTTAAGCCAATTCAACTACTGCGCCCGCAGCTTCAAGCTGCTTCTGGGCCGCTTCCGCTTCCTCTTTGCTTACCCCCTGCTTGACCGGCTTGGGAACACCGTCCACAAGGTCCTTGGCTTCTTTCAGACCAAGACTCGTTAAAGCTCTCACTTCCTTGATAACCTGAATCTTTTTGTCGCCAAATGCCTTTAGGATTACGTCGAAGCTGGTCTTCTCTTCCTTTTCCTCGGCCTTCTCACCTGCTGCCGGCCCGGCCATCATAACAGGCGCGCCCGCCGCTGGCTCAATCCCGTACTCTTCCTTAAGATAATCACCGAGCTCTTTGGCCTGCATCAGGGTCAGACCGACTATTTTATCGCCAAGCTTCTTAATCTCGCTGCCCCATTTCCTGGATTCCTTGGCCTCCTTCGCTTGCTCAGTCTCCTTCGCCTCGCTTACCTCTTTCACTTGTTCCTCTGTCATTTTAGGTCAACTCCTGTCACTAATGCCTGGTGGTAGCCGAAACTACGCCGTTTCGTTTAACCCCTCTACAAAAAGCGGGGACAGCCACACAAGCAACTAATAATCTTCGAAACACCCTTTATCAAAGTCAGGCCGCCTGCTTTTCTCCCCTTTCCACAATAGTTTTTATACAGCCGGCAATAATGCCCGCAGCCGCATTGAACGTACTGACCAATCTGCTGCCGGGCGACTGCGCCAAGGCAACAATCCCGCCCTGCAACTCCGCCCGCGTAGGCATTTTTGAAAGGCCCTCAGTTCCTTTGGCGTCCAATACCAATCCGTCCAAAAAGGCTCCTTTGATCTCTATGGCCGGAACCTTCTTGATCCACCCAATCATCTCTTTTGCAGCGTCAACTACACTGTCGCCGCCGTAGGCAATGGTGCAAGGACCGCTAAACAGCCCCCCTGCCCCTTCCATTTGCCGACTACTTAGCGCCTTTTTGAACAGCGAATTCTTGACCACCAGTAATCTGATGCCTTTCTGTTTGAGCTCGCCCCGCATCAGATTATTGTCAACCCCGTTGACGCCCTTGGTACTGACAACCAGAAAATCGCTGATACGCTCATCAGCAATTCTCTTTTCCAGTTCCGTCTGCAATAATCCTTTTACATACTTGCTCATTTTCTCACCGGTCAATGTCAGTGCACCAGTTGCAGGTGCACACCCATTAAATTACGCACCTTCGCCCTTCTATGAAACCGCAACTTTTATACTTGGGCTCATAGTTGCAGAAATACACATTTTTTTTATATACGTGCCTTTCGATGTCACCGGCCTGATTCTCTTTATGTGCGACAAAAAAGCCTCGATGTTGTCCACAAGTTTCTGGCTGTCGAAGCTTTGCTTGCCGACTGCTACCTGAACATTGCCGCCGGCATCGTTCTTGAACTCCACCTTCCCGGCAGCAAATTCACCCACTGCCGCCGCTACATCCGCAGTTACCGTACCATTCTTGGGTGAAGGCATTTTCCCCTGCGGCCCGAGAATACGGCCCAGCTTACCCACCTTCCCCATCACTTTAGGCGACGCGATGGCAACATCAAAGTCCGCCCACCCGTCCGAGATTTTCTTGATAAGCTCGTCACAGCCGACCTCGATTGCACCGGCCCGCCTTGCAGCTTCCACGTCCGTCTCTTCACAAAAAGCAATGACTTTTTTCTGCTTGCCTATCCCATGAGGCAGGGATATTGAGCCGCGAACCAGCTGGTCGGCCTGTTTCGGGTCTATACCCAAATGTAACACGCACTCTATCGTCTGGTCAAATTTAGCCGACTTGAACGACTTGATTTTTTCGACCGCCTGTGCCAAGCTGACACTCTCCTTGCTCAGCTCTTGCGATTCCTTTTTATATCTCTTACTTCGAAATCTCATAAAGCGTTTCTCTTAAGAATTCTCTAACTGTGCCTAAAAAGCCTCTCTTCTGCATCTCCGGGGATAGCCGACGCAACCCGCCTGGCACTCAGGACTCGCCAGAGACGATTTCTATTCCCATGCTTCGCGCCGTGCCTGCGATAATTCTCTCTGCGTGAGCCAAATCGTACGCGTTCAAATCCTTGAATTTGGTCTCAGCAATTCTACGCAATTGCTCGGCGCTGATTTTCCCGACTTTTTCCTTATTTGGAACGCCGCTCCCTTTTGCAATTTCGGCCACTTGTTTCAAAAGAACCGCGGCCGGCGGACTCTTAACCTCAAAAGTAAAACTCTTGTCCGTATATACCGTTATTACAACCGGCACGATTGTCCCGTTAAGGTCTTTTGTTCGCTCGTTAAACTGCGAAACAAATTGACCGATGTTGACCCCATGCTGGCCCAATGCAGGGCCTATCGGGGGAGCGGGTGTTGCCTGCCCTCCAGGCGCCTGCAATTTTATCTTAAACGCTACCTCTTTAGCCATACTACGTACCTCTTATCCCCTTTGAGATGCAATCCAAAGCTCACCAAACGACTATCATATCTTCTCTATCTGCCAATATTCTATATCCAGAGGAGTGCTTCGCCCAAATATCGTCACAATCACCTTCACAAGCCCTCGCTCGGGGTCAATCGAATCGACGGCGCCTTCAAAATTCTCAAAGGCGCCTTCTCGAATCTTAATCAAATCACCTTTATTGAATTCTACTTTGATGCTCGGCGCCTGCTCGGGCTTTTCCGCCTCCAAAAGCATCTTGGCCACATCGGTATCCCGCATCGGTGTCGGAATCCCTTCCGTACCGATAAAATCCCCCACATCAGACGTCTCTTTTATCAAAAACCATGCCTTTTCCGGGACGCGCCCGTCTTCGGTCGCCTCCATCTCCATAAAAACGTACCCGGGATACAGTTTCCGCTTATGAACCGTTTGCTTGCCCCCGCGAATACGCTTAACCATCTCAACAGGAACCTCTATCCGGCCGACAATATCATTCAGGTTCTCTCTCTCTACCCTCTGCAACAGGGCTTCTTTGACCTGTACTTCCTTATTTGCCGCAACTCGTAAAACGTACCACTGCATATTAGTACCTGACATTAGGGGACAACACTCGGCTTCCTGCGTTTCCTGCCCTGCCGCCGTACGACTTCAACATCCGATACACAAACCTGCTGGAGTCTCGCCTGAGAAGTTCGACTTGTACGGCCCAGCCCGCACCTTCTGGCTTCACGTCGCCCACCCGGACAGTCTCAAAAGCCCCTCGAATAATGCAAATCACCGACCAAACTAAATACCCACAGCCTCGGTAAAGAAGAGCCGAAAAACTATATCCGTGACCCCAAGAAGCACGGCCATGGCAATCACAACCACGATAACGATAAATGTCGAAACAGCGATTTCCTTTCTACTTGACCAGCTGACCTTCTTCATCTCCCCTTCGGCGGCAATCATAAAATCAGCCACAGAGGGCTTGTTCACCAGCCAGAAAATCAGCAGGCTCAAGACAACAAACAAGCCCGCCGGCACCATAGTCGCCACCCACAGCGCCGCCCTCGGATTCAAACCAAACTCAGCGGCCTGCAGCCAGCTATAAAGTTGCAGACAGCCTAACGCTATAATTATCCCAAAGCCAAAAGCACTGCACAGCCTTGTGTATTTCCCCTGGCCGCGCTTATATACATCGAATCTCATGCCTGACAAACCCTCATTTCAGCCCGAGCTCCGGTTTTCTCCCCCGAAACAGGCCAGAAGGGAATCGAACCCCCAACCTTCGGTTTTGGAGACCGACGCTCTGCCAATTGAGCTACTGGCCTAAACTCGAAACGTAGAGCCTTGATTTCCTGCCTTCTACTTTCTTCGTATCTTGTGAACCGTACGCTTCCGTTCGTTTTTGCAGAACTTGTTCAGCTCCAATTTAGGCGTACCTTCTGCTACGCTGACACTCGTTCGGTAGTTTCTTTGCCCGCATTCCCTGCACTCAAGCCAGACATACTCTCTTTTGCTCTTCTTAGCCATAGAACCTATTCCCGCCGGACGGCCTCGCCTGCCCGGCAAAACTCCTTACTCCAACAATGCCCGGCTGTCCCCCGCAAAACCAAAACGGTCAAATCCGAACACTTTCGCTCCCGCCACTCGTGCAGTTCAACAGCCTTTCGTACGTGCTTATTCCAGGATCTTCGTTACTACTCCTGCGCCGACTGTCCGCCCGCCCTCACGAATAGCAAACCGAAGACCTTCCTCCATAGCAATGGGGGAAATAATCTGCACTTCCATAGCTATGTGGTCACCCGGCATACACATCTCCACGCTCTGGCCCTCCCGGCCCATTAGCCCAAGAACCGCACCGGTGACATCGGTCGTCCTAAAATAGAACTGTGGTTTATAGCCCGCGAAGAACGGCGTATGGCGACCGCCTTCCTCCTTGGTCAGGACATAGACCTCGGAGTGAAACTTGGTATGCGGAGTAATGCTGCCGGGCGCCGCAATAACCTGACCGCGCTCGAGATCTTTCTTTTCCACGCCCCGCAGGAGCACGCCGATATTATCGCCGGCCTGGCCCTCATCAAGCGTTTTGTTAAACATCTCCACCCCGGTAACAACCGTCTTTCGTGTCTCCTTTGCAAGTCCGATGATTTCAATCTCCTCGCCGACACGCACCTTGCCCCGCTCAACTCGGCCTGTACCCACCGTGCCCCGCCCCTTTATGCTGAAAACATCCTCAACCGGCATAAGGAACGGTTTGTCGATTTCACGCTGCGGAATGGGTATGTACTCATCCATCACCTTCAGCAACTCGATGATGGACTTACAGGCCGGATCATCAATACTCTCGGCCCTCATCGCCTTGATTGCCGAGCCCCGGATGATCGGCGTCTCGTCGCCTGAAAACTCGTATTTGTTCAGCAGGTCGCGGATCTCCATCTCCACCAGGTCCACCAGTTCGGGGTCATCAACAAGGTCCACCTTGTTAAGATACACCACTATCGTGGGCACATTAACCTGACGAGCAAGAAGAATGTGCTCGCGCGTCTGTGGCATCGGCCCGTCGTATGCGCTGACCACAAGAATAGCACCGTCCATTTGAGCTGCGCCGGTTATCATGTTCTTCACGTAATCGGCATGACCGGGGCAGTCCACGTGCGCGTAGTGCCGGTTTTCCGTCACATACTCGACGTGCGCGGTCGCAATTGTCAGAATCTTCGTCGCGTCCCGCCGGCCCTGAGACTCCGATGCTTTGGCAATCTCATCATAGGATTTATACTTACACAGCCCCTTGAATTCCATCACCTTCGTCATTGCCGCCGTCAAAGTCGTCTTGCCGTGATCCACGTGACCTATCGTCCCAACATTAACATGTGGTTTTGTGCGCTCGAATACCGCCTTAGCCATCTTACTATAAACCTCCAATGCACCGGGTTAGTATTTATTGCCTAACCATGTCCCATTTAAGAAAAACTCTTTTTCGAACCTCTATAGTTAACCTCCAGCCAGGACCTGCCGCAACTTCTGCCGGCCGCCTTGGCTTGACCTGCATGCATTTAGCTGCTGATGGGATTTGAACCCATGACCTCGTCCTTACCAAGGACGCGCTCTACCTGCTGAGCTACAGCAGCAATTCCTTATGACCGCTGGGCGTTGCACGGTGGACCCGATATCCATGCCTCTGCTGCACTCTCTCAGCCTTGGACAAAACAGCCGTCTTCATCTCCCCTGCCCGCCCCAAAAGACCTTGCAGAGCGCAGACACCAATTAAAGCGAAAAGTTATGGTTCTAATTGTAAGCAAGCCAGTTTACAGAGCCATCCCTCGCACTGCAACGCAAAAAACGCAAAAATGCAAAAAAAAAACAAAAATCTTCCTTTGACGCTTCTCAGCTTTCCTGCAAAAGCCTCCATTTCAGACCGCTCTTGCAGCACAGCAGCATCATACCATATATGTACCAATGGGCAAGTCAAATCTGGTCAATTAGTAGCTTCCCCTACCTTATCCTGCTCTTTGCCCCGCCCAAGGCGCTCAGCCCATCTGTTCAACTGCTCCCGCCACCCGGGCCTATTCTGGGCGGTTTTTACCCTACCGAGAAGGTCCCTCAAAACTGCGTTAGGATCCGCTCCGGGGGCCGGGTCATTTAGATAGTCATCGATCGAGACCACGACGGCACTATCAGACCCCAAGTCTTTTATCAACAGACAGTTATCAAGCAAGTTGGCCGCCCTTTCTACGTTGGGCCATCTCAGATAAACAGCCAGCAGGTTCGGCAGGATCGACTCCTTTTCCGCGGCACTCGCAGTATCGTGCAGCCTCCCGTAGTAATCCGCCGCCTGCTCGAACTTACCGCTCTTCTTGTAAAGTGCCGCCAATTCCTCTCTGACAGTCTTGAGCATTCTTGCGTCGTTTTCCCGAAGGGCTTTCTGTTCCGCTATCTCAAGAAAAGACAGCTTCTGCTCATTAGATAACTGAACCTCAGGATTCGATGAGGCGAATGTGCCCATCCATTTTGCAACCACGGAGACTTCGGAACGTTTGAATATCCTCAGCATAGCCTCCCAGGCTGAATCGCTTTCGCCAACTGAGCCTATCTTCTCCCAAAGCCAAACCAAATCATCTTTGCCCCCGACTTCGCCCGCAAGCTCAATCAGCTTCTTCCTTATAACTATACTGGCGTCTTTGACCAGACCCCCCTTTGTAAGCAGGTTCAGCGCTCTGGCCTTTTCAATGTAGATGAGCCCATCAACCGCGGCCTCACGGACCAGCTCGGTCCTGTCGCTCAAAGCCTTTTCGAACAAAGGCGCAAAAAGCCTGGCCGATTCTACCTTGCACGCGCTTCCCTGGGCGCATAATCCTGCCATCCTAATAAGCAATTCCCCCCGCAATCCACCGTCGTCCTTTTCCCGCTGGTACCGTTCCACAAGAAGGCCAAGGTATCTGCCGACATCAACCGATGCCAAACCATCGCGCTCAAGCAGCCTCTTTATAACCTCAGCGCCTTTCTGCGACTTTTGCATGTCAGCTTCAGAAAGGAACTTCGCCGCCCATTCCAGGGCCTGTTTTCTTGTCTCCGGCAAAATCTTGATCGGTGAAGCAGGCAACAGGGAGTAGGAACACGCCGCCCCAAGAGCAACAAAAATCTCCGTCTTGGCCTCATCGTCTTGCTCAATTGCAAGCTGTTCCAGCAGCTTTTCCGCCGAATTCACTCCGCCCATCAAAGACAGCAGTTTCGCCGTCCTTAGCCGAACATCCCGGTCCTGATGGGAAATCAGATTCACCAAAATCGGCCCAAGCATCTCAGCGGGCAACTTGGGCGTAGTTCGCATTCGATCTTCATAAACTTTATCCAGCGCCCACAATCTGACTATCGCCTCGGAGCCGCTCAACTGCTCCGCCAAAAACTTACCTTTGGCCGTATCGTCACTGATGCCATTCCATATCTTGTTCAATGCGTCAAGGTACTGCTTCTTCCACCAGTCCAGTTCGTTTTCCTGCTTGCGCATCTCTGCACCCTGGTAAATCAGCCGCTCTCGCAGAAAATCGCCTTCTTCCTTGCGCTCCAATTCATTTCTGATTTGCCTGCGAGTTTTGGCCTCCTTGCCCACCGGCACCCAAAGAGGTTTTAAGGCCTTTTCCGACGCTTCAGCTACCTGCCTCTCCGGGTCATCTACCAAATCTATGAGCTTGATTACCGCCCTCTTATCCGGCTGAAGTGTCAGCGCATATACCGCATTCAGTCTGGCCTTGACCGGCAGTGAGATATCAGTCGCCATTCTCTCAAGCTGTTCAGATATCTGCTCGTACTCGAACAACAGGGTCGCTTCGGCAGCCAGTCTGGCAATGGAAAAATCCTGTTCGGTACTCAGTATTTCAAATAACGCGGGGATAAAGTCCTCGCTTCTTTCAACGGCTCTATGTTCTGCGCCGGCCTTGACCAATATTCTGCAGATGGTCGCACGCGCCATGCCGTTTTCAGACTGCCTCAGCACCGCAAGCAAAATCTCTCTGGCCAAAGGGTTCTTGCTGAAAAGCAGCAGGTTCGCCGCATTGACGCGCATCTGCTCGCTTGAGCCTTTATTGGTCAATGCCTCTTTATAGAGCTGTAGCTGGGCATTAGGCTCTGCCTCTGCAACGGTACTTGCGGCCGCCCGCCGCGATTCATCCTGCCCTATGCCTTCCTGCCCGCTGCATATCAATAACGGCAGAACTAACAAAGATAGCCGTTTCATACCCATTCGGACGACCTTATAGAAACCGCAGTTTGTCAGTTTGGTTTAAGTACAAGTATCATAATAACCCCGAAACACCGCCCAAGTCAACCGGCTTTTTTCGCAGACCAGCATTCCTTACACCATTTACCCTTCAACTTATGCCGGACCTTCGCTGATTCACACCTCTAAGGCCTTGGGTGGAACTGTTTGTGTATCTTTCGCAACCTTTCCTGGTCAACGTGGGTATATATCTGGGTGGTAGCAATATCCACATGTCCGAGCATTTCCTGGATGCTTCGCAAATCCGCTCCGCCTCCAAGCAGATGCGTCGCGAAGCAATGTCTCAGAGTATGTACCGTAAGATTCCTTGTCATTCCTGCACAAATTGCGTATTTTTTAACCAAACGCCATATTTCAATACGACTTAGGGGTCGACCTGTTCGAGAAAGAAGCAGAAAATCAGCGCTGAACGGCTTGGCCAGTTTCGGCCGCAGATTCCTTAGATAATCCACCGTAGCTGCAATGGCGGTTCTGCCGACCGGAATTATGCGCTCCCTGTTACCTTTGCCCAGGCAGCGCAGATACCCGATATCGAGGTTCAAATCCGTGGTTCGCAGCCCGGCTAACTCGCCGGCTCGTACGCCGGTGGCATAAAGCAGTTCAAGCATCGCTTTGTCGCGAAGGTAGAAAGGTTCCTTATCCGAAGGTGCATTTAGAAGCTTAATAACCTGCTGCTTGCTGCAAACGACCGGCAGTCTCTGCCATAACTTCGGACTTTCCAGGATTGCCAGGAAGTCCTCATCGACAAGTCCCGTCAGCTTGCCAAATCTCAGGAACATCCTGATTGCAACAAGACTCCGCTTAACTGTGCCTTCGGATTTGTTGTCAGTACTGAGGATTCGCAGATAACCCTGGATAAGAACAGGTTTTATTTGCTCCAGTCGACTGACACCGCTTAAGCGGCAATAATCAAGGAAGCATTTCAAATCGCGACCATACGCCAGAGTGGTGTTCTCGGACAGGCCCGCTTCAATGGTTAAGTAATCGAGAAAATCTTTGGCGTTCCGCCCCAGGGGCAGAGAAAGCAGCTTGTCGCCGACGCTTCTTGCTTGTGTCGACAGCATCGAAATATCCCAAAAAACTCGATACGCTGTCCGCCATGCACTCCTATATCCTAACTATCGGCCCTGAAACGAGATAACCTTTAGTCAGTTGCCGAACCGAGCCGTGAAAACTCCCCAAGCCGGTTTTGGGTGAGTCGGCCTGAAAATACGCCACAATGAGCTATCTAACCCGGATTTTGCAAAATTATTGCAAAAATCCTAAAAATCCTAAAAAAAAGTGTAACAATCGGAACGTTTTCGGCACCTTATTGTATGGACTCATCTCCATGAGACGCCGGCGAAGCAACGTTTCTCTTGTTAGATACGGAAAGAGGGCCCGGTGGACGGTTCGCTATTTTGACCCACAGGTCAGGTATTAACGATACGTACAAGAACCGGTCTCTTGGGCAAAAAGCGGGCATGGTTATGGCATTTTTTGCTTGACGAGGCCTTACTTTCGTAGTAGCAAGAACAAAACACGGTTTTGGGAGGACACTAAAATGAAAAAGCTCATTCCTGCGCTTGCGTTCCTGCTTTGGGTGGTAATTCCCTGTCAGGCAAACCCGATTCCGGTGCCGCCGCCGGCAAGTATGCCCCTGGAAGATATGCATGTTCAAATCCTGCCCCACGCTGATGGACTTCGGGCCACATTCACAGGCGATTTCACCTTCACCTACATCCCCGAAGACGTCACTTCGATGCTGTTTCCCGTACCGCCTGATGCTTGTAACATCCGCGTTTGGCAGGACGAGGTCGAACTGTCCTGGAGCTGGAGCACCGACGAGTATCCAACCATTCTGCCGGAAATGCCAACAATGCCGATGATCCAGTGGCAAGGACCGTTCCCGCTTTCCGGCGCCGTCTTTCGGGTCGATTATGAACATAGCCTAATCGAGCGGCCGGAAAAGTTCATCTTCTTCTACGCTAACGGGACCGGCAAGTATTTTCCCACTTACGAAAAGACTACCACCGCATACTTTGATATTACGCTCCCCGTCGGTTACGTGGTCGAAGGCGTTTGGTGGGACGAACTGCCCTACGCCTACCAGGTGGACGGCTATCATCTGACCCTGACCGTCCAGTCATATTTCGGCCCAATCGTACACGATGTGATTGTTTCGCTGGTGAGGGACCCTGCCGGCGACGACTGCAACGGCAACGGCATCCCCGACGGTGAAGACCTGGCCCCACCCGTCGATCTCTCGAACAGAACTAACTATACCCTTGGAAACAATCCCTCCGCGGTGGACTTCGCCGACTTTAACGGTGACTCAGCACCGGACATGGTAGTCACCAATACGGGCGATGATAACATCTCGGTGAAGTCCAACAGCGGCAACGGCACCTTCTTCGGGCCAGCGCGAAGCTACGCCGTTGGTAATTACCCGCGTGCGGTCACAACCGGTGATTTTGACAAAGACAACGACATGGACATCGCCGTAGCTAACTCCCATTCTGATAACGTCTCGGTACTCTTGAACAACGGCAATGGCACGTTTGCCCCAAAAACAGACTACCCCGCCGGCAACGGCCCCTGCTGCATACAAACCACCGACCTTGACGGTGACACCGACAACGACCTCGTGGTAGCAAACGAATACGGTAAGAATATATCGATACTTCTCAACAATGGCGACGGCACGTTCGCTCTACCCGTTAACTACCCTGTTGGCGATTATACAAACTGGGTCGCCTGTGGTGACTTTAACGGGGATGGAAAACCGGATTTGGCTGCCGCCTGCGGTGGTTCGGTCTCGGCCGCCATCCTGATGAACAACGGTAACGGCACTTTTGCCCCCCCTGTAAGTTACGATGTTTTGTACGCCACCTCGGTGGCCTGCGGGGATTTCGACTCTGATGGTGACATCGATGTGGCGGTGGTATCTCCCGACCCCAAGACCGTCACAATATTGAAAAACAACGGGGCCGGCGTGTTCACGATAGGGCCGAACTATGGCGTCAGACCTCAGCCCGAGAACATAATTGCAGCAGACCTTGACGACGACGGTCATCTCGACCTGGCAGTGGCCGGTTCAGACTATTATGACGCGGATATGGAACCCGTTGCAGGCGCCGTCTCGCTGCTCATGAACAGGGGCGACGGCACATTCAGACCGGGACCGGACGTGAGAATGTTGGCCGTCTACCTGAGAAAGGCCGCGGTTGCAAACCTGAATAATGACTCACTACCAGACCTCGCCGCAGCGAACGGATATGACACCAGCCAGGTCACGGTCTTTCTCAACCAGACCCCCCCGCCGCTCAGCCATGATTGGAATGGCAACGGCGTGCCCGACGAATGCGAAAGTCTTAAAGTGGGGGACTTTGACTTCGATGGTGATTACGATATGAATGACGTCTGGGTCTTCGCCAACCACTGGCTGCTCACAGAATGCATGAAACCCGACTGGTGTGACGGAACGGACGTTGACGAAAATCACTCCGTCAACCTGGGCGACTTCGCTGTTTTTGCCCAGCACTGGCCGCATACGTACCCTCCTGAGCCGGGCATGACCTACGAAATAGGCGAATGCGACCTCGGGGCAACTGACGCCAACGCGGGCGAGCCTAACTTCTCAGTATGGGTCGAGGGCCGATACATTCACTTTGCGGACATGATTTACGCCAATTGCTGCCCCGACGAGCTCGGCCTCGAAAAAGAGATAATCGGCAATAAAATCACCCTTCGTGAGATTGGCTACGGAGGCATCTGTGACTGCATGTGCTGGTTTCCCGTAACCGCCACACTTGGGCCCTTCGAAGACGGAACCTTCACCGTGGAGGTTATTGACAACTACGGAAAGTCACTCGGCGTCGTTCAGGTCGTAATCGGCAGCTCCGGTGAACCCGGGATGGCTTATCAAATAGATGACTGCAACATGGAGGCCGCGCTTTCAGCAGAAGCCGTCTCCGCACAGACACGGTTCAGCGTTACGGTCGAGGGCCAATACATCCATTTCAAAGATATGATGGTCGCCAACTGCTGCCCGGATCAGCTCGGCCTGGAAATGACGGTGGAGGATAAACTCATTACCGTTTACGAGACTGAATATACCCCCGGCGGCTGCTGGTGCACCTGCGATTATCCCGTAACGGCGACACTCGGGCCTTTTGAGCCAGGCACTTACACTCTCGAAGTTTATGAGGACTGGGGCGGCTTCATCGGAAGCACAACTGTCACTATAGGCCCAGGCCCGTAACACTTTCTCGGCATCTGGTTCTTGGCCGTAAAACCTTGCTCTCCTCACATCTTTGCTCAAACTGTAAAAAAGCAATTGCTTCTTGAGTTCAAATCTGCCCACCTATATAATCAGGCCAAATTCAGGGTTCCAGAAATGAAGGGACGCAAAAATAAAATCAAAGCATTGTGTCTTGCGGCTTGTGCGACCATATTCCTTTTGGCGGGCTGCGGACGGACACTGCAGTATCAGCCGGTTGACCAGGTTTGCGTGCCGGACGCGAACAAAGCCAACGCCTTGCAGGCAGCCGAAGATGTCCTTGGCCGAATGCACTTTACTATCGACAAGGCCGACGCCGACCAGGGATTCATAAGGACCAATCCCCTCCCCGGCGCACAGTTCTTCGAATTCTGGCGCAAAGACAACATCGGCCCTTCCAACTCGCTTCAGGCGAATCTGCACAGCATTCGAAGAATCGCAGAATTACAGACAAGCCAACAAGCCGGACAATTATGCATCAAATGCGATGTAAAGCTCCAGCGACTGTCCCTGCCTGAGCATGAAGTCACCAGCAGCGCCCGGGCTTACGAGATGTTCGCCGGGAGCAGCGCGGCGATGCAGGAGCTCAGACTGCATCCCCAGCAGAAAAAACAGGCCGCCTGGCTCGATTTGGACAACGACACCGAGCTGGCAACAGTGATTTTGAAACAAATCGAAGAAAAGCTGAATGCTAAAAACCAAAAGTAAATAACTCACTGGATAAAATAAGAAGGTTATGAGAGTCCTTGTCTGCGGCGGAGCTGGATATATCGGCAGCAATATGACGGCCATCTTAGCCGCCGAAGGCTACGAACCGGTCGTCCTGGACAATCTAACCACAGGCCACAGGTCCGCGATACCACAGGTTCAGTTCGTCCACGGCGACCTGGCCGATTATGAACTGGTCGTCAAAACCCTCAGGAACCATCGAATAGAAGCCGTAATGCATTTTGCCGCCTTCATCGAAGTCGGTGAATCGGTACGCTTGCCGCTCAAATACTATCAAAACAACGTATCCAACACACACACGCTTTTGTCAGCAATGGTAACAGCAGACGTTGAGAAACTTGTTTTTAGCAGCACGGCAGCGGTTTATGGCATGCCCCATAAGACGCCGATTACCGAAGACTCGCCGAAGGAGCCGATTAACCCTTATGGCGAAACCAAGCTGGCGGCCGAAAGAATGTGTCACTATCAAAGCCGGGCGGGAAAACTTCGCTACGCGTCCCTGCGATACTTCAACGCCTCAGGCGCCGGAAATAATGCCTGCCTCGGCGAAGACCATCGGCCCGAATCGCACCTTATCCCCCTGACCATACAGGCGGCTATGGGCAAACGCGCCGAAATGCAAATCTACGGAACCGACTACCCCACACCCGATGGAACCTGCGTCCGCGATTATATTCATATCGAGGACTTGTGTCGGGCGCACCTGTTGGCGCTGAGCAAACTGGACTCAAGCTCCGAGCTGGTCTACAACCTCGGCAATAGCAAGGGCTATTCGGTAAGAGAGGTAATTGATACGGTCAAGAAAGTTTCCGGCAAAGACTTTAAGGTCGCCGAGGCAGGCCGCCGGCCAGGCGATGCGCCCATACTGACCTCCGACGCCACAAAAGCAAAAAACGAACTCGGCTGGACGCCCGAATTCCCCGACCTTGAAAAGATAGTATCGACCGCCTGGAAATGGCATAGCGAACACCCGGATGGATATCCGAACTGAACCGAACATCTCAGAACACAGCGAGGCCAGCTCGTGAGACAGATAAAAGACACAGTTATAGCTTTTCTCAAAAAACACGGAATGGACCCTGAGGACATTGATATAGAAAAAACCTGCAATGTTTTCCTCGAGGAAATGCAAAAGGGCCTGGCCGGGCAGGACAGTTCCTTACAAATGATACCAACCTATATAGAAACCGGCAAAGACGTACCGGCAAATAAACCCGTTATTGCGGTGGACGCCGGAGGCACCAACTTCCGCGTGGCCACCGCATATTTCGATCAGAACAAAAACCCCGTCCTGGAGAATTTCCAGTCGTATGAAATGCCCGGAATAAAACAAGAGGTAAGCAAAGAAGATTTCTTCAGTACTATGGCCGGTTACATAGAACGCGTCGTTGACACAAGCAGCAACATCGGGCTGTGTTTTTCCTATCCGGCTGAAATACTCCCCAATAAAGATGGCAAACTCATTCGCTTCTCAAAAGAAATAAAGGCAAGAGAAGTGGAAGGCCAGATGATTGGCGAAAACCTGGCCGCCGCCATCAGGCGGGCGGGTCATCACGGCCAAAAAAACATCGTCCTGCTCAACGATACTGTCGCCACCCTCCTGGCCGGCTGCGCGGGTTTTCAAAATAGAGCCTTTTCCACCTACATAGGCTTCATTCTCGGTACCGGAACCAATTGCTGCTACGTGGAACGAAACAAGAATATTACCAAAAAAAAAGATTTGGACCCGGCAAAGACCCAGATAGTAAACGTCGAATCCGGTTCCTTCGGAAAGGCCCCCAGAGGGACAATTGACCTGCAGTTCGACAAATCAACACTCAACGCCGGAATGAGCACCTTCGAAAAAATGATATCCGGCGCGTATTTAGGCCCCCTCTGCCTGACATCCGCTCGTGTCGCCGCACAGGATGGTCTGTTCTCGAAAGCTGCGTCCGAGAATCTGAATGCAATCAACCAGATAGATACAAAAGATGTAAACGACTTTATGTACCGCCCCAGAGGCGATACAAACCCTCTGGCGTCCGCACTTCGTGCGGGAACCGAGCAGGATGTCGTCACATCGTACTGCCTGATTGACAGGCTGGTCGAACGAGCGGCAAAACTGACCGCCATCAATCTGTCTTCAGTGGTGCTCAAAAGCAGCCAGGGTGACAACCCGTGCTCGCCCGTCTGCATCGTCGCCGAGGGTACGACCTTCTACGGATTGAAATCCCTCAAGGCAAGAATCGAGTATTATCTGAAGTCATATCTGGAGGATAAAAACCAAAGGTTTTACGATATTGTAAACGTAGACAATGCGACCTTGATTGGCGCCGCGATTGCAGGTCTAACCAATTAATATCTGTTTGGGTAACGCGCCGTCAAAAGATGCGCGGCCGTGCCGAGTTCCGGCAAGACAGATTAAGAGTGTAAGCTCAAAGTAAACAGAAATTATGGAGGTAGCTATGAAAGAAAAATCATTGGCGTTCGGAATCTGTATTATGTTGATGGCCGCAACCGTCGGCTGTAACCCCGCCCACCAAAGCCGGCAAAACTGGGCCGTGCACGATATGAACCGACCGCAGCCCACGATAGTTACCGCCGCCTCGGCGCCGGGCGGCCCGCCATCCGACGCTATCGTGCTTTTCAACGGCACTGACCTGTCCGAATGGACCTCGGACAAGCAGGGCCAGCCCGCCGGCTGGAAAGTTGAAAACGGCTATATGGAGGTCGTCAAGAAAAGCGGCTCCGTCCACACAAAACGCCGGTTCGGCGACTGCCAGTTGCACATCGAATGGGCCACGCCGGCCGAAGTCAGCGGCAGAGGACAGGGGCGGGGCAACAGCGGCGTCTTCCTTATGGGCAAGTACGAGGTGCAGGTGCTCGATTCATACGGCAACACAACATATCCGGACGGCCAGGCAGCCGCTATTTATGGCCAGAGCCCGCCAATGGTCAACGCCTCTCGAGGCCCCGGACAGTGGCAGACCTATGACGTCATCTTCCACAGGCCCGTCTTCAAAGGCAAAAAGCTCGTCAAGCCCGCCACTATTACGGTGCTTCACAACGGCGTTTTGGTCCAGGACCACTGGATTATCCAGGGTACGACCCTGCATAAAAAGCGCGCCGCGTACACCCCCCACGAGGACAAGCTGCCGATTTCGCTGCAGAACCACGGCAACCCCGTCCGCTACCGGAACATCTGGATACGCGAGCTGCCCGAACAGCAATGATGCTCATCCAGGACAGCCGCGCGCCAGGATTGAGACAGATAAAAAGACTCGTTTGAAAGGACAGTTCGTGACGCCGAAAGAGCGAATTTACGCCATCATAAAAGGCGACCCATACGACCGTCCCGCCGTAACGCCTATTTTTATGGCCTGGGCTGCAAATTATATAGGCCGCCTTTACAGGGATTACTACCTCGACGGCGACGTTCTGGCCGAGGCCCAGATTGCGGTAACGCGAGCATTCAATCTCGACCAGATAAGCGCAATAAGCGACCCCTGGCGCGAAACCTCCGCCTACGGCGTCGAGTTTGAGTACCCGCCCGACGGCATCGGAAAACCCAAAGATACCCTAATAAAAACTTACGATGACATCGCCCGCCTGAAACTGCTTGATATCGAAGGCGCCGAGCGAACAAGCCAGCGCGTCGAAAGCGTAAGAAAAATGGCTGCCGAAACCGGCCGGACCCACAGCGTCCTCGGCTGGATAGAAGGCCCGCTGGCCGAGTACGCCGACCTCCGCGGACTGGAAAACGCCCTGATGGACCTGATGGACAAGCCCGAAATGTTCACCGACGCCGCCGACATAATCGTCCGCAACGCAATCTCCTTTGCCCTCGCCCAAATCCGGGCCGGAGCGGATATGATTGGTATCGGCGACGCCGCCGCAAGCCTCATCGGAGCCGAGCTATATACCAAATACGTATTGCCCTCGGAGCAGAAACTTATTGCCGCCGTTCACGAAGCCGGCGCCGCCGTGAAGCTGCACATCTGCGGCAACACGATAAAAATCATTCAGTATATGGCCCAAACCGGCGCGGATGTCATAGACGTCGACTGGATGGTCCCTCTCGACAAAGCAAGGCAGCTCGTCGGCCCGGACATCGTGTTGTGCGGCAACTTCGACCCCTCGGCCGTCTTACTGCAGGGCAGCCCCGAAGATGTCGCCGACGCCGCAAGAAAGTGTCTCCAGACCGGAGGCGACAGATTCATCCTGATGCCGGGCTGCGAAGTCCCGCCCGCCACGCCCGAACAGAATATTCGGGCGTTCTGCCCTTGCGAGGGCTGTTTGATTCCGGAAGAGTTAAAATGTTGAAGAATGAAGATTATGACTGAAAGTTACCATTATGGGTCTGCAACTGGTCATAAGCATTCTCCAAAAGATATGACAGTTGTAAGACGCAGCGCTGTTATTAAGGCGTGGTAAACGTCGGACCAGACAAGACAGGAGACAGCATGCTTACAACAAGACGCGATTTTCTCAGAACAACCGCCGGTGCGCTGGGCCTGGCGCTTCTGCCGGGATTTGCACAGTGCCGGGCGCGCCCGACCAGGGCAGGCAAGCCGAACGTCCTTCTTATCATGGCCGATGATATGGGTTATTCGGACGCCGAGTGTTACGGCGGCGAAATCCGCACGCCGAACCTCTCTGCACTGGCCGCTGGCGGTATCCGCTTCACTCAGCATTACTCCACCGGCCGCTGCTGGCCCTCACGCGCCTGCATATTAACCGGCTACTATGCCCAACAGATCAGGCGTGACGAAATGCCCGGCATTGACAGGGGGCCTCGCCCGGTCTGGGCCCCGCTACTGCCGGAATTGCTCAAACCGCTGGGCTACAGCTCGTATCACAGCGGCAAATGGCACATCGACGGCAATCCAATCAAAAACGGGTTCGAGCGTTCGTGGGGACGAGAACGGGCAGGTTGCGACTGGGACCGCTATTTCGATTCCAAGCCGTGGAAAGAAGACGGCGTCAGCGCGCCGGCACAACCCGGTCAGGACTACTACTCAACGGTCGCAATTGCCGACCACGCGGTTCAGTGCCTCAGGCTGCACAAAAAGAACCACGGCGACAGGCCTTTCTTCCAATACGTGGCCTTTTACAGCCCGCATTTTCCGCTGCACGCTCTGCAAAAGGATATTGACTCCTACCGCGATTCGTATCTCGAAGGATGGGACGTGATTCGAACTCGTCGATGGAAGCGTATGAAGCAAATGGGCCTGATAGATACCACCTTATCCGAGCGCGATACGAATATTGTTCCCAGTTGGAACCTGTCGCCGGACGAGCTAAAAGCGAGGATCGGTCCCGGCGAGGCGGCAAGGGCGGTGGGCTGGCAAGAACTGACCGAAGAGCAAAAGAAATTTCAGGCCGCGAAGATGGCCATACACACCGCAATGATTACTCGCATGGACCTGGAAATCGGCCGCATCATCGACCAGCTAAAACAAATGGGCGCCTACGAAAACACCCTGATACTCTTCGTAAGCGACAACGGCGCCAGCGCCGAACAAATCATCAGGGGCGATGGTCACAACCCTAACGCCCCAATGGGTTCGGCAGAAAGCTATCTCTGTCTGGGCCCGGGCTTCTCGACCGCAGCCAATACCCCCTTCAGATTGCACAAGCACTGGAACCACGAGGGCGGCATCTCCTCGCCGTTGATTGTCCATTGGCCCAAAGGCATTTCCGCTAAGGGCGAACTCCGCCATAATCCGTCCCATTTCATTGATATTGCACCTACCATCTTGGAGCTTGCCGGAGGCGCCTGGCCCCAGACGATTGACGGCGCGCCGGTGCCGCCCAAACCCGGCCGAAGCCTTGTCCCCGCGTTTGCCGCCGACGGAACCGTCACCCACGAGAATCTGTGGTGGTGTCACCAGGGCAACCGCGCAATTCGCGTCGGCGACTGGAAACTCGTCTCAAAAAATGATACGAAAGACAAATGGGAGCTTTATAATCTGAAGGTCGACCGCTGTGAGATGAACGACCTGGCTCCACAATATCCCGAAAAGGTCAAAGAGATGGCTCGGCAGTGGGAGGCAGTTGCCGAGGATTTTCGCAGAAATCTGAAGACATCGCCGCCGGGCAAATAACCGGCAGGAGTTGAGACCATGAGCCAAATCAGTCGGCGAAAGCTTTTGAAAAAAGCCGCAGGTGCGGCAGCAGGCGCCATAGGCTTTCCTTATATTGTGCCCTCATCAGCCCTGGGGGCTGACGGCTCCGTCGCTCCAAGCAATCGAATTGTAATCGGCTGCATCGGCGTGGGCGGCAAGGGTACCGGCGACATGCGCGGCTTCATGGAAAAACCGCAGGTCCGCGTCGTTGCCGTCTGCGACGTCTGGGCCGAGCTTCGTGAAAACGCCCGCAATATAGTGAATGAGCACTACGGAAGCAAGGACTGCGCAGCCTACAATGACTTTCGCGAAATAATCGCGCGCGACGACATCGACGTTGTAACCATCGGCACACCCGACCACTGGCACGCCATCCCCGCCATCATGGCCGCCCGCGCCGGCAAGGACATCCACTGCCAGAAACCCCTCGCGCACAATATCGCCGAGGGTCGCGCCATTTGTGACGCCGTAAATAAGTACAACGTGGTATGGCAGACCGGCAGCCAGCAGCGCTCGCAGCGAAACTTCCGCTTCGCGTGCGAGCTTGTCCGCAACGGCCGTATCGGCAAAGTCCACACCGTCGAAGTGGGCCTTCCCACAAGGTGGCAGCAGACCTGCCCGCCCCAGCCCGTCCAGCCGGTCCCGGAAGGCTTCGACTATGAGATGTGGCTGGGACCGGCGCCCTCGGCGCCCTACACCAAAAAACGCTGCATACCCTTAGGCTGGCGATGGATTTATGATTACGCCAGCGGCTTGATAACTGACTGGGGCGCACACCATCTCGACATCGCACAGTGGGGCATGAACACCGAGCATACCGGCCCGGTGGAGATTCAGGCCGAGCAGGTTGTCTTCGGCCAGGGCGGACTCTGGAACACTGCCAATCGCTACAAGGTCACGTGCCGATACGCCGAAGGTTTCACCCTCATTGTCGCCGATACCGACAAGCTGCTCCAGGGCATACGCTTCATCGGCAACGAAGGCTGGGTACACGTCAACCGCAACAAAGGCGTCGACGCACACCCCAAATCGCTCTTGGACTCCCGCATAGGCCCGAACGAAATCCACCTTTACAAAAGCGACGACCACATCGGAAACTTCCTCGATTGCGTCCGCACTCGCGCGCAGACGGCCGCGCCTGCAGAGGTCGGCCATCGCTCCGTCGCCATCGGCCACCTCGGCACCATCGCGATGAAGACCGGCCGAAAACTAAAATGGGACCCCCAAAAAGAACGCTTCATTGGCGACGATGCTGCCAACCGCTTGCTATCCCGACCCATGCGCAGCCCCTGGCGCATTTGATTTACCGCCGGCGACAGAGCAGCTAACTCATATGGCTTTGACTACCCGGTATTGCCCTCGAAAAGGAATTCCGGCAAAAAGGACGCACGCTCAATAGCACGTGCCGTTCGCATAGACCAGCCGAGTATAGAAATCACTCCTCGGACAGCTCCCACGTGAAATCCTTCAGAACATATCTCTTGCTTGCTTCCCGCGGGTCGGATCCCGGAGGCAGCGCCTGAAACTGGCCTCGGGGCATCTCGCCCCGACCATCCCAGAATGCCATGTCGTATCGTTTGACAAGCGTGCCGCTGACACGAACGCGCTTGCCCACGACATGCTCGGGCCAGTGTGCGAGCCAGTCAAGATAGACGACCTGAAAACTCAAGCCGGAACCCATCTGTACAGAAGCCCCTATCTTGGTCTTCTTTGCCACGCCCTCAAGCGTGACAACCCGGCCAAGGTTCGCTTCAAGGTCAACTGGCTCATGCGGCGCCGCGCCCGACGGTTCGGCTCGCCTTTCTTCCGCCGCTCTTTCAGCACACGCAGACCGCGTTTTCCGCCCTACCCCGCACCCAAGAAAACCCACAAGCACGGCCGCCAGAATAGTCGAACTTATCAGACGCATATCTATCTCCCTCAAAAGACCTCGCTATGCTTTCCAGGCCTACTGGCTTTTTCTCTTTTGCTCTTCGGTGAGCATCACGTTCAGCGAGCCGGAGCGAAAGCCCTCCAGGTCAACGGTTATGTACTTAAAGCCGATTGACTTTAGCTTTTCAACTATCCTCGAGCGATTCGGCTCACCGGCCACTTTCGGCATATCTTCCGCGTGAACCTCGATGCGGGCGACCGTATCGTGATGCCGAACGCGAAACTCAACCAGGCCCAGCGACCGCAGGAAGTCCTCCGCTTGCTCGATTTGTTTCAGTCTTTGCTCGGTCACTTCCAGACCGTAGCTGATTCTCGACGCCAGACAGGGCGAGGCCGGAACATCGGCTGTCGGCAAATTCATCTGCCTGCTTAATTGCCGAATATCCTCTTTGCTAAGCCCGGCCTCCATCAAAGGCGAGCGAACGCCAAAGACATTGGCCGCTCGATTGCCGGGTCGAAAATCGTCCCTGTCGTCAAGATTGCTGCCGCAAATAACCCACCTGAAACCTCTTTCTTCGGCGATATCGTTGAGAATTCCATAAAGATGCGCCTTGCAGTGAAAGCACCGGTCCGCCTTATTCGCCGCATATTGACTGTCCGAGACTTCATCAACGGCAACCTCTTCCACCTTCGCCCCGATTATTTTCGCGCACTCAATAGCCTGCTCGTACTGCGACCTCGCCAAAGATGCGCTCACTCCGATACACGCCAAGACATTCTCGGCGCCCAACGTATCCACTGCCGCCTTCAACAAAAACGTACTGTCCACACCGCCGGAGTAGGCCACGACCGCTCTGCCCATTTCCTTCAATATACTCTGCAGCGACATGTATTTGCCCTTGGCATCCATGTTATTCACTACGTTCTCGACTCAGAAATTGCTCTGTCCAGAAGGTCGGCAAGGTCCAGTTTTTTCGCCCACACCTTCAGGTACTCAACGTCCAGAGCCCGGCCCTGAACGCCCAGCACGCCCAGAACATCCGCCCACTGTTGGTCCGAGAGGGCGCCACCTTCTTTGAACCAGCGAAGCTTTAGCAAGATAATATCCTCAGGAGAAACAAAGCAAAAGCTCTTGTCAATCGACTCGCTGATCTTCAGCCTCCTGCTGCGGGCGAACAGTTCCCGGGCAAATTCGTCAGGGCCCTGGATGAAAATATCAACCTTAAAGGCGGTTTCGAGGTCAATCACGTTGAAGCTGCCGCAGGAACTGAGCGCCTGACGCATCGCCTCCTCGCTGATATAGAAATCGCGCTTAAGTTCTCGGTACAATTCTCCAGCAACGGCGCCGAACGGCTGTACCCCAAGATCGGCATCTTGAGTAAACCGCACGGTGCCGTAGGCGCTGCTGGCCATCGAGCCGCTTACGGCGTACACGATGCCCAGTTTATCCAGGATGTCCGTGAGCTTATGCAGGACCCCGATTTCCGGCTGCTCGGTCATTCGTCGAATCCCCATATACCTTGTCGAAAAGCTCGGGCCCCAGATGCCTTCGGGCCCAGATGCGCCACAACTGCCTTTCATCCAGCGTCGGGTCCTGCATTCTGATGCCAGCCGTCGCCAGCAGCTTTCCGGTCCGACAGGCGTCAAAGACAAGCTGCATTTTCCGCGCCACCGACATTCCCCGGTAGAGTTTATATTGCACTCGGCGTGCCTCGGGCGTTGTGTCGTTACCGGCCATAATCCAGAATTATACAGAAAGATAACGCAGTTTCAATCCTCCGTGCCTTTAGAACGACACCTTACCTCTGACCCACCCACCGACCCAATCTGTAATTCTCCACAGATCTCCTCAAAATGCTCGGCCCAGTATCTCCTATCAGAACCAAAACTTGCACCAGCACCGAACACAATCAAGCTTGTCATTGTCCTCCCGTTAACCATTACTATAACCCTGAGCACGGCTGAGAAGACCGTTGTGCACACACCTAATAGCCGATGGAGGGATTCGAACCCTCAACCCCGGCTTTACGAAAGCCGTGCTCTACCGTTGAGCTACATCGGCAAGTCCACATGCATAATACGACTTATCGGCAGATTTGTAAAGGCCCGCGCTGCCTTATCAGGCCGTCAGTTCGTGCCAGAGGTCGAGCATAGCGCCACATTCATCCCGCCCTTGCGGAAAAACCAAAGGACGAAGAACACAGCGCGCTCCTGTGTCCTTTACCAGCTCGGCAAGCCGCCGCACGTAACCCTCCCAGTCCTCTGTGCTTTTTTCTTTCTCATCTGCTGCGACCCGGCTGTAAAGAACCGTACCCGTCTCGGCGCACAACTCGAAAAGCCAACGCGTATCGTACATCTCGGGATTGCCCAAATCGATGGCCTTGACGCCCTCGCACCGGCACAGCCGCTCGAAAAAGTACTCGTGCCTGCCGCAGTAATGCATAAACACGCCCCCGAACCGCTTCGCGCACCACTCTATCGGCCCCATCACGAACCGCTCAATCTGCTCGGGCGAAATCATCGCCGGCGAATCCTCCGAAATCCGTATCCCCACACTCGGAAAATACACCCCCTGCTCGGTCCCGTGCCCGTGAATCATCCAGTTGTCTTGCTCGCCGATAAGCTTCTTGACCTGTACCACGGCCCGCACCATAAGATTGACGCAAATCTCTACAAGCTCCTTCACCCAGCCCGTCTTGCTTTCGTCCATCATGTCATAAAAAATCGCGTCGCCGTAAAGCAGGTGAGCGATATCAAAAACGCCCTGCGTATCGGCCTGATACGCCGCGACCTCGCCGTCGCTGCGCTGCCTGTGAATGCCGTAAAAATCCGCCGCCAGCCGCATCAGCTCGGCCTTCGCAACATCCACATCACGGGCCGCACGAATTTGCTCAGCACTGAGAGGCTCTTTGCACCAGGGCATAAGTCCTTCACGGATTTCATACTTTTGACCCGTCATCGAAGGAACAAAGATAACGCCCAGATTCGGCCTGACCGTCGGTATGCCGTCGGTCGGCCAGTCCAGAACCGGCCGGGCACGCGACATTTCATTCTCCCACATCTTCTCAGGATTGTAAAAACGCTCCCGGTAGTCGCCCGTATCGTAAATCTGTACCTGCCACATCTCCTTCATGTCCCGCCCCGGCGGCACAAGCATAAGACACGGACCCTCCCCCGCCCAGAACGCCTTATGATTCTCAATCTTTTCCGCAGTTGCCATTTCAGACAATGCCTTAAAACCGCAAATTCACCCTCGTTTTACCGCTCTTGCACTTCGGCGGGCGCCGGCGTTTCAAGCCACTTCAGATTAAACGCGTAATGCTGCCGGCTGCTAATCAAATGAATCACGCCGTTGGCCGCCTGGCAAATCGAATTATACCCGCCCGGCTCGGCGCTGCTAAAGCCCAGCTTGAACGGACGCCCGTCCATCGTCTCGTGTGTTGTGTCCGGCCCATCATGGCTAACCAGCCGAATGTTCGCCCATGTTTTGCCGTCGTCGTAGGAAACCGCTGCGAAAATACCCGTAACCTCGCGCTGTTTGCCCGAGACATCGGTTATGGTCATGCCCTTACTGGCAAAAGACACAAAGCACAACGGACCTTCCCGCAGCCGCAGCACCAGCGGCCGCTTGCCTCCTCCGACAGGCGGGAACGGGCTGGCGCTGTACTTCCAATACCTGCCCATGTCACTCGATATGCTCATCGGCATCTTCCCGTCTATATTGTCCCCCCTGCCAAAGGCCATCAGCCGCCCGTCTCTAAGCTGGGTCACACAGGCGTGGATACCTGCAACAGTGCCGCCCGCATCTTTCCAGGTAAGGCCATTGTCGTCGCTGAGATAAACGGCCGTCCCGCCGCTGCCGCCGGTTACCGCATCGCACGGCAGCAGGATTCGCCCGTCCATCGTTCGAAAGATCGACTCGATTGGCATCTGCCGCCTGTTATGCTCCGGCAGAATCAGCCTCGCCTTGCTCCAGGTCCGCCCGTGGTCGACGCTCGTGCGCACAATAACCGCCAGCGGCCCCCACGTCGCCGCCACTGAAAAACCATTGAAATGATAAAGCGTCCCGTCGGCATCGCACCACAGCGAGGAAGTATGCTCGTTGCGGTCGGGCTGGTCCCAAAACATCGTCGCCGGCTCCCACTCTTCCGTCCCATATCGCATCCGGCTGGCCACAATCGCCAGCTCCCGACCCGACTCTGACACGCACGTATACCATATCGTCAGCAGGTCGCCGTTGGCGCACTGCACAATCTTCGGAACATGGTTGTGTCTGGAAAAAATAGGCCCGTTCGAACCCTCGGGGATATTCACATACCTGCCAAGCCCGCTGAAATAAGCCTTCTCCGGGTCGGGACCCTCAGCAATATCGCAGGGAATTTGCTGACTGACCCTCTGCTGATGCAGCGGCGCAGAGGGCGCCGGCAGAAAATTCCCGCCCGGCTCCTCTCCCAGAACCACGCGGAACCCTGTCAGCCAGTTCCGCTCTTCGGGAATCGCGCCCATTCGATTGGCCGAACGCAGGTAGTAAAGTTCGGTCGAGTGACTGCCGCCGCGAGTAACCTTGAAATCCCCGTCGGCCCGGCCGACCGGGTCAACCTGCTCCCACGCCTCATACGGCCCGTACCAGTCCAGACACCACTCCTCAACATTACCGTGCGTGTCATACAGCCCCCACGGATTCGCCGGCGTCTTGCCCACATGAAGCGGCGCCACCTCTTGTCTGCCTTTGCATCTCTCCGGGTCCGGATACCAGCTCGTGCCGACATTCTTGTGAAAGGCTTCCGGCAGCGAGTCCCCGGTACTAAACGCCGTCGTCGTCCCCGCGCGGCAGGCATATTCCCACTCCGCCTCCGTCGGCAGCCGATAAGACAGCCCATCCTTCTTACTGAGCCACTCGCAAAATCCCTTGGCCTCATGCCAACTGACAAACACCACCGCCTCGTCGCTCTCGATGGAAAAACCCAGCTTGCCGCGGAGGTAACGATGGCCGGGGTCATACTGCTCGTATTGCGCGTTGGTAACCTCATAGACGCCCACATAAAACGGCTTGCTGATAGTGACCTTGTGCACCGGCTGCTCATCAGGGTCGCCGTCACGAAGGTGTCCGCTCGTCGCCCACGGCTCAGGAAGAGGAATCTTCTCTATCCCCATCATAAAACTTCCCGCCTCAACCCGCACGAACTTCATACCGACCGAATTGGTGTACTCCTTTGCCTCCGGCGTCTCCGCAGCCAACCCATTCGTCCGCACACAGACGCTTCCCGACAGAACCACACAAACCGCCAAAAACCATACCCTCTTCATCTTCATACCTGCGCCTCCTTCCCGACACACTGTTCAGGCAAAAACGTTCTGTTAATCAAGACTAACGCCAAACCGGACAATGCAGCACCTCACTTGCCGGATTATTTCGATGCAAGAGGCATACGACAAAAGAAGGGAAAGTCGCACCCCTTTCACTACGTACGCTGCTTTGGTATTATAGCTGCAGGAGATTTACACGCAAACTAAACTTCCTGCCAGGACAGCCTTCTGCGGATACTGCCGGGCAGACCTTACCGACAGACAATCCGACAATGCCCTTGCCGGCCTTGGGCGCCACCGCAAGCCCCAATACAGAGAATTTCTCTTGCAACGCAGGCCCGCAGACTGTAAACTATCTCAGACTTGACAAACCAGGGTCGGTGCCCGAGTGGCTAAAGGGGACGGGCTGTAAACCCGTTGGCGTAAGCCTGCGTTGGTTCGAATCCAACCCGGCCCATTCAAAATCAGGCATCTGTCACCGCTTTGAGCAAACAAAAGCCTTTTCCTGCCGCGATAGTTGCACTCATCGCAGTACTTCACTAATATAGTGCAAGCAATGAACCGGACTGCCAGAATAACCTTAGCCGCTGTGGCGCCCTTGCTGACGCTTGGCCGCTGCGCCGAGGCTATGGGTGCCGACCCCGCCATTGAGAAAGCGGCCGAAGCGCTTCGTCAGGCCGCCCCGAGGGCCGAGGCCGACCCCACCCGCCCCGTTTACCACTTCCGCCCGCCCGCCCAGTGGATGAACGACGCCTGCGGCGGCATCTATCACAAGGGCTATTACCACCTCTTCTACCAGCTCAACCCCTACGCCGACCACTGGGCCGATATCCACTGGGGCCACGCACGCAGCACAGACCTCGTTTACTGGCAGCACCTGCCCATAGCACTGGCGCCGACAAAAGACGAGCTTCGCTGCAACTCCGGCTGTATCACAATCAACAAGCAAGGTGTCCCCATGATTTTTTACACCCACGTCCCGAACTACAGCGCGCCGCGCGACCAGCGGGCAGCCCTCGGTGACGACGACCTTATCACATGGAAAAGACACCCGGCAAATCCCATCCTCACCCTGGACACGCACGGAGGGCCAGAATTCGCAGGAAGCGGCTGGGACGCACCCTTTGTCTTCGAGCAGGCACACAGGACCTTTATGATTATCGGCGCCGACTCGCTCGGCACCGAAAGAGTCGTTGGGATATACGAGGCCGAAGATGCCGCTTTCGCCAAATGGAAATACCGCGGACTGCTCTTTCGCGCTCCGAAAAAGCAGCTCAAAAACCTCGAAGTGCCGATGTTCTTCAAGCTCGACGGCAAATGGGTCCTTCTGTTGCACCCCGGCGGCCCCCTCAGGTACTATATCGGCTCGTTCAATCTGGAAACGCTTGCCTTCACCGTCGAAAAAGAAGGTAATTTTACTCACAACTACGGCGCCAATAAAGCCGAAGGCGTCTCCTGTGACAGAGGCTTCTCATCGCCGCATATCTTCTTCGATAAAAACGGCCGATGCATCCTCTACGGCTGGATAAGCGGCTTTAAGGATGGTCGCGGCTGGAACGGCTGCCTCGGCCTGCCCCGCGTCCTTTCGTTGGGTCCCGACGCCCTCTTGCGACAAAGACCCGTGCCGGAGCTGCGCAAACTGCGGGACAGGCATTTCAAAATCCCCGCTCTGGATTTGAACGATACCGCCTGCGTTCCCGAAAACGCCCGCGGGGACACGTTGGAGATAGCCGTCGCCTTCGAGCCGGGTGATGCAAAAACCTTCGGCCTGAAGGTCAGACGCTCCGATGACGGCGAACGTGCCGTCACTATCGGCTGCGATGGAAAAAACCTTGACGTTGCCGGCGTAAAGGTCCCGCTCCAAATGGCCCGCGACGAAAAACTTCTGATACTTGAAGTTTTTCTGGACAAGTCCGTGATGGAAGTTTTTGTCAACAACGGGCGGCAAGCCGTGGCGAAAGTCATCTATCCGCCGGAAAAGGACCTCGGCATCGAATTGTTCGCCGCCGGCGGCACAGCCAAAGTCAAGTCGCTCAATGTCTGGCAAATAAAATCGATTTGGTAAAAAGGTGCAATAAAAGCAATGAAGACAATTAGACTAAGAACGGCCAATTCGGCGATAAGAGTAATTGCTGCCGTGGTGGCTGCTTTGGCGGCCCTTGTCTCGAGCGCTGCCGCAGCAGCCGAGAACAGGCCGGCAAACGAAATAGAAAAGACCGAACAATTGATAAGCTCGGCCTGGAAGATACAGGAAAAATTCCGGAACGACCCTCACCGACCGAGGTACCATTTTGTGCCGCCGATGGCCTGGATGAACGACATTAACGGGGCCATCTTCTGGAAGGGACGATACCACATCTTCTACCAGCACAACCCCGAAGGCGGCTACTGGAAGTGGATGCAGTGGGGACATGCCTCGAGCGTGGACCTCGTCAACTGGGTACACCATCCCATAGCCCTCACGCCGGATGTCAACGGCCCCGACCGAAAAGGCTGCTTCAGCGGCGGAGCGTTCGTAAACAAAGAAGGTGTGCCGACGTTTGTGTACCACGGGGTTCCTGACGGCATGTGCCTCGCCACGGCGGATGACGACCTTCTTCTTCATTGGACCAAGCACCCCGCTAACCCCGTCATTAAGGTGCCGAAGCAGGGCCAGCCCGGCTACGGGGTGTACAACGTGTACGACCCGACGGCGTGGATTTACAACGGCGCTTACTACGCCGTCAACGGCAACCTTCAATTCCTGAAAAACTTCGGCAGGCAGATGAAACCCGGGGACGCCGGTGACACGGTATACCTGTTCAAATCGAGCGATATGGCCCACTGGGAATACGTGGGGCCTTTCTATAAATCGGACCGGCGGTGGACCGAGGCGGACGAGGACAACGCGGTGCCCGATTTTTTCCGGCTCGGTGACAAGTGGATGATGCTGTTCACCAGTCACCTTCAGGGGACACAGTACTATCTGGGCCGCCTGGAGCGCAGCGGCGAGCGGTTCGTTCCGGAAATTTATGCGCGGATGAGCTGGCCGGGCGGAGCGTTGGGCGGCGGACGAACACTGCTGGACGCCACGGGCCGCAGGATCTTCTTCGACTGGATACGCGAGTTTCGCACAAAGCAGTGGGAGCGAGAGTCGGGCTGGTCGGGCGCGATGACGCTGCCGAGAATACTGTCACTGACCAAAGACGGGACGCTCGCCATCGAACCTGTCCCTGAAATCGAGGTCCTTCGATTCAATCACCGCAAACGCGAGAAGATTAAACTGGGCCGTGATTCTGAACTGAAACTTGACGACGTGCGAGGCGACTGTCTGGAGCTGGCGACGGAGATTGAGCCCGGCGATGCCAAAGAGTTCGGCGTGAAGGTGCGATGCTCCCCGGACGGGGCGGAGCAAACAGCGGTTGTTTATGAGCCGGCGGCAAAGACATTGAAGATAGACATGAGCAAGTCCACCCTCGACGAGCGAATTGCGTATATCTACTACCGGCATCGCGGCGCGCTCGACCGGCTGCCCGAGGAGAAAAGGATTGTCAAGGCGCAGGAAGCCCCGTTTGAGCTGCGCCGCGGCGAGACGCTCAAGCTGCGAATCTTTCTGGACCGGTCGGTGCTGGAGGTCTTCGCGAACGGCAGGCAGTGCATAACTCAGCGAATTTACCCGACGCGCAGCGACAGTGTCGGTGTGATGCTGTTCAGTCGGGGCGGCGGTGTGAACGTCAGGTCGGTTGAGGCGTGGGATATGGCGCCCGCGAACAGCTATTAGTAAATCCGGTGCTCGGCACAACGAGAAAATGGCCCGGAAATATGCCGGTGATTCACAAACAGGGACGGATATGAGCAGACTGATGACGTATGCGTTTTTACTTTCGGCGGTATGCCTCTTTGGATGCGGTTGCCGCCCATCGAACCCTTCCAGCTCAATCTCCCCGACCGTATGGCAGGTTGACAATCTCCGAACCATAGGCGGGCAAAAGACAACCGTCCTCGGTTCGCCAAAGGTAATCCAGACCGAGATAGGCGCCGCCGTGGAATTCGACGGCGTCGGCGACGGCCTCCTCGTCGAGGCTCTGCCGCTGGCCGGGGCTCGAGAATTTACGCTGGAAATAATCTTTAGACCCCATCCGAAAGGGCCTAAGGAACAGCGGTTCCTGCATCTGCAGGAGGCCGGCTCGGAGAGCAGGATATTAATTGAGACGCGGCTGACCCAGGATGGCCGCTGGTACCTTGACACTTACATCCATACCGCAAAGGCAAACAAGGCCCTGTTTGACCCTGCTAAAACACATGCGGTGGGCAAATGGTATAATGCGACCCTCGTGTACGACGGGCGACAGATGCGGCATTACGTCAACGCAGTTGAGGAGATGTCGGGAGCACTGGATTTCACTCCGCTGGGAGAAGGCAAAACCTCAATCGGCGTGCGAATGAACCAGGTCTTCTGGTTCAAAGGGGCGGTCCAAAAAGTAAGATTCACAAACCAGGCCCTGCAGCCTCGGCAGTTCTTGCGACCATAATCTCGGCGGATGTCGGGACTTGGGCGCCATAGAGGCTGACAGCCCTTTCAGAAAGGAGAGCGATGTGAAGTCACTCAGTTTGATACCGGCGGTGTTGATTCTGGGCCTGTATAATTGGCAGGCCCAGGCGAAAAAACCGCAGGTCGCTCTGCATATTTGTCCGGATGCGGCGCCGAGAGTTGAGTTCGGGGCCCGGAAGCTCAGTGACGCTCTTGCCGCATCCGGCTTAACCTGCACGATTGTAAAGGACGAAAAGGCGCCTCTGTCGCCTTCCTCTATCCTTATAGGGACGATTGGAAAGAGCGTCGCTGTTGACGGCCTTGTGAAAGAAGGCACGCTCGAATTGAACGACGCCCTAAACACCAGGGAGGGCTTTCTTATACACGCGGCGGAAGACCGGATAGTTGTGGCCGGCTCCGACGACTCCGGGACTCTCTATGGCTGCCTTGAACTGGCCGACCGGTTACGAAAAGAAAATAAGTTGCCTCAAAATCTGCGCTTTTGCGATTCACCGAAGTTGTCGATGCGCGGCACATGCATAGGGATGCAGAAGACCGAGTACCTGCCCGGCCGGAAGGTCTATGAATATCCTTACACTCCTGAGACATTCCCGTTTTTCTATGATAAGCAACAATGGAAAAAATACCTCGACTTCCTTGTTGAGAACCGGATGAACACACTGTATCTCTGGAACGGCCACCCTTTCGCTTCGCTCGTGCGGCTGAAGGACTATCCCTATGCCGTGGAGGTCTCCGACCAAACGTTCGCAAAAAATGCCGAGACGTTCAATTACATAACAACCGAGGCCGACAGACGCGGGATATGGGTCATCCAGATGTTTTACAACATTATTGTCTCAAAACCCTTCGCCGAAAAGCACGGCATTGACACACAGCACCGGGACCCAACGCCCCTGCTGGCGGATTACACGCGAAAGTCAATCGCCGAATTTGTCAAAACATACCCCAACGTGGGCCTGCTCATCTGCCTCGGTGAGGCTTTGACCGGCAGAGACAACCAGTTGTACTGGCTCAGGGACGTGGTAATCCCTGGGGTAAAGGACGGCCTCAGCGCTCTGGGCAAGAGCGAGCTGCCGCCGATAATCCTTCGGGCCCACCATATCGAGAAAAACCTGGATATTGTCTCGGCTGCTTTGCCGTTCTATGAGAACCTATATACGATGACCAAGTTTAACGGCGAGAGCCTTACTACGTATCAGGAAACAGGTCGCTACCAGAAGATTCACCAGTTGATGAGCAGGTTGGGCTCGACGCACATTGCCAACGTCCACCTGTTGGCAAATCTTGAGCCGTTTCGTTACGGGTCGGTGCGATTCATTAAAAAGTGCGTCCGGTCGTTCAAGCCGAGGTTGGGTGCTGATGGTTTGCACTTGTATCCGCTGGCCTATTGGGACTGGCCCAATGTCCCCGACAAGGACCCGGTTTTCGCGACGCAGATTGAACGTGACTGGATATGGTTCGAGGCGTGGGCCTACTACGCCTGGAATCCCGACCGGCCGACTGAACAAGAGCATCAGCACTGGATATCCCGACTGTCCGATGTATACGGCAGCAGGGAAGCGGCCGAGAGGATTCTTGCAGCATATAACGATGCGGGCGAATGTGCGCCGAGAATTCTGCGCCGCTTCGGCATCACGGGCGGCAACCGCCAGACTATGTCGCTCGGAATGACTCTACATCAGCTTACGGACCCCAACTTGTATAATCCCTGGGAGGATCTTTGGCAGTCGGATTCGCCTCCGGGTGAGCGGCTGCACGAGTACGTCACAAAGCAATGGCACGCAAGAGAGCATAAAGGGGAGACTCCGCCGCAAATCATAGAGCAGGTCGAGCGGTTTTCCAAAGATGCGGTCGAAGCGATTGAAGCTGCAGCACCGTACGTCAGCAAAAATAAAGAGGAATTCGCGCGGCTGCGAAACGACATTCACTGCATTCGCGCCATGACCCGGTGCTACTGTGCCAAGGCGCAGGCGGCGATGCACGTGCTCCGTTATCGTCTCAGCGAAGATGTAAACGACATGCTCAAAGCCGCTTCTTATTTGGAGCAGAGCTTTGCCGAGTACGAAAAGCTTGTGGCCTTGACCAAGGATACATACCGGTACGCCCAAACACTACAGACACCCCACCGCAGGATTCCGATTATCGGCAGTGTGGACGGCAAGCCGGTAAATTACCACTGGACTCAGTTGGTCGAGATGTATCGAAAAGAGCTAAAGGACTTTAACGCTCAGGTAGCATTTCTCACAAATCCGGAGCCGCAGGATGATATACACAAATATTTGAGCGACTCAATCTTTGACATACTTGGCGGGCCGGACAAGCCCGTCGTGGACGAAGGCTCACCCGGCACCCACGACATTGTCGGCGGCTTCGAAGGGGGCCGGGCGTTGAAGATTGGCGATACTTACCACATGTTCCCCACCGAACGGGCCGGCATCAGGGGCCGAGAACGGTCATTTGACAGGGTCAAAACCCGAATCGGCCATTGGGTCAGCAAGAACGCCATTAGCTGGCAGCGCGTCGCTACTTTATACCAGGCAAGCGGCCAGTATACGTACATCAAGGAGGACCATCCCGCCTCCGACCGTCGGGCATCACTGTGGGCCTTTATGCCGGTATTCGACGAGCAGGAGAATCGCTGGAACGGCTTTTATGTCGCTTATACCTGCAATCCCGAAATCCCTCCGGTCCACTCCTTCGGCCGAATCTGGCGCGCAGTCTCAAAAACTCCCGGCATCGAAGGAATAGGCGGGCCATACGAAGATGTCGGCATTATCATTGAGCCGGGACTCCAAAGCCAGCCGTGGGAAGGCCGCCAGGGAGTCGACTCCTTCTTCCCCTACAAGGTGGGCGACAAGTGGTACGGCTTCTACGGGGGCGCATTTCCCTTCGAAGGCGACCAGCGAATCTACGGCAGGCAGGGCAAGTGGTATGTCGGCCTGGCCGAAGCCAACAGCCTCGCCGGTCCCTGGTTCAGACTGGCCGAAGACACCAATCCCGTTACCACCATACACCCGACATTCCTCGAAAATCCGGTTGTCGCCCAGCTTCCCGAAGGAACCTATATCGCCGTGTTTGACGGCGGGCCACAGTCCCTCGGCCTGCCGAATATGTTCGGCTATTCACTCTCAAGAGATGGAATCAACTGGTCAAAGGCCGCGTATTTCCCCATTCGCACGAAGGTCAGGAGGTGGTGGAAGACCATGCGCACTCCCCTCGGCCTGATACCCGAAGGCGACAACGTTTACACCATCCTGTTCACGGCCTGGAAACCCGGCGGCCGCTTCCACCCCGTCGGAATGGTCAAAGTAAGACTCAAACCCGACGTCCTTGAAAAACAGGTTGAATCCCTGAAGTAGACACAGAACTTGAACAAGTCAGCGTGCCGTCTCTACCCGCTATCGTCCCAAGCCACTTCTTGTTGCCCGAACCGCACGGCTGCCAATCTCTGCCCTCGGACATATCCATCATCCAGAAATACACTGTGTCAGACTGGATTGAAAACTCGGCTGAAATGCAATCCCAAAATCGAGCAGCTTAACGGAATCGTTGCACTTCGTGCTCCCGTCGTTAAGCTTGGGCGCCAGGACAGCGACCATGTAAGACAAAGAAGAGTCAGGCCGCTTGCTCCTTTGGACCAAAGAAAACGGAGGCCCTGCCTTTTGGATGGGCCTCCGCTTTCTATGCTCTGTCAAAATCGCTGTGGTTGTACCCTGCCGCCATCCGCTCACTGACTTATTGTGCCGGTCTTCGGCTCCGGTGACTCCACCGAAACCACACGCCCGTTTGTCAGATGCCAGGGTCGCTTGTATGAGCCGCTGTGCTCGTTCAGTTGACCTTGAAACGTGACCAAAGAGCCCCTCTGAGCATTCAGCAGCTTGCTTTTCTCCAAATCAGGGAAGCTTACGGTGATCTCAACCGTCCGGCGCCCCAGCAGCCCCGATGGTTTTACCCGGTGGCCGAACACTGCGCAAAGCTGCTCGTCGGCATAGTACGCCCTCTTAAGAACACCTTGCCATTGCACCATCTTGCCCCGGTATTTATTGAACTCCTCTTGCCGCTGCAGGTCGGTCAGTTTACTGCCCTTGCAGAACAAGTCCTGCAATTCCTGCAGCGTCACATCTGTGCGTTCAACCCTACCGGCTTTCACGCTCTTGGCAAACCCCACATTTTGTTCCGCCTTGGCGGCAACAGGAGCGGTACTCGCGGTCCACCGCCCGACCCCAAAAGCCACCACTATTGCCAGCACCAAAGCCCAGTATGTATTCTTGCTCATAATACACCTCCTCTCATTTTATCCCGATGGTTTGACTTTCCCTCCAGGATTATCGGCAGGTTCTTTAGCCGGCTTTCATACCTTCCCGCCTGGAATGCGCAAATTCTTGTCAGCTAAGGCCATGAATCAGCCTGGCCGGCTTTATGAGACTCTATGGCGAACAAATAAATTCTTTGACTACGCTAAAAAATTTCTGCAATATTGTAATTCGAATAGTAGTGGGTGCTGTAAAACCGGGCAAAAGTATGGGTAACAAAAGGGGCAATCCGAAAATGTTGATTCCGACCATAATAATGGGAGCACTCGCAATTGCTTTGCTCTTCACCGGATACTACCGAGGACAGGGCCAGCACATCACCGGCATCAAATCCGGCTTCAATATGGCCCTTCAAATCCTGCCGTTACTGATTTGCGCTTTTATCATCGCAGGCATGATTCAGGTCCTTCTGCCCCGCGAACTGGTGGCAAAATGGGTGGGCGCCGAATCCGGCATAAAAGGAATACTAATCGGCACCTTAGCCGGTGCTATCGCTCCCGGAGGCCCCTATGTCAGTCTGCCCATTGCCGCCGGACTCCTGCGCTCCGGTGCGGGCGTAGGCACCATGGTAGCCTTTGTGACCGGCTGGTCCTTGTGGGCCGTCAGCCGGCTGCCCATGGAAGTAGGAATAATGGGCTGGAAATTCACGCTCGTCCGCCTGGCCAGCACATTCTTCTTCCCCCCCATTGCCGGCTTCATAGCTCAAACCTTCTTTGCAGGCACCAAATGAATACCCGAATCCACAAGCAAATGTTGCCTGAAAAACTCGACACGCCGAAGGAGGCCGCGATATGCCGATTGCAATAGTCATAATCGTGCCGCTCCTGTTGATACCTGTTCTCATTTATAACAGCCTCATCGCAAGGAAAAACCAGGTCCTTAACGTATTCGGCGCCATTGATGCCCTGCTAAAGAAAAGGTACGACCTGATCCCGAATCTCGTAGCGACGGTCAAGGGATACACGCAGCACGAGAGGTCTCTGCTCGAAGAGCTCACCAAAATCAGAGCCCAGGCGCTCTCAGGGCAAATTTCCGATGATGAGGCGGTCGAACTCGATAACAAGCTGACCAGGGCTTTGGGCCGACTGCTGCTCGTGGTGGAAAATTATCCCAACCTCAGGGCCAGCGAGAACTTCATGCACCTCCAACGGACCCTGACCGAGCTTGAAGAGCAGATATCCGCCGCCAGGCGCGCTTACAACGCGGCGGTTACCGATTATAATAATGCCGTCGAGATGTTCCCGACGAGCATAGCCGCTTCCATGATGAATTACAAACCCAGACGCTTTTTCGAAATCAGTGAAAAACAGCGCGAAGGCATTGATGCCGGCGAACACTTTCGGCGTTGACTTTTCAGCAAAACGCCAAAAGAACCCTGCGCAAAACGATGAAAGCAAAAACACTCGATGACTTTAAGCAATTTTGCGAAACCGGTTTGTCGGCAGACCTCAACGCACTCGAAGCCAGGCGCAGAGCACTCGCCCGAAACCTCACTTACGCAGGCGCTGTGGTCGCCGGGCTGGTCTTGATTGTGCTTTTTCTCATGGGGAGAAGCGGCGTCCAATTGTTCCCCGGCCTGCTTTTTCCCGTCATAATCGGCGCAATACTGTTCGGCTTCATCACTCATTTGGCCGGCAAAGGTTACGTCAGACAGTTCAAGGCCACCATAATTCGAAAAATAGTAAGCTTTCTCGACGAGAACCTTGACTACTCCCCGCACAGACATATCCCAAGGTCAACCTTCATCGCCTCACAGATTTTCAAGACCGCGCCTAACCGCTACAAGGGCGACGATTACGTTTCAGGCAACATAGGCGCAACGAAAATCGAGTTCTCTGAGCTGCACGCCGAGTACGAAACCGGCGGCAAAAACAGAAGCCGCCGCACAATATTCAGAGGCTTATTCTTCATCGCCGACTTCAACAAGCATTTTACCTGCCGCCTGGTGGTCTTGCCTGACACAGCCGAAAAACTCTTCGGCGGCTTTGGAAAGACACCCCAGTCATGGAACCTGACAAGAGACCCCCTTATAAAGCTCGAAGACCCGGAATTCGAAAACTTCTTTGTCGTACACGGAAACGACCAAATCCAGGCCAGGTACATCTTGTCCACGAGCCTGATGAACAGAATCATCGACTTCAGAAAAAAAACGAACAGACACCTTTATCTTTCTTTCGTCGGCTCCAAAATATTTGTCGCCCTCTCGTATGCCAGAAACCTCTTCGAGCCGAGACTTTTTACAACACTGCTCGACTTTGAGCTTATGCGGGAATACTTCCAGGACCTCCAGCTCGCCGTTGGTATCGTCGACGACCTCAGCCTGAACACCCGAATCTGGACAAAACAATAATATGCGACCCCGGACAACGCAGACCTTGCAAGCCTGTTAGTGGACCGGTATTATAAGCAAAAAGGAGAACTGTATGGACGCTCACTGCCTGAAACCGGATGAATTGCCTGATTTGACCATCGAAAAACTCGGCCCCCCCGCCGTTGACCATCCCCTCCTACGAGGTGAATGCCACTTCGTTGACGACCAGGAAACGGTCCTGGTCTACACAGATTCCGAATCCCTTAATCTATACAAAAACGCCGGCAGAGTCGCTCCCGCCTTCGAGCGAGCGGGCCCCCGCCGCCAAATCTTCTTTGACCCCGAAAAGCTGAACTGCGGCATAGTTACCTGCGGCGGATTGTGCCCCGGCCTCAACGACGTCATAAGAACCATTACACTCAGCCTCATCTGGCAGTACGGCGTCAAAAACGTCTTCGGCTTCAAGTACGGATACCTGGGCCTGTCCTCAAACGCCCCCCAGGAGCCTCTATTGCTCACCCCTGACTCTGTCGATGAAATCCACCTCAAAGGAGGCGACATACTGTCATCTTCCCGCGGCCCCCAGGACCCCGAGGATATGGTTGAAAACCTGCGAAAAACAGATATCGCCCTGCTGTTCTGCATCGGCGGCGACGGCACCCTTCACGGCGCCTCCCGCCTGTGCCGGGTGATAAAAGAAAGAGGATTAAAAACCGCGGTAGTCGGAGTCCCCAAAACAATCGACAATGACATAATGGGCATAGAACGGTCCTTCGGCTTCTCAACCGCCGTCGAGGCCGCTCGCGCCGCAATTTGGGCCGCACATGCCGAAGCAAAGGGCGCCTGGAATGGCGTCTCACTCGTTAAGCTGATGGGCAGAGACTCCGGCTTTATCGCCGCCTATACCACCCTCGCAAACAGCGACGTCAACTTCTGCTTCATTCCGGAAGTGCCTCTCGTGCTCGAAGGAGAAAATGGCTTCCTGAACTCCCTCGAAAAAAGACTCGACAAAAGACATCACGCCGTCATCGTGGTCGCCGAAGGTGCGGGCCGGGACTTGACTGAGAAAACCGACGCCCGGAAAACAGATGCCTCCGGCAATATCCTCCCCGACGACATAGGTCTCATCATCAAAGAAAGAATTGAGCGGCATTTCAAAGACATAAACAAACCAATCGCTCTTAAATACATCGACCCCAGCTACATGATTCGAAGCCTGACCGCCGACTCCAACGATGCCGCATTCTGCCTCATGCTCGGCCAAAACGCCGTCCACGCAGGTATGTCAGGCCGCACCAATATGGTCATAGGCTACTGGAATCAGTACTTCACTCATGTCCCCATATCCCTTACCGTCCTCAAAAGAAAAAAAGTCGACCCAAACGGCGATCTGTGGCAGACCGTCCTGGCAACGACCGGCCAGGCAAGAGTCTGACTCAAAGACTGCCTTCATAATGCAGGAGAAAATGACAATGATAAGGGACCTGATTCTAAAGAACAGAAGCTGCCGCCGGTTCCGGCAGGAAGTCCCCGTAGAACGCCCGACGCTCCAGGAACTTGTTGACCTGGCCAGACTATCCCCCTCAGCAGCCAATTTACAGCCCCTCAAATATATCCTTTCCTGCGACCCCCGGAAAAACGCCCTGATTTTTCCCCATCTTGCCTGGGCCGGCTATCTCAAAGACTGGCCCGGCCCCTCTGAAGGCGAGAGGCCATCCGCATATATCATCATACTTCTTGACTCGCAGTTGACAAAATCTGTCGACTGCGACCACGGAATCGCCGCCCAAAGCATCCTTCTGGGCGCCGCCGAAAAAGCCCTGGCCGGCTGCATCATTGCTTCCGTAAACAGACAAGAGCTCCACAAGGCCCTGAATGTTCCATCCCGTTACGAAATCCTGCTTGTCCTTGCCATCGGCAACCCTAAAGAAAAAGTCGTAATCGAGACGGTTGGACCTGATGGCAAAATCGAGTACTGGCGCGATGCACAAGGCGTCCACCACGTCCCAAAACGCCCGCTGGATGACATTATTGTCGGCTGAAAAAATAGCCCCCCGCTTAGATTTCTCTTGCCTTTCTGTGGCAATATCGGTCTAATATTTAGCTTTTGGGGCAACTTGCCTGCGAATTTCCGCCGAGTTGCTTTAGTTATTACTTCCGCGCCAGTAAGTTGCGCTCAATTTGTAAAGTTTTTTGTGAGGAAACTATATGAAGCTTGACCCAACAAAGATGAAGGACTGGCAGATTGCCGAAGCTGCCGAGCAATCCATGAAACCTGTCAGCCGGCTGGCTGAAGAACTCGGACTCAAACAGGACGAGCTGCTGCCCATGGGCCGCCAATTGGCCAGGGTCGATTACGCCAAAACCCTCCAGCGCCTGAAGAACAACCCAACTGCAAAATACATCGACGTTACCGCCATCACGCCTACGCCTCTCGGCGAGGGAAAGTCTACCACCGCAATCGGGTTGATTGAGGGACTCGGCAAGCTCGGAAAGCGAGCTACCGGCGCCATCCGCCAGCCGAGTGGAGGCCCAACCTTCAACATAAAAGGTTCCGCCGCCGGCGGCGGTCTGTCGCAGTGCATCCCCCTGACACCTTTTTCCATTCGTCTCACCGGTGACATCGACTGCATCACAAACGCTCACAACCTCGCCATGGTCGCTCTTACCAGCCGCATGCAGCACGAAAGAAACTACACCGATGAGCAGCTCGCAAAAAGAAACTTAAGGCGCTTGGACATCGACCCCGACCGCGTTCAAATGAAATGGGTTATGGACTTCTGCGCACAGGCCCTCCGCAACATCACCATAGGCAAGGGCGGAAAAATGGACGGATTCGAAATGGAGTCCGGCTTCGCCATCTCGGTGTCCAGTGAGCTAATGGCCATCCTCGCTCTGGCCACAGACCTCAAGGACCTGCGCGAAAGAATAAGCAAAATCGTCGTCGCCTACGACAAAAATGGCAACGAAGTCACCACCGCCGACCTCGAAGTCGACGGCGCCATGACCGCCTGGATGGTCGAGACCCTCAATCCCAGCCTCCTGCAGTCCATCGAGGGCCAGGCCGTATTTGTCCACGCCGGGCCCTTCGCCAATATCGCCATCGGTCAAAGCTCCGTCATCGCCGACCTGCTCGCCACGAAACTGTCCGACTACCACGTCACCGAAAGCGGCTTCGGCGCCGACATCGGATTCGAAAAGTTCTGGAACCTCAAATGCCGAATGTCCGGCCTCAAGCCTGATGCCGTCGTTATCGTCGCCACCATTCGAGCGCTAAAAATGCACGGCGGCGGACCCGCCGTCAAACCAGGAATCCCCCTGAGCGAAGAATACACCAGGGAAAACCTCGAACTTGTCGAGAAAGGCTGTGAAAACCTCGTCGCACATATCGAAACCGTCAAAAAGAGCGGCGTCCGACCCGTAGTCTGCATCAACAGCTTCTATACCGACACAAAGGATGAAATCGAAATGGTCCGAAAGGTCGCCGAGCACAACGGCGCTCTGGCCGCATATTCCGAACACTGGCTTAAAGGCGGCGACGGCGCCATCGAACTCGCCGAAGCTGTTATGCAAGCCTGCAAGGAAAAACACCACTTCAAATTCCTCTACGAACTCGGCACCCCTCTGAGAAAACAGGTGGAACTAATCGCCGCCGAAGTTTACGGCGCCGACGGCGTGGAGTATGCACCTGAAGCAGCCGAAAAAGCCGAAGCGCTCGAATCAAACCCCGATTCCAGGCAATTCGGTACTTGCATGGTAAAGACACATCTGAGCCTCTCGCACGACCCCGACATAAAGGGCCGACCCAATGGCTGGAAACTGCCCATCCGCGACTTCCTGATATACAAGGGCGCCGGATTTATCGTCCCGCTCGCCGGAGCAATTAAGTTGATGCCCGGTACGAGCTCGGACCCGGCCTTCCGTAGAATTGACGTGGACCTGAAAACCGGAAAAGTAACAGGTCTGTTTTAGCAGAAAATCAAAATACTTAGCTCCGGGTCTTCCCCGGACATAATCTGATATGGAGATTCGACATGGCTGCCAAAATTATCGACGGCAAACAAGTGGCGGAAAGTATGCGGGCTGAGATTAAGCAGGAAGTCGCAAAATTGAAACAGCAGGGCGTCGTCCCCGGCCTCGGCGTCGTCCTCGTCGGCGAAGACCCTGCCTCGAAATCCTATGTGACTGCAAAAGAACGCACCTGTGAGGAGCTGGGAATTTACTCCGACGACAACCGTCTGCCCGAAAACACAACACAGAAAGACCTGCTGGCGCTGGTCGACAGGATGAACAGAGACCCCAAAATAAACGGCATCCTCGTCCAGTTGCCTCTGCCCAAACACCTCGACGAGTCCGAGGTGCTTCTGGCGATTGACCCGAACAAAGATGTCGACGGCTTTCACCCCACCAACATCGGGAAAATGGTGGCCGGGCAAAAGGCTTTCCTGCCCTGTACTCCACATGGCGTCATTCAGCTGCTCATCCGCAACGGCGTCAAAATCGAAGGCTCTCATACAGTAATCGTCGGCCGAAGCAACATCGTCGGCAAACCACTTGCCAACATGCTTATTCAAAAAGCCCCCGACCGCAACGCCACCGTCACTGTCTGTCATACGCGAACAAAAGACCTCGCCTTCCACACACGCCAGGCGGACATTGTCGTCGCCGCCGCCGGGAAACCAAATACCATCACCGCCGATATGGTAAAGCAGGGCGTTGTCGTGATTGATGTCGGCGTAAACCGCGTTGAGGACCCCTCCAAAAAGAGCGGCTACCGCCTGGTCGGCGATGTCGATTTCGAGGCCGTAAAGGAAAAGGCATCCTTTATTACACCCGTCCCCGGCGGAGTCGGCCCTATGACAATTACTATGCTGATGTACAACACCGTCGAATCCGCCAAAAAAGCCGCAGCAAAAGCTTAACCTCCTGCACCATTATTTTCAAAGCGAAGCCGGGAGTCCTATTTTCGAATCCTGCGCTATCGCTCTGCGCTCTTGGTTTCCATCTCCTCTGATACCCGAAACAATCGCGCTACTGCTCCTTCTCTTCGCTCTTCTTTTCCCCCAGCTTCGGCAGCCCCTTAAGCCCTTCGGTAATTCCTTTGCCCAGGTCTGCCCCTTTTTTCAGAACCTTGCCCGCTTCCTCAAGCACGGCTTCCGACGCCTTCCCCAGTCTTTTCAACTCGCCCTTCAATGCGCCGGTAATCTCATCGGGCAGCACGCCCGCACCCTGCTCGGCTATGCCCCCCGCGATTGCCACCAGGATTTTGACCGACAAGGCCGCCGCATCCAGTTTGTTGTCGCTGCCCAAATTCGTCATCGTGATTGGATTGAGTTTCAGCGTGATATCGCTCTTGCCGGGAACGGGCAGCACTTTTACCTTGACCGTCGTGCCGGAAATCTCAAGATTATCTATGTGCAGTTTCTTCCCCGATGGCTCCGCTTGCTGCGTATCCCTGGCGGGAAGCGACTTTATTATGTCCTGCAGGTTGTTGCTCGAGACCCCCCTTTGCTCCAGGACCATTTCCATTCCGTCCAGTCTGATTTCTCTTATCTTGACCGTGTCGCTCAGAAGCGAGCCTACATCCACTGCGATTCGCGCGTCCCTCAACTCAAGAAGCTGCGTAAGCGTTCACTGAAATAATAGGTTTTATGTAAAAGCGTGTTTCTGTCCGATAACTCTGGTGTGGACAAGAACGCATATATCAAACATCTGGAAACGGAAAACACGCAACTGAAACAACGCATTG
>Ga0307377_10000036_pt1 | contig 197139 bp, 167 predicted proteins | sample TR3MG_FD_202535 | JGI IMG/M metagenome (GOLD analysis project Ga0307377, IMG submission 202535) | Soil microbial communities from Risofladan, Vaasa, Finland - TR-3 | ecosystem: Environmental > Terrestrial > Soil > Coastal area > Acid sulfate soil | place: Finland: Risofladan, Vaasa... | reverse complement strand
TAATCAAAGTTCAGTAAGTCAAATCCGTTTCTTTAGATTCCGCCTATATTGTATGATCTCCAATTACTTCTTTCTGATGCAGGATATCGTCATTACTGAAAACCAGTATTCCATTCGTATTATGGCCTGCGCCACGGATGGCGCGCGCGTCTGCTTTGGTGTAGCCGCGCGCGCGAAGCGCGACCGTAGAACATACGCTTAACCTGGGAAGCGGAATTGGCGCGCATTTTGCCGAACGAAGCGTACTCGCGTAGTGACAGCAAAATGCGTGACAAACCGCTGACTCAGGTTGAAGCGATTGTTCGACGCTTCTTATCAATCTTTTCATATTTCCCTATTGTCAGTTCGGTCAAATATTCTATTTCTACTTCTGGTACATCGGTGGTCATTCCAAATAGTACAGCCAAGCATTCATTGACCAAACTCATTCCATTGATACCCTTCTGCATTATTATACTTCTATTTATAGATTTGATCTTTCCACCGCTTAATAGGTATACCATTTCCTCAAATGTCCGACCATTTTCCAGACTGTCCTTTATACTGACAAAATGCAAAGCCGCATAGGTTCGAAGATCAAGCGCATATCTCTCAAACAGTTTATTCAATCGCATTACATCATTTTTGAGGCCAACATTATACTTAGACAATAGATAGTCTATCCATTTCTCAATATCCTCTAGAAATATCTCTTCATTCTTGTATTGGAAGTATTTAATTGCAAATAAATTTGCGAAATATTCTTCTTCTGCTCCCTTTTGCATTTCTCTGTTATTAAGCCCGCATTCAGTTCGGAGAATATGTCCAAGCTTATGAATGACATCATACTTATTGAAATAGATACCAAAGAATGCACTAGCACCCTCTTCATTGGTCTTCAGCAATTCGGTGAATACTTTTCTCCCCAGCTTGGTGAAATCATTCCAACGACAAGAGCGGATTCTATAAGAATCTCCAGATAATAATTCCTCCATTCAAAGCTCCTGTAGAAATTGATTAGCGTTTTTTAAATTATGTATAATTTCTTTGATTAGCTAATGGAACCAGTCTAGCGCCGAAGGCGTCCGTCGAACATACGCTTAACCTGGGAAGCGGAATTGGCGCGTATTTTGCCGAGCTGCGCGTACTCGCGAAGCGACAGCAAAATGCGTGACAAACCGCTGACTCAGGTTGAAGCGATTGTTATGTGGCTGCTTCTTCAGTTCTTTTTCTGTAAAGCAAGTTATATTCTTCTATAAGGTGATCGAAGTTTTTAATCGTTCCTGCAACATCTATATTTGTTGGAATAAACGAATCTGCCCAAGCAAGGCACTTGTTTTCAACTTCATCCCAAACTTCTAGTATTCCATTTAGATAATATTCTTTTTTAAATACAAAATATTCTGCTACGTATTTTGCAGAAATTGCGCTTCCATCATTTCCTATAAATATTCCATTTTCAATATCAAAAAGTATTTTGTCAATATTTAAATCGAAACAGATTCTTACTACTAACAACTCATCTTCAGTCGAGCAATCAAAAGCGATAATTCCCGCATTATTAGAGATACGAACTATTTTCATTTTTTCATAACAATCAATATGACTTCTGCCCCATAGACGAATACTAATTCTTTCTGGCGTTTGTATACTTGATAATGCAGGATCGTTATTTATCAATTTTTTGATATTGTCTTCTCCTATAATTTCACGTATTCCAAATGTTTCATACTTATGCTCAGTGTATATAGTTCTGCTTGACTTTACGCCATACTCATTTTCGATTATTTGTTCGGAAAGATATTTTATTAATGGCAACTCATTACTAAGTCGTTTTATATCGTCTTGATTATCAGGATCAACGACAGGATCGATTCCTGCGTGAGCTATTGCACAACGACATGAGACGTATAAATAATTGCCTTTATCTTTTTGAGGAATTTGGCTTAATATTTTCTGTAACTCTGGATCGGCTAATTTTAAAATTTCACTATTAACCCATTCCATTTGTTTTGAAGACTCAGGAAACCTTAGATTTATAATTTTATAGTAGCTTAGAAATGAATATGCTTTGTGGTTTAATGTTAATGCTTCTCTATAAAAGGCCAATGCGAGTCTAGTTTTTTTGTCACTTGGATCCTGCAAATATTCTATTCGAAATTTCGGCGAGATAAACGAAGCCAACCGGTCTTTACCCATAACATATGGTAAACCACCACCAGACCAGTATTTTACAGATATTGGACGATGCTCTTTCCATACTAAAGAAGATAGAAAATCATTAATTAACCTTACCGGGTCTTCTGATGTTTCACTTTTTCTCAAAGCAAGACCCGGATAGGTGTCTGGCAATTCTGGTAGAACCAAGAGCTTTACGCCTCGGAAAATAATTATTTGCTTCTTTGTTGGCCATCCAATAAATTGCTCTATGTTAGCTACGAGCCAGTTACCTGGTATCTTCGAATGCTCCTCTGCTTCTTGTTCAGTTGACATGTAGATATAATTAATAATCACTGCCTTACCCTCTGCCCACATAACATACGCTTAACCGGTAGCGCGTACATTGGCGCGGTTTGTGCCAGGCGAAGCCGCAGCACAGAACCGTGACAATAGCGCTATCCGGTTGAAGCGATTGTTCTACGCATTTTTATTTATTATTCGCTCTAAGTTTTCAATTCTTTTAGGAAGATAAGGATGACTCATAAAACATCCCATTACCTTAACTGACAGCGTATTATTTATCTTTGAATCTAAAATTAGGTTTTCAATGTCAACTTGCTTGTACAAATTCTTTCCAGCGGCAAGTAAAACCAATGCACGTCTACAATCACTATTTGAAACTGATGAACCAATGTTATCACATGTATATTCACAACTTCTAGAATATGCTGAAGATAGGAAAGGAACAATTGAAGATAATAATGTCCAAAATCGTTTAGACATATGCATTCTTTTTACATGACCAAGTTCATGTCCAATTATATATTTCAATGTATCAATATCACTATTCATCATTTCAAATACATCTGAATATATAGCAATATAATTATTACCGGAAAATCTTATCGCAAAAGCGTTTAGCAATCCGCCTTGCTGTAAAACAAATAATTTTGGAATACGCTTCAATTTTAAAACATTACACATTTCTATATAAATGGAATAAACTCCGCTAAACTGTTTTTCAGAAATATTAATTCCATTTCCTTTCATAAAAGCTATTAAATATACTTTTTGAAAAAATATAAACAAAACTATAACTATTGCGTATACAATCATGGTGTATAATGTAATTAAGCTCGTAGAAACACTAGTAGGATAGAGTAAATGTATTTTTGATAAAATAAATGCAAATACGACGATTGAGGCTACAACTCTAATTCCAAAATAGACATTTTCCTTTTTGTCGACCTGATAATCCATAGCTACTCCAATCAAAATGTATTGTTTTCCTATAACATAGGATTGTGCCCGAAGGGTCCGTAGAACATACGCTTAAGCCTTAAAGCGTATTGGCGCGGTTTGTGCCGAGCGAAGCGACAGCACAGAACCGTGACATAGCTTTATAGGCTTGAAGCGATTGTTCTATGTCTTATATTAGTAGCAAATATCAATTTTCAGATCATTACATATTTTTGCTAATTGCCCATCATTTGTTATTAATGTAGCATCATTTCTTCTGGCTAATACTGCATAGTACATATCATATATAGAATGATTATTTTTAATTCCTTCGCCAAGTGCTTCTTTCCACAATTCTTTTCCATCAATATAATCGTCAATCATAGTAATTCCATCTTCTACATATTGTATGCAATCTTCATGTGAGACAATATTTGCTTTATAATATTTCCATAGCACATTTGATAGCTCTGATATATATAAAACTGGTGCTAATACCCACGATGCTTCCTTGAATTTTGTATTGAATAATTCTTTTTTTTCTTTCTGAAGTATTATTTGAATCACAGCACTAACATCAAGAATCACAATCATCTATCTCGATCCTCTCGAACCAAAGCAACTTCATCCAACTCTTTTACTATTACTGGAATAATCCTAGTTTCAATTTTTGTTAAAAGCTGTTTTCTTCGTTCAATATTTGATTGCTCTTGCCCTAATCCTTTTTCCAGTAATACAATTACTTGTTGAGCAATGCTCCTATTTTGTCTTTTTGCAACTAGAGATATTTTTTTATAGATATCTTCTGGACATTCTCTGACTTGTAGCAACGGCATATATTGATCTCCTTGTTGCATACAATATACATACATATGCATTTATTGTCAACTTGTCTTCAATTTTTATCTGCGCCCGCAGGGTCCATAGAACATACGCTTAACCTGCGAGCCGTAATTGGCGCGGTTTGTGCCAGGAGCGAAGCGACGCAGCACATAACCGTGACAATAGGCGAGTCAGGTTGAAGCGATTGTTCTGTGCTCTTCATTTTGCTCACATTTAAAACAAAAAAACACTAAATAGATAAATTTCTACTCTTTTTCCTTACAAACATTAATCCACTTTGAATTATTGATAATCATTTCTAATTCATTACATGTCAACTTAATCGCAGAATTAGAACTTCCGCATGCTGGATAAATATAATCATACTGTTTAAGAGATTCATCTAAATATATTTTTACGTTTTTAACAATTCCAAATGGACAAACTCCACCAATTGCATGACCTACTTTTTCTTGAACTTCAATTGGATTAAGCATTTTTGCTTTACACTTAAATTCATCTCTATATTTCTTATTATCAATTTTCATATTTCCAGCAGTAACTATTAAAATTGCATCATCTTCTACTAAAAATGACAAAGTTTTTGCAATCCTATATTCTTCAGTATTTAATGCTTTTGCTGCTAATTCAACTGTAGCACTAGACTCTGAAAATTCAATAATATTCAAATCTCTATTGAATTTCTTTAAATGCTCACGAGCTTCAAAAATACCCATTATTGAATGCCTCTCTTCGAATTTGATGCGCGAAGCGTCCACAGAACATACGCTTAACCGGTAGCGCGTCATTGGCGCGGCCTTTGCCGAGCAGCGCAAAGCGATGCGACAAGCAAAGGGCGTGACAATAGCGCTATCCGGTTGAAGCGATTGTTATGCGAATTTTCTGCTACTTACCTTCAAATCTGATGATATCTTTTACTTTAGGTACTAAATTCTTCATTTTAACCCAATTATTATATTGTTTAACTTCATAGCTTTCAAAAACAAACGGTATTCCTTTTGCTACTTTAAAATCTGGACTATTCATAAATTGCATATGCAAATGAGGCATTGTTGAATTCCCTGAATGCCCTAATTGTCCAATCACTTCATTTGTACTAATCTTTTGACCAACTTTGACTTTAATAGAACCTTTTTTCAAATGAACCAATAGTGCATATATATTTTCATTTACCTTTATCATTACATAATTTCCAGTTATTTCTTTAGGTATCGTACTATTTTCCAAATACTCTTTTGTAACCCTAACCGTATTCATATAATCTTTGAATATATTAACAGGATTTCTTTCTTCAATATTACTTTCTACACCTATTACTTCGCCGCTTACAGGTGAATAAATATCTTGTCCATATCCATAGAAGTCATTCAAATCTAATCCCTTAAATATATATTGAAATATACTTTTACGGTATGGTTTTTTGATTTTACTATTTTCATTGATCATTACAAAGTCTATTGCGTATTCCTCACCAAATTTTGATATCCCATGGCTTGGTATTTTTGATCCAGGTGAATTTGGTGAAATGCAGACACCTCTTAATGGAAAATTCACTATCAGCATATTTGGATCCATATTCCTTACTTCTGATTGCACTTTGCATGAAGCTAAGATAGTAATTAGTAGTAAATAAAAGTACTTAAATCTAATTGTCATTTCATTAATTATTCAATTCACTCGCGCGACAGCGCGCACGCATAACAATTATTGGACCCTTCCATCATCATATCATTGTTCTGTCGTAGTAGAACATATATTGCTCATGAGAGAATGCAAGGCACCTCATAGTGAGTCAACAAATTAGAGCCACATACGTTCATGGAAATGATGCATGTTATACGGATAAATCATGCTCGCTCTAGAAGGCGTCGAGGGGGCTTCGGACACCGCCAGGGCCTTTGTTCAATACATGGGTGTAAATCATCGTAGTGCGTACGTCAGTATGCCCCAATATCTCCTGGACGGTACGGATATCATAGCCGTTTTCCAGTAAATGAGTGGCAAAGGAATGGCGGAATGTGTGGCAGCTGGCGTGCTTGGTTATGCCAGCCATCAATATGGCTTCATGTACGGCACGTTGGAGCATCGAGGCATCGACGTGGAAGCGCCCTTCTCTTTTGGTGGCGGGGTCGTGCCATCGGTGTCTTTGCGGGAAGACCCATTGCCAGCTCCATTCCTTGGCGGCACTAGGATACTTCTTTGCCAACGAGGCTGGTAAATACGCCTCGCCCCATCCTTCCGCAAGGTCTCGCTGATGAATTGCGCGGACTCGTTGTAGATGCTCTTCAAGCCCATGCTTTAGTGCAAAGGGAAGCATGGTTACCCTATCCTTGCCGCCTTTGCCGTCATGCACCGTTATTGAGCTGCTGCCAAAGTCAATGTCCTGGATTCGCAAGGTTATGCACTCATTCAGCCTCAGTCCGGTTCCATAGAGAAGCGTGGCCATGAGTCTCATGTCTCCGGTCATCAATGCGAGCACAGACTTGATCTCATCCCTGGTGAGGACTACCGGCACATGCAATGGTCGCTTTGCTCGGACTACATCCTTGAGTTCTCTGACCTCGGTACCGAGGACTTGTCGGTACAGAAAGAGCAACGCTGCCAGTGCTTGATTCTGTGTAGATGAACTCACATGTTGATCCGAAGCCAGACGGGTCAGGAACGCATTGATACGGGATTCGGCTTGATCGCCGGTTTTCGGGACCGTTCCCTGCTTGGCGAAGAGTTCGACCCAATGCGTGTATGCACGCTCTGTCCGGGGGCTATAGTGGTTTGCCTGGATTCTTTCCGTGTATCGCCCCAGCAGGCGAGGCAAGGCTTCGGGCGACTCCGCGAACAGGGGTTCATGGGTCGCGGCGCTCGCTACGACGGTCCGCAATGCTGGTCTGGTCATCATGCATTCGTTGTCGCTGAACAAGCCCGTGGACCACAATGCTTGAAGTAGAGCCCTGATCGTTTCCTGATCATCACGGATGATCCACTCCAGCGTATCCCGGTCGAAGAAACTGCCAAGGACATCATGCATGGCATCGATCAATCGCTGTTCCCGAGGGCACTCGAGTGCGAGTAGACTCATACCGGCTCCACGAATCTTGACGGATATCATCAGGGCCTCCTTTTAAAACGCCCAATATTGCCCATCATCAACGTATAGCTAGGGTATTATGACAAGGAAGATGGCATGTACAGACAACTATGCCCTTGATCAGCCCTGGTGACTATGAAGCAACCAAGTGCGAATCCGAGCATGAGCAGGTTGGCACATAGAAAGGCCCCATCACAATGAAGACCTCATGCACCGAGTATTTTCATCCAGGATGCCGCCGCAACAGGCTTCCCTGAACCTATGATAGCCAAGAATATATGATGAACCGCGGGTTGTCCAGAAAAACAAGAAATCAATGAAACTTCTGGAAACAAGCCCCTGAATACACGGCAACGCTGCTGCTTGCCACATGAATTCATCAGCAAGCCTTGATTATGCAGGATTCTCTGAGTAAAATATAGTATATATACGGTATGCAAGGAGGTTAGCGCGATGTTAGATCCTATCGGATTCTTTCCGTCCGTTATGAGCGCCTACGAGATGGCTCCCTCCGGTGATAACGAGCGTGTGGAGCGTACTCCTGACAACGAGACGGCCGAGATCAAGGCACAGGCGAAGGCGCCGCTTCCGGCCTGGCAGGGAACGATTGTCGACACGGGAGCCTGATGGCAATTCGGGTTCAGGCTTGTATTGAATAGTTGGCGGGAACCGATGGAGTATCGGTTCCCGCTTTTTTTGTCTAATTCCTGAACTGGTAACACAATCACTGATCGGCAAGCATGTGAGTCTGATACATCGAGGCGAACAACGCGGGCTGCCCTCCGGTATTCCAGAAAACGACGTTTTCGTCGGCCCTGAAGAAGCCCAATCTGACAAGATCGATCATGCCGCCAGCAGCGCGACCGGTATACACGGGGTCCAGGAGCACTCCTTCGTAGCGGGCAAATAGGCTTATGGCTTCACGCTCGGTGTCGGTCAGGACTCCATATCCAGCGGCACAGTATGAATCGTTGGCAAGTACTTCGTCTGGAGCGAAGGCTATGTGCGGGCCAAGTCTGTCACTCGCGGCGCTCGCCAGCGCTGATACCGTGGTACGCAAGGCAGATGCCGGTTCATCGATGCTGATTCCCAGAATTCGGCCTGTATATCCAAAGACGCGTTGGCCGAGCACCATACCGGCGTGGGTGCCGCCACTCGAAGAGCCAAAGACCATCCAGTCTGCGTGCAGGCCCTGCGCCAGGAACTCCTGAATCGCGAAGGCATAGCCCAGGGCTCCTGTGGGGCTGGAGCCGCCATAGGGCACCAAATACGGGGACAATCCATCCTCGCTGGCTTTTCTGAAGGTCTCATCGAGTACGCGATCGCGGTTGGCTCTGTCTTTGACAATTATGATTTCGGCACCGAACAACAGATCCAGAAGATGGTTGCCTGTCGGTGCGTCCTCATTTTCGCCTGTCAGCACGAGGATGCAGCCAAGCCCGAACCTGGCTGCCGCGGCTGCCGTCTGCCGGCAATGATTTGACTGCAGGGCGCCAGCGGAAACAAGCGTGCGGGCGCCGAGCGTCTGGGCCTCAGCTACCAGGAACTCCAGCTTGCGGGTCTTGTTGCCACCCAGTGCCAAGCCGGTCTGGTCATCTCGCTTGATGTACAGCCGGGGGCCACCGAGTAGCGCGGAAAGCCGCGGCAGGGGCTCAATAGGGGTCGGGAGATGTGCAAAATGCACGCGAGGGACTGTGTCCATCGTTCACTCCAGTCATGGCGGGTATTGTTTGCATCAGCAAGTATACACGAGTTTTGGAAACTGCATACCCCGACTTGGACTGACTTGCGTATTCCCGATCAGGGCATGGACCAGACAAGGCGCGATGCAAAAAGGCGGAAGATGCGGGATACAGTCTGCATGAATAGAAAGAAGACTTCACGGCTCGAGACAATTTTATCGACGATGCTGACCAGGACAGATTCTTTGTATGAGTAGAACGGGCCCCCGATGGGCCACATATGGGTCAGGATGATATCTGCCTCCACCGCTTCGAGCGCAAAGCGGGCCTGCGCATTCTGCAGCGCCACCCTGGCGTGTCGTGTTGGGTGGTGCGGATTATGTCCCTGTCGGCGATCGTACAGGAAGAAGTCATGCAACAAGGCTCCTCGGGCAGTAGCCCGGGCGTTGAGGCGGAGGCGTCGCGCAGCCCGGTAGGCCAGCGTCGAGACGGCCAGCGAGTGTTCAAGCGTGGTGCGGTCATGGTGACGCATCGACGCCATGCTGCGCACGACATCATCGCCCAATAATGACGCAACGGTCATGCGATAGTCTGACGGCAAGGTATCGATCCTGTCGAATACATTCATCAGCTCGTTCCTTGATCGGGACACAAACCCGCGTAGACGGAAAGAAATTGTGTTGATGGAGAACTGTGCGGCTTGGTCGGCAATGTGGCGGGATTGGACACTGGAAACAGTCTATATGGTTTTGGGCTGTGTGTATAGTCTGTCAACACGTATATCGCACATCAGTTTTCGCTTGGTGGCCATGGTCTTCAGAAGACCAAGATCGTACTTGGATCCACAGACCAGGTGCACTGCCATCCCGTGGTCGGGCAATGTCTCCATTATGGCTTCCAGCACGTTGCGCTTCTTCCTGCCCTTCTCGGAGATCGCAAAGCCAGCCGTTGCGCCTGATTTCTTGAGGGTATGCGGTATCGCCATGCTTGTCATGAACTGGGAAATCAGGGCGCAGAGCTGCTGGAGATCCGCGCTCGAGAACGTGATCGAAAGCTCCAGACGCTCTACGCGTAGAGGGGCCTCGGACACGGTATAACCCGCGGCTTCGAGAGCCGTCGTATCGAGTGGGCGGGCGGAGACGATGCGATGCCAGGTTGCTCCATATGCTTCCGGGAGCCGCTCGCATCCATCCTTTGACTGAATGAACACGTCATCGCTGGTCCAGACGATGTCGACTACGGATGGAAGGCGCGCATACAGCTCGCGGCGGAACAGCGTTGCCGCGTATGCCGGAGCTGCGGTTGCGGCGTTTGCCGGCAGCTCGGCTTGCACGAATATCACTGACGGATGCCGCTTTGCTTCGACCACCGCCTCGATGCCACGCATGTCCCGTTCCGAAACGAGGTTGAATCGATGGTTTGCGAGAAAGGATCGCTCTTCCTCGGTGCATGCGCCGCAAGCCAGGCAGGAGCCGCCCAGGCACGATTGCCGCTCGATACCCTGCACGGCATCCTGATATCGCCGATACGTGGTTCCCGGGGTCACGGAAGGCAGCAGAAACGGATACGGGAAACGATGATCGGGCGGCTTGCTGGCCAGGTACGTGTCGTTCAGGGCTCCGCGCTCCTGCAGAAAGCCGCGGGCAAACGCCCACGCGCCGTCGGTCAGAGTCTTGTCGTAGAGGTATCCATGTCTGGACATGGCGACAAGCAGGCTCAACGACTCTTGAGGCGCCAGTGCCAGAACCTGGGATAGGCAGTATTCGTCAAATGGCTCGGGTGCGCGATACTCGAATCCACGCGATTCCACGGCATCGCGAACGGTCGAGGTCAAGGCATCGAAAAACTTCCGGTCCATACGCAAGGCTTCGTAAGCCAGGGGTGTGAATGGCATTCGGATCAATGGCCCGGCGGAGCAGACGACTCGGGGCCGCGTTCCGGTGGGGAGCTCGTTCATGACGCCTGCCAACCAGGCCATGAAGGCGCGGAATTCGGCTAGATCGGAAGCGGCTTCGAAACCCGCGAGGATATAGAACAACTTGATCTCGCGCGCGCCTTCTCGAACGATGCGTTCGAGCACCAGCCGCAGGTCCGCCTCGCACAATTCCTTGTTGTAGTAGGCCCGCATGCGTTCGGAAATGCCTTCTACGCCAACCGTAAAGGATCGTTTGCCGGCGGCAACCTCGAACCGTATCAGTCCTGGGGAGCGCGCCAGGATATCGACGCGCTGGCTCTGGAATGTCACAGACTGAAAGAGGCCCTGCAATTGCAGTATGACAGAGACTATATCGGCATGGGCATTGAAATTGTAGCTTGCCAGCTCGATTGAATCGGCGCCTGTGCCAGTCTTGATCAGCCGCGCCTGCTCTATGATGGAGGCGAGCGCTTGTTCCCTGTATGGTTTGCGCTCCCACCCTTCGAAGCAGAAATTGCAGAAACTGGGGCAGCCGCGGGTTATCTCCAGTCTGAGCGTTCCAGCTTCCTCGCCGGCAAGCACCGGGGGAATGCCTGGCGGGAATGCACTGTGGTCGGCCGTTGCCTGGACGACAGGCATGCGCAGCGCCGTCGGCCAGAATCCTGTCAACATGCCGGCTATCCGGGCAAGCGCGGCCCGCGATGGGGTGGCCGCCAATTCGACCGCGAGCCTGCCGACGGATCCTTCGCCCTCGCCAAAGAACAGAGCGTCCACCAACGAGTCGCCGTTGGCTTCGTCGTACAGCGCGGGGCTAGCCATGGCATTCGATCCTCCCAGCACCAGGAGCGGGTATGGTTCGTGTCCAGCCTGTTCTTCCCGCTCCCGCGCCAGCCGCGTGGCCTCTATTCCGGACGCTTCGAGAGCAGGCGCCAGGTTGATCAATTCGAGCGTATAGGCGTTGGAGACAAATATGTGGTCGAATTCCAGTGCACCCCTCGCCGAGGCGACGCCATGCATGAACGGTATGCCGGCCTGACTGAACATTGTCCTGTCGCGGGCCGTAGGAAAGAAGCTGAAATCGATATAGGCATTGGGTATGGCCTTGCGTATCTCGCGGTACAGGAATTCATGTGGTGTCGAACGCTGTACGTCGCGGAATGGAGACAGCCTGACCAGGAGGAATTTCGCGCCTGTCCGGGCCTGTGACCAGGCCGGATTTCCAAAGGCCAGTTCATCATGTGCCCTGTAGAGGGGGTCGAGACTCAAGGATGAGCGGAATGGGGCGCCAGGTCCGGGTTTGAGGAATGTCTTGATATCGATCATGGAGGATCCGGTCAATCCTGGTCGCCGCGAACCGTATCGGCACCGGCCAGATCGGGCGATACCCGCTCAGCCGTACGGGGTCTCAGGTAGCGCTCTTGCTCCGGAGTATCACATGCCAGCTCATCCATGCGGCGCAGGCGCCGTGACAGGTCGCGGGCCAGATTCATCATCACAAGCGCAAATACGTTGGAGTCACGGGCATAGACTGCGCGAATCGACCGGTTTGATATGGTCACCACGCTGACATGGGTTATGGCGCTGACTGTCGCGACCGATGGCATCACATCCAGCAATTCCATCTCACCAAAGGTTTGCCCCTCAGGGAGTTCAACGATGGGGACGCTGCACCTCGATACCTGAACCCGGCCTTCAACGATGAAGTATATGGAATCATTGGATTGCCCTTCGGCAATGATGTCCTGGCCTGGCGCGAAGGAGGCCGAACCCATCAGCGGGCGAATGATGTCGATCTGCGTGGCGGTCAGCCCGCCAAACAGAGAGTAAGCCTGAAAAGCCGCCGCATCAATCATACAAGTATGAGTATAGCATGCGGCGGCTTCCCATGGCTATGCGCATGACGAGCGCCTGGTGCAATAGAGTATCTTGCGTATGCCATCTGCCGAGAGGCAGTATCGGTCGGCTAGTTGATCAATAGTCTGGCCAAGAGCCTTGGCTTCCCTGATGGCCGCGTTACGCCTGTCAAGCTCCTCACGGGCTCCGTTCTTGCGCCCCCAACCGAGGCGCTCCGGTCCTTGTCTGGGTACGTAGACAAGGGCACCCTGTACGTACTTCTGTATTTCACTGAGTAGTTCCGGTGGCAAGACGCCATCCGCATTCAAATATGACATTATCGTTCCTCGATGGATGTAGGCCACATCCGCCACTGGCAGCGAGGAGGAACGCGCTCTGGTAGGCTTGTTCGCTTCGCTAGGCCGTGGCGGCGCTGTCGGTCCGGAGAGCCGAGGGATCGCTGTAGAACATCATGCTGCACCTCCTGGTTGTGCGAAGATGGGCCAGAGTATGCCACAAGCGTGGGACTGTGTAAACAGACTGAATCGATATAATCAATCAGTACACGAATTCCGGAAAGAACGAATGTAGTCATGGTCTCACTTTCGCAGGATATGCAGGCGGTATATGGTATCCGTGCCGGCATTACCACACTCCGGTCGCTTAAGGGATCGGGAAAGGAGGTGATCGATGATTGACTTTGTATGGAGGGCCACGGCCCTCTGAACGAGTCTGCGGCCGCTCCACCCGGGGCGGCCGCTCCATTATGGAGCGGAATCCAGGGCAATGATGCTTCAGGCAACAACTCAAGAATACATGCCGCGCTACCAATCCTGATATTGAGCTTGACCTATCGGCGATGCCGTCGTACCGTTGCGGAGCGGAGGATCACCATGGCTGATGCCCTATACAAGGCCGCGACCAGGCTTGCGGTTGTCACGTTCGCTCTAATGGCCGCGTTTATGATCTGGGCCTTTGCCCAGGCAGGCACGCTGGGAATGTACCGCTGGGGCTACAGCATGCCGATACTGACGCTTTGCGCCCTGGGCGTGTCACCGCTTATCATTGCGCTTGCCGCCAGGTCATTACGGACGGCCGCCGGGCGATTCTCGCATGTGCTGGCCGTGTTGACCATGATAACCGCCCTGCTTGGCATCTTCGTGGTACTGGGCGTCGGGCTGTACATCTTCTCCAACGCGTATGGCCCACGGGCAAGCTCCGCACGCCAGGCAATCATCGACCCGGCTGCCGGCTTGCCAATCAGGAATGGCCCCGACGGCCAACAGACTCTCCGCGTGGCATTGTCATCGGATCCGCATTTTGGGCGTGCTGTGTCTAACGCGGCCGCGACCAGCGACATACTCAGGCTGTCACAGGCGGAATACGAGGCCGGCCGGCTCGATGCCTTCTTCGATCTTGGCGATACCGTCGAGATGGGCATGAACGCGGCCAACTGGAAGCTCGCTCTGGAGTCGATCCACCGTGATGCCCCTACCCTGCCGTTCATCGCGCTGCTTGGCAACCATGATGCGTTGATCGGTGGAACCGCACGATGGACAGCGGCGTTCGCGACAGGTTCGGGTGGTACGCCGAAGGGCGGCCTGTCGGCATCATCATGGCGCATGGACGCCGGGCGGGTGCATTTCATAGCGCTGGATATGCTGTGGGGCCCCGAGGGCTTCGGCCCCGCCAGGCGTGCCTGGCTGCGACATCAAATGGAATCAATACCCGCTACGGACTTTATCGTGGTGCTCACGCACTGCTTCTTCTACTCTTCAGGCTATATCGACGAAGACACGGGCAAGCCCTGGTATGACCACGAAGCAATGCTGCGGGAAATAGCGCCGATCCTGTCGGGCAGGGCGGATCTCGTCGTATCCGGCCACAATCACTACATGGAGTGGCTTGAGGCCGGCGGTACCGCGTGGGCCGTAGTCGGCGCGATGGGCGGCAAGCCCGACCCGGTGCCGACCTATGTCTCGCCAAAGTCGGTATGGTTCAGCCAGGGTCGTTTCGGAAGATTGGTGCTTGAACTCAGACCGGAAGGCCTGGCGTGTGAATTCCAGGACCAGGCAGGCGCGCCGCTCTTCCAGAGGACTCTGAAAAAGCCCCTGTGATGCGGGCATGAGGAAATGCGCCGGGGTGCGCATCTCCTCATGTGCGGGAATCGCCTAGCGTTTGCCCTGGTCGTATATCTCGCCGGCAGCCTTGGGGCCGACTGACTTGCCCGCGAAGACGACGAGCGCCACAATCGTAAGCACATACGGGAGCATGTAGAACACTTCCTGCGGCAGCGAGGCGAGGAACTTGATGTCCTTGGCGTAATAGGACAGGATCTGGGCGAAGCCGAAGAAAAGGCCAGCGCCGAGCACGCCCCAGGGATTCCACTTGCCAAAGACAAGCGATGCCAGGGCGATGAATCCCGCGCCATGTACCGAGCTTACCGTGTACTGAATATCCTGGGTGAGCACCATGGTCGCCCCGGCGAGTCCGGCCAGCGCGCCGGATATGATGACACCCGCATACCGTATGGCGTACACGTTGATGCCCATCGAAGCGGCCGCCTGGGGATGCTCGCCGCAGGAACGGAGCCTGAGGCCGAAAGGCGTCTTGAACACGACGAACCACGTCAACACCACCAGCGCCATCGCGACGTAGAAGGTCGGATAGATTTCCCTGAAGAGTATCCTGCCTATGATCGGTATCTTCTCGAGCAACGGCACGGTGATCTTGCGGAGGCCTGAACTGAAGGCACGGGTGCGCTGCTGGTTGAACAATATCTGGCACAGGTAGACCGTCATGCCGCCGGCGAGGATGTTGAGGGCGGTGCCCGATATCACCTGGTCGGCCTTGAGGTTGATGCTGGCGAAGGCGTGCAGGAGCGAGAACAGCATGCCTGCGGAGATGCCGGCGAGCAACCCGAGCCATGGCGCCAGCGGCGTCAAGGGTTCCAGGACGACGGTAACCGAGGCTCCTGCGAATGCGCCGACCATCATGATGCCTTCAAGGGCAATGTTGACTATGCCGGAGCGCTCGCTGAAGAGGCCTCCCAGGGCAGCTATGACGAGGGGCGCCGCGAACATGAGCGCGATGGGGAACATTTCAAGGATCAGACTGATGCTCATACCCGCGCCTCCTCGGTGTCGTCCATTGTCGTTTCGGCAGTCTTGCGGGCAAGCTTGCCCTTGGCGAAATCGAGGATTCGCTCGATTCCGAGCTTCATCGCGACGAACATGACGATCGATGCCTGGATGATGCCGCCTATCTCGCGTGGTATGCCCGCCGATTGCATCAGTGGACCGGCCGATTTGAGGACACCGAAGAGGAGCCCCGCCAGAAGGATACCGGGCGCCTGGGTCATGCCCACGAGCGCGACCGCTATGCCGTCGAAGCCATAGCCCTCGGCCGCCGACAAGGTACGCCCAAAGCTGAACGTGCCCGTCGTGATGATGGCGCCGGCGAGGCCGGCAAAGGCGCCGGCGATGACCATCGACATCACTATGTTCCGGTTGACTTTCATGCCGGCATATTTTGCGCCATCCTTGTTGAACCCGACCGCCCTGAGGCTGAAGCCGAAGGTCGTCTTCTCCAGGATGAACCAGAAGGCGATGACTGCGAGTATCACCGGGATGAAGCCCCAGTTGAGACGAGACCCATTGGTCAGATCCGCGAGCCACTGGTCCTTGAGAAGCGCGGAGGCCGGGAATTCCGCCGTCTTGACCCTATCGACCGACTTGAATACGTTCAGGATTGCCCAGTTGTTGATATGCAGGGCAGTATAGTTGAGCATGATGGTTACGACCACCTCATGGACATTGAACCGCGCCTTCAGGAAACCGGGGATGGCTCCCCATGCGGCACCCGCGCCCATTCCGGCGACCATGATGAGCGGAATATGGATAAACGCTGGCGCTTTGACAGTCAGGGCCACGGCGGTAGCCGCGAGCGAACCAAGCATTAGCTGACCCTCAGCCCCGATGTTGAAGAGTCCTGTGCGGAAGGCAAAACCCACAGACAGACCAGTGAGGATGATGGGCATGGCCTGTATTACCAGCTCCCCGATATGCCGAGGATTGAAGCCTCCCCTGGCTATGTCGATGCCTGTTAGCCCCCGGATTATGGCATTGAACATGAGTAGCGGGTTTTTCCCGGTAAGCAACACCACAATGGATCCCAGAATGAATCCCAAGGCTACTGCGACGAACGGAACGAGTACTTTGCGCCTTCTGGCGACTTTGTCGATTGTCGATGCCATGCTACACGGCCTTCCTGATCGAGCCGGACATCATAAGACCCAGCTCGTTCTCGTCGGTCTTGTCGGCGTCGACAACGCCGACGATTTCGCCGCCATATATGACTGCGATACGATCTGATACGTCCAGGATCTCGTCAAGCTCGAGCGATATGAGGAGTATCGCCTTGCCCTTGTCGCGCTCGGCGACAATGCGCTTGTGTATGTACTCAATAGCGCCGACGTCGAGGCCACGGGTGGGCTGGGCGATTATAAATGCTTCTGGAGAGCGGTCGATTTCCCTGGCCAGGATGGCCTTCTGCTGGTTGCCACCTGACATGGACCGGGCAAAGGTCGCGGGACCTCTACCTGCGCGCACGTCGAATTCCTTGATGAGGCGATCGGCATTCTTCCGGATCGCTGAAAAATCCAGCACGCCGTAATGCGAATAGGGAGGCTGGCCGTAGCTGTGGATGACCAGGTTTTCGTCCAGCTTGAAGTCAAGGATTAGTCCAAAGCGCTGGCGGTCCTCCGGGATGTGGCCAAGGCCCCGGTCGAGGCGCTGGCGCACAGGCAGGTGCGTTATGTCATGGCCGTTGATGATCACGGAACCTGACTCGATCTTCGCGAGGCCGGTGAGGGCTTGAATGAACTCGGTCTGGCCATTGCCGTCGATGCCGCACAGTCCGAGTATCTCGCCGCGCCTGATCTGGAGGTCAAGACTCTTTACCGCCATCAGGTTCTTGTTGTTCCTGACACACAGGTCCTTGATCTCGAGCACGACATCGCCGGGCGAGTACGGTCCTTTGTCAACCGTGAAACTGACCTCGCGGCCGACCATCATCTCGGCCATGCGAGCCTCGCTTGTGCCCGCAACAGGGACGGTACCTATCAGTTTGCCGCGCCTGAGTACGGTACAGGTATCCGCGACCTCTTTTATTTCCTTGAGCTTGTGCGTAATAAGGATGATGGTTTTGCCCTCTTCCACCAGACGACGCATTATACCCATGAGCTCGTGGATCTCTTGCGGCGTCAGCACCGCGGTCGGCTCGTCGAATATGAGCATTTCGGCGTCACGGTAGAGCATCTTCAGGATCTCGACACGCTGCTGCATGCCAACGCTGATGTCCTCGATCTTGGCATATGGGTCCACATCGAGTCCGTAGAGCTTCGAGAGCTCGGCGACCTTGGCCGCGGCATGGCGTATATCAAGAACGAGGCCCTTGTGCGGTTCCAGGCCGAGTATGATGTTCTCGGTGACCGTGAAGTTGTGAACCAATTTGAAGTGCTGGTGCACCATGCCTATGCCTAGTTCGTTGGCCACATTTGGATCGGCAATGCGAACATCCTCGCCCCGGATCCTGATGCTGCCGCTGTCTGGTGTATACAACCCGAAAAGGATGCTCATCAGCGTCGACTTGCCAGCGCCGTTCTCGCCGAGCAGGGCGTGTATCGAGCCCTGCTCCACCTGGAGCGTGACGTTGTCGTTGGCACGGATGCCTGGAAAGTCCTTTACAATATCGAGCATCTCGATGATATAGGCCATCGCGCGCCCTCCCACAACCTGGTAAGGATTCTGCCACGCCGGCATCGATACCGGACGGGAGCCGTTAAGAATACAATGAAAAGGGGATTTCTGGAAGCGTAAAATCGGAAATAAAAAGCCCGGAATCACGGACTCCCTGCAGGCTACATTGCCTGCCGAAAGACCCATTCCGGGCATCCAGCTGCGACGCGCGTCTGGTTCCAGACGCGCGGGCACCAGGTTATTTCTTCGCGGGGACTTCAGATACCACAAGGGCGCCAGAGGCGATCTTGTCGGCATAGTCCTTGATCTGGGCGAGAATTTCGGGGGTCAGGTTCGGGTTGTCGGCGGGGATGCCAACGCCACTGTTCTTCAGTGAGAAGACCAGGGTCTGTCCACCGGGGAACTGGCCATCCATGGTCATCTTGGCAACATCATGCGCGGCAACGTCGACACGCTTCATCATGGAGGTCAGCACGGCTGACTTGGTACCGTAGATACCGTCGGTGTACTGATCCTTGTCAACACCAATGGCCCAGCGGATGTCGCCCTTCTCCGAGCGCTCCTTGGCTTCCTTGATCATGCCGTTGCCAGTACCACCAGCAGCGTGGAAGATGATGTAGGCGCCAGCGTTGTACTGCTTCTGGGCAATGGCCTGTCCCTTGTCCGGAGCGGCAAAGTCGCCGGCATAATCGACAAGAATCTTGGCTTCGGGGTACACGGCGTGAACGCCCTGCTCAAAACCAGCCTGGAACTTCTCGATGAGCGGGAACTGCATGCCACCAATGAAGCCAAGAACCTTCTTGCCGTCAGCCTTGGCCTTGAGGCCAGCCGCGACGCCAACGAGGTAGGAACCCTCATGCTCGGCGAAAACGGCGCAGACGACGTTGGGCTTCTGGACAGATGAGTCGTCGATGATCATCAGCTTCTGGTTGGGATACTTGTCGGCGACTTCGCCCATGGCCTTGGCAAAGAGGAAGCCGGGGGCGATGATCAGGTCAAGCTTCTCGTCGGCGAAGGTGCTGAGGTTCGGCACATAGTCGGCCTCGGCCGCTGACTGCAGATACTTGTAATCGGTGCCCTTGACGAGCTTGTTTTCCTCGCCGAAGCGAACGATGCCTTCCCAGGTTCCCTGGTTGAAGGACTTGTCATCAATACCACCGAGGTCGGTAACGAGACCAACCTTGAAGGCAGGTGCGGCAGGCGCAGGAGCGGGGGCCTCGGCCTTCTTGGCGCAGCCAGTGAAGGCAAGCGCAACGACCAAAAGCGCAGCGAATAGTGTTCGATACTTCATGCATCTCTCCTTTACTCTCCCGCATTGCTTGCGGGAGAGTGGAAACAGATAGTAAACCCATACAGGAATTGTGGCAATATGTAAATGAAAAGCGGCCACCCTCGATTCAACCGCCATGAAGAAACAAGCGCGCACACGCCCATATCGCGGCTATGGATGCTATTCCGGAAGCTCGCTGACGATTGCAACGCCGCTGGATGCGCCGAGCCTGTCGGCTCCGGCTTCCAGCATCTTGATGGCGTCATGGTAGCTGCGGATTCCGCCGGATGCCTTGACGCGGAGCTTGTCACCAACTGCCTTCTTCATCAGCTTGACGTCTTCAGGGGTAGCGCCGCCGGTGCCGAATCCGGTACTCGTCTTGACAAAATGGGCTCCTGCCGTGGCTGCTGCCTCGCACGCCTTGACCTTCTCCGGATCGGTCAGGTAGCAGGTCTCGATTATCACCTTGACGGTGGCCTTGCCGGCGGCCTTCACGACGGCGCGGATGTCTTCCTCCACGGCCTTCCAGTCACCCGCCTTCGCCGCACCGAGATTGATCACCATGTCGACTTCATCGGCACCCTGCTTGACGGCGAGCGCGGCCTCGAAGGCCTTTGTCTCGGTGGTGTTGGCGCCCAGCGGAAATCCGATGACCGTGCAGACCAATACCTTGGAACTGGCAAGCTCGTGGGCACATAGTGGCACCCATGCAGGATTGATACAGACACTTGCAAAGCCATTGGCCTTGGCCTCTACACAGAGTTCGTGCACCTGCTGCTCGGTCGCGATGGCCTTGAGCAGGGTATGATCGATAGTCTTGGCGATGCTCGCCTTGGTCCATTCATTGGTCATGGAACGCTCCTTTATATGCGCCGTGCCGGCGCGATAGTCAAATCTCGAATCGACGAACGAGGAAGTCACGCCTCGTGGCGACCAGTTCCTGCAGTTCCTCGAGCATTGCCATATTCGCCTTCCTGGCTATCGGGAAGATGAATCGCTCGGTTTCATTGGTGTAGCGCTGAATGAACTCGACATTGGTCGTGTAGCCGAGCGATATCATGTTGCTGATGCGATCCGCCGACTTGAGCACCAGGGCCCGATTGCTGCCATATTCCAGGATGCGGGTCAGAAACGCCTCCTTGGTCTCGACAGGGCGACGAGTGACTTCCAGCACAAGCTGGTACACATCATGGCTTTCTTCGTCTATCTCCAGGATGCGTTCGCGGTCAAAATCCGGAACATCCTCTACCAGATCATGGATGACCGAGGCCTTGAGCAGGACGGAATCGATATACCCATAGTCCATCAGTATGCCAAAGGTATCGATCTGATGCCGGAACATGTTGCCGCCCGATCGCCTCCGCTTGCCAATCAACACCGTTGCCAGCTGGATATAGGGAGCCATGTGCATGTTCTTGAGGCGTATCATCTCCTCTTGATCCATGATCTCCGACTGAGAAGGATGATCGGCATCCTCGAGCGGGCGCCCTTGCCTGTCCATGTAGCCCCCTACGCCAGATCCTCAAGGTATTTGGCAAGCTTGGCCGCATGCACTTCGGCCTCCCTGAGTTTCTGGCGCTCTTTCTCAACGACCTCGGCCGGCGCGCTTGCGATAAATGCCTCGTTGCCGAGTTTGGCCCTGGTCCTTTGAATATACTGGTTTTCCTTGTCGGCGTCTTTGGCAAACCGGGCCGCCAGCTGGGCCACATCAACGGCCTCGCGTGCGAAGACATAGGCCTCGAATCCACGACCGGCCAGTGACAGGGCGCCCGCGGGTCTGGCGTCCACGAACTCCACTGACTGGGCGCCCGCGAGCAGCGCTATCAGTTCGGCATTCCTCCGCACAAAATCGCCACCACCGAATCCGCCGTCGAAGCGCACCGCTATGCGCAGCTTCTTCTCCGGAGCGATGCCGAACTCGCTGCGCAGACTCCTGACGATGGTAACCAGGTCTTTGACAACGCTGAAACGCTCATCCAGCTCGGCATCGCGCCTGCCGGCGTCATCGGCAGGGTATGGCTTGAGCATCAGAGTGCCGCTAGCGCTGGGCAGCTTGCCGTATATTTCCTCGGTGACGAAAGGCAGGAACGGATGCAGCAGCGCCAGCGATTCCTCGAGCACTGACAAGAGCACGGTAACGGCGCGGTCCTTCTCGGCATCGGAGTCTGACCTTGTAGACAGCTTCGTCGCCTCGAGGTACCAATCGCAGAAATCGTTCCAGAAGTACTCGTAGACAGCGCCAGCGGCATCGTTGAAGCGATACGAAAGCAGCGCTTCGCGTACCTGTATGGCCGCGGCGTTGAGTCGCTGGAGAATCCAGCGGTCCACGTCGTTCCTGGCTGGATTGGCTACAATATTCCGGCCTTCCAGGTTCATCAGGATGTAACGGCTGGCGTTCCATATCTTGTTGGCGAACTTGGAACCAAGCTTGAAATCATCCTTATTGATAAGAATGTCCTGCGTCGATGTATACAGGAACGCGAGCGTGAACTTGAGGGCATCGGCTCCATACTCATCGACTATATCAAGCGGGTCGATGCCATTGCCCAGCGACTTGGACATCTTGCGGCCCTGCTTGTCGCGAACCAGGGTTGTCATGCACACATCGCGGAACGGCACCTGTCCGGTGAATTCGAGCCCCGCCATGATCATCCTGGCAACCCAGAAGAAGATGATGTCAAAACCAGTGAGCAGCGTGGTCGTCGGGTAGAACTTGCGCAGATCCGCGGTCTCGGAGGGCCAGCCGAGTGTGCTGAACGGCCAGAGCCAGCTTGAGAACCAGGTATCGAGCACGTCTTCGTCCTGGGTCAGCTCCGTTGACTTGCAGAACGGGCACTCAAGCGGTTCATCCCGGGCGACTACGGTCTTGCCGCAATGCGCGCAATGCCACGCGGGGATGCGGTGCCCCCACCACAGCTGCCTGCTTATGCACCAGTCACGGATGTTGGTGAGCCAATTCTCGTAGGTATTCTCCCAGCGCTGGGGATAGAACCTGACATCGCCATTGCGCCAGGCCGCCAAGGCCTTGTCGGCGAGCGGCCGCATCTTGACGAACCATTGCTTTGACAGGAACGGCTCGACAACGGTATGGCACCGGTAGCAGTGGCCAACGGCATGGGTCATCGGCTTCTCGGCAACGAAGGCGCCAAGCGCCTTGAGGTCATCGATGACCTGGTTCCTGGCGTCCTTGACCCTGAGGCCCCGATACTTCGCCGGCACTTGGTCGTTCAACGTGCCATCGGGGTTGAGTATATTGATACTCTTGAGGTTGTGGCGCTTGCCGACCTCGAAGTCGTTTGGATCGTGAGCCGGAGTTATCTTGACCAAGCCTGTACCAAAGGCGCGATCGACATAGGCATCGGATATCATCGGGATGGTTCTATCGGTGAGCGGCAGCCTGAGCATCGCGCCTTCCAGCGACCGATACCGCTCATCCTCCGGGTGGAAGGCTACGGCGGTATCGCCGAGCAGCGTCTCGGGTCGCGTGGTCGCGATCTCGATGTGGGTGGGACCTCCGCGCGGCGGATCGACCAGTTCGTAGCGAATGTGGTACATGGCCCCGGACTCGTCGGTGTGTTCCACCTCATCGTCTGACAGCGCTGTGCCGCATGACGGGCACCAATTGACCAGGTATTCACCCTTGTATACGAGTCCGCGTTCATACAACGTGACAAATACATCACGAACTGCCTTGGACAGGCCCTCGTCCAGGGTAAAGCGCTCGCGGCTCCAGTCGCATGAGGAGCCTATCTTCTCGAGCTGGTGCTTGATTACGTCATGGTGTTCGTTGGTGACCTTCCAGGTCTCCTCGACGAACTTCTCGCGGCCCAGTTCATGCCTGTCGATGCCCTTTGCGCGCAGCTTCTTCTCCACGACATGCTGGGTAGCTATGCCGGCATGGTCGGTGCCCGGCAGCCACAGCGTTGATTCGCCGAGCATGCGATGAAAGCGCACGAGGATATCGGGCATGGCATTGTTCAGCGCGTGTCCCATGTGCAGGACGCCGGTGACATTGGGTGGCGGCATTACCATGACAAAAGGCTTCGAACCGTTCGGGGCAGATGGCGCAAATGAACCCGCAGCCTGCCACGCCGCGTAGATTCGATCTTCAAATTCCTTGGGGTCGTACGCCTTGGCTAGTTCTATGGCTTTCATATGGTAGTATCCTCCACCGTCTGTCGTGCCATGCACTGTACCAAAAAGCCCGTGTATATGCAAAGGGCCGGGATGGATTGGAGAGCGTCCTACAGGATGGGAACCTCGGCCACATCGGTATACCGCCTCGTGATCTCGAGAATCGCGTCAAGGTTGCCAAAGAGGAGGTCCACCAACTGTGGTTCAAAGGCCGCGCCGGATTCATTCCTGAACAGCTCAAGCACCTTCTCCAGCGGCCAGGCATCCTTGTAGACACGCTTGTTGTACAGCGCGTCAAAGACGTCGCAGATGGCAACGATCCGCCCTGACAAGCTGATATCGGAGCCGGACTTGCCCAGCGGGTAGCCCTTGCCGTCCCAGCGCTCATGGTGCTCGAAGGCTATGACGGCAGCGGCGCGCAGCAAAGGCCTGTCAGATGTGCCAAGTATCTCCTTGCCTACGACGGTATGCCGCTGCATTATGGTCCGCTCCTCAGGGGTCAAGAGGCCAGGCTTGGACAGGATGGCGTCAGGGATGGCTATCTTGCCTACATCGTGCATAGGGGCCGCGGTGGTGATGATTTCGGCCTCCTCATCGGGCAAGCCATAAGCGCGTGACAGTATGCTGGCGTATTCTCCGACTCGCACCACATGATAGGCGGTCTCACGACTGCGGCTCTCCACGACCTCGGACAGGGTCCATAGTATCTCGCGCTGGGTCTTGGCCATTTCGACGTTGAGCTCCCGGAGTCGCTCCTCGGCCGTCGTACGCTGGGCAACCTCCTGCCTCAGGGCGGAGGTACGCTGGCGCACCCAGAACTCCAGCTCTTCGTTGGTTGACGCCAGATTGCGCGCATCGCTCTTCTGACCGCTGATGTCGTTGAAAACGAGCAGTTTCCACCCCGAGGAGCGGTCCTTGGCTGGGCTGGACGCGACAGTGATACGGTAGCTGCGGTGCGGCAGGCCCTCATGATCAGGCAGATCGAGCTCGGTCTCAGCCTCCGGATACGCCAGGGCCGCGATGACTTCCGATGGCCAGTCCTTGAACAGCGACCTCGCGCCAAGACCAATGGGATTGCCGCCATCCTTGCCTATCAGCGTCCGCGCCGCGGCGTTGCAATCGACGACAATGCCGTCGCCGCCAAGGACAAAGACGGGATCCATCAGGGTATCCATCACGGCGCGGCGAGCCATCTGCACGGTTCCGTATAGACGGCGGCTGAACAGCGCGTAGACACTGAGTGTTGAACCAACAATGCTCCAGAGTGGCATCAAGCTGGCCGCCATGCCCAGGCTGCATACCAGACAGCCGACAAGAATATACCACGCGGCTTTTCTGCGCGCCGAATCCTTGCGCACCGCATATCGCGCCAGTATGTATACCGCGAGCGCCGACTGGGCGTACCCATACAGCAGAGCGAGCAGCGCGAGGGCTGAAGGCCTGGCGGCGATTCCAGTGAACGGCAGCCCGACCGTGCGGTCGACATATGCGTACAGCGGGCTTATGGAGATGCCCGATACCACTGTCATGGAGGCGACTATGACAAAAGCCAGTGGAACGATCATGGCCGTCAGCGATACCGGATTCAGCAATCGCTGCCCCAGTCCGACATACCCTATCGCCAGCAGCAACACTGCCACGTGAAGCCCGGACTCCAGAGGCCATCGCAACGCATTCCAGAAGAGTTTGGCGCCGACACCGGGACGGATCAACTCCAGCAGTGAAACGGCGCCCAGTGCGACTTGCAGTGCCGCGATGGCCACAAACAGCCGCACTTCCGCGCGGTGCCATCCGGCCATGATCGAGGCTAACCCAAGCCCCGAGACGAACACAAACGAGATGATATAGGGAAAAATTCCGATGATTCCAGTTGGCGTCAAAGCATTCATTGCTAAGGTCTACAGTACGCCAAAGCTGGTTCATCCGCAAGTACGATCAGAACATCGCGGGTGACCGGAAATGAAACGAATACCGTTGCCGACCGGTTGCCGGCGGTCTATACTATCGTGGTGGATTTGAGGCATCCGGGTACAACCAGATCCTGTTCCACAAGGAGGATAGTATGGCAGAGAAGAGCAAGCAGCCCAAAGAGCCGAAGAAAAAGCCGCAGAAGACGATGATGGAGAAGCGCAAGGAAAAGCGGGAGAAGGCCGCTACCAAACACGAAGAATAGCACGCCTCCGAGTGCGGGGCTCCTGTCCAGTGATGACCGCAGGCGTCCCGCCTCTCGCTAGAATTCCTCTACAGGGAGTCTGCATGTCCAGGGCATTCGTTGGAGACGATCAGTACGACGCGGCCGACGACGAGGCTCCCGAAATCAAGATACCCATACCGCCTGGCTCCAGAAACTACATGACTCCCGAAGGGGCATCCCGCCTCGCCGCGGAACTGGAGGAGCTGGAGACTCAGGATCGTCCCAGGCTCGCGTCGGAACTTGACAGGCTGGGCAAGGATGGCCTGCACGCCGCTCCCGAGGCACTATCCACTGTGCGACGCGCTCTTGGCCGCGTCAGCAGGCGTATCGAGTATCTGTCCAGAATGGCCTCGATCGCCGAAACGGTGGAGGCTCAGCCTTCAGGCTATGATCGAGTAAGATTTGGCGCCACGGTGACGGTCAGCGATGAATCCGGGATCGCTTCGACCTGGCGAATCGTCGGCATCGACGAAGCCGACCCACCACACGGGCTGATTGGCTGGACGAGCCCCATAGCAAGGGCGCTTATAGGCAAGAAGCCTGGCGAGGCCGCTGTCGCCCGTCTGCCCGACGGTGAGCGCCGGTTGGTAGTCCTGGAAGTGCGTTGACGCCATCGATCAGGATGACCGCGGCCACTATGGGTACGGTCCGGCTCCCAGTCTGACAACCTCGACCTCTCCAGTCCTGATGTCCAGTACCGTTCCCAGTCGCCGTTCATTCTCCTCGCCTGGATCAAGGATCATGTCGATGCCGGGCAGATCCTCAAGTTCCCAGCCCGCCGAAAACAACGCTTCTTCAGGGTAATCCGGTGTGCGCATGTCGGGATCGATCATCGACCGCTTTGCGGTCAGCGACAGAACAGCCCGGCCAAGCGCGTCGATCGTATCGCTTGGCACGCGATGGTCAGGAATGCGTACGCCGAGTTCGGCGCGCCGCAAGTCAAAGTCCTTTGCGGCCCGGTTGGTGCTGGGCAGGATGAATACATAGGGGCCAGGAGTAAGGCGTTTCATGACGCGAAAGGCGGCGCTGGAGACTTCGCACAATTCGGAAACCTGGGCTATGTTCGAGCACATCACGGTCAGGGGTCTGTCGCGTCCAGGCCCCACCAGCCGCTTCAGCCTGGCGACACCGTCTTTCGAGGCGATGGAACACAGTATGCTCCAGCTGGTATCGGTCGGCACGACGAGGAGGCCACCGGCTTCCAGGATGGCCGCCGCCCTGCGAATGATGCGCGCGTCCGGATTGCCTGCCACCACATATTCAAGCACGATTGCCTCCGACAGCATGATACATCCTGCGGACGTGACACGCCAAGGGTGACACGCCAAGGGCAGTTCGCGTCAGCGCAGTGCGACAAGCTCGCGCAGGGCCGCATCATCGAGGTCGGCTATCCATGACTCGCCGGCTCTGACGCTCAGCTCTGACAGTCCGCGCTTGGCGCTGATCATCGCGTCTATTCGTTCCTCGATGGTGTCGCGCGCGACGAGCCTGTGCACGAAGACATTCTTCGTTTGCCCAATGCGGAAGGCGCGGTCGGTCGCCTGATTCTCGACGGCTGGGTTGAACCACAGGTCGTAGTGCACGACTCTGGTGGCGGCCGTCAGGTTGAGCCCTACCCCTCCGGCCTTCAGGCTTATCAGAAAGACACCGGAACCAGGCTCTGACTGGAATCGCGTGACCTGCCCGTCGCGGGCCTTACGCGACATGCCGCCATGCAACACGTATGGTTCGACTCCCAGTTCATCACGGACTATGCCTGTCAGGATGTCGAGCATCTGCACATACTGGCTGAACACCAGCACGCGTTCGCCCGCTTCCAGCGCCGATTCAAGCAGTGCGACGAGCAGCCGGGACTTGCCCGAGCGCTCTGCCCCGCCCGGGCTCTCCTTGTCGTAATTGCGGGGATGGTTTGATACCTGCTTGAGGGACGTTATCAATGCCAGCACGGCACCCAGCCGGCTTTCCGGATCGGCCGCAGAGATGCGCGCCAGGCCATCAGACGCCACCGCCTCGTACAAGGCGGCCTGCTCGGGCGTCAGGCACGCGTACTCGTCGACCACCACCTTGTCTGGCAGGTCGATGGCGATGGCCGGATCGGTCTTGAGTCGCCGCATGATGAACGGAGCGGTCACCGCGCGCAGCCTGGCGGCTGTATCTTCAGAGCGGTCAAACTCGATGGGCCTGCGGTACTCGGCGGAGAAGTGGGCAAGCGTCCCCAAGTAGCCGGGCAGGGCAAAGTCGAACACGCTCCACAGCTCCGCCAGGTTGTTCTCCACCGGGGTGCCTGTAAGCGCCAGCCTGTGCCGGCAGCGTATCGCCTTGACCGCCAGGGTGCGCCTCGAGCCAGGATTCTTGATGTAGTGCGCCTCATCGAGGACCACGAGGCGCCACTCGATGTCGGCCAGCTTCTTCTGGTCGCGCATCCAGGTTTCATAACTGGATAGCGTTACATCGGCGGCGCGCCGGCGGCGACCCGAACCGTAGTAGACACAGACGCTCAGTGATGGCGCGAATCTGGACAGCTCGCGTTCCCAGTTTGACAAGAGCGACGCCGGAGCGCATACGAGCGCTCCCGATCCCATTCCACCGGAGTCCTTCAGATACAGCATGGCCGCTATGGCCTGGACAGTCTTGCCAAGGCCCATGTCGTCGGCAAGCAGGCAGCCAAGGCCGCGTTCGAAATTGCCGAGCATCCATCGATATCCACGCTCCTGATATGGCCGCAGGCTGGCCTGCAGCGTTGAAGGCACCGGCGCGTCATCGGCCGCCTTCCTGCCCGCGTCTACGAGAAAGTCCAAGGCGGCCGGTAGCTCGCCGTCAAGCGCCACATCGCCGGAGAGCACCGTACGCAGCGCGTCCATCGCGTCCACAGCAGCGGGGTTCGATACCCGGCCCATGAGCCGTGCCGCTTCAGCCGGATCGATACGTATCCACTCGCCGCGCCACCGAACCAGTCGCAGCCCCGACTCCACGAGGGTGGCGAATTCGGCGACAGACAGGCGCTGGTCCCCGATCGCGACGGACCAGTCGAACGAGAACGCCGATGCCAGATCGAGGTAGGAGACCAGGCTTGCCTTCGCGGTGGCGCGGAGGGCCGGGCGCGGGGTGGCGAGCCTCCGCAAATCCTTGGGCAGCACTATGGCCACCCCGAACCGTCCCAGGAGCGGGGCGGCGTCCATCACGAACGCGGCCAGCTCTTCTGATCCGAGGGTCGCGCAAGGCTCGGCGCCGAGCCGCCCGAGCGCCGGCACGAAGTTCGAGAGCAACGCGGCAAAGGAGAGTGCCTCGCCGGCCCGCTGCCCGCCCTGCCCCGCCGCTTCACGAATAGGCACTCGTCGGCCATCGTCAGCGATGAAGGCCGCCGACAACTGATAGACATCCGAGCGCCGTGCCGCAATGGTGAGTTCGAGTGGTGTCCGGCGGCTTGCCAGATCGAACACCGACACCCAGGCATCGAGAGCACCGGGCAAGGCCCGCTGTCCCGGTGCCGAACAGTCTACCGTGCGCATGCCGAAGAGAGCGCGCGCAACAGGGTGCCTGGCCTCGCGGGCTGATGGCGGCATGAATCCAACGGCAGCCACAAGCTCCGAGAGAAAGGCTGTGGCCATCAAATCCATGGTCGACCGCCTGTCCGGTACCAACCCGACCCGCCTTGTGCGCACTGGATCGCGCTTTCCAGGCAACGGCACATACACCGGCGCAATCGCTACCGGCTCGAGCCGCGTGAGCAGGTCGTCGACATCGGAGGCGAAACGCGCGGGCTTCCAGATCACCGCAAGGCTGGTCCCGTCGCTGCGTACATCGGGCACAAAGGCGCAGGCGGAGGCCAGGGACCGCGCGGCGGCAAAGAAGCCACGCAGGAAGAGGTATGAAGCGCTGCCCTGGCGCTCGTCACAAGCGGCGAATAGTCGCGAGGCCGCAAGCATGCTCAGGGCGCCGCCGTTCCCGGCGACGCCCTGAGCGAAGATGCTGGCAGTGCCATCGGCGCGCAGTTCCACCTGGAAACCCGAGGCCGCAAAGGTTCGAGCGCGCGCGCCATCCATGGCGCCGGGCGAATCCGGCTCGAGGATTGCCGGTATCCGCCCGGCTGTCTGGATGTACATCGCGGTGCACAGAACACGCAGGTCGAATGGAGCGAGCCCCCGCGATGGTGGAAGCAGCGCCGGGATCACCGCGACATAGGGAGAGAGCCTGGCGGCGCCGGCTAGCGGATCGTCGGCAGCCGGCGCTGGATCTGGCCAGGGCTCGACAAGCTGTGGAACCAGCGGGTCGGACACCGAGCCCGGGGCGATGCCATCGTCATGATTCATGATCGAAGGATCGATGCCGCGCAGACGGAACAGCACAAGCGGATCGCGGTCTATCTCCTGGGCCAGGAGGTAATATACCGCGGCCTCGTGCTTGCACGGGTCACCATGATCGGGGCACGAACAGGATCGTTGCATGTCCGACCAGCTGCGCGGGACAAGCGATACGCCCTGGTGTGCCAAGCCTTCGATCAGCTCGGCGGGAAGGTCACCAGCCGACACCCTGGCCGCAAGAAGCGGATCGGCGTCGAACGCCGCACCAACCAGCGCGGCCACCCGAGCGGGCAAGGGCTTGAAGCTAATGACGACACGGTAGTATGGGCGGTAGTGTCCCGCCACTCGCGCGGTCACCACGCCGCCCTTGACATCAAGCTCGAGCACGGCGCCCGACCCGGCATAGGAGCGCCCGCGTGTCAGGCGCCCTTCATCGGCAAGGCCTTCCATCGCCTCGATGAAGTAGCGCCCCCAGGGTGTCAGGCCAAAGACATGCTTTGCCCTCATGAAATTGCTACAACATCTTCAAATAGGCACGTCTGCGTTTGTGCTGGCGCCGGTCGTATCCCTTCCAGAGGCTTTGAACCTCGATATTGGTCTCCAGCTCGCCGGCAGTCTCGGCGCTCACGACGCCGGCATCAAGACAGCTCTTGATAAGCGATGTCATAAGGAATGCGACGGCTCCCTGAGCCTTGTACTGGGGCGTCACCGCGATCAGGAGCATGTCTATGCCCTTTGGTTTCTTGAGCGCATTGAGTATGTGTATCCACCCAAAAGGAAAGACGCGCCCCCTGGCCCTCTGCAAGGCCCGCGACAGGCTTGGAAAGACGATGCCGAAGGTGACAAGCTTGTCATCCTTGTCCACGACGATCTTGGTGAAGCGTGGATCGGCAAACCCGAGGTACTGGTCTATGTACGCGTCTACCTGCCGCTGCGACAACGGCGTCGTGCCATACAGCGGAGCGTACGCCTCGTCGACAAGCGCGAAGATATCCTTGGCGAACTTCTGCTTGAGCTCGGAGGCTTTCTTCCATTCATAGACATGCATTCCGGTCCGCTCGGCCACGATATTCTGAACGCGCAACACCTTCTCCGGTATCGACGCGGGCACCTGTACCTCGTATTCGAGCCAGTCAACATCCTTCTTGTACCCGAGCCGTTCGATATACTCGGCGTAGTATGGATGATTGTATATCATGGGCATCGTGCCAAGCTCATTGAAGCCCTCGATAAGGAGACCTTCCTTGTCCAGATCGGTAAAGCCCATCGGGCCATTGACGCCTGTCATACCCTTGGACCTGAGCCAGTCCTCGGCGGTCTTGAACAGCGCGGAGGCCACATCGAAGTCCTCGATGAACTCCACCCAGCCAAACCGGCCGTACTTGTTGCCCCACTTCTCAATGTAGCGGTTGTTGATTATCGCGGCTATTCGGCCAGCGAGTTTGCCATCGCGATACGCCAGCCAGTACTCCGCCTCGCTGAAATCAAAGGCCGGGTTCTTGTCCTTGGACAGCGTATTGAACTCGTCGAATACGATGGGTGGAACCCAATACTGGTTGCCCCTGTATATCCGGAATGGAAAATTGATGAATGCCTTCAGGTCGCGTCTTGACTCGACCTTCCTGATCTCAATTGCTGCCATGCCTATTTGTCCTCCCGGACGTATGCGGTGCCCAGGGATGCCGGTGACCCGACGCGCTTGGAGAGCGCCTCCCACCAGGTTATGGCTACCAGCACGACTATCGTCGCTATGTATGGAAGCATGTTCAGGAATGCCGCGGGTATGTTTGTCCCCGATGCCTGCAACCTGAACTGCACGGCATTGATGCCGCCGAATATAAGCGCTCCGGTGATGGCACGCGCGGGGTTCCACATCGAGAATATGACCAAGGCTATCACTATCCAGCCGCGGCCACCGGTTATGTTCTCTGACCAGCCCGGCGTATATGCCAGCGCCAGGTGAGCCCCGCCAAGTGCCGTCAGCATGCCGCCAAAAATGGTGTACCCATACTTGGCCCTGTTCACGTTGACGCCCATCGCGTCGGCGGTCCTGGGATTCTCCCCAATTGCCCGCAACCAGAGCCCATTCTTGGTCCGATACAGGTAGAACCACGCGAGTGGTATCAGGAGGTATGTTCCGTATGTAAAGAGATCCTGCCCCAGGATGGCGCCCATGATCGGAACCGAGCCCAGCGAGCCGATGTTGAATGGCGTGAAACGCGGTCCGACCAGGCCGACCAGATAGTGGCCATTGGACGCCGGGCCAAGGCGCTGCCCGAGGAAGCTGGCAAATCCTGTTCCGAACAAGGTGATGGACAGACCCGACACAACCTGGTTGGCCTTCATCGTGACCGACAGGAATGCGTGTATCAGCGACATGAGGCCGCCCACGGCAATGGCGACGAACACGGCGAGCACCAGGTTACCGGTGTAGTAGGCGGTGGCAAAGCTGGAGACCGCACCCATCAGCATGATCCCTTCAAGCCCAAGGTTGAGTATGCCGGCACGCTCGGTATATGTCTCGCCTATGGTAGCGTAAATCAGACTGGTACCGGCGCGCAGGGTTATGGCGAGCAACGATGTAATAAGGCCCATCACGCGGCTCCTCTCTCGGATTCGATCGCCGTATTGCGACCGATGCGCTTGATTCGATACTCGGTGAACAGCGAACCGGCGAGCATCGGGAACAGCATCAGCCCCTGCATCAGAAGGCCCATCGATGAAGGCAGGCCCATGACCATCTGTACCTGGTCACCGCCGACGAGCAGACCACCCATCAGCAGGGCCACAAAGGGAATGGCTAGTGGATTGAGCTGAGCCATCCACGCGACGATTATCGCTGTATAGCCGTATCCCAATGAAAGCCCCTGTTGCAGGCGTCTTGATATGCCCGCCACCTCGCCAACGCCGGCCAGCCCGCACAAGGCGCCGGAGATCAGGATTGCAAGGATTATGTTGCGCTCAACCGATATTCCCTGGTAACGGGCGGCCTTGGGGCTGTTGCCTATCACCTTGATCTCGAAACCCCACTTGGTGCGGTTCATAACGAGCCAGAGGATCAGTGCGGCAGCCAGTGCAAAGAACAACCCTATGTGTGCCCGGCCGGCAATCCTGGGAAACCAGGCCGCCTTTGGAAACAGCTCGGTACCGGGGAAGCCATAGCCATTGGGATCACGCCATGGTCCGTAGTACAGGTATGAGGAGAACAGAATCGCTACATAGTTGAGCATCAAGGTGACCAGCGTCTCATCGACCCTGAGGCTGGTCTTGAGCAAGGCGGGAATGCCTGCCCACAGAGCACCGGCGGCGCATCCGACCAGCACCATCACCGGCAGCACCAAGGGTGCCGGCAGCCAGTGGCTCCAGAAGATGGCCACCCAGGTCGCGGCCACACCGGCGAGGGTCAGCTGGCCTTCGGCACCTATGTTCCAGAACTTCAGCTTGAAGGCCAGAGCCACACCGAGCCCCGTCAGCATCAGAGGAATCGCCTTGACCAGGGTCTCGGTCAGGGCGCGTCCCGAGCCAAATGCGCCCTTGTACATAGCCCCGAAGGTAGTGAAAGGATTGGCACCGAATATCATCAAGAGCACGCCTGTCAGTACCAGTGAGACTCCAAATGAGACAAATGGCACAACCACAATAGCCGTCCTGGAAACGGACTTGCGTTTCTCGAATGCAAACCTCATACCGTCGCCTCCTTGGCCGTCGGGTCGATGCCAGCCATCAGGAGACCGATATCTTCCGGATCCGCACCCTGGGCCGGCATCACGCCTATGGCTCTGCCATCGAACATGACGGCAATAGTGTCGGCCACACTCAGTAGCTCATCGATGTCCTCGGACACCAGCAGCACGGCCTTGCCCGCGTCACGTTGAGCGACCAGTTCCTTGCGTACGCCCTCGGTGGCGCCGATGTCCAGGCCTCGCGATGGATATACGGCGACGAGGAGGCTGCCGCATGACTCTATCTCGCGGGCCAGAATGGTCTTCTGTATGTTGCCGCCGGACAGGAACTTGACCCTGGTCTCCGGCGATGGTGTCGCGATGTTGAATATGCCTATCATCTTGCGGGCAAACTCCAGTATGCGTCTGGGCAGGAGCAAGGCGCCGACAGATATCGGTGCGGCCCGGTAATCCTTCATCGCGAGGTTGTTGGCGACGCTCATGTCGCCGACGGCGCCGACAGCGATGCGATCCTGCGGGATATGGCTTACACCACTCATGATTATCTGCAGCGGCGTCTTGTTTGTCGAATCGACGCAGTTTATTGAAATCCCACCCGAGGTAACCGACCTGAGGCCGGTAATTACCTCGGACAATTCGCGCTGCCCGTTGCCGGCCACGCCAGCTATGCCCAGTATCTCACCGGCCCTCAGCTTGAACGACAGATTGCGCAGGGCGGGCAGCCCTCGCTCGTCCTCGGCGCAGACATCCCGCAGCTCCAGCACGACCGCGCCTGGCTCAAACGGCTGCTTCTCTATATGGAACAGAACTTCGCGCCCGACCATCATCCGCGCGAGTTCCTTTGGATTCGTATCTCTGGTCGTCTTCTCTATGACGACTTTGCCCTTGCGCAGCACCATCACCCTGTCGGAAAAGGCCATCACCTCATCCATCTTGTGGGTAATGAAAACGGCGCTCTTGCCTTCGGACTGCATGCGCTTGACGACCGCATCCAGTTCCTTGGCCTCCTGGGGCGTCAGGACCGCTGTGGGTTCATCGAGCACCAGAATTTCGGCCTTGCGGTATAGTTGCTTGAGTATCTCGACTCGCTGTTGCTCACCGACTGACAGTTGCCAAATGAAGGCGTCGGGATCAACCTTCATGTTGTATCGATCACCAAGCTCGAGTATCGAGCGCTTGATCTGGTTCATGTCCGGTATCATGCCAAGGCTTGGCATTCCGAGCACGACGTTCTCGGCCACGCTCATCGTATCGACCAGCATGAAGTTCTGGTGAACCATGCCGATGCCCAGATCTGTGGCATCCCGTGGTGACCGTATGTCCGCCTTGACACCCCGGACATAGACCTCGCCGGCATCCTGCCGGTACAGGCCACAGAGGATATTCATCAACGTGCTCTTGCCAGCCCCATTCTCGCCGAGCAAGGCCAGTACCTCGCCCTTGCCCAGACGCAGATCGATGCCGTCGGATGCCTGAACACCGGGGAAACTCTTCCGAATTCCCCGCATCTCGACGAGCGGAGCCCCGTTTGCGGTTTCTTCCATGATTGATTGCACCTTGTATGGGATTCTAGTCGCATGAACCGGGCCGATACAACACATCGCATGATGCGCCAATGGCCGACAACGATTCGAAAGAAAAATATGGCGCCCCCGGGGGGCGCCATGCAACGACTTGATTACTGCACTTTTCCTACGACGCCCTCGACGAGCCAGTCAAATGAAAGCAGTTCCTGATCGGACATCTTGGCACCTTCATTGACGCGAAGCTTGCCGGTGTTGTCCTTGATCGGGCCAGTGAAGACATCCCAGGTTCCGCCGATTATCTTCTGCTTGGCGGTTGAAACGAGATCCTTCACATCCTGCGGGACGAGGGGGCTGAAGTCTGCCAGACGCACCACGTCGGCGGAGAGGCCTTCCCAATACTGGGTGCTCTTCCAGGTGCCATCCATGCCTTTGCGCACGGTGTCAACATAGTAGGGTCCCCAGTTCCATATCGGGCTTGTCAGGACAGTGTCGCCGACGAACTTGCGCATGTCTGAATCATAGCCGATGGAAAACTTGCCACGTTCCTGGGCGGCCTTCTGCGGCTCGGTGGTGTCCTGGTGCTGGGCTATGATGTCGGCGCCGGCATCGAGCAGGGCGACGGCCGCCTCACGCTCCTTGACCGGGTCGTACCAGGTATTGGTCCAAACCACACGGATCTTTGCCTTGGGGTTGACCGAGAGCACACCGAGCGTGAAGGCGTTCATGCCGCGTACGACTTCCGGAATCGGGAAGGCGCCGACATAGCCAATGAGGTTGGATTTGGTCATCTTGCCGGCGACGATACCGGAGAGGTAGCGGGCCTGGTAGATCCGGCCAAAGTACGTCGACATATTGTCAGACGTCTTGTAGCCGGAGCAATGTACGAACTTGACCTTGGGGAACTCGGCGGCGACTTCCGCCATCGGGTCCATATAGCCAAACGACGTGGCGAATATCATGTCGTAGCCGTCCTGGGCATACTGACGGATTATGCGCGTGGCGTCGGGGCCTTCCGGAACGTTCTCCATGTAGGCGGTCTTGACCTTGTCACCAAAGGCGGCTTCGACGGCCAGGCGGCCGGCGTCGTGCTCATGGGTCCAGCCCATGTCGCCGGGAACGCCGATGTATATAAAGGCGACCTTGTACGGAGCGACAGGGGCCGCCGGCGCTACCGGCGCTTCCTTTTTGGCGCAACCGATTGCCGCGAGCGCGATCAGAAGGACACTGACGAGAAACAGGCTCTTCTTCATGAATTCTCTCCTTTATGCCGCAGTGCGTAGATATCTTCCGCACCAGCCGGAAAGTACCGACAGGCGCAGTCACACTAGTAAACAACCTTCCAGCCCATATGTCAAATGAAACCCACCAAAACCGATCGCGCGTTGACGGGCAACCGGGTCTGGACTACGATGGCTGAATGCGACGACTTCTTCGACTGACCGTATTCAAGCCGCTGCTGTCATGCGCGGCGCTGGCATTGATGCTGGTTCAGTCGCCCCTCTCCTGTGGCGCCCAGGAGACATATACATTCAGGCACCTGACGACAGAGGATGGACTGTCCGGCGATGCCGTCTACTGCATGCTCCAGGACAAACACGGGTACCTGTGGCTGGGGACCTTCAGCGGGCTATCACGCTACGACGGATCGAGGGTCGTGAGCTACAGGCCGGTGCCCGGCGACGCCGGGAGCCTGTCATCATCGCTCATATTCGACATACACGAGGACGCTACCGGCACGCTCTGGATAGCGACCGATGGAGGCGGCCTGGCCCGCTATTCACGGGACTCGGATGCGTTTGACCGTTTTGTGCACGTTCCGGCTGACATCAATTCGCCCGGCAGCGACAGGATGTTCGCCGTCTGCGACGACCCATATGGCTGGATATGGGTGGGCACGGCCGACGCCGGCATAGACCGGCTGGATACCGTCAAGGGTACATTCGAGCACTACAGGATTGACTCAGGGCTGCCTTCTGAGACCGTGCGGTCGCTCTTGTGCGACGAGGCAGGCACGCTGTGGGCCGGGACCACCAAGGGATTGGCGCGCTTCGACCGCTCCAGGAATGTCTTCGTCACCGTCGATATCGCGGGATCAAGCACCGTACGTTCGATCATGGAAGACATCGACCATAGCCTGCTTGTCGGCACCGATGGCAGAGGGGTATACAGGCTGGACACGGCGCGCCAGACCGCTACGCGAGTGCCGCTTGGACCGGGTTCGGAAACGCTCCTTATCAGGGCAATGGCGCGCGACCTGTATGGGCGCATCTGGGTGGGAACAGAGGACCGTGGTCTCAGGGTAATCTCTGCCGATGGAGCCACGGTCGCCGTGATCCAGGCACGGCCTGGATCCCCGTCCGGTCTGAGCCACAATGCGATACGTTCGCTGCTTGTCGATCAGTCGGGACTCGTCTGGGTGGGAACGAGGGGAGGAGGCGCTTCGGCCTACAATCCCCGATCGGTTGCCGTGCGGCGACTGGACAGCAGAACAGGGCTGCCTGGCGCTGAAATCAGGCAGATGCTGGAGTCGGTCGACCACACCCTCTGGATAGCGACCGATGGCGGCGGTCTTGTCCATGCAACGGCCGACGGTATTCCCATACGGAGCTTCAGGTACGCGGCTGACGACCTGGGCAGCATTCCAAATGACAGGATCATCTGCCTGGCACAAGCGCCTGATGGCCGGCTGTGGGTTGGCACGGATGGCGGAGGCATGGCACTGCTCGATCCATCAACGGGACGCGCCACGCGCATGCGGATGGATCCCGCAAGGCCGGATTCCCTGGGTGGCGACACGGTATGGGCCCTGCTCGTCGACAGGGACGGCACCCTGTGGGTCGGCCTCGAGGGCGGCGGACTGGATCGCCTCAACCCTGACGGCAAGACATTCACGCACCATGTGCCAATAGCCGGCGACAAGACATCGATAAGCGGCAATTCTGTCCGCGCCCTGCTCCAGGACTCCAGGGGACGGATATGGATAGGGCTTTGGGATGGCGGCCTGACTCGCTGGGATCCCGTTTCCGACAAGGCGTTCGCCGTCTTCAGACCTGCCAATGATTCGCGCTCACTGGCGGATTCCTCGGTGACATGCCTGTTCGAGGACTCCAAGGGAACGCTATGGGTTGGCACCGGCGGCTCTGGCCTCGACAAGATGCGCGAAGACTCCTACATGACCAGTTTCGAACATCTTGGAACGGCGAACGGCCTGGCCAGCGATGACATTATCGGGATACTCGAAGACGCTGCCGGCACTGTCTGGATAGTGTCAGGCCGGGGCGTCTCCCGCCTCGATTCAACCAGCGGCGAGCTCCTGTCCTGGGGTCCGGCTGACGGATTCCAGCAACGATTCAGCCAGAACGCGTACCTGTCACGGTCCGATGGCCGCTTCATGCTCGGCGGGCCCGAAGGCATAGACCTGTTCAAGCCAGACCTGCTGAACCATCCCGATGTGCCACCCCCGGTGGTCATTGCCAATGTCTCGGTCGTCGCGCATCCCGATGACGACCCCGCCAAGACATCCATACGGACGCGGGCCTTCAGGGCGGCGCTGAACAGGGGTGTCATCGAGCTTCGCCCTGAGGATGCCGCGCTCGCTCTCGATTTTGCCGTGCTTGACTACGTTGACCCATTGCGCAACCGGCTTTCAGTTACCCTGTGGGGCGGCCCCGCGGAACGGATGGAGCTTGGATCACAGACCCGCGCCGTTCTTGGCGGACTGGCACCGGGCGACTATGAGCTTCGCCTGAGCGGGGCAACGGCCGGCGGCATCTGGAACCATGAGGGTGCCGTGCTCCAGATCATAGTCAAACCGCCATTCTGGAGAACAGGCTGGTTTGTGGCTATGGTAACGCTCGCCGCGCTCTCAATCGGGCTCGTCATTATCGTCACCAGAACCAAGGCGCTGCAAAGGCAAGCCGATCAATTGCGTACCCTGTCCATGCACATCCAGGACGCTCGGGAAGAGGAGCGCAAAACCGCGGCCCGCGAGGTTCACGATGAACTTGGCCAGTTGCTGACGGCTGCCAAGATGGATCTTTCGTGGCTCAAGACACATCCCCCCGCCCCCGAGGTTTTTGGCGGCAGGGTTGGAGAGGCCATAGCGATGGTGGATTCCGCCATTGACTCGGTAAAAAGCATAGCGACACGACTGCGCCCGCGGGCCCTGGACACGCTATCGCTGTCGGAAGCCCTGCGCTGGCAGCTCGAGGATTTCAGGAGACGCTCGACTGTGGATTGCAGAGCCATAATCGATCCAGCACCGGAGACGGTTGCCGAAGGCGCGGCCACGACCATGTTTCGTGTCTTCCAGGAAATCCTGACCAATGTCGGGCGGCATGCCCAGGCTCACCGGGTCGACGTGCATTTCGCCATCGGAGACGGAATAATGATGCTCGAGGTCAAGGATGATGGCATGGGTATACCGGCAGGCGCTGCCGGTTCGCCCGAATCCCTGGGCATCCTGGGCATGCGGGAGCGAGTCCGGCACGAAGGCGGATCCTTCGAGATAGAATCGCCGCTGCAGGAATTCAGCTGGCGCGGCACGAAGGTCATCGTTACTATACCGCTCGATACGGTATCAAGGGAGAGCAGAAGCAATGCTTAGGGTGCTGATAGTCGATGATCATCCATTGATACGCAAGGGACTACGGCAAATACTCCTTGAATCGGTACACATAGGCCTCGTCGAGGAAGCGGCCGATGGATCACGCGCGATCGAGGCCGTCCGCGCCGGACACTATGATGTGGTAGTGCTCGATATATCGTTGCCTGGCAAGGACGGCATGGAGGTCCTGCGGGACATCAAGGAACTGTCGCAGGAAACGGCGGTCCTGATGCTGAGTATCCAGCCGGAGGAGCAATATGCCCTCAGGGCGTTCAGGCTGGGCGCCTCCGGGTGCCTGAACAAGTCAGGCGCGCCAGACGAGCTGGTGGAGGCCATCAGGGTAGTCGCCTCCGGAGGCAGCTATGTCAGCCCGGCGGCCAGCGAGGCTCTGGTCAGCGGCATCAAGAGCGGCGATGGCCGGCCGCCGCACCTGCTGTTGTCCGAGCGGGAGAATCAAGTGATGCTCTTGCTGGCGGGCGGATCTACGGTCAGCGAAGTAGCGTCATCGCTCAATCTTTCCGTAAAGACTGTCAGCACCTACCGGGCGCGCATCCTTGAGAAGATGAATCTTGCCAACAATGCCCAGCTGACGCAGTATGCCTACCGGCACAAGCTCATAGTCTAGCGCCCGCCGACATCGCGTGTAGGACTGATTCGTACACACAGCTTCATCGATATCCTACCAAAACTTCATAGGCTGTCCGACTGCGCGTTTGCGGCATCCCCCCCATGATACGGCTGAGACACATGAGTTCTTGGCCGGAGCACCAGCATGGATGAGTTTCGCATACACACGCACATCATCGACCCGATAGGCGCGGACGAACGAGCGATGCTCGCGGCATTCCTGTCACCACTCGGGCTCGATTTCGAGGACGATGTGGAACTCTCGGCGGTGGTCCAGGATGGGCCCGTGCCAATCGCGACGGCCTCGCTTGCGGGCGACGTCGTCAAGTGCGTCGGCGTTGTGTCAGAGCGTGAGGGCGAAGGTGCCGCGGCGCGAGCCGTCTCGGCGGTGATAGCCGAGGCGGAAGCCCGTGGTCGCAGGCACCTCTTTGTCTATACACGCCCCAGGAATCGATCGATATTCGAGAGCCTCGGGTTTGTGACGCTGGCGGCTGTCGGCACCCAGCCCGATGAAGGCGTGATGCTGCTTGAGAATGACGCGCACGCGTTCGACCGCTGGGCCCAGTCAATACGATCGAGCCTGCCCGGAGGCATCGCAGTCGGTGCCGTGGTGGTCAACTGCAATCCGTTTACGCTCGGCCACCGCTACCTGATAGAACGATCGGCGGCTGACTGCGCCGCGCTCGGTGGAACCCTCCTGGTGCTCGTCGTGGCCGGCGATCGTTCCAGCTTTCCTGGAGCCGTGCGCGAGGCCCTGGTGCGGGCCGGTACGGCCGACCTCGACAACGTCGTCGTGGCCTCAGGCGGCGCCTACTGCGTCTCCGGAGCGACCTTTCCCGCCTACTACCTCAAGGAAAAGAGCCAGGCCGCCGACCTGCAGGCCGCGCTCGATGCGGAGCTGTTCGCCTCGAGGATTGCGCCGGCGCTCGGCATACGACGCAGGTTCGTCGGCACGGAGCCGTACTGCCAGGTCACCGCCGGGTACAACCGGGCGATGGCCGACGTGCTGCCACGGCACGGCCTGGAGCTGGTACAGATACCGCGCGTCGAATCGGGCGGAGCGGCCATAAGCGCATCTTCCGTCAGGGCAGCCATCCGCGATGGCGACCTCGAGAGGGCGCTGGCACTGGTACCGCCAACGACAGCCGCATGGCTGCGCTCGGCGGAAGCGGAGCCAGTACTGGACAAGATCAGAACCGGCTCCGGTCGGCATTGAGCGGAGGGAATCGTATGAATATTGAACACGACGCGAGTAGCGGCACACAGGAATCGGGAGATGCACGGGTCATGGTGCGCCCCAATGCGGGCAAGGGCCTCTCGCTTGAACTGCTCGGGCCATCGACGGCCCGCTACGGCGAGGAGATCAGGACGGTAGTTCTGGCAACACTGGAGTCGCTTGGTGTCTCGGACGCCTCGGTTCTCATAGAAGAAAAAGGCGCGCTGGACGCGACGATACGGGCCAGGCTCTCCGCAGCCTGCGGCCGCGCCGCCGATGGCGGCTCCATGCCCTGGGAGACGATGCGATGAAGCTGCGCAGGTCAATGCTGTACGTGCCGGGCAACGCCCCGGCCATGCTCCGCGATGCCCACATCTATAGCCCGGATTCGGTGATGTTCGATCTTGAAGACTCGGTATCGCCGCGGGAAAAAGACGCCGCCAGGCATCTGGTCTTCCAGGCGCTCAAACACTACGACTACGCCGGCGTCGAGCGAATCGTCCGCATCAATGGTCTGGATACACCGTACGGACTCGAGGATATCGCGGCTGTCGTATGCGGCGGCGTCGACGCGGTTCGCTTGCCAAAGACCGACGGACCGGAAGACATACTCGCCGTCGAACAGGCGGTCGCCGCTGCGGAGAGACGATTCGGGCGACCCACCGGCTCTGTCAAGCTGATAGCGGCGATAGAATCGGCGCGGGGCATCCTGGCGGTCCGCGACATAGCTGTCGCGAGCCCCAGGCTGATAGCCATTGCGATAGGCGCCGAGGACTTCGTTACCGACATGCACACGAGTCGCAGCCCCGACGGCGTCGAATTGCTCACCGCCCGCAGCATGCTCGTGATGGCCGCTCGCGCAGCCGGAATCATGGCCATCGATACGGTGTTCTCGTCAGTTGATGACGAGGAAGGCTTTCAGCGCGAGGTGCGCCTGGCCAAACAGCTCGGATTCGATGGCAAGAGCGTCATACATCCATCGCAGATTGCGATGGTACACGCCATATACGCGCCGACAACCGAAGAGGTGGCCAAGGCCCGCAGGGTCATCGCGGCGGCGGCAGACGCCGAGGCCAAGGGCTCGGGTGTGATCGCCCTCGATGGCAAGATGATAGACAAGCCGATAGTGGAACGCGCCATGCGCGTGCTGGCTCTTGCCGGGGAGGTGGACGCGTGAACACGAACAGCATAGGCCGCGAGCTGCCGGGATCGGTGCCAGGTTACGATTCCATCATCGGTTTTGAGGGACCCACCACACGACGGCGAGCCGACGCCAAGCTCTACGCCAGCCTGGATAAGGCACTCGACGCTGTAGGCGTGAGAAACGGCATGACCATATCCTTCCACCACCATTTCAGGGAAGGTGACCGTGTGGTCAACATGGTGATCGAGGCACTCGCACGGCGGGGAGTCCGGGACCTGGTGCTGGCTCCAAGCTCGCTGACGACGATACACGCACCGCTCATCGAGCGCATCAAGGGCGGCACGATCAGGACAATCAGGACCAGTGGCCTCCGCGGACCGCTCGCCGACGCGATAAGCGCCGGTCTCATGGACGAGCCAGTGCTTATCCATTCACATGGCGGCAGGGCCCGTGCCATCGATGCAGGCGAGATCACGGTCGACATAGCCTTCCTGGGCGTGCCGTCATGCGACGAGCGGGGCAACGCCAACGGTTCGAGCGGCGCCTCAGCCTTCGGGTCCATTGGCTACGCGATGGTCGATGCCCGCAACGCAAAGAAGGTAGTGCTGCTGACCGAGGAACTGGTACCCTACCCGCTCACTCCCGCCTCCATACGGCAGGACCAGGTCGATGCCATCGTCAAGGTCGATTCCGTTGGCGATCCGGCGGGCATTGGCAAGGGCGCTACCAGAATGACACGCGACCCGCGCGAACTGCTGATAGCGCAGACCGCCGCGCGGGCCATAGCCGCCGCTGGCATAGTGCAGGACGGCTTTTCCATGCAGACGGGCTCGGGCGGCGCAAGCCTCGCCGTCGTGCGCTTCCTGCGCGAGCTGATGCTGGCTCGCGGTGTAAAGGCCTCGTTCGCGCTTGGCGGCATAACAAGCCAGCTCGTCCGCCTGCTCGAAGAAGGCTTGGTCGGCACCCTGCTCGATGTGCAGAGTTTCGATCTGGACGCCGCGCGGTCGATAGCCGCCAATCCAGGACACCGCGAAATCGACGCATCATATTACGCCAACCCTGGCCGCAAGGGCTGTGCCGTCGACGCCCTCGATGTGGTGATCCTGTCGGCTATGGAGGTCGACCTGGACCTCAACGTCAATGTGATAACAGGCTCCGACGGCATCATTCGCGGTGCTTCCGGTGGCCATTGCGACACGGCGGCCGGCGCTGGCCTCACGGTCGTCGTCGAGCCGCTGTTGCGCGGCCGCATACCCACCATGATGGACAGGGTCACAACGATCATAACGCCTGGCGAGAGCGTCGACCTTCTGGTCACCGATCGGGGTATCGCCGTTAATCCACTGCGCCCCGAGTTGCGTGACACGCTCCTGCGTGCGGGCTTGCCGGTCCGGGAGACAGCAGAACTGAAGCGGCTGGCGGAGTCGTACACCGGCGTGCCGCGGCCGATCGAGTTCGACGACCGCATCGTCGCCCTGGTCGAGTATCGCGATGGCACCATCATAGACACGATCCGCCGCCCCAAGGGGCTGGCCCGTTGAACACCGCCGCGGTGTCCGCCGAACGTGACCGCCGGGCCGCCGAGACAGCGGCCTTGCTGGCCTCGGGCGCTCGCTCTGTGGTCCGGCTGTCCGCACGGATGCCGGCCGCGTTGCGCGAGCAAGGGCTGTCTATTGAGCCCGTGGAGCGTGGCGCACTGGTATTCGAGTCGGCCTGCCGCGACCGCACCCTGCAACTGCTGCCTGCCGATACTGGATCGGGACCGCTGGGTCCATGGAGACTCTGGACATCGGATTCCGCACCGATGGCGCTGAAGCGAGCCTCGCTATATGTGGAGGAAGGCTCCTGGCTCGGCCAGCTTCTGGACATCGATGTAATGGACAACGACGGCCCGGTAGGGCGAGCTGACCTGTGCCTGCCACCGCGGCCGTGCGCCGTCTGCGGAGCGCCCGCGGCAGCCTGCTCGGGCAGAGGCATCCATGACGGCGCCGCGGTGTATGCGGCATTCGCGGCGATACTCGAGCGCTCCAGGACCGGCGCTCCCGTTCAACGCGTGCATGAGGATCTCCGGATGGGAGCGCCGTTGGCGCATGCCCACCCTTGACGATAGAAGAGATCGATTCCGAAGGAGGAGATACACCATGAACCGTATCATCCGCATCATGACGGCAACCGCGCTTGTTGCCATTCTGGCGATGCCGGCGTTCGCGCAGGCAAAAGGCTATCCATCCAAGACCATCGAGTGTTATGCCCCGAGTGGCGCTGGCGGCGGCTGGGACCTGACCATCCGCACTGTGGCCAAGATCCTCGGTGACACCAAGCTGGTCAAAGTACCGATGCCGGTGGAGAACAAGGCCGGCGGCGGCGGAGCGGTTTTCCTGACGGCCCTGCAGTCACTGAAGGGCAAGGACAATGTCCTGACCGTCTACAGCCCGCCGCTGCTCCTGATCAACCTGAATGGCACCACGCCGTTCTCCTACAAGAACACCACGCCGCTTGCCCGCCTGATCACCGATTATGGTGCCTTCGTGGTGCGCAAGGATTCCAAGTACACCACCATTGCCCAGGTCATCGATGACATCCGCAAGAATCCGACCAGCGTCAAGATCGGTGGCAATTCATCGGCCGGTTCGATGGACCACATCCAGTTCCTCGTCGTCGCCAAGGCCGCCGGCGTTACCGGACTCAAGAATGTCCAGTACATCAGCTTCCAGGACAACGCGGGAGCGGCCCAGCTGCTCGGTGGACATATTGACCTTCTGACCACGGGCCTCGGCGACGTGCGCGGTCTCGTCGAATCAGGCGACCTCCGCGTCCTTGCGTCGACCGCCCCCACGAGGCCGCAGTTCGGCATCGGCAAGGATACTCCGACCGTCCGCGAGCAAGGCATTCCAGCCGACTTCGCCAACTGGCGCGGTATTTTCGGGCCGCCCGAGATGCCCGCCTACGCCGTGACCTTCTGGCGCGACGCGTTTGCCAAGCTGGTCAAGACGCCCGAATGGCAGAAGGCCTGCGAGGCAAATGGCTGGGTACAGAGCTACGCGGATCAGCCTGAGTTCGCGAAATTCCTCGAGGCGCAGAACGCCGTCTCCAAGGACATTCTTGTCGAACTCGGCATGGCAAAATAACACAAACGGCTGCAATCAGCCCGGGCCGCAACCAGCCCGGGTTGATTGCCGTGTCCGTCAGAACTGGAGGATGCAATGACCTGGAACCTTATCACGGGCCTCTTGGCCACCCTGATCGGCGTGGTATATGGATGGAGCGCCTGGTCCCTGCCGCGAGCCACCTTCGGCAGTCCCACTGGGCATATCGTATACCCTGTCATGCTTGGCATACTGATGACGGTGCTGGGCCTTGTGCTTGTCATATCAGAGATAGTCAAGAAAGGCCCGAAGAACGCGGCTGACAGCCCGAAATTCGGCGCGATGACGAGGCATGGTCGCGAGATCCTGATCGCTATCTTCGCCAGCATCGTCTACGCATTGCTTTTCGTGCCACTGGGCTATGTGTTCTCGACCATCCTGTACCTGGGAGCCATCCTCTTCTTGGTCAATGGCAAGGTCAAGGTTGCCCGAACAATCCTGGTAGCGGTCCTCTTCAGCGTACTGGTATACATTCTATTCTCGGTGCTCCTCGGGGTACAGCTCCCGCGGATGCCTATCCTCGATATTTAGGAAAGGAGCACGACGTGAACGAAATTTTCACCCAGCTTCTATACGGCTTCCATGTAGCGCTCACCCCCATGAACATCATGTGGACAACGCTCGGCGGCGTGCTGGGAACCATAATCGGCATGCTCCCCGGCCTCGGCCCGGCCACCGGCGTGGCGGTACTGTTGCCGTTGACCTTCAAGATGGGCCCCGTGGGCGCGATGATAACGATGGCCGGCGTATATTACGGCGCGATGTTCGGCGGATCACGCGCGTCGATTCTGCTCAACACCCCAGGTGACGGAGCGGCAATCGCTTCATGCTTCGATGGCTACCCGATGACCCAAAAGGGCCGTGCAGAGGCCGCGCTGGCCATCTCCGCTGTCGCATCATTCATAGGCGGCATGATAGCCAACGTCGCGATGGTCTTCATCGCGGTACCCATGGCACGATTCTCACTGAAATTCGGCCCGGCAGAATACACGCTGCTGATGCTCTTCGCCCTGGTAGCCACGGCCGCGATGTCGAAAGACAAGATGCTGCTTGGCTTCATTGGCATGGTCTTTGGCCTGATGATATCGACGGTGGGACTGGATGGCCTGACCGGCGTCAACAGGTTTACATTCGGCATCCTTGAACTGATGGGCGGCGTCGATTTCCTGATAATCATCATTGGCATATACGCTCTGGGCGAAGTGTTCAAGAGCTTCAAGTCTGTCCATGACCCAAGCTTCAAGATGCAGACAAAGTTCGGCAAGATACGATTCACCAGGGAAGACTGGAAGCGTTCCTGGCCTGCCATACTGCGCGCTACGCCGCTCGGCTTCTTTGTCGGAGCGTTACCGGGCGCCGGCGGCACTATGGCCGCGCTTATGGCCTACAACAACGAGAAGAGCTTCTCGAAGCATCCGGAAGAATTCGGCAAAGGCGCGGTCGAAGGCCTTGCCGCCCCGGAAGCGGCCAACAACGCGTCGAGCGTAGGCGCGCTCATACCGATGATGACCCTGGGCATACCGGGATCCGGTACGACAGCGGTAATGCTCGGCGCCCTCCTGATGCTGGGCCTGCAGCCAGGGCCACTGCTATTCGCGAAACAGCCCGAGGTCGCCTGGGGCATGATCGCGTCGATGTTCATAGGCAACATCATCCTTCTTATCATAAACATGCCTATGGCCAGCGTGCTCGTCCGCGTGCTTGCCGTGCCGGCAAAGGTGCTGTACCCCTTGATACTGGGGCTTGCCTTCATTGGAGCCTACGCCATAACCAACAGCGTTGTCGACTTCTTCATACTGATAGCATTCGGCATCATTGGTATATTCCTGGACAAGACCAAGATTCCCACCGCACCGCTGATACTGGGCGGCATCGTCGGTTCGACCATGGAGACATCGTTCAGACAATCGCTGATGCTGTCCGATGGCAGCCTGAAGATATTCTACGGCTCCCCCATCGCCATCGTGCTGATAGGACTGACTGTCCTCTCCATTGCATGGCCGGCAATAGGTGGCATGGTCAAGAAAAACAAGATGGCCAGGGCAGCATAGACTGATGAACACACTGTGCGCGCCCATCAGAGGCGCGTCGGTCCCTGTACTCTTCGCGAAGCGGACGGCTGAACGCGCCGTCCGCTCCTTGCTGCGCGAGGCTGAAGCCGCGCCGAAGCCGGGACTCGTCGACAGACTGGGCTCGGGCTCCCATGCGGATATGGACATAGGCCTGTTCAGGCGTTCTGCAACGGCTCTTGCCCCATACTTCCAGCGCATGGTTGTGGCGACGTCGGCATCAGCGCTCCGGCAACTTGGCATCGAGGCAGAGGCGGCGATGCTGCAGGCGACAAGCGGCATCAATACGCACAGAGGAGCCATCTGGACAATCGGTCTTCTGTGCGCCGCGGCAGGTAGCCTGCGCAGGGCGGCCACGTATGAAGTCGACGCGCCTGATGCGCTCGCGCTGTGCGACGAAGCGGCCCGGATCGCCGCGGCCATCGTGGCGCTCGACCAGCCGGCGACCGGTGCCGGTTATGGCGCCGCCAAGTCGCCAACCCACGGCCAGAAGGCCAGAGCCGACTATGGCCTGCGCTCTGCGCGCGACGAGGCTCTGGCAGGATTCCCTTCGATTCGGGCAAGGGCTTTGGAACTGGCACGTTCGCTCGGAAGCCATCTCATGGACGATGACGAGCGCGTCATCATGATCCTGCTCGCGGTGATGGCTGAGGCGGACGATACCTGCATAGTAGCGCGCGGGGGCATGCAGGCGCTCCTCGATGCGCGATCGCGGGCCGCACATGTTCTGGCTGCCGGTGGTCCGAGCAGCGCCTCGGGCTCGGAGCTGTACGCGCTGATGCGGCAGGAGTTCCTGGAATCCAGGCTCTCACCCGGAGGCTCGGCCGACCTCTGCGCGGCGACGCTGTTCCTGGTCGACCTCGAATCGACCTCGTGCCACCAGCACCCTTGCCCACGGCGCCTTGAAACACTAGGATTGCGCTCATGAACACGCCATATCCATGGATAGAGCTGGGATCCAAGTCTTTGCTTGACTGCAGGATATTCAAGGTACACTCGAGCGAGCGCCAGTCGACAGGCGGCAAGCGAGGCACGTTCTTCTCGGTCGATGCCCCGGACTGGGCAGGAGTCATCCCGGTCGTAGAATCCGCACTGGGCCGATCATTTGTGATGATACGGCAATTCAGACACGGCACCAAGCATCTGTCCATCGAGTTTCCAGGCGGCATAGTCGAGCCAGGCGAGGATCCGGCGGTCTCCGTGGCCCGGGAGTTGCTGGAGGAGACAGGCTACAGGGCCGAGATGATCGTGCCCCTGGGCATACTGTCACCGAACCCGGCCTTCATGACCAACACATTCCACGCGTTCGTCGCCGAAGGCTGCACCCTGGAACGCCCGCAGTGCCTCGATGAGCATGAGGAGATCGAGGTGCAGCTGGTGCCGGAGCGAGAGGCCATAGACATGATAGGGGCGGAAGACATGGGCCACGCCCTGATGACCGCGACACTGTTTTTCTACGCCCGCTACCGGGGTCAGCTCGGCTGAAGCAGCCTCGCCTGAGGCGGTCAACCGGCGATGATCGGATTCCGGAGCGTCCCGATTCCCTCTATCTCCACTTCACAGGTATCACCTGGCTTCATGAATACTGGCGGCTTCCTCGAGAAACCGACACCGGATGGCGTCCCGGTGACGATGATGTCGCCTGGCTCCAGGGTCATGACCTGGCTCAATATAGAGACAAGGTTGGCAACCTTGAAGACCATGTCGGCGGTGTTGCCATCCTGCATGACCTGACCGTTCAGCCTCGTTATCAAGCGCAACCCGTCGCCTCCGGGCGGTAGCTCATCCGGCGTCACGAGGCTCGGGCCAAAACCGCCTGTCGCGTCAAAATTCTTGCCCATCGTCCACTGCGACGTGCGCAACTGGTAATCCCGTATCGACGCCTCGTTGAATATCGAATAGCCGGCTACATGGCCAAGGGCCTCATTCGTTCCAACACGCTTGCACGTGCGTCCGATGATCGCCACCAACTCACCTTCATAGTCAAGCTGGTCGGAGATGGCAGGCTTTGTGATCGCGCTACCATGTCCCACCAGAGTCGAGGCGAAACGGGCGAATATCGCGGGGTAGTCTGGTTCGCCCAGGCCAGTCTCTGCGGAGTGGGCCTTGTAGTTGAGGCCGACACAGAGGATCTTGGATGGCCTGTGCACCGGTGGCAGAAAGCGGATAGTGCCGGTCTCGACCTCTGGTGCCGCCACAAGCTTCCGCCCCACGACTGCGAGGTCCGCTCCAGCAGCCAGCAATTCGTCAACGCTGCCCGGAAAGCCATCGGCCCCACGCTCCACGCCATGCAGTACATTATCAACCCAGACGCCTGTACCAAGCGCGCCGCCCCGTTCATAGCTTACAAGCCTCATTCGATCCTCCGCATTCTTCGCAGCGTGCCTGACCTAATTTGCCAGCACCGCGTCCAGTGAATTGAGCACGGACAGTATGCCGGCATCGGTCTCCGTTCTCATGCGCCGGCTTACGACAGAGCGTATCAGGTCAGCCGGAAATCCTTCCAGCATTGCTTCGACAAAGTCGGCAACCTTGGCATCCGAGGCGGCGTCAAGAATGATGCCCGCGGCGACTTCGTCTGGATTCTGCGATACTGCCTGAATTACCCGTATCTTGAGCGGCGGAGGCAGCGCACTTCGCAGCAAATCTCCGGCCAGCTCCGCGGCCTTGCTCGAGCCGAGATCGGCCAGCGCCTCGATGATCCTCACCTTGAGCTCGGCGTCCGCCGCCTCGACAAAGGAAGCGGCAAGCGCATCAGTTATTTCAGCCGAGACCGAAGCCAGGTTGCGCAGCGCTGACACCGCCTGCTTGCGCAATTCCTGGTCGGTATCACGCGTGGCAATCCTGACCAGGGCCTTGGCCACATCGGGGCTGGCGTTGCCCAGCTGCCCGAGCGACTGAACCGCATAATAGCGGAGCATGGCATATTTTTCGCCACGCATCTGTATCGTGGTAACAAGCGTTTGCCATATCTTGAGCTGCGGGCTGTCAAACGCCATGGCTCCAAGAGCACGCACGGCATTGACGCGAACAGCGACGCTCTCGTTCTCGTTGGTGACAAGCTTCTGAAGCTCCTCGGCCACCCTGGGGTTGGGCGTACCTTTGACCCGGAACAATGCCCAGGTCGCCAGGCGCTTGACCTCGGATTGCGGTTTGCCAAGCAGGGCCAACAGCGTCGGTATCGATGTCGGGTCTGCCAGCACGGACAGCAGCGACGCTCCTGCGACCAGCGACGTCTCTTCCTGGCTCGTCAGCAACACCCGAGATATGGCGCCCGTCACCGCGACCTGGTTGGCGGGGAACAACTGGCGCAAGGAGGCGGAAGCCGCGTCGCGAACCGCGGGATCGGGATCAGCCAGGGCATCGACCAGAACAGGAATCGCCTGGGCTCCTGCCGCGTTTGATCCGGCGGCTGTCAGGGCGACCGCCTTGAGCCCGGGGTCCAGGTCCTTTTCCCTGAGCACCTTGAGCAGGGCCGGCATAACCGTGTCGCCCTTCTGCCGGTTCAGCGATATGATCGCCGCCTTGCGGACCTGCACGTCCTTCTCGGCGCCGACCATAGCCACGAGGCTCTCGGCCGATTGCGTCGTATTGAAGGCGCCGAGCCCTGTCGCGGCTATCCGCCGTACCGCCGGCGTGCCTGCCGTCGCCAGGTCCTTGAGGGCGGCCAGGACCTTTGGATCGGTGTTGCCCTTCTGCGCCACACCGGCCAGAGCCTGTGTGGCGGCTTCGACTAGTTCCGGGGGCTGCGTGTCGCGACCGGGCGACTTGACCAGTTCCAGGATGGCGTCCAGCCCCTCCGCTCCGCCTATGGTGCCTGTAGCCTGCAGGGCCGCACGCCTGACATCCTGTGACTCGGCGGTGCGAAGCTGGTTGGCAATCACCGATATCGCAGGCTTGTACCCGATGTCGGCAAGGGCCTTCATCGCCTCGATTGGATACGACGTTCCGGCCGCGAGTTCCATGAGCCACGGCGCGGCATCCTGCGACTTGATGAGGCCCAGGACCCTGATGGCGGTCCTCGTGCGCGCCGGGTTGGTGCCCTGCTCCTTGACGATGACGCTGACCATAGTCGTCGACAGGACGCCCTTCTCTTCGGTGGGCAGATCCAGGGGTAGCGGGTACCCCTTCTCTATCATGGCAAACAGCGCGTCACGGCTCGATACGAACTCGGTATCGCTCTTCTGCCCTTCCTTTTTGTAGGCGTCGGTCATGGCAGATACGATGCCGCCTATCTTGTCCATCGCCTCTTTGTAGGCCGATGGCGTCAGGTACAGCCCGTCGCCCATGCCTTCGCGCAGAGAGACCGCCTCATCGAGCGAGCCGGCGTAATTGATGGCTATGAGTTCGCCTATCGCCCCGCCCGACGACTTGACGGCGGAGCGAACGGCCTTGAGCTTCTCGAGCGATATGAAGCGCCAGTTGGCTATGATGAAATCGAGTATTTCCTGCGCCTGCAGCTGCCCGTCACGCACGCGTGAATCGGGCACGTACTCGTTGAGGTCCGCGGTCTGGTCCGGCTTGCCGTTGCCGGAAAAATCAATGTAGCCGGAGCCGAGCTCCGGGAACAGCTTGACCAATTCCTGCGTCAGCGGCGTCGATACCAGCTGGACCTTCTGCTGTGCCCAGGTAGACTGGCCCGCGAACGCCAGAAACACTACGGCGACAAGGGCCGCCATGGAAACGCGTAGGGTTTTCATGGCGGCAATCGTATAGTATTGGCTCCTGCCTGTCAAAGCAGGTGCAGTGACGGCGGCGCTGACTATTTCTTGCTTTTGACTGCAAAAGTCTTGCGCAATAGGGCCACGAGTTTCCGGAGCTTGGGATCAGCGAGCCCGGAGAACGGTATGTCGGCAATGACATCGCGGCGCTCGGCGAGCAACCAGCGGTACAGGCGGCCGGCGACATCGGCGACGGCATCCTTCGAAGAGGTGATCCGCACCATCGCGAGCATCTCCTCGTCGGTAAACATCTTCCATTTGTCATGCCAGACCAGATCGTAGCTCGATCCATTGCCGGCGGCGTGTATCTGGAATTCTTCGGCGACTCTGGTAGCGTGGACGCGATTCGATGCGCGTTCCGCCTCGACCGCGGCATCTTCCAGTTCGGCGACGCGCATGTTGTATATATGGACCCGGGCCTGCTCGATGAGGAATGCCAGCCCTTCCGAGTCAAGCTGCGGCATCAGGCTCGCGAGCTCGGCCGCCAGGGCCTTCTTGTCTGATTTGCCAGCCTTCCTGGATTGGCTCGCCGCCACCTTGGCTCTCGGCTCGGGCTTCGGTGCCGCCTTGGCGGCTACCGGAACGTCGCCTTTGGCGATGCCGCCTTTGGCGATGCCGCCTTTAGCGATGGCTCCCGTGGGGGCGGCGTCCACTCGTGCGCGCTCCGCAAGGATTGCAGATTCAAGATTCTTCATGAAGACAGGATCTTTTCTTCGCTGGGCAGTCTCGGTTCCACCCGCCTTTGCCTTCGGCTTCTTGCCCGAGGCAGTGCCCCGCTTCGAGACCTTCACGACGTCATCACCCGATTTCCTGGCCACGCTGTGCCTCCACCATATTCACATACCTGCGTAGTGTAGCGCCCATTCGGGCCAATTTCAAACAGCGTGCGATGACGCGCATGGTCTCCCCAAGCTCATCATGACAGGCTATAGTGCCTTCATGGAACTTGATGACAGGATGGGGCTCATGCGTGTGCGGGATGTCTGCCCGGACGTGCGCATCGATATGCGTTACGCCGCCTGCGACAACTTCTTCGGAATCAGGCTCTACGACGGAGCCGATGCCTGGCTGCTTGCCGACGCGGCCCGCAAGTTGGGCAGAGCGGCCAATCTGGTTGCCAAGCTAGGATATCGTCTGGTCGTTCTCGACGCGTACCGGCCGCTATCCGTCCAGGCGCGCATGTGGGATATCCTGCCGGATCCGGACTTCGTAGCTCCTATGAGCCGGGGATCCATACACAATCGTGGCGCGGCCGCCGACGTCACGCTGGCCGACGCCAATGGCGTCGAGGTCGCGATGCCAAGCGGCTTCGACGAATTCTCGGAGCGGGCGTCGCACGGCTATGCCGGTGGAGATCCAGCCGCTCTGGCCAACAGGGATGCCCTGCGGCACTGCATGGAGCAGGCCGGCTTCAAATCCTACGAGGCCGAGTGGTGGCATTACATCGATCCGGAATGCAGGGATAGCCCACTACTGGACATACCGCTCTCGCGGCTCGAGGCCCTATCGGCACAGGCCTAGGGTCGTCTCCTGAGATCAATGGCATCCTCGGGACATACCTCGTGGCAGCAGTAGCAGCGCACGCATTTCTGGTAATCGATTGCTATGAACTTCTTTCCGGCGTGGTCCGACTCGATGGCCAGCGCCGAACCAGGGCATATCTTGACGCAGGCTCCACATATGACACATCGGGCGCGGGAAAAGAATGGCCGCGGGACCATGAGGTTCCTGAGTAGCCTGCCCGCGGGGCCCTTTGCGGCAGGCACATCATTGACCACAATTGGCACCAGCTTGAAGTCGTGCATACGAACCTGATCCGGCTGCACGCCGGTGTGCCCGATGCTGCCGGGATCGAATCCGTACACGGGATTGGCAGCGGCCTCGCGGAGGTACGGTATGTCCAGAGGGTTGTATCCGACTATGGAACTGGCCACCCAATCCACCGCGAAGGCGTTGGCGCCTGCCAGCACGACGCCTATGTGCCTGGGACTACCGTTGCGCGGTCCAGGGCCCTCCATGCCGATGATGGCATCCATCAGGGAGTAGGACGGCCTGACCGCCAGCATCAGGTCGGCGAGCATCGCGCCAAACTCGCGCTTGCCGGGGAAGCGCATATGAAAGGCGCTCTTCTGCAGCCCCGGTATGGCGCCGAACATGTTCTTTACGGCGCCCGTAAAATACATGAATGAGTGTGTCTTGAGCCTGCACAGGCTGATGACGCACTCGGTCTCGGCAACGGCGCGCGCTATCGTGAAGCGCTTGACGAGCCGGCCGTCGGGGATACCCACCTCGACCGAGTCGTTGAAATCGACCCATTGGGCGCCTTCCTCGATCGCGACCGGTTTGAGGCCGCTCTTCAGGCCGACCGCGTCACCTGACTGGACTGCCGGCGAGTCACCGACCAGGATGTGGCTGGCGCCCCGCTCCCTGACCAGCCTGATGGCCGCCCGCAGGAACTCGGGCTGGGATGTAACCGCGCCGTCGGGATCCGCCGTGGCCAGCATGTTTGGCTTGAGCAACACGGTCTTGCCCGCCACATCGAACCCGCCCGCCGAGTCAACGGCGTCCGTCACCGCCTTGAAGACTGCCTCGCGATCATAGTCCCCACACCTGATGATAGACACGTTGTTGGCCATGGTCACTCCTGGGCGGTATCCTATATTATCCAACGACCGTGGTCCAGCCATAGGTATCGGGCAGCCTGCCGGTCTGGATGCCATCAAGCTCGTCGAACAGCTTCGCTGTTATCGAGCCAACGTCGCCCGCGCCAAAGACATGCCGACCGCCTTTCCACTGCATCGATCCGATGGGCGACAGTACCGCCGCGGTGCCCATGCAGAATGCCTCGTCGGCAGTGCCTGATCCGGCAAACTGGCCCAGCCCAAAGACCCGATCGAGCGACAGCGGGGCGAACACCACGTCGAGGTCGAGCTTCTCCTTGGCAATCTTCATTACCGAGTCGCGGGTTATGCCCTTGAGTATCGATGGCGAATCGGCGACATACAGAACCCCGTCTTTGACCATGGCAAAGTTGGCCGCACCTACTTCTTCCACGTACTTTCCATCCTGGTCGAGGAACAGCAGGTCGGCAAAACCCTCTGCCTTGGCCCGCTTGGCTGGATAGAAGCATGGTGCGTAATTACCAGCGGCCTTGACCCAACCGGTGCCGCGCGCGGCGGCTCGCTGGTACTCGTCCTCGGCCTTGATATCGATGCATGCCAGTCCCTTGAAGTACGAACCGACAGGCTGGACATAGACCACAAACAGCGTGATGTCCGATGGCGCCGGCGCCAGGGTCATACCGACACCGGAAAGCAGCGGCCGGATATACAACGAGCCCTTGCCCAGAGGCGGCACATACTCGATATTGGCCCGTACAACATCGACCACCACTTGGCTGTAAAGGTCAATCGAAGGACTCGGCATCATGAGCCGCTCGGCGCCCAGGGCCATGCGTCTGGCGTTGTCGGCCATACGAAACAGCCTGATCTTGCCATCGACGCCGCGGCGAGCCTTCATGCCTTCGAACAGCGATTGCCCATAATTGAGGGCGCAAGCCTGCGCGGGGACCCTGAGCACCCCGGCGCCAACCAGGGTGGGCCGCTCGAACACGCCATCCTGCCCCGCGACACTGCCACCCATGAATGGCGCTATCGCCATGGAGAAGCCCTGCCGCTCCCACTCGATCGACGACAGCGGTGTTGGCTCCAGCGAACCCTGTATGACCATTGATTCGAACCGCGACTGACCATGCTGTTCTGACTCGTTCATGCAAACCCCATTTCGACACTCAGGATGTATCGTCGCATAGTAACACAAATGATTTGTTGCGTCGATGCCTGCGGATACGATTGCACGGCCGGACCGGAAACGTAGTATACTCGTATCGTTCCGGTTTGCTCGCGCTGCAAGGAGGCGTATATGAGTATATTCATCGTGCTCTGGGCATTCTTCGCGCTCTGGTGGCTGCTCTGGATCATAGTAGCCCTCGCCAGAAAAGCCTTCGCCATGCTCGTGTTCCTGCTCGTATCCGGCGCGGCATGGGCAACGCTCTGCATGATGGCTCCTGGTGTGCTGGGGCAATACGGCGCGATGGCCCTGCTCATCATTCCGTTGATCATATTGCCGCCAATGGTGCGGATCATAACCGAGTATCAGCGCGGAGTCCTGTACCGGCTTGGCAGGATGAAGACCATACTGCAGCCCGGCTTCAACCTCGTGTTCCCGCTCAGGATCGATGTCGTCAGGAAGATGGACATGCGCACCTTTACCATCGACGTGCCCAAGCAGGAGGTGATCACGAGGGACAATGTCCCCGTGCTGGTCGACGCTGTGGTGTACTTCAACATCTTCGATCCGGCTCTGGCCATAAACAAGGTCGCGGACTACGCGATGTCGACCAGCCTGTTGTCACAGACTGTGCTCCGGTCGGTGCTCGGCCAGCACGAGCTGGACGAGATGCTTTCAAAACGCGCCGAGCTGGGAGTGCTGTTGCAGAAACTGCTGGACGAGGCGACCGACCCCTGGGGCATCAAGGTCAGCGCCGTCGAGATCAAGGCGGTGGAGCTGGCCGAGAGCATGAAACGAGCCATGGCCAAGCAGGCGGAGGCCGAACGTGAGCGGCGCGCCAAGATAATCGCAGCCGAAGGCGAGTTGCAGGCCAGTGAGAAACTGACCCAGGCGGCCGCCGTCATAGCGACACAGCCGGCGGCTCTGCAGTTGCGCTATCTGCAGACACTGACAGAGATTGCCGTTGAGAAAAACTCCACAATACTATTCCCGCTACCGCTGGAACTGTTGCGCGTATTCGAATCGTTGGGCAAGAAATGATGAAGAAGCCTGCCGGGTCGAGGCACCATAGAGGACATGGCTCCTGTGCATCCGCCTTCATGCCTTTATGATGCTGCCTTCCGGCACGCTCTGCGTCAGCCAGACATTTCCGCCAATTGTTGAGTTCTTCCCTATGGTGATGCGTCCCAGAACCGTGGCATTCGCATAGATCACAACGCCGTCTTCGACTATTGGGTGCCGTGGCACCCCTTTGACCGGCAGGCCATGTTCATCGAGCGAGAAGCTCCTGGCTCCAAGCGTCACGCCCTGATAGAGCTTCACGTGGTCGCCTATGACGCACGTTTCACCTATGACGATGCCGGTCCCATGGTCGATGGCCAATGCCTCGCCGATAACCGCGCCAGGATGGATGTCGATGCCGGTGGACTGGTGCGCCAGCTCTGTCATAAGCCGTGGCAGGATGGGTATGCCGAGCAAAAAAAGCTCATGGGCCATGCGGAAATGGAGCATCGCCCGTACCGCAGGATAACAGTATATGATCTCGGCATACGACACCGCCGCGGGATCTCCATCATAGATCGCTCTAATATCGGAATATAACAGTCTGCGCACTTGGGGCAGCGCGTTCAGAAAGTCTTGCACGATTGCCAAGGCACGCTCTTCACATTCGAGGCATTTGCCCGATCCGTCGGAGGTGCAGACGAAGCACAGGCTCAGGAGGCATTGCTCCTTCAGGAGATCCGATAAGCGAAAGAGCAGGCTGCCGGTATTGAAGGCATTGAACAAGTTGTCGGAACGATGTTCGGTATAGAACCCCGGGAAGAAAAGCTGTAGCCCGAGCTCCGCAATATCCCTGACAGCCTGCACCGATGGCAACCGGGTTGGCTGGGCGGGGTAGAAATCCTTGACGGGAGTCTCGTCGGTCAGCCTGGCCACAATATCATTGATGGTACCCTCAAGTTCCTTCATTCATTCCTCGCTCTGATAATAACTCTCTGACAAATACCGCTCGCCATTGTCAGCCACCATGAACACTATCTTCTTGCCCGCGTATTCCCTGCATCGTGCCAGTTCCAGAGCCACAGAGAATGTCGCACCGGACGAAATGCCGCACAGAATGCCGTGCCGATGGGCCAACAACCGCATCGCGGCCACAGACTGCTCCGTCGTCGCGGTACGGACTTCGTCGATCACATCTCTACGCAAGATTCGTGGCACGAATCCCGCTCCTATGCCCTGAATCCGGTGCGCTCCCGGAGCTCCACCGGAAAGCACTGGAGATTGAGCGGGTTCAACGGCGACGACACGAATATCTGGATTGCGCTTCTTGAGTTCCTCGCCAACCCCGGTGATAGTGCCACCTGTGCCAACCCCCGCAACAAATACATCGATTGTGCCATCGGTGTCCCGCCACAGTTCCTGCGCAGTCGTTTCGCGATGTATCCGTGGATTTGAGGGATTTTCAAACTGCAGGGGAAGAAACACATTCGCAATGTGCTGAGCTAGTTCACCTGCCTTTTCAATGGCACCCTTCATGCCAAGAGCCGCCGGTGTCAGCACCAACTCCGCTCCATAAGCGGCTATCAATCTCCTTCGCTCTACGCTCATGCTGTCCGGCATCACGATGATCAGCCGATACCCCTTGATGGCGGCGACCATAGCCAGCCCTATGCCTGTATTGCCGCTGGTAGGCTCGATTATCACCGAGCTCATGGTTAGCCGACCATCGCGTTCGGCATCTTCTATCATCGCAAGCGCGATCCTGTCCTTAAGCGAGCTACCAGGGTTGAAGAACTCCAGCTTGGCATACAATTCGCCCAGCGCCTCGGGGTGTGGAATGTTTACGAGCGGGGTCTCACCTATCAAACGCAGCACGTTTGGCGCGATCTTCATCACAGGCCTCCATCCAGAACCTTGATCATCATCGATGCGTTTACATTAGTATTCCACTAATATTTATCAAGGTCAACGATGGTACACGCACGAAGATTGTCGACCTCGGATTTAGTTCAGTGGCCGGGCACCCGAATATTCTTGACTATGGTATGCCAGTTGCTAGAATAGTGTCCATGACAAGGATCAGAAAGGGAGCGAGACTCGGCGCTTTCCCAACCGCCGGTCTGGTGGTGGCATGCATGGTGCTCCTGACACCACCAGCAGTGCAGGCTCAGATCCTCTGCCGCATATCCACCGAAAATCCATCGAGCCACGTTCAGGCACGGGCACTCAGGAAATTCTCTGACCTGCTCGGGCAGCGGGCCGACTCACTCCTCAGAGTGGAATACTACGATGGGGCAGCGCTGTACCGTGACGCCAATGCACTCGCGGCCCTCGCGCGTGGAGATCTGGAGATGGCGGCTCCTGGAATATGGCAGTTTGACAAGGCAGCCCCCGATACGGCGGCGATGATGCTGCCGGCCCTCTATGCCCGGGATCAAACCTGGATTCGATCCATCGTCGACGGTGAGCTTGGTCTAGCGCTCTCGGAATCGATCGGAGCCGCAACCAGGACGGTAGTCCTGGGCAAATGGCTGGACCTGGGCTATGGCAACATCTTCAGCGTGCAGGGCCGGATCAAGTCGATAGCGGATATCCGCGGAAAGCGGATCCGCGTGGCAGGCGGTAAAGGCAACGAGGAACGCATACGAGCGCTCGGCGGCAACCCTGTATCGATAGCCTTGTCTGACCTGCCGGCCTTCATCGCGCGTGACATGGTTGACGGCGTCTTGACCACCTATGAGACCATCGATAGCGCAGGCCTCGATGCTCTCGGGCTGCGTACTGTCCTTGAGGACAGGGAGTATTACCCCTTCTATGTACCGCTGGTCAGCAAGCCATTCTGGGAAAGACTCGATGATTCGCAGAGACTCATCATCAGTTCCACCTGGGCAGAGGTGGTCGCTATGTTTCGGGACGAAGCGGTCAGAGCCCAGGAAGACGCAAGGCGGAACCTGCTTGGCCATGGGATGGTAGTCCATGTGCCAACCAGTCAGGAGCAAGCCATGACCCGGACGCTTCTTATGGCATGGCAGAACGACATGGCCAGAAGGCTGAGCGTCTCTCCGGCTACTCTCGCGGTGCTCGAACGTCTGAGCGGTGAAGGTGCCATCAAGTGAATGGCGGCCGGCACGCGCTGATCAGGAACCTATGGATCGCCGCGCTCCTCCTGATTGTCGCGGGCACCATCCTGATACTGGCGATATCCATTCAAAACGACAGGACGAATGCAGAAAGAACCGCCATGGAGGAATTGCTCTTCAATACAGCACTATCGGCGACGAGGCTGAACTCGATCCTGCTGGCAGCCGATGCTCGGCTGGCCACGCTCACTTATAGCGGAAGCGACATCGCCGAGGCACTGAACAATGTCGCCCTTGGCATACCCCAAGCCAGTAATATCTATGCCCTCGACGAGCATTCTCACGTGCTGGCTACGGCTTACAGCCGCAATGAGCCAAAGCTGGAGCTGGATCAAGCGCGCCTGCTGCGGTTTGGACAGGGCGCCAAGGTTGACTACAGAATGGTCCAAGCACCGAATGAGGGCGGCACGGCACTGGCGTTGATCCGCCAGATCGCGGGCGAATCTGCCACGCCCCACTTCGCGGTCGCGCTCTTTACCGGGCCATCGATCCATGGGACGCTTGATGCGATTACCTCAAAATCATACACGTCGGTTCGACTCCTGGATGCCGCAGGTGCGTCGCTCAGCCTCGGCAACGAGACGAATCCACCGAACATGGTTGGCCAGGAGATTGCCCTGGACGATGTACCGCTCAGGGTCCGGTTCGAGACTGACCCCGCGATATTCCTCGCGCCATGGCGGACTCGAACTACCATCATGGTATCGATTGTCCTGGTGTTTGCGTTGATGGTCGGCGCGCTACTCGCCTACTCTCTGATACAGTGGAACCGTGCTGTCAAGGCCAGGGAGCTGCAGCGACAGCTCGAACACCAGGAGTCGCTTTTTCGGGAGGTCAACCACCGCATCAAGAATAATCTCGCCATTGTTCAGACAGTGCTGAACTTTGGTGCCGATCGGATTCATGACTATCCGGAGAGCGCCGCACAGACAATCGAGATGGCCATCGGCAGGGTAAGGGCAATTGCCATGCTGCACGAACTCCTGTACAGGGTGCCATCGAGCAGCCGTGAGGACTTCGGCCTCTATATCGAAGCACTGGCCCAGGCTATCCAGGATGCCTATGGCATGCGGGACCGTGTAACGGTACGCATCGACAGCGACTCAGGGCTCAACTATTCCCTGGACCATATGGTTCCGCTGGCCCTGATCCTGAACGAGCTCCTGACCAATGCCTTCAAGTATGCCTTTCCTGGCGACCGGGCCGGGATCATCGAGATACACGCCAAAAGACGCCCCGACGGATACCTGGCCTTGACCCTGAGCGATGATGGAGTTGGCATGACCAAAGAAAACGCACCCTGCGGCGGGATAGGCACCCTGCTTATCGAGACGCTGGCCAGCCAGCTGAAGGCCGTGATCGAGCGGGATTCCGATCGGCCTGCGGGGTTCGCGTTTACGCTGCTCGTTCCACCGTGCAGCGGCGGTGGGGCCTAGGAGCCTGTCGGACTTATAAACGCACGCAAGAATTTTTTTGGAAAAACCAAGGGAATGAAGGTGCATGAAGTGCTTTTTGACCGGACTCGGCGCTCTGCGGCGCAAAATCGGCTCGTCAATCGGGCCATACAAGAAGTATGGCCCGCAATCCTCGCCAATTTTTCACTCACAGATCACCTTCGCCCGGTCAAAATTCTAAGTCCGACAGGCTCCTAGAACCCTGGCTGCACTATCTGTATGTCAACGCCATCGGGATCCTTGATATAGAAGAACTGCGTGCCACCGCCGACCTTGAATGGGCCCTTGATGCCGTCCACGCCCTTGGCCTTGACTTCGGCCAAAGCCACTTCCAGATCCGGCACCTTGAAACCGAGGCTGATCCCCTTGCCATCATACTTTACCGATTTCTCGCTGTAAATCAGCTCCACATCGGCAGATTCACCATCCGACAGGAACGCTATGACCGAACCATCGGGTGATGTAAAACGCCTGTTGAGGCGCAGATTCAGAATGTTCTGATAGAATTTCAGGGATTTTTCCAGGTCCCTGACCTGTATCGTGCACCAGCAGTACTTCATGGCGAGCCCCCTCTGTTGCGCCCAGAATACCCTGAAACCGATCGACCGTGCAAACCCGGTTCCTGTTCCGCGCTCAGCGCCTTATCAAGGTCTGGCTCAGCCTTTCTTCCACTGGTGCAGACCACCCGCAGGACAATTCCTGGAATCGGGAACCGCGGCGGCCATGACGGTTACCGAGCACTTCTTGCAGGTAAAGGAAGTGGATCCAGTCTGTCCGAGCAGGTTCCAGGTATGGTATGGCCCTTCGGGACAGCCGAACGCGGCAGGCTCGGCAAACGTACTGACCAGGATCCGGCATTTGTTGCATAGATAGAGCTTGGGGCCAGTCTCGCCAATGTAGGTGTAGTCATGCATACCACCCGCAGGACAGCCCTTGCCATCCGGATTGCCGGCACTCTCTACGACGGCCTTGCATTTCCGGCACAGGAACATCTTCATGGTATCCTCCCAGAGCCGCAATCAATGCGGCGAAGCAACCACTGACATTGTTGGCCCTCAAGCAGGTTCTGTCAATGAAGCCTCTGGCCGGCAAGCGCCGGCGACAACGATGATGCCTCGAGTCGAAATCGGAAGTACCTTATATCAAGAATGTTCCTGGCATTCCATGCCAACGCTGTGGCATGCACATCGATGTCTCGGGGGAGAATGACATGAATCCAAAGGTAGATGAGTTTCTTGACAAAGAAGATACGTGGCAAGAAGAACTCAGGAAGCTGAGGCAGATAGTCCTTGCATGCAACCTCACGGAGGAACTGAAATGGGGCCAACCGTGCTACACGATTGATGGAAAGAACATAGTCATCATCCACGGCTTCAAGGAATACTGCGCGCTGCTCTTCATAAAGGGCGCTTTGATGAAGGATCCGGGGAATCTCCTGATCCAGCAGACCGAGAACGTCCAGGCTGGGCGCCAGATACGGTTTTCAAGCATCAAGGAAATCAATGGGCTGGAAGACACACTGAAAGCCTATGTTCAGGAAGCGATACGCATAGAAAAGGCGGGATTGCAGGTCGAGAAGAAGAAGACATCCGATTTTCCGGTACCCGAGGAGTTTCAGGTCAGGCTGGATGGAGATCCGGCGCTGAAGTCGGCCTTCGATGCCCTGACTCCAGGACGGCAACGGGGCTACCTCTTTTACTTTTCGCAACCAAAGCAGTCAAAGACACGCGAAGCGCGGGTAGAGAAGTGCATACCCAGGATATTCGACGGACTCGGGCTGGACGATTAGGCTATTTCGACTGTCCGCCACATGAATCAGCATGGGTTATGCAGCGGCATTGCGCAAACCATCAAAAGAAATGACCATTTCCGTCTCTGGAAATGGTCGCTGTTCGGGCGGTCCGCAGTGGAACCAGATATGTCGCCGCGTTTACTGACGCAATTCCCCTGGACTCTTCGTGACGGCCACATTGGGGAAGATTTCTTGGCCGGGCAACCCGGATTCGCCCTCTGCACATCCTCCCGTTGGTCTGCGCCCGCTCGGTTTGAATCTCGGTTGCGCTCTTAAAAAAAAGTGAGGCCGCCCAAAGGCGACCTCACTCTATTTCGGGCAACCGAGATTCGAACCCGGGACCCCGCGCGTCTACTGACGCGATCCCCCAGACTAGTCGTCACGATACATTTCGGAAGATTTCTTGGTCGGGCAACCGAGATTCGAACCCGGGACCCCTAGTCCCCCAGACTAGTACGCTAACCAACTGCGCTATTGCCCGACCAAAAAATCTACAATCCATATTGTGACGCGCTAACCAGCTGCGCTATTGCCCGATGCACGTTTCCGTACATTTTGATGATAGCATGGTGGCCAAAACCGTGTCAATGAAAGCACTCGAAGCACTTGTCGGGATCGAGGTCAGGATGGATACCTGGCCGGGTCATGCAGAAATCATATCGTACAGGATCATCGGGGCGTATGATGCGGAAAGCCGCCAGAGCCTCCCGCGCGGCCTTGAGATCGGTGGTATGCCTGGACAGAAGGCCAAGACGCCGACAGGCCGCCGCCATGTGGGTGTCGAGCGGTATGACCAGCCGCCTCTGATCGGCACCGTGCCAGGGGCCCGGATCGACGCCATCATGGCGAACCATCCAGCGCAGATACAGAAAGACCCGCTTGGCAGCCGAGCCACGGGCTGGATCCGGGAAAAGGTTGCTGCGCCATGGATCAGGCTGGCTCGCCTCGCTGGCCAATGAACGCACGAAGCGGGAGGCTGTGGGTGCGTAGTCTTCTTCGGCAGGATCGTCGACCGCCAGAAATGCCCGTTCCAGGCTCCCATGGCGGGCTGACATGTTCCTGGCCGCGCACAGAAGCGCAGCCATGTCCTCACCATCAAAAAACCGGTACCTGAAGCCCGAAAGCGCGGAGCGCAGTGCGCTATCATTCATGGTGGCAAGCGCGCGCGCCGGATGGCCTCCGAATATGCGCAAGACAGCTTCTGCTGCGCGCGTGATGGCAGTGGCATTGCCGAGCGCCAGGGAGGCGGCTATCAGACCGGCGAGCTCGATGTCAGCAGGGTCGTCGTATCGTCTGACTGCGGCCAACGGGTCGGGACCAAGCCAGCTCGGGTCATTGTACTTGTCATAGAGTTCGTCAAGGTGAAGTCGGAGCGAACCGAAGCGCGCCCCGGACGCATCGGACAGGCTCAGGGTATGGCCACGCCGAGCTGGGTCAGGACGTTGCGGCGCTCTACGATGTCCGGCCTGTCGGGGGCTATGGATATAGCCTGCTTGAGGTAGAAGCGTGCGCGTTGATAATCGGCCTTTCTGACATAGATGTCGGACATAGCGGCCAGTGCGTCGATATTCATGCCATTCTCTACCAGAGCGGAGCGGAGCGAAGCGAGAATCGCGTCTTCACTGGTCTGCAACCGTGATTGCAGCCAGTACAGCATCGAGCGATAGGAAGCCGAGCCCTTGCCCGCCAGAAGCTTGGTCACCATATCGAGCGCCGCGGACTTTTCTCCGCGCTCTATAAGCATGCTGGCCCAGGCCAGTGCTGCGGGCTCCGAGTTCGGATCTCTGGCTCTCCAGGATTGGGCAACCTTAGAGGCATCGGCAAATCTCGAAGCTCCACGGTATGCCTTGTAGAGCGACTCGAGATCGGCATAGTCCGGTCTTGCCGCCAGAATGGCGTCGGCATGCAAGGCCGCGCTCTGGAAGTCCCCGGCCGCAATATCGGCTGACAGCAGCACCTTGAGAGCACGTGTCGAAGCGGGGTCCTTGGTCAGAGCCGCGTTGGCCAGCTCAATGGCTTGCGCCCGTTCTGCAGTGTCGCCCCCGCTGAATACCTCGGCAGCAAGCAGGGTTATGTCCTGATCGTCAGGGTACAGTTGCAACCCATTCCTCAGGACCATGGTTGCGGTGGCGCGGTCTTTGGATCCATCAATTGAATAGCGTGCCCTGAGCACAATATACAGTCTGTCGTTCGGATTGATGCTGGCATACGCGTCAAGGAGAGGCGCCGCCTGCTTGTACTCGCCGCGTTCCACGAGCAGATGCGCGCGCATCAGGGCAAAGCGTGAATCAAGCGGGTCATCGAGCAGCACCGCGGTGATCAGCGGCAGCGCCTCGGTCCAGCGGCCGGCAGCGTACAGCGCCTGCGCCTTGATGCGGCGGCTCGCCAGCCCGTCGCCTATCGGTCCGCTGAGGGCCTCGAGGGCGGAAAGCGCCTCGGATCCTCGTCCCAGCTCGACAAGCATGCGGGCCTTGCCAAGTGTGGCCGGGTAGCAATCGAGCGCCATCGACTCACCCGCGGCATATGCGTCCAGGGCACCCGATCTATCTCCGGATCGCTCCAGTGCCATGCCCTGAGCCACCTTGATGGCGGCGGAAGGGAGGCCGAAGCGGGAGAAGCGCTCGGTTGCCAGAAGCGTGGCTGCGGTGGCGGCGGACGTCTTGAGCCTGAATATCGAAAGTGCCGGAAACAACTCGAACAGCGGGCCGGATCCCGAGCCAGGCGTTATGGCCTTGCCGTTCCGTGCGTCTATGAACGACCGGACGAGCGGCGTATCCGGCGGAGATATGGGGCTTGGTGGCAGATCGCCGGCAAGTTCGGGATAGACGAGCCTTGCCATCTCATAGGCCACCCATCCATACGCCTTGGCATCGGCCGCGGACAGGTACTTTGCGTCCTGGGCCAGTTGCACGGCGTGCTCAAGTGACGAGGGGCTGCCCAGCGCTATCATCGATTCGACGTCGGTCCGTTCGGCCTGCGCCACCGTCACTTCGCTTGAGACAGCCATAGCTGTGCCTGGCCTTGGCGCGGGTGTGCCAACGCATGATGTTGCCAGAGAAACCATAACAAGCGCTACAGCGACCGCGAGCGCGGCCATGAGCTTCATTTTGTTTCGCCGTCTCCCGATTCGCCCGAAGCGGGCTCATCAACCTGTATGGAATGCTGGACGAGCCACACGACCAGCAAGAAGAGGCCGGCCGCTACGATCAACGCCGGCCACCATATCGACATGAAGGTCTTGAACCGCATCGAGCTGAATCCGAATGAAAAGATGGAGAAGAAAAACCCAAGCAGCACGAAAAGAGACGAGAGCACAATGAATCCCGGTTTAGGTCCCTTGTACCGGACAAATCCGGCTATCAGGAGGCAAATTCCAGCCCCTATGGCAAAGAGCGGCCAATAGTCGGCGGCAGGAATGCCAAAGGCCCGCGCCACGAATCGTATCAGTGCGACAGAGATGATGAACAGGCCAATAAAAGCGGTCCTGGGCCTGAACTGCCTGGTCATGCTGTAGTATGCCAGGATCAAACCCACGGCCATCCAGCCGACCATCCAGAATACGCTTGTGATGTTCACATTGCGGGTGGTTACAAAAAGCAGGCCCACGCCGGCGACAACCGCGACAAACGCGAGCGCAAGCAGCGTTCCATAGAGTACTGAAGATCGCCGGTCCATGGTATGAGCCCCCACGCTCTATTGTATCGACAAACGGTCTTCCTTGCCAACGGCAAACCGAGCATGGTACAGTCGGTCATGCTACGTGTACGGATATTCGCCCTCGCCGCCATCCTGTGCGCCCTCATGGCCTCGTGCGCATCATCAAGAGCCTATTACGTGGATACACCTGGCGCCGACAAGCACCAGCTCGAGGATCTCTTCAGCCTGCTCGACTCGGGCCGCCTTGACACCGACGAACGCTACGCGGTCATCCAGAAGATATCGTCTTCGCTGTCAGATGTGCATGATTACCAGCGGCTCGTGGATTTTCTGTCCGGCATAGTCGCGGCGGATCCGGCGGGCACATACAATGCCCGGTACCTGCTCAGCGTGGCCTGGGCCTACTCTCGGCAGGGAGCCGATGACATTGCCGCGCTCTACTATGACAGGATAGTCAAGAATTATCCCGACCTGACAGTTAATGGCGAATCGATCCATGCCGCGTGCCTGCGACGACTCATCGACCTCTCCGCGAGCCCAGCCAGGCGAGTCGAATTCAGGCGCGAGTTGATAGCCAGATTCCCCGATACCATAGATATGGGCTCAGAACTGTTCTTGCTTGGCAATGACTATGAGGCGCTGGGCGACTGGGACGCCGCCATAGACTCGTACCGAAGATTCTTGCCCGTGTTTGCGGCGGATGTGCCTGGACACCCCGACGCGGTGCAGTATGCCCAGCAATTCATCGATCTGGCTACGATTCGCAAGGATTGGACCTATGAGACGCTCGATGAACTGATCGACGCCGTCTCCACCGCCATGGCCAATGGCAATGCGCGGATGCTCTCCAGGATTCGAGCCAAGGTTGGCTTCTTTGCGATGGACTGGAACCAGGACAAACGGGATGGCAACAGCGAAGTGCTGTTCGACTTCGATGCATTCACCTCTGGAAGCAGGATACAGCGCGCACCCGCACTCGATCCGAGTTCCAACGCCCGTGAGGCTTTCCTGAAGACCTGGGGTTGGACCGAGCGCATAGCCACGTGGTATTTGTATTTCAGGAAGGTCAACTTTCCCGCAGACCCCGAGGTGCATGGCCGATGGGAATGGGCTGGCATCTATTTTGGAGACAAGATGCAATGAGCGACCGCTCGGCAGGACGCTGTTATCTCGTGATGCTCTGCATGACCCTGGCGCTGCACCCTGCATTCGCTACCGACGCTCTGCCAGGCCAGATCCCTGGTGACACGGAAGACGCTCTCGCCGCCGCAGTTTCCACGGCGCTGTCGCTTGAGAAACCCGTTCAGGAAGACGCTGATGCCATACGGAGGCCGGTACGAGCGGTTCCAAACCCTGCACCAGCCTGGGAGCACCACGCGGGACCCGAGCTTCATACGTTGCCGCTGCCCTACGGTGATGCGCAGTTCGAACGATACCAGGCGGCATATTTGAGCCCAGGCGGCATGCAATGGCTTGAGGCAGTATACGAGCGCTCGAGGCCATACGCGGCCTATGTACAGGAACGCATCCGCTACTATGGTGTCCCCGACGAGCTCTTCTTCCTGCCATTTATCGAATCGGAATACTCGCCCAAGGCGGTCAGCCGATCGGGAGCATCGGGCCTCTGGCAGTTCATGCGCAACAGCGTCGGCGGGTACAACATGCGCATCGATGACTGGATAGATGAACGCCGGGATTTCATGAAGTCGACCGATGGCGCACTTCGCAAGCTCCACTCGAACTACGAGCATTTTGGCGACTGGCTCCTGGCCATTGCCTCGTACAATTGCGGCGTTGGGGCCATGGACAGGGCCATCAAGGCCTCGGGTGGCGTTCGCGACTACTGGGCGTTGCGTGACATGGGTTTTCTGCCCAAGGAGACCGCCCTCTATGTTCCGAAGTTGCTGGCCATCGCGTCCATCGCGATGCATGGAGGCCGCAATGGGCTGCGCGTGTCCTGGACGCCGTCGATAGACTGGGTTCGCATCCCGCTTGACCGTCCTGTCGACATCGGTATGCTTGCCTCTACCGCCGGCATTCCCCTGGACATGGTCAGGACGGGCAATCCTGAGTTGCGCTACGCGGTAACACCTCCGGACGGTTCCTACGCACTGAAGGTTCCAGCGGAGCACGAGACGGCTGTACGAACCGTGCTCGCCGACAAGAAAATCCTTATGAGCGTCTACATGCACGTGGTCAAGTCGGGCGACACGATATCGGCCTTGGCTAAATACTACGAGGTGCCGGTATCGATGATAGCGCGGGTCAATCAGGGCCTCAATCCCGACAGGATCCGCATAGGTCAGACCATCGTGATACCCGCATTCAAGGACAAGAAGCCATATGTGGCGCCAGAAGTGCTGCAGGGTGACGACCTGGCCTTTGACGGCCGCTACGTGATCGCCAAAGGCGATACCTTATGGAGCTTGTCGCTTAAATACGGGGTGCAGCCCGAGGTGCTCGCCGCGAAGAATGGCATGAACCTGTCCAGCATCTTGCACGAAGGTCTAGCGCTGGTCGTGCCGATATTGGAGTGATGGAAACCAAGGAACACATACCAGGATTCGCCATAGCCGCACTCGTCGCATTGCTGCTGACCCCGTGGATAGTCTACGCCGCCCCGGTGCCGGCTGCGCTTCCGGCCTGTTCCGCCATGGTATCTGTCGACTGGATCAGCGGCACCATCCGCGCACAGGCGGAGCTTGACCTGGCCGCCGCAGGCATACGGCTGCCTTCTGGCCGTGCCGAGGCCGAACAGGTCCTCGAGTCAGCCATACCGGGCCTGGTTCGCGGCACCGCCCTGGCTATCGATCTTGACTCATACCGCACCGTTGCCGACAGCATCGACGACGGCACGCTACAGACCGAGGCGCTCGAGACATTCCTTGAGAGTGGCCGGCGACTTGACCTGGCCCTGAGCCGCGACCTTGGCACTCTGGTAGCCACATATGCATGGAAGCTGGCTGACCTGGCCTCGCTCTACGTTCGGCACAGCTCGCCTATCGATATGCCTGCTGCGGACCGGTATCTCCCGACCAGGTCCTATACCGGCATTATCATCTTTGTGCAGGGAATCTATACGGTGCAGGGAGAGCATCGGACCGCCACATTGTCACCATGCCTCTTTCCGCGGCTCTTCGACGAGTCGATGAAGGCGTTGCTTGAGCGCAACCTGCAGGCCCCGGGCCTCCTGCGAACATGGGGCTCGGTCGCTTACGCCGCTGGCCTCGACGACCCGGTGATAACCGCCAGGGCTGGAGGCGATCCGCTGCGTATCATGGCCACGAGGCTGTTCGGCTCTTTGCGCACAGACATAGTCATAAGCTCCGGCGACGCGCTGAAGATCCTGGGCTCGCCCGACAATCGTGCCCTGATACAGGCCGGACGGGTCGTCTTCGTCATCGACGAGCCCTGATATATAGGCTGGCGCTCAAAGAGCGCGCGACGCGAGCATCAGCCTGGCAAAAACCTTGGCATCTCCCAGCAGATTTTCGATCGTGGCATACTCGTTGGGAGCGTGCATCGTCTCGTCCTGACGGCTCCAAACCACGCATGGCAACCCGGCCTTGCGCAGATACGCGCCGACCGTACCGCCACCGACACCCACCGCACGACCTTCAACGCCATAGGTCGCCTTGATGGCATCCTTGAGCAACAGTACGACAGGCGCGTCCACCGCCGTTGGGGGGCTGTCGTTGCGCTGTACTACCTCAAAGCTTATTTTGACGCCATAGCGCGACTCGACATCGCGGGCTCGCTTGTCCGCCTCGGCAAGCACCGCGTCTATTGAATACCGTGGCAGAATACGCATGTCGATATAGAAGGCATCGTCCGCCGGAACCGTATTGATGTTGGGAACGTTCGCATCCTTCTTGGTCGGCGTAATGGTTGTGCGATCGGGTACGAATATTCCATCGGCCTCTGTAAACACCTCGCGTTCCATCGCATTGAGGCGCAGGGCCAGGTCGCAGTTGGCGAGGAAGGCGTTGGCTCCATCATCAGGTCTGGACGCGTGGCACTGCTTGCCCTTGGTGATAACCTTGAGCCAGCAAATGTTCTTCTCGGCCACCTCTATTTCAGAGCCGTCATGGGCGCCTGAATCGGGGACGACTATGAGATCGTCGGGGGCAAAGAGTGTCCTGTTGGCGAGGAGCCACTGGATGCCATACACGGAGCCGAATTCTTCGTCGGCCACAAAGAGCAACTTCACGTCGTGCGTCGGGATTATGCCATTGCTGACCAAGGCAAGGGCGGCGAAGACGCTCGAGACCAGGCCTTGCTGATTGTCCTCTACGCCGCGGCCATAGATCCTGCCGTCCTTGACGAGCACCTGGAACGGATCCGTGTTCCACAGCGACCGGTCACCTTCGGGCACCACATCGGTGTGGGCCATAACCCAGAGGCGCTTGCCAGGATGCCTGCCCTTGATGGTGGCGACAATGTTGGGCCGCTTGCCCGAGCTGACCCGCTCATCGGGAGCGTCATGCCTCTCTATGTCGACTACTCCACGCTGCCTGAGCCAGGCTTCGAGAGCTTCCGCCTTCTTCCACTCCCCATCACCGCCTGATTCCGGAGCCATCGCCGGAAAGGAGGTCAGCAATGTCTCAAGCTCGATCACGCCGGCTTCAGCCTTGTCCAGATACTCCAGTGCCTTTTCAAGATCGCCCATCACTTCACTCCTTTGGATGCCGCTCGGTAGACATCCCAGCTCGAGCGTACCAGCGTATCGACATCGGAGTACCGGGCCTTCCAGCCAAGCAGCTCGGCCGCCCGTGCCGAACTCGCAACCAGCCGGGCCGGATCGCCTGCACGCCTCGCCTCGGTCCGAAGCGGGATTGGCGTACCGGTTATGCGCCGGGCGGCCTCCACTATATCGAGTACCGAAAGACCCGCGTCCGAACCCAGGTTGACGAGTAGACTCTCGTCGGTCCTGACCATCCGCTCGAGAGCCGCGACATGGGCTCGTGCCAGGTCGTTGACATGAACATAGTCACGGACGCCTGTACCATCGGGCGTATCATAGTCGGTACCAAAGACGTGCAGTTCATCGCGCATGCCCGCGGCGACCTCCATGACCACCGGCAGCAGGTTGGCGGGGTTGCGCTCCAGCCCCCTGGCCCGGCCCTGCACGTCGTAACCCGCCGCGTTGAAATAGCGCAGCGCGGCGTAGCGCACGCCCTTGAGCTTGTCATACCAGTGGAGTATGCGCTCGATCTCGAGCTTGGTAAAACCGTAGAAATTTTCGGGATTGGTGGGATGGCGCTCATCGACCGGCAGGTATTCCGGCTCGCCATAGACCGCGGCGGAACTGGAAAAGACGATGCGGCGTGTTCCGCTCGCGCAGAGCGCGTTCAGTATATTGATGGTCCCGCTGATATTGTTGCGCGCGTACTTCTCGGGAGCCGTCATCGATTCCCCGGCGGCCTTGAATGCGGCCAGGTGGATGATGCCGTCGTACCCCTCGGCCAGGGTGCGCTCCAGTTTGGCCGTATCCAGGATGTCACCCTCGACAAGGCGCTCACCCTTGAAGATGTTGACCATGCTGCCGCTGCTGAGGTTGTCATAGATGACGACATCATGACCCGCGTCCATAAGCTCAAGCGAAACATGGCTTCCGATGTAACCAGCGCCGCCAATGACCAGAACCTTCATGCTCGTTATCTCCTTGTATCCGGCATCGCCATCCCGGTAGAGGCTGCGGCGTGCCACGCAGATACTAGACGGTAACGCTGAATGCGGCAAGGGTCATGTAGTTTCACGAAGCTTGTTGGCGGGGCAAATTCCATACCAGGAACGGCAGCTCGCTGGTGCGCCGACACAAGCTATGGTAGTACCGATCCGGTTGTAACAAGCTTCGAGGAACTACTCACGGGTTCCCATAAAAAAAACCGCCCCAAAGAGGGGCGGTCGGCGTGCCACCGGTCAGAATTGAACTGACGACACGTGGATTTTCAGTCCACTGCTCTACCAACTGAGCTACAGCGGCATGTGCGCGGGCACATTTATACCTAAAACACGCATTCGCGTCAAGGACTCGCCGGAAAAACCTGCGCGCCTCGCCGTGGAACATCAATATATTCACTGAAAGGCCTTGTGGCAGAGCGAGCGGGGCGCGCGGGCTTTTTCGCGACCGCAGGGTGAGGAGTGCCACACCGGGGTTCCACGCGAGGCGCGCCACCGCTATACTCGGTCCATGCGCGCGCTATGCATCCAGCCACCTCTCGTACAGCTCAACGCACCCTACCCCGCGGTCTGGTATATCGATGCGTGGCTTCGTTTGCGCGGCATCGATTCCGCGGCATTCGACCATTCCATAGAGCTTGCGCGGCTCCTGTACAGCCGACGCGGCCTTGAGAAGGTGTTCGCGGACGCGCGCACAACACTCAAAGGCAAGACCCACCCCGACAAGGCGACGGCGGCCAGAATCAAGGCCTACTTCAAGGACGAGGCGCGCTATCTGTCGATCATAGACTCGATCACCGCCTTCCTGTCGGGTGACGATCCGGCATTTGCGTACCGGATAGCGGTCGGCGCGGGGTTGCCGTCCGGCATGAGGGCCGAGGCGGTCCGTGGCGAGGGTCTAGGGCCCGATGATGCGCGTGCGTGGGCTACCGCCACCATCAATGATCTGGCCGACTTCATAACCTACGCACTTGACCCGGACTTTGGCATCGTGCGCTATGCCGAGCACATGGCACGCGGTGCCGCCTCGTTCGGCCCGCTGCGTGCCAACGCCACACGCGGATGGGTGCTTTCAAACTTCTACCGTCCCATGCTTCGAGAGCTGTATGCCCGGGTCAGGACGGAACTGCGGGCGCAGGGCAAGCTCGAACAACAGGTTATCGTCGCGCTGAGCATACCGTTCCCTGGTTGTCTCGCGGGCGCCATAGTGGCCGCCGAGGAAGCGACCGCGGCCTTCGGCGAACGGGTCACGATAATCGCGGGCGGCGGCTACATCTCAACAGAACTCCGCTTCCTTGAAGACCCAGCGGTCTTCGACGTCTTCGATTATCTGGCATATGACGCTGGTTTCGGAGCGCTTGAATCGATACTCGACATGCTCGGCGGAGCGCCGCTATCGGCTCTCTTCCACGTGCGGTACCGGGACAGGCAAAGCGGGCACATCATCGCGCGAGGTTTTGATGCCGACGAGCCATGCCTGGCCACCGGTCACGCTCAGGTCCCCCATGCAGGCCAGGTGTCCGGCTATGCCGCGCATGAGCGCGACGCCATTGTCACGGTCCATCCTGATTACCAGGGTCTGGACTTCTCACGATACCTGCGCATCGTAGACTCGCCCAACCCCATGCACAGGCTCTGGAACGACACGCCATGGCTCAAGTACCGGCTGGCCTATGGATGCTACTGGCATCGCTGCGCCTTCTGCGATACTGAGCTCGACTACATCAAGCGCTATATGGCGTCCGACCTTGATGCGCTCTTGGTGGCCGCTGGAGCGGCTGCCACAGAGACCGGCCTCCGGGGCATTCACTTTGTGGACGAGGCTATGCCGGTGAACCTGGCGCGCGCCTTTGCCAAGCGCAACGCGGAGTTGCCAAGGCCGTTTACATTCTGGGGCAATGTACGCTTCGACAGGGCATGGACAGACGAGGCCTGCGCATTTGTCGCGGAGCGAGGACTCGTAGCCGTATCCGGAGGCATCGAAATAGCCACATCACACGGACTTGAAATCGTCGACAAGGGTTTTTCGATGACCGACCTGGTCAGGACACTCGCGGCCTTCAAGAGATCAGGTGTGCTGGTCCACGCATACCTCATATATGGATTCCCTGGCCAGAGTGACCAGGACATAGCCGACTCCGCCGAAATGGCACGCGTCCTGCTAGCCGAGGGTCTGGTCGATTCGGCCTTCTGGCATCGCTTTGTATTGACGCGTCATTCGGCGATGTTTGCAGCCTGGGAGCGCGGTGAACGGCCATGGCTGGAGCCGATAGTGCCACATTCGGAATTCTCGCTCAACGATCTGGAGTTCCGCGGCGAGGAACGGTCGGAGCGATGGACGACTCCATTGGACGCGTCACTCTCCGCGTGGGCTGACGATGGCGATGTCGACAGGCCTTTGTCGGCATTCCTGCCCAAAGGCCTGCCGCGTCCAAAACTGGACGCCCTGGCAATACTCCGTGAGGCAAACCTTATTTGAGTTTGACAGCTACCCCACTGACTGTCACACGGATGATAATAGTACCCGCATCCTCTCTTCTTGCAATCTTGGTCGTCACGAACAGCACCGCGTCGGCGCCGAGTGCGTCGGACTTCTCGATCATGTCGAAGATCGCGTTTGCCTTGGCCTTCTCATCCGGGCTTGAAGGCGATACGACCTCGGTGGTTCTCAACATCCCCAGGAAGGCTGATGTCGATTGGGTTTGCCCGGCGCTTCCCATTGCCCCGAGGTACCCGTACTTCAGGGTGTCACCGGTCACCAATTTGGTCGCCTGGTTGTAGGACACTTCGGCCAGGCCCGTTACCTTCCCAAGCACCGTGTAGTCACCGGATCCCAGATCGGCGAAGCCTACATACGGGCTATTGATGTTCGAGGTGCTGGTTGAAATGGGAGCAGTGGCGCAGGAAGCCATTATCAATGCTATCATCGCGATGATTGAAAAATTTCTCCTGATATTCATCCGATCTCCTTGTAAATAAAAAAAATCCCCTGCCTGGGCAAGGGATTCATGGGCGGTACAAGAGTCGAACTTGTGACCCCCAGCGTGTCATTGTGGTTAATTACTTATACCACATATGTTTACGTATGCCAAACCCTTACTGTGACTTGCCATAAAGCCAACGGCCTATGCTTAGTTATGTCATGAAATGTCACTTTTAGCTAGGGTAAAAAGTCACAGCGGCAGTCACAGTAGATTATCAGTAAGCGAGTTAGATCATCATGAACAGGTTTAATTGAATTGTCCTGATAAAGGTATTACCCAGGAATGACTTTTACAGCCGCTATAGGTATCGATGACACCGCTGTACATTTAAAGTCATCATCTGAAAATAATACATAGTTGATGCCTTCCCCGACCGCGCTTCGGTACATGACACCAGAGTACCCAGATTTCTTAATGTATTCGCAAAGATACTGGGTAGGTAAGTATTCAAGATGGGCCATTCTCGGTTGATACGGTGTAGCCAAATCATCGCTCAGCTTCTGCACCAGAACCATGACCTGTCGCAAATTTCGAACAACATCCTCTTCCTTACCAAATGGCGAGATACTGAGCCTTGGAGACCGAAGATCAATTATCTTTTTAGGTCTTGAGAGATTGAGTAGCCCCATTGATACTTTGTCGCCAGGATGAGGCCGGACTTCAGCAAGTGCCGTCGATTCATCAGATGCAATGTACAAATAAGGGATTCCAGAAGGATTGGCTCGCCCGTTTCCACATTTATCGACTGGAGGCATCCCCATTTCGGTTTCATGAAATTCTACATTGTCTTGAATACGTGCTCTATAGTAATTCCCAGGGGCAAGCTCCAGTTCGAGGCTCACAAGTGCAATTTCGAGTTGGCCCAAAGTTAATCCGCTTACAGGGAAAAAACGAAATCTGTGCTTCAACTCTGCCCTGAATATTTCCCACTCCCTAACTTGATGATCACCGACCGATGTGTCAAGTTTGAATCGCTTCAAGTGGAACGCTTCACCCAAAATCTGGTCAAGAAGCAGATCGTGATCAGCATTTGGCGAAGACTTGAAGAGATTCCATTCCTTTTTCAAGGCCTCAACAGGGGAAATACCGGCCCCGTCTTCGTCATATGCCGCAAAGATTGTTTCAAAATCATCCACAAGGTATGACGGTGATACTAAGGGTTCTGCCTCTGCCATGCAAAAATCGCAATGGCCAAACGACTCAGCGCGTAGTACGATTTTCTTCTTGAGAAATGGGTCACCAAAACAGTTTGGACAACAGTACATGGGACTAGTCGTGTTCTTCCATTAGGTAGTCAGAAAGAGTCTCAATATGATGAGTCATGGAGAGCCGTTTGGCATAGCCTAAGCCAGGGAAATACTTCTCCGCATGATGCGTTCTAAACTCGACGATTGCAGAAGATTCGAGAATAGGAGGTTTTTTGGAATCGATGAAAGATATCAGCTTATCGAGGGCCTCAAGGTACTTTCCTCCCGGATCTGAAGGGGTCTCACTGCGATTAGACTTGAAGTGTCGAATCATCATTACATTCTGATTTTCTGGGTCAAAATAGGTCAAGTGGATTGCAACTGCGTATGCGGGACCGCCCGATTCGCGAAACTCGTCACCGACAATAAGGAAATCTCCAAAACCATTCATCCCAACTTCATTGCAGGTCAGATGCAACTCGCTGAAGAACTCGGGTGTATCGGGATAGTCTTTATTCTTACGTCGCTCAAATCCATCATGAATGAGAATTCGTTTATGCCCCTTAAATCCACGCCGATATATCTGCGAGCTTCCTTCAGTGAAGACATGTTCTCGAACCTCAATACCCACTTCATCAATTAATCTTAGCACTTCAGGAGAAGCCATACCGCGATGAATGATGGAGATCGACTTAGGTCGATAGGACTCAAGAAGAGTCTGCACAGATGTGTCATCTGGTATTGAAGAAACGACGATGCCAAGAGAAAAATCTACTCCATCAGCAATGGCTTTATCAATTACTGGTTTAAGGCTCTTTAGAATGTCATGTGCATGATCGCCGATCTTTGGATTTCCAATTAATATGAAAGGAGCTCGCACTTTATGAAGCGCATCGATGGCACGTTGCAAGCCCGAAAGAGACTCCTTAACTGGTTCGATAATCGGGCAAATTCCGGAGGTAGCCATTAACTCCGCACTACTACGTATAGTGATGAGCTCAAACTGCTTGCCACGAAAGTACGGGTAATACTTACTATCCATGTTCTTACCTCGCTCGCCTAGATTTGAAAACAAACTGAAGCTGGCATTGCAAGTGCAGCCAGAACTCTCTGCTGTTGTGAAGGTAGAAGACGTGCTGATATAGCCAGCCCCTTCAATGCGCTTGGCACACTTTCAAGAAAATCAGATGAACACCCACGTTGCCCTCTTCGCTTAAGTACAGCTACGAAATTCGGAACCAGCATATCAATAGGGATGCATTCAAAAGCAGCTTTCGCCTCGCGATGAAGCACACCATTAGGGATGCCAGCAGGGCTCCATCTCACAGTAGTACCAAGTATCTTTAGATATTCAGCTCGTTGCAGTGACTCGAACATTTCCCCTGGATCAAGTCGAGACCAGTCTGTTTGTGGAGCACGCCTCTCAGAAAGAGTATAGCGCTCACTTAATACTGTTATTCCGACATCTGCCGGAGTTCTGTCAAATACTTCATCTAGATAACAATCATCAGTAACGACAACGACCTGCTCAAAAACCCTTCTGTAACTGAGAATCTGGTCATCAAGCCTAAACATCGTATCGCGTTCAGATTTAATCTCATAGGCCGTACTGTGTCCATTTAATATCACTACATCGGCTTTATTCTTACCTGCTCGAAATTCTGTCAACATGGTCGCTGTCCGGAGATTATGTTTTCCTAGAAGGATCTTCTCGGCGATAGCGTTCTTAAAGACATATTCGGAGCGAAAGCTTGTAGTGAGGATGCGATACGCTTTCTGGAGAAAATCATCCAATAGCTGATTCTCACGAGGAAACAATGCTGATTCCTTGATTATTTCAGAAGCGGTTCTGCTAGTTCCCTTGTCACCTAGCTCTCGCAGGACTCTGATTGAGAAGAGTCTCGCCAAGGGGCCCGGCGATATTGATGAAAAATCACTACTTCTCACTGGCATTGCTTACTCTATCTACTAATCGGTTGAATGGCGATACCCCATCACATTATAAACGACGAGAGAGTACCTAAGAGTACCAGAGTCAATTCCACTTCAGATTTGATGCAACAATTGACTATCTCTATGTAATTCTATATCCATGATAGCATTACGTCAATCAAATTACATTGACTAAAGCTACCACCCTTTATTGTCGTTACCGAAAGGGATTAGGAAGATACTTTCTGAAGTTTGCACTAGGGAACCTTAAAACCAAAGCCTCAAGAAGAAGATTGAGGAGTACGACGTCAACCAGAAAACAGCCGCAATAGCTCGGGAAGTCTACATCTAGTGCTACCAACAAGGTTGAAGTCGTAGTGGCAAAGGACACCGCTCTACCGGAAAAGCCGCCTAAATCCATTGGGATGCCGGAGGAATGATGTAAAGAACTTGAATGTCACAATGAGAGCCTTTACCTGATCAAAATGAGCATAACAGAACGCCGAAGCGAGTACTAGCAAGTACCATCGGCCCTGTCCCCATATCGCGTTGCCCTGAAACGCCCTCTCGGTATCGAGAATCATGGTCTACCCCACTCCGAGGTAGACCATGCATAACTAGCGAAGGAAGCTGTACCTTGAGCGCATGTAGCGTTCCCATGGTTCCAGCTCGGGGTGCCGGTCGGTAGGGACATGGCGGAAGAGTTCCTCGGTTGGTATGTACCTGAACTCGTCTGGTATCAAGAGGAGCTTGGGCCAAAGTTCGTAGAGGTCACGGGCGATGGGACGGAAGTGCGGCGAGGTGACAGCTCGGAGTTCGCGGTTGGCTGACACGGCTACGTGGACAACAATGACGGCATCGACATCGGGTATGCCCACTTCCAGGATGCGAGACGCGAGGAGCTGCTGCCTGGCCAGCTGATAAATGGGCTCGTAGAGCAGGTACTCGATTCGCGGTACAGCCTCCAGATTGAAGGGCGTGAAGGGGCCGTAGAAAATCTCCCGATACGAGTCCACGCGGTCAGAGCCATCAGACCGAAAACGTTTGTACTGGGCCGCATAGCTCTCGGTGTACTTCCATTCGATGAGGCAGAAGACCTTACGGCCGTCGTTGGCTTCGTAACAGACCGCCGCGTCTATGGAAGTAGAACCAGCTCCGCGTATCCGGTCCGCTCCGACATGTGATTCTTCACCGAGGTAGTTGATGTCGCCCTGCCACTCGAACGCAACGAAAGCGTCTTCCTCTACGGGGAGCATATGCTTGAGCTCCGGGAAATGAGGTCGGAGAAAGTCAGCCAGGGCCTCGGGACGATGGCGGAACGGGAACAAGGCATTCACGCAGCATATCTGGCTCGAACAGGTATGGTTGGTCGGAAGCCCCGGCAGCGCGGCGCCATGCCAGACGATTCGCAGTCTATCGAATGTGACCATGGCGTCGTCCCGGATTTCATGGAACAGGTTGTAGGCCGCATGCTCGAGCGGGAAGCAGAACGGATACATGCGGCTCCGATAGAGGCCCGGTACCCTGGCTTCGCGCGGGAGAGCCTTGCTGGTCAGCTTCCACTCGAGTTGCATCTTCTTGGCTACGGAGAGGTAGTTCATATTGGTATACCTCTGCCTTACGCCGACGCCGTAGCCATGGAGGCGGCATTCCTGAGTACCTTGCGGGCATAGGCGACCATGCGCTCGACACCATCAGCATTGGCAGCCTTCCGGGCCTTGGCCAGGATCCATTCCTGATGCTTGGTCGTGAAGGCGTCCTCGTTGTGGTCGAGGATGGAACAAAGCTCATCATAGAGCCGGTTCGCACGCTCGCCTTCATCCTCAGGTTCGGATACGGCTTCCACAGGTACAGTCGCATCAGCGGGAGGAGTTGCTGGCGGTACAGAATCAGCAGCCACCGGCTCGGGATTCATTTCCATGGGAGTTATGGAAGCAGGAATGGATCGCTCAGGGAACGGGGCGCTTTCCCCGTCGGGGAGTTCTGCCGGGTCGTAGGGCATGCCACCGAGCTCGTCTGGGAATGCGAGGCGGAAGCCCTGACTTATGGCGACCTTCTTGAGCTGGAAGCGTGGCTGCTTTGACCAGAACGATGTCGTGGAGCCGTCACGCTTCTTCTGTACAGCTTCAGCCCAATACACTTCATGGATGAATGGTTGGGACCAGTCCTTGCGGCTGATTTGGACGAGGGCCTTCATAGTCGCACCCTCGCCCTCGATCCAGGCACGCCAGCCATCGAGCTTGCCGGTACGATCCGCCCTTTTCAGGTAGACTTCGTAGCCCGTAATGATCGATAGCTTGCGGTATTCACCCTCGCCATAGACGGCGACATGGACCTCCCGCTTGAAGGGGTTTAGTCCGAAAGCCTGGCTTATCTCGATGAACTGGAGCTTCTCAGGTTCGGTGAGCTCGGAAGCCAAGCCGAAAGCCTTTAGGTAGTCAAGGATCGTCTGCTTCTGGACGTCGGGGATGGTGGGGACGACAGGCTGCCCCTCGCGGGGGCTAGCGGGGAAGTGGGAGACTTGGGCTGGTGACATGGGAGACCTCCTGAAAGAGTTGGGTTCTCCAATATCAGTAGTCCCGCATTTTACGATCAGGAACTTGAGATGTCACAGCTGATGCTCGAAATTCTGAAGTACTATTCGCAATTTGAAGAACCAAAGATGTTCATTGACGGCACTTAACGAGCGGTGTAGAGTTAAATAGATATTTAATGGGAGCTAAAAACAATGGCAGTTATACCTTCACCAGAAATTGATGAAACGCAGGATATCCCGACACAGGTCTTCGAGCGCTTCCTTTCGGAAATGGAGAGCGCTGGAGCATCGAGCGAGATTATAGTCAGGCTTCGTAAGACTCTGCTTGTGGATCAAGTCTATACGGAAATCGCTCTGAAGGCTGCCATCCTCGGCGAGGAGGCACTTTTATGATCCGTGTCGATTCCATTAATATCAAAGAATTTCGCGGAATCCGAGATCTGACACTCAATCTTAAAGGTAAGAATTTTGCTATCTGCGGCCCCAATGGAACAGGAAAAAGCGGCGTAGTAGATGCCTTAGAGTTTGCACTAACGGGCAGTATATCCCGCCTCTCGGGCGAAGGCAAAGGCGAAGTATCTCTCAAAGCCCATGGCCCTCATGTCGATCAGAGAAATGACCCCGACAAGGCTCGAGTGAAAGTACAGATAACAATCCCGAGTCTGAATAAAGCAGTCACCATTGAACGAAGCGTTAAGACACCTACAGCTCCTGTCATTACGCCTAGCGATCCAGACGTGCTCAATGTTCTTCAACACGTAAAGGTGCACCCGGAGATCGTGTTATCTCGCCGTGAGTTGATTCGTTATGTACTAGCAACTCCTGGTGAACGCGCGCAGGAAGTTCAAGCCCTGCTCCATCTGGATCGAGTTGAGCAGGTTCGAAGTACACTGCTTAAGATCGCAAATAGCTGCGATAAGCAGGTCATTCCACAGGCAAGCGCCGTTACTCAAGCTCGCGATAACCTAATGCGAGCTTTGGGGATCGCAGAACTCACGACTGCGGGAATCCTTGAGGCTTCAAATGCACAACGAGCTTTGCTTGGTCTGGCAGCGTTTACAGAGCTGTCGGAATCCGTTTCATTGAAGGATGGAATGTCCCTGCCCGAGGTATCTCATCCTTCAGGCGTTCCCAAGGTGCAAGCTTTAGCGGATATCCGAGTAGCTCATGAATTTTTGAAAGAGCTCGGAAATACCTCTACCCAAGCAATAGTAAGTGAGGTCGTTGCCGACCTTAGAGCTTTAGCTGATGACTCTGCTGTCGAAGCGGGAGTAAAGCTAGAATCGTTCTATACGATGGGCATAGGTTTCGTCGAGGGAGGATCGTGCCCTTTCTGTGATGATAAGTGGGATCTGGTCGAACTGAGGCAACATGTACAGGGGAAGATTGATCACCTCAAGGCAGTTACGGAAAAGCGTAAAGCAATCGAAGACAAGCTAGTACCATTAATCTCACTTCTTAGAGATACCGCAAGTAGCCAAGATAGACTAATCCGTCTGGCTCAGTTCTCGAGAGCCCCCCTTGTTATGGTAGGTGCGAGTAATTTCAGCACATACTGCAAAGAAGTAGCGGAAAGATTGACTACGATCCTACCACTGGCAAGTGCCATCGAGTTACTTTTGGACTTATCTATTCCCGATGACGCGATTAGCGCGATCTCCTCATTTGAAGCACTAGTCTCAGCCCTACCAGAGCCCAATACACAACAGGGAGCTCGAGAATGGCTCACAATCGCACAAGAGCGGCTTCAGGTCTGGCGCGAATCAGTACGATTACATGAGGTCTTGAAGGAAAGGGCAGAGAATGCTCGCAGAACATATAATGTGTATGTAACAACGAGTGATAATATGCTTACGGGACTGTACGTTGACGTTGAGAGGGATTTCTCCAATCTTTATCGCTTCACTAATCGCGACGATGAGGACAATTTCAATGCCAAGATAGTGCCTTCCATGGGGAAACTTGGATTTGATGTAGACTTCTATGGTCGTGGGTTCTTCCCGCCTGGCGCTTATCACAGTGAAGGCCATCAAGATAGCATGGGACTTTGCCTGTACCTTGCGCTAATGCGACACACTCAAGGAACCGGATTTACATTCGCAGTGCTTGATGATGTTCTCATGTCCGTCGACGCTGGACATCGTCGTGAAGTGTGCACGCTACTAAAATCCGAGTTTCCGGACACTCAGTTCGTCTTGACTACTCACGATCAGGTCTGGCTTCGGCACATGAAGACGGAAGGGTTTCTTTCCAATCGCTCTGCGGTACTATTCAGAAACTGGTGCGTTGACTTAGGTCCCGCACAATGGGAAGATAAGGATGTCTGGGTCGAGATCGATGGACATCTCGAAAATAATGACATTCGCGCTGCTGCCGCCCTCCTTAGGCACTACCTAGAATACGTATCTGCCGAACTGTGCCACCGGCTTAGAGCCCCAGTAGAGTTTCGTGGTGATGCGCAGTATCAACTTGGAGAGTTGCTCCCACAGGCCATTGCACAGATCCGTACGCTCCTCAAGCGTGCCAATGAAGCTGCAAGTTCATGGAATCAACAGGAAGTACTAGAAAAACTGTCTGAACGCAAATCCACGTTCGATGACCTGGTGAAGGCCTCGCAAACCGATTCATGGCAAGTGAATACTGCGGTCCATTATAATTCTTGGGACAGTCTTGGGGAGGAAGATTTTGCCCCAGTGGCCAAGGCCTACCGCGAGTTATTAAACTGCTTCATCTGCTTGGAATGTGGGGAGTTCCTTAGGGTATTACCAGACAGGGAGACAGCTGAATCGCTTCGCTGTGATTGTGGCATAATAAATATTAACCTAAAGAAAAAGCCTTGAAGTTAGTACCTAGCCCTCAGCGGCATGGAAGGATTAGCCCCTCGATGATCGAATGAGGAACGTGGATACGAGTAGCATTTTAACCACTGAGGAATGGGTTCTTCTAAACCATTAACATTATAGTCACCAGCTACCAGCCCATTTTCATCCTCATTCCATCCCCAGCGCTTTCACCACCGCGTCAGTCGGATCCTGATAAAATGCTGTCTGGAACTTGGCAAAAAGCTCTCCAGGGACAGTTGCGATGGCAGTGACGGAGCTCATGGGTAGCAGCACACGCTTTGCCCCGGCATCAAAGGCAGCCTGCAGATGATCCGCCAGATTGGTCACCGGCTTGGGTGAACCACCAAGGCTTATGTCGCCCAGGATCACCAACTGCGGTTGCAGAGGGCGTCGCAGAATCGAGCTGCAAAGGGCGACGAATCCGGCAAGGGTCGTGTTGGTGGGATACCCTGCATTCTGCAGTTCAACGATGTGAAGATGGAAATCATGATCGGAGAATTTTTCCTGCCCGGCGATACGGGAAAGATTCGCCTTGAAGAAATCAAACGCCAGCTTCAACGGTTCCTTCGCCTGGGCATTCGAACCTAGGCCCGATGTCGAAAGCCCGCCATGGCCTGGCGTGAGCTGGCATTCAAGGCGATACACGCCAAGGTGCCCGGTGGAGCCCTCGGCGATGCAGTACTGGGTACCAGGATCGAGCAAGCCCTCGGGTATCAATTTTCCGCCGCCTTGTTCGGGGACGGAGATGAAGCGCTCTTCCAGAGTCTCCTTGTCGATATAGCTGAAATGAACGTCATAGAATTCCATTCCGCCTATCTTCTTGAGCTGTTCCTTGACGCGGCGTCTGCTTTCCAGCGCATATTCCAGGCAATGCCGGGCAGACTCTTTCGAAAAGTCACCAGCCGGATAGAGCAGCTTGAGAAGTCCGGAGACGAGCTTCCTGACGGCGATCACATCGCGCTGGTTCAGATTGTCTCCCAGGCGGAACCAGGTGTCGATGGCATCAGAGAAGGTTTTCTTCCTAACCTCGATAAAGAAGCTGGAAAGGTAATCGACGATGAAGCCAAACTGACGGGTAAAGAACTCAGGACGATACTTCGGGATCTCCCAGCCCGGAATGTAGGCATGGAACCTGTCGAAGAACGCGGTGTCGATCATCGCTTCGGGGAATGGGGACAAGAGGTGGCTGGTCTTTATGAGCGTTTCCACCGGCTGATTGATATTGCCGACGAACACGAAGGAAGCATACCCCGGCTTCATTTCCTTGCCACGGGCGAATGATCCTGAAGCCATATAGTCCTTCATGATCTGGACACCATCCTTGTCCTTGAAGGAAATTCCGGCGACTTCATCGAAGGCAACAACGTCCCACAAGCCCACGAGGCCCATGGCCTTGGAGCTCAGGTTGTAGAAGAGGTTGGCAACCGTGGTCTGGCCTCCCGAGACAAGGATGCTCGCAGGGCTGATCTCCTTGTAGACATGGCTCTTGCCGGTACCCCGCGGCCCCAGCTCACAGGAGTTGAAGTTGTTCTCCACGAACGGCACAAGGCGGGTCAGGAGGTGCCACTTGACCCGTGGGGTAAACTCAAGCGGCTCCATGCCCACCGACCTGAGGATCACGTCGATCCATTCTTCCTCGGTGAACTGCTTGCGGGCTTCGAGGAGTTCCGCCATGTCCATACTGGGAAGTTGGATGGGCTTAAGGTCCTGTATGACCCAGGGAGAGCGGCCACTTCCTTCTTCGAACAGATATCCCATGGTGATGATGCACCAGATACCGCCCGACAGGATCTTCTCGTATCGCTTTACTTCGCTATCGGCTATGGGGACCTTGCTGATGCCCAGATTGGAGAATGACACTTCGTAGATGTCTTTGGTGTCGTTGAGCGAGCCGGTAATACGGTCGATTATCTTGAAGCTACCCGATTCCCGGATCTTCATCTTGACCCGTTCCTTTTCATCGGGCCGTACATAGTTCTCCGACAGAATCCGCTTCACCTTCTCGACACCCTGAGCGATCAAATCTGTATCGTCAGTCGAACAGTACATGCCCAAGAGGTACTCAAGGACGAAAATGGGAACATTGGCCCCTTGCTTGATAGCAACCGTCAGGTCCTTGCGGACGACCTTTCCGGGGAAGAGACGCAATAATTTATCATCAAGGCTTTCATCACTCATACCTGTCTCCTGCCCTTGTTAGAACTCGTCAGCAATCATGAGAGAAATATGCAGATCCTGGCCGTAGATTTCCACTCCGCTTTCCTCATCGGCAATAGAGAAGCGGTATAAGGCCTTGCCATCGAACTCGCCGCCCAGAAGATGCAACGGGACTGTCCGGCGTAGATCCGTATGGGTACTGCTAGAGGCATTGAACAGCACCACCGGTTCATCCGAGACAGGCAGCCCATCTTTGTAGATGCCGACCTTGACCGTCCGGGCCAGGATCGAAGGCCCGACAGGCTCATCTTGGTGAATGCGGGGGTTTATCTGACGGGTCGTTATCGTCTGTGGCAGGGACATGACGCCGAGCTCCACTTTTCGTATCGTGGATGACGACTTGGTGCCTTCCCCGGCAAGCCGCACGGTCAGAACGGGTACGATCGTTTCCTGGGGCATGATGCCGCCATGAAAGAACTGCGCTCCTCCCTTGAAGTGGAATCGTTGTATACCCCTGGGAACAAGGAAGCCTACATCGGAAGCGGGATCATCCAGTCTCAGGCTTCCTCTGATTGCTCCGGGATATTCGGCAAGCTGCCTCCCGATGATGTAGCGCTTCTTGGTTTCAAGGGTGCCGGGGATGGCGGCGGGGATTGCCGTCTTCATCGATTCCTGCGGATCCCCAGGAATATAGATGAAACCATGGTCAGCGGTGATGATGATGCGTGAACCCTGGAGGGTGTTCACCACATAGTTCACGATTCCCTCGATTTCTCTGATGGCGTCCCTGCAGGCGCTGAACGTATGCTCTTCCGACGACTGTTTGTCGCCGATGGCATCGATCTTGTCATGGTAGATATACACGACCGATTTGTCCTTGACGAATGCCCGAGAGGCTTCCCGCTTCATGGCTATCAGCTCGGATCCATCCATGGCAATGCCGTTCACGTTTTCCAGGATCTTGGATCTGCCTTCGAGTCCTTGGCTATTGAGTCCATCGACCACGAGGTTCTGGTTCACGCCCCAGGACAAGGTGCGATGCGGCAACAGCGCAGCCATGCCCAGACGGGTGATGGAAGGCAGCATGGACTGCATGGCGGTACAGTCCAGCTTGAGCCTGGAATTCGCAGCAAGTTGATTGTGGAGCTCCATGGCCGTCTCATAGCGGAGCGCATCGCTCACGATGACATACACCTTGCGCAACTCTCCTGAATCCAGTGGAGCCTTGACATGGCGGGAGAAGAAATCATCCTGGCTGCATCCAGGTAGAATTGACCATTGATCCAGACTCTGCTTTTCTCCCAGCAAGGCCTGTTCCCAGGCGGTTCCCAGCACCTGGAGATATCGCTCGACATAGGCGGAATCAAGAAGCATTCCGAGATTCTTGAACAAGTCCCATGAGGCAAGTGCTTCGTTCTGCTCTCGGTACTGGCGGTACGCTTGGTCAATGAGGTACCAGGTATCGCAGTACGACTTCGTGAGGGTCTGCGCCCCCATGCTTGCGTCGGCGGAGAAGGTCGTCATGGCGAGCATGAACTTGGCACCGGCCTCGCAGGCAGCATATGCCTTGGCGTACTGCTCAGCCTCAGCTGGATTCAACCAGAAATCCTGGTAGGCCTTGGCCTCCGAGAACTCGGCGATTCTCCGCAGCTCGTCTGCGCTCGCCTGCACCTTAAGGCCGTTCACCAACAAGGCAAGCATCCACTTGTTCGCGTCGAAACAGCGGATGCCATCAAGGGATACAAGATCGAGTCCGCTCAATAGCTCGTTGAGTAGTGGTTCTGTAGAAGACGTGATCCACCGCATCCAATGAATGTATGCGGGGCGGGCGGATACGGTGTTACGCCAGCTCTGGCAGAACCGGAACGCCGAGCCTGTATCAGGCACCAGATACGAGGTGATCTTCCTCTTAGCCTTTGCCGCCTGCCCCATATCCAGGGCATACGAGAGATCGCTGTAGAAGAGTCGGAGCACGAGTTTGGACAGGTTCGGATTGGCGTCTTCAAACCCAAAGGCATCCTTGATGGTACTCCAAAAGACCGCTTCAAGATCAAACGGACCAAGGAGGGTACCAAGACTTTCTTCGGGCGCAAGGCGTGATACCAAGGCAAGAAGGAGATCTTCGAGCCGATGGCCATCCGCATTGGCAAGCACCGCCAGTAGTTTGGCATCGAGCGTACTACGATTTTCCGTCGCGGCTTTGAGTCCGATACGGCGTAGGCCGTCCCTTCGTGCCTTGCTCTTGAAGAATGCCAAGCGGGAAGCGACATAGTCCCGGAGATCCATCCGGGAACCAAGCCCCAATTCATCCAGATACAGGCTGAGGTCATCGGCCCTGAACACCGGGAAGGAAAGTTTCAGGTCCAAGAGGGGATCCCGCCTGGGCTCCGGCTGCTCTCCGGTAAGGAGGATCACAAAGGAAGTATCAGGCTCATCACGCAGGCGCGATTTGAGCGCCAAAGGGCCAAGGGTGGCAGCATCGAGGAGTTCCCATGAATGCTCGGAACAAGCCTCCCGGTACTCAGATAACTCGTCGGCATCAAGCCCATCGCTATGCCAGAACACGAGCCTAAACGGATTATGGCAACAATCTCGATCCTGCATGCGAAGGGCAATGGCTTCAATGACGTTTGGATTTATCATGCTAATGAACCAATCTCCGCTTCAATATCCTCAATGCTCGGCAGGCTCGATTTGAATGATTCGGGCAAGCTTCTGGTCAGCTGGTACTCAGATATGCCCAAGGGCTTGGCTATATCACTCAAGGCGTATTCGGCGACGAGCTTGTCCTTGCTTTTACACAGCAAGAGGCCAATCGTTGGTTGATCTCCTTCTTTACGTAGCTGCTCATCTACAGCTTTCACATAAAAGTTTAGTTGCCCGGCGTGGGCTGGTTCAAAATCACCAACCTTGAGTTCAATAACGAGGTAACAATGCAGACGGGCGTGGTAGAATAATAGGTCCAGAAAGAACTCGCGCTCGCCGACGAACACTGGAACCTGCCGCCCCATGTAGGCAAAGCCGGATCCAAGCTCGAGCAGAAACTTGGTGACATGCTGTACCAGGCCATTCTCTAGTTCACGTTCGGTATGCTCCTTGGTAAGCGCCAGGAAATCGATCACATACGGGTCTTTAAGTACCTGCTGTGCCAGGTCTGATTGCGGGACAGGCAGGGTGGTCTTGAAATTGGTTATGGCTTTGCCTTCCCTCTGGTACAAACCGCTCTCTATCTGGTGAACAAGAACATTCCGGCTCCACCCATATTCCAGAGTATTCTTGACATAGTACAGGGCTTCATCAGGTGTTTTTGCTTTGCTGATGATAGCCAGGTTGTGCCCCCAGGGTATGCTGCACAATTGCGAAACAAGTTGTTTCGTAATTGGTTCACTGCCGGTCCAAAACACGTACCATTGACGAACCAGTTCGAGGTTCCGGCGTGAGAACCCTTTCATGTCCGGGAACTCGGCCATAAGATCCTGGCTGAGTTGCTTCAGGAACCCATCGCCCCAGGTGCTGGATTTCTGGCGTTCAACGATTTCTGATCCCAAGTCCCAGTAAAACTGAAGCAACTCTGTTTGTACAGCAATCGCGGCTTTTATCTGGACAGAGCGTAAACGGGCTTTGAGGGATGCAATCCATTGGTGGTAATCATCAAGACTATTTTTCATATTGTACTCTCCGAAGCAATTCGATCTGTCCAACACAAATAGGGTTTACCTTGCCACCAGTTCAGATTATAAAACTGTACATGGGTATTTTTATGTAGCTTTTCGATGACTGGATCGAAGAGCTGATCATGTTTATACCCCAATATGCAGCACTCAAGGGCATCCCCGAAATTGATATAGCAATCAGATTCACTATCATAGTCCGTAATACATAGCCGTGATTCATCTTCATCTCGATAATCCTCATTTTTCAGGAACAACAAATCATCTTTATGTTCCAGTAAATATGTCTTGACTTCTTCTGCGTCTATAAGTTTCTCACCTAGCACATTTTTCAAATTTCGAAATCGTTCGTCATTGTACTCGACCTTCTGCATAGGAAAATGGTGGCTAACCATCTTGTCTGCTTCGAGGGCAGATTCCAAACGCTTCCTGCTGAATACCAGGCAAACGCCTTTATGAAAGTCACCGTACTGTGACCACATACGAGTTTTCGCATATCCCTTATTCAAGGTAAAGTCACGAGCTGCTTTAGGATCGTAAGGAGTATCTTCGCAGAAGCATTTGATTCGACAATTGCCTCTTAAAATATTTAATAATGATTGGTTATTAGAATGCCTTTTTATGTTGTCGCCATCAACCACGATAGCTTCAATTAGATATTCCGTCTCGTATGGATCATCCATATCCTGGAATCTCCCGAATCGAAGCTGCGAATTCGGTATTATACTTCGCAACGCTAGTTCCAACGTCGTAAAATGATATACAAAGTCGGGATCGGCGGAATAATCATTCAATCGGTCAAGAAGCGATTTCATCACTCCTCCCCCTTCCCGCACACATCCTTCACATTGGCCAACAGCCCGCCGAACTTCCCGTAGTTCACCCGCACCCCGTCGTCCAGGTCCAGGCTTATCTGCAGCTGGGCGTAGTGGTTCAGTTCCTCGTCGAACTTCGCCAGCTCGGCAAGCTTCTTCTGCAAGGTAGCCTGCTCCTTCTCCAGCCGCTTCCGTTCCGCGGTACTCGCAGCTTCCCGGATCTGGGCATCCAGGCTGTCGATCTTCTTGCGTAGCTGGCCGGTCAAGGGTACCACATACTGCATCCGCATCCGCGACAGGCTGCCCGCATGGTAGCGGTGCAGGTACACCAGAGCCTCAAAGGCCTTCTCCTTTCCCGATGAGAACTTCCAGTATATGGGCCGTTTCTTGGATGTCTGCAGGTGGTCCTTGTAAAAGTCACCCGCCAGGTAGCGTCGTAGCGTATCCAGCGGCAGTTCGGTGCCCTTGGCCTCCAGAGCCTCCGCCAGCCAAGCCATGTTTTGCTCGTGCTGCTCGCTGCCCCACACGGTGCGCACCAAGTCCTCAACCCGCACCGCGGCATCTTCCTCGAACCACTTGAAGTCCGTCACCGGCACGATGCCGTCATCGTCCGCCGGGTAGCTCCGGTAGCGCTCGCCATCAAACCCCGCTCCGCCCGCCTCTGCATAGACCAGCCCGCCCTCATCCAGGCTATACCGCCCCATCGCACAGCCCAGGGCGTAGCTCACCAGCTCCCGGGCTCCGTCCGCTCGCATCCGCGCTTCACCTTCCGGATAGATTTGGGGGCCTACCGCCGTTCCGGCGGCACCGGGCTCTTCGTTCCCTGGCCCGTCGTCTTCGGTCACTTCTGGCTTGCTCTTCCGTGGCTTGTATCGGTACCAGGGGTTTACCGTCAGCGTTATCTGCTCAATCGGCACTTCAGGAGTCAGTTCATCCTGCAGGCCGTAGGCGTCTATGAACAGGCGGTTGTTTTCTTCCTCCAGGCGCAACATCTCGGCAGTCCAGTGCTGGCCTATGGCGCGCCAGGTGTCCCAGCAACTTGCTATGGAGTGCTGGTCGGGGGCAGAGATGGTGGTGTCGTTCAGGTAGGTGGGCAGAGTTTTGGGAAGCCAAGGGAGGGACTCGAAGTCCCAGCTGGTTTCGAAGGCGTCCCAGTCGGATTTCGATCTAAGAATCAGATTATTGGAATTCACAACCAATTTTCCCGTATTTGATTCCCTAATTGGCAATCTCCCAAGGCTAGTAATTCGATAATCCAAAGTCGGGCTCATCGCTTTTAGAAGAATGGAAACTACTTTGCTGTTTAGAAAGGAAATTAAGAACGACAATTCCGCACTTGATCCAAAAATGGAAGGTGCGGTTGAATCATAAGTCATACCAGAGCCATAATATCTAATAGCAAAATCACCAGAACTTATCCTACTCCAAGACAAACACTCCAATCCAAAATATTTCTTTCCTCGAACAGGTGCTCCGTTATAATCAAGTGGCAAATTATGATATCTATGGATATCTATTCCACGATTTTTCCAATTCAATACATAATCATTATTTCCATACCACCTTCTGAACGGACCACCCTTTCTATGCGGTAACCATCGTGGATTTTCAACAGAATTATACATTCCACTATTTCCTGATTGGACTTCATGCCAAAACCTTAAAAATAAATCGTTATCGCCAGTATTAATACCCTCTCGAATTTTCACAGCTTTTTCTATATAGCTACAATTCGAGAATAATGATGTGATCTTTTCACTTACCCAATATGCAATCGGCCGACCGGGTATTTTCCTGAATTCGTCAGGCTGTACAGAAAAAAACCAACCACAGTTGTGATCCCGTATTGCTTCCAGTGCTTTTGGAGCCTGATTCTGTGCTCCTCTGAAATCCGACAAACGGATAAAAACACCTTTATAGTTGCGCACCTTTGACCGTTGGAGCGTAAATGTGCAAATCGGCACAGTCGCGCCATCAAATCCAGAATATTCCAACTGAATTAATGATGTTATCACTTCATCATCAATCAGCTTGCTCCTCAGTTCTTCATAACTTGAAATGAACATCCAGACAAAGGGCGACATGAATCCAAGCTGCCCGCCCACTTTGGAAAACAGCAGATTGCGCACAATAAAAGCGCTGAACAAGTCCTTTTCATATCCTTCATACTTTTTACCAAGGAAAGCCTTAAGCGCTGGTGACAAAAACTTGTTACCCATATACGGTGGATTACTCACCACCTGATCGTACTTCAGTCCCAGAACCTGAGCCAGTCGCACAAACACCAGTGCCGATTCTGCTGCCTTACTTGCCAAGAGATCCTGCCCAGTCGCCACATTTTCCAACCACAGTGCAAGATCACCTAACTTGCCAACGAGATGCTCGGGAATCTCGATAAGCGAACCAAACAAAGTGCCTTGCTCAAATAGGCTCAACACCGCCTTCATATTTTCTCTCTGATCTTTGGCCGGGTTCAGACTCTGGATCAAGTCTGCCCATTCTACAGGCGAACAATCCCGGAAGCTCAGAAGGTTCAAACGTAGGCCCTTGCCTGTTTCAAGAATGCCAGGATCATCTTCCCGGGCTTTCATGATCAGGGCAAAGCAGGCTATCTCGCTCGCGCGTAGATCTATGTCCAGGCCGTAGAGGTTTTTCTCCAGAATCAACCGGGCGCATTGCTGGCGTTGGTAGCCCCGCTCAAGGTAGATCTCCCGGAGCACATCGTAAGCAGTAACCAGGATATGCCCGCTCCCCATGGCAGGGTCCAGCAGCTTGATATCCTCCGGGTTCAGGCTGCCGCTGAAGAGCTGCTTCAGCTCAGCTTCTACCTCGGGTTCCTGCTGTGCTGGCTCGATATAGTAGGGCATCTTGGTCTTGAGCGCGCTCTCCGGATAATGCAACAACCAGGTACGCCCAAGGCTATTGTGCACCAGATACTGCACTATCCACTTGGGTGTAAAAAGCTGCGTCACCGCCGGAATTTCTTCCTTCTTGTACGCAGTCTTCCGTGCCATATATTCTGACTTCAGCTCGCTGATGTAATACTGATACAGCCAGCCCAGTACCTCTATCTCCTGCCACTCCCCGTCGGGCATGCCCTGCACGAACCAGGAAAGGAGGCTGTCGGATCGCAGCAGCATGTCGGGCAACAGCAGTTCCAGGTCTTCCTGTACCGCCGGAAAGAGCAACGGCAGTTGGCTATGAAAACTTTCGCAGAGCGCCAGCACTAACAGCCGGTACAACTCCTCGTCCCGTTGGCCATCCAGCTTCAGTTCAAGTATGTCTTCCTTCTTCAGGCCCGGAAGGTTGATGCCCGCCGCCCGCTCAAGAATCTCTGGCTGACTACCCTGCGGCGTTGGAGTCAGCACCCTTATGCCTTGGGGCGTGTAACCGTGCACTTCCATATAACGCAGAGCAGCAAAACGGTTGAACCAGGTATACGCGGCTTCTTCCATCACCGCGTTCCATCCCTGCCTGGCTATCCTTTCCGCCAGCTTCTTCCGCTGATCTTCCCACGCTGCCGGAAAGGCCTTGCCGCCGATGTATATCTTGTCTCCGGATTTCTGCGCCGTTACCGGTTCCTTGTCAGCGCTCAGGCCTAAAAGGGCGGCACGCTGCTCCATGGTAGCGCGGAAGCGATTGCGGGCTTCGGGGGCAAAGGATTTTAAAAGGGATTGGTTCATGGGGTGGTCCTTTTTGGGCTCTTAAGTCTATCTATGTATGCGGGAAGATCACTATTATCAAAATGATGCGGAATCGGTAAACAAGTGATATATGGTCCATAAAGGAAATGGCCATTATCACTGCTCTCTGTAATTACAAAATGATAAGCATTCCCCGCAGTTTCACCAGGGTATCTTTTCTCCTCTGGCTCAAATCGCAGCCAATCAATGCCGCCAACAATATTGTCTATACCATGCATTGAAATTGAATTGTCACCAGAAAGTATTCCGCTTGTTACGACTGCAACAGTATCGGGATGAAAAAATGGGGCGGGGAGCAATGGCCATTGGTCTCTGGGGACATCATGTATTTGTTCCCATCCGCCAAATGAAACTAGATTTTCGAACTGTTCTTTAGTTATTGATCTCCTGTTATCCCTTTTCATTTTCGAGTCTCACTTAAGAATGCCTTCCTAATAAGGTTCTCAGCATCTAACGAAAGGTTGCCGGACTCTTCTGTGGTTATCAATTTCCCCGGAAAGTGCTCCTCGTACCAAGCTTTCTTGAGTTGCCAATGATTTCTGTACTTTTCTTGATCGAGAAGTCCTAGGTGCTCCCAATAGTATTCCTCTCCACGCCAATTGATCGTAAAGTCGGGAAGATAGAAGGAACCGTCACGGGCATACAGCGGTTTTTCATAGTAAAAGGGAATGTCCCGGTCGAAGAGCATATTGGATATTATGACCTCGGACTTAGACCGAACCATTATATCAGCGAGATTACGATGGATTCGATACTCTTCGAGAAAACCTTCTTTTCGCAGGCTTGCAAGCTCATCGGGAACGACATGGATTTCGAAAAGGGAAGAATTGATGCCAAGGAGATGCGAGTTTTCCGGCCTGTGCATCTTAAGGAGAGAACTAACATCGCCTTCCACGAACACGGCACAATGGTCAGTGGCTCGCGTAAGACCTGTATACAGGAGTTCGGGGGAAAGTAGCACCTCCTTCTTCGGCAGGATAAAGTACACCCGCTCGAATTCACTTCCCTGCGCCTTGTGGACGGATATTGCGTAGGCAAGTTCGAGGTTATCCTCGGGCTTGTCCCTTGTCCTGGAGTATTCGACACCGAGATGCTCTTTCCTGGCGAACTTGACTGAAAAGTGTTCAAACTTGAAGTATCGAGCCAGCCATTTTGTTCTCTCATATCCGACCGGTTCTACCATTCCAATCTCACCATTGAAAACGTTAACCTTTTCTTGCTGCCGCTTATCCCAGTTGTAGGCAGTGATCGGTTCGCTGCCTCCTCGATTACGGCACTGGATGACCTTATCGAAAAGCGTAATGCCGCCAAGGAGCCCAACTTTCTCCTTCATGGAGCCGCGTGCTTCGTCCTGGATCAGTTCATTAAGGACATTTGTCCCATATTCTTCGTTTCGGTAGGGTGAAAGTATCTGTTGATATAGAGGATCCTTTCCGCCCTCCTCGTTTCCCCATGCCTTGTCCCACAATTCCCAAGGCTTCGACTCGTTCAATTTTAAGCCGGTCTTAGCTTCCATATCTGCAATTATTCGGTCTCGAAGCTTTTCGTGAAGCTCCTCGGCATCTGACCAGTAGAGTATGCGTAGATCCTTGTCGACATTGCCTTCGGCATCACGGTCCTGAAGTTTTTTAAAGAACTCCTCCGCCTGAACTTGGTGCCCTTCACATTTCGATGGGCTGTCATCACCACGCTCTACAATATAAAGGTTTGCAAGATCGAGGATTCCAGTACCATTTCCTGCAACCCTGTTTTCAAGCTGTCTGAGATTGACATTGAGTTCTCCGACACAGTCGGGATGATCCTTTTTGAGCCAGCCGATCAGGTCGGCAAATACTCTTCCCCTACCAATAGGGGGCAGTTGATTAGGATCCCCTACGAAGATGAGGCGCTGCACTGAGTTCCATTGAACCGAGCGGAAGAAACACGCAGCAAGCTCAAGATCGAGCATCGAGGCTTCATCTATGATGTAGGTCGAAATGGAGGCCTCTCGCTTGCCACCTTCCATCCGTGGACTCATGTTCTTTCGGAGCCAACCATGCTTCATCAAGAAAGAATGAATAGTAGAAGCGTCCTTGCCTGTTTTATCCCGCATCCTATCCGCTGCCTTCCCGGTAGGAGCTAGAAGGCAGAATGCAGTATCTTCTCCATGTGCTTTTTTGATTGCCTTGATGATCGACTCTACTACGGTTGTCTTGCCGGTTCCTGCCGATCCACAAATGACGGAAAGTGGCTGCTTGAAAATCTGGGCGCACACGCTAGCCTGAGCCTCGATACCAACCTCGTATTCCTTTGACGCCTTGAAAACAAGCGGTGAATCAATCTTTCGCAAGTAGTCCCGCCAGATGCTGACAGTGACCGGAGTCTTGAATGTCACCTCGGGTCTCCCAGCCAGTTCCCGCAGTTGTCCTTCGATGGCGCGTTCAGATAGATATACTTTTTTTAGATAGACGTAGTTACACCCCTCATGCTCCCGGATTGTCAAAGCCTTTTCGATCTCGTCTTTGTCGACTTTGAAGTAGGCTTCCTTGAAAGCAACCCGTTTCCAATCGGGTTGAATCGATAGCCAGTGGTTAATCTCCTGAAGAAGCAAGCCCGAAGCAATGAAGGCATGTTTTGTCTCCCTCTTGAGCTTGTCGACGCAGAGTGCCCTAAAGCGGCGCCAATCATCGGTGCTATACAGCGCTTCTCCTCCCAATTGTGGGGAGGGGAAGAGGCCATGTTCTATTTTTGCGTAGGCAATATCGTCATCAGGTCCTGAACCTTCGTACATTTCGCTTATCAGGAAGGGGTTGTCGATCAAATCAGCAATGCTCGCATCAATGCCCCACTCGACCCTGTCGGAGGACAAGATAGTCTCGAGCTGCTCTTTATCAAGATCGAAAAGGGGGAGGAAATCGGAGAGCAGGGTCCTCTCCTTACTGTCGCGCAATTGCCATTGCCTCTTGGCGGCCCCACCTTCTTTATCTGAGAGATCCCAACCTGGGATTGACCCTTCCTTTCCGGATAACCAGTCAAACAACCTGGCCTTAAAGTCCTGCTCGTGTCCAGAAGCGGATGCCTTCTTGAGCTCAGTGATGCCGGAGTGCAAACCGAGTATAGCCATAATGCGCGCAAGCCCCGGAAAGAGACCTCGGCCTTTCCAAAGCTCAGCAAGAAGGCCTTGGAGCCATGTCAACCGCAAGCTCCAATCCTCGGATGTATCATGCAGCTCATCGCGCAGGTAGGTACAGACCTCAATGAATCGCTCAACTAAAGATAGTGCGTCATCATCGCTAAGGTGTCTCGTTGCATATTTGAATCTCCTGTCATTATCGGGGAAGACTGCCAGTCGGCGGAGAATCTCGGGGCGATCGAGATAGAGATGATAGGGTATTCTGAACCCTTGATTTTCATAATCCAACGTGACGTTACGTTCCCAGACATAGCCGCCGTATTTTCTCTTGTCCTCGTCTCCGAGATTCGGATAGAAATGCAGATCACCAATTGACCCTATCCTCGAAACACCGATGACAAGATAGTGTTTGTTATCTTCCTCAGAGAGAGGATTGCTGTAATTGACATAGGGGAACACAAGGCTCTCACCCGGAGAAATGGCACCGAAGTATTTATCTGTCAATTCGAGACGTTTTCCCGCATCGTATGAAGAACCATCCTTGGCCGCGTCGTCATACATTGCTTCGTAGGGCCAGGTACAGAGTGTATAGGGAGGCAAGTCCCAATAGGACCGATCCCCACTGTGGAAGAAGTCAGGTCTATCGTCATATACTCTTTGAGCTGTGGGATTGAAGGCATTGGCGCTGAACAAGCAGGGTGGCAGCTCGTTCAGTCCAGCAAAGGGCTTGCCCTCCGCGGCTTCTTCCTTTTCTAGATCACGCTTTTCAGCGATCTTCTGACCAGGATATGAGTGAGCGCCTGCACAAAAAGCGTTGCAGCGCGGGTTCTTGCAGACAGTCCCATTCCATCCGTTGTCATGCCAGGCGAGCCGCGCTGAAATGTGTACAGGCATTTTTTTCTCCTTTTAGAACTTATTCGATTCTGATTCGTTTGCCCTGAGCTAGGGCTTGCTTGAGGGTAGCCCTCAGTTTTGCCACAAGGCGCTCTACTTCATCGGTGCTTGAAACATCTACCCCGCCTATCAAGTCGCGAGCTTTAATGACAAGCACCGGTCCTGTTTTGAGCGGAGTTTCGGCTACCGCCCGAGGTGGTTTCGAGTCCAACGGGTACGACACCCCTGGTTTAATTCCCGTAGTTACCCTTGCATTGGATGGCTCTAGGTTCTCGGGTTGTATTTTCGCCTTCGCATCCCGGAAATCCTGCAGCGTCTTGATAGCGTAATCGTATGCCAGATCGACTTGTGTGGTTCGAAGAAGCTCAAGGCTGGCAAGGTTGTTTTCCAACGGTGCGCGATTAAACAGCTGGTTCAGCTTTTCCTTGACCTTGAAGTTTTCCTCCGGGCTCAGGTCCAGTTCATCGCACAGTGGCGATAGCTGATCCCGGTAGTCATCTATGGTCTTCTTGAGCGCATCCCGGGCTGCCAGTATGGCCGCATCAAGAGCGTGCTGAATCATATCAAGTGCCGGAGCCAGATCCTTGATGCGACCATAGGGTTGCGCATCTCCGAGTATTGATTCGAGCTGCGCTATCGACGTAGCCGCCGTACTGTCCTGCTCGAGCTGGGCCCTGTTCGGCTTTATGGCCTCCAGCAGCTTCTGAGCCTTGCGCCACACCGTAATCTGATTGCCGTAGAATTCGGCGATACGTTTATATTCGGCATAGCTTGATTCAAGCTCGGCCTTCTTTGCCGCCCAGGTCTCGACAAGCTCATCCGCCAAGGTCATCTGGATGAAAGGCAGGATGAGATCGAGAATGGATTGTATCGTGCTTACTCCCGGATATTGCTTGGGATCATGTTCCACAAGCTTCTGCCAATCCTTTAGCTTGGCCTGCCACACACCTAAATGCTTCCGAACGTGATCGGCGAGTTCCCGCGTGGCAGGCGGGGCAAAGTCCTGGAACAGGGATTGAGCCAATGCCTGCGCGGCAGCCAGAATCTCCTGGTCTAGAACGCGGGAGCGGCTAATTGAAACGCTTTCGTACATACTCGGCTTTATGAAGCAGTCCAGGGCTTTGGAAGGCTCAAGATAGCTCCCACGGAACAGCTTTATCTCGTCGGCCCTGAAGAGCAAGGCCAGGAGAACCTGGGCATTTCCGTCGGGCCATCCGTAGGGAGCTCCGCCGTAGCGCTTTACTACGTCTGCCATGGTGGGCGTCTTGCCAGCTTGAGCGCTCAGATCCAAGAACTGCCGCACCTCATCCAATGCCTTGGGATTGGTGGTCTGCGGTCCCGATGCGAACAGCGCGGCGCTGGATGCGCTCAAGCTTGTCCGGACCATGCTCTCCCAATCGGTAGCGGGGTTAGGCAGAAGATCCAGCTTCTTGTAGACGACGCCAACCACATACTTGGCCAATTCCATCAGGAGGGCATAGCCGCCCTTGGCACTCGACTGGTATTCGCTGCCGCAGATGTAGATATCAGCGTCTACAAGGAGCTGGCTTATCCCCGCGATGAGCTTGCGCCGCCTCTGGTTGTTCTCATTGGCCTTCTGGGCAAGGATCATGTCCTCGCTGCCGCTCACCTTGCGGGAGCCAGGTCCCTCCAGATACGTCTTGGTCTTCAGGAAGAGGGTAAGCTCGCGGTAGTAGTCCGTCGATTCAGGCAGTATCAGGACCGCGCGGTTGCCATCGGCGCTGTTCATGATGCCGTTGCTTTTCTTGCTCTGGTAGTCCATGCCTCCCAGGGGCGAAGCCAGGTCGATACTGAGGTCGCCCTTGTTGGACAGGAAGAAACCATCGAGGCTGAGCTGCATATCAAAGCTTTTGCCGTTGTCGTGGCGATACTTGGACTTGCCATCGAACTCATCCTTGAAGATGATGTCCGCAAGCTCCCTGATTTCAGCGTTCCCCGGTAGCGGCGTATTCTGGATTTCACGGGAAATGCTCTGTTCCTCGATAGTCAGGAACAGGAACTCATCCCCTTGTCGGCTGACAAGATTCTCTTTCTCAAGGCGGGCAATGGATTCCTCGATCGTTCGCTTGTGCCTGACCATGTCGGTATCAACCTGGCTCAAGCTCAACACAGCCAGGTTCTGGATGGTTCCCCGGACCCGGCGCAGCCTGAGGTATCGGATCAGGAAGAGGGTTTCAAGGAGCCGAAGGTCTTCTTCCTTGAGGCCGGGAATTTCCTGCGCGTTGTAGATGGACTTGGCAACCGAACTATCCAGAAAGCTCAGGAGCGTCGGGAAGAAAGCCCACAGAGGAACGAGCGTTCCCTCTTGGCTTTCACCCACCGCCTTGAGGGCAGTCTGGAAAGCGTCCAGCATGGAACGCTCGCCCTTGCTGAGGTTAAGACCCGTAGCTCCCACCGCCCGCACGGCGTCAAAGATATCCTGGAGCAGGTTGAACTGGTAGGGCACGAAGGGATACGAGGCGACGAAATCCTTGGTGCTCTGGTAGCTGGCCATGGTCGGCGTATCGGTGCTGAAGCTGAGCTGGTTCTGCAGGATGTCCCGCTTGGCATCGTAGATTGCGCCGATTGCCCCGCTTACTCCGTCCTGCTTGCGAAGGAGCCTTTTCTGTATCACCTCGGCTATGCTGGACGAGGAAAGCGTAGGCCGTGTAATGAACCTGGCCTGGATCTTTGAGAAGTCGTTGCCCTTGCTCTGGATCTTGGTACCGAGCACCGCATCGATGTCTTCCTGGCTGGTTACGAAAACCCAGGCCTTGTCGTGGGTCTTTGTTCCAAGATTCTCCACAATGGTTTGCAGGTTGAGCATACGGTCGGAATGGGAGCCCACGAACTGTCCCATCTCGTCTACCATGAAGAGGAGCCTGCGATTCTTCTCCTCCACATACTCGGCGACAAGGGCCGCGAAGTTTTCGATAGTCAGCGGGTATGAGCGCTCGCCATTGATAATCCATTCCAGGAGCTGCTTGTTCTCGCTCTGGTTCGGAAGAACCTGGATGATTGCCCGCACTATATCGTCAGTATAGAAAACATAATCTTCGCGCTCATTGTACCAATGGCTCGCGCTGATCGCATCAAACGCTTCAACGAATTCCTTGTACACGCCCTTACGGGTCAGGAAGTGCTCGACATGGGCAATGTGCGGGTAATTGAAGCAGTAGCCCCGGCGACGGTTGAACGCTCCGAAAAAAGCCTTTAGCGTTGCTGCCTTCTCTTCGTTCTGAAAGCTCAGGCTGTCGATGTTGAATAGGATGACCTCAGCAGGCATCCTGATCGCCGTTTCGATGGTGGAGAAGGCCATGGGATCGTCGATCTTGTCCTTGAAGAAATCGAGAGCTGTTTTAGTCACGCCCTCACGGGTGACATGCCGATTCTCGAACAGGTAGGACAGGATCTTGAGGAAGTGCGACTTACCGCTTCCGAAGAAGCCGGAGATCCACACGCCATTATTGCCGGTACTTCCGCTGAGCGAATCACCATAGGTCTTGAAAAGCCGGTTGATGTGCCCCATCAACTCCTTGGTGATGACATACTCATCCAGCTCTTGCCAGACGATATCGGCGTCCAGCCTGTCGGCATAGACGATGCCATTGATCGTTCGGTAGATGTCGTTCTGGAACAGTTCCTTGATCTGCATGGGTTATTTCCTTTTTAGCTGTATTGCCATCGAATGGCCTGATATTCGTTATTGTCCTCGAATAAACCAAAGGGCTTCAGGTACTTTCCATCGTACTCACCAGGATAGAAAAGGATGAGCGGAATCTTTTTACCCAGTTCCTGCATCCGCTGCGGCAGGTTCTTGAGCACCTCATGTCCCCGCAGCATGGGCCAGGCCATGCCCACCCCATGGATAAGGATGATACCCGGGGCGTTATACAAGGCTGTCTGAAGGAAGTGCTCCGCTATCGCGCTGCCGCTCAGAGTCCTGGGCAGGTTGCCAAAGATGAAGTCATTGCCCTTCTGGATCTCAAGCTGGAGACTCTTCTCCCACTTGCCCTGCTGCGCGAGATAACCGCGCGCGAAGTCGAAGAGGTATATTTTTGATACCTGGACATCGGGCCGCTTCACCGCCAGGAAGCCTTCAAGATCATGAATGGATTTTTCAATGAGTGGCTCGAATACCGGTTCGTATTCGAACACGAAGGAGGGGTAATTATTCCCAAGCCCCAGGCCGTCGATGAAGCCTGGTCGCTGGATAGCCTCAAGCAGTCCAGCCAGCTTCTTCTGCAAGTAGTTGAGTGACTCAGGATCATAGCTACTCATTGATCGTACCTCATGCACCGCAGGCACCAGCTCTCCTGGTCCCGCTCAAGTATATCGATGACGGTCTTCTCATATACTGGTGGCTTGATGATCACCGGTTTCCCTCGATCAACGAGATCCGCCTCATGCAGAATGCTCATCACAGTCGTCCGTATCCTGATAGAGCTCGCGGGGGACCAGTCGCCCATATTCGGATCCCTGAGCTTGCAGGCTTCCAGGAAGGTACGCCAGTGGTAGAGATCCAGCTCGCGACCACCTGAGCCATACTCCCGCCTCAGGACTACATCCATGAAGTCACCGAGCACGCGACTATGCTTGATAGCTGCAGCCAAGCAAGCGTGAATGGTCTGGCGATACGAACCATCCGCGATGAGTTGGAGAACGTCGGCCGAGACGAGCCCTAGCCGGGCCTTGAGAAGGTTGGACTGACGTCGGAGCGTGCTACGGCCGCTGATCTGCACCGCATTATCCGCGTAGATGAGCTTCATCCATGAATCGTCATTGACCGCGCCATACCTGCCAAGGAGCCATCCTGCGATGATGCGGCTTTCCTGGGGCTTCAGCGCCACGCCCGCCAGATCAGTCTTGTAGAGGGCTGCTGATCCAGGCTGTCTTGCCGAACTCATGGCTGCGCGCCTGTAAGGCTCCCGCCCGCCTTGTCGGCAGCCCCGCCCGAGCGAACCCAGACATCGACCTCTTCCTGCTTGAACATCCAGCGGCGTCCGACCTTATGTCCGGGCATACCGCGGGCATCGATCCACTTGTAGATGGTCTCGTTGGTTGCACTCAGGTAGGTGCAGATTTCGTCTACGGTCAGCCAGCGTTCCTGCATCTTACTCTTCCTACAACAAGATGAAGCGAGTATATGCCGGTTCTAGCCATACGACAATAGTTTTGTGTCGATTAGGGCTGAATAAGCCATATTATTCCTAATCAATTGGACGGTTCAACAGAGTCAAGCCATTCCAAACTTCACGAGCTTTTCTTTAAAATTCAGGAGAATTGCTTCAGTGATTTCTGGATTAATTGCGCCTATCCTTTCGGCGACTCCTAAGGCTCGAGCGCTGGTGATCTGTTCTACTGAAACGAGCTTTAGGAGCATCTCTAGTCCCCATACAACCGTCCCTCCTTGGCGCTTACACTCCCTTCGGAGGAGTGTATCATTCGCGATACACGTCCACCCTTCAGAAATCACGAAGTGCAGGCAAGCCCTATCAGGACCCGATAGACCAGGGGCGGAAGGAAGCGTAAGGGGTGTCTCGATGACAGTCAGCCCAAGGTCCTTGGCTCGCTCCAATGGTAGCTTCCGAACCTCATGCAGAATGCGAGTCGGCACATAAACCGTCCCCCAATACTTGATGAGTTCGCGGATGACATCCTCATCAACGGCTACATAATCGATGAGAACGTTCGCATCGCAGATCGCAGCTTCTCGTCTCTTTCGTGGCACTGGTCAGAGCGCCTGCCACGCACGGATAAGGACTCGCATGTCGCTTATTGACAGGTTGAGCATCTCCCCCGCGCGGCTCATAGAGATGATCTCTTTCTCATATGCATCCCTAACAAGTCGAGAGAAGCGCTCCTCCATAAGGTCACTGACGTCTAGCTCTTGTGGGTCATCATCGGCTACGGGATTGAACTCATCAGCCGAGAGGGATTCGGGCTCGTAGTGGCCCTTAAGGTCGTGATGATACATCGCCTTGTAGTCTTGGCTGAACTTGATGATGAGATCGGTAAGCGAAGACGCCTTGCCCATCTGGACCAGTCGGATGAGGACGGTCTTGTAGCTTACCTTGAAGATCTTCTTGATCTTGAGAACCCTATCCACAAAATGGAGGCCCTTGCCCTCGGTCCACTCCTTCTCGAGTGCCTCATCCGGTACAAGGAAAGTACCCGCGAACAGGTCGGCCTCTCGCTCCTCAATCTCGTTCTCGAACTCAGATGGGTCCTTGTATGAAGCCTTATGGAGAATCAGGTGCCCAAGCTCATGTGCGATGGTGAATAGCTGGCGCTCGACAGGTATGCCCTCCTCGGAATTGACCACAATGCCGGGGCCTCCATCCTCATGCCCGATCGATAGACCGAAGGTCTTCTTGAAGCCGAATGGGCGGATACGTAGCTTGATACCCGCCTGTTCCATCAACTCGGAGATGTCGTAGATAGGAGCTTCACGCTCGAGCTTGAAAACGCTACGCACCGCCATCGCTGCTGCGCGAGGCTCCTTGCTGGAAATGTGCGCCAACCGGTATGTAGGTGCGACCTTTAGTTCCTTCTCCAGGAAGCTGTAGTCTGAAAGCCAGATTGCGCTGTCATGACGAAGCTGGTCGCGCTCAGCCTTCTCCCGGCCGCTCAAGGTCTTGGCAGTACGAAAACGAAGGGATTTGAGCTTGGGTGCATCGGCAAGGAGCTCGTCGAAGGGTACGTCGAGCCCTTCAGCAAGCTTGATAAGGGTCGAGGACTTGGGCTCGGCCTTGCCGTTGAGGAGGTTCGATAAAGCTGCGGTTCCCATTCCCATCCTCGCGGAAAGCTGAGGAATGGTCAGTCCGCGTATCTTCATATGGCGGCGTACATTGTCGCCGATATCTTGGATTCCCATAGGGCACTCCTTCCTCTATTGCAAATGTACTACACTATGTGTTATTATGCAATAAGTAAAAACAAATAGTTTGCAATGTGCTATAGACGAAATAGGCGCAAAGCAGTACTTTGAAGAGGGCGATGACTACTATGGGTGGTAGTACACACATGTTGACAACCATCCCTTGTGGTGAATAGACTATCAGGTGGAAATAATAACGGCCTATGGATCTTGAACATCCACAGGCCGCTTGCTGATCCGTATGGATCGGTGATCCCACGGAAGGAGCGATGCTTTGGTAAGCAAGGTAAGTATTAGCCTAGATCCTCAACCTCGTCAACATCGCCCCTCCGCATTCCGGAGGTGGCACATGATTACGTAATCCTCAGAGTTCGATTCCCACTCAGGTTTTCGGCAGTGCCGAATATCGCCTCAGATGGAGCATGCCACGCATGCGAGGAGGGACAGTCATGTCCAAACCACAAGATCGAACTGTATACAAGACGCCTGAAGGATGGGCGAACAAGAGAAACGGGGCAGAACGCGCCGAAGGGATCTACCCAACGCAGCGTGAAGCAGCCAATGCCGCTCGCCAGAACCTACAGAACGCTGGTGGCGGTGAACTCACCATCCAGAGAGTGAATGGACGCTTCAGGGACAAGGATACCATTGCGCCAGGCAACGACCCTTGCCCACCGAGAGACAAACAGTAGGATTTTTCATCTGCCCCTTCGGATAGAGGGGGCGGTCGTCTTCGTGGCTCTTGCTGCGAACAACAATCAACCGCGCTGAAATGCGCAAAGGAATAGTTATGTACGAAAACAACGATATTGATGAAGTCATTGACCTCGAGATCTATGCCAAAGAAAGCAAAGACATCCCCTTCGGAAGGAAGGTACGGTATCGCGTAAAAATCGACGACAAGTACTACATAATCGACCACCGCGAACCGACCGGGCGGGAATTGCTTCGTATCGCGAATATGAATCCGCCTGAAGGATATCGCCTTGATCAGAAGCTCCGTGGCGGAGCGACGAAGAAGATCGAGCTCGACGAGAAGGTCGATTTAGCACAACCTGGGATCGAGAGGTTTATAACGATACCCCTCGATACGACGGAGGGTTAATCGTGGAAGAAAAAACCCTTCGTCATAGTTACGAACTCCTCGAGAACGACTCGGCCTGCCTGGATGCAAGAGGTCTTTCGTGGGAGACTATCATCGATGCCAACGTGAAGTGGATTCTGATCAAGGAATTCCCGATTCCGACTGGGTATAATGTAACAGAAGCGGAAATCGCCTTGATGTTACCCGATTCCTATCCGACGACGCAGATCGATATGGTCTATGTCACTCCATCGCTGGCATTGGTAAGCGGTACGTTCATCGCACAGCTATCCATTGAAACCCATGATGGGCGGAGCTTCCAGAGATGGTCGCGGCATCGGACGCCCGCAAATCCGTGGCGTCCAGATATCGATGACCTCGCCAGCCATCTCTCTCTTGTTGAGGAGTGGTTCCTCAAGGAGGTAAAGAAGAATGACTGAAATAATGAACTCAATCGCTTCTCTACGACTACGGATACCAGAAGCACTATACCAGAAGGCTCGAAGTATGCTGTCTGAAGCAGGAAACAGTTATTTCCTATCAGGCTCATGCGGATGGACGCAGATCGAAGGCTTGCAGGGAGGAGAAGTCGTCGCATGCGTCCACACACTTACTGATAGAGTCACTAGCTACGGCGAGACGAGTGCCGATGATCTTGTACCATGGGCGAACATCCGAAAGCAGGAGCGAAGTTCGTGGTTGATCGTATTCCATCTCGTGACTGATTCGGAAAGAGGGATAGAAAGCAGCTTTGCCCAGAAGTCCTTAGCTAATGGGTATGCTCCGATCCTGGAGGTCGGAGTAAGCCCCGATGGCGAGGTGTCAGGCACCTACTTCTCAGAAGGCGCGTTGATGCCAATAGACTCAATCCTAATCACCGGCTCTGACATTATCTTCTGGGCAAGAGCAACCTTGGAATCCGCTACTGTTAACGCTGATCAAACCAAACGCTTTGAACAGTCCTTCGGAAGCAAGACCAGGAGATTGTTGTCTCTTCTCAGAATAGGGATTGTTGGTGTATCAGGCACGGGGAGCCCGGTTGCAGAGATGCTGTATCGGCTTGGTGTCGGAGAGCTAGTCCTCGTTGATGACGATCACGTTGAGACGAAGAATCTTGGGCGGATCTATAACTCATCTACAATGGATGCTCAAGAAGGGCGACTCAAGGTCGACGTGATGGGAGATGCATTCGAGAGGAATGGCTTGCCGACGCGAGTAAGGAGAATAGTTGGGACGACTCATGAACGGAGTGTCGTCTCCGAACTCGCTCAATGCGATATACTCTTCGGCTGCATGGACACCCACTCGGGGAGAGCTCTTCTCAACCGGTTAGCAACGTTTTATCTGATCCCTTACTTCGATCTTGGCGTTAACTTGAAAGCTGATGGGCAAGGAGGGGTAACGGGGATCTCTGGTGCTGTGCATTACCTGAAGCCGGGTGGTTCAAGCCTGCTCGGACGAAAAGCTATTTTACAGGACAACATCGCGGCTGAGGATCTAAAACGCATCAACCCCGACATGTACATGCAACAAAAGGAAGAGAAGTACATCACAGGTGTTGTAGAGGAGCAACCGGCTGTAATAACGGTAAACACAATGATCGCGTCTATAGCACTTAATGATTTCTTGGCTCGTCTGCATCCCTATAGGCGAACCAAGAACTCAGAGATTAGCTGTATCCGCATGGATCTTCGAGAACCGGTGATCCATTGTGAAGAAGACGGTCCGATCGATGCAGGGCTGGCGCGATGGGTTGGAAGGGGGGACGTAGAACCGCTCCTCAAGATGCCTGTACTTGCAGAATGAGGCGCGGAAATGATCCCAAGAATTATTAACAGCCTCTTGGACTTGTTCCGCCCATCATATTCAAATATACGGGTAGAGGAACTCCCTGCAGCATTGGCAAGCCATACGCTCTACATCGTAGGGGAAGGACCATATCAGTGGTTTGTTGCGATGCTGTGTCCTTGTGGGTGTGGCGAAACGATTAAGCTCAATGTTAGACATGATGCTCATCCATATTGGCGTATAATGGAGCGCAAAGGGATGATATCGCTGGAACCGTCAATATGGCGAAAGAATGGTTGCCAATCTCATTTCTATTTCCGAAGAAACAAAGTTCAATGGTGCGGAAGACGTCGATCGCCATAGGACCAAGCGCAGCACGATGTACTCTGTACTGGTTCTTTGCTAGCCCCTAAGCTGAACCTTCAGCTTAGGGGCTAGTTTATTCAAAGGGATGAAGCCAGGAGATCAATGCCGGGGTAGTTCGAATGGATGATGTCCGCAGCCAGGTACTCGGTATGGAGCACGGATGCGATGTTCTTCCGGTCGACCTCGTCGGGCGAGTCGAGGTAGTAGGAAGTAGTACTATTCTGGAGGTCAAGATCGGCGACAAGAACACGGTAGCCTGCGGCGGCGGCATAGTTAGCAACAAGGATGCAGAGGGAGGACTTGCCCGTGCCGTGCTTGATCGAGGAGAAGTAGATAGATTTCATGGGATATCTCAGTGGATTGGTGTAGACGTTATTTATAACTAGCTCAGCCAAGGTTCAAAGGTGAACGCTAACTACTTCCTAGACATACAAAGACACCGCCCGCGGCCGACCGGCAGTATCCGTGTGCTGAGGAGCTGAGCGTAGCCGTCTGTTGGCGTCCGCTTGATGATCCCGGTATTCCTGTCGGGACTGAAAACGTTTAATCGCCTACTCTTGCGATACTGATGAGGCTGTCCTGTTTGCCTCGTCCTCTTAATCAAGAAAGCTACAGCTAATTTTATGCATGCTATGGGCCGTGTTAGGTGCACGTGGTGCTCGTAACGGTTTAAAGACAGCTATACACAGTAGTGGGTATCAAACTCGAAGATAGTATCCGCCTCTTCAAGAGAAAATTCCTGCATGAGTAGCTGCTGAACCTGCGGGGTTAGCCAGTTCCCATGGTACACGTAGTAGCGTTTGGCGATTGTGTCATAGGAAACACGGCCCCGAGGTAGACAGGAATAATTCTCCCTGTGGCGACGGGCAAGGAGGCGGATGGGGTCTTCGCGAACATGGGCATCCCAGTAGGTGGCATGATCCTCGGGACTGATCATCCACTTTCCATAGGCCACGCTGTCGGCTAAGTCATACGATAATGGCAGAAAGAAAGCGTCAAGCGGTTTATTGAGCCAGTAAATACCGACTTTGCCCATATGCCCTCCAAAGGAATCGACCATTGAATATCGGAGCATATCATTACAGTCCCGATCTTCAAGGTCAAGATCAATGTTGAAGAGAAAAGAATCTGTATACATGGATGAGCGGCTCATTCAAGAAAAGTGCTATACATTTATAATATCAGTGCTTGTCATTACGATAATTAGGCGACTCTATTAATTGAAGAAACCCTGCTCATACCGGTAAGACAACAGCAAGAAAGGATCACCCCGCGACAGCTGAGGAGCAGTGAGAGGCCAATTTATCGGAGCTGCTCGGTCATCTGAGACGGGGTAAAGATCAAGCGCCAGTGGAGTACTATTCTGATATCAGGCTATGTGTCTGATGCGATTGCCAGGCCTATTTTGGCTGCCGTATCATAGCACTGCCACATTTAGGGCACTTATAACTTCCGATTTTCCCATAGGTCTCAATGTACCTACAAGTTGCCTTGGAGCATTTGTACGTGTACGTTGTCGTTGCCATAAGAACCTCCTGATGATTATTTGAAGCTGCCTACTATGAGGCGAGTAATTCTATTCTAGTATCGTGTCGTTATGCGGCACGATGATGATGTTTTAGCGAAGCAGTACAGACCAACTATTTAACTCGCGAGGGGCGTCCAAGAATCGTATTGGGTAAGCGCATGGACGAGTTCCTTACGTGTCATGGTGGTAGCAAACCGAAGCTACTTGTAACTAACCTTGTCCGGAATAGCGCCTGTATACTTCTTGCCAGAAAGCTCAAAGGAATCGACCAGGAATAGAAAGAGAATTAATCCGCCATAAAGCTGATGTTCAACAAATCTCCCGCTAATTGTCATGGCCTGAGGATTTGTAAAGTATGTGCCCTGGAAGCCTAGCATGGCCTTACGCATATCACGATCAGTCTTGGTTGGTTGGAAATAGAATGACAGATTCTTGTTGTGCATCATGCGCGTATCGCGGAATCGGTAGGTCTCGCTATCCTCAAACCAAGGAGCGCATTCATAAAACGTCACCTTACTGGCTTTAAATCCGAATTCAGGGTACATGACGTTTGCAAGGGTGATCATCTTGCCCTGGTAAAGGTCCTTGTCCAAGAGCAAGTCAGAAAGGGCACTATCGATATTAGCGCCCTTGCCATCAATAATCATGTAGGCATCCTTTGCTTGTGCGAAAGATGCAGCGGTGATCGATAGAAGACAGGTGAGTACGAGTAGGATCCTTTTCATGATGAACCTCCTTAAAATGTGGGAATGATTAGAATACAGGGTAATAGCGCCAATACTTGGCACGATGATCTATTATAGAAGTAGCGACGATTTGGATGATGGTGAACGAGAGATTAGGCCCGCGAGGAACGCCCAGAATCATATTGGGCAAGCGCATGGACGAGTTCCTTGCGCGTCATGGAGCGAAGCTCGGGCGGAGCCAAAATCTCAGTGTCTGCTCCGAATGATAACGTCCAGCGAATAAGGTCTCGGAGGCTCCGCGAGCCTATTCGGACTATGCAGGAACCATCAGCATTGGTTTTGGATGAGTGGAGCACGCCGATATGGCGCATGGTAGCCTTTGAAGCGACAGCAGCAGAGAATCGGATAGTGGCCTCAACGGGTTCATCGGCTTCGAGGTCGAAGGTAGCTCCAAGTGAAGCGGCGTAGTCGATGTCGACGGGGTGATCGTGGCTGGCCGATGCTAGTACTGCGGATTCAAAGAGGTCTACGTCGAGCAGCCGGAGGTCGGTTTGAGCCTCGGGCTTGGCATAGAGATAAAGGCCTCCACGATGTTCGAGGATCTTCACTGGGAAGAGGACATAGCTGCGGGCGATGCCGTCCACCGGGGAGCGGTAGACCACGGAGCAGGCTTGCGCGGTCTTGATAGCGACGCGGAAGGTCGCAAGGAGCGTGGCGGTCGGATTGGTGTCAGTGTCCGGTGCCGGATCGAGTTCGAGGTCTGGTAGGAGCACGTTGAGTTTGGAACGGAGTGAGGACAGGAGCGCCGAGGAAGAGGAGTCCCGAAGGGATCGGCCTTCAAGGATGGCATCCAGGAAGTGGCGTTCCTGGGGATTGAGGTCGAGGCTTGGGACGGCGAAGGTCGGAAGGTGTTGGGCATAGCCGTCGAGTATCCGATACACCTTCTCCGTGGACAGGTCGCGACGTTCGTCGACGAGAGGAAGACCAAGGTCGGTAAGTGCTTCCAGCATTCGGAATGCCGAGCGGCGGGAGATACCAAGGCGGGACATGATGATCTTGATGGTGGTGCCGCTCGGTGCGGCGAGGAGTGAGACTGCCTGTATGAGCTTGGTCAAGTTGCTGTAGGGGTTAGGCATCTCGGACTCCATGGTGATAAGGCCGCGCCAAGGCAACCAGGGTAAGAGAATACAGGTAGACCGCGCCGAAAGCTGGCACGGTCAGATTGAATGGATTCCAGTGAGACTGGTGATGGCTTCGATAGATGCGATGTAGGCCGCGATAGCTCGTCTGGAGAGTACTTTCCAGGATGGGGCTATATCTTTTCTTGATCCATGACTGGCGAGGTACCGAGAATCGATAGCGAAAGCAGATGGCCCCGGAGAGACCGGGGCCATGGAGCTAGTCGTCGCCTGGTAGCATGATCGTGATGACCGGTTCGCCTGAGTCGCCGGGGCCGCAGACGGCGAGCAGCTCGACGGGAATGGGCTCGGTGTTCGATGCCATCGTGAAGAGGACGGAGAGGGAAAGACGATCTGTTGACGGGGAAGCTTTGATGGCGTAGCGGAGGACGTTGAGTGTGTCCCATAGGCGGCCTGACGGGCTCTGTCCTTCCATGGCCAGGTCCAGTGTAGGCATGATGTAGGAGTGGTAGAGGCTGTCGCTGACTGCCACAGGGATCGTGAAGCCTGCTTCTTTGGCGATGCCCGAGACGTCAATAAGAACGCCATCGGCGAGCGCGTCGGAGCGGCTATAGCTATAGATGACGTCGGGCATTACGATGCGGCCTCCTCCGCGTAGGCGCGAGCTTCGGCGGAGCGGACAGGTTTTATCTCGACATGCTCCGCTACGATGACAATGGGTGTCATGGCGTCGAGCGAGGCGTCGATGCCGAGGCGGCCGACGATGCGGATTGCGGAGCCGGTGCGGAGGTGCTCGCGGACGGTGACTGCCAGGCGGCTGTAGGCGATGACGGGCATGGCCGGGACATCGGTGCCGGCGTCGAGGAGGAAACGAGCAGCGTCGGGGGCAGTGCTGGTGCCCGGAGTGTAGAGGGGGTCGGAGGCGAGGTTGCCTTCTAAGATCAAGCTGTTAAGATTGCGCATGGTGTGTCCTTTCAGGCTGTTGCCTTGATATAAAGCTCGTCGTGGCCGAGTTCGGCCTCGACCCCGGGGATGGCTTCACCTTCGGTGAAGATGAGGGAGCGGACGGCTGATTTGGAGATGTCCTCGCGGACGATGACGGCGTCTGGATGATTGGTCTTGAGGTAGCCGAGGGCCGTAGGAGCGTCGACAATGTCGATGCGGTCCGGGAGCTTGCGGAGCTGGGCGGTGGCAGTCGGTAGAAGGATGGAACGTGAACGGCGCTGCTTGGCGACTTCGATTTCGACCCAGGGTTTTAACAGCGACGCGAGGTAGGCCATGGAGTCGATATCGGAGGCGTTGGCCTCGGAGAGCCAAGCGTCGATGCGGGCCTTGTAGGAGCGGGCGAGGTCTGAGCGCTGGGCCGTGCGGGCCTGGGCCTCGAGGATGCGGGCGGCTGCCCAGCTGGCCATGCTGAGACTGTCGACTGTGAAGGGCTCGGCGGCCGGGGCGTCAGTGCCGGGGATAGAGAAGTCGGGGAAGAGAACATTGGGGAGCGACGGTAGCTGGCCGGAGTCGGCGAGAGTGAACGGGGCGGGCTCGGTAGACGGGGCGTCGAGTAGCGTGGCGAGCATGTGGGCCTCCTTGAGTAGGACGGATGGGATGCGGCCGGGATCGAGCCTGCCCGGTGCATGTGACAGCTGATGGGCCGTATTCAATTAGTAGAAGCATGAAGCCATACTGTGAAATCCTTATGTGCAGCTGCCGGGGCCAGAAGTATGAAATCGAAGTAAAGTGCTAAGTGCGTGCGCGGTGGCCGTGGCCATAGGAGTGAAGTGTGAGCGGCATGTGATGCTGGCGGGCTGGATCGAGGCCGTAGAGTGCCAGCTTGATAGATGCTGCGAGAAGCGGTCATGCGACCTCCGCCGATATTTGGCCTGGAAGGCCCTATAGAGGCTGTAGCAGGTACAAGATGTAGAGGTGTGGGGCTTTGCTTGATCAAGAGGCAAGTAGGAATGGAACGAGCGGGCTGGCAAGCGTGGCTGGCCGGAGCCTGCGGGGGCTACAGCGTGACGCTGACCAAGTGTAGAGATAGTTATCTTTCTCTAGTTATATAAGTATATGGGTGAATAATAATATGAACCCAGTGTGAATATCTTCATTCGAAGAATACTCTTTTGGCTAAGACCCTTTACAATCGAGTATCCAAGACTTTGGTGGTGAACATGTCGAAATTTGCATACAGGTGCCTAAACAGTACATCCAACATAGGTTCATGAATGGTAGATATTATGAAAATTGAATGTTTTGCATATGATGCGCTATTGCGCAATAATATGCCTATTGCGCATAGGATAACATTTATCGCAACGCGACTTTGAGTCAATTGTAAAATCTTTCATAATTTTTACGATTTTTTGCACTTTTGCCCGAGTCCAGTCTACTTATATATGTAGAGCACTTCGAACTTCGCTCTGCCTCCAACCAAACCTACGCATATACCTAAGAACTCAAAGGGATGAAATCCTCGTTATCGTCGATTCGTGAACTCGCGAGCACGGATCAACGGCCGAGGTGTTTCGGTGTCGGCAGCGGCAAAGAAGTCTTTAGAAGTCCTCATAGTAATCCAACTCAAAGGAGAATTGCATGAACAAGGACGAGACTATTTACAGCGTCTTACTGAGCCAGGATGAGCAGGAAGCAATCAGGCTAGAGCTCGATATCTACGTCGCATCGATCAAGGATACCCATGAGGTCGAATGGCTCCAAAAAGGCGATGAGCGGCCTATCGAAATAACGACAGTCGCGGAACAGAGTCTTACCTACGATGCCGACAACAGCAAGAGAGAAGAGCCAGAAGAGGATAGCGAGGAGGAGGTCGAGGATTTTATCGCCTTCATGATCATTTCGGTCGGAGCAAAGCTCATGGAGCTTAAGAAGAGCCTGCATTACGTCCTCCTATTCCTCGACTGGTACGAGACCGACTGGCTCATCGACCATCTCAACTTCGCGCTCGAAGTGTATGCCATGGAAAAAACGGACTCCAAGGATTCCAGAGCCGACGTCTTCACGCGGGCTGATATGCTTGAGGCTGTTCCCACAAAACTCTACCTCGAAAATAATGTGGCGTCGGCAAGGGCGAAGCTGGTAGAGGCCTTTGCACAACAGGCGTGACCACACGCCCATGGCCATCCCGTAGCTGGAGAGGAAGAGCGCTACGGGACGGCGATGGCCAGCGATCAGTCAGTGGTGCTCCGGACAAGGAGCCCCCGCTCGACCAATGACGTAAAGCCGTTGCGGCTTGTAATGATGTGGTCGAGGAGAGGGATACCGAGGAGCTCGCCGGCGTCGCGAAGACGATCTGATATAGTGATATCTTCTTCACTTATGCTCTCGTGATGCCCGCTCGGGTGGTTATGCGATACCACTATCGCGCTGGCCATGTCCATGATAGCTCCAACGAAGACCTCCCGAGGAGCGACTGGGCAACGAGACACCAGTCCTACTGAGACGATCCTGATTCTGATGATTTCATGGGCACCATTGAGGCTGGCCACTACGAAGCGTTCGGTCTTGGCTCGGGCGTAGCGTGCGAAGGCCTTATATGCGTCGGCCGGACAGCCAATCTTGTAGGTCGGTGCCTGGCGTTCGCTGATGATCTGGTAGGTCATGGGGTCTCCTTCGTGTTGGGGATCCCTATGTAAGTAGACGAAAGCAAACGTATGAAGAAGGCGATCTTTCGCCAATTTAGCATCGCCTTTAGGGAAAGGAGGACGTGATGAAGATTATATCGGTATACCCAGGTCTCGCGGTGGAGGATGCGGGGATCAAAACGATTGAGGCGAATGAGAAGGCTTTCGCCGAAGCGATGAACCAGATCCATTGCGACATCGCAAATGGGTTGATTGCGCTCGAGGGGATCAAGACTCGCTTTGATTACGGATTTGCGCCCGTGCTTTGCAATCGGGCTCTCAACGAGCAGAGGAAAAGGCTCGATAAAATCAGATTGGCCGCTATGCCTGCTTCCCGGTTAGCGAATGCGTACAACGAGAGCCTAAGGAAGATGGAGCTTCAGATCCTCGAACTGGAGGCTCAGTCGTTCGAGCGCAAGCATAAAGAAAAGGAAGATGCACTGATCCAGGAACTAAGCGGAGATATTTCCCTTGGATTCCCTCGGACATTTGACGAGTACTTGCGGACAGGCCGCCTAAGGTTGGGTGACGGAACGGTAGTCACGGTACGCGAGGGAAGAAACGCCGCAAGGGCGAGTGAGGGCCTGCGGGCATATCCATTCATCTTCCAAATGGTAGCGGGTGACCGCCCGAGATTCAGTGCGCTCGAGAAATTGGTCGAACTGAAAGAGCTTGTCGAAGCAGATGCGAAAGAACAAGGGCGAAAGGTCGAAGAGCTTGCCCATGATGAGGGCTACGGACAGGAGCTACGGGCATTGATACAAAAAATGGATCATAAGGGGTTGGAGGCGCATGCGAGGCGCGTGGTCCAGCGTCGAGAAAAGAGTATGGAAACAATGGAGACTGAACGGAAATTAACAGCCGCAACGCGGGGACTCTTCCGTGAAATGAACCTCTATGAAGGGTTACATGGGGAGATCAAGCTTCGCGAAGAGGTCGTAGTAACCGCAGAGGAGCGGCGTTGGCTCGAAGCGGATCCGTCTAGGATGAGCCGATTCAGGGCGATTCTCGGTGAGGTTCTTGGCGCGCATGGGTTCGATCCGAAGGACGGGGCCAGGCGAGCTGATGAGCTCCTTGGTCAGAAAGATGTGGCGGCGCACTTCGTTCGAGAAGTAGACCGGTACTTCAAGAGCGTAGGGCTCCGCGATGAAATGTTGAATGAGGGGGTGCGGAATGGCGATTGAGGTCGTCCAAGAGTTCGATTACCTGACGGCGTTCGAGAATCTGGGGAAGAATGCGGTGGGGCCGATGATGTACATCGAACGGCTCGACGAGAAGGTCAGGGGGATGCCGAAGCGCATGGTGGTGATCGCAGGCTTCTCCGGCTCGCTCAAGACGACGTATGCGTTGAACCTGGCTTACAACAACGCTGTTGGGCTGGGGTATTCAAGCTGCTTCATCTCCCTGGAGATGGAACCCGAGGAGCAGATGCTTCGCCTCGCGGTGCGACATGCGCAGCACCCTTCCTTCCGGAAATACAACTTCAAGATCACTGTGAATAAGGTGCTCTTGAATACCTGGTCCAAGGAAGAGCGCGATTTCATGGAACAGATCGTAGTGCCGGACCTGCAAAGGAATCCGGGATATGGTCGTATCCATGTGACCGGGCCGTCCGACTTCCAGTATTCGATCGCCGGGATTGAATGCATGCTGCTCGCGCTTGAAAACCATGCGGTCGAGGTCGGTGCTCCGGGACTAAGGCAGACGATCGATATCCTCATTGTCGACTACGTGCAGCTCCTCGCGAAGTATGCGGGATTCGCGAATGGCTCGGGGAGTGACCCGTACCGGTTCACCGGGGAGGTGTTCACCTACCTGAGGCGGCTGACAACCACCTACGCAAAGGAACGGGGCATCACGGTGGTAGCTTTGTCCCAGCTGAACCGAGCTTCGTACACCGCCGCCAAGGATCGGATACGGAACGCGAGGATCCCCGGCGAACGCTACGACAACCTTTTCGACGCGACCTCATTCGCGGAATCAAGTGCGATCATGAGCGATGCCGATGTAGCGGTTGCGCTGTACAGCGACGACGAGCTCAAGAAGCAACTGAAGGTGCGAATACAGCTCCTCAAGAACCGGCGAGGTGAAAGCGACGAGAAGGGCTTCGATGCCCTAGCGATGCCGGAAGTCGCCTATGTGGGCGACTGGCAGAATGATACGGCGACCGACGACTATATCGGAGAGCTGCTCAGTGACGTCCTTGTGGACTAGGAGGCGGACATGACCTGTACGAAATGCGAGGGGCGCGGATACACAATCGAAGAATCGGGCAAGCTCCGCATCTGCATATGCGCCTTGCGCGAGCGGCACAAGACCTATCTGGAGCCCATGAAGGCCTTCCTGTCGCCATATGCGAAGAGTGCGACTCCGGCGGAGCTGCGAGAGGGGCCTCAGGCAATCGTGAAGTCCGATGCGGCGGTGCTCGGGCTCATGAAGACCATGGTGAAGACCTGGTACCCCGAGCCGTATGTGATCACGACCATGGAGGCCTGTAACGAAGCGGGATTCCAGCGGCATGCGGAGTTCAAGTCGGTGAGCGAGCTCGCAGGGAGTAGCGGGGCCTTCGTGCTCGACCTCAGCTTCATGAACAAGATGCGGGCGCGGAATGCCGGACTGAAGGAGGGCGACTCAATGTACCTCGTAGAATTCGTACATGAAGTGGTTGCCCGGCGAAAAGGCAGGCTGGCGATTGTGCTGGACCCGAGGGTGGGGACATTCATGACGGCTTACGCCGATGTCTGCGATGGGCTGGCGGAGCTGGGGATCGAGTATTTCGAGGGGACCGCATACCGGCGGTTCGCGCGAATAGCAGAAAGCGAAGACGGAGGCGACAATGGTTGGTACAAGTGATGTGGAGGAGTTCCTGAAGGTGTTCAGGCCCAGGCGGGATGCCTATGTTCAGAAGGACAAGGCCGGCAACCTCCAGACGATCTACCACCCCCTGAGCGATGCAGTGATCGACCGGCATATGCGCGGCGTCAGTGGACGAGTGATTTCGTTCTTCAGCACGGAAGAGCGGCGGAACTATCTCGGCGTCGATATCGACGACCATGTAATGGGCGGCTGGGTAGGCTCAAGCCCGACCCACGAGCTCGAGGAGAAGTACCGGGCGGTGGTGGGCGAGATAGGGAAAGCCCCGAGCGCGGCATTCGCGAGCCAACGGGGCATCCACGCCTTCTGGTTCCTAGACCGGAGAGTGCCGAACGAAGTCATCGTCGTGGCACTGAAGGAGCGCCTGGAGGTAAAGCTTGAGGTGGAGATCCTGCCACGCCCGAGAGAAGCCGTGAGTATCCCGAGGCCGGATGAGTATATCGATATCAATCTTGCTCGAACAGGATTCCCCGGGTATGCAGCACTCCCGCGTTATCCAGCCCTGGAGGTCCTGGGGGAGGAAGCCCGGCCCGAGAAGATCCGGGCGAGGCTAAAGGCGACGAAGAAGCTGAGCACGGCCCCGACGAGGGGGAAGGATCCGATGAAGAATATCGAGGAGGCGGAGACGAGGGTCCTGCCTCTTGAGAACAACGCGACCAATGAGGTCTATTGCCGGATGGTGGGAATCTACAAGGCGAATGGCTTAAGCGTGGACCAAGCGTTCGAGCGGTTCCGGGATCTCGTTATGAGGAGCCCGGGATACAGTGGAGCCCTGCTGCTGAGACTGCAGGACCGGATCGAAGCCTCGTACCGAAGCATGAGGGGGACCACGGCCCTGGACATGGAATCCCTTGCGGTGCTGCGGCGGGAGCCGATAGTCGCGATGGCGCTGGAGTTCGCGGCAGAGGCGGCCAGGCTTGAAAGGCAGACGAGAAGCCGGATGGCCTTCGAGGAGTTCCTCCTGAACATCATAGCCTGGAAGAGGAGCCTTGATAGGATATTCGCCGATCGGGAGCGGGCCACGTTCTGGGAGTACCTGTACCCGGGATCAAGGAGGTTCCACCGGGAGGGGTACTATCCTCTGTCCTATGGAATTCTGAAACAATGGAACTCGCACTATGATCGTTGGATGGAGCTGCTAAAGGGCCTGGGCATCCTGGTCGAGTCCCCCTACGGATACTCGTCGACAGGCCATCGATCAAAACATTACACCTTCCAGCTCCTCTCCTGCCGCATCGAGCATGGGCCGACCTCAGGCCGTACTGGATCGAGGGAATAGCTGTTGAGGATAAACGGCGGAGTGAGATACATATATAGCGAGATAGGTCTATCTCTATTAGATCCCTCTTTCTGTTAATATGTATCTCCCGAAGCACTAACAGCTTATTAATCACGAGCGACTTATGCTTTCTTATGCCGATGTGAGGTGCTGTTGCCGGCTACCACCCAAGCGTCGATCTCTTCCCGGATAAAGTACGGAAAGGAGTTCTCCTCGGTGCGGTGGAACGAGATTTTCCCTTCGCAGATATAGTGTCGGATGGTATCTGGCGATTTACCAAGATAGGCAGCCACTTCCTTAGTATTCATAATGGGCTTCAAGGGAAGCGATTCAGTGTTCTTTGGCAGCCCCGGGAGCTGGCCGGCCTTATCCTCTTCCGGGATCGTCTTTCGTTCATCGAGCTCGTCTATACACCGGCGCAGGTAGGCCCTAGAAAGGTCCACGGCCTCGAAGTAGGAAAAGTATGGAGCCGGTTCATTAATGCCTTCGACCGCGCACAGGAAATCATAAATCGACTTGCTCGAGCTACGGATGATAGAGAGATCGTCGATGGCCGCATGGAGCCGACGTTTCTTGGCATCCACGCCCTTTACCTTCTCGGTACCGCGCTCTACCGTCTGTAGGAAGCCATGGATATCGGGGAAGCACTCCTTGGTCCCGAGCTTGGACAGTATCGTCTGAACTGCGGCTTGAACCCGTGGATCATCTCGATCCTCTGGCAGGGGTGGAGGCAGTAGCTGGCGCGCGATCATGACAACCTCCATCGACGATCATTGTACACTGTGATCCGGCCCCTGTACGCCTCATTCATCGGAAGAGGACTCGTCCTCGGACAGCTTCGTCTTTGGGGCCTTCCGGACCTGTAAGGCCTGCCTTCCCTTCTCCAGGAGCGCATCGGAGGTATGCGCGGCATAGCCCGCGAACGCCGACGCCGTCTTATGGCGGGTCAAGCGCGAAGCAGCGCGTTCACCGATCTCGTCGGCGAGTCGCGTTGCGAAGCCATGCCGTCCCGAATGCGGTACGAGGTTCCTGCGCTTGCGCTCCTCCTCCGAGATGCCGATGGCCAAGAGAGCCCGCCGATAGCCCCGAGCGATAGTGATCTCGTTTATTGGTACGTCCGGCCGTGCCCCCATGAGGACATAGCTGTCCGGGCCGTCGAGCTTCAGGCCATGCGCGAGCGTCTTGAGCTCCTCGAGCACCACCTTCAGGTCTTCAGCGATAGGAACAGTCCCTACGCTCCCGGTCTTCGGTTTCTTGGCTCCGTCGACGGGGACGTAGTTATCGACGACCTCGATACGGTTACGCTCCAAATCGACGGCGCCCCATTTTAGAGCCCGGATCTCGCCCCGCCTGAGCCCGGCAAGCTCACCAAACAATACAGCCGCCTTCTGCCGAAGATCGATGCGATCGCACTTCCCGTTCTTCTGGCCACCGGGTAGCCGGGGACGCGGCCGTATGGCCACATGCAGATTGTCGCCATCCCGATTAGTCCAGGCGGATTCGGTCGGTAGAGCAATGATCTTGGCAACCTCCTCGTCGGTAAGGACACCACGCTTACGGAAGGTCGTCTTAGGGCGGTCTACCGCTGCGTAGCTGAATGAAGCGTCGATGAGCCCGCGCTTCTGAGCCCACGAGATCGGGGCACGCAGAGAATCCAGGGCGTCGTTACGGATATTGGCCGAAACGCCCTTGTTTCGCAGGTAGTCCCGAAAGCCCTCGAGCAGCAACAGGGAGGTATCGGAGAGCGGCGTCCGTTGGAAAAGGGGATACTGTAATGCAAAGCGCTTTATCAGGGAGCGCCGGTCACGCAAGTAGGCTCCGGAGAGGGGCTTCCCGGCTTCAGCGCGAGCCATAAGATAGGGGGAGCCTTCCTTCCAGAATAAGGTAAAATACTTCGACAGCATACTAGAGCGGAGTTGTTCAGCCTCGGCGTAATTAGCCGCCGAGCTATCCTCATGGGCCTTGGCCAGGGCTTCCAGCGGCAATGAGGCAAGAAGTATGCCCGCGAAGGCGGCAGCCTCGCGCTCGTCATCGGTTCCAGACGAACGTTGGGCAAGTACCCTACCCGTCTTGGTATCGATGATCCTGACATAGAGGGTTACAGAATTGGATTTGGTGGATCGCTTAAAGAAGGTGAAGGAAAAACGGGATGATACGGAAGTCTTCTTGGTGGCCATGCTATGCCTCCCCTGGAAAGTCACACTTGCAAGTCACAGTGCCTTTCCAGGGTATAGCATATCACGTAACTCTTTTTGGGCGGTACAAGAGTCGAACTTGTGACCCCCAGCGTGTCATACTGGTGCTCTAACCAACTGAGCTAACCGCCCGTATCCATCACCAAGTCCGGTCCGCCATAACATGGCACCGAATTTCGTGACGACAGAAACTTATACCAGAGCGCCAGCTGGCGTGTCAATCACTTTGACAATACGTGCGATATGCGCTCCAGAACCTTCTTGCGGTCAAGCGGCTTTACAATATAGTTTTTGGCTCCGGTCAGCAACGCCTGCTTTACCAGATCCTGCTTGCCCAAGGCGCTTATCATGATGACACGCGCATTCTTGTCAAACTCTATTATCTTCTGCAACGCGGTTATGCCGTCCATGTTAGGCATCGTGATGTCCATCGTCACCAGATCCACGTTCGGATACAGTTCCTTGTATCGTTCCAGCCCCAAAAGGCCATCCGCCGCCTGCCCTACGACATCGTAGCCCTCCGATGTCAGGATCTGCGTTATCTGCTTGGCGACGAACATCGAATCATCGACAACAAGCACGCGGAATGGAGTGCCATCCGGCTTCTGCCCCTCAGGCTTCCGTTCATTGATGGAAGGAAAGTCTTCTTTGGTTTTCATGTGCCGACTCCCTAGGCCCGCTCGCGAATGGCCACATTGATCTCGACTTTGCCCTGAGGCGCTTCCATGGGCACGATCAGCGCTTCCACGTCCTGGTTGCTGACCTCCATATTGTCTCCGGTGAAGATGGCTGGTGGTGTCAGGTCGAACCGGAAGCCAAGTTCGTGCAGTTTGGTGACAGCCTGGGCCGTGATCATGTTGGCCAGCTCGGTGATAGTCGCCTTGGCCAGATCGTCCATGGTCGTCAGTTCCTCGCCGTTCATCGCAGAAGCGATCCTGAGTGCCGTAGGCTTGTCCATGTCAAAGAGAACACGTCCCTCGACGTCTCCGGCCAGCCCGACAATGGCGGCCACGCCCATAACGGGCATGGAAGTGGACTTCAGGTACAGCTCGCCGCGTTTGACATCCGCCTGCAACACCTCGCGCATCACGTTGAAGGCGCTCTCCACGAACGGGTTGATATACTCTACTCTCATGCGTCTCTCCCATGTATTCCGGGCAATCCGGTACTGACCATATCAGGCCTTCTTGACGAACACCGACACGGCTCCACCACCGCTCCGGTTCCAATTGTCTACTGGCATGCTCTCATTCGAACCCAGGATAACGGCGCCATCGTGCTTTGTCTTCTCGGCGAAATCTGCTGCCAGCTTGCGCTGGTCGGCCGCCGACAGGAACGATACCGTATCGCGGCACAATATCAGGTCTACGGGCGGGATAGGATTGCTGTTCAGCACATCGTGGAATTCGAAAAATATCGAGTCCCTGATAGCCTGCTGGAACGTCCACCCATTCTTGCCCTTGACCATCAGCTCAAGGTACATCTCCGGCACGCTCTCCGCGGTAAAGACCATGTTGGGCGCCATCGATATGGCCAGTAGGTCCGAGTCATTAGCCCAGATCTTTATTCTGGCTTCCGGATAGGCTCGCCTGAGCGCGCATGCCAGCGAATATGTCTCATAGCCCTTGCCGCAGCCAGGGTTCCACACATTGATCGATCTTGACTCTATCCGCGGCAAGGCCGCCATTACCGCGTCAGCGTACTCCTCTGTCCAGAGCGCGCCCGTGCAAGCCGAATAGAATGTCTCGAGGAACTGGTCGGCCTCGGTCTGCTCCTTCAGCTGGATGTCTGTTGGCTTGCGGGAAGAGCTCCACTGTGCATAACGCTCCGTGAACCAGCGTTCGTTGATCGCCGAGACTCCAAAACGCTTGAACGCGAACAGGGTCTCGCGGATGAAATCCGCGTTGACGTCGCCCGAGTCGACTGGAATGGCCGTGACATCCCTGTTTTCGAGTGGAGCAGGCGCTGCAGCCGGCATACCCGCGTGGGCCAGCACCGGAACCGGATTCTCCGCTTCCTTCTTCGGGGCGAACAGCTTCTCTACATTCAGGATGATATACAGCTTGCCCAGGTTCTCGATGATGCCCTTGATATACTTGACGTTGATGTCGCCGAATATCGGGTGAGGCGGCTGGATGGCGGCGCTCGATACACCGACCACCTTGTCGATATTGTCGACTATTACACCGAACACATGATCGTCCACCCGCAGTATCAAAAGGCTCTCGAGAGCGTCGTCACTCTTGCGCTCTGCCGGCAGATGAAACATGGTCCGCAGGTCGATTATCGATATGATGTCGCCACGCAGGTTGTAGACGCCCCGGACGAAGGGTGCGGCATTGGGCACATAGGTAAATCTGCCCGCGCTGGCGATTTCCTTGACATTCATGATGTCGATGCCATATTCCTTGCCAGCCAGCGAGAAGGTGACCATCTTGAAGTCTATCTTCTCGGCCCGTTCCTTCCTGGCGCTGGTGGATTCGGCTTCCGGCTTCTCGGCTGTCTGTACGCTCATGCGATTTGCGCTCCAATGATCAACGTATGGTCAGCTCGAGACGTTGCCGTTCCTCGAGTTCCTTTTTCTGTCCAAGCTCCAGGAGCTGGCTCACATCGATGATCAGGCACACCGAGCCATCACCCAGAATCGACGCGCCCGCTATGCCAGGCGAATTGGTGAACTGGTCGCGCAATGGCTTGATCACAACATCTTCCTCACCGATAAGCGAATCAACCATCAGTCCGACACGCTTGTCATTGGTGCCGACGATTACCACGAAGCAATAGTCGCCACTCTCGTCGGTCTGGATCCTGAAGAGCCTGTTGAGCCTGAGCAGGGAGACGACATCGCTACGGACGTTGAAGACCTCATAGTTGTCTATCATCCTGATCTCGGATGGCTTGATGCGATGGCTTTCTATGACGCTGGTGATCGGTATGGAGTACGTCTCCCTGCCGACCCGCACGAGGAGGCCCTGGATGATGGCGAGTGTCAGGGGCAGCTTTATCGTGAACTTCGAGCCCTTGCCGTGCTGGCTGGAGACCGTGACGGATCCGTTCAGCTTCTCAATCTGGCGTTTGACCACATCGAGCCCGACGCCGCGGCCGGAAATATTGGTCACCTTCTCCGCGGTGGAGAATCCAGGCTCGAATATCAGGTTGAACGATTCAAGCTCGGTCAACACCTTGCTGGGATGGATTATTCCGCGCTCGATGGCCTTGGCACGCACGGCTTCCACATCGATGCCCTTGCCGTCGTCGGCAATCTCGATGATTATCATGTTGCCTTCGTTGGAGGCGCGCAGCATGACGGTGCCCTCTTCCGGCTTGCCCGCGGCCCTGCGCTGCTCGGCCGACTCTATGCCGTGATCAAGGGCGTTGCGCACTGAGTGCATCAACGGATCGAGCAGATCCTCGATGACCGACTTGTCGAGTTCGGTATCCTCTCCTTCGACCACGAGATTGACCTTCTTGGACAGGCTCTTGGACAGGTCGCGCACAAGGCGCGGGAACCGGCTGAATATCTGGCTTATCGGCACCATGCGTATGCGCATGACGCCTTCCTGCAACTCGCTGGTGATGCGGCCGAGATTCTGCGCGGTCGATCTGAACTTGGCAATGTTCGTCTTGAAATCGCCCTCGAAGGCATCGAAGGTGGCATAGAGGCCGGTGTACTTGTCCAGAACCTCTTTCTTGATCTCCTTGACCGATCGCCCTGCCTGGATCGATGCCAGATATTCGGGCAGGTCATCGAACAGGTCCTTGAGGCCATCGCGCAACAGTCCCTGCGATGCCTGGAATCCGCTCTGCAGGTCAGCGAAACGCGTGCTGATCTGATTGAACGTAGCCTTGTTGATGACCGTCTCCGATACCAGATTGAGCAGGTTGTCTATGCGCTTTGAGTCTACACGTAGAATGCTGCCTGCCTGCTGCGATGCCTTCCTGGAGTCGGCGACGTGTTCATCGTGCTCCTGTGCCATCTGCGCGATCGCTTCCGGGGAGACCTCCTCGGCCTCCGCCGCGGGAGGCGTAGCCGCTGGCCGCGCGGCGGGCTGGGCCGCTGACTGGGAGGCGACAGGCCGAGCCGGCGCTGCGGGCGCCGGCTGCGGTGCCGCAGCGGCGACATGCGGCGCTACGGCCTTGGATGGAGAGCTGGAGGTGGATCCGTCCTGTGCGACCTCCAGGATCGTCGAACCGGTGACCACATCGGGGATATTGACGACCGCGGCCAGCTCGGTCGCGCTCAGCCTGGAGGCTACATAGTATTTTACGGTAGGGTGGAAGGCATCCTCGTACAAGGTCTCGAAATCGGGGTCCGTCTTGAGTACGGTGCCAACGTCACGAAGCGCGGCGAACGCGTGTATGGCGGAGACCGTGTTCATCACGTTGGCCTCGTCGAAGTCGACCGAGACCTGATATACGGTGCGGTCGGTACCCGCCGCCTCGCGCATCTCGAGCAGTTCGTATTCGGAAAGCCCCGAGCCAGCGGCGGGCTTTATCGCTGCGGGAGCCGCTACGGGAGCCGCTGCAACTGGCGCGGGAGCGGTCGGAGTCGGCTTTTTAGCTGTCTTTGGTACACTGGCGGGTATCAGCGACTCCAGGCGACCACGCTCCGCGCTGGTATCACCGGTATACGGCTCGCCTTCCGACCTGGAAGCGAGTATCGCCTTGATCACGTCGATGCCAGCGAGCAACGCATCTATGATGGTTTCATCAACCTTGACGATGTTCGAGCGAATAGCGTCGAGCAGATCCTCCATGATATGCGTAAATCCGGCAAGTTCCATCATCTCGACCGTGCCGGCGCCGCCCTTCAGGGTATGTGCCGCGCGGAAAATTTCGTCGACGGCGTCATGATTGGCAGGATCGTTCTCGAGCACCAGGATATTCTGCTCGAGCGCATCGACCTGCGCGTACGCCTCCGAGAAGAAGTCCTTGAGAAGTTCCTGATTGTTTGGATCAAGGTAGTCGCTCATTATGTCCTGTAGTCTTATACGGAACGAAGGATTAGTCAAGAGAAGCATAACTTCGCCCTTCGGCTGCACCCTAATCCCCGCATTGAAATCCGCCGATGCTTTATGAGCGATTCCACGATACAGTAGTGGCATACATATCTTGTCCGACAAGGGGCGTCAACATGATCAAGAAGGTAGCCTTGCTGCTCCTGGCCGCGGGCATGGCGGCGTCGGTTCATGGCGCAGACTTCTCGGTCCCCGCTCTGAGCCTCCTGACAAACGGCCAGCGCAACGCGGACGGAGCCTTCGTGCTTTCCACCCGTGTCGACATAGACATGCTGATAGCCGGAGGTTCCAAGTTCGACGCCTGGTTCAAACTTGGCTTCAGGAACGCTTCGATGGAAGACTACCTGCAGGCCTACGGCTCCCCTACCACGCTGCCTGACGCGCCGACGGCTGATGATCTTGCAGCGGCGATACGGCGGCTGGAGGCTGCCAGCGGGCTGGGGCTGCGGACCGCGGCGATCCAGATCAGGGACGTTCTTGGCACACCACTGCAACTCGCCACCTTTGTGGGCCATCTAGATGTATTCTGCTCAGGCTCTGACTTTCCGACCCTGTTCGGATCAAACGATTTTGCGACCAAGTTCCGCGGGTACATGTATTATCCAAACGGCATTGATGGAGACATAAACCGCACGTACAATGGACTGCACGAGGTGTATGGAACCGGCGTGCGGCTGTCGTTGCCGGGATCCGTCTTCATACCCTATCTGTACGCCTACCAGGATTCCTGGCTGGGCGCCGGCTACTACTCCACCGACGCGCGCATCCAGTACAGTGCCGACGGCTTCAATGTTGAAGCCTATGCCGGCGCGTCATTCCCGGTTTCAAGCATGGGAACATACCGTGCAGGCTTCCTGTTCCACTACGACACCGGTGCCATAGGCGACTTCTACGCGCAGATAGGCATCCCACGCTGGGATCCGTCCACCGCCTTCGGCATGGACATGCTGTACTTCATGTTCGAGCCGCGTGTCAATTTTGGCTTTGGCACCCTGACGCTCAGCCTGTTCTTCCACCCTGCGTGGTATCTGCAACAGGAGACGGGCCAGTCCGGCGCCATGGAAATGCGCGCAGACTTGGGCTTTGGCAGCATCAAGGAAGGCGCCATCAAGGGTGGCGTCGAGTCTGAACTGAGCTATGATCCCAATCTGACGGCCGGAGCGCTGATTGTCGACGCGGCGCCATACTTGCAGATGATACGCAACGGCGTACGCTGGGACATGCGACTTGGCCTCAGGGCCTTCCCGTTCCCCGACCAGTGGTATGGCCTGTTCATGCCGTCCATCGGCGTTTCAACCTCGTTCTGAGCGGCTGTTAGACAAGGAGACGAACCATGACCAGACTGCGAATGCTCGGATTGCTGGCCGCACTGACGGCGAGCATGCTCCTGACGGCGCCAGCATCCGCGCTGGACATCGATGCCGGCGCTTTCTTCGGCAACCTGGGTTTTCCATGGACTGGCGAGACACCGCTTCCGGCGGTTGCCTATCCGGCCGATCAGTGGCTGTATGGTGGCACGGTAGCCTTCTCGCAGGAATTTGGCGACGGGCTGGCGCTTGAGGCGGAGTACAGGACAGATACCGTGCTTCATCATGTGGTCAGCGGAATGGTCACCTACAAGACAGGGTATGCCAGCATCAGCGCGGGTCCAATGCTTGGTACCTTCAATACCGCCCAGACACCGCTCAAGGCCGGTATAGGCATAGGTTTCAGGCTTGAGGCACCAGGCATCGTGTTTTTCAGCGCCCAGGCCGACTCTTCAATGGGCGCCGGCCTCGTCGCCATCGGTGACTACTCACAGGAGCGATCGGAGCTGACCGCTGGTTGGTACGTCTTCAACGCGATATGCTCCGTATCGATGCAAACCCGCCGCTATACCCGCATCCTTGCTTCCGGCGATCCGCTCGTCGATGCATCCACCGCCTACACCTTCTCGGTCGATGTGAACAAGAAGAGCGCCCCCTACCGCGTTCTGGTCGACCTCGGTTACCAGAACTGGACTCGAACCTACCCAGGCGCCGTCGTGGACGGGCTTGGCGCGCTTGTGCTCGGCGCACAGCTCAGCGCCGACGCCTCACCTGGCCTGACCCTGGTCTTTGGCCTTGACTCCGGCGTCTATGTCTTCGGCACGGATGCCCTGCTTGGCTATGGTCCGTCCGCGACATCATTCATGTTCTCCGCCACGGCGGGCTTCGTGGTGCATCTAGGCGCGGCCGCACAGGGGGACTAGAGGCTCAGGCCAGAAGTTCAGTCATGGCAACCTGCTCACTTCGGGATCACATCACAAGTTTCGGGAAACTGCCTGAGAATTGCCGCGGTCACATGTTGATTCTGGACTCTGCCCTGGCCAAGGAGTTCCAAACGCGCGAAGACATGGGCCGCCGCCGAGCGCCTGATGAGGTATCGCGAGTACGACGTACCATCCATCCTGTCCTTCTGGAGCGCCTCGAACTCTACGTACGGCTTGGGACCGCGCTTCCCCGTCCATTGCACAAGAAGGAGCTCGCCGTCCCGGTACTCGATCGCCGTGACTCCATGCTTGCCAGTCGCGCACCCCGAGTTGAAGAGACATGGCACGAGCAGAGAGCCCCGGTCGTAGAGGCTGCGGGAAAGGTCAAAGGCCAGTTCCCGTTTTCCAAGATGCGATAGTTCATCGCGGTAGAGGGCTACCATCTCGGCTATTGATTTCTTCCTGGAGTCCTCCGCAAGGGGATACTCGGCCACGAGTCCCTCGATGGCCCAGCGCAGGCTGTCGTATTTCGACAGGGACTCAAAAAGCGGGCGATGCGTATGGCCCGTAACCGCGACGACGCCGAGATTCCGCGAGGCACGGTAAATGCGCCGCTCAGTCTTGAAACGCCGCCGTTTGTCGTCATCGATACTCGAGTTCTTTATCGCAAGGGGCTTGGCGAGGTATCGGACTATGAAATCGGACAAGTAGTCATGCTTGGTAAAGAATTTCGAAGCCTGGTGGCCATGGAAAACAAAAAGCCTGTCGCGGCCGCGCTCCAGTACAAGACCATGCGAAAGCTCGTAGGGATGGTTCTTCATCTTGAGGAGGCCAAGGTCATGGTTGCCAACTATCTTTCTGAGTCGCCCATCGCTCGCGAAGGCGTCGAAGACAGCGTAGAGCGAGGCCCAGGCTGTCCTGATGTCAGAATACCGGAATTTGGATAAGTCCTCGATGTCGCCGTTCAGGACAAGGGTGTATCCGCCTTCCAGGTAATACTTCGCGAGCATGTTCTGGACCAGCCCACGGTTGGGTGCGAGGTCGTCGCGCGAACCGCCGTCGCCCATATGGAGGTCGGAGAGGAATACATAGCGCGAGTCGTCCTTGAGCTCCTCCTTGGGAGCGGAGGCAAGGAGACTCGAATATGACACGAGGAATTCCTTGAATTTCATGATCAGAGTGAAGCAGACCACCATGCGCTGGAAATGAGGAAGGCGTTAGTATCCAGTCAGGAATGCTTGGCTATATCCGAGCCTCCGGAGAACCATCGTACCACACCGACCTTGTTCTTCACTTGGTTGTATATCATCCCGCCGTTCCAGTATTCGAGAGCCGCGACGAGGCTATTGCCACCATCGGTGTCATCGCTCTGGGGCCCTCGGTAACTCGCGAGGGCCAGGAACGAGTCGAAGTCTTCCTGAAAGAGTGCTGTCTGCCTCTTGCGATAGAACTCATTCCAGGCATCGAGCTCGGTGAAGCCCTTGCCTTCGTCCTCCACGATAAAGCGAGCCCGTTTCCGCAGATCGTACCAAACACGCAGCGTCTTCGAGACATCACAGTGATTCCCGTGCTTGATGCCATTCTTGATGATCTCCGAAAGCTGTTGCTCGAGTAGATTGCCTTCCCTGAAGTCATCGGGGCAATCCTTGAGTACCTGCGCTGCATATTCCCGCACCCTGCGAAAATCGCTTGGAAACTCCACGCTCTTCATGCCCTGCGCGTCGAAGAGTTCGTTGCGCTCGTCCACGATGAGCTTCCTGATGATGAGGCTTTTCATACTTCGCTCCGATTCAATGCGTCTCTTCGACGAGTGGCAGTATATTCGACATCTCGAGAACCCTGCGGGGGGAGCCCGATAGACCACGTATACGCAGCTTTGATCCCTTCTTCCTGAGCGCCTGGGCTATCCTGATGATCGAGCCGACGCCGGTCGAGTCGAGGTAGCCTACGCCACTCAGGTCGAGCAGGAGAGTCTTCCATCCGGTTTCGATCTTGCCCATGACAAAGGCGCTGAACAGAGGTGCGTGATAGAGGTCGAAGTCACCGGTGAGTCGAAGCTCGGCCTCGTCCTCCGCTGCGGTCGGGATCGGCATCCAGTCCATGGAGTCCTCCTTGATGTCCGCGTGACAGGATCGCGGAGATGAATGAGCCCTCCGTGAGCCGGCCACTAGAAAATCGATAAATCATGCGGGCTTAACCGGCCCCTAACGCGGCCGCTCCATACTTCCTCCTATGAGCAAAGCTGTTCAACCTGACTCCATGATTACCAGGGTTCCGGTCACCCGCGACTACGGCACGACCGTTCTCCGAGCGGCACGGCACAGAGACTGCATATCGCAGGACGTGAACGCCATTGCGCTTGCTGATGAACTTGGCAAGCGGCCAGACGTGAGAGTGATAGCGGTCCTCGATGCTGCCGGGAGGCCGGTCGGAATTCTGCAGAAGGAGAGCCTGTTTGCCCTCCTCGGAAAACCCTTCGGCCGGGAAGTCCTCGGAAGGACCAAGGCCTCGGAGCTCGCGCAGACTGTTCCCATACTCGACTCACACACGGGACTCTTCGCTTCCGGCTTCGAAGAACAAGGCGAGGAGGAGGCGTCATATCGGATACTTGTCGACGGCAAGGGACAATTCCTTGCCATCCTGGCCGCTCGCGACCTGTCTGAACACCTGTCGCGGATCACCGAAGACGATATCGAGCTTGCCGGGAAGATCCAGGAGCGCCTCGAGGCCAGCAACGAGGCTATCTCGGGCGAGGACTTTCGCTTCGAAGCCTGGTCGCGCCCCGCCAAAGGAGTCGGAGGTGATTTCTGGCACTCAAAGCGGCTCGAGAGTGGTTCATGTTTCCTTGCCCTCTGCGATGTATCGGGGAAGGGAGTCGCCGCGTCACTGGTCGTCGCCTTGGTCGCAGGGATGCTCAGGATGTACGATTTCAGCAAAGGCCTGGGTTCGCTCATAGTCGCTCTCAACGAGGCGTTGGTCGCAACATTCCATATGGAAAAATATCTCACCGGCTTCTTCTGCGTATTCAACCCGGTGTCGCGGATGATTGAAGTCGCCGACATGGGACACTCCCATGCCTTCGTGCTGCGCGGAGGCAAGGTCCGCCGGCTTAAAACCGGCACGACGAACCTTCCGATCGGCGTCGAGCCGGCTATGCGCCCCTCCCTGCATCGCTGGATACTCGCATCAGGTGACGCCTTGTTCGTGTATAGCGACGGCCTTACCGAGCAGGAGGACCAGTCGGGCAAGGAATTCGGCGACAGGCATCTGGCCTCTTTCGTACTTGGGGCGCTTGGCAACGACGAGTCCCTCCGCGAGACCCTTCCTGTAGCCCTCGACAACCACCGCGGCAGGATCCCCCAGCAGGATGACATGTCATTCATGCTGCTCAGCCTTCACGAGGCTTCGACCGGCCGATCATGAAGCCAACAGCGAAATAGCCCTAACAGGAAGCTATCAGCGAAGGTGTGAAGATGGGTTGGGGCCGGCCGCCCCCTTGGACCGGCGCCAGACTGGGCTCCGGCCTGCTGCAAACGTCGGGCGAGAATGTGCTGATCGCCAGTTTCGATGGAGAGGCCTTTGCTTCCTTCTTGAGGGCGGCAAGGCCTTCGGACAGCTCCTCCGCATCGAGGATCCCTCGAGGTTCGAGGTAGACAATGGCCAGGCTCACGGTAATAAGTTCCATCTTCCGCTCCTGTCCACCGCGATCGACTCCGATGATCCATCCTCTGCCACGGTCTTCGGGGGAGAAGAAGGATGTGGCCTCTCTGGCGAACCTGGTGGCAACCTCGACGAGCGAAGCGATCGCCATGGCTTGGCTATCCCGCTCCACACAGGCGAAGAAGTCATCGCCGCCCAGATGACCCACGAAGTCGCCTGGTGACCGGAGCCGCGAACGAAGGATGTCGGCGAAGAGCATTATTACACGGTCTCCGTTCCTGAAGCCATATCGGTCATTGAATGGCTTGAAGTTATCGAAGTCGAAATAGGCAAATGCCACGCCTTTACCTGGTGACGCGAGCCGCTCGGCGCAAACGGCAGATATCCTGAGGTTGCCTGGGAGCCGCGTCAGAGGATTTTGGTCGCGCGCCTCGACAAGCTCGCGCTCGGCGACGAGCGAGAGCAGCGCTTCCGCATGGATGAGACCGGCGTATCGTCCTCCCTCAGTCAGGATGACGCCGCCTGACTCTGGCGAAGCGCCGTACAGCTCGACTATGCGAGCCAGGTCACTGCCAAGAGGAGCGATGGGCGCCTTTACGATCAAGGCCTGTCCGCCGCGTTCGGCGGCCAGGTGCTCAAGGATGGATATACCGAAGGGCGAGTAGACGTACTCGCGGAAGTCACGCTCCCGGTAGACGCCGACCGCCTCTCCTTCCTCGTCCACCACTGGAATGATCGAGGCCGAGGGTTCCTTGCGAAATCGCGCGAGCAGCTCCTGGAATCCGGCATCGCTACGGATTGGTCGCGCCGCGACGACGGACTCGCCGCTTACCACGCCAGACCTGGCGGTACCACGCCGCTCCGACCCATCCACAGGCGCTCGTACACGAGCCGCTGCATAACGCTGCTTGAGGAGCCCGACATCACGCTCTGGCCGCGCGATGAGAAAGCCCTGCGCGAAATCGCAGCCGGCATCGGCACAAAGCCTGAGCTCTTCCTCGGTCTCGATGCCTTCCGCCACAACGCTGATACCCATCAGGTGGGCCATCCCGGATATCTTGCCGAGAAAGGCTGCCTTGCGCGGGTCGCCGGCGGCGCCGGAAACGAAGAAGCGATCGATCTTGATGATATCCGGCTCGGCCCGGTGCAGCAATTTGAGGCCCGCATAGCCGGATCCAAAATCGTCGAGGGCGATACGGAAGCCCTGACTCCTGTACGCGGCCAGAACCCGGTCAAAGCCCGAGCCCTCCTCCGGATCGTGAAGCTCAGACACCTCGATGACGACGAGCGAAGGCGCGAGGCCCACCTCGCGGGCCAGCCTGAGAGTGTTGCCTGTCGCGTAATCGGGCATTTGAAGGAGGCGGTTGTCGACATTGTAGAAAAGCTTGGCCCTGCTCATGCCAGCCGAGGCGAATTTGGCAAAGGCCTTGGCCCGGAGGGCGAGGTCAAGGGCATAGAGCACACGCTCCTCGAAGGCCCTGTCGAAGATATCGGCGATGCTCGAGAAGCCAGCCTCGTCCCAACCTCTCAATAGGGCTTCGAAGCCATAAGAGCTGCCGTCCGCGAAACGCGCGATGGGCTGGAAGGCATGGTCAAGGAGCTCGAGTTTCTCTGCCCAGTGGGCTGTCAGTGTTGTGTTCATGGTGTCATATCGGGGAGAGATTAGTCTTTTCTCTCGCTGATATCATGAGCGGATTGTGATAATGCGGTTAATTTGGCATCCAGCAGCATAAGAACGGCACTTAGTTCCTCGAAGCTTGTTGCGAGCACACTATCGAGACGATGGACGGTAGGGTCTGAGACTTGCACCGCAATCGATGGTATGGAATATTGAGTCGTAACAAGCTTCGTGAAACTAATGAGAGAAGCTATACTGGGAATATGAAGAAAACTCCCCTATTATGGATCGCGTTGTCACCGCTGTTGCTTTTCTGCCTGCAACCCCTATCTGCCCAGACCACGCCGACCTTATCCGGTGGCCCATACAGGATTCAGCCTTCCATCAGAGATATCGTCGCCTTGTCAGCCCATGTATCGATGATGACGCCGGCGGTGGTTGGGCGGATAGTAGATGGAGACACGATAGTCGTATCGTTTGACCCAGCCACCGGGCTCGGGCGCACCGAGAAGGTACGGCTCATCGGCGTCGATACCCCTGAGACGGTGGATCCCCGAAGGCCCGTAGAACGGTTTGGCAAGGAAGCAGCCATCTTTGCGCGCGATCACTTGCTTGGCCGGACGGTCAGGCTGGCATTCGAGCTCAGGTTGCGCGACACCTACGGCCGCCTGCTGGCCTATGTGTTCCTCTCCGACAGCAGCTGTTTCAACCTGCGCATCGTTGCAGAAGGCTTCGGCTTCGCGTACACAAAGTATCCGTTCATGTTCATGGGTGATTTCCGCGAGGCCGAGCGGTCGGCGCGCGCCGCCGGGCGCGGATTGTGGGCACGCCCATAGCACTGGCAACTGGAAGCGCGCCAAAGAAAATGCCGCCCTACGGGGCGGCACGTCATGGACGATTGCCAGCGCGCCATGGACGGCGCGCCCGCTTTCAGCGGGCACGACAATCGTTACCTCTCGACGACAACGCGTACTCGCGTTGACGGTGCGCCAATAACAATGCCGCCCTACCGGGCGGCACGTCATGGACGACGCTGAGCCGCCGGAGATTCGAACTCCGTACCCACGCCTTAAAAGGGCGTTGCTCTACCGAGTGAGCTAGCGGCTCAAAAATGCAATTTGAACATACCCTCCGGCGGCACGCCGTGTCAACGCTGAGCGAGCCTGACACGGCGCCATGCGGAATCAGTAGCGGAAGTCGAACGCCACGAGCAGGTTGAAGGCAGGCCGCGCGCCAGGCTCTATGCCAAGCTCGGTGCCGAACATCGACAGCGAGAACGTGAAGGCGGATAGATCGATGCCAAAGCCAGCCGTCGGCAAGGCGTCCTTGATACCGGCGCGGAGCGACAAGATATCCAGCAGCGTCAGCTCCATGCCTGCCCTCACGTTGAGGATCGGGTTCCTGGGTATGATGCTGAACAGGTCAAGGATGTCGGCGTAGTCGAGCATTACAAGCAGGTCGGCACCGAGCCTGTCAAGCAAGGCGAACGATGGCTTGTAGGCTATGCCTACGGATATGTCGGCCGGAACGACGGCGTACTCCGAGGTACCCGAACCCGGGTTGCCCGAGAATGTGCCGAAATCGGCATAGGTCGTTACCATCGCCGGTGAATACGCGTCGCGGGCTACAAGACCCACTGACAGCAAGCGGTCGAGCGACCATGTCACACCTAGGTCCACGCCTATACCCGATGTCATTGTAAAGGGGCTGGCGAGCAGAGCCATGGGGTCGGAAGCCAGGTCGACGACCTCTGAGAGCGACTTATTGTCCTCCACTGTAGCCCGGATGAAGCCCTTGGGCATCACACCAACATCGAGGGTCTGCCTGTCACTCAGGATGATGCGATAGGCGTAACCACCGGCGAGCAGGAACTCTTCGGATACCACATAGCGGACCGACAGCAAGGATGACGCGTCGAGCGTCATCAGCGTCCTGTTGAACAGGCCAAATCCCAGTCCTTTGCCGGCGAAACCGAAGGCCAGCGGTCCAAGTATGTCCGTCTGCATGTACAGCCGACCATTGTCATCGAAGAGCGTTGCAAGGTCAGCCAGAGGATCGCCGCCGGAGACCACCATGTTGACAACGTCGAATATCGGCCCCGTCAGATTGAGAACAAGAGAAGCGGCGCTAAACTCGGTCTCTTCGGACACGAAGCCGGCGGGGTTCTCGAAGATGGCATCCAGACCCGAAGCAGCGGCAGCATGTGGTCCGCCGAGCGCCATCATCCTCGCGGAAGGCAGGGAGAACGGTGCTACTTTCGTCTGGGCTTCGGCACAGAGCGGGAACAGGGTCAAGGCGGCAAGTATTGCAGCGGCTCTTCTCATACATGGACCTCGCGTTTTTTTGCACATCATCATTCGAATGACAGGCCACTCATCAGCTGGCCGAAAATGCTGGTGGAACCGCTTGCTAGATCAGCCGCCTGCGCCAGGTCGAGAAGAGCCATTGCGGCGTTGACTGAATCCGAGTCTACCGTTCCGGGAAGTGCTCCACCACCAAGCCAGGTATCTAAATCAGCCTCCGATGCGTCGCCATCATTGAAGGCGTCCACCGCCAGTGCGAAAGCGGCTATGTACAGCTCGTCAGGAGCGGCACCGTCAGGTGCGGCAGGATCATCAGAAATAAGGACAAGCGCCGCGGACTCCGCGGAGGTCAGCGATATCGACATCAAGGTGGCCAGCGCGGCATCGATCTGCGGCTGGGTGAGTGTCCCGAGATCCTCGGTACCCAGATCCTCGACTATCGAGAAAATGGCCGGGCTCGCATCGGAAGACAGCACTACTGCTGTGACGAGGGCTGAAGCGGCTTCGTCGTAAGCGGCCGTACCTGGCGCGGCTGCGGAGGTGGCGTTATACAGTGGTGCAACCAAGGCGGCAGCTACATTCGCGTCTCCCCCGGCCAGCAGTTCCGCCGCGTCGGCTACTGAGATGTCCGCAGGTATGGTATAGGAGTCCCTGGCCAGGTAGCCGGCAAGCGAGGCGGTAAAGAACTGCTGGCAAGACGAGAGAGACACCAGCAGGGCCATCGTCAAGAGAATGGCCGCCATTCTGGCTATGCGTGCATTCATGGTCGCCGCTCCTTTGCAGACTATACGTTTAGAGTATCGGCGCGGCGACCGGTTTTATTCAGAACCGTATTGCCGCTTCCACTGAGACACCGGTACGAGGCTGGTCGCCGGGTCGTGGCCCAAGCTCCTCGGTGAATACCGCGACATTGACTTGCATCACCAACAGATGGAAGCCCGCGCCCAATGAGAGCCAGCCCTTGTTGATGCCGCCGCGCAGCGCGAACAGTCCGCCAAGCAGGTTGGTCTCGACGCCGGCATGAAAAACGTTCCATATCGAGGCGCGGTCCATGTACACATTGACTGGATCCTGTATCTCGGCGATAAGCGTAACATCGACTATGCTCCGCAAACGCACGGGTATAGGGCTCAGGCTGGCGCCCAGTGTCACGTTCGGGTATATTGGGTACTCCGTGGTGGTTCCCGCCGGTAGGGCTCCCCCGCCGAGCGAGTCGAGCACGTCGCCCAGGGTCGACTGGGAGAAGTTCTGCTTTGTCGAAATGTCCCTGACCGCCAGTCCGACGGAAGCCAGCGTGCCAAAGTCGATTCTGGCGCCAAGATCGACGGCCAGGCCGAAGCCAAGGTCAACCGGTAGGCTCATCGCGTCAAAGGACGAGCCGTCGGTCTGTTCGCCTGTCATCAGTCCCAGGAGATCGGTGCCGACAATCGGGCCGGTTGCGCGAAGGTATGGCCGGACATCGCCGCCAATCTGTATCCTGAAGGGCCCCAGCTGCAATGGCGCGCCAACGCCGACAATGGCGGATATCTGACCATCGAGGCGGCCAGTGGCTCCCAGCAGGGTATCGCCGTGCACGTACGCCTCGCCCGATCCTATAAGGCCGAGCCCCAGGCCCTTGCCCACCCACCCAAGCCCTGCGGATATGCCACCGCCAAAGCCGTTGTCGGTAATCAGGTCGGACAGCGGGACTACAACATCGTCGGCGCTGCTTGATCCTGAGGAGATTGACGCGGCCATGTTCTGGAAAAGGGCCATAGTGTCGGTGGTCGGCCGCACGTACACCCACGGCGTTACCGACATCAGTGTCAACTCGGCTGTCTTGTCGGCGTAGGTGGCGGGGTTGCCATACAGGCTCTGGTAGCCCTGGCTCATCGCGACGAAGGCTCCGCCCATGGCCATGGTCCTGGCATCCTTGGGCGCGGCGGCGTCGAGCCTCGTCTGCGCGAACAGCGAGCCCGCCGCCAGGAGGAATAGAGCCGAAACGATAATGCTGCGCTTCATCGATTCCTCCTTAGAATGAAATGTTGGCCGCGTCCAGAAGATTGCCAAGCGGAGTACCTAATGTCATGACGGGGAATGCAAAAGTAGCTGGATCGGATGTAGCCGGGACTGTCAACAGTGCGTACAAGTATTCACCAGTACTGCTATAACCTTGATCACCGATAGCTACTACGAGCGCGGTCACCAGCGCACTTTGGGCTATGTCGCCTGGGACAAAGTTGATGCCGGGGGCGTAGACACCAGTGGATATCGTATTGCCCAATTCAATGTAATGATCGTCCGCCGCTTCGAGTCCGGCTATCATGGCCAAAAACGCGTCTTTTTCGATCGCTCCGTCCGCGTCTAGAACAGAATCGGGGAGGATATCGCGCACAAGACCTTCGATATCGGCCGCACTTGGTTCCGTTCCCCCGATAAGGTCGCTTATCAGACTCCCAATATTGTTGATTAAATCGCCAGCTGGTGTCGTCTGGAGTTCGATGTTGGCGGCAAGGGCGAGGAGCTCCTGCTTGTCGACCGCGTTGGCGCCAGGCAAGGCTGCGTCTATGGTGTCCAGTGCGGCGGTCTTCGTGGCCGCGTCTCCGGCCAGGGTCTCATAGAACGATGAGCTGGCCGACAGGTCGAGCAGCGTTGCGGAATCGGCTGACTTGATCTCATCAGGGCTGACCGCCGCGAGAGACTTCAGGATATTGACCTGGAGCAGCGCGTCGAGTGCCGAACAGCCACTCAGAGTCAGTGCCACGGCGAAGGTCAGAATGATGATGCCCAGGCGTTTCATCGCTGATTCCTTTCATCTCATGTGTAGTTTCACGAAGCTTGTTATGAGCCCCGATTCCATACCAGCTGAACGCATCACCCATCACGCCTGTACTATTGGTAGTAGCCTGGACACAGTCGTAACAAGCTTCGAGGAACTAACACAAGTGTAGCACGGATGCCGGGCAAAACAAGTCCAAATAAATTAAATATGTCTATTACGTCAATTCAAATCGGTAAAGTGGGCCACGAGGTCCACCCCGCCCCCCCTGTGACTCATGTAGGCCGTCGAATCGACCAGACAGCTGAACTCGCCACGGAATCCAGCAGGCACTCCGATGGCGAGCAGCTTCAGGTATTCAGCGGAGGTGGCGATGATGACATCAGGCGTGTCTGCGCCGGCCAACTCGTGGGCGTCGGCGACGGCGCGCACTGCCATGCCGACGCGGCGGGCCGCAAACCGGGCTTTGCCCTCCTCGGCCAGGGACTGGAGCACCGCCGCCCGCTCCACCGCTATTCGCTCGGGCACGCGGGGCTTCATATCAAAGGCGCGGGTGCCAGGGCGGGGACTGAAGGTAAAGGCGTGCACCCAGGCGGGATCCAGCCGCCGCACCAGGTCAACGGTGTCGGCGAAGTCTTCGTCTGTCTCGCCTGGAAAGCCCAGGATTATGTCGGCACCGATGAAGGGGTCGGCCTGCGCCGTCCGGACGGCATCGGCGGCGCGCAGTACCTGGTCTCTGGTGTAGTGACGGTCCATCGCGCCGAGGATGCCGTCCGAGCCCGACTGCACCGACAGGTGCAGGTGCGGGCGCACGCGCGGCAGCGCGAAGGCCCGCACGAACGCGTCATCGACGCGATCGGGCTCGTACGATGACACCCTGAAGGCAACGCTCGATGTGCCGCCGATCAGGTGGCAAAGGAGACCGGGAAGGTCCAGGCCGCCCGAGCCATACTGTGACAGGTTGACGCCGGTCAACACGATCTCAGCGACGCCGGACGCTTCGAGGGCCGCCGCCCGTGCAAGCGCCTCGCCGGGATCCAGGCTGACGGAACGGCCACGCGCGAGGCAGACGCGGCAGTAGGCGCAGCGGTTGTTGCAGCCATCCTGCACCTTCAACTGCACTCTGGTATGAAAGCGCGCGTCTCCGGGTACAAAGGCAAAGGGGTCGGCGGGCCGGCCGGATAGCCCGGCATCCAGGCGGCGAGCCTCGTCCAGGACATCCAGCCCCTCGAGGGCGGCCGCAACGAGGCCAGGCGCCATGGCCCGCACATGGCCTTTCTTCGATCCTGGCACGACCAGTGTGCGCGGCGCTATCGCCGAAACGGCTTCCGGGTCGAGTTCGGCATAGCAGCCAGTCACGATGGCCATCGCCTCGGGGTTTCGTCGCAACGCCAGGCGCATCTCCCGGCGCGCCTTCTGCTCCGCCTTGGTGGTCACGGTACAGGTGTTGAAGACGACGATATCGGCGCCCGCCTCGAAATCGACTATCACAGCTCCGGCCCTGGCGAAGCTGTCGGCTATGGAGTCGGTCTCCGCCTGGTTGAGCTTGCAGCCAAAGGTGCGGAATGCTACACGGAGTGCCATGCGGGGTGTTAGGGGTTGATGTGGGCAGTGACGCGCTGCTTGCCGAGCACGGCGTCGGTGAGGCCAGGATTGATGGCGAGCGCGGCGTCGTAGGCCTGCATCGCCCAGGACCAGTCGGATGCCCGCTCGCGTACGTAACCGAGCCGAGTCCACCAACGGGCGTTCTGAGGTTCATACTGCAGCGCGGTGCGTATCGATATGTCGGCATGACTGTACCGCACCAGTCTAAGGTAGGTTTCACCCATCAGGTAGTACACGGTGCCGATCCTGGAGCCGTCGGGCAACAGGTTGATGTAATCCCGGAAGTGGGCCAGGGCGTCGTCGTTCTTGCCCTGGTAGTAGGCTGCTTCACCGAGCGCCTCGACTATGCGGGGGTCCTTACGGATGGTGGTGTACGCCCGGTTGGCATACAGCTCGGCATCGGCATAGCGTTCGAGTGACAGGAGGCTCCATACGAGTACGACGTATGATTCGATGTTGGTCTGATCGGCTGCTATCTCGCTCAGGCATGTCGCGCGGGCCTCGTCATACCGGCCCTGTTTGTACATGCCGAGCGCGTCCGGTCTGGTCTGGGCGTGAACCGGTCCGGCAAGCGCGGTCGAGACGATGGCCAGACAGACACAGGCAATGGCCAGCCGATTAGTTCCGCGCGCCATCGCCGGAACCGGTCATGGAGCAAATGCCGTTGAATCTGCAGCCCGGCTCCATGGTTACTTCGGCCGCGGTTATGTCGCCTTCGACCCGGCATGACGAAAAGAGTTCGACGCGCCCGGTTGCCGTCACGTCGCCCTTGAGTGTGCCCCTGATCGTCAGGTTGCGGGCGGTGATGTCCGCCTCCACAACGGCCTTCTCGTCGATATGCAGATCGCTGGTCGTGGCGATGGAACCGCTGACATGGCCCTTGATCATCAGTGGTTCCTTGAAGACCATGGTGCCCGAGAATTCCACGTCACCGGCCAGTATGGTGTCGAGGGTATCTTCGTCTACGCTGCTGAGTTGTACATCCGTCATGGTCACCGATGATACGGCAAAGTGCGCCCGCTGGCAAGACTCAGGGATCGCTAGGTCTGGGGTTTGATCGCGACCCAGAGTTGGGAAAAGGCCTCTGGCGTCAGTGTCTCGGCACGGGCATCCGGAGATATGCCGACGCCGGCGCAGACTTCTGTCAGGTGCGCCTCGGTGAAGCCAGCGGCCTTGAGGTTGTTGCGAAGGGTCTTGCGCCGTGACGAGAAGCAGGCGCGGGTAAAGCCGGTAAAAGCCCGGTCGCCGGCGAAGGGCACGGCGTCATTGCGGCTTTCCATAACGACGACGGCCGATGTGACGCGTGGCTGCGGCCAGAACATGCCGGCGGACAGATCGAAGGCCGTCTTGACGCGGTATGTCGACTGGCAAAGCACGGTGAACGCTGAGTAGTTCTTCGTCGAAGGTACGGCGCACATGCGCTGCGCAGCCTCTTTCTGCACGGTAAAGACCATGCGGGCCGGGCGAACGCCGCCTTCAATCAATGTGGCTATGATCGCTCCCGCGGCGTTGTACGGCAGGTTGCCAAATGCAATGGCAGGGCGACCGGAGGCCGCAAGTGCGCTCTTCCAGGTCTTCATGAAGTCACCTTCATAGAGCTCGAAGCCCGCCATGGAGCCGTACGCTTCCCGTATGAACGCGGCAAAGCCCTTGTCTATCTCGAACGCCGATACGGCAAGACCCGCGACCAGTGCCTCACGGGTCATCGAGCCTGTTCCCGGGCCAATTTCCCACGCGCGGGCGCCGGGCTCCGCCTCGAGCAGCGCGGCGATGCGACGTCTGGCCTGTCCGCTCACAAGGAAGTTCTGGCCGTACTTCTTGCGCATGCCCAGGCCCAGCCGCTCCAGCAGGGCGGACAGATCGGTCGGCGAGTCGTAATTGACCGGCAGCGGTACGGTGTCTTGATTGGGGGCGTTGGGCGACATGCGGCCAAGCATATACGAAGGTGGCGCCAAGAGCAACGACGCTGGCCAGCGCCGTTGCTGGGGCTCCGCCCGTGGCGACCGCGACAGCTGGCATCGCCGCACCGAGCCGGATGGTGCCTGTAAGCAGCTCGTATGGCACGGAGCAGAGCCAGGCGGCCAAGGGCGCGGCCGCCGGTATGGCAGCGACGAGCGTGACGCCCGCCAGGCCACAATACATCAACGCCGAGACAAGAGGCCCGGCAAGTGCGCTTGAGAGTGGCGAAAAGGGATTGAGGTAGCCAAAGGCGATTATCGACAGTGGCGCCGTCGCGGCCAAGGCCGCAAGCCCCATCGCCACGGCTCCCGAAATGGGCGGAGGCAGCCAGCGACGCAACCGGAATTCATAGGATGGCGCGAATAGAGCTATGCCGGCGACGGCCAGGTACGACAGCTTGAATGACAGCGCGTGGACGCTTTGCGGGAACAGTATGACAGCGGCGGTGAATGCCAGGGCCAGCACCGCAAGCGGGGCATGTGGTCTGTCAAGCAGCAGGGCGGCGCTGCCAATCCAGAACATGATGACAGCTCTAGCCACGGCGGGTGAGGCGCCGACTATGCAGAGGTAGGCGCCTGCGAGGACACAGGCCGCAGCCCTGGCCCTGAAGGGCCCCACAAGAAATCCCAGCAGCACAGCGACGAGCGTAGCCAGGATGCCTATATGCTGGCCTGACAGCGCCAGGATATGCGCACAGCCAGCCTTGCGGAAGTCGTCGGCGATCGAGCCGTCCAGGTCATCGCGCACCCCCACGATCAGCGCCTCCAGCAATGGACCCGCGACACCACCAGCACGGTTAAGCGAGGCAAGCAAGGCCGACCTGATGGACCAACGCATACGCTCCAGAGCTGACGCAGGCGCCAGAATCGCGACATCGCCGCCATCGACAAAAGCCGCGGGTACTGCCAGGGCGTCTGGCCACGCGCCTGCGCCACCCCGAGCCGGGGTAGCTGGCTTGCGCAACCCAACCGACACAATCTGCCCGCGTATCAGCGTGGCTGGTCCGCCACCGCGGACATACACCAGCAGGGGTCCGCTCGCCGTGACGCGTGCGCCGTCACGGCCGCGTGCAGCAAGCAGCTCGATTCCTACGGCTGTCATGCCGGAAGCCGTGCGCCTTGGGTCCGCGGTGATCATGCCATCGCAAGCCAGCACACCAGTCGTGATGACCAATCCGGGAGATGCCCTGCCCGCCCAGGTGTCCACGCGGGCATGAGCGCTGGTTCCAAGAAGCAAACCCAGCGAAAGCGCAAACAGGAAACCCGCGCGGAGACGGACATTCCGGCCCATGGCATGATCGGATCGAGAAATATCGCTTGAAGAACGAGTGCTCGAAGAATGAGTCCCACAATAACAGGCGGCGGCCAGCAGGGCCGCGCAGGCAGAAAGAGCGATGATCCGGGAGGTCGCGCCTGGTTTCAGGTATACCGCGACAGCCGCTCCGATAGCGAAGGGAATGGCTGGGGGGAGCGGCGGATTGGTTCTGGCCATGCCTCCGCAACGACGCAGAAAGCACTGGCGCTTGATAGCCTACCAGCGGAGCTTCTGGAGTGCGTCCCTGGCGGCTTTCTTTATCGATTCAGGATACTGCAGATAGCCGATGTATAAGAGATAGTCAAAGGCTATTTTGTCTCCAAGCAGGCCCAGGTTGTTGACGACGGCCAGCGTTATCTGCTCGTCCAGCGCCTTGCCTTGTTCTGTCTCGGTGTTTATCAGCTGCAGGTACAGCGCCAGTGCCTGAGCCGCCTCGGTGGTACCCATGGCTCCGAGCAAGCCTATGGAATCAAGAAAATCCGATTTTGAAACCTGGCCTCGGGAGTACTGTATCTGGAAATCATAAAAATGCTTGATGGCCAGCGGTGAGGCCTTCTGCCATCCCCGGGCCGTCAGTTCCCGTGCCGCCGATGTGCGCAGCGCCATGATATACGACTGGTCTACAGGCATTGCGCCTTGGTACGATACACCGACGGACAGGGCCGTCTCCGCCAGTTCGGCGCGCTTGTCAGCCGGCAACGCGTCCTTCTGCAACCCGGCCTCCAGTGCCGCCGCTTTTTCTGACGGTGCGTGGGTCTGTATCACTTCGGTCAGGAAGGCCGCGTAATCCCCATTAAGCGAGGCCATGGCGGTACTGGCCCGGTTGGTTATGGCAAGGCTGACCGACGCCATGTACGCCGAGAAGAGGAACGGGAATGACGACGAGTCTCCGAGCTGTCCCACCGCATAAACCGTGGCATCGAGCACGGAGGCATCCGGCGCCGAACCGGCCTTGAAGAGGGTTATCTGATTGTCCAGGTACGCATTCATCTCCCTCAGGATTGTCTTGTTGCCGGTAGCCGTCTCTGCCAGGGTCTGCAATATGGCGACCCGGACCATGGCGTCCTTGTATACGCCCAAAAGGCTCCACATGTTCTCGGAAGCGGGCGCATAGTTGTACTTGCGGATCATCGTGACAGACAGGATGGCCATATCCCTCATCAGCGGGTCATTGGCTAGCAGTACAATGTTGCCGAGGACAAACTGGACGGCTGTGTCGTACAGCGGTCCCATGTTGACCGATTCGTAGGCGGACGCTTCCTTGAGCAGTTCCAGCTTTGTACCCAGGCTGGAACGCACAAAATTGCGGCGGTAGGTATCGATGAGGTCGGTTGACTCCTGGGCAGGGATACTTGCGAGTGCAAGCGCCAGCATGACGACGGAGAGCGCGCTGTGTTTTTTCATCGTCACCCCTGTTCCTGTGATTCCAGCCCCATGACCCGGCGTTGAATTTATACCGAAAAAGGCCGGCCGTCCAGCGCATCGCCTGTGGGAACCGCCGGAACCGCGGACGCCTCCGGGCCGACGTTGTAGACGTGGGACCTGATGAGGTTGCGCATGCGCGGGCTGGGTTGCACTGCCTCTACATGCATCAATGACTGATTCTTGCTGACATCGTATTCAGCCGCCCGTACGGTGCCGCTCATCACGATCTGGTCGTCGCCGACATAGAACTGCGCCTTGACGAGCAGGCCGACCTTGGCTCTTCCGCCTATCAGCACGGAGACGCCGTCCTCGGACAGGTCCTGGATCACACACTTGAGACCGGGGACACGCTCGGGCTTCTCATAGGCGCCCTCCAGCCTGCGCAGCAGGTACAGGTACGCTGGCATCCTCGATCTGACACGCAGTGACTTGCGCTTCTGGGTCCGAAGCAGGGACTCGGAGTGGCCAAGCTGCAGCACCGGTATGTCCCTGATCCGCAGGTCTTCCAGCACGTAGGTATCGAAGACGTAGCCCGCGTCTTCCTGCCTCCAGAAATAGACCGAGACGCGCGACCCCTTCCACTGGAAGCCTGGTGGCACGCGGGCTCCGACCGGGTATGAAACAACCAGGTATCTGTCGTTTGAATCGATTACGGTGGACGAATACACACCGATGCCTTCGATCAGTATGCGTATCCGCTGGTTCGTGCGTATGAGGCGCGAGTTCGTTATGCCGGCCTTGTATTTGGGCTGTTCGAATTCCAGGCGCTTGCGGAAGTCATAGAGTTTCTCCATGAACTGGAGCGTCGCGCGGTCACGGTCCTTGCCTTCGGCACGGTTCTTCTTGCCAAAGGCCCGTATGCAGACATCCAGCTCCCTGATTGACCAGAGTGCGCTGGTTGGATCCCTGACGCCTGCAAGCCTCGACATGTTCATGATGGCCTTGGTCTCGGCCATCGTGAATCCGACCTCCTTGCCTCGCGCGTAGTATTCGAGCGGCGAGAAGCGTCGTTCGCCCCGCAGCAAAAGGGTGCCGGTGACAAAGAGCAGAATGACGACGACGACCAGCAGCACATTTACCATGGCGACGCTCCGTTCAGGCAGTATATACTGCCCCAATGGGAACCGATATCGAAAAATCCGGGCGCACGTGGGTGGAGCCAATCATCGTGACCTTGGCGATGATCGCGCCGAGCCTCGTGCCTTCGCAGGCACCGGCCGACATCATCACGTGGTTGAGTTCCGGCGCCGTACAATCGTTTTCGCAGGGTGCACTCCTTATGGTCAGTATCGGCGCAACGGGCAGGCTTCGTGACTACGGCATCATGAGGCCGCGCTCCGGCGATGCACTCCGTGCCGGGTTCTTGCTGGGCGCCATGCTACTGATAGCGCGACTTGTGGCCGTTTTCATGTCTATCGCCAACATCGACTCAGATTCCATCGCAACCGTGCTGCCCGGAAGCGCGGGCGCGCCACGGGCACTGATCATCATCGCGGCGGCCTTGTTCTCGCTGGCGGTCGCCTATCGCGAGGAGTTGTTCTACCGCGTCTACATCGTGCATGCCCTTCGGGATCGGGGCTCTGGCTCGCTGGCTGCGATCATGGTGTCGACGGCGCTTTTCGCCGCGGGCCATGCGTACCAAGGCAGCGCAGGGATACTGTCAGCACTGCTTGTCGGCGCGACGCTCGCTACCGCGGCCAATAAGGGATTCAAGTTGCACGCGCTGGCTCTGGCGCACGCTGTCTACGATTTTGGCGTCCTTATGGCCGCTCTCGGCTTGTCCGGCGGCTCTGGACGATAGCCTGTTAACAAGATGCCTCCGGCGCTGTATGATCGGCGCATGCAAGCAATAGACAGGTTGAGATCGGATCTGGACGACTGGGCTCGCCACGCTGGCACATCGCCGGGCAACAAGGACTTCGAGGCGCTCAGATCGACGTTCTCCAGATCCATGCCCAAAATTCCCGATGACACCATCGCCGCCCTCTTCACCACCTTCCTTTCACGGTACGCCTCGGGCGTGCCTGAAGAATCGGCCAGGGCGCTTGAATGGCTCGGCGGCATAGGCTCGCTCCTCTTGTCCGATTATGACGACACGTCCTTCTCAAAGGCCGAATGGGCGGAGATCCGCGAGCTCGTTACCATAGACTCCGGCGAGATAGACATTGAGACGCTGACCTATGTGCTTGGTCAAACGCTTGAACACAGTGCCCTCTGACCCGGATGGCGGTAGCCCTGAACGCGAAGGCGGAGCAGACTGGTTTGCCGATGAGGGTTTCTGGACAGACTACGCGCCGTTGCTGTTCGATGGTGACCACTGGGCCGAGGCGCCAGTCGTTGTGGACGCCATCCAGAAGTTGACCGGCGTTACGGCTGGCTCGGCCGTGCTGGACATGTGCTGCGGCACAGGCAGGCACGCTCTGGAGTTCGCCGCGCGCGGCTTCCGCGTCACCGGCGTCGACATCACCGAGCCATACCTGCGGGCCGCCCGCGAGAGCGCCGAGGCGATGGGCTTGTCGGTCGAGTTCATACAGGGCGACGCGCGCAGCTGGTGCCGGCCAGGCTCGTTCGGCCTTGCCGTCAACCTGTTCACCAGCTTCGGATATTTTCCGACCAAGGCCGACGATGAGCTCATGCTCGCGCGCATTGCGGAGAGCCTGGCCCCCGGCGGCGTGCTGGTCGTTGAGGTTGTCGGCAAGGAGACCGCCGCGCGCGACTTCATAGATGGCGAGTGGTTCGAGCGCGACGGCCGACTGGTGCTGACCGAGTTCCAGGTCGTCGGCGCGTGGGAAGGCCTGCGCAACCGCTGGATAGTCGTGGACGGGGCGCATCGCGTTGACCACTCCTGGGTGCAACGCCTGTACTCCGGCACGGAACTGCGCGACTCCATGCTGCGGTCGGGCTTCGCCTCGGTCGAGCTGTTCGGTACCTATGCCGGCGCTCCATACGACGACAAGGCCGAGCGCCTCGTCGCGGTTGGCAGGAAGCCGGCATAGCCGCCCTCGGATTCAACGCGCTCCTGACTTGAATGCCTCTCCATAGGGTGCCCCCGAGACCCGCTCGCATACCAGCCGCACGGCTGGATCCGCGTCGTCAGCCGAGCCCCCCGCCCGCAGTCTGGTCAATTCAGCCGCTATCATCTCGCTGTTCCTGGGGCTCAGCTCGAAACGGGTGGCCGCGATGATTCCGGCCACTATCAGCAGAATCGGGCCGCCCAGGAAGAAGACGAAGAACCGTGACAGAACCTGCGGTGTCTGGATGGCGTTGGGAACAAACCCTATCACCTGCAGGAAGAATCCGATGGTCGGCATCACGAGCGCTCCCTGTATCAGCTTCCTCGTAAGCGTCATCGAACCGGAGTAGACGCCCGACCTCTGCCGGCCTGTCATCAACTCGTCGACATCGATGACATTGGGCAGGATAGCGTACGGTATGAAGACGCCGGCCGAGGTTCCAAGCCCCATCAGCGCGCATACCAGCACCAGAGCCACGACCGGGGATGATGGCCCCAGCGTCATGGTGGCGAGCATGCCCACGAGCCATAGCACCGCGCCCATGATATAGGCAAAGCGCTTGCCCTTGCTGTTGGCTATATACACGTAGACCACGATCATCGCGAGCTGCACTACCATCAGCGTGCCCATAGCCACCGAGTAGAGGCCAGGCCTGCGCAGGTAGTAGGTCAGGTAATACGAGAACAGGGCCATCAGAAAATCCATGGCGGAATAGACACAGATGTACATGACGATATGGATGCGGAATGACTTGTTCCTGAATATGCTCAGGAACTCGCGCATGAAGTTCCTCGATACCGTCTGGGTCTTCAGCACCGTGTCTTCCTTCGTGCCGAAGAAGACTATCAGCCAGGGCAGGGCGAAGAATATGCCGAACAGCACCGACATGGTCACATAGCCGGCCGCGGGCCTCGCGGGGGTTGCGTCGATTATGATCCTGGGGATGGTCGCTGCCAGAAGTGACGAGAACCCGGAGAAGAATATGCGCGAACCGGACAACCTGTTGCGGACGCGGTAGTCGGGCGATAGCTCTGCTGCGAGTGCGGAGTACGGTATCATCACCATCGTAAAGACCGTGGCAAAGAGCACGTAGGCGGCGCTGTAGTACAGGAACAGCAGAGCCTGCGAATGGAACCCCACCGGTATCCACAGCACCACAAATGATATGGTTATAGGCACTATACCGACCAGGAAGTAGACCCGGCGGCGGCCAAGGCGGGACCTGGTGTTGTCGGATATGTACCCCATCAGCGGGTCGGAGACGGCGTCCCACACCTTGCCTATGCCGAAGACAAGACCTGCCAGTATGGGCGACAGCCCGACGACCTCGGTAAGGTAGAACAGGAACAGCATGCCCACGATCATGAACGCGCCGCCGCCATAGATGTCGCCGATGCCGTACGCGAGTATGGTCTTCATGCCCAGTGCGCCTGCGGGCCTTGGATCCCGGGATGCCTGTTCAGTCGTTTCCTTGTCCATCGATGTATCCTCCACCATGGTTGCCGTGCTGATGGCCACGAAGGCCCGAGAACCGTTCGGCTGTGTCGATGAGCCCCGCAGGGGGCGCGTCGCCACGATACGACGCGACGAGCACCTTGAATTCCAGCCGGGCGCCTTCCCATGACGGCGCCGACGGGAACAGGTGATCGGCTGTCATTATGGCTGCCAGCCTGCCCAGGCCGGTGAACCGGGCCGGATATCGATACTGCCGCCCCCACCAGGTGCCGTATGGGTTCATCGACACCCTGACCACATCGCCATGGCGCCCGCGTTCGCGAATCCGCCTGACCGGGCAGAAGGCGAAGCTTCGCGGCCCGCGGTCTGCCTGCGCGACAAGCAGTCCCCGTACCCCGTCGCTGACAGCGACCCAGCTCGGCGTGACATGGTTGTTGATGATGGCGTCCGTGGTGCCGCCGTGGTCTATGTAGTCGAGCGGATACGAGGCCAGACTGCCCGAGAAGTCGCGCTTCCATATCCGGATCGGGGTCTCCACGGGCACCCGGTCAAAGGCAACGAGTTCCATCGGGGCGAGCTGCGTCCACCGGGGATCCCAGCTTCGGCCGAGCCGTTCGGCCTTCCTGGGGTCAAAGCCGGTGTGGCTGGTTGTGTCATACCGCAATGAGCAGGTGACGATGGCGATCCGCCACGGCACAGCGGCAGCGCCTCCATTGTCGGGAATGACGAAGGTACGACTGCATTCACCATGCATCGGCATGATACTACCGGCGTACTCTTTCCAGGGCGGAAGTACTGTCGCGACGTCGTCTATGTCCTGAACGACAGGGCCCTGAAATGATGTCTGGCGGGGCGTGTCGGCGGCGAGTACGGAAGCACCGCGAACGGCGGCACGGAACGATTCGGTCAGGGCGATGACCCGGGCCGCCAGATCCTGGCACTTGGCGAACCGGCGCGCGTTCATCACCGGCGCCGCCATGCCAAAATGAGTCGTCGACAGCAGCCTGAGCCTCAGTTTGATGGCTTCGGCAGCCTGGGATCTCAGTGTCGGCGCGAGCGCTGCGCTCCACGAATCAAAGTCATCCAGTGCCACGGCCGAAAGCCCCGCCGCCTTCGCGACATCGGACTTGGCGGCTTCCCACATGGTTCGCGCCTCCTGCACCCGGTCCCACAGGACATAGTCTTCGTACTTGTCCGCCCAGGAGGCGTACCCATCGAAGGCGCCGTCAGCCAGATCCTGCCCCAGTGACATGGTACCGCGGTCGGGATGGGCCATCATGTAGTCCCAGGGCCTCGTAAAGGTCACATACGGAAGCCTCGCCATATCATGGACCAGATGGTAGAGGCCAGCAAAAGAAGGCGCGACAGCACGAGTCAGCGGCCGAGCCATGCCTGCCCAGAAACTGTCATCGGCGTCCATGTCCAGCACGACCATATAGTCTATCGGTCCGTCGGACTTCAACTGGCTTCTTCTGATGTTGGCAAGCATCCGCGCGGCGCTCAGCCAGAATTCGGCCAGATCTCCCTGGTTGCACGAAGGCAGCAGCCGCATTGTCAGGCCGGAGACCGGATCGACCAGAGTCATGGGGTTATAGCGCTGATCGGCCCCCAGGAGAGGCACGAACGATCCAAAGCCGTTGAATGGAATTGCGCTGTAGTACAGCGACACCGCCTCGATGCCAAGGCTCCTGTACAACGGAATATGGCTGGCCGTGAACATGCATTCCTGCGGCCGCGCCATAGGCACGAAGGAGCCAAATACGTCGGCGTTGCCACTACGATCGGGAGCCCTGTCGGCCCACCGCATCGACAACCGGAACTCCTCGGGTGTCTGAGCAGACAGAAGGCCGTTGTTCCAGGACATGGGCTCTATCTCGTCGATGCCTTCCACCACGCGCGCCCTGACCCGGTCGATTATATCAGGGGCATTGGCAGGAAGAATCTCCCCAAGGGTGAATGCGTTGTCGAAGTCCCAAGCCGCCCGCACCACCAAGCTTTCATCGCGCAGCCGGTCCAGATCGTCGAGTATACCCCGGATGATGCGGATATCCTTGCCAAAGCCCTGCTCGTCCGGTGTATCACCGCGATATGAGTGGTAGAAATTGACATGGAAGCGCGGCGCAAAATGGATACTCGGTTCGTGGTCACGCATGGTCTTTCTGTGGTATATGCGGAGCGGCCGGCTGTCAAGGAAATTGTAGTTCGTCGAAGCCTGCATCTCGGTATCCAACGCCACCGCCCGTTGTATGGCTGGTCTTGGGCAACTGCTCCAGGCGGTGTCGAAAATCGAAAGATGCAGGCTTCGACGAACTGGCTTTTTCGTGGAAAGCGACCAAATTCAGAGGTTTGTATGGTTTTTTCTTCGTTCTTGACCGATACTATGCATGTATGCATGTCTATACAAATCGTGTATGAATGGAAGCAGCCATGGCTAATATCGGTATCCGCCTAGCGGACGGCAAGTTCTACCCAATCCTCGAAGAAGGCACGGCAGCCAGAAAACGCCTGATCGTCACCACCGTCAAGGATGACCAGCCGAGTGTCCAGATCGATGTCTACAGCTCCACAGGCGGCGTTTCAGCCGATGCGTATGTCGGCAGCCTGATCATAGAGAACATCCCTCCGCGGCCGAGTGGAGAGCCGGACATCAGACTTGAGCTCGGGCTCGACGAGCAGGGCAACCTGAACGCCTTTGCGCGCGAGGAAGCGACCGGCGAGCATCAGACGCTCGAGGTATCGCTCAAAGCCCTGTCCGAAGAGGACAAGTATGACATTCCGGATTTCGACCTGCAGGAAGACGCCGGGATGGACCTGTCGACGGACGAGTTCCCCGAAGAGCCACCTTTTGATACTTCGATTCCCGAGGCCACCGATCAGTCCACCGACATGCCTGATTTCGGTGAGCCCGCGACCAGTGAACCCGAGCCCCGCGCAAAGCGCTCACCGCTGCTCATCGGGATACTGGCGGCTGCGGGCACGATACTCATCCTGCTCGCCGCATTCTTCATCTATACATGTACCGTCAACAGGCCAGCGGAGCCGCCCGCGGCCCAGACATCGGCTCCCGTCACAACCCCGGCACCGGCCCCCGAACCAGCTCCGGCTCCGGAACCGGCCAAGGTAGAGACGCCAGCTCCCGCGCCAGCCAAAGTTGTCGCTGAACCACCGAAGCCGGTTCCGGCACCAGCCCCGGCAAAGAAGGCAGGCACTTGGTACAAGATCCGGTGGGGTGACACGCTGTGGGATTTGTCGATAGCCTATTACCGGACACCGTGGCTCTATGGCGCCATAGCCAGGGCCAACAAGATACGCAATCCCGACCTCATCATATCGGGTCACTGGATATACATTCCTCCGCGCTGATCCTCGATGGCCAGATGGCACACGACGGCGGATGCGAGAGCGTCCGCTGTTTTTTTTGCAAGGAGACTGGATGAGAACGCTCGCCATGGTGCTTATTGCTATTGTACTCGTATCCACGCCGTCGTGTATCGGGTCGACAATCCACGGCCTCGACCAGGCCGCGTGGTTCGAGTTGCTGGCAAGCGATGCTCCGCTGCCCATAACCGCTTCCGATGTCATCGAGTACGACGCGCTGCAACAGCTTGGCCCTGGAGCCATCCTGTTCATAGCGATGCGCGCCCAGGACAAGGGTGACCAGCCGCTCGCTATCATGATGCTCCGCGAGGCGATAAAGCGCGAGACAGGCATATACCGGGAACGCGCTGTGAGCCTGCTCGCCGATATGTTGCTGGCTGACCGCGACGGAGCGGGCCTGCTCGAACTGTGCCGATCCGACGCAGCCACCGCATTGTTGCCATACCGGCGCGCATACCTCGAGGGCACGGGACTGATGATAACGCATGAGTGGGTCCAGGCTCTGAATGCGCTGGAGGCACTGCGCTCGGCCTTTCCGAAGGAAGCGGCCCAGGATGCGGCCGAGCTGGCATCGTTGTTGTTCGAAGCTGGATTCAATGCGGGGCAAGGCAACTGGGTCAGCGAGGTAGCATCGATCGTCGCGATGGATGGTTCGCCGCGCGTCTACGCGGCGCTGTCCCGTGTCGTGATCCTGCTGGCATCCGCCCCTGCAGGGGATGTGGCACCAGCCATCACCGCGCTGGGATCAAGAACCATGGAACTTGTCGAGGCGCGGGCCTTCGTTGGATCGAAGGATTTCGGCCCAGCCGTGACCGCCTTCAGACGCTACGCGGCCGCGGTCGAGGATTCCGCCACGGTAGCCGCGCGCATTGGCCAGAGCCTTCCCGGCTCGTCCGCCGGCAGCAGCGATGCCGACAACAGTGGGCCCGCTTTCGGTGACGGATCCGATCGACCGCTTACTGCGATCGCCGCTGGCAAGATGCTCCTGACCTTGCCGCGAGCCATCGCCTCGGATGCCGCGAAGGCCTTCATCGCCATCTCGCGCGATGAGGGCGCAGCGGGTTTTGAATACATCACCAGAACGCTGGCCGATCGTGGTGCGGACCCTTCGCGCGAATATTTCAACGCGTACTGGCACGCCCGTTTCCTGCGCGCTGATGATCGCTGGAAGGATGCCGAGGCATGGTTCGCCAGGGCCGCGAGCCGGGCCGCCAACTCAGCCGAGCGGGATGCTGCACAGTGGTACGTCGTGGAAGCCGCCTCAAAGCAATCGCAGGCACTCGCCATAGCGGCTCTCGGAAAGGCGCTGTCAGGATGTGGGAATCCAGGATACTTCTCCGACCTCCTGGAACCGCTTTCCAGGGACGCCTTGATAGCAAGGAATGGCGGCGCGCTCGTCGCCATAGACGCTGCAACCAGCCAGTCGAGCCGCAAGGATGCCGCCCGCATCGCGTACCTGTGCGCCCGCGCCGCCGGGCTTGGCATCATCAAGGACGCTGATGTCGTGGCTGTCTTTGGTTCGCGGTATGCCGATGCGGCGTCCTATGCCGAGGCTCGTATGCAGGCCGCCTATGACCAGCGCGCGGATGATTGGTACAGGATCGCAGCCGCCTACCGGCTGGGCAAGGCCCTGATCGACTCATTGGCCGCCGACCCCGAAGCCGATGCTACACAGGAACCTTCGGGACAGAAAGCCACAGCGAGCGAACAGTCTGCCGGGACCCCGGCGCCAGACAAAGACCAGGTCAGCATCGATGAGTATGCTCTTGCGATGGCGAAATTCGGGCTGGGCGCCAGGGTCAGATCGGAACTGGGGCCTGTGTACGCATCACTCGCTCCGGCCACCGTCAGAAGTATCGCTACCATGCTCAGCGCCTCCGGTCACCATGCGCAGGCCCTGCGCGTCATAGCCTGGCTGTACTGGAGGCAATCATATACACCGACGAAGGCTGACGCGGAGCTGTTCTGGCCCAGGGCTTACCATCAGCTCTTTGCCGAGGCTGCCCAGTCGACCGGGCTCGATGAGTTCCTGCTATACGGACTAGCCCGATCCGAAAGCTATTTTGACCCCGCCGCGGTGTCTTCATCGGGCGCGCTCGGACTGACGCAACTGCTGCCCGCGACGGCTGCCGAGATAGCCGGAAGACTGCACATGTCAGAATACTCACTGGTCGACCCCGCTGACAATCTGAGACTGGGTTCGGCGTACTTCGCCAGAATCCTGGCCAGCCTCGATGGCCGTGTCATGCCGGCGGTCTTCTCATACAATGCCGGCCCTACGCGCTTCAGGCGCTGGGAAGCGGAGTTTGGATCATTGCCGCACGATATGTTGCTGGAGGCGCTCTCATATTCCGAGACCAGACAGTACGGCAGGAACACCGTCATCGCCGCGCTGACCTATGCTGCGCTCTACGGCGATGGTTACCTTCGAGACTACTTTGCGTATTTGACAGGAGAAGGACCGCGCCCGACCTCAGTGCCGGTCAAACCGTAACGGTCAGGGACTGGCCGCTATGCCGCGATGGACACGAGCATGCCAGGCACCACTCCCGTTGGCCGCGCGTAAGGGAGCGCATTGGTCGACAGGGCGGTATGGAGCTGTTCGCCGTACTGCTGGATCAAGGCATCGATGCGCTCATCGGTCATGTCCGAACCGCGGCGTTCGGCCCTCGGCTGGCCCTTGGCCGACCGGAGCCGCTCTATCAACGTGTCCAGTATCTTGAGCTTGTCCAGGGAGTAGACCGGAGTGTCGGAACTGGCGGCGCCCGCCACATTCTTGAAGTATGAGTATACGAGCTGGGAAGGCGCGACGGGTACCGATATCCTGCCGCTCGAGCCCGCGTTGTATGCATAATCCAGCGGAAAGTGGTTCGACACATAGATGGCCATGGTACCGCTCCATTCCTGTTCCGACGTTCTACCTATAGTATCGGAATTCCATGGAGGTTCATGAGTCTGACTGTTGACGCCCGCCTTTGGTTACTTCACGGAAGCCTTGTACAGCCTGTCGTTGACGGCCCGCCCCAGCCCGTCGTCGGGCAGGCGCTCCGCCCACAGCTGTTCAAGGCCAGCCACATCAAGCTCATGCAATACATCGAAGAGAGCCGCCGCCGCCTGGACAGGATCGGCTTCTGGCGACAGGTCGACAACGCGAGCCCAGCGCCCGCTTTCGGCCTCGACACTAGCCGAGGCTTCGCCGAAGCACAACGCCGCCGCTCGCCCGGAGGGCCGCGCGGCCTCAAGGCCGCCAGCCGCCACCAGGTACAAGGGCCGTGATGGCGCGTAGTGGCTGGGCAATTGACCGGGAGCGTGCGGGCTTGTGGTAGCCCTGTCGAACACCTGGATGCCGCGTATCACCTCGGCTATCAGTTCCACGGGCAGTCCGCCCGGCCTCAGGATGAGGGGCGGATCGACCGACAGGTCGAGCACGGTGCTCTCGACGCCGACAGGGCAGCGTCCGCCATCGACAATGAAGTCAACCCGGTCTCCGAGCTGGGCAACGACATGTTCCGCCCTGGTCGGTGACAGATACCCAAATGGATTGGCGCTGGGCGCGGCGACCGGCACTCCGGATAGGCGTATGATCTGGCGGGCTACCATGCTGGCCGGGCACCGTACGGCGACGGTTGGCAGTCCACTGGTGGCCAGGTCCGGCACGCGTTCCAGCTTGGGCAGCACCATGGTCAGCGGCCCAGGCCAGAATCGATCGGCCAGGAGCCTGGCATACGGCACTGTCACATCGGCAACCTCGGATGCGCCTTCCGGCTCGGCCACATGCACTATCAGCGGATCAAAACTAGGCCTGCGCTTTGCCTCGAAGATGCGGGCCAGCGCAACACGATTCCACGCGTCGGCGCCCAGGCCGTACACAGTCTCCGTAGGAATGGCGACCAACAGCCCATCGCGTATCGCCTGTGCAGCCCGCTCAAGATCGTGGGCAGAAGTCGAGAGGAGTTTCATCGGGCGAGTATAGGCCGTCTTGTCATCATGTCGCAACACGAGCCGGAAATCGTATGACCGTCGTCGTACCGCCCTGATCCGTGCGGGTCAGCGTGCCCCCGAGCTGGTTGGCCAGAGCCTCGATCAGATCCATGCCTATGCCCTTGTGCTTCTTTGGCTTGGGGCGCCCATCGGCGCCGATCATCACCTCGGCTTGCCTGGAAGCAAACCCGACACCATCGTCCGCAACGGTGAACACATAGTCGCCATCGGACTCGGAAAGCGATATGGCCACAGAACCCACCCGCTCGCCGGGGAACGCGTGCTTGAAGGCGTTCGATATCAGCTCCGTGGTAATGATGGACAGCGGCATCGCGGTGTCGAGCGGCAGGACAACGTTGCCGGCTTCAATGGATAGCCTGATGCCCCGCATCCTCGCCTCGTGGACATCAGCAAGGTATTCGGCAAGCCTGGCGAAATACGCTCCGGCCTCGACGCCCTCGTACGACCCACCGCGATATATCTGCTCGTGGACCATCGCCATCGACTGCACTTGCGTCTGGCAGTCGGTAAAGACAGCCTTGGCGTGCTCATCGTCAACGCAATCGCTTTCAAGCGAGAGCAGGCTGGAGACGACCTGCATGTTGTTCTTGACGCGGTGGTGTATCTCCTTGAGGAGCAGGCTGCGGGAATCAAGCTCGCGTTCCATCGCGCGCTCGAGTTCGCGTCGCTCGCTGATATCGTGAATGAGGCCTATCGTGCCGGTTCCACGGCCCTGGAATTCGGGCAGGTCGACGCCGAGGCTGGAGACTTCGCCCCACGAGTTGACATTGGCCTTGGTCCACTCGATGCCTTCCTTGTGGCGCAGTCTCACATCCAGACCACGAGTCATGCGGTCGCCCGAACGGCGTTCGTCGAACAGCTTGGGCGCCGCTTCTGGTCCGGTGGTTATGCCTTCGAATCGGCGCAATACGATGCTCCGGCCGACTTCCGGCACATCGTCAGGATGGACAATCTCTGCAAAGTGCTTGCCAATCAATTCGGATGGCTTCCACCCCAGCTGCGATACCGCGTCGTTCAGGTACACGAAGAACCCATCACCGTCAAGCACATAGACAATGTCCGGCACCGCGCGCAACAGGTTCATGTAGCTGCTCTCGGTGCGTATGACATTGGTGTTCTGTCTGTCCAGGGCTTCCCTTATCGCCGCCGTCTTCCTGACGAGCGTCGGGATGAACCGTACCCAGGCTCCTGCCTGGTCGCGAACGATGAACAGGCTCGCCTCGTCAACGGTGTTTGTCGCAAGTCTTTCGATGCCAAAGTCGGGGTTGACTATGAGCACCGATGGAACGGGCCACAGCGATAGCCAGTCGGCCAGTGCTCCGTTCGCGAATCCAGTATCGGCAAGCACGACGTCGGCATCCTCGACGGCGGCATCGATAGACCTGATGTCGGCGGCGAAGGCACACATAGAGCCAGCCTCGGAAAGCACCTGCTCCACGCGGGATCTGTCTTCAGGATCTTCCAGAGCTACAAGTATGCGCAGTCTCTTTTGCCCCACCGGGATACTCCTTGCTCGGGCTCCACACAGTCACAGTCACAGTCACAGTCACAGTCACAAAGTAGGCCATGCGGGTGACGGCGTCAAGTCGTCGGCGCCGCATGGCCGCCGTGTCAGAAGAGGCCCACCCGCATGCCTATGGCCACGTTGGGTCTGATGAACTCATCGAGCGATGTCGATGCCTCGCTTGGTATGAATATCAGTCCACCTTCCAGATAGAGACCAACGGTCCTGAACACGGGCCAATTGAAGGTAAACTTCGCGAACTCCCACTGCCCGACCACGCCGGACAGGACCATGTACTTGCCGTCTATCGGAGAGAACATCGACGCAATGTCCGACGTCTGGCTGAAATAGGTAAAACTTGCGCCCAGAGCGAACGACATCGAAAAGAAGTCCCAGTCGGGGCCAAACCAGTACGAGAATGGCAGGTAGGCAAGGTTAGCCAGCAACTTGGCTCCGACCGTATAGCCGCCGAACCGTGACAGCTCCGCGGCCGGTGTGTCGGCGCTGGCATAGCCGAGCAGGTTGTCCCAGCTTGGCTGCGCATCAAAGCCCTGGCCAAACTGTACCTGGAGCTTTACGTTGTCCTGGAAGAACGACAAGCCAATGCCAGCCTCGAACCGGGTCGCCCCCAGGAGGTGCGCATCAAGGTACGAGCCCTGTATGAAGCCAGGCACTTCGTACGATGCCTTGTCGCCCGATCGCACGACAACAGCCACCTCGGAGAGCCCATTTGCATCCCCCGCCGTGCCTTCTATGGAGAGTACGCCGTTGTAACGGCGGCCCTCGGATGGCTTGAGCAGTGCGACATGCGGCCTCTCCGTATCCAGTATGACCATGCGCTTGCGGGTAGCGGTCTCGCCGTTCTTGAAGGTCGCCCGTATCGTCAATCTGAGCGTACCGTTGGGGTACTCCTGGGTTTCCAGCCTGTATTTGAAGGAGCCCTTGCCCTTGGCCTCGTTATAGGTCTTGCCGTTGTCCTGGCTTATTTCAACCTTGACGACCGTGCGCCCGTCTACCAGTGCCCGCCACCGCGCAACCGCGGCCTTGTCGGACTTGTCCGGCGCCGGCGTGTCCCAGCCGGCCGCTCCGCTCAGGTATGGCCGTCCCACTATAAAATCACCGGTGACGAGGGCCGCGACATCGACCCAGGGGCCATCGCGGGTGTACTCGATTGTCCTGGGCTCGGAGACTATGGCGGAGCCACTGTCTGACACTGACTCCGCGCGGAATGTCAGGGCACCGTCCTCAACCATGTCTGGCGTGACGGCAAGGCTGAACCACCCTTCCTTTGACGGATCGACGACGGCGAATGGCTTGCCGTTGAGGCTGATGGAAGCCTTGCCAGCCGGCGACGATGAGACGATGCGGCCATCAAGGGTGAACTTGCCCGAAATGCGTTCACCATGCGCCGGGAAGAATAGCTCCGCCGAGTCAGCCTTCCTGGCTTCAAGCACGACGATGTTGCTGGAGTCGTACGCGGTGTTTCCGGCGCGGTCCATCGCGACCGCCTTGAGGTTGTACCAGCCAGGAGGCAGATCGGACAGATCCATCGGCCGACTGAACACGCCGAGCGTCGTCACCGGAATTATGCGCTCGGGAGTCGATGATCCCAGTTTCGACAGTTCTATCGACAGGCTCTTCAGCGCCATGCCGTCGGCGACGCGTCCACCAGCAATGATGGATCCCGTGCCCTCGGCACCGTCCAGAGGCGTATCAAGCGAGACGGTCGGAGCGGTGTTGTCCACCGTCAGGAGGCCCGCGGCAAAGCCGGGTGTGTCGTATCCGTCAAGCAGCTTCATATATACGCTGTGCAGGCCATCAGGCACGATGCGGGTGTCGAGCTCGTAACTCCAGTCGGTCGTGCCAACCGCGTCGTTGTATGTGGCGCCATTGTCAAAAGACACAGCGACCGACTTGATGCCGTTGGCGTCCGACGCGGCTCCCTTCAGCGTGATGGGGCCCCTTGTGGTCAGTGATACGTCCGGGCTGATCAGGCTGCCGACCGGTTCCTCGCGGCTTATCCTGAAGGCCCTGCTTGTCATGTCGCCCTTGACGCCGTTCACGTCAACGGCATAAGCATCGAAGTCATGCTCGTTGTCTGTCAGGTCAAGCAACTTGAGAGGTACCGCGAAGCCGCTGGACCCGTCGAGTCTGTTCCATGATCCGCCATCGAGCCGCCAGAACAGCTCGGCTATTCCGTCATCATCAAAGGCCATACCGGAGACTACGAAATCCGAGCGCATCACCTCCTCGTCAGCTGGGATCTGCACCTGTATCGTCGGCTTGTCCGCATTGATATCGACCATGAAGGCCGGCGGATCCATGGACAGCGGCTGCACTATAGCCTGATTCCCCGGCGCGTCGGTGGCGCGGAAGGCCATACGTGTACCGCCCTCAGGCAACGAGCCAAGATCCACCAGGCGCGCGAAAGTCACCCGTCCCGATGGCGTTGTCATTGCCGCATCCCTTGGCAAGGCTGGAGCCGCTCCCCTCGGAACAAGTTCCATCGATTCCCATGACGTACCGTCGGCGCTGAACTCCATCCCGGAGATGGCTGAAAAGTCGTCGGCGTAACCCGACACAAGAACGAGGCCGTTGACCGTATCATCGGTCCGTGGCGTCTCAAAGACGACGCTTGGCGGCTTGTCGTCGTACAGGACGGACGTCATGGCTGTGCTCACCTCGCCAGCATTGTCTGTCGCCTTGACCAGCATGGTGAGCAAACCCTCGGAGGTCGGTGCCGTTACGGTCGCGGCAAATCCCCCAGCCGTGGCAGGTGCGCCTTTCAGCGCCTCGAATGGCGTCCAGGTGGCACCGCCGTCGACCGACCACGCAACCGAGGCAATGCCGTTCTGGTCGGAGGCGGTACCTGCGAGCCGGAAGGCGCCCCGCACCGGCGTGCCCGGAGCAGGTTCGCTCAAAGCCAGGACAGGGGCGGCGGCATCGGAAACCAGTACCATCGGTGTGGACCTGAACTCCTCCCCGTCTATGGTCCTCGCGACCATGACCGATGGCTTGGCCAGGGCACCGCCTTCGGTGCCGGCCGTGATGGCCAGGGACGAGCCATCGAAACTGGCCTGGGCAGACGGAATGGCGGGCTCAAACCTCACCGATTCCAGGGGCCTGCCGTACCAGAGCGCTCCCATGGAATCGCCGGGGTTAAGCACTGCCCTTCCCGTCGTATCGATACGTTGATCATAGAGGTAGACGCCTTCGGCTACGACCGCCGCGGCCTCGCGAACCGGCGCGACGCGGTAAAGCGATGTCGTGGCTTCGGTCACGGCGCCCGTCGTATCGGTTGCGCGCACGGCGACAACAGAGCGCTCGTAGGGCAATGTCGCTGGAGGTATGATGCGAAGACTGAAGGTGCCGTCGGCCTGTGGCTTGGGCGCAGGCGCAGTGGTCCACGCCGCGCCATTCAGGGCGTACTCCAGACGACCCAGTCCATTCGCGGCCACGATGGTCGCCTCCAAAGCCGTCTTGCCATCGATAACCAGCGATGATCCTGCGGTAAATCGCACGGCCGCACCGGTGCCACCAGGCGGCGTCGCCGACACGAGGCGGACGGCAGGCGCCACGCCCAGCTGGCTCCACGACAGCATGGCCTTGGCCGAGGTGATGCCGCCAGAATCGATGGCTGTCACCGACGCCGTCCGTTTGCCAGCCGCCAGGAATGCTGTCCCGAGAGCGTAGAGCGGGCCAGGTCCTTCAGCGGTATATGGCGCGCCATCGATGACAGCCGAAACCGAGACTATGGCATCATCATCGACAGCGTAGACTATGAACGGGTTCTGGTCGGCGCGGACGGCACCTTCCGACGGAGCCAGGAACCTGACTCCCGGGTTGTCGGCGGCCTGATCGTAAGCCACAGTGGTGGTGGAAACAGCCTTGTTGCCGGACCCATCGGTAGCCCGTATCACTATCGATGCCTGTGTCGCCTTGGGCTGGAAACGGAACACTCTGACCGCGTCGCCCGATCCTGACAGCAACGCCAGGTCTCCCTTTTCGCTGCCATACTCATAGCTCAAGGCAACAATACCCTTCGCGTCGGTCGCCCTGACCGCGAGGGTAAACTGTCCGGCAGCCGCCAGCTTGCCCGCTGCCGCGACGGCCGGTGCCACCAGCGCTATTGTCGGCGGCGTGCTGTCGTAATCGAGGGCGACACGAGTGTATGCCGTTGCGCCGCTCGCCTGCTGCACGGCTACCCATAATGATGCCGGGCCATCAGGGCGGGCGGGTATCTTGAGGGTGGCTGTCCAGGTTCCTGTCTTGTCTGGCTTGATGGCCAGGGGCTGGTTGATGGCGTCGGGGCCAAAGCCCCACATTGCCAAGGGCTTCTTGACATTCGGACTGATGCCGTAGAAGACGGCATTCAGGACAACCGCGCCCGAGGCGCGCACCGGTACGATCGCGTATTCAGGGAAGAGCGACTCATCGACCGAGCCGACGAATGGCGCGGTCCATGACAGCGTCCCTGTAGCGTCGGAACCCGTAAAGACCGCGGCCTGTGCGCCGGCTTCGGGGGCAGGCCCCGTGTTGGTCTTCAGCGTTGCCAGGGCCGGCGGCTCGGGGATCGCAGTCCCTGCAACGTCGAGGCCGGCGGCGGGATCGATCTCGGCAACATTGCCGGCTCGGTCCACAACCCTGAGCACCAGCGGCCCGTCCGATGGCCCGGCGACGAAGGACACGATGTCCAGCGACTCGAGCGGCGCAAAGATGCCGCGTTTGCCCAGCTCTATTCTGGCGATATTCTGAGCCGGCTCGCCTGGATCAACCGCGAAGAGTGTCTGGCCTGCAAAGCTATCGCCGGACTTTGGCATCAGTCTGGCCGGGGCGGGCGGGGTCGAATCGACCATGAAGGCGGTCGACGAGACCGCCGTGTTGCCCGCTGCGTCACTGGCCCGCACGTCGAGCCGCACGGGGCCGGAAAGATCCGATGCGTCGAATGATCCCCTATATTCCGCCCCGGCAGCGGACAGGGTGGTCCATGATCCACCATTGACAGCGAACTCGACCGATGCAACCATATCGCCATCGTCGGCTTTGGCCACAATGGCGATCGTACCCTTGACCCAGGAGCCAAAGACCGGCTCGGCGACCGAGACGGTCGGTGCGATCATATCGGTCTTGAAGATGAACGGGCCTGCCGCAAAGCGGTGCCCGCGGGACGTCGCGACGACGACGGACGTTGGACCGGTCGCACCGTCCGTCAGACGCTGGACGGCAACGGTCTGCCCATCGGCGGCAACGCTGACAAGGGATGTCGGCGGTTCAAGTGATACCGATCGTATCGCCTCGCCATCGAACGGAGTCACGAACGTACCAACCAAGGGTGACGCGTCGAGTATCTGGACAATGGCGGGATTGGCGGAGTCCGGTTCGGTCGCAAGCCCGAAATCCAGAAGCGGTCCGACCCGCGTCCTGGTATAATCGATGGCTATGAACAGCGCCTCCACGACGCCGACCTTGCCGAATGAGTCGACGGCGCTCACCTGCAGTGAGAGCACGCCGAATGGCAGTGAAGCGGGGACTGGAATCGTAAAGGTCGCCCCGGTCGCTGTCTTGGCAAACGGCAGCTTTGCCTGAGCCCCATCGTTTATCGTATATGTCATATCGACAAGCGGATTGGCCGCCTCGAGGTATCCTGATATCACCGCACGCCCGTCCAGTGTCGACAGGGCGATGCCCGGCAGGAACTCCCGCTCACCTGAAGTATCGATGGCCTTGGCAAGCACAAGGTGTGGAGCGGCGCCGGCATGGACGAAGGGTGTAGCCAGCCAGGGCCCGGCGAGTCCGTTGATGTCGATTGCGCGTATCGCGAGTATCCGCTGTCCGCTCGGAGCGGTGTCCAATGCAAGCGAGAATGGACCGGAGGTCTGTATCGTCGTCTCCGGCCCGCTGTCCAGCTTCCATACAATGGACGCCACACCATCATCGTCCCGCGCCATTCCGGATATCCGTACCGCTTCTTCCACCTTCGAACCAGACACCGGATACTGCAGCGATACGACTGGCAAGTCGGCACTTGGATCTACCTGCCTTGTTACGGCGACTGTCGAGACGTTGCCAGCGGTATCGGTAGCGGTGAACCTGACAGTCGCCGCGCCGGCCTTGTCAGGAGCGGTAAAACGCACGGAGAAATAAGGGTTGCCTGGAGTCAACGCTATGGTGCCCGCATCCTTCTCGTACACCCATGCAAGCGATGCCACGCCGACCGCGTCATGCACGCGTCCGGAAATGGTGGACGCACCATTGATTGCCTCGTCCGCGGCGGGGGATATAATAGTGATATCGGGCTTGGTATTGTCCACAAAATACAGGAAGACAGCGGTTCCCTCGGAGCCGACACTATCGACACTCCTGAGCCACAGGACCGTTGGACCATCAGGCATCTTCTTCGTGTCTACGGCCAGCGAGAACGTGGCGGTCCTGGTGGTCTTGTTGTAGGCATTGGCGAGCGGTAGCCAGGTGGAGCCCGAATCAAGCGAGTACCAGACGCGCGCGATCCCATTAGCGTCATAGACGCTGCCATTGACCGAGAGCCGGCCCGAAACGAATGATCCGAATGATGGCGCGGTTACGGTGTTGAGCGGCTTGGTACGGTCAAGCTGGAACGAGACGCGCGACTCAGATCCCGCCAGCCCGTTGATGTCGACACCCCTGACGGCCAGGGTATGAGGGCCATCAGCCATGGCCGAGGTCTTGAGGTAGTAGGACCAGTAGTCGGTGCCCTGTGCCCGCACCCACTCATCATTGTCCAGTTGTATGTCCACGGCCGCAACCGCATCATCATCGACACAGCTGCCCACAATGTTCAGGTCGGCGCCGACCCTGGCCATCGGCAATGGATTGACTATGCGTGCTATGGGCTTGTCGGACTCAGGATCGACTATCAGGTTGAATGGTGTCGAGAACGAGACATTGCCGGCCGAATCGATGGCACGGGCCAGTATGTTGTATGTGCCCGGCTTGAGCGCGCTTGTATCGTATTCGTAGGTCCAATTCTCCAGTCCGGTCGCCGGCTTGTAATCCTTGTCCGGCTTGGTTGCGGATGTGCCGGATTCCTGCGCGTTCAGCAGAGCGATCGAGCAAAACGCCAGCAAAGCGACGATTGGACGGCAAACGCGCAGGTTCATAAAGGACTCCGTTCATCCAGTCTGGTTCCCCGGCCACCGATAGTCCCGGGATCGGCTCTTCGCCATCATTCCAGTATCGGCAACTTTGACATTGGCCTATATTGTCCAGGAATTCTAGATCATTGTGAGCAGCCCTGGTTTGAACTATACTGATCGACAGAAACTCGATGTGACGCAATCCATGTATCCAAGGAAAACTGCATGAATCAGAGTCTTGATTTCAATGTGCCCGATCTCGGCGCGCGTTCTGTTCGATCTCCGATGGCGTTCTCCAACGCGGTTGGAGACGCCATTGCCAACTACGTCACCGATGATGACCGTATTCAATGGATATCAGGCTCTACCGGTGCCGGCGCCGCCGAACTCGACTCCGGGTTGCTCGAGAAGGCCGGCCCCCGCGAACGCATTTACTTCAACCCGTCACATGTCCATGCTGGCATCGTGACCTGCGGAGGGCTGTGCCCTGGAATGAATGATGTGATCAGGGCACTGGTGCGCTGCCTATGGAACCGCTACGGAGTCAGGCGGATAAGCGGCATACGATACGGGTACAAGGGATTCCTGCCCGAATATGGCCTTGCGATCAAGGAGCTGAATCCTGACATCGTCGATGACATACATAAGATAGGTGGCACCATGCTCGGATCATCCAGGGGCGGTGGTGAGCGTACTGCCGAAATTGTCGACGAAATCGAGCGCATGAACCTGAATATCCTGTTCGCGATCGGCGGCGATGGCACCCAGAAGGGAGCCATAGCGATAGCGGACGAGCTGGACCGCAGGCGCCTCAAGGTCTCAATCGTCGGGATCCCCAAGACCATAGACAACGACCTGCTGTTCGTTGATCGTTCATTCGGTTTCGAGACAGCGGTTGAACAGGCATCAGAGGCGGTAGCCGCCGCGCACGCGGAAGCTCATTCATCGATGAACGGCATAGGCCTGGTCAAGCTGATGGGGCGCGATTCCGGCTTCATAGCGGTGCATACGGCCCTGGCCACGCATGAGGCCAACTTCCTGCTCATACCCGAGATCAAATTCGATATGGGCGGCGACAATGGGCTGCTGGCCCATCTGGAGCGACGCCTGCAGAAGCGCAGTCACGCGGTGATAGTCGTCGCCGAAGGCGCGGGACAGGAATTGCTTGAGAGTGAGCACGGCGCCGTCGACGCGTCGGGAAACAAGAAGATGGCGGACATAGGAGCCTATCTCCGCGACACCATCAACGCCCATTACAAGGCAAAGGGTGTAGAGGTCAACCTCAAGTACATCGATCCGAGCTATATGATACGGAGCGCGCCAGCCTGCCCCAATGACTCGGTGTACTGCGAGCGCCTGGGCAACAACGCGGTGCACGCTGCCCTGGCCGGCAAGACCAGGATACTGATTGGCATGGTAAACAACGAGTTCGTGCACCTGCCCACCACCATGGTGGTGACGCACCGCAGCCTGGTAGATCCGGAAGGGAGCCTGTACCGCGACGCCATGGATGCCACAGGCCAGCCCCTGTCGCTCCTGAATACGTAAGGAGATGGAGATGCCAAAAACCAGCGTGCTTATCATTGACGAATCGGATCTGTTCAGGGAGTACCTCAAGGCGCGGCTTCTGCGGGCCGGGCTTGAAGCCGAAGTGGCCATAAACGGGCTCGATGGCATATCCAAGATGCGCAACGACCCTCCCGATCTGATCGTGATGGACTACCACCTCACGCGAAAGACGTGTCAGGAGGTCCTCCAGGATAAGTCAAGGAATCCCAATACCGCTGGCATTCCGGTTGTGCTGACAGCCCAGAAGATAGACAAAAACCGCCTCCTTGAGCTGGTACAGTACAACATCCGCAAGGTATTCATGAAACCGATCAAGATGGACGCCTTCTTCCAGATCATGACCGAAATTACCGGTGCGCGGTTCGAGGTCGACAAGACGCCATGCATCATCGAGGCGCATGTCAACGACAACATCGTGTTTGTCGAGCTGGCCAAGGGCATCAACCGCGAGAAAGTTGACCTGCTTCGTTTCAAGATCCGCGAGCTGCTCGACCTGTACGCGATACAGAAGCCGCGCATCCTCTTGATGCTCGCCGACATGGAGCTGTCATTCGTCGATGGCGAAAACCTGGCGTTCCTGCTGGAGACGATAGCCCAGGCGTCGGGTGCCAAAGCAAGGCACATCAAGGTGCTGACCCGATCGAGTTTTGCCAAGGAATTTGTAGCCGGCCGCCCTGAATTCGTCGACATCGAGGTGGTCTCCAGCCTGGAATACGCGCTCGATGGCTTGATAGCGGAAGCAACCAGGGCCGCCGACGCGCCGGAGCAGAAGGCCGCGATCATCACCGATCACATCCTGTCGACGCAAGGCGCAGCATCTGGCGCAGAGGCTATTGAAATGCGTTTCGAGACAGAGAAACCGAAGCAGCAGTTCTCAATCGAGGCCGCCAGAAATATGGGAGATGGCCTGTCCATAGCGGTGGTCGACGACGACTTCGTCATCCAGGAGCTGCTGAAGACAACCTTCGAGATGATAAGCGCCACGGTGACCACCTTTTCAAACGGCAGGGAATTCCTCAACGCGGTACGATCGCGTGTGTTCGATCTTGTGTTTCTTGATCTCCGCATGCCTGAACTCGATGGATTTGGCGTGCTTGCGGAACTGCGCGCCCAGGATCTTGACATGCCCATCATCGTGTTGTCCGCTGTAACGCAGCGGGAGTCGGTGGTCAAGGCGTTCAAGGGCGGAGTAAAGAGTTACCTGGTCAAGCCGCTCAAACCTGAACAGATCCTCAGGAAAACCCTGGAGATTCTCAAGGCCAATTTCTGACAGGAGCAATCATGGCACTTCCTGAAGAGATCTTCAGGGCATCATTCGATCAAGCCAGCCAGCCCATGATAGTCCTCAACGAACACGGTATTCCAGCGTTGTGGAATGCCGCCTTCGAGGTGTTGTTCACGGAGCTGGCCGGATTCGTCCCGGAACGGCTGGCGGTGCCGCTGTTCGACTGGCTTGAGGAGCGGGAATCGTTCAGATACTCGTACTATGTTACCGAGGTGCTGCGCGGCCGCATGGGTGCTGCTACCGTCGAAAGCGGCGTCAGGAGCGCGTCCGGAAAGCGACTCTGGCTCCGGACGACCCTGTCCCTCATAAAGACAAGCGACCAGAGCCCTCATGGCACCGCCGGGCATGAAGACCGCTGGATATGGTGCGCGTTCCTCGATGTCACCAATCAGAAGCTGCACGAGCGGACGCTCGTCTCGGCCAAGGAGGACGCGGAGAAGGCTACCCAGACCAAGAGCCAGTTCCTGGCCAACATGAGCCACGAGATACGGACGCCCATCCAGACCATACTCGGCATGACCGAGCTGCTCGTCGAGACCGCACTCGACAAGGAGCAGATTGACTACATCCGCACGGTTCGATTCTCGGCGGACGTACTCCTGGGATTGATCAATGACATTCTTGACTTCTCGAAAATAGAGGCTGGCAAACTTGACCTGGAGTCAATCGATTTCGAGCTGCGGCCGATACTGCGGCAAGCCGTCGACCTGATCATCCTCGATGCGCACAAGAAGGGTCTGGAAGTGATCCTTGATATCGACGAGGCCCTGCCAAAGATAGCTCGCGGCGATCCGGGCAGACTCAGGCAGATAGTCGTCAATCTGTTCAAGAACGCCGTCAAGTTCACCAACGCAGGAGAGATAGTGGTGCAGGCGGAGCTTCGTGAAGGCGATGCCGCGGCTCCACCCTCGATGCGGTTATCAGTGTCGGACTCCGGGTCTGGCCTGACCGAAGGACTGCGCACCAAGCTGTTCACTCCGTTTACGCAGGGCAGCTCCGGTGCACTGAGCCAGGGAGGCACAGGGCTGGGCCTGGCCATATCAAAGTACCTGACGGGAGCGATGGGCGGGTCGATATGGTATGAGCCCAACGTGCCGCATGGCTCGGTATTCGGCTTCGATGTGCCTCTCGAATCGGTTGCTCCGGCGCCGCTCCGCAATCCCCTGCATGGGGTGTCCCGCGTGCTGGTCGTCGACGATCATCCCAAAGCCCTGGCTTTTGCGATGCGCGTCGCAACCCTGTTCGGGCTGGAGGCCGATGGCGTGTCGTCGGGTGCCGACGCGCTTGTCGCCCTGCGTGACGCGGCCCAGGCGGGCGCGCCATATTCAGCATGCCTTATCGACCAGAACATGCCGGGCATGGATGGCTGGCGCCTCGGCGCCGAGATAACAGCCGACAGGCACATCAACGGCACGCGCCTTGTGCTTCTGGCACCGGAAGGAGCCATAGGTCCCGATGCCAAGATGAAACTGCTGCAATGGTTCAACGGGTACACGGTCAAGCCACTGGACCCCGATGAGCTCTACGATGTCTTGCAGCGGGCCTTGAGTGACGAGGTTGACTTGCCGCCGGTCGATGAGGCCGGTTCGGCGGAATCCGTGCCGATAGCGGCGTCGGAAACGGTGGCGCAGAAAGCCTCGCAGCCTGCGAAATCCGTTGATGGCGGCGACGGCGACGTGCAGCTCGGACTGTCGGTGCTGCTGGCTGAGGATCACCTGGTCAACCAGGAGCTGTTCGCGGTGCTGCTCAACAGGCTGGGCTGTTCGGTTACGGTTGCCAATGATGGTCAGATGGCCCTGGATCTCGGGTTCAGTGGCACCTATGACATAGCGTTGATGGACATATTCATGCCAAGGATGGATGGCTACCAGGCGACCCGTGCCCTGCGCGAGCGGGGTTTCTCCAAGCCGATCATCGCCATAACCGCAAGCGCGCTCAAGGGTGAGCGCGACAAGTGCATAGAAGTGGGCATGAATGACGTGCTCGTCAAACCCTTCAAGAAGAACGATCTGGCCGCCATGCTCAAGTTCTGGGCAGGCAAGGCGATCGAAGCCGCGGAGCCCGTGATCGCTTCGGCTCCTGAGCCGAACCGGGATGCGCTGGAACGTGTCGTGCTGGATTTTGAGGCACTCGTCGAGACATTCCTGGGCAACCGCGATAAAGTGGTAGACCTCCTGGGCCGGTTCGCAACCAAGACGCGATCACAGCTGGCTGACCTCCAGGCCGCCGCTGCGGCCGCGGACGCCAAGACCCTGCTTGAAACAGCCCACTCCATCAAGGGCGCGGCCTGGAGCCTCTGCGCCAAGGCCCTGGGCGATGCCGCGATGGGCGTGGAGACCGCCGCCGGCTCAGGCGACGTTGCCACGGCCACCTCGCTGTTGCCTCCACTTGTCGATCGATTCGCCGAGTTCGAATCCCGGGCCCGGTACTACATCGACGCGTCATGACCGACACATCCCGCCGCATTGTCTGCGGCATCGATGAAGCAGGGCGCGGTCCGCTCGCAGGCCCGGTGTCCGCGGCCGCCGTCGTGCTGCCGGTGGATTTTCCGCTCGACCTCTTGAACGACTCCAAGGCGCTTTCCGCCCGCGCCAGGGAACGGGCCTTTGCGGAAATCCTGAATCGGGCTCTCTGGGCACAGGCCTGGGCCTGGCCCTCCGAGATTGACAGCCTCAATATTCTAGAGGCCACGATGCTCGCGATGAGCCGCGCCTTTGCCCGCCTCGGCTTCATGCCCGATATCGTCATCGTCGACGGCACAAGGACGCCGGATCTGCCATGTCCACGCGAGTCCCGTATCAAGGCCGATGCCACGGTTCCCGCTGTGATGGCGGCATCGATCGTGGCCAAGGTCTCCCGCGACAGGCTTATGGAACGCTATGATTGGCTCTACCCTGAATATGGCTATGCCCGCCACAAGGGCTACCCGACGGCGGCCCACAGGGCCACGTGCAGGTTACTCGGGCCATCACCGATACAGAGAATGAGTTTCAACTATATGAAGGAATGACAAACAGCCGCTTCGGCCTGTCGTCAGTCGTCGTGCCTTGGGCTTGCCCGCTTCACGGTCATGCGACGGGCCGCCGGCTTTCCGGGCTTCGTCGCGCCTGTGGATGAGTCGCTACCGCTGGGACTCTTCGGCTTGACGCGCAGTACCCTGCCCTTCGGCTTGCCCGCGGTTTCAGCGGTTCTGGGCTGGCGGCCCGTGGCCTTGTCTATGTCGCGGCGCACCGAATCATGCCTGACCGAGTCACGCCGGGCGGCATCGCCACGGCGCGGCCGTTCTGATGACTCGCCGGGGGCCGAAGCATCGGCCCTGCGCGGTTTGGCGTTGCCTATGAAATGCCGCGGCATTTCGTCATCGCTCAGGCGCGGATTTCCTTCACGGCCATCGTCGCGCGCGACTCGCGCATCCCGCGCGGGCTTGTGGCTATGGTCGCCGTGTCCGGCCGGTCTTGATGGCGCCGCCTTGGCCATCGCTTCCAATGATTTTGTAAATGCCCTGATGAATTCGTCGACGTTGTCCTGGAAGACCACGATGGATCGTCTGTCAAAGCCTTCGGTTTCACTGGGTTTGCTCTCGACTATTGCCAGGAAGAGGTCGCCCATGCGGTTTTCCTTGACGTTGAAGAAATAGGTCCTGCCGTCACACGCTATGCGCGTTGAAAAAAGCTCGCCACGAACGCCCATCGAAACCCCTCCCTGATAATTCTTCGCGGATACTACCAGATTGTGCGCTATTGTACAAGCTCATCCGCTTGGCGCACCAGCGCCGCATGACGATCGAGCAGCAGAGCCTCGAGGCTCTGGTCTCCACCACGGACATCGGCCATGATGCGGAAGACCGGCTCGGTACCTGAACCGCGCATCCACAGGAAGCCCGCTTCGGTCCCGGACGCATCGATCAGCGCGATCTTGAGCCCGCCGCTGCCGGAATCCCCGAAGCGGCCGATCAGTTCCATCTCGGCCATCCCGGCGCTGCAGCGAGCCTTCCATGACAACGGCCCAAGGGCCGGAGCAAGCGCTGCCGCCAGCGATGGCCACGCGGCCCTGAATATCGGCTCGTAAGCGTTCTTCAGCGCGACGTGATCGCGGGTGCTCACATGGAGAGCGGCCCTGTCCTCAAAGACGCTTGTCGTCGCGAAGCGCGGCAGGCTGGCCAGCACGTCGCATAGTCCGAACTCTCCATGGTACTCGTCCGCCTGACCTGAGCGCTCCAACCACAGCCGGTATGGCCCCGGCACCTCGCTTTGCCCTGATGCGGCGTCGCGCAGGTAGAGCAGCTTGAGTATCGCTGTCACCGTATTCAATGGATCCCTGACGCTGGCCGGGTGCGTTATGACGCCGCCGTTGGAGCCCTCGCCCAGGATGCGCACCTGGTATCCGCGCTCGCGCAACTGCCTGGCAAGGCCGACGACATTGGCTTCGCCCGTCTCGGCGCGGAACACCTCGGCGCCAAGCGCCTTCGCTATCGCTTCGATTCGCAGGCTGGTGGCATCGTTGCAGGCGACGGCCGTCCTGGGCTGGGCAACGCCGTCCCGGAGCGCCGAGCTGGCCATGGCGGCAAGTTCGGCAAGCACCGCGAGCGCGAAGGTGTCCTGGGCCTCGAGGGCGCGCGCGCTACCAGCATCGTCATCCCAATAGACGATGTTGCCTCGGTCGCCATCGCAATCGGGCACATAGCCAAGAACGTAGGTGGGCTCATGCAGATGCGCGCGCTCAAGCTCCAGCCGGCATGGCTCAAGCGCCTCGCCTTCCGGGACTATGCGATGGGCAAACCGCCGGGGCTGGGCGTTTATCAGTTTGGTCTCGACGCACAGGGCGGACATGAAGTCCGCGTCTATGGAGAGAGAGCGCGCCGAACCGTTCATCTCTGCTATGATTCCAGCTCCGCGCGCGGCAACAGCGGAGGCCAATGCGTCTAGTTCTCGCTCCTGGATGCCAAGATCGGAAGACGCGCCCGACACCTCTCGGGCAAACAGGGTGTAATCTGATATGGCCTTTCTCTTGGCGCTTCCGCAGGCTGCATACAGGGCAGACACGGCTTTGGGATCGGCGGCACGGACCAGAGCGGCCATCGCATCGATATTGGCCGATCCTGCAGACGCATCCTTGAGCCTGGCTATAAGCACTTTGGCATCGGAACCTGGCAGAACGCCGCCATCGGAGAGGCCAAACTTTACGCCATTGTGTCCGGGCGGGTTGTGGCTCGCCGATATATAGCAGAAGGCATCGATATGATCATTGTTGTCCGGCGGCAGCGCGCCGGATCGCTTGGTCCATGCCATGATCTCCGGAGCGGCGCATATGAACGTGTAGCGGACGATTATGCCTTTGGCCAGGAACACCCTGGCCATCACGTCGGCTATGGCGGGCCCGGTCGGACGTGTGTCTATGCCCAGCGCCACGACAGGCGAGTCCGGCAGCAGCTCCAGAAGGAAGTCGGCGAACACACTGGCCATGCTGGCCACGGCCCAGGCCTTGGCCGGACTCAGCGACTCCATCATATCATCGTCGGACGAGCCAAAGACGCCGCGCCATCCAGATGCCGACAGTATCAATGAATCAAAGAACTCCCGAGCCTCCGCCGGCGACGGCCGCACCGACAGAGGAATGGCGTATGGGTCGCCCATGGAAAAGCCTGTGGCCGGGTGTATCATTGCGCGTTGCTCCGGGACTCTGTCAGAATTCTCGAATATCGATAACCGAGTCGACGACCGGCTTCAGCGCCTTGGTCAGGGCCGCCTTCTGGATGTCCTGAACCTTCAGGGTTACGTGCCACTGCATGATGCCGGCGGCCTTGACCTCGGAGACTCCCAGACCAACCATGTCACCACCGGCATCGGACACCGCCGATACGACCTTGGCGAGCGAACCCTTGACGCCAGGTATGGCGCAGGTAGCCCTGAGCCCCTTGCGACGACCGCCGAGCAGCTCGAGCAGGGCGCGGAATATATCGGTCTCCGTAATGATACCCACGAGCCTGGTTCCCTGGAGCACCGGCAGACCGCCTATCTTGCGATCAGCCATGATGCGGGCGGCCTCTTCCATCGGGGTATCGCCCGTGACTGTCACCAGCTTGCGGGTCATCACCTTGTCAACGGTAAGCTTGGAAAGCAATGAATTGATCTCCCAGACGCTAAGCGAAGTGGTCGGAGAGGGCGATGCGTACAGAAGATCCTTGTCAGATACGATGCCAACCAACTTGCCTTTGGCATCCAGCACCGGCAGGCGCCGCACCTTCTTCTCACGCATCAAGCTCAGCGCATCAGGCACCGAAAGATCTGCCGTGATGGTGATCGGTGTGGAACTCATCTGATCCTGTACGAGCATGCTAGCCTCCTCATTGAAATATGGAACTGTCGTGATCAGAGTATACTGCCTAACGTCAGACATGACCATCGACGCGCATTCGTTCATCCTGTGCTATACTCGCGGCCGATGTTCAGAAAAGCGGCCCTTATACTTGCCGGCCTCTTCGCGCTGGCCTTCGTTGGCGCCACACTCCTCAACGCTGACCTGGTGTCCAGGAGTCGCCACGCCCTGACGAGCGGTCTGCTGCGCGATCCATCGACATACGAGGCGGCGAGAAGACATCTGGTAGTCATAGTGCCGGATACCGACGACTCGTTCTTCCGCGGCCTCATCGAGGGCATCCTTGAAAGCGCCAAATCCGCGGAAGCGGCCATCCAGGTCTTCCGCTACTCAGGCGCAAATCCATCGGAAGCGGATATCCATTTCGAGACCGCCGTCAGCGCCAGGGTCGACGGCATCATCATGTATTCCACCAGCAAAGCGAGCGTCGTCAGGCGAGCCGCGAGCGCCGCTGAAAATGGCGTGGTATTCATACCGGTCGGCACGGATCCTCCCGACGGAGCGGTCAATTTTGTCGGCTCAGGTTCTTTCCTGCAGGGCTTCGAGGGCGGCAAGATAATCGGATCACAGCTCGGCGCCTCGGCACGCATCGGCGCCATACTGCCGACCAGCGGCGAGGGCGATCTCCGGAATGATCCGCTGCTCATAGGACTATCCTCCGGCATTGGCGCGTTTCCGGGAGCCCGTGTGATATCGGTATCCAGGTCCAAACCAGGGAGACTATCCGGTGAGGAGGCCGTGGCTACCGTAATCAGGAACAACCCCGGGCTCAACGCATTGTTCTGTTCAAGCGCCTACGATACCGAAGGCGCCGCGCAGGTGATAATTGACCAGAACCTGGTGGGTCGTGTGCTTATCATCGGAGCCGACGAAACATCCGAGATTCTGCGATTCATAGACAAGGGCGTGGTGGCCGCGAGCATCGTGCGCGATTCACGGCGCATAGGCATGGAGGCGGTTGCCGCATTCTCCAGGCTCAAGGACGGCAGACCATCGGGGCCAGCCGTCGAGGTGGGCTTTACGGTGATAGGCGCCGACGGAGCAAGCCAGTGACCTTCGCTCACAAGAGGCCCCTGCGCTCCTTCAGGGCGCGGATCATCCTGAATTCGGCTCTGGTGCTGGGCATCATCGCGCCGGCAACACTCTATACCGGTCTGGCGACATCGGAGCTGGCTCGAAGCGTCGGCGTGCTCTTCCGGGACAATCTGGTACTGGAGCATATATCCGACGCGCTTGATCGGACGGAGACGAGCCTGGCGGGATATCTGGGAACCAAGAGCTCCGACTTCCTGAAGGACTACATCCGGTATTCCACCCAGCTCGGTGAGGAATCCAGGAAGCTCAACAGGGAAATTCGTCGAAATCAGCCGCTGCTGCTCCAACGTGAACTCGCTGGCCTTGTTGACAGGTATCTGGAAGATGCTGAAGCCAGCGTAACAGCCAAGCGCGGGCGTGACGTGGCCACCTATACCGAGCGGTTCGAGCACTCCGAGCGCACAGCGGAGCTGGCCCGCCTGCTTATTTCGCGTATCGAAGGACTGTCACTGTCCGACTCGATCGTGGCGTTTTCTGGATTCAACTCGCGCATATCCGCGGTCATCACGACCAATTCCATACTCGTCATAGCGGCGACCCTCTTGAGCCTGACACTGCTTGTCCGGTTCTCCTATCGCATCACGGATCCGCTATCCAAGCTGGCCGCCGCCGCTCACGCCGTTGGACGCGGCGAGTATGATCATGAGCTGCCGCTTTCCGATTCATCCGATGAGGTCGGCGCGACTGCGGCGGCCTTCATGAGCATGCAGCAGAGCATCCGCGCGGCCTTCGACGAACTCAAGTCAAAGGCCGAAGTCGAAAAGCGGCTGATGGAGGAGCGGGTCATAGTGCTGGACATGAGGCATCGGCTGAAGGATGCGGAACTGCTCGCGCTGCAGTCGCAGATCAATCCGCACTTTCTGTTCAATACGCTCTCTGCCGGCCTGCAGCTCGCGCGGCTCGAAAAGGCAGACCGTACCGGCGACTTCCTGGAGAACCTGGGCGGCTTCATTCGGTATGCCCTGAAGCCGGCTACGCGATCGGTTCTTGTCCGCGATGAGATAGAGTGTGTCCAGCGCTATATCTGGCTGCTGAGGCTGCGCTTTGGCGACCGGTATGCTTTCGATATGGATGCGTCGGAGGATGTGCTCGGCGTTGAAACCCCGGCTCTTATACTGCAGCCGCTCGTGGAGAATGCCGTGGCGCACGGCCTGCGCAACCGTGAGGAAGGCGGCAGAGTCTGGGTGAGGGCTCGCATCGACGGAAACGATGCGGTACTCGAGGTCGGCGATGACGGTGAAGGCATGGCCGAGGCCGACATCGAGCGCATCAAAGGCGAGGCGCTCAGGATGCGCGGTGCGGACTATGAAGCCGAGGCAGGCGTGCCGCCACCCGGAGACGGCAATGGCGCGGAAGAAGGCGGCATAGGCCTGATCAACGTCATCCGCCGGGTGGATCTGGCCACCGAGGGACACGGCCGGGTCGAGATGCACAGTGTGGTGGGCAGCGGCATGCGGGTGCGCGTCATAATCCCCGCCGGAGGCGTGGCGTGATGCGCATTATGGTCGTCGATGACGAGCGACATGTCATCGACACCATATCGCATATCGTGCGCACCGAGCTCGCCGATGGTTTCGAGATTGTGGGCAGCGCTTCGTCAGGCCGCCAGGCCATAGCGCTGTCGATGGAACGCAAACCGGACATCGTCATCATGGACGTCAGGATGCCAGGAGTATCGGGCATCGAGGCGATACGGGAACTGCGCAGACGGGGTTCATCCGCCGCGTTCATCCTGGCCACGGCATACGAGCGATTCGACATTGCCCAGGAGGCGGTAGGTCTCGGGGTTGTAGAGTACCTGCTCAAACCGATAGTCAAGGAGGCGCTCGCGGCGGCTCTCAGGCGCGCGGCCACCATCGTTTCGGAGCGCTCGACCCTGGAGAACAGGGACCTGGAATCCCGGGAACGCGAAGAGTGGGCCAGGGACTTCGCCGAGGCGGCCCTGCTGCACGGCATAACGCTTGGCGAGCGTTTCGGGGACAGGCTGCGCCGCTACTGCATGGCGCTTGGTCTGGACGAGCCCTATGCCCGCATCGGCGTCGTCGCCATCGCCCGTCCCTTGGCAGAAGAGTCAGGCGCTGTCTATGCACGCCTGCGGGATTCGTTGCGGTACAAGACCCGCATGCTCGTGGGTCCGTTTGCGGCGGGGCGGTGCATCGTACTCATGCCTCTCAGATCAATGGCAGATGCCGCCATGGCCGCCCAGGACTTCCAGACCATACTGACAAAGGAGTTTGGAACGGAGCTGGCCGTGGGCACGATGCACCTTGGACTGGGCAACGCGCTCGAGCTGGTCGATGCCAGGCTGTCACTTGCCGGCGCCATGCAGAGCCTCGTCTCAGGCAGGTTCTCCGGCAACGGCGAACCACATTCCGGCTTCGCCGCCCTCGCCTTCCATGAGGAGGATGCGCTGCTCGGGGCGCTTGATGCCGGGGATGTGGACCGGGCTCGGCTTGTCTTCGAATCGTTGCTGGCTGGCGCGGTCGCTCCGCAGGAGGAGTCAAGCGCGGTGGAATCTTGCCGCCTCGATACCATCAACGCGTCCAGAATCATGTCACTGATAGGACAGATCGTTCGCTCGCAGGTGACTCGCGGTCGCCTCGATGCCGCTATGGCGAACGTCGGCATTGATCTTTCGGGCCTTGCAGCGGCGCTGACCGATGCCTATGGCCTCGGAGCAAACCCCTTCGTGGCCATGGCCCGCTCCCAATTCGAGACACTGGTGTCTTCCGCCAAGGATAAGCCGAACTACTCATCGGCTGTAGCAAAGGCTCTGGAATATATCCAGAGCAATTATGGTGGACAGGTGAGCCTGGAACAGGCAGCGGACCTTGTCGGCCTGTCGCCAAACCGGCTGTCAAAGCTGTTCGTTGCCGAGACCGGTCATGGATTCTCGGATTGTCTGATAGAGTATCGAATAGAAAAGGCCAAGAGCCTGCTTCGCGCGCCTGGGGCATCGATCAAGCGAGTCAGCCTGGAATGCGGTTATCCCGATTCCAATTACTTTTCGCGCCTCTTCAAGAAGATGACGGGTAGTACCCCATCGGCTTACTCGAGCAGTACGTTGGAGGATACAGATGAAGTGGACTGAATCGTCTCGCGGCACCGTGGCCAGGCGGCCACGGTCGGCATATGCGGGCAGATACTCCATCGCCATGGTCCTTGTCGCGATTATCGCCGTCTCCGTCTGCGGCGCATGCGCACGCAGAAGACCGTCAATAGAATCAGGCAGGGCACCGATCATCGGGTTTTCACTAGATTCGCTGGTAGTGGAACGATGGAAACGGGACCTGGACGTCTTCTCCCGTTCAGCGCGTGAACTGGGGGCAGAGGTCGTGATGCGGGTAGCCGACCAGGACCCGGTTCTGCAGGAGGCCCAGGTTCGCGAGCTGGTCAATATCGGCATCGATGTCCTCGTCATCGTGCCCAATGACGCGGATCGCCTCTCGGAGGTCGTCCGCTACGCCAGGCGTCGCGGCGTCAAGGTGCTCAGCTATGACAGACTCGTGCGCAACGCGGGCGTCGACCTGTATATCTCCTTCGACAACGAGAAGGTCGGCAGCCTTATGGCCGACGCCCTGCTCAAGGAGAAACCGGAAGGCAGCTTCATCATCATCAACGGCGCCAGAAGCGACAACAACGCCATCATGCTCAATCGTGGCATTCATGCCGTCCTCGATCCATCCGTGACAGCGGGGCGAGCCAGAATTTTCGCCGAAATATGGCCCGCGGAATGGGATAGCGACGAAATCAGGCATGACCTGGAAGACGTCCTGAAATCCACCCGATCCGAAGGGAACGGAGGCATCGACGCGGTGGTGGCAGGCAACGACATGCTGGCTGAGGCGGCGATAGCGACGCTCAGCGAGAGCCGCATGATGACCGGCGTACTGGTCGCTGGCCAGGATGCCGATCTATCGGCATGCCAGCGCATAGCCGAAGGCACCCAGTACGCCACCATATACAAGCCTATAGAGCGGCTGGCCCTGAAAGCCGCGGGCTTCGCGGTGATGATGGCCCGTAACGAGCCAATCCCGACAGACGTGATGATAGACGATGGCACGGGCAAGGTTCCATTCGTACGCCTGGAGCCGATACTGGTGACGCGCGAGCTTCTTGACGCGACGGTGATCAAGGATGGCTTTCATACCGCGGAGAGCGTGTACCGCAATATCAGACGTTGACGGATGTGCATCTGGACTTTCAATCCATCGTGAGTGCGAGAAAGTGCTACAAGAGCACCCACTAACAAAACGCGCGAAATAGTGAAGCAAGTCGCCCGATCATTCCTGATGACAGATGCAGGAAACCCCCGAATACTAATCTCCAGAAGAGTGTCGCCAAGAGGCGCCACGCGGCCGGCCCATGGGGCTGGTCACATCACTCGACAGGAGAACAAGCATGAAACGTCTTTCAACGCTACTTTTCGCTCTTGTATTGTGTGCCACATTCGTAGGCGCCGCATTTGGCCAGACCCAGGTTGGCATTGTGCTTCCGACCAAGGATGAGCCCCGCTGGATTCAGGATCAGACCAGATTCCTGGATGCCCTCCAGACCGCCGGCGTCAGCGCCGAGGTACTCTTCAGCCAGGGTGACTCAGCCAAGGAAAAGAGCAATGTCGAGACCCTGATCACCAAGGGAATCAAGGTCCTCATTATCTGCCCGCAGGATGGAACCGCCGCGGCCGCCGCCGCTGATGCCGCCCACAAGGCAGGCGTCAAAGTAATCTCCTATGATCGCCTCATCCGCGATACCGCATCGGTTGATTACTATGTAACCTTCGACTCCGTCCAGGTCGGCGCCGCATGGGGCAACTACCTCGTCTCCAAGGCAACCGGCAAGGGCAACAACCTGTACCTGTACGCCGGCGCCGCTTCCGACAACAACGCGTTCCTGTTCTTCCAGGGCGCCTGGAGCGTGCTCCAGCCCAAGATCGCCGATGGCACATTCGTCGTCAAGAACTCCAGCAAGGCGATTGCTCTCAGGAAAAAGGCCACGCTGACCCGTGACGAGCAGGCTTCCATCATCGGTCAGGTTACGACCAACTGGAGCTTCAACGATGCGAAGAGCAAGGCCGAAGCCAATCTTACCGTGACCAGGAAGGCAGACAAAGGCACCGTATTCATCTGCGCGCCGAACGACGGCACCGCCCGCGCCATCGCCGACGCCTTCGCCGCCGACAAGGATGTCAAGAAGTACTACATCACAGGACAGGATGCGGAAATTGCGTCGATCCAGTACATCATCGATGGCAAGCAGTCCATGACCGTCCTCAAGGACGTCAGGACGCTCGTCAGTGATGCCATTGCCGCCGCCGTTGCCTACATCAAGGGTGGAACCCCCGCCAAGACCACGACCTACAATAACGGCAAGGCTGACATCCCCGCCAAGCCGACCGCCATCGTGACCGTGACCCAGGACAACGTGAAGGCAGCCGTCGTCGATTCCGGCTACTGGCCAGCCTCCAACTTCACCGGCCTCAAGTAATACATCGTTTGCAGAGTGCGGGATGAGGTCGCGCCGGGCGTGACCCTTCCCGCCTTTTTTTTGATTGCGCCATTTCCGAACATCGTGTATTTTTGAATGTGGCATTATTGCATCAGCATCGACTGGAGGCTCCAAACAAGATGAGCGCGCCAATACTGGAAATGAAAAGCATCACAAAAACCTTTCCGGGCGTAAAAGCCCTGAATGAGGTCACCTTCTCTGTAGCCGCAGGAGAGATTCATTGCCTGGTCGGCGAGAACGGGGCAGGGAAATCGACCCTCATGAAGGTCCTGAGCGGTGTTCATCCGCATGGAAGCTACTCAGGCGAGATTGTGTTCTCCGGCGAGGTTCAGCATTTCAGGGGGATAGCCGACAGCGAGAGCCGCGGCATCGCCATCATATATCAGGAACTAGCCTTGGTTCCTGACATGACCGTATACGAGAATATCCTTCTGGGACACGAGATCAGGAAGGGTCTGACAATCGACTGGAACGAGACCATAAAACGAGCAGGAGAAATGCTCCGCAAGGTCGGCCTCGAGGTCGATCCATCGACGAAGGTACGCGAGCTCGGTGTAGGCAAGCAACAGCTGGTCGAGATAGCCAAGGCCCTGAGCCGGGACGTGCGCTTGCTCATACTCGACGAGCCCACCGCAGCCCTCAACGAAGGCGATTGCGATAACCTTCTGGCCATCCTGACGGGCCTCAAGGCCAGCGGCGTTACCTGCGTCATGATATCGCACAAGCTCAAGGAAGTAATACGCATCGCTGACACCGTGACCGTCCTGCGCGACGGGATGACCGTCGTCACCCTGGACGCTCACAAGGGCGAGGTGTCGGAGGGCGTTCTGATAAAGCACATGGTCGGCCGGGAAATAGACAACATATACCCGACACGTCAGAAACGCATCAGCGATGAGGTATCGCTTGAAGTCAAGAACTGGGGAGCCTTTGATGCACATGCCGGCAAGACCGTGCTCAAGGGCATGAACTTCTCGGTTCGCAAGGGCGAGATCATTGGCTTTGCCGGCTTGATGGGGTCGGGTCGCACCGAGCTGGCGCGCAGCGTGTTCGGAAATCCCGATGGGTACGATCTTGAAGGCGAACTGTACGTTGATGGATCAAAGATAAGCGTGCGCGATCCACGGGCGGCCATAAACGCGGGCATCGCATACGCGACTGAAGACAGAAAAGGCAATGGCCTGATCCTTATCGATGACGTCAAGCGCAATGTGACGCTTGCCAACCTCCAGGCCATAGCAAAAAACAGCGTGGTTGACGAGAACGCGGAAGTAAAGGTCGGGACCGAATACAAGGATGCGCTCAGGATCAAGACGCCGAGCCTCGAGCAGAAGGTGGTAAACCTCAGCGGAGGCAACCAGCAGAAGGTGTCTGTCGCCAAGTGGCTCTTCGTCGGGCCCAAGGTCCTGATCCTCGATGAACCGACCCGTGGTATCGATGTCGGGGCAAAGTACGAGATTTACGGGCTCATGAATGATCTGGTCGAAAAGGGCATGAGCATCGTGATGATATCTTCGGAGCTGTCAGAGGTGCTCGGAATGAGTGACCGGGTCTATGTGGTCTCCTCCGGACGCATCACGGGCGAGCTGCCCGTCTCCGAAGCCACCCAGGAAAACGTCATGCGACTCGCTACAAGCTAGAAAGGAATCATCATGATAGTCAATGATCTGAAAAAGGCATTGCGCCAGAACATACGCGACTACGGAATGTACATCGCGCTGTTCGTCATCATGGCCATCTTCACGGCGGCCACGAATGGCATATTCATCTCATCGCGCAATATCGCGAACCTGATGAACCAGACCGGCTACATAGCGGTTCTTGCCGTCGGTATGACACTCGTCATCGTCATACGGCACATCGACCTTTCCGTCGGGTTTCTAGCCGGGTTCCTTGGTGCGATTGCCGCTATCGCGATGGTGTCATGGCATCTGCCGGTCTGGATCGCCATACCCCTGGTGCTCGTATTGGGCGCTATAGCTGGCCTCATCACGGCATATCCAGTCGCAAAGCTGGGCATACCTTCTTTTGTGGCGAGTCTGGCCGGATGGTTGATATACCGCGGAGCCCTGCTCCTCGTGACCTCATCGACCGGCACCATCATCATCCCGGACGCCATATTCAACGCGATAGGCAATGGATACATTCCCGACATCATGCCTGCCGATGCGCTGATTCCAGGTGTGCACAAGCTGACGTTGCTCTTCGGTGTCGCCGCGATCCTGTGGTTCATTGCCAACGAGTTCAAGGTACGGAAGAACAAGAGCGTCTACGGTTTCGAGATAGCCCCGACCGGGCTTTTCACCCTCAAGCTGGTGTTCATATCGATTGTCCTGGCGCTTATCACCTGGGTGCTCGCTGGTTACAACGGTCTCTCCTGGACGCTGGTCATAGTCATCATCGTCGTTGGCGTATACCACTTCATAACACAGCAGACGGTGCTCGGCAGGCATATTTATGCCGTCGGTGGCAATCCTGAAGCCGCCGAGCTGTCAGGCATAAGCGTCAAGCGCACCACCTTCATCGTGTTCGGCTCCATGGGCATGTTGTCGGGGCTTTCCGGAATATTGTTCGCCTCGAGGCTCCAGTCCGCGACGCCCACAGCAGGCACCCTGTTCGAACTCGATGCCATAGCGGCGGCGTACATTGGCGGCGTTTCAGCCGCGGGTGGCGTCGGCAAGGTTTCGGGCTCCCTCGTAGGCGCGCTCGTCTACATGTCCCTGATGAACGGCATGAACTTGATGAATACCGATATCTCGCTCCAGTACGTGATCCGTGGAGCTGTGCTCGCGGCCGCGGTCATATTCGACGTGGCAACCAGGAGGAGAAAGGCCTGACAGAGCGGGCTTTGATCTACCTGTGCCGCAGCCAACCAAGCAATCCTGGTACGGAAGGCTCAAGCGCCGGGCCAGCCGCCTCAAGCGGCAGGTCTGGGCGCTTTTCCTGGCATTCAAGGATCCGCGCACTCCCCTGCTGGCGCGGGTGGTCATCATCGTGGCGGTGGCCTACGCTGTCAGTCCGATAGACCTGATACCGGACTTCATACCGGTTCTTGGCCAGCTCGATGACCTGCTTATTTTGCCGCTCCTCATTGCGCTGGCCATACGGATGATACCGCCGGATGTGACGGTGCGATGCAGGCGGGAGGCCTGGCACCACCTGCGGTCAGGAGATCGAGTCCGCACTCCGGCTGGAACGGTAGCCGCCATCGTATTCGCCTCGCTCTGGGTCGCCACCATTGCCTGGCTTGTGTCGCTGTTCGTCTAGCTATTGCCGGAAGACAGAGCGCGGTGAGCGGCGGCCGCGTCATTGGCAAGCAGTCGGTCATCTGGAACGACCGCCATCGCCTGCTCTATCGTCTCGAGCGCCTGCTGGTATTTTCCGGCATTGTAGAGCGTCGCAAAGACATTGTGAACCGAGCGCACCCAGTTGTTCCGTGCCGTCGCCTCGAGCGTGACAAGCTCGGCCAGCTTCGGAAAGCGTCTGGCGCCATCGGCGGCGACATCCCAGGCACCGCGATGGTCGCCGGCCGCGCGTTTCGCGTCGGCCCAGGCCGCATACGCGTACGCGTACGCGCGCTGTATCCATTCCGCGTCGATGCCGCCCGAGAGTGCCGCCTGATCAACGAGGGCGACAGCCTCTTCGGGCCTGGCCTTCCTGACGGCATCGAGCAGGGCAGCGGTAGCTGCGGAAGTCCGGAGCGCGGCCAATTCCGGGGAATCTCCCCATCTGCCTATCGCCTCGTTGACGAGAGCCAGTGCTTCGGCATACCGCCCCCCGGCCAGAAGAGACGAGGCCGTATTGTTGAGCCGCCCCTCAAGGGTCTGCCAGGTCAGTCCGTCGCCTTGTGCATACGGCGGCGAGCCTTTGGAGACGAAGGTGTATGCGTCAACAGCAAGCCCCAGGGCATAGGTCCAGTGTCCGGCTCGCTCGAGCAGGGTGGCCCGATTGCGCAGCGCGAGGGCCAGAAGGCCCCGGACATCGACATCGTCGCCAGGGGCGGAGCGCCTGGTCGTCGTATCGTCGTATCCATTGGCACTGGTCGTCTCCACATCGACATTCCGGTTCGGCAAAGTCAGATAGCAGTATGCGTGGTCTGGCGTCACCACGCCGCGCACTGGCAGCCCCGCTGCCGTCGCCAGGATGGCATACAGGCTCGATGCGCCGACACAATTGTACCGGCCCTCGATCAGAGCGTAATCCATGCGCGATTCCAGGAGGCTGTATGTCTTGATGCGCTGGTGAACAAGCCCCAGGACCAGGCCGCCCAGACGATATGCGTCCGGTGTCTCCGCGGCCAGTTCCCGTGCCCGTGCTATGTCCTGGAGGCCAATGCTGGTTGCGACAGCCAGTCGATCGGCTGATGCTCCGGAAAAAGCCAGAGCCGCATCAAGGAGGTCCTCGGCGCCCAAGGGATCCGGCAGTGCGGCTATCCGTGCGATACCGGCCTCCGGCTCGAGCCTGGCCGCCACGGTCTGGGCATTCAGGCCGATCGGACTGACGATCAACAGGAACAAGGCAACCAGCGCTGGAATCAATGATCGGTGCTGCAACACGAAGGCTCCGTCCTTTTGCGGTGAATGGCATCAACGGTGACAAATCACCGCCATCTATGTATTATACTGAAACGGATGGAACACAGAACCGGGAAACATGGAGACAATGCATGGAAACACTGTACGACCTTATCATAATCGGTGGCGGCGCTGCGGGGCTTGGAGCGGCGCAATATGGAGCCAGGGCAAACCTGAAAACGCTTGTCATAGAAGAGATGGCGCACGGCGGTCAGGCCCTGCTCATAGACAGGCTCGAGAACTATCCGGGCCTGCCTGAACCGGTTGACGGTTATACCTGGGCCGAAGTCATGCGCGCCCAGGCAGAGGGCTTCGGGGCGACAATCATATCATCGTCGGTGGAGAGCGTCCGCAAGGAAGGCGAGCAGTTTGTCGCGGAGACTGGCGACGGCCCCATGCACGCCAAGGCGGTCATCGCCGCGACCGGCGCCAAGCATAGACACCTGGGCGCTAAAGGTGAAGAGGAATTTTCAGGCCGCGGCGTGTCGTACTGCGCCACCTGCGATGGCCCCTTCTTCAAGGGCAAGCGGATGATAGTGGTAGGCGGCGGAGACGCGGCTTGTGACGAGGCGATGTACCTGTCAAAACTGACTGACACGGTAATCATGGTCCATCGCAAGGATCGATTCCGCGCCCAGAGGTCGGTAGCAGCGCGCGTGCTCGCCAACCCCAGGATAGAGGTACGCTTTGAAACCGTGATCGAAGAGATCAAGGGCAGCAAGGCGGTGGAATCGGCATCCTTCAAAAACCTCAAGACGGGGTCGATATACGACGAGCCGGCTTCGGCTGTCTTCATATTCGTCGGGTCCATCCCGCAGGCCGCCTACCTTCCGCCGGAGGTAGCCAGGGACGAGGTAGGCTATGTCGTTACCGATGACAGGATGGAGACATCCATACCCGGACTATTCGCCGCGGGTGACGTGCGGGTGACACCATTCCGCCAGGTCATCACAGCTGTCTCCGATGGAGCCGTCGCCGCTCATTGCGCGGCCCAGTACATAGACGAAATCGAGGGCAAGGCCTACCTTTAGGCCAGTCATCATGTCAGCGCGCGGGCGTACCGGATTGTTGATCGCGGTGATCATGGCCGCATTGCTCGTTGTCGCGATACCTCTGTCGTGCGCCGTAGCCCATGGCGAAACGACGCATACCGAGTCGGCCAGCCCGCAAAAACCGGTAGAACGCGTGTCCCTGCCCGCCGTCGACGCGGCCTCATTCTGGGCCCTGAAAGGAGTCGAAGAGAATTCCGCCATAGACGCCCTGCTGGCCAGAATGGGACCAGAAGAGCGACTTGGGCAGCTGTTCATGCTTTCGTACTCGGGGGACGAACCGACGCCACTACTGTATGCATGGATACGGAGGCGCGGCCTCGGCGGCGTCAAGATATTCGGATGGAATACCGACGATACCGACAGGCTAGCCTCAGCCATTGCCGCCATACAGAAAACCGCCCGTAGCGGACCGCTCGATGTACCGCCATTCATAGCGACCGACCAGGAAGGCGGCTGGATACGCCATGTGCGAGGCGCAACCAGTGTGACGCCAGGCAACATGGCCATAGGAGCGTCGGCTTGGCCAAGCGATGCCTACCAGAGCGCATACTACATAGGCATCGAGCTGACAGCCCTGGGCATAACGATGAACTTCGCGCCGGCCGTCGATCTGGCCACCAGGCCGGAGTCAGAGATAATCGGCCCGCGCGCGTTCTCCGCGGACCCGACCCAGACAGGCATACTGGCGGCGGCATGGGTGCGCGGCATGTCGGACGCTGGCGTCGTCGCCACGGCCAAGCACTACCCAGGCCATGGCGACACAACGCTCGACTCGCACGGCATCCTGCCCATCATCCCCATAGACGAAGAGACACTCTGGAATCGGGAGCTTGTACCATATCGCATGCTCGCGGCGGAAGGCGTACCCGGCGTGATGAGCGGGCACCTCGCGTTTCCCAAGATCGACGGATCAAACGAACCGGCATCACTGTCCAAGCACATGATCCAGGATATCCTGCGCGATCGCATCGGCTATGACGGACTTGTCATCACCGATGATCTCCTTATGACCGGAGCGGCGAGTTCCGGTGGACTCGCCGAGACATGTGAACGCGCCATCAGGGCAGGCAACGACATCCTGATGTTCAGCCGCACCCTCGCCCTCGATGACCAGGCCTGGGACCACCTTTACGCCTTGTACCGCAGCGATGCCTCGTTCCGCGCCAGAGTCGACCAGTCGGCGCGGCGCGTCATCCGTGCCAAGTTGCGCTGGCTGCTGCCGCGCGGCCGCGATGGCATCATGCCCACAACCGATCCAAGCGCCTCGATGCGCAGCACGCAATCCCAGGAGTTCTTCACCCAGCAGGCGCTGCGTAGCGCGACCGTGCTGGGTCAGGTCAGGCTGCCTGTCCCGCCAACCGGACGCGTCCTGATAGCCGGCCAGTTCGGCGACTATTTTATCGAGGCCAAGGCACGGTTCCCCGCCAGCGATGCCTATCGGTTCTCATATCTGCCGGCCGAGCATGCCAACGAATCGGAGCTGGCTGGCTTCCTGTCACGGATGGCGCGAGCCGACACGGTTGTGGTCTGCGTCGCCAACCAGGCCAGTGCCGAGTTCGCACGTGCCGCCATGAAGGCGGGCAAACGGCTCTATGTCGTATCGGCCCTCAACCCAACCTACGCACTGGAGTTCGAGAAGGCTGCCACCGTAGTGGCCGTGTACGCCTACGCTCCCGAATCGTTCAGGGCGGCCTTCGCTGTATTGGCGGGTGATATCGACGCCATTGGTCGCCTGCCCATCGTGGAGCGCCCCTGAACCTGTCGCATCGATCCTCTGGCGCGGTGTGGCGGCGCGCGACCGAGGCAGACCAGGCGACTATCAGATCATTCATCGAGCCGCGCGAGACTTATGCCACCGGATTTTCGTCTCGGCTGCTCGAGTCGGCCGACAAGCGGGCGCGAGCGGGCATTGGCAGCGTATTCGTACTGCATGCGGAACTCGAGCCGGGCAAGCAGGACATACTGGCCGCGGCGCTCCTCGCGTCAAACGGCAGCGTCTTTCCAGTGCTCGCCGACAGACTTGACCATGGCGGACCGCAGGCCGTCGTCGCTCTGTCGGCGCTTGGCAAGTTGCGTTCCGTCCGTGGGTATGACAAGTCAGTGTGCATAGGCGCAAAACAGCACACGGAAGCGCTGGAGCAGGCCCTGGGATGGGTGCCTACCCTGAGCATCGACTACGATGTGATGAGCGTCGCTCCCACACTGAGCCCCGCTACCGTGGCGAGCGCCACTACCGTGGCGAGCGCCACTACCGTGGCGAGCGCCACTACCGTGGCGAGCATAGCGAAGGCGCGGACCGCTGGCAAACTGGTCGAGTACCGACGAGCTGCCATCGCCGACCTGGACGCGCTGTTTCCGCTGGCCGCCAACTACGAACGCACCGAGGTCATGACCGAGCTGCACACCTTTGATCCGTCTCTATGCAGGGCAATCCAGCGGCGTAGCCTTGAGCGGCATATCGTATACCTCGCATCGGTCGGAAACCGGGTTGTGGCCAGGGCGCAAACCAACGCCCACGGCTGGACATTCGATCAGATCGGCGGCGTCTATGTGGATCCGGAATTCAGGGGGCTCGGCATTGGCCGCGGCGTCGTCAGCGCCTTGCTCGATGACATAACCGGCAAGGGACGCGGTGCCACGCTGTTTGTCAAGAAGAGCAACGACATCGCGCGATCACTGTACCATACGCTAGGATTCTCGATGATCAGGGACTATCGCATCTCGTATTTTTGACAAACGGGACGATGTCGAGTCAATGAACAGACGGCGAACCGAGATCGGGTTCTCCTGTCCAGAACTCGCCGGACAGGCAGTACGATGGAGCCGCCGCCACGAAGACCTGGCCACGCTCCGGCCATTGCACGACCAGCCGCTCTCCACCCACGAAAACAGAAGCCTCCCTGTCGGCATAGTCAGCGATGAAGGCGCTGGCTATCGAGGCGGCGGCGGCGAGGATTGGATCATGGTGAGCGCGGCGGACACGAATCTCCTGCCTGGACACGACGAGCGCTTCGATACCGGTCTGCAAAGCCACCTTCCGGGAGGACTTTCGTCCGGAGCTGCGTTGTGGTGGCTGGTCAAACAACGTGACCTCCAGAGTCCAGGAGCCAATCCTGACGGGAATCACTATGCCCGTCCCGCCAGCGGCCGCGACATCGATCACGCCACCGTCGAGTGCGGCCCCAAAGGGAGAACCATCCTGATGTTCAGGAGCCCCGATGGCCAGACCGAAGGTGCGCGAGTCTATGACCAGAGCCTCACATGCGTCCCGGCCGTATTCCATCGCGACCGAATCCGAACCAGCCCTGCCGGCATCGAAGAGCCAGCGTGACGCGCAGAGCAAAGCGGCCGGCGCAGGGACGCATTCGTGGCCCTGGCCGTCCCAGGTTCTGATGATATTTGACGGTCCCGACCGCGCCATCACGATTATGCCGCTGGCGGCTGCTCCACGAGCCCTGTCACAGACACCGGCAGCCACAAGTGACCAGTCCGGCTGGCGGGAGCCGCTGCCGCCAACGGCCAGGGCCTGCGCGTCGAACAGGATCCAGGCACAATCAGCAACGCGCAATTTCAGGAAGGAAAGGTTCATGCGATCAAGCGTAGCGTGTGCACCATCACGCAGGCAAGCCCCGCGCGCCACGCGAACCCGCCATGATGGACAGCCGGAGTCATCTTTCATATACTGTTTTTGTAGTTTCACGAAGCTTGTTGGCGAGGCAAATTCCATACCAGTGGCGGCTGTCCTCTGGCACGCCAATACAAGCAATGGTAGTCTAGGTCCGGCTGCAACAAGCTTCGAGGAACTACTTGCTGTTTCTATCCCCTAAGAATTCGGAGCATCATGAAAGACCTGACTCAAGGTGGAGAGACCAAAGCTATCATCACCTTCGCAATCCCGATGCTGATAGGCAACATCTTCCAGCAATTCTATAATATGGTGGACAGCATCGTGGTTGGCAATTTCGTTGGTACCACTGCGCTCGCCGCCGTTGGTATATCGTTCCCGATCATATTCCTGATGATATCCCTGGTCATGGGTCTGACCATGGGTACCATGGTGCTTGTCGCGCAATTCTATGGAGCCAGGAATTATGAGAAGGTCCGGGCAACCATAGACACCGGATACATTACCCTCTTCTGGGCTGGCCTGGTCATGACCGTCATAGGAGTCGTCTCCACGCCGATGATACTGATGCTGCTGAAGGTACCCGCCGACGTGTTCCCCGAGGCTTCAGCCTACCTGCGCATCATCTTTGCCGGCTTGCTGGCAACCTTTGGCTACAATGCCATATCGGCCATTCTGCGCGGCCTCGGGGATTCAAAGACCCCGCTGTACATCCTGATAGCGGCCAGTCTGCTCAATGTCGTGCTCGATCTGGTCTTTGTCGTAGCCTTTCACTGGGGCGTCTCCGGCGCTGCGTGGGCGACCATCATATCACAGGCGGCATCGTTCATTGGTGGACTCGTATATCTGGACACGCGCAACAAGCTGGTAAGCCTCGACATCAAGAAACTTGTGTTCGATAGCGCCATCTTCAAGAAAAGCCTGGAGATAGGGCTGCCGACCGGCGTCCAGCAAGTGATGGTGTCTGTAGGCATGATGGCCCTGAGTCGAATAGTCAACGGGTTTGGAACTTCGACGATAGCCGCATTCGCGGCGGCCTCCAGGCTGGACACCTTCGCCTCGATGCCCGCGATGAACCTGAGCCAGGCAATTTCGACATTCACCGGCCAGAACATGGGAGCTGGCAAGACGGAACGGGTCAAGCGCGGCCACCTCTCGGCACTGATAGTCGGCAGTGTCATATCGCTGGTCGCCGGTGCCGCCATGCTCATCTTTGGCTCCGGCTTGATGAGCCTGTTCACGCCCGATGCCGAGGTGATATCGATAGGTGCTCGATACCTGGCAATAGTCGGCGCCACCTATGTGCTCTTCTCGACCATGTTCATAAACAACGGCGTCATGCGCGGCGCCGGTGATGCGTTCATACCTATGATCAACACGATACTGGCGCTCTGGGTCGTGCGCATACCATGCGCCATATTCTTCACCGGGACGCTGGGCATGGGCTCTGCCGGTATATGGTGGAGCATGCCCGCTGGATGGTTGATGGGCGCCACATTCTCTACCTGGTACTATCTGGGAGGGCGATGGAAGCGCAAGGCCGTCGTCAATACTCCCACAGCCAGGGTGATGGATCCGCCACTCGATTGAAAACAGCAAAGTCAATCACGCTGGTACGGCCCAAGAGCAGGATCGAGCGATACCGATCACGCTTTCTGGCCTTCAACGTGCTCAATTCAATATCCTTTATGTTGCTGTCGGGAAACATACCGACACTGTTCGCGTTGAATATGGGTGCGTCGGGTACCTACATAGGGCTCCTTGGCGCACTCAACTTCATCACCTACTTCTTCATGCCTCTGGGCAGGAGGGCCATCCAGGGCCGCCGCATCGTCGGCGTGTTTGGCTGGTCATGGATGTTCCGCTACTGGGGAATGATACCGGCACTCGCCGCTCCACTCCTGGCACGCGCTGGCTACCCTGGCTGGGGGCTGGTGCTACTGCTCGTCGGGAGCCTCCTGTTCAATGTATGGCGTGGTGTCGGCCTCATCGGCAACAATCCCGTTCTGGGCATGATGGCAGGCGAGCGTGACCGCGGCGCCTTTCTGTCAAATGTCCAGATCGCCAACAGCATGACGGCCATAGCGACGAGCGCCGCAACGATGGTGGTGCTTGGCATATGGACAGGCAATCTTCTGTTTGGAGCGCTGCTCGGCGCGGGTGTGCTGACCGGCATGATCGCATCCACTATCCTCCTGGGATTACCCGAGCCGGAAGCCTACCGCCCTCCCGCCGGCTCATCATTCATGCAGACTGTCAGGGAGGCGTGGGCTGACCCGAGACTCAGGCGCTTTGTATTCGTCTTCGCACCCCTGTCGTTCTCTGCCGGCACCGCCCGCACCTTCATCGTGACCCACGCGCGCGTGCTGTATGAACAAAGCGACGGGCTCGTGATGCTGTACTACGTGGCCTTCAATCTTGGCAGCGTCGCGGTGGGTTATCTGTCACGCAAGCTGATGGACAGGCTTGGCGCCAAGCCGCTGTACGTGGTGTTCACCACAGTCGCCGCACTTGCCATGATTCCGGCCGCGCTCAGCCCCCGCTTCGAGTCTACGGTTATGACAATGGCCTTTCTCTCCGCGCTCAACTTCATTGTAGGCCTTGGCATAGCCGGCGAAGAGAACGCCGGCCAGACATACTTCTTCTCGATAGTCAAACCAGCGCAGATGGTGGATCTCGCTGTAATATACTATGTGGTCTATGGCCTTGGCGGCGCCCTTGGTTCAGCGGCGGGTGGCGTATTCCTCGATACGCTGTCGGTAGCCGGCGTGCCGCTGGTGGACTCATACAGGCTGCTCTACATGGCCGCTCTGGCGGTTACGGTATCTGTCGTCGTCGGAGCGACGCGGCTCACCGCACCTGGATCGGCGTCTGTGCGGCAATCCCTGGGCGTGCTGTTCTCGATGCGTGATCTCAAGGCTATCGGCCTCCTCGAACGGCTGGAGAAGAGCGGGTCGCCGGCCGACGAGACCAGGATAATCCGCGAGCTCGGCACCTATGGAGCCGCGGTAGCCGAGCGCGAGCTGCTGCCTTACCTCAATAGCCCGCGATTCGATGTGCGGGTCGAGGCGCTCCGGGCGCTCGAGAACCTGGACAGGCTCTCCAACAAGGCGCTGGCGGCGATTGCCGACGAGATCAAGCGCAATCCCTATACTACAGCGTATGTCGCCGCGCGCATCCTGGGCAAGCGTCACTGGGCCGAGGCCCTGCCAGCGCTACGCGGTGCCCTGTCAGCCGACGATTACATGCTGTGCGGCGCTGCCGTCACCGCGCTTGCCGAGATGAATGACACACAGAGCCTGGCAGCCATCGAGGCGTTGGTCGAGACCACCGACAACCCGCGGTTGATGATCAGTGCCGCGTCGGCGATAGAGCTGTTCGGGCAGCCCTCATCGGTCCCATCGCTCGTCAGCGTGCTCAAGAGAAAGAACCCGCCGGCCTATTCGTTTGACGAAATAGTGCTTGCCCTGACCGGAATATTGGGCGGGCTACGTGGATTCTACGCGCTGTATTCCACCTATGCGACAGACCCTGTGGAAGCAATGGGCACACTGCTTGAGACTCTGGATGACACCACACCGCCGGCGGGCTGGAACGTGGAAAAGCTCGCGGCGTTCAAATCATCGCTTTCGGACTTTGTGCAGAGCGGCACAGGTGGAGCCGTCGTCGCGCGGGCCATCAGCGGATCATGGGATCTGGATGCCGGAGCTACGGCCGTACTTGCCGAGGCGGCACTCGACGAAGATCTGGCACAGCACGGAGGCTTCAGGTTCTTCCTCGCCGCATGCGCCGTAGAGGCGATAGACATGAAGCAGACCTCTGTACAAGGAAGTTGAACCATGGGTAGAACGATTGGATTCATAGGCGCCGGCAAGATTGTCGACATCATGCTGGGTGCTCTTGGGCCAGCCCTGAGGGACGACGAGCTATGGGTGTGGAACCGTACTGAATCACGGTCGGAGGCCCTGGCTGCCCGGTACCCCCTCCATGTTGCCACAAGCATCAAGGAACTGGCCACCCGCTCTGACTGGCTCTTTGTCGCGGTCAAGCCTCACGCCGTTGCAAGGGTGCTGTCCGAGGCATGCCTCAGCGTGCGTGACGATGCGGTGGTCATATCGATGGCTGCTGGCATTACGATAGCCTCGATCAAATCGCACTTCGCTGCGCCTCCTGCTATCGTCCGTATCATGCCCAATCTGCCGCTGTCAGTCGGCTTGGGCATGACCGCCTTGTGCGCCGACGAATCGGTGCCCGCAGCCCATACCGACGCTCTGCTCGCCCTCTTTTCTACCGTCGGCCGCGCGCGCATCGTCGAGGAGCGGCTCTTTGATACGGTGACCGCGCTGTCCGGATCAGGGCCGGCGTTTGCCTTTCTCTTTATCGAATCGATGGCCGATGGCGCCGTACTCAACGGCATGGATCGAGTCCAGGCCTACGAGTTCGCCGCGCAGACGGTGATGGGCGCCGCAAAGATCATACTCGAGTCGGCCAAACATCCCGGCGAGCTCAAGGACATAGTCGCATCTCCCGCCGGCACGACCATGGCGGGTATTCATAGCCTGGAGCGCAAGGCATTCCGCGCCATAGTGATGGACGCTGTCGACGCCGCCGCCCATCGCAGCAAAGAACTGAATAGTTGATATAGTTCCTCGAACCTTGTGATCATTCCAGCCGTGCATACGCAGGGACAAAGGTGGGTCCCACCTTCAGCGGTGTTGTGGATGTCTTGAGCCATATCTTTCTGCTTTCAGTATTTAGCCGCACCTT